>BFBZ01000001.1_pt566 | contig 198019 bp, 135 predicted proteins | sample 1888401 | NCBI WGS metagenome assembly BFBZ01 (sample SAMD00112614, study PRJDB3348) | symbiont metagenome | host: Chara braunii
ACCAAAATCCTCAACCTCACCCTCGGATGGTTCTTCCGACTCTTCAATAAAACATTCGAGGCCGGAACGTACGTCTATACGAGAATCGTTGGTGGGCTACTCCGTGTCAGTCTTCTGGCCCTCTTGGTCTACGGCGGGTTGCTGGGGTTGACCTACTGGGAATTCAACCGGGTCCCTTCGGGCTTCATTCCGGAACAGGACAAAGGTTACTTACTTCTCAACGTACAACTTCCCGACTCTGCCTCGGTGGAACGAACGCAACAAGCCTTGCAAGGCATCGAACAGCTTGCGAAAGATACACCGGGGGTCGCGCACACCTTGGCGATTTCGGGCCGGTCTCTGATTCTGAATGCCAATGCCCCCAACCTCGGTTCGCTGTACATCATGCTCAAGGATTTCTCGCAGCGGGGCGGCGCCAGGCTCTCGGCGGAAGCGATCGCGGCTCGTCTCCGCGACGAGTGCCGGCGAGCAGTCCGTGGCGCAGCCGTCTCCGTCTTTGGAGCACCTCCCGTCGATGGTCTCGGAACGACCGGAGGCTTCAAGCTCGTGATCGAAGACCGCGGCAACCTCGGCCTTGCCGAACTTCAGCGCGTCAGCGACAGGATTGTCTCGCGGGGCAACAATACCACGGGCCTCAAGGGACTTTTCAATAGCTCTCGAGCCGCCACCCCCTGGCTTTATCTGACGATCGACCGCGACAAGTGCGCCACGCTCAATATCCCGCTGACCGAGGTCTTCAACGTCCTCCAGATCTATCTCGGCTCCTATTATGTGAATAACTTCAATGAATTCGGTCGGACCTGGCAGGTCAACGTCATGGCCGCACCGCAGTTTCGCGAAAAGGTTCGGGACATTCGCCAGCTCCAGGTGAAAACGACCAAAGGAGACATGATCCCGCTGGGAACCGTTCTTGACGCCAGCGACACGACGGGCCCCGTGATGACGATGCGCTTCAACATGTACTCATCCGCCGCGATTACCGGCGACACCTCTCAGGGGACAAGCTCGGGGCAGGCCGTGACGCTCATGGAGCAAATCGCTCACGAGGAACTGCCCCAATCGATGGCCTTTGCCTGGACCGAGCTCGCCGCCATGCAACTTCAGGCCGGCAACACAGCACTTTCGGTCTTTGGGCTGGCGGTCGTGTTCGTCTTCCTGGTGCTCGCCGCGCAATACGAGAGTTGGAAGCTTCCGCTGGCCGTGATCCTCGTCGTGCCGATGTGTCTCTTCTGCTCGGTTGTGGGGGTCGACGCGGCGCGCATGGACGTGACCATCTTCACACAGATCGGCTTCGTGGTTCTCGTCGGCCTCGCCAGCAAGAACGCGATTCTCATCGTCGAATTCGCCAAGCAGAAGCAAGAAACGGGAACATCTCGGCGCGAGGCCACGCTCGAAGCTTGCCGGCTCCGGCTCCGCCCGATCTTGATGACCTCGTTCGCATTCATCCTGGGCGTCGTCCCCCTCGTAATCGCCCGAGGTGCCGGCGCGGAGATGCGACAATCGCTGGGCACCGCCGTCTTCAGCGGCATGCTCGGCGTCACCCTCTTCGGGATCTTCCTCACCCCCATCTTCTATTACGTCGTTCAGGGGTTCGGCCGCCAGCCTGAACCGCGCGCCTCGGAACCCGCGCCCGAGCCCTCACACTAAAGCTAATCCCACGGGACGATCAACAGACCTCTCCTGGACAACAGCCTGCCACGGAGTTGACTCGAGAAAAACCTCCGGCACCCGTGGGATCCTCTCCGGCCGCACAGCGCCTCTCGGTTGGATGGAATCACGAGGTCGCCAAGGGTAAGATGGTGCACCGTGGCCTCGTCGGCTGATCATGCGGGGCGGTCGCGCATTCCTTCGCTACCCATTCTCAATGGGGTCACTTTTTATGCAAAGAAACTTCGTTCTCACTCTGACCGGGCCCGATCGAATTGGGATCGTTGAGAAGGTGACCGGGCTCATGTTCAAGCGCGGGGGCAACGTGGAAACGAGCCGGATGGCTCGGCTCGGCGGTGAATTTGCCGTCCTCATGCTGGTCTCGATACCCACGGAGCAGTGCGCCGGCCTCGATCAAGACCTGGAGGCACTCACCGCCCAGGGATACAAGGTCACGACGACCACGGCCGACCGCTCCTATGCCGAGACTCATCCCGGCTGGACCGCTTATCGCATCGAGGCCGACGGCGCCGACCACGAGGGGATCATCCACCAGATCGCCCACTACCTCTCCGAACTCGGCATCAACATCGAGTCGATGGATTCCGAGACGTTCCCCGCCCCCACCAGCGGTGTCCCGCTCATCACTATGACCGCGCAGGTTGCCGTGCCCCCCAGCCTCTCCGGCCAGGACTGGGAAGCGGGACTGGCCAATATCGGTAGCCAGATGAACCTGGAGATCACCATCTCCCAAATCGACGACGCATCGTGACTGGGGGTCATCCCCAAATTCAATCATCTGTTCTCTTGACGGCAATTCCATCAAAAGCGCGAAAAAGAGGGGCGGGATTACTCCAGCAGAAGGAAAAATCTCCCCCTCTGTATTGCCCCTATCCCAACAAAACCGGCACCTGGCCCAGGATCCCGACGAGACCGTGAACTCGTCAGCCTATTGCCACCCGGAGATGCCACGTCCCTCTGAAGGGATTCAGCCCTGCTTCAAAACGTGGGCGTCATCCCCCTTCTCGATAGCGGCGGCGGCAGAATCAGCGCGGACCACGCGGTCGATTAGAACGAGTGGACGATCCAGAACCTGTTCATAAATACGGCCGAGGTATTCGCCGAAGATCCCCAGCATCGCCAGGTGAAGGCTCCCCACCAGAAGCACCGCGGCGGCGATCGCAAGGCCTCCGAAGGACGCCGCGCCGGAAGACCAGGCGATAACGGCCCCCAGCGAAACAAACGCCGCGATCAGGCCGACTGCGAACGCCAGGAAGTAGGCGATCTGGAGCGGCTTTGTGGAGAAGCTCGTAATCGCGTCGAGCGCGAACCGAATCATCGAGGCGAGAGGATACTTTGAAACGCCGGCAAAGCGAGCGTCGCGGTCGTAGTCGATCATCTCCTGGCGGAAGCCGACCCAACTGACCATCCCGCGCAGGAACCGGCGGCGTTCCGGCATGGAGAGAAGCACGTTGAGGATGCGACGCGTCATGAGTCGGAAGTCCCCCGTGTCGCGATGAATCGTCACGTTGGACAGTCTGTCGATCAACCGGTAGAACAACGCGGCCGTCACGCGCTTGAACAACGTCTCTTTGGTGCGCCGCCGCCTCCGACCGTACACAACGTCGGCGCCGGCGTGGAGGATCCGGAGCATCTCGGGGAGCAATTCCGGGGGATCCTGAAGATCGGCATCCAGGATCAAGATGCTCAGTCCCCGGCAGGTCTGGAGCCCCGCCGTCAGGGCGAGCTGATGGCCGTGGTTCCGCGCCAGGTCGACGAGCACCAGGTGCGGATCTCTTTCCGCCAGCGCGAGCATGTGGCTCCAGGTGCCGTCAGACGAGCCGTCATTCACGAGCACGATCTCGTAAGTCAAACCTACGGCCAGACAGGCAGCCGAAAGCCGGCGATGGAGCTCGTCGAGAACCAGGTCCTCGTTGTAGCAAGGGACAACGACCGAGAGCTCCGGAACCGCCTCGGGAATCGATCTCCCAGTAGGACCACCGGCATCGTCTCGCGCCGACCTCAAGGTCATGAGGCGATGCTCAAGCCGATGAGGCCCGGCAATCGGAGTCTTATGCGCGAGCGAGTCAATGGACCTTGTCATGCGATTTTCCACGAGAGATCTTGGCATCAGCACTCGCCTGGGGGGACCCGGAGTCTTCGGCGAGTGGAATGGTGGAAGTCTTTGTGTCGAGCCCGTCGGCAGGCCCGGCCTCGGCCTCTTTCGGGGCAGCTTGTGCGGAGTGGTCGCCGATCAAGCTTAGCAAGACCGTCTGATTCTGAAACTTCTCGACGTCCGCTCCCACGAGGACGTCGATCACGTTCACGTCGAGGTTCGTCCGCTTGCGAAGGTATTGAACCTCCCAGGGACGAAGCGCGGCCAGTGCCTCGCCGTGGTCCTTGACACGGCCCTTCATTTTCGTGATGGCCGCAAAGACGGGAACGGGCCTCCCAACCTGGTAGATCAGTCCCGGTGGCTTGAAGTCGAACAGCACGGGTTCAAGACCCCTCAGTTCGGATTCTTGCCGGAGCCGGTTTCCAGCCAGCACGGTGATTCGATTCGTTTCCGCCGCCGGAAGCAACCAGCCCCCCACGAAGAAAAGCAGCAAAGCCCATGAAGCGGCCAGGCTTCCCACCGCACGATCGAAGCGCCCTCGCGAGAAGAGGTAATGGGCCGCGCAGACTCCAACCGCCGCGATCAGAGACATCACGATGCAGGGCAAACGGAAAGGAGCGGGAAGCATCACGGCACCCACCGCCGGAGCGATCACCCACGCCCCACCAATGCCTCGCAGAAGCCCAAAGAGTCCTCGCCGAGCCCGTCGGCCCAGGGGCTCGATCTCACCCGACAGCAACCCCGAGATCACCCATCCCACGAGCAAAGCAAGCGCCGGGTAGGAAGGGTAGTAGTAGTGAAGTAGCTTCGTTTGCGCCACTTCAAACATCAGCAAAGGTCCGCCAATCCAGCCCAGCAGAAAGCCCAATTCCGGTTGGCTCCGCCGCCGAGGCCAGGCCGCGATCAGCGCGGCGGGAATCAAGATCGTCCAGGGGAAGAAGGTGAGCGCCGTCACCCCCAGGTAGTATCCGGGAAATCCCGGGTGCCCCTCGAAATCCCGCGAAGCCCGCGTCAGAACCTGCTCGCCGAGCAAGATGCGGTGAAATTCGCCGTGCGAAAGAACCTCGATCGCCACGAACCAGGGGGCCGTCAGGGCAACGCACAACGCCACGCCAGGAAGCCAGCGCAACCGTGCAAGGTATTTCGTGGATCCTCCCCACCACCACGAAGCGACAGCCGAAACCCCGATCACGGCCGGTCCTACCGGCCCCTTGGTCAAGATCGAGAGAGCCAGGCAGGCCCAGAACCCCATCGCGGCTCGCCATGAGGGACCTCGCGACAACTCCCACAAGCACCATTGCGCCAGAACAATCCAGAGCACCAGCGGCGCATCGGTAGTCGCGAGCTTCGACTCGATCACCACAATCGGAGCAGTCAGCAAAGCCAGAGCGGCCCAGCGCCCGCCGGTGGGACCAATCATGCGCCGGCCCCAAGCCCAGACCGCCAGGCACATCGCCGCCCCCGTGAGGCCCGACATCAGCCGAGCTCCGAACGGCCCATCCCCCGCGAGCATGAACCCCACACGCATCAGCCAATAGGTGAGGACCGGCTTGTGGTAGAACGGCTCGCCGTTGAACGTCGGATTCACCCACGTTCCCGAGGCGATCATCTCGCGCGTGCATCCGGCATAGCGAGGTTCATCCCGATCCCACAAGCTCACGCTGCCGTTCCCCATCCAGTTGATGAGAAGCGCGAGCAAGAAGATCGATAGAGGTTCCAGCCACCCCCATCGAGCTTGAATGGACCGGGAAGAGACCGAGAGCTCGGCCCTGGCCGAATGCGTCACGCTCACAGGGATCACTCCTTCAAAACGCCGTGATCCAACACGCTTTTGAGTGGATTTTTAAGGACTGTGTGTGAGGGCCGGATTGATGATCGCCACACCAACCTGGGTTGTGCAAAGCATGGCACCGTTCATCGGGGCGCGCGCATGGTGACCGAGGTCATGGGCACCTGCTCCTTCTCGCCCATCCGAAATCGGCCCAGGTGCTCTCACAAAGATCGAACTTAAGAGAGCAGGGGTTGAGCGTACTCAATCACGTTGTAGATAACGGGAAACGAACGACCGGCAGATTCCCGAAGGTTTGTTCGCAGCCTAGGCGCGGCCTTGTCAGCCAATCATCCCATCGAACGAACACACCCACATCATGAGTCTTTCTACGCAAAATTCGTCGATTTTCGAAAAACACAAAATCAATGCGCGCTCAGGCGCATCATTCACGTTACCGGGTCCCCGCCAAAGCCAGGCCAAAACACTCCCCCCAGCAGGAAGCCCCGCCGAGATGGAAGAAGCTCAGCGCCGGCCGATTCCCCGCGACGCCGAGGAACGTTGAGCTCTCCGATCGACAAGAAAAAGGTGGGAACTCGGTCGGCTAAAGACCAAGGCGCTTGCGCTTGCGGTAGAGCGTGCTGCGGTCGATCCCCAGCACCTGGGCGGCTTCATCGAGGCTCTGGGTCTCGGCGAGGATGTGGTGGATGTGCTCCCGTTCCAACTGCTCCAGGGTAATCCGGCGCGTGGATGTCCCCTGCACGGCCTCGCCGCGCCTCGCCAGGCGGTCCGGCAAGTCGGCCAGGCCGATCAGGCGCCCTTCCGCGAGAATCACCGCGCGTTCGATGATGTTACGCATCTCACGAAGGTTCCCCGGCCAGCGATGGCTTGTGAGAGCCTCTCGCGCCTCGGCCGTGAACCCGTCGAGACGCCGGCCGGATTGGCGGGCAAAGTGAGCGAGAAGATGGTCGGCCAAAACGAGGATGTCGGTCCGCTCGCGCAGCGGCGGCATCGTCAGCTCGACCGTATTCAAACGATAAAACAGGTCTTCACGAAATTGTCCACTGGCGACCTTGGCCTCCAGGTCCCGGTTCGTGGCCGCTATCAGGCGCACTCCGGAAGAGCGCGTCACCGCCTCTCCGATACGCTCGTACTTCCGTTCTTGAAGAAATCGCAGCAGCTTGGGCTGAAGCCGCGGAGAAAGATCTCCGACCTCATCAAGGAAAAGCGTCCCCCCCTCCGCGGCAGCGACTTTGCCAACCGCATCACGAACAGCGCCGGTGAACGCCCCGCGCACATGGCCGAAGAGGTCGCTCTCAAGTAACTCCGGGCTAAGGCTTGGGCAAACAACCGTGACAAACGGTCCGCCGGCTTGCCTTCCCCAGGCATGCATCGCCTGGGCAAGCACACCTTTACCCGTTCCACTCTCCCCTCGAATCAAAACCACGGCATCCGTCGGTGCGACCATCCGGGCCTGGTCGATCACACGTCTTATCAGAGGGTCGTGACTCTCGAGCTCGGCTTCAGGCAATGCTCCGCGATGGGTTTCCTTGCGCAAGGGCACACTGTCCCGCGGTTCGCGCCGTTGCCATGCCTTGTCGAGAGCCGCACGAAGTTGATGCGGGGTAAACGGCTTGGGAAGATAGCCGGCCGCCCCCCGCCGAATCGCCTCGACGGCGGTTTCAATGCTGGCGTACGCCGTGATCACGACGATGACCAACTGAGGACGGCTTCCCCGCAATTGCTCGATCAGATCAATCCCCGACTCCTGCCCGAGCCGTAAGTCCACCAGCGCCGCGTCGCAAGGATGCTGCTCGATCCGGCGCAATGCCGACGCCCCGGACGACGCCTCCTCGGTCGCGTGCCCCATCGTCTCCAAAGCCGTACTCAACGTACGACGGATGTTTACCTCATCGTCGACGATCAAAATACGCATGGTCAATTCAAGGGCTGAAGGACGACCCTCCCAAGGTCGATGGCCATATTCCAACACGCCAATCTCACGGCACAAACCCCATCACTTGCTCGTCCTCATCCAAGAGACCCTAACGTCATGAGGTGGAACTCCGTTGATCGGGTTGCGCCTCCAGGCGATGAAAAAAGGAGAAGACAAAGCCATGTAAAGGCCGGTCGGGTGCCAGGAGTGGTCCCCACGCGTGTCGAGAGCCTTCGTCCATCGGGGGTCCCTGTGCCACCCAAGGCATTTCTTGTTGATGCGTCTGGCTTAAGCAATGCCCGGCGAATGTCATTGCGTTCGGTTTTTCCCTAAAGCGAGAACCTTGATCGGCGGCGCCCACACCAAGACTTTCCTCAGGTCATCCTTCCATTTGAGCGACACGCCCCGTGCTGTCGCCGAAGCTTGGAAGCGACACTCCCACACGATCCAACATGGAAAGATACAAGTTGGTAAGCGGCGTCTCTCTCGGGAGCCGAACATGGCGCCCAGGTTTGATCGAGCCATCCCCCCTGCCTGCGACGAGGATCGGAAGCTCTTCATGACTGTGACTGTTGCCGTCACTGATTCCGCTCCCGTAAAGAATCATGCTGTGATCCAGGAGCGTCCCTTCCCCTTCAGGGATCCTCTTGAGCCTGCGCAGAATGTACGCAAGCTGATCGACATGAAACTGGTTGATCTTGCGGATCTTCTCCTGCTTGGCCTGATCGCCACCGTGATGCGAGAGGTCATGGTGCCCATCGGCCACTCCCAGGTTGCGATAGCTGCGGTTGCTGCCGTCGTTGGCGAACACCAACGTCGCAATACGCGTCTGATCGGTCTGAAACGCGAGCGTCAGCAGGTCCCCCATCAAGCGAACATGCTCTTGATAGTCCAAGGGAATCCCTAACGGTCGCGGATAGCCTAATCCTCCCGGACCATCGGGCACCGCCGCGAGACTGACGCGCCGTTCGATCTCGCGCACGCCCTGGAGATACTCATCCAGCTTGCGGCGGTCGCTGGAGCCAAGCTCATTCCCGAGCCTGCGTGCGTCTTCGCGAACGAAGTCCAGAATGCTTTTGCGCTGCCGGGCCGCACGAGCCTCATTCTCCGCCCCCGACCCACCGTTCATGTTCCCGAAGAGCCGGTCGAAAACCAGGCGAGGATTGATCTGCTTGGCGACTGGGGCGGATTCCTTGCTCCAGGACAGGTTCGACTGGTAAGCACAGCTATATCCATGATCACACTCCCCGGCGTTCTTTCCTCCTTCGCACCCGAGCTCCAATGACGGAAAGCGCGTGAGATGCCCAACTTTTTGCGCGGCCGCCTGGTCGACCGAAATGCCGGCGCGCAGGTTGGCGCCGTCTGTCTTCAAAGGGTGCCGGCCGGTCAGGAACGATGCCATCGCTCGCGCATGATCCCCGCCGCCATCGCCGTGAGCGCGGGCCTGGTCCAGGGTTAGGCCGCTCAGCACAAGGATGTCATCCTTGACAGACTCGAGAGGTTTGAGGATCGAAGGCAGGTCGAAGCCCCGTCCTTCGCTACGCGGTGTCCAGTCAGGCATGTGCACGCCGTTCGGGACATAGAAGAAGGCCATCCGCACCGGAGGAGTTACGGATGCGGAAGCCAATCCTCGCGGCCCCATCGCCTCCAGAAGCGGCAAGGCAACCGCGGCACTCACACCCCTCAACAGGGTTCTCCGTGAAATGGACAATCGTTTCATGGTTGACGATCCTTAGATGCGGCAGCCTGGAACGCCTCGCTCTCGGCAACCGCGAGCACCAACGCGGAAAATCGAAACCCGTGATGCGTCAGTTTCGCGACGATCAAATCAACGTCGCGGCGGTCAGCACGTTGCAGTCCACGCCCGAGCGCATACGTGAGCATCTTCTCCGCCAAACAGCGAAGGAAAGCTCCCCGACGCGTGGCGAGCGCCCGTCTCAGTTCAGCGGGACCATGAAATGCTCCAACTCCCGGCACTTCACCAGACGCATCAACAGGCGTCTTGCCATCGTGCGTTCGCCAGGCGCCAATCGCATCAAAGTTCTCGAGACCAAATCCAAGCGGGTCCATGCGGCGATGGCACGAGGCGCACGCGGGATTGCTCCGGTGTTGCTCCATCTGCTGCCGCAACGTGCTTGATGCGGCATGCGCCGGCTCTTCCTTCAGCGCCTCCACTCCCGCGGGAGGGGGCGCAGGGGGAGTTCCCAGCACATTCGTGAGGATCCATTTCCCACGCTTGACCGGCGACGTGCGAGTGGGGTTTGACGTCACCGCCAGAACGCTCGCGTGCGTCAAAATCCCCGCTCGCGAGGTGTCCGCGAGCGAAACGCGGCGAAACGACGCTCCACTCACCCCGGGAATGCCGTAGTGCTTTGCCAGACGATCGTTCACGAACGTGTAGTTCGCGTCCAGGAACTCGAGAACGCTCCGGTCCTCATCCTTGATCGACGCAAAGAACAGCTCCGTCTCCTGGAGCATGCTCTTCTGCAACAGGACGTCGAAATCGGGGAAGAGCGCGGGGTCGGGTGAGAACTCGCTGAGCTTTCGCGTCTCCAACCACTGGCTTCCGAAGTTCGAGGCCAGCGCCCGCGAGCGAGGATCCCGCAACATCCTCTCGACCTGGGCGCGGAGGTTGCTGCCCTGGCGCAATGCCCCAAGCGACGCGAGATGGAGCAGTGTCGCGTCCGGGGTACTGCTCCAGAGGAAATACGAGAGCCTCGCGGCCAGCGCGAAATCATTCTCTGGCACCGTCGCCGTCCGACCATAGACCTGTTCGGCTCGATACAAGAAATGAGAAGAGGATAGAATCCCCCGAAGCGCGAGCTGGATCGACGTCTCAAAACTCTCGCCATCCCGTTCCGCGGAAAGGACGACCGCCAACAGCCGCATGAGTTCCTCATGCTCCGCCGGCCGGCGAAAAGCGCGATCGCCAAAGGCCCTGAGAATGTCGTAGATCCGCTGCTCTTTCTTAAGTTCGGGATCTTCGACCACCTTGGGAAGACCGAATCGTTTATCGGAAAGCGGTGTACGAACCGGCGCTTTGAATTTCCGGAAAGGACGCGGCATCGCATCAACCGGCGGATTCAGAATGCGCTGACGGAACTCCGAAGATTGAAACGCCTCGCCGATCGCGCGATCCGCCGCCGCCAGATACATCTCCACAAGGACCGGCGGCGTGGAGAGCACCTCGCCGATGTTGTCAAATCCATAGCCAATATCATCCGAAGGGAATTCATCTGCGAGATGTAAATCCAACCCCGTCAAATCCCGAATCGTGTTGTTGTACTCCACGCGGTTGAGGCGCCGGAGCACGACTTGTGACGAAGGATGAACATCCGTCGCGAGAGACTTATCAAGCCAAGCGTTCAAGACTTCGAGCTCCACCTCATTCGGCTGCGGCTCCTGCGAGGGAGGCATGTTCTCCGACCGCAGATTCTCGGCCACGCGCAACAACAATGTGTAAGCAGAATCGTCGGCGGATCCCTGGCGGATTCCTTCGAGCACAACTCCGCCACGCTTCCCTTCGCGGTCATGGCAGCCCATGCAATACCGGTCGAGCAAGGGAACGACATCCCTCGAGAAATCGGGGAAGACACGAGGAGGCAACTCAACCTTGGGTGGCACGACCGCCTGGGCCGTGGGAGAGGATGTTGCGTGAGAGAAACTCTCTTCACGATCACAACCCACCCAGCAAGCCGGGGTGAAAAGTAAGATCAGTAAGACAAGATTCTTGGTCTTCATGGAAGAAAAAGGCTGGCCCAGCGATTACAGAATCAAAACGTAGCTGCAAATGGTCAAGATTAGGATGGCCAAGTGAACTCGTGGCTCTGCGATTCCGAGAAAATCCACTGACAACCGAACACGTTTGCAAGTGCTCCTCTTGCGGCAGGGACACTCGCGAACGCATCCCATGCGTCAGCTCGGGCTAGGCACCCACTCTCCCGGCTTGTTACACCATCACGGGCTTGGTCCAGCCCCCTTGAGGTGGTTCCCGATCGGAGGGAACCACCTCGTAAAGAGCCCCGCTGGCCGCAATCAGTACGATCCGGAGCTGAGGATCTCTCCCCCCGCGCGGGTCACCAATGAGGCGACCGACTGAACGCTGATCGTGTCCTTGAGGAAGTGGACCGAACCGTCGACGAAGAGGGCGTTGGCTCCTCCGACATGGAAAGAGTAGATCTCATCGTCGCTGGTGCAGTTGATCATACAAGTTCCTCCTCGGGTTCCGTTCTGGCGTCCCTGGGCTCCGGCGAGCCGGGCATAGGTGAACGGATCGGCCCAGGCACCGCCCCCCGCACTCACCGGCTCGATAACGCCGTCGACCGGAAGCCCGTTGACGGGCGACATGTAGATCTGGCGGAACCCGTTGTAACCGGCGGGACGTCCACAGTCTTCAGAAACCATCATCGTGTTCGACGTGCCGTCGGTCACCGAAGCCAGGCGGATGGTTCCTGTCAGTAACGGGTTGGTGATTGTCCCGGAGTCCGTGGTGTCTCCCACGGCGTTGATGTAGCTCGTCGCCATGCCGGCAGCCTGAAGGCACGCGTTATGAAGGCCCGGAATGGGGAAATAGTCGGAGCGGCCCCAGGTTTGGGTGGGAGGGGGATTGAGGTTCGTGACAGACGGGTTGCCTCCCGGGGTGCCAGGAGAGCACGTGTCGCCGCCGCCATTACCATAAGGCCCCCAGTTCGCGTTGTAATAGTTCACAGTCGGCGCGGAGGGGGTTGAGGGACACAGGAACGCGTTGATCGCCACCGTGTAGGCCGAATTCAGCCCGGAGTGCTGGCCGGTGCTTGGCGGAATGTTAACGGTGTCGAATGCCGATGCGCTGATATTGATCTGGTTGTAGATGTTGCTCTGCTCCAAGTAGGGCAACAGTTGTGTGAGATACGATGCCGAGTTGATCGGAATCGCGGCCTGTGCGTCGGCGTTGAGGTCCGGCGCGGCCAACTTGATCGCATCCGGTGGCAACGAGTTATAGGTGCTCTCGAAGTTGAGCGTTGCCAGACCGATCTGCTTCAAGTTGTTCGTGCATTGAGCGCGGCGCGCCGCTTCGCGGGCCGCCTGAACGGCGGGCAGCAACAGGGCAATCAAAACGGCGATGATCGAAATCACCACGAGCAGTTCGATCAGCGTAAAGCCCTTGCGAGACCCAAGACTTCGGCCCTTCATGGACGAATCTCCTGAAAGAATTCTGACGGCTGCTTGTACAGCGGAGACACAACTCAAAAACATGAAAATCCGTTGCGGAATCGTCGGACTCCGGCAGGTAACATGACACGGTCATCGGGGTCTCCGTCCTTCTCGCGAGAAGAGACGGATCGGCGCACGCTCAGTCCACGAGATCGAAAGCGCCCAGGTCGTTGAACTCCGCCTTGACCTCAGCCTTCAAGCGGGGGTGCTCGTTATCGGAGTAGCGACCCTGCAACCGATCGGCGGGCAAAGACGTGGAGGGCTTGATCCTCGAGACCGTGCGTATCGCCTTGCGCTTACCTCTCTCGAAACTGGCGGGAATCACCTGCGGCGCCGCACTCGTCGAAGCCGACCGATCGCGCCAGACCACGGTGACGTTGTATTTCCCGGTCGGCGCTCCATCCACGCCGTCGCACGTAAGCCGGAAGGTTCCATCACTCTGGGTAATACCCATCGGAACAACGTCATGTCTCGGCGCTTCGCCACCGTTCTGGTGAAAGAACAGGGTAGCACCAGCCGCCGGCTGTCCTTTGTAGAGAACCCTGCCCGACACCGCGTGCATCCCTTCCGGTCGACCGCAACCCGTACAAGCCAAGCTCCACCAAGCAACCATGGAAATGGCCATCACACGAAGCATTCTCATACGAAACCTTTCCTGCTCCATCCATCAGTGAGCCGGGCAAGCGTGGGGGAGCGCTCGCCTTGGGCAAGGACGCATGTTCTTACGCATTCGCCATGCCAGGCTCGGCCAACGCCAATGCAAACCAAGGCTTCATAAGAGATTACGTCAACACGACGATTTCTTCGGCGACGTGCGGCGGATCCGGCACCTTGCAGACCGCACGGAATCTCTCATGCAATTTGAGACAAGGCCAGGAACGCCGGCTGGGAGTCCTCAGGTGGCCATCCTCAAACCGCACCTCTGAAACTCAACCCGGTTTCAGGCGGGGATGGAGCATCAGAGGACCGTGAAGATCCGTCAGGCGCAAGGCAGAAATGCGTGATAGGAAAGACGTGCAGATGAAAGCGAGGGAGAATTCCAAGAGGTCCGTTGAGATGAGCGCCATGAACGCCCGGACCGCTCACACGAGCTGAAGAAAGGAAGGCTGCATTCAGGAAAGAAGGCCGCTCTGGATAGCGGGAGGCCGCCACTCATGGCCGGAGCCAGCACTGCAACCGGCTTCATTACAACGACGTAGGCTCTCGATACATCGATGAGCAAACGCGTTTGAGAGCGTCGCTAGGACCGAAAACCGGCGTGAGGAAGAACCCGCGTAGGCCTTCGCAGGTCGACCACAACCTTCCCCTCATCGATCCAGGCGGGATAAGTTTGAGCCCGCATTCGAGGGTGTTGCAAGCAAATGCCCGTACCGGTATCGAACCGCCAGCGTAGGCATCCGTGGCGGGAGCAGGTTACGACATCGCCGGCTGGGCTCACGTCAGTCAGCTTGCCCCGCTGATGAGGGCAGGAACCATCGAAACAGCGAACTTCATCGTTGAGACGCACCAGCACGTAGCTGCGTCCCTCATGGTCGAAAACAACCACGGTCCCTACCGGCATCCCCTCCGCGTCGCCAACGATGAGATTCGCTGCCCTCGATCCGCTGGCGGAATTTCGCTCCGGTGAGACCGACACGGTACCATCACTCCAAACCTATCTCGCGCGGCTGATCGTCAAAACGCATTCGGATCTTGCAGGATCGGCAATGCCCACCCTGCAAGATCCGAGATATTCTCAGGCGAACCTCTGTTAACGTCCTGAAACGTCCGGGTCGCCGAACCGAATGTCCAGGCTGCGTAAATAGGTTTGCAGGCCTGCATCCTGAATCGGCAGAAGATAGGCCACCTCGCCCGACTCGTTGAAATGGGCGTGCCAGTAGCCGGGAGGGGTGACAAACGCCGAGGCGGACTTCCAGTCCACGCGCTCGGGATCAACGATTCGCCCCTGCGCATCGAGGTCCTTGCCGACGAGGGTGTAACATCCCGGCTTGCAATCGATGATCAGGTCGAGCGCTACGGATTGGTGCCGATGCGGCACCTGAACGGCTCCCACCGGCAGGATGCCGAACATTGCCCAGAGCGTTGGCGTGATCGTGAGAGTTTGATCACATGCCCGGTTGGCGAGCAAGACGCTCACGCGGCTGCGGCGGTTCGCCTCGGGATCAGCGGCGGCCTTTTCGAGTTCAACCCGGGCCTCCTCCGCGCGGTAAAGCGTGGGGCGGAAGGTCGGAGTCTCGGCCCGCGCTCCGAGGTAGCGAACCATCGGCTCGTCGGTCACCCAGTATAGGGCCGCGTCCTCTTCAGCCTCGTGGACCGCCTCACCCCCTGCCGGCAACACCACGAAGTCTCCAGGGCCCCAGGGGATCTGCTTATCCAGGAACTGCGTCACTCCCCTGCCCCGCATCACGAAATAAAGCTGTGACGACGCATTGGGCCAAACCCGGATCGACTCCCCGGCGCAAATCCGCACATAGTGGGCCGCAAGGCTCGGGCTCGTGGCCGGCCCGGCGCACCCCAGCTCCCGGCTGAGATCGAGAGGAATCAAACGCGTGGGTCCCGTTTCATGCAGGCTCGACGGGAATTCCGCGTACGGGATCGGTGAAATCGTCCCGGAGCCAATCGGGTCGGCTGCCTGGCTGTACTCATAGTACAACCCATCACGCGTCAGCTCCTCGATTCCGTCCGCCACGCCCTTCTGCACGATCGTCGCCGACATGACCTCTCTCCCTATTCCCATCGGGCTCGCGTCTGCTTTTCTCCCTGGCAATCCTCATTCACACGCGAGCCGATCGTTCCCATTTCGCTGTTCTTCTCTTCAGGCTCTCCAACATAGTATACTGGCCTTACCAGTGTTTGTCAACGACGGGAAGGGCATTCAGGCCCCCTTGCGGGACTTGCACTATCCACCGATCTTCTGGTAGGCCAACATCTTTGGTGGAATTCGCCCCTACTCGGCGGGGTTGGTTGCCAGGAAACGAGGACTGCCCTTGGATCACCGAACGAGAGAAACGACGCCTCTCAAGGACCCTCGGTGCCCTCCATGAGACGCGGTGGGAAATGTCTCCGGTTTTGACCCAGGGGATCGGGTCCATTAGACTCGGCAGACAATGGTCAAGAAGAGCGAGCTTCCGGCATTTGAACCGATCAAGCCGACCCGCGCCCACGAGGCGATCTTGGCGCAACTCCAGCGCAAGATCCTTGAAGGGGAGCTCGCGCCCGGTGCGCGCTTGCCGTCCGAGCGGGAAATGATGGAGACGTTCGGCGTGAGCCGGCCGACGATCCGCGAGGCCCTGCGCGTCGCGGAAAGCCTGGGGTTGATCTTGGTCCGGCATGGGGATCCAGGGGGACCTCGCGTGCTTGGCCAGCCGAGTCTCGGCGTGGTGCGCGTCCTCGACAGCCTCCTCGGCTCGGAGCTGACCTCGTTCTCCGAACTGGTCGAGGCCCGAATCGTCCTCGAAGGAACCGCGGCGCGGCTCGCGGCCTTGAAGAACAGCGCCGAGCTCGGCCCGCTCGACGAGGCCTATCGCCAGATGGTTGAGGCCCCCGATCTCTCCCAGTTCGTTGAGGCCGACGCCCTCTTCCATCGCCGGATCGCGGAAATTGGCGGCAATCGCCTTCTCGTCCTCTTTCTCACCGCCCTGCACGACCCGATCGTCCGGCTCATCGCGTCCGGGCTGAGCCCCGAAACCGAGGCGGAGAGCCGCGCGGCCATTCTTCGAGCCCACACCGAAATCCTCACCGCGATCCGGGCAGGGAACGGCGTTGAGGCCGACAGGCTCTCGCGCCGACATCTCTCCAAGCTTTATGCCAAGCTCGTCCCCCCTGACGAGCGCCCCCGGCTCGAATCCTTGCTCGACTGACCGCGAGGGGTTTCTCCGTCCATCGCGCAGAGTGCCGAGGTTGAGTTTTCTCGCCTCGGGAGCCAAACTAGAGCCGACGTCGCTCGGGAGAGAGGGACTCGCGCGAGCCGCCTAAGGGCTCTAGAAGGTTTCTCCCCCGAGCAAAGGCCGAGATGGTTCTCGGCCGTCGGATGGAATGCCGCCGAGGAGTTTGCGCCCGCCATGTTCGACCTTTCCGCGATCCAATCTGCTCTTCGCCAGTTCGGGTTCGACGGCTGGCTGCTCGGCGACTTCCGTGGCAGCAACCTCCTCGCCAGGCGCGTGCTCGACCTCGACGGCAAACCTGTCTCCTCGCGCCGATTCTTCTACGCGATCCCAGCCGAAGGCACTCCCAAAAAGCTCGTCCACTCGATCGAGACCCGCGCCCTCGACCATCTGCCCGGCGACAAGACCATCTACCTGCGCTGGAAAGAGCTTGAAGACGGTCTCGCCCATCTGACTTCCGGTATGAAGCGAGTGGCCCTGGAATACTCCCCGCGCAATCGCAATCCCTACGTATCTCGCATCGACGCCGGCACCGTTGAGGTCCTGCGTACGCTCGGCCTTGACATCGCCTCCTCGGGAGACCTCGTCCAGCTCTTCGAGGCCACTTGGGATGACGAACAGTGGGAGCTCCACAAGGAAGCCGAAGCCCAGACCAAGGCGTCTTACGACATCGCCTGGAATTTGATCGCGGAACGAACCCGCAACGGCGGCTCGATCGGCGAATGCGAGGTTCAGGCCGCGATCCTGGCGAACTTCGAGAAGCACGGCCTGGTGACCAACAGCCCCCCCAACGTCTCCGTCGGCCCCCACAGCGCCGACCCGCATTACGAACCCGACCCCAGCGCCGATACGCCAATTCGCAAGGGAGACTTCGTCCTCATCGACCTCTGGGCCAAGAGCAAAAAGCCGCGAGGCGTCTATAGCGACCTAACCCGGGTCGGGTTTGTCGGTGAGGAAGTCCCCTCCGAGTACGAGACGATCTTCCAGATCGTGATCCAGGCCCGAGACGCCGCCATCGCCCTGGTGCGCGAGGCCTTCGCCGCCAAACGCCCTCTCCAGGGTTGGGAAGTCGACCAGGCCGCGCGCCGGGTGATTGAAGACGCCGGATACGGCCCCCAGTTCTTCCATCGCACCGGCCATAGCATCGGCCAGGAGACCCATGGCAACGGCGCCAACATGGACGACATCGAGACGCACGACGAGCGCCTCGTTCTCCCGCGTACTTGCTTCTCCATCGAGCCCGGTATCTACTTCGCCGGCAAGTTCGGCGCTCGTAGCGAAGTCAACGTCTACGTCGACGCCAACAGCCAGGTCCACGTCACCGGCGGGCTCCAGACCAAGGTCCTCCCCATCCTGGCCTGACGCAATGGAAGCCGGGGATCATCGCCCCGAACTTCATGAAAGCGTCCGTGTCTCACTCCGGCCCGGCAAGAGCTTCCGAGCGAGTCCAAAGATAGCGGACTCGCTCGATCCCCCCTTCCGGGTTCGGAGGCCGATGCGATGTGCCGCTATGCTTTTCATTACTATCGCGACCACTTCGCATGCTTCCGCTGCCGGAAAGCCTTCAAGTACTGGCAATGGGGGAAGGTTCACGAAGAGCACTATTTCTCGCCGAAACGAAGACTCGAATGTCGACCTCGAGAAATCACCTGCCCAGACTGCCATGAGCCCATGGCCGACATGGGGCTGGACTTTCGCTCCCCCCAAAAGAATGACCGCAAGATGTGGCGGATGCTCGAAGTCCTCCATCAAAACGGCCACACTTTTCACAGCTGTGGATGCTACACGAACCTGACGCCGCCCCACACCCTCCGCGAACTCCCGGAGTGGCTGGAGCGCCATCGCCGAAGCTCCATTGGCGAGTCACTTCTCACAAGATTTGCCGCACGCCCAATCCAACGCAGGCGCTCGCTTTAAAGAAGCGGGATGGAGCCCCCCTCCTTCTGCGACTCGGCCAGCAACTTTGTGTTGAAATGAAGGGAATATGCAGCGCGGCATTTCTGGCGAGGGAAAAAACGGCTCCCCGACCAAAAATGCCACGGGTAGGAATGCGACAGGACCGGCAGTGAAGGAATGCGTATCAGAGTTGATCAGCGTTGAAAGTGTCCCCCTGGCGGAGGTCACCCGTTTCGAGCCCCTTGCGGAACCAGCGGACCCGTTGGGCTGAAGTGCCGTGGGTGAAGCTATCGGGGACGATGGTACCGCGAGCCTGCCGCTGGAGAGTGTCGTCACCGATCGCGGTGGCGGCGGTCAGGGCCGACTCGACGTCCCCCTGCTCCAGAATGTTCTTCATCTTATGGGCGTGATGGGCCCAAACCCCCGCGTAGAAATCGGCCTGAAGTTCCATCCGGACGGACAAAGCGTTCGCATCCTTCTCGCTCAACTGGCGCCGCATCGTGTCAAACTTTCGGCTCGTTCCCAGCAGGTTCTGAACGTGGTGGCCGACTTCGTGGGCGACCACATAAGCCTGGGCGAAATCGCCTGGTGCCCGAAATCGCTGCGCCAACTCCTTGAAGAAGCTGAGGTCGAGGTAGACCTTGGAATCGCCGGGGCAATAGAACGGGCCGACCGCAGAGTCCGCCGCGCCGCAGGCCGTACTGACCTGCCCGCTGAATAGCGTCAGCTTCGGTTCTTCATACGTCCGCCCTGCCTTCGCGAAAACGTCATTCCAGACATCTTCGGTGTCGGCCAAAACCACCTTCACGAACTGGACGCGCTCCTCCTCGGCGGGGTCTCGCTTGGGAGCTGGCTGTCCAGGCTGAGCAGGCGCACCTTGCTGCTGGTTCTGCGCAACAAACTGAAGAACCTGCCGCGGGTCGGCTCCCAGCAAGAGGGCGATCAGAACGATCACGATGGTGCCGGCCCCTCCCCCGATGGCCGCCGTCGCCACGCCACGCCCTCGCTGATCTTCAACATTGTCGCTTTCCCGCTCCCCTTTCCAGCGCATCGTATCCCCCTCCGCACCGATCGATCCGGGCGTGATTTTGGTCAAAGCTCGACGGATGAAGACAGGTTCGAGCATCCCGTTGATTACAGCCAGTGTCAACGGGCTGGTTTCCCCAACCCCGTGCTCGATGATCTTTTCCGACGCTCCGCGCCCGAGGCTCGACTCACGTTCGCGCAAGCCTCCCTCGGAATCGAGAACAGACGAGGAGCAAGTCCGATGCCTTTCCGCCGGCTCCCAAAAGGCCGAGGCCGGCGACATGGGAGGGAACCCCATGTCGCCGGCCTCTTGATTAAAAGAAAGCGCCTCCTGCTCTCCCTGGTTTCAAGAATCCATTTTTAGCCCCGCCACATCGTCATATCGCAACACATTCGCCCGTTTCGCAAGGCAGGCACTCTCTCTTGATTTTTTACAAGCTCATACGACCTTGGCTGAGAATGCCTGCCCCCGCGAAAAACCTTCTTTCGCCGGATTAGGCCGTCACCTCGCGCTAGTGCACTGCCTCCGCGTAGCTCGTGCTGAGGGAGGTTGACTCCCAGCGATCGAGTTCCGTGGCGACTTGTGCGAGCTTTCTCCGCATCCGATCCAGCGCATCGGAGCCGAGAGCCAAACGCAACGGCGGCGACGGAGAAGAAATGACGTCGATGATGGCCCTCGCGGCAGCGGCGGGATCCCCTTGCTGCTTGCCGTCGAGTTCCGTGAAGTGGGCCAGCATCTTGCCGCTCGTTGCCTCGTAGTCGTCGATCGACTGCGTCGCCCGATGCAACGACTGCGACGTCAGGAAGTCGGTGCGGAACGCCCCCGGCTCCACGATGGTGACTCGAATACCGAGCGGAGCCAGCTCCTGAGCCAGTGACTCTGACATCCCTTCCAACGCAAACTTGCTCGCGCTATACAGCCCCGCACCCGCCACCGAGCAAAACCCTCCCACGGAAGAAACGTTGACGATATGCCCCCGACGCTGAGCGCGCAGAAACGGCAGCGCGGCCCGGATAACATTGAGCGAACCAAAGAAATTGGTGTCAAAGACCTGCCTTGCCTGGGCAAGCTCCACTTCCTCCACAGCTCCAAGCAAACCATAACCCGCATTGTTCACAACGACGTCGAGGCGCCAGTGGAACCCATGGGCCTTCTCCACGGCCGCATTCACTTGCTTGACGTTGTTGACGTCGACCGCCAGAACGTGCAACTCTCCGGCACCGGGATCGAGATCCGCCTTACCGCTCCGCGTCGTACCAACAACGACGCCCCCTTCGTCCAAAATTCCCTGCGCCAACTCCCGGCCCAATCCCCGCGAGATTCCCGTGATGAACCAAACTCTTTTGGCTTGCGACATGCTCCTTACTCCTTAGTCAGCTCGTCGGCATCAGTCTGGCCTGCACGATTACCCTGATAGAGACCGTTCCCAGCGATCCCCAAAGACCTCTCCGCTTTCGGATCACGGTTTTGGGGACCAATCGCTAAAATGCACGGCAACGGTGCCTTGCGCCCGGATCATCGGCCCGGTTTCGCCAGACACCAACGCTTCCCTCCAAGACTCAAAGCCCCAACTAGACTCAATAGACAAAAAGAGTCTACTCGGTCCATAATAATAGGGTCGTTCCCGTTTGGCAAGGATGTGATCCATGATGCCTTTTCCGTCCTCGTCCCCGAGCACTTCGGACCTCGTCGTCGAGGCCGCGATGCGGCTTTTTGGCCGTTATGGCTACCGCCGCACCTCCATGCTCGACATTGCGCGCGAGGCGGGATTGGCCAAGGCAACGCTCTACCTGCACTACGAGGGGAAGGAGGCCGTGCTCCGGGCGGTTCAGGTGCGGATGATTGAGACCGTCACTCGCCGTTGCGATGAGGCCGAGGCGGCCCGGCTCCCCTTCCGCGATCGCCTCTGGGAAATGATCGACGCCCGCTTTGGTATGGCCTTTGAGATATTCAACGACCTCGACAGTCTCCCCGAGCTAAAGCGAGCCTGGCCCACAGCCGGTGGCGAGCGCATCATCGCCTACGAGAAAGACTATATGGAGCGACTCGAAAGGATGGTGGCCACCGCCGACCAGACCGGCGAAATCGACCTGAAGCGCTCCGGCCTCTCCGCCCGAGCCGTGGTCAAGCAGCTCATCAGCAACGCCGCCGGAGCCAAATGGGACAAAGAGCTTTCCAAAAGTGTCGCCGATTACCGAGCCCACCTCGCCGACCTCGCAACCCTGATCGCCGCAGCCGTCGCCCCCGCCAAATGACTCCCTTCTTCTCATAGACGGCTTAGTGAACATCTCATTTCAAAATTGACTTGTCGTTGTGGCCTCGAATTCCCATCCCTGATACGCGGGAATTCCCGCGAATTCCGTGACACCCCTGGGTATACTTCCCCATAAAGGAGGCTCCCATGTCACAGCCATCTCCTTCGCGAAGCACGGACTGGCGTCTTCTCTTCCTACTCGTCTGCCCGATCCTCTCCTCAACCGTTCAGGCCCAACAAGCCGGTGGCAACGCCAAGAATGCCGCGCAACCTCAGCGCAAGATCAATCTGGAGCAACAAGGGCTCTTGCTGCAGTTCGACGCGTTTCCCGCGCTGCAACAGCAGCGGCGGGTGGCCCGGCAGGCCGCCATCCCCTTGGAAATCGTCGCAGGACCTATCGGCGACAACGAAGAAGAAGGTTGGGAGAACGATCGTCCCGCGCTCCCGCCAAAAAGGATCGTCAGCGCGAGGGCTTTCGATCTTTGGATTTTTCGAGACACCGAAAATCCCGCGAACATGCATGAGAATCTGCGATGGAAACTCGAGGCGGCGATCGACCGATCTGACGACCTGCACCACCTTACGGAAACCCAAAAGGAAAAGCTCAGACTCGCCGGCCAGGGAGACATCAAGCACTTCTTCGACGAAATCGAAAATAAGCGTCGAGAGTTCGAACTTCTCCGCCCCGACTTCATGAAGGCCCAAAACTTCTTATTCCGTGTCTCCGCGGAACGCAATTTCAAGCGCAAAATCATGTTCGATAATAAATCAATTTTCTCAAAAACTCTGGTTACTATTTTGAACGAACGACAACAGAGCGGGAAACCCGTTCTCGTTCATCCTTGAAATCATGAATCTTGGCTCATCCGAACGCGGGATGAAAGCATTGTTTCAGGACACGATCACTTGAGTATGGACGACGGTCCTCCACGCCCAGGCCGCGATCCAACTCCAGCCGAGCACGCGCCCCAGCCGATCTCGCCAGTCGGGTTGCGCCTGCCAGCGTCCCACAAGTGCAAGGCCGACCCACGCAGCAGGAATGGCGACTTCCAGATAATCGGGGATCACGTACAAGACCTGGGAAAACCTTGCCCCCATCGCAGCGGGATGTCGTCGTAGGAAGAGGAATTCGTTCAAAACTTGGGCCAGAGTCAGGACCGCGCAGACGGCCGTTGCGACAATCCCAGGTCCGCGCAAGCCGTGCCTGAGGAAATCGCTCGGCTTGCGGAAAGTGACAATCGCGAGCCCCAGCCCCATAACCGCCAGGATCCGCCAGGCCCAGAAGAGAGGGCGAAGAATCACCGGCGTGAATGAGAAGGGAGCCTCCTCTTTCGGCGTGGCAAAGCCGAGCAGTGCATCGAGCTTTTCATCACCTGAAAAGACAAGTAACAACGCCAAGGCCAGGAAGAAAACCAAGATCGCAAGATCGAGCCAGGTCCAAGGCCTTACGTTGAGATTCGACAACCCCGTGACGTTCGCGTTCTCACGCATCCAGAACATTCAATTTGATCCTCCCCTCCAAGTCATGCCTCGCATGACAACACGTCCAACCATCTTCTGCGTTTGAGCTCGGCGCGTCCGAAAGTCATCACAAGACGGACGGGATGCGGTCTTCAACGCCCATTTATCACGCGATCCAGCGCCACACATCATTCTGATAAACCAGGGTACCGATCCAGAACGAGCCCAACACACGCCCCGTTCGGTCGACCCAGGTCGGCTCGGGACGCCATCGTCGGGCAAGCACAAGGACACTCCAAGCCACAGCTACGGCGATCGCTATGCCTGGTCGGCCCTCATGCTCCCAAACATAGTTTGCATCGAACCAATCGGCATCAGGAGCCCATCCCAACGCGTATCGCCCGCGATAGAGAACCCAATCCAAACTCGAAAAGATGAGGCTGACGAGCATCGCGCAGCCGGCGATGGTCCCCGGCCGCCTGAGCGCGCGCCGCAGCCGATTCCGTCGAAGTCCCGCGACAATCAGCGCCAGGCTCGGTGGCACGAGAAACGAAGCGACCGGCCCAGATATAATGAAGCGAAACTGGTTCGACGCTTTCGGCGTCGTAACGAACCAGGCGATCGCCCCGATCATACCGCACAGCGCCACGGCAACGCCGAACCAAAGGATCGTCTGAGACCGCGACCTCGGCTGCTGCCATGGCAACAGCGCCAGGATCGCTATCCCAGTGAACCAGGCTATGATGCCCGGCAGTGCCACACGATTTCCGGCCACCTGGCGAAGCAGCCTCGACGCCTGCCACACTCCTGCCGGTCCCTCTTGATAAGCGGTTTGGGTGACCGGCACAAATGCAAGTCCCAAGGCTGTCGCGGCAACCACCAGCGTCAGGTCAAAAATCGTAAATCCGCGGCCTCTCAACTGTTTTCGAGGAGTGTCCTGAGTCCCCATATCCCCCTCCCCGGTCGAGCTCAAACGGCAGTCCCCTGGCGAAGAACGCCGAGACATTTCCTAGGAACGAGATTGACTCGGCATATCTCGGATGGCAACAAGAAAAATACCACCTCGCCAATATCCACAGATGAACGTCTACTCGAAGAGTGCCGCAAAGCCGTGATAACTTGCCTGCGTAATTCACAGGGCCTTGAGAACCCCCGACAACAGTCGTAAGATAAGTCGGATGTTCGAATTCTACGATGAAATCGCCATTAGCGGTCCTCTTCGGAAAGGTGGCTCGTGGCATACACGCGAAAGGCTTTTGGGCCTCTCCTTCAGGCTGCCCTGATCATGGGGGTCTGCGTCGTCTTCTTCGTCGGCACAGTCCGGATCTGGCTTTGGTACAGAGGTGAACCAAGCACGCCCGGGGCAAACCTCAAGGCGAGGATCACCGCAATCGTCCCCCAGATAACGACAGGATCCCCCCAGAGTCGCCTCACGGCGATTCAGTCGCTCGGCGCAGTGCTGCGGAGATTTGGTCCGAGTGCGCCTTATGCGCAGGCGATCCCGGCGATGCGCAAGGCGCTTCGCGACCCAGAGATGTCGGTGCGAGAGGCGACGGCGGAAACTCTGGGAATCCTCGGGCTGGCCGCTCGTCCGGCAACGCCTGAACTAACCACGGCATTGAAGGATGAAGATCTCAGCGTCCAGATAGCCGCCGGGCGTGCCCTCCTCGGAATCGGCGGCGAGCCGCAGGTGCAGGCCCTCCGCGCGCTGGCCGAAGTGGTCGCCAACCCCGAGCCCATCCCGAACCGCTCGAGCATCATCGAGGTCATGCAGTCTGTCGGTGAACCGGGCGAAGACGCGGCCGCTCAGGCGCTCGCGAGGCTGCTCGCCAACACAGACAGCACGGCACGCGACGATGCCGTAAGTTGTGTCGCGGCCTTCGGAGCCGGCATCACGCGCATCTTGCCCGCTCTCGATGCCATGCTGAAGTCCGACGACCCCGCCCTACGATACACCGCCGCCCTCGCCAAAATACGGGCCGAGGGCCTCAACGCGAATCCCGACCCTCGGGCCATCATGATCCTGGCGGAAGCTGTCTCCAATACGTCACTCCTGCCGATGGAAAGGCAGAGCGCCCTCGCGGCATTGTACGAGATTCCGCCGGGGGAGTTCGAGGCCGCGGGAATGGCCTCAGTCGTCTCCTCGGTGAGACCGCCGATGTCGGCAGCCCTGCGCCAATGCGGCTTGGAATTGGCACGACAGCTCGAGCACAAGCGCGCCGACATTCGCCTCACCGCAGCAAATCTCCTGCACATGATCAATCCCGAAGATCTCGCGGGAAAGAATGAGTCTGACCGTGAGGAAATGTATCCCGACCATTAGTACCAAACAGCATTACACATAAGAGGATTCTGTGATTGCCTCACCTAGTATCTCCTTCATCGGTTCCGCGATTCTCTTTATGGGCGGAGCCGCGTGGTTCTTGCTCTCTGTGTCCGTCAACGCCGCGGGCCCAGACGAGGCGGCATTTGCCGATGAACCGACCGCACATGCGGCGTACAACCGGATGATCGAGGCGATGCATCAGGCGAGATCCCTGTCCTACACCAGCCGCTACGAGCACCAAGTGGGGGGCCGTGCACCAACATCCGGTACGTACCGGATGTGGTTGAAGAAGCCCAACTTTTTCCGCATGGAGACCCAATCGGCCACCGGTGAGCAAGAAGGGATTCTCATCGGCGACGGGATCAGCCTCTGGATCCACTGGCCGAAGGGACGTCCACAGTGGCAGTATGTCGCGGAGTCGGAAGCCGACCGAAAAACGCGGTTCACGTCGTACATGACCAAGCCGGCCCCACGCGGACAGCATTCGATCGTGCACGAAGCCCCTTTCCTGGGGGCCCACGTGGGCTACCCGGTCCTGGACGCCAGTGTCTTCCACGGCCACGTCGATTCGACGGAACGATTCCTCGACGGCGTGCGAGGCGCTGGGGCGGAAACGGTCGCGGGCGAAGACTGCGACAAGATCGAGGTCAGCTTCATGAACTACCAGCGGCGCCGGTATCTCTGGTTATCAAAGCGCGACCACCTCCCGCGAAAGTTAAAGGAAGTCGTCCGAGTGAGTTCCGACATCGTCACTCTGGAGGAATGGTCGTCGGTGGCCGTCGACCCGAAAATGTCGGAAGCGATGTTCGCCTGGACGCCCCCCGCGGGCTGGACGGAGTGGACGTTGCCCGTCGAAGAAGACAGGCAGCTCAAACCAGGCTCAAAAGTGCCTGACTTTGACTTGACCTCCGTCGACGGAGGGCGGATCAAGCTATCAGACTTCCACGGGAAGACCCTATGGCTTTGCTTCTGGCGTGTCGGCTGCCCCCCTTGCCGCCAGGAAATGCCCTACCTTCAATCACTCTACGCGAAGTACAAGGACCGAGGTCTCGTGGTCTTGGGTGTGAACGTCATGGACGACAAAGCCGTCGTCCGGGAATTCCTCCACCAGCAGAAGGTGACATTCCCGAACATCCTCGACACCTCACCGGCCGCGGAGCAAATCTACTTCCAGGACTATGGGGTCGGCACTATACCTCTCAATTACTTGATCAATCGCGATGGCATCGTCGTCGATAGCTGGATCGGCTATCAAGCGGGACAAGCGCGAGTCAACTCGGCCTTGAAAATGCTCGGATTCGACGCAGCAGGATCGGAGCCGTGACGGCAGACAGCCATCGAACCGATCCCCAAAACTCGAAGGCTCCGATTCCATTCTTCACTGCATAGCCTATCCGCTCCAACATCAAGAATCCCCGCTCAATCAAGGATTCGAGCAACAACAGCCGCTTGCGCGAACCTGTACCGCAATGCCTGGGATTGTTTAAACGGTACGCTTGCCTCGAAGGCTCCGACGGCTTCGTTACCTCCACCGCCGCTCCGATAGCTTCCGGCTGGAGCGATCAAACTTGGCCGGGTGGGACTTACACCCACCGGGACACGGTGCCTTATCACGGCGCACAACGAGACCGTCTTTTACTGCTACGATAATTCTCCCACTTGCACCTACATGGTCCGATCCATGTTCACTATCGAAACGCCAGGTCGGTTTACTGCGAACACCTCATCGGCTCAATCGTATCCGAACTTTCAAAGGCGACCGGCCAACTCTCTGAGCGTAGGTCAACCCCTCGCCTTGCCGAACAGGTAGAAGTGACATCACTTCTTCATATGCGCAATTCTTCAGTCTTTGCGCAAGCCAAACTCCCTTCGTTTAATATCCGCGAATTCCAAGTCCTCTGTCATGAAGAACTTCTCGGCACCAATCCTCGCGATCAAATCGCCTTCCGAGTCAAATATTGGATAAGCTTGAGCAAAATTGATTTTCCGATCGGAAAGTTGTAATTGAAGCTGGTCTTTTTCCAAAATAGTCGACCAAAACAAGAAAAATGCAGACATTCCTGATTCCTCTGACAGCGGTTTCCCGAAGCGCAGAAGATTGCCAAGTGAGAAAGGACATTTTCCTCGCAACTCCGCACAAATGGCACTCAATGACAGCAACCAATCATCATCAATTGAATTTACACTTATCACCAATTCCGGGCTGCCAAACTTCCAAAGGCTGTTCGGCACCAAGGAAACTCCAAATGTGAAGGCGGTTGTACTTCCTTCGGATGGAACCGAATCATACGCAACAATCCAAAACGGCGGTCGATCACCTGTTGGAATTCGCAAGAATCGCCCAGTCTTGCCCACCATCGCATCTAAAGAAGACAGAAATTCGCAAAATGCCGATACATAATTCAATACATATTCCCCATAATATTTTTATATTTAAGGCTTATATTTGATGATTTTCTTTAATTTGAAATTGTTTGGCGTTCTCAGCATCGATTACTTGCTTGCGAGACCACCCTTCGACCCAAGCCTGATCTCTGGTTCTCCACCATTCTTGACCCGGCGGATGCCCAAAGTCAAATGGTCCCTTTTTCGGATGAAGCTCGATGAGGAATCCGAAGTCCCGAGGCACGGTCTGAGTAATCCAATGGACGACGACGGCGATCCAGTCGGCGACGAAGAGCACGGTGGAGACCCTGTCTCTTATACACATCTAGATGTGTATAAGAGACAGGAACCAGACGGCGCGGGCGACGGACGATATCGCGGCGAAGATCGCGGCGATCCAGTCGGCGACGAAGCAAAAGGGGCGGCCTGGCTTATATCCGCTCAGGCCCCCCACACCTTCCTCGTGAAATCGCTTAATCCATCGGTCGATCGTTCGCGAACTGCAGAAAAGGTGCGCTCCCACACTGGCCCAAGTATGGCCCTGAGCCAAGAAGAGGAGAATGTGAGCGCGGAAACGGACCTCGGGTTCGGGACCTTGCGGCATCGATCAAGCAACGCCAGCTGCCACCGGGCGTCGAGAGTGACGCTTGCGACCATGATTACAAATTCTACACTTTTGCAACTATTGGATATATTCAATCGCAAAAACCCTGTCTACTTTCCATGTTGCGGGGACCTACTTAGAAAGCGACGGATTACGATGTCTTGTCCGCCGTAGCAAAAGATCGTCCGCCGCGCGGAGGTGTAGCAGCGAGCGCAAGAGGCTGCCGAACGCTGAATTTTCCCTTCCCACGCGTCAACTCCCATGGAGAACACCTGGCGGGCTATCAATCGTGTGATGATAAGCCCGCCAGAGCGCGGATCAGCGAGGATGGTCCTCAAAATCGACCGACGCCGACCGGGTTGTCAGTGCGAGATGCCGACAGCACCCGAGCACGCTGCCCTCTTTATCCCACGACGAGATATCGCCACTGGTATTGAGTGCTCGCTGCCAGCGCCGTGGAGCCAACGGTGGCGGCAAAGCTCGAAGCGGTGATGTTGGAGCGATCGGCCGCAACAAGACCATTGCCGGAGATCGCGTCCGCGGCAGGATTCGCCGGGAGCAAGAAAACGTTGGGGGCGGCTCCATAAACCGTCGGGAACGTCAACGTGAAAACCGTCGCCGATGCCGAGGGAGCCGAGCCGGTTGTTAGAGTAACATATCCTTGAACACCATTTCCTGAACAACTGATTGTCGGCGACGAACCTGCGCCGAGACCGGCCGCGACGGTCGGGACCGAACCGGCTGAGACAACCGCGGACGTCTTCAGGAATCCGTCAACGGTCAGATCCGAAGAAAAGTTTCTTGTCGGCGCGGTGTAGGCGGACGTACTGCCACCGATATCGTTGAAGCTCGTCGCCGAGATTCCTGTCGCAATTGAGTGAGCGGTATCCCCTTTCAACACGTCGTACGTGGCCGCGCCGGTGACCGCGGACCAAGTAATGGCGTTGTAATTGGTTCCCGAGAGCGTCGCATTGCCCGTTGCGGTCGTCCCGACGGGCGAAACGAGCGTCTTGTTTCCGGCGCGATCGGTCGCGACGACATAGTAGGTGTAAGAGGTCGTTCCCGCGGTCCCTACGGGAGTTACCACGGGCGTCGAAGGCGTCACAAGGGCCTGAATGCGAGCGCTGCCGCCCAGTAGATGGAGACCGTAGGAAGGGAAGATGCCAAGACCGAGATTCCCGGAACTCGCCGTGGCCATGTAGGCCGCGGATGGCCCATTGAGCTCCGAGGTGACATTGGTTGACAAATGCCCGTAGATGTAAGGGAGAGCGCCGTTTTGCGGCACGATCCCATAATTCAAATTATTTGTGGTGTTCCTCACCAATTGGAGGCTCGTACCTCCGTTCAAAAGGATTCCGATAATCGTCGGCCCGCTCACACTCGAGCTCTCGACGAAATTACCAGATACGAACAGGTTGTCGCAATTGGACGCCGCAATTCCAATGACGTACGAGGCGGTCGTCGCATAACTCGAGAAGACAATCTTGTTATCGCAAATTTTGACATGCGTACTGACCGACGAAGAAACTCCCGCGTAGGAGTAATTCGGGGCACTCACCATCGAAATGTGGTTGCCGCTCACATTGACGTTGCGAGGAAGACCACGAGCCCCTTCATTGACGATAACCCCGTACGACGCATTCGTGATCACGTTATCGATGACGTCGGCAGCGCTCTCCTGAATGCAGATCGAATAGTTCTGTAGCGGAGCCGAACTGGGGAACGCTGTTCCCAAGGGGAAACCCGAGTCGATCGCGTTGTCGGCGATCAAGCACGGAAAGTCGACGACCATCTCGACTTCATCACCGATCGCGAACGACTGGTCGGTTGTGCCTTCAATGGCTGAGCCGATCGTGAGTGTGTTTCCCGAGATCGACGTGCAAAGGTAGATTGCATGCGCATTCGTCGACGTATTGCGAAGCTGGATCTTGATAGGATTTGTGGAAGACGGCGAGCCGAAATGACTCGCAGACACGACCGTGATCGACCCTGAACCCGCCGTGTAGCTGCTTGCAAGAGTGGTAAACTGTGGCGAGGAACCATTCCTCGCGTTGATTTGAATGCCCTCGAAAGCATGATTCTTGATCACGTTATTCGTGACCAACCAACCCTGGGCTGTACCGGCCAGCAGGCCATCCCCCGGCCACGAATAGGTCGTACCCGAGAGACCCAGGGCGCAACCGTCGTAGTAGTTCTCAGACACCACGACGTTGCTGCACTGAAAGTCCGCCGACGTGTAAACAAAAATCGCTACGTTCGGCGCCGTTCCCAAACCCGCCGGAAGACCAAAGTTCCCGCTGTCGCGCCCCTTGTCTTGAATGAACGTGTTGCCGATGATGCGCGGGCTTGTACAACCGCTCATCCAGACGTGCTGGCCGAAGTTGTGCGACTCGCAACCGGTCATGAGGAAGCCGGTGTTATTGTTTCCCCCCGAAACGGCAACCGCCGCGATGGTGCCCTGGATGAGTCCGTGAGTCCCCACGAACTTCATTGATCTGACGCTGCTGTTGACATGCGCACCGAAGAAGTGAAATACGTTCACGAGGCTGGGGTTGACGTTGAGGCCGAGGGGCGTTGTTACAGTGGCGTCGCGCCCCTCCAACGCGACGGTGATCGGTGTGGATCCCGTATTATTGATCCTAATGCAATCGTTGCTTCCACCGACGGTCGAGTAGGAATTGATGAAGTACGTGCCGGGAGGAAAGAGCACCGTCCCTCCCCCGTTGGTGACGCACGCAGAGACAGCCGACTGGATCGCCGTGGTATCGTCCGTGCTTCCATCACCGGCAGCACCAAACGTCTTCACGTTATAGACCTGGCCGCCCGTGTCGTTGATGCTCCCTGTCACCTTCCTGCCCACCCAGAGGTCGCGCGGACGGGAGCCGGTGCTGGTGCCGATGTCGCTGACATTATCATTGCCAAACAGAACGTTCGTACCGATGGTCTTTGCCATGTTGCTTTCCTTTGAAGGTAAAAGTCTTGGGAAGCCTGCGGATGCCGTTTTAGCCCGCGATGTTGACTTGGAACTGGTTGGACGTTGGCGCAACGCTAAAGGTCAACGCGACGGTGCCTGAGGCACTGACGGAAACACCCACGTCCCAGACGTCCCCTGTCGCCACATTGACCACCTCGACAAGCAGGGCCTGACTCGCCGACAAACCATGTGTTGACTGAGGAATGGAAAAGCTCGTAGAACTTCCATCGCCAATAAATTTCGAATAAATGCTCATAATCGAGTATCTCCCCTAAAGGAAAGCTTGAACGACGTGCCCTGATAGGCACGCAATCATTCGGAACGACGATTTTGGGTCCGGCAAAGTGATCGTGGAGCCACTCGCCGGCAGGACTGACGGACGGTGAGCGATGACCGAGCACGAAAAAGGGGATACTCAAAGCGCGCGGCGCGATCGCCTCGCTTGAGGGTATCCCGAGGCCGACTTGAGGGGTTGAAGGGACAGATCGGGTGGCGACGGTGTCTCGAATGCGTCGCAGATCCCTCACAAACGCGAAACCGCTTTGCCGAGGGCAATCCCCTGGCGGACAATCTCTTGGTCGTGATGAACCCAAGGAGAAGCGGCGATCTCCACACCACTCATCTCTTGCTCAAAAAAGAACAAAAGGGCCGCATCTCGGATCGCGGACCGCACCTGAGACACTGTCGAGACTTTGCACTCAGAGAGAGTAAGGTTGGATCCGAAAATCGCAGTTCCTCGCGGGCTTGGACAGCGTCGGCGTACGTCCAAGTTACCACTTCGGCGTGATATGAGTGGTGTATTCTTGAGGTGCAAACGCGGACGAAGATCGGGCTTTTTTTGACATAACCCACGACGAACAGACAATTAAAGAATTGCGCGGGCGGACCACGTCCCATTCATAACGGCGTCTTGACAACCTCGACCTATGGCAAAGTTGCCATGGAACCCCAGTGGCAGATCGTCGCGCGACGTGGCTCTCCGTGGCTGGCCGCCACGCTTACGGCCCCGTAAGTCGTCTCAGTGTTTCGCTACAACTCCTGCGCACAACACACCATTTTTATTACTGCAAGCCTGAAGATTCTGATGAATCCCCTATTCACTTCTAGGAAGGTTGTCGAGGTCATGGGAGAGCTTGCATTAGGCCGAGGAATGCCCTATGACGTGAGGGTCGACAAAGGTCCAGAATTTGCCGGCAGGCTACTTGACATGTGGACTTATCTAAACGATGCGATTCTCAAATCCGATGGCCCAGTTCTCTGGGAGCAGGCCCATTCCGGTGCTTCGAGGCATCGATCATCGACGTTGTGGACCAGCGCCCGGTTTGGCATTACACGCTTTGGCTCGCGAGTAGCGACTCGAGCCGATCGAGGTTCTCCTCGTTAGCGGTTTTGCTAAGGGCACGCATCTTCGTGGCGATCTCCGGGCTCTCAAACTCCTGGTCCCAGGCCAGGTGCGTTTGATCGCCCGTTGCAGTCAGTGTGATGGTAAGCTTGAACCATGGCTTTACGACATGCTCGATCACGATCCTGGAGTCAGGTTGAATCTCCCGAAAAACACTCGCGTTTGGATAGTTGACCCCATTCGGACCGTGCATCACAAAGACCCACCGACCGCCAGGCTGAAATTCGAACCGCTCGAACGTGTTCGTGAAATCCTTGGGTCCCCACCATTGAGCCAATTGATCTGGCTGCTCGAACGCGGCAAATATCCTGCGAGGCGGAACGGAGAACACCCGTTCGGTGCTGACCATCGTGCCAGGGTTGCTCGCTTGAAGCATTGCAACATCCTCTACGAAGCACTCCGCAAAGAACCGTCTCGCAGCGCCGTATGAGATCTCTGCAGATATCAGGTTGTGCCGTGCTGATGAGCGCCGCGCGCTATGGCGCGCGGCACTTGGTTCGCTCTATTTCTTCCGAATCACAACGTGCATGGCATTGGGAGTTCCCACATGCTCGACACATTCATAGCCAAGCGCAACCAGGTCCACGCCGGCAAAGAGTCGTTCCCCTGAACCAAGAAGGACCGGCGAGAAGGCGAGGTGCATCTCATCGATCAACCTCGCGAGGAGGAATTGCTGAATCGTGGCGACTCCTCCACCGATCCGCACATCCTTTTCACCGGCGGCCTCCCGCGCGAGCCGCAAAGCTTCGTGAATACCTCCGGTGACGAAATGAAAGACAGTACCCCCTTGCATCTCGATGGACGCGCGCGGGTGATGGGTCAAGACGAATACCGGGCAATGATAGGGCGGATTATTGCCCCACCATCCCTTCCATGACTCGTCGGGCCAGGTGCCGCGAATGGGACCGAACATGTTGCGACCCAGGATCCACGCGCCGATATTGCGGAATCCCCGCACGGCAAAACTGTCGTCAACATCTGTTGATCCTTCGTCTTTGCCGAAGAGTACCTGCTGAAACGTTCGGGTTGCCAAGGCCCAGCCGTGCAGCGCCCCCCCGCCGATTCCAAGCGGATTGTCGAGAGTCTGATCCGGCCCCGCTCCGTAGCCATCCAACGAAACGGTAAAGCTCTCAATGCGCAGTAGAGACATCGCGTGCACCTTGAAGGATAAAGTTGTCGACCTATCGCAATAATCTTTCGGTTCGCGGATTGGCGGGAATGCTGCGTGCCTCAGGGCGGTACGGTTAAGATCCGTCCGTTCACGTCTCTTTAACCCCTAGCCTAATGAGGTCCAGTGGCTGTCAATCGGGTTGCAATCCCCGAGCGATGAGAAGGCGCGAAGGCGAGGTCCTTGGAAAGGAGCGGGTTGGGTGGCGCTGGTGAAGACCATCCATGCCACCCAAGACACTTCTTGACGATGCGTCCGGCTTAAGGGGTGTCCGGCCGGCATTATTGAGTTAGGTTTTTTTGGCAACCGCTGCATCCCGTTCGGCGTTCAGGAGGTTGATCGTTTCATTAGCCGGCCGGATTTCGAATGGCCCGATCCCAACCCCCGGATGCTTCGACATCAGCGCGACCGCGTGGTTCAAGTCACGGGCTTCCAGAAACAGAATGCCGCCAAGTGCTTCCTTGGTTTCCGCAAAGGGACCATCGGTGACTTCGACCTTGCCATTCTTCATCCTCAACGTGACGGCGTTCTTCGCGGAATCGAGCGCTTCTCCTCCTAAGTAATGGCCGCCACGTCGAAGTTCATCATCGTAGGCAAAGCACTCTTCCATCATTCTCCGGGCTTCTTCTTGCGGGATCTCAGCAAACGCCGCCTCATCAAAAAATCCCAAACACACGTATTTCATGCGAATCGCCCTTCAATCATGGCCGTTCGGTAGTTGCCTGGCCTCCACGGCTTCCAAGCTTTCACCCATTAGTCGAATGGGCCAGGGCACAATCGACACTACGCATGGGATTTCCTTGAAAAAAGGAGCCTAACGAGTCAGTTCCTTGATTCGTGCCGCCAGAAACCGCTTTTCCGGTTCCTGTTGGGCAAGCTCGAGCGCCTGCCGGAACGCTAGCAGAGCGTCTGACGCCCTGCCGGCCCGTCGAAGCAGCTCACCACGTGCCGAGTGAGCGACTTGATAATGATGGAGTTCCCCTCGGCGGAGGATGTCGTCGATTTTTTCTAGACCCGCCTCCGGGCCGTCCCGCATCGCAATGGCGACCGCGCGGTTGAGTTCGACGACCGGCGATGAATCGATTCGCTGGAGTACGGAGTAAAGAACGACAATCTGATTCCAGTCCGTCTGCGGGGCTGTGGGGGCCTCGGCATGAATCGCGGAAATGGCCGCCTGGAGGGTGTACGCACCAAAACGTCGCGAAAGAAGTGCTTCCTCCACCAGTGCCGTACCCTCAGAGATCATTTGATCATCCCAACGAGAGCGGTCCTGATCTTCAAGCAGAATGATTTCACCGTCCTTGGAAACACGCGACGCCCTTCGTGATTCGTGGAGCAGCATCAACGCCAACAGCCCCTTGACTTCTGGGTCGGGAAGCAGCTCAAGAAGCAACCGGCCCAGCCGAATGGCCTCGGCAGTGAGATCCACCCGCATCAGCGACGCACCCTGCGATGCCATATATCCTTCGTTGAACACCAAATAGATGGCGGAAAGCACCGCATCCAACCGTTCGGGCAGCTCCGCGAGAGACGGAACGACGAAGGGAATTTGAGCATCACGAATCTTCGCTTTGCCACGTACGATCCGCTGGGCCATCGTCGCCTTGGACGTCAAAAACGCGTGGGCGATCTCCTCCGTCGTCAGCCCGCAGACCTCACGAAGCGTCAAGGGCACCTGCAACTTGGGCTCAATAAGGGGATGGCAACAAGTGAAGATGAGACGCAGTCGATCATCTTCGATCTCCGTGGCGGCTCGGATCGCATTTTCATCGGCCACTTCGTCCAATCGCGAAGCGACTTCGGGCAAAAGCTCTTTCAGCCGCGCCTGCCGGCGAAGGGAATCGATCGCCTTGAGTTTTCCGGTGGAGATCAACCACACTCTCGGATTTGCCGGCACCCCATCTCGTTGCCAAATCTCAACAGCGGCCGCGAAAGCCTGATGCATGGCATCATCCGCCAGATCGAAATCGTTCAGCAATCGGATCAGCGAAGCAAATACGCGACGAGACTCGGCGCGGTAGAGATCATCGATTCGGTCACGGATTGTTGCTGATACATCTTCTTTCATAGCGATCACTTCACACTCGATGGAGAACGTTCCCGATCTCTGTGGGTCCCGGTTGATAGGGCGATAGCGCCACCTTGATCTTACTCGGCACGAGTGAGTCACTTGGCTCGCTCCTCACCAGTGATCTGGAACGACTGTCCGGCTACTTACGCAATATCACAGGCATGCCATCCTGCGGACAGCCTTAAACGAGAAGATTGCGTTTTTAGATATTTCTTCACGGAATTGTATTCTGGGCCGCACTTTGAAGGGGCAACGCAGAACCAGAAAAGCCATGTCCGCTGAACGCCCCATTCTCCGTGAAAATCAAGCACGTGAGCGCGGCATCACGTTCCTGACCCTCGATCGTCGCCCCATTCCAGAATGTGAGTGCAGTTCGGGACGGCCAAAGAGGGGCGAAAGCCGAGCGATTCGTAGAGTCTCGCGGGCCCCCCTTCCCTGGCCCGAAGCCTGAGTCGGTCGAAATAGCCATGAGCCCGCGTGATGGCCTCCTCCACCAAACGGCGGCCGATCCCACTCCTGCGGTAACCGCTCAGAACGTAGACATTGCGAACCCGCCCGACACGAGGGTCGTCGAGGTAGGGGTCGATACTGAGACCGCAGATCCCAACCCATCGGCCGCCCAGCTCTGCGACCAGCAAAGCCTCACCGTGACGCGAGAATCGGTTGGCGCCACTTTCCCACTCATCGGCCACACGACGAAGGAATGGATAGCCTGCGGCTTCCCCTTCGGCCAGCATTTCCGCAAAGCAGTTGTGCGGGAGCGCGTTCCAGCGCGTGATTCTCAACTCCTCCGCCATGAATCATCTCCGGCTGCCATCAAGAAAAGCGAACCCCGTCCTTATAACTGACTCCGACAGTTGCGAGGCTTAGCCGTGGTTCGTCTGCCGCAAACGACGCACGTCTGTCGAGATCTATGGTACCCTGCACTTAATCGGTTTTCCCGAGCGTTCCGCACGCCTCCTACAAAGAACCAGGAAGCCGGTGACTTGGCCAAGTGCTTGATTTCCTGTGAGAATTGAGTGCTCAGCGGAGATGATTTTCCTAGCTTTCCGTGGAGTTCATTACGTCCTTCACCCTGAGCACCAATCACGCCTGTCGAGATCGACGACGGGATGTCCCATGAGAGTTGGATGAACGAACATCATTTTGTCGTGGAGATCTGTAACGGCGGTATCGATAGAACTCTAGGATGACACCGAGACGGGAATCTGTCCAACGATGCCGTCGGGTTCCGGCCTTCCAACGCGCACGAGTACAGGGTACCCTCCTCTCGCATTGGTAGGTCCGAACTGATCGCGACGTTCTCCACAACCAAGGCAGCCGTTTTCTGCCAAGCGACAAGCTTAAAAATCTATAAAATTTTTAACTTCATACACAAAATATAACATTTTAATAAATATATGAAAATAACATACTTATATAATCCGCATGAATGCAAAGAAACTTGGTATCGCGAGGTGAAAATCGTCCGGCTCGTGAACCCTGGCGAGCGACCTGAACTTTGCCGATACCGTCGAACCACCTCCGGTACATCCGCCAGGGTTCTTGGCCGCGCTAGCTACACATCAACAGCCCCTGCCCATCGGGTGAAACAATCCGGTAATACTAGCCACCCTTGTGCAAGGTAGGGCCCAGGCGTTCTCAGTGGCACCATCACATTCATAAACCTTTCGCAGTCCTCCAAGGGCAATAGGCTCGAAAAACCGGCCCTTGGGATAGCCTGGACAACTCGCTTGTCCAGGGCGAGAAGCGACAAGAGGACCTATGCCACTGCCCCGTTTCCGCATCCGAACGCTCATGATCGCGGTGGCCGTGGTCGCCTTGACGATGGTCGCTTTGAAGTTGCGCCAGCGCTCCCAGGAGTTCTCGAAGCAGGCGAAAGTCTACGCGTTCAGGGCGGCGCTTTACGAGTCCGGAAAGGTCTGGATTCGGGACATGCCAAGAGCATCCGAAACATTTCCCGCAACGGCTAGGCATTATCGTCGCGAAAGCATGAGATATGCCCGCGCCGCCCGGTATCCTTGGCTCTCGGTCACGCCCGACCGGCCCTTGCCGGAATGATCGGAATTACGTCGGCACACTGAAATTGTAAATTCCACATATTATTCAGAAAAGAATTCCATAAAAGATTTTTGGGAAACCTCGCAACAACTTTCCCCGGCGAAGACGCGGATCTCGTCCCTGCTTGGCAGCCCTTCCGTGTGAAATCGCGAGGCGAAGAATGGACGCTGAGGCTGCTCACCTAGACACGATGACAAGGCGGCCCCTAAGCGCCGGCGGATAACATTTGCCGCCAATGAAGTATCAACCAAGCCCCTCGCTTTCACGGCTCAACAGGAAATACCGAGTTAAGCGGGGTCTCGTCGCTGGTGCCTTGCAGCGTCAACTCCACGGATTTCCTCTTCGTGAACCCTCGTATCAGCAACGTTCAGGCCGCCTCGAAGGTGATGGCCTGAGAATCGGCGGCCGGCTCGAGGAAACGGGCGAGTCGCTCCCCTTCTTTGGTGAGCTGCTTTTTCACGGTGGCGGAGAGGGGAGTGAAAGGGGTGAGAGTCAGGGTGGCGGATTTCTTGACCCGAGTGCACTTCCAGAGACCCGCGACGAAGCCGTCGACGAGGAATGTCGGTAAGACGAGGAGGTTCTTGGTCGTCACCCGCGGGCGGTGTTCGTCGGCGATGATTCGCGTGCGGTCGGCATGCGAGAGGATCAGGTTATCGAAACCCGGCAGAAAGCGCACGGGAGCCGGCGAATCTTCAGAGGGGCGAGGCGCCTCGGGGAGGTCGAAGAGCTCACGCTTGCGGTCGTCTCGGAACGTCAAAAGATTCGGGCGCAATTCTTCGAGAATGCCTCGGAGCCCGCTGAGGCCTGACCAGGTCTGAATGTCCGTGGCCGTCGCCGGGCCGAAGGCGGCAAGGTAGCGCAAGACGAGCGATTGCGTTTGCGCTTCGCCCCCAGGAGCCCGACCAAGCCACGATTCGGCATCCGCGAAGGGGGCATCGGCACGGAATCCCCATTCGGATTCGTCGGGAACACTCACGAGAGGCAAATGGGTTCGGACCGCGTATCCCATCGCACGCTCATCCGCTTCGGGAAAACGATCGATGAGGGCGGTCCGAAGCTCGGTGAAGGTCCCTGAATTGGCTCGGAAGATTTTGCGGGCCTCGGCGACAAGCCCAGGAATGTCCATATCCTTGACACGATCGCGCAGGACGGCGTTCATCCCGGCCGTCAGCCCTGGTTGCAGCGAGCTCCGCAGCGCCACATAATCGGTGGCCCCCATGAGATGCAGAGTGCCTCGCATCAAGGTGGAACGAACAACGTCGCGGCTGTGCAAGAGCGCGTGCAGCATCGCACGCTCAAAGCCCTCGACCCTTGTCCAGAGTCCAACGTAAGGGGGCTGCGCCTGCTGAGCTTGCAGACCCACCAGGCGCTGGATCGCCTCCAGAGGAGGGACCGCCTCGCGCGCCAACAGCATCTGCCGCGCGAGCAACGCTCGGTTCAACGCCTTCTGTGACAGGATCTCGGGCATCGTAGGCACACCTTGAACGAAGGAAAATCGCCCTGGCCGTCAGGATGTCACGATCGCCATCGCAAAGCCGTCGTACCCCTTGCTCCCCACCGTCTGAATCGCCGTGGCCGTCACTCTGGGTTCGGCGGCCATCAGCTCAATCGCGCGACGAGAGCCTTGAACACCAAGATCCTGGCTGGCCCCGTCCGCCACTTTCCCATCACGCACCACGTTATCAATGATGATCAAACTACCCACACGTGCAAGCTTCAGCGTCCACTCGAAATAGCCCGGGTTGTTCGGCTTGTCGGCATCAATAAAGATGAAGTCAAAGGGAGCCGCCCCCTCGGCGGCGAGAGCCGGCAGCGTCTCCAAGGCCGGTCCCAGGCGAAGCTCAACAACCTCGGACAGCCCGGCGCGAGCCAGATTGGTGCGCGCCACCTCGGCATGCTTCGGCTCCGCTTCCAGGGTGACCAGCCGCCCCCCTTCCGGCAGGGCCCGCGCCAGCCAGATCGTGCTATACCCCCCCAGCGTGCCAATCTCAAGAATGGTGCGTGCTCCCTGGAGTTTCGCCAGGAGCTGGAGCATCTTCCCCTGGTTCGGCGCCACGTGAATCAGCGGCAGACCGGCCGCATGGCTGGTCTTGAGCGCTTCCTCCAGCGCGACGTCCTGCGCCACAAGCCGATCGACAAAGAACTGGTCGACCGCCCCCCACTGCTCCGGATTCTTCGCCTCGCCCATTCGCTCACCCCGTTCCCCAAGGAGAACCCACGCGCAACCCCGCGCCTCGGCGGATGAGAGCCCCTTCGCAAGAGCAGCTCCGCACCCGGCCGTTGCATCGCCAAACGCCGGCCCAGTATACTGAACATGGGAACCGTAGATCCAGAGCGATTTCCTCAGACGGATCGAACTCCGATGAGGCAAGCCATGGCCGGCGGGAAGACCATGGACAAGTGAGTACAGTACACTTGATCGTGCCACCGCTCGTTCGTCGGGTTCGAGATCCCACGAGCTCCGCGATGCCCAAAACAAGCCGCTAGCCTCACCCCAAGGCTGTGAAGACCTCCCCTCTGGCGACGCAATCCCATGTGTCCGTCCAGACACAAGGTGGACCTGACCTCCCATGAGCCGATTGTTTCGACATAAAAGGCAATTCCAACAACCTTTAAACTATATTAGGCGGTTTCAAGATGCGACAAAAGGAGACACTCGGCGCCGCGGATCCCAAGAAAAACAATTTCCCAAAAATGACATAATTCTTTTTCTCTAAATAGTTTCCGCCATAAATTCAGAACATTGCATCCACATGCAAAAGCTCACATGTCGCATGAGAATTTTGGAGAATCTGGCTCTCTTAGGATGCAATACTTGGCTGACTTATCAGCAACGTAACGACGCGAAACCCATAAGTGGAAGAGGGGTCTTTGAGCGTTCGAAGGTTGAGAAGTGCCGGAGCCGTGCGAGCACGCAAGCTTTGGTGGGCAAGGGCGCCAATTCTGTTATAATCTTTGTTGAATGTTGACCGACACCCTGCCGACTCGCCTGCCTTGAGAACCTTAGTGACCGCGGATCGAATCCATGCGATCGACGACGATTTTGATGGTAGTCGCGGTAGCCTTAGTGCTTCCGGCGTGGGCTCTGGGCGCCAATGCCGAGGCTCCCTCCTTCGCCAAGGATGTGCGCCCTGTGCTCGAGAAGCACTGCATGGGCTGCCACGGAACCCTCAAGGCCAAAGCGGGAATCGACCTGACGCGATTCAAAGATGACGCGTCGGTCAAGGAAGATCCGGATTTCTGGACGCGCGTGTCGGACGCGATCTCGGAACGGACCATGCCCCCCAAGGGGCGTCCCGAGGTGCCCGAAGGGGATCGGCAGAAGACGACGCACGCAATCGAGGCCATGCTCGAAGCAATCGAGGGGGTCCGCGACCCTGGCCGAGGGCCGATCCAGCGGCTCACGCGCGAGCAATACAACAACACGATTCGCGACCTTCTCGGGGTTGACTCCCGCCCGGCCGACGCGTTCCCCACCGACGGCGGTGGCGGCGCCGGTTTTGACAACAACGCTTCGACCCTGTTCGTGCCGCCGATCCTCATGGAGAAATATCTCGCCGCGGCGGCGGACGTCCTTTCCAAGGCCGATCCGGCTCGCTACGTGATCGCCCACCCTGACGACAAGACATCCAAAGAAGAGGCCGCCCGGCGCTGCGTGGAACGATTTGCGTCGCGCGCGTTTCGGCGTCCGGCCACGTCCCCTGAGACCGACCGCTTCCTCCAACTATTCCGTCTGGCCGATCGCAAGGGACGATCGTTCGAGGATTCGGTCAAACTCGCGCTTCGCGGCGTCCTGGTCTCGCCGAACTTCCTGTTTCTGGTCGAACAGGACCAGGCCGGCGACGAACCTTACCGCGTCGGGGAATATGAGCTGGCGAGTCGGCTGTCGTACTTCCTCTGGTCGTCGATGCCCGACGACCTGCTTTTCGACCTCGCCGCCCAGGGCAAACTGCACGAGCCCGAGGTACTTGACGGCCAGGTGCGGAGGATGCTCGCAGACCCGAAAGCGCGGGCGTTGGCGAAGAACTTCGGCGGGCAATGGCTCCGAGTGAACACCCTCTCGACGATCGACGGCCCCGACCCGAGTGTCTTCGCCGAAGACTCGCCGAAGCTTCGCGAGGCCATGGCGGAAGAGGCGATCTCCTTCTTCCAGGGGCTTCTCCGAGACGACCGGCCCATTCTTGACCTGATCGCGTCGGACTATACCTACCTCAACGAGCCGCTCGCCAAGCATTACGGCATTGAGGGAGTTCAAGGGCCGGAGTTCCGCCGAGTCGCGCTCAACGACGCGAACCGAGGGGGCGTCCTGGGGATGGCGGCGGTCCTCACGTTGACGTCCTATCCACAGCGAACCAGCCCGGTCTTGCGAGGAAAATGGGTGCTTGAGGAACTGCTCGGCACACCCCCTCCTCCTCCGCCTCCCAACATCAAGGTGCTCTCCCCGGAAGACCGCCCTGTCGATGGCAAGACCTTTCGGCAACGGCTCGAACAACATCGCAGCCAGGCCAGTTGCGCCTCCTGCCATGCCAAGCTCGATCCTTTGGGCTTCGGCCTGGAGCGGTTCGACGCGGTAGGCCGGCTGCGCGACAAGATCGGAGGAGTCGATGTTGATGATTCCGGCGAGCTCGCCTCCGGGGAGAAATTTCGCGGACCCGCGGAACTCAAGCGGATCCTCAAGGATCAAAAGCGGGAACTGTTTGTCAGGAACCTGACGCGTCGCATGCTCTCCTACGCTCTCAAGCGAGGGGTTGAGTTCTATGACGCCCCCGCGGTGCGGGAGATCATGGAAACCCTCGCCGACCACGACTACAAGAGCACGGTCCTCGTCGCTGAGATCGTCAAAAGCTTTCCCTTCCAATATCGTCGCAACGAATCCAAGGCCGTAGCCAAGGCGAAATCATGAGCAAAGCGAACCGGCGGATCTCGCGGAGAACGATGCTTCGGGGCCTGGGCGTAGCCATGGGGCTCCCCCTCCTTGATGCCATGCGGGTCCCTTCGGCCCTCGCCGGAGCTGGAGAGATCGCTGCGCCGGTGCGAATGGCCTTTCTCTTCTTCCCCAACGGGGTCAATCCGCACACCTGGACCCCCAAGAAAGAAGGGGCAGCCTTCGAGCTGACCGCCCCGCTCCAACCGCTTGCCGCGCTCAAGGATGACGTCCTCGTTCTGACGCATCTGACCAATCGAGCGACCGACACCGGCGACGGCCACTATGCCAAGGACGCGGCCTGGCTCACCGGCCGCACCATCACTCGAACCACCGGCGCCGACCTCAACGCCAACGGCGTGTCGGTTGATCAGCTCGCCGCGCGGCACCTGGGGAACTTCACCCCCCTCCCCTCGCTCGAACTCGCCATCGAGCCGGTGACGACCGGGGTGGATACGAACGTGGGCTATACACGTCTTTACGGTTCGCACATCTCCTGGTCGACCCCCACAACTCCGGTTGCCAAGGAGATCAATCCCAAGCTGGCCTTCGATCGCCTCTTCCGCTCGAAGGCCGGTAAGAACGCGGGAGGGGGAGACGACGACCGCAGTGTCCTCGACCTGGTGATGGACGACGCCAAGTCGCTTCGCGAGCGCGTGGGGAACGTCGACCGGCTCAAGCTCGACGAATATCTCGACTCCGTTCGCGCTGTGGAGCGGCGCATTGCGTTCGACGCCAGCAATCGCCGGGCGCAGGTGCTCGACGACGCGAAGGCCCGCCAGGATCTGGAGACGCTTGGCCACCGCGTGGACTCTTACGAACACGACCTCGGGCGGCTCCGCGAGCGAAAGATGGAGCACACCGAGCACGCCCGGATCATGCTCGACATCATCCTGCTGGCGTTTCAGACAGACTCGACGCGGGTCTCCAGCTTCATGTTTGGCAATGCCGTCAGCGGCAAGAACTTCTCGTTCCTTGACGGAGTCAACGGCGGCCACCACGAGATCTCGCACCACGAGAACGACCCCAAGAAGCTCCAGCAGTATGACAAGATTACGGCCTGGCACATCGAGCAATACGCCTACCTTCTCGATCGGATGAAGCAGATCAAGGAAGGGGAAAAGACGCTGCTCGACAACTCGATGGTGGTGTTCGGCTCGGCCCTTCGCGACGGCAACAGCCACAACCCGCACAACCTGCCGATGCTTCTCGCAGGCCAAGGCGGCGGCACGATCGCGACCGGCCGGCATCTGAGCTACGCCAAGGATACCCCTCTCTGCAATCTTTACTTGTCCATGCTTGATCGCGTGGGAGTCAAGGTTGACCGCTTCGCGGACAGTACGGGCCCCCTGCCCGGCCTGGACAATCCTAAGTTTCAGGGGTAAGAAGAGGGAGCAACGAGCTTTCGCTTCGTTCCCGCGATATTTCCCCACCCTTTCGCGTAAAAGCAACGCAAAGGGAACGAAGGCGGCTCTTCAACCTTATGTTGTGCACATGCTAACTTCTGATCGTATCAAGCCCTATTTGCAGCACGAGGATCGATATCTTCGCCGCGCGGCCCTCGACTTTTTTTGGTTAAGCTGGTCGCGCGACCCGGAGATCCTGCCGGCGATCCTTGATGCGGCCGATCGCTTTCAGGACGATGAGAGCCGAGAATCGCTCCAGAGGCTCCACCGGTTCGTCCTCACGGAAGCGTCTCTCGACCGCGTTCTCGAACGGCTTACGAACAGACAAAATGAGGCCGAGCGGAAGGAACTCCTCCAAACAATCCTTGCAGCCCCCATCGAGCTGCTCGCAGCGAGGGAGTCTCAGCTCGCATCGCATCCGCAAATCAACGAGTTTTCGCTCAAGCGAGTTCGCGAACGTCTCGAGTGGCGCACCTGGCCGGCGGAGAAGCTCTGGGATGAACTCCAGGAGTCTGCTCGCCGCGCTCATGAAAAACAGGGATCCGGTCCGGTTCCCACCGACGACCTGTATCGCGGCCACGACCTGGTTCGCGACCTCGCGCAGCGTGATTTCCCGGATGCCGAGACCATCGGCAACGCCCTACAGCGCCGGCAAGCGTCCAACCTCTGGCTTCAGGAGTTGATCGTCACGTTGGCTGGAGAGCGCCGGATCCGCGAGGCGGTCCCCTTCCTGATCGACCTGTTCCGAACCGAGAACGAATACGCGTTTGATGAAGTTTCAATAGCCCTCACCAAGATCGGAGCCGCCGAAACCGCCCGCCTCATTCAGGCCGCCTGGCCCAAGGAGAGTGAGGCCTTTCGGTTCTGGACGGCCGAGGTCTTCGCGACGATTCCTCATGTGGAATCAGAAGAGGCGATTCTCGCTCTCCTCAAGACCCAGCAAGAGGAGTCGACTCGTACCCAGCTTTGCCATGCTCTGTGTTCGCTCTTTTCGGAACGGGGAGTTCCGATCGTTGAGCGTGAGATCGCGCAAGGGTACGACGTCATGATGGCCAATCTCCAAGACGACCTGCTGGCCGTCGCGGACATGCTCGGAATCGCGTTGCCACATGCCAAGGAGTGGAAGCGAGAGCGGGATGAAACCGCGAAAGAGCTCGCTGCGCACAAGGCCGAATACGAGGCCTATCGCCAAGGCCACAAACCGGCCGCTTCCCCGCCGCCCAAGCCGAGTTCAAACCCTCTCGGAGGAATCTCGGGTAAAGCGAACGCGACCCTCAAAAATCCGATTCCGTCAGCGACCCCCATTCGGCTCAAGCCGCAGAAGGTCGGCCGCAATAATCCCTGCCCGTGCGGCAGCGGGAAGAAATACAAGAAGTGCTGCGGCGTGGATGCTTGACATCCATGACGAGATGCGACTCCCTGACGTTCACAGCGAACGCCCAGAACCCCGCACACGCTGCGCGACCCAAAGGCGTTAAGGACCATTTTTTGGGCACACAGAGGTCGAGGCCACTTCCTTCTGACTCGTCGCGTGCCAAGGGAAAAGCCTGAGAGGCGACAAACTTAGACGGTTGGCCCAGGAGGAGCGCAGCGACGCTGCGGGAGTCGGCCTCAACTTCCGTACCCGGGCCTCGAGAACTCGCTCCCGGCTCTCCATCGCTTTTTGACGCCACTTTCTCAGAGAGGCTCTCTACACGGCCCGTTCTCGAAGAAACGGGAGAGCCGACGGTTGCGGGACGGTCGGTGCGAAACTTGCCCAGTCCTTGGGCGAATCTTCCGTGACTTCACCGATCGCCCGAGGGGATTGGGAGGACCGATGCTCAACGTTACAATCTCGGGTCGGTTCGGTATGGACCCTGCATGAAGAAAGACGCGGCTCCGCGAACGACGAGGAACGATTCGGCCCTTGGAAAGGTCAGCCAGCCAGGCATGCAACCCACGGTTCAAGAAGTCCTTAGCGCCGATATTCATCTTCTTGGGGATCTGCTCGGGCAGGCGATACGTCGCCTCGACGGCGAAGCGGCCTTCCATCTCGAGGAAGAGATCCGCGCCGCGGCCAAGGAACTACGAGCCAACCCATCCGTTGGCGACGCGAGGAAGCTTCGCGATCGACTGGGCCAGCTTGACGTGCCGGCCCTTCGCGGCTTGATTCGGGCCTTCAGCATCTACTTCGACCTGATCAACCTCGCGGAGCAACAGGCGCGAGTGCGGGCTCTCCGCCGCGCGGCCATTGAAGGTAAGGTTTCCTGGCACTCCGAGACCCCAGAGGCGGCCCTCCGCCAGCTCCGCGAGCGCGGAATCGACGCCGACCAGGTGGCCGAGCATCTCGACCAGGCCCTCGTCCGCCCCGTCTTCACCGCCCACCCCAGCGAAGCCCGGCGCAGGACCAGCCTCGAGAAGCTCGCCGCGATCGCCCGCCTGCTCGACAAGGTGGAGTATGGCCTCGCCCTTCCTAGTGAGCGAGCCCAGGCGAGCGACGCGATCGCGGAAGAGGTTGAGACGTACTGGCTTTCGGAAGTGATCCGGGCAAACCGTCCCAGCGTGCTCGACGAAGTCCGCCAGGGAGTCGGCCTGGTCGAGGGAAGACTGCTCGACATCGTCCCTCGGGTTTATCGCAAGCTTGAAGAGGCCCTCGCCAAGGTCTACCCCGAACGCTCCTGGAAGGTCCCGGCGTTCCTCCAGTTTGGATCCTGGATCGGCGGCGATCGCGACGGCCACCCCCGCGTCACTCACGACGTCACGGCCGCGGCGGTTCGAACCCAGCAAGAAACCATTCTTAATTACTACCTCACGCGTGTCGACGACCTCTGGCGCCGGCTGAGCCACTCCGACCACTTCGTGAAGCACGGCCAGCCTTTCCTCGAGTCACTCTCGCGCGACATCGCGCTCTTCCCCGAGGTGGCCCCGGGCCCCGAGCACGAATCTTACCGGCTCAAGTGCCGCTTGATCTCCGCGAAGATCAAGCGGACGCTGGACTACCTCAGGTCGCTGCCGACCTCTCAGATCGAGCAGGTGGGACCTCCCCCGCCGGGCGTCTACCTCGTGCGCAAGGGATTGCTTGAGGATCTCTGGCTAATCGTCGATGACCTGGTCGAAACCGGCGCCCAGGCCGCGGCCTCGGGGGCCATCCGCGACTTGATCTGGCAGGTCGAAGTCTTCGGAGTGCATCTCCTCAAGATCGACCTCCGCCAGCATAGCAACCGCCACGGCCAGGCCCTCGAAGAGATCTTCCGTTGGTCAGGCCTCTGCCCCAACTACCTGGAGCTGACTCCCGACGAGCGCTTCGACCTGTTGGCTCGCGAGCTCCGGCTCTCGCGGCGAATCGTCCCCTCGCTTCCGCAGTTCTCGCCGGAGACAGTCGAGGTGGTCGATACGTTCCGGACGTTCGCCGCGATCCTCGACCGCCAGTGCCCCGAGGTCCTGAGCACCTACATCATCAGCTCAACGACCGAGGCCGCACACCTGCTCGAAGTTCTCCTGCTGGCGCGTGAGGCGGGATTATTCCGTCCCGATGAAGGCATCAGCAGAATTGACATCGTACCACTCTTTGAGGCCTTGATGCCGCTCCGCGAAGGGCCGGCGATCATGGAGCGCCTGTTCGCGCTGCCGGTCTATCGCCAGCATCTGGAATTGCGCGGAAATCTTCAAGAAGTGATGATTGGTTATTCGGACAGCAATAAGGAAAGCGGCTTTCTGCAATCGGCCTGGGCGCTCTACCGAGCGCAGGGGGAACTCACCGAGCTCGGCCGTCGGTTTGACATCACGATGCAGATGTTCCACGGCCGGGGAGGAGCCGTCGGGCGTGGCGGCGGACCTGCCAACCACGCGATCCTCGCCCAACCTCGTGGAACCGTCAACGGCAGGCTCCGCATGACCGAGCAAGGGGAGATGATCGCCGACCGCTACGGCTGTCTCTTATACACATCTAGATGTGTATAAGAGACAGCCTGCCAACCACGCGATCCTCGCCCAACCTCGTGGAACCGTCAACGGCAGGCTCCGCATGACCGAGCAAGGGGAGATGATCGCCGACCGCTACGGCCATCCCGCGATCGCCGAGCGCCACCTCGACCAGGTCTTGAACGCCGTCCTGCGAACCAGCTTCCCGGATGACGCCAACTCACCCGACCCCGCCTGGTTCACGGTGCTCGACACTCTGGCCGACGCGGCGTGCGCCCACTATCGCGGCCTGGTTTATGAGAACCCCGAGTTCCTCCACTACTTCGAACAGGCGACCTGCATCGGCGAGATCTCGCAGTTCAAGATCGGCTCCCGCCCCGCGCGGCGCGGTGGGACCACAACGAGCATCGACCAGTTGCGAGCCATCCCCTGGGTCTTTAGCTGGATGCAAAGCCGGCATACCCTGCCGGGCTGGTTCGGCCTCGGGAGCGCGGTGGGGCACTACCTGGAGTCGCAGCCCGAGAGGCTGGAGCAGCTCCGCGAGATGTACCGTCGGTGGCCGTTCTGGAGCACGCTGATCGACAACGCCCAGATGATTCTCACCAAGGCCGATCTCACCATCGCTCGGCTCTATGCCGACCTCGTTGATGATCAGGATCTCGCCAACCGTATCTTCGGCCAGATCTCCGACGAGTTCCGGCGCACGGTTGATGTCATCTGCCGCATCACGGAGCAGGACGAGCTTCTCGCCAACTCTCCAATCTTGCGGCACTCCATCGATCGCCGTAACCCCTATGTCGACCCCTTGAGCTTCATCCAGCTCGTCCTACTCAAGCGTCTCCGGAGCGGCGAGGAACCTCACGAAGAGATCCTCACCGGCGTCCTCGAGAGCATCAACGGAGTCGCCTCCGGCCTCAAGAACACGGGATGAGATGTTTCACTTAAAACACACTCATTCAAATATATCCAATCTTTTTCAAGATTAGAGAACTATTAGGAAGCTCAGAGGTCAGCCTCGTTAAGGCAGCGCCCAATCACAATCTCAATTGCGCTGGACACTCCCAAAGACAGGGTGGCACTGACGAGCGTACTCGCTTGTCAGTGGGCCTTTCGCACACGCCACTGAGCTTCGCAGAAACGGTTCAGCGAGCCAAACTCATTGATCCGGCGATGGCGACTTCGCCACGAACTTCAAAGCTTCTTCGATCAGGATCTCGCCGGTCATCTCACCCAGCGAGGTTCGCGAGACGTAGTCATAGCGCGGGAAGCTCTTGAAGTCGACCTTGGTCAAGATGTAGCCGAACGCTTCGTTGGTCAGGCCGAACAACAGTTGATGCTTCCCGCGCATTTTGCGCTTGAGGTAGAAGCCGATATTCGGCAGGGCCTCGCCGGGAATCGTAAGGATCTGTGCATCGCCGAGATTGACGAGGTTAATCCGGGCGTTGACGGACTGGTCGTTGTTGTGAGGGTACTTCAACGGGGAATAAACGATGACCCCCCACATGGCCTGAGACTCGACCGGAAAGCGGACGTTGACCGCTCCGGAGAAGAGCCCAGGGTCTTTTTGAAGCGGGGCGTCCTTGATCAGGCGAGCCGCCTCATCGGCCATGAGGTGACCGATCCGAAGGCATTCCTCCCAGGAACGAGCATCGTTCCAGTAGCCTCGCTTGGCGTCGCTGGGGTCATTCAGGTTACGGTTGTCGGCGGTGACCATTCCCCCCTGGGCACTGTTCATGAAAAGGGCGGTTCCCCCCGTGCGTGATTCGATCTTCTCGCAGAGCGGACCGATCAGGTCGGGGCTAAGGGCACCGATCTCGTTGCCGAGAACCTCGGGATGGATCGCATAGTTCACGAGCGTGGCGATGGACTTGCCTTGCGGCGTGACCGCCTCGATGACGTTCATGCGGCGATCATATAAGTCAGGAGCATAGTAGTTATAGGCAATCTTGCCTTGAGCTTCTCCAGTCGCCACTTTGATCCAGGCGGGCTGGAGCTTGTCGATGGCCTCGTTGACGGCTTCGGCGGCCTTGGTGCAAACGGAGTCCATGTAGGCGAGATCGCCGGTATGCCCACCCTTTCCATCGGGGAACGCGTAGCAATCGGGTGCGCTATGGGTGTGCGTCGAGCCGATGAGGATGTTCTCCGCCGGTATCCGGCTCACCTTGGCCCGGACCCGATCTCCGAGGACCGAGGGAAACCCGAGCAGGTCGAGTCCGACCACGGCCACCGAGACATCCCCCTTACGAAAAACGATGGTCCGGGCCGTGATCTCTCCCCGTTTTTCCTTGGCCGGCCTGGGGGCACCCATCCCTCCGGAGACGGGCAAGAGGGGGTTCGGCGTAATCACGCGCACGGCGGCTTCCACCTGGATTTCCGCTTGAGCGGCGGGAACCATCGCGAAAACACCAGCGCATATACTTGCGACAACAATTATGCGACGAATCATGTTGGGTGCCTCTACGAGTCGAGCATCACACTGGCCCCCTTCGCCTTTCTTCTGGCGGTCGATCGAAGGCCGAAGGGGGGAGAGAGCGGGCCCCAGCCCTGCGAGGCTGGAAGGGATTGCCACCGATGTTGCGGGGGAGCCGGACGACGCTCCCCTCAAACCAAAGAGTGCCCCGCTCACACACACCCAAATGAACTCGAGCCGGAAGCTGGATTCAAGCGAATTCTCAGGGGTCTTCCCAACATCAATCCGCGGTCGTGATAGTCGTTCGGGCGCGAACTTCGGGAACCCTTTGAACAGGAGCGGTGCCCATGCCCCCTTGCGGAATCGCCTGCGCTTCCTTCTCGCGTCGCTTCTGCCGCCGCTTCTTGACCATCTGGTAGACCTGGATCGCACCGCCGCTGGCTCCGCTCGCGATCGCTCCTGTCGAAGACGACGACGAGGAGGTAATGCGATGGCGCAGAAGCCTCTTTTTTAAGACGCGTGCCGCGACGATCGCGGCCGGATGCGCATAGGCCAGGTCGGCCGTCGAGGAAATCATCAGAAACGCCAAGGTCCATACCAGCCGATGCGCAATAGGCTTTGGGAACATCGAAACCTCCAGGGACGAACGATCAGGGTGCTCGATCGCTGGAAACGATTCCTGCGATCGCCGGTCGGCGGTATGGGGGGAATACCGCTGAGCGTGGAGAACGGACGAAGACAGAAGCTTGGAGGTTGTCTCGAGTTGCGTTCACAGAGGGTTGGCCGGTGTCTCGGACCTGATGGCCTGGCACCATCCGATCTTTTTATCCAACCCTCGGGTTGTCACCCCGGGAAGAGAAGGCGATAATTCGGCCGAAAGCCCGCATCAGGAGTCCCGCAATTTTTCGGGGGGCAAGGAGGACCGATGTCTCTCCCCGTTCATGGAGGCAAGGCTGCCTCGCGTAGCTCGCCGTCGGTCGACCGGCTCTGGCCTCTCGTCTATCGCGACCTGAGGGAGATCGCCGGGCGCGTCTTGATGCGTAAGCGCGGGCATACCCTTCAGCCCACCGCCTTGGCACACGAGGCTTACTTGAGGCTGGCCGGCATCAACCGGATCGCCTGGCGAGGCCGCACCCATCTCGTCGCGATCGGAGCACGCGCCATTCGTCGCGCACTCATCGACCACGAGCGAGGGAAACACCGCTGCAAGAGAGGGGGGAACCTCTTACGCCAGGACTGGGATCAGGCGCTCGTCGCCCAGGCCCTTCCCGAGGCCAACCACGCGGCCCTCAACGAAGCACTCGAACGCCTGGCCGACCTCGACCCCCGCCAGGCTCGGGTCGTCGAGTTGCGGTTCCTCCACGGAATGACCGTCTCCGAGGTCGCCGAAACGATCGGGGTTTCCCCAAGGACGGTCGAGGGAGATTGGAAGATCGCCCGCGCCTGGCTTCTGCACGCGTTGCGCGAGGATCAGGCATCATGAAAAGCCGGGAACGCCATCGACGGCTTGGTGAGCTCTTTCTCGCGGTTTGCGACTTGCCGGAAGGAGTTCAGGCCGAGATCGTCGATCAGTTCGACTCGAGCGACGAGTCTTTGAAAAGCGATCTCTGGGCCATGCTCCGGGAGCACCGGCTCGCCGAAACCACGGCCCAGCTCGAGACGACTCCCATCGACCTGCTCGGCCCAGGCACCATTGTCGGCGAGCGCTACCGGATCGTGACACCGCTGGGCCAAGGGGGCATGGGTGTTGTCTATCGCGCCGATGACTTGCTCCTGGGCCAAACCGTCGCGCTCAAGTTCGTGGCCAGCGGATATGGCGACCAACCGCGGTGGCTCGACCTTCTGCGGCAAGAGACCCTGTATGCCAGGCGCGTCACCCACCCGAACGTCTGCCGGATTTTCGACCTGGTGCAGGCCGACGGCCACACGTTCGTGACCATGGAATACGTCGACGGCGAAGACCTGGAATCACTGCTGCAACGGCTCGGCAGGCTGCCGAGCGAGAAGGCGCTGGCGGTAGGCTGGGAGCTTTGCCTGGGGCTGTCCGCTATTCATGCCGCCGGACTTCTGCACCGCGACTTGAAACCGTCGAACGTGATGATCGACGGCCGAGGGCGCGTTCGTATCGCCGATTTCGGCATCGCCTCTCTCATCACCCCTGACTCCTACGCGGAGCGCAGAGCCGGCACGCCCGCCTACATGGCTCCCGAGCAATTAGCCGGAGCCGCCGCGCACATTCGCAGTGATCTTTATGCGTTAGGACTGGTTCTCTACGAGCTCTTCACCGGCCGTTCCATCCACGGGGCCTCGGCTCACCGGATCTCCCACGGCCCGCTGGCCAAACCGCCGGTCGATCCCTGCCATTTGGTCGAGGAACTCGACTCGAAAACGGGTCGAGCCATCCTGCACTGCCTTGAGCTCGCGCCCGAACGCCGCCCGGCATTAGCGCTGGCCGTCGCGGCCGAGCTCACGGGGCGAAGCATCCTGGGGGCAACCCTGGCGGCGGGTGAAACCCCGACCCCCGAGCTTGTCGCGACCGCCCAGCGCGAACGTCTTGCTCCACGCCCGGCGCGGCTCGCCCTGGCCGGTGTGCTCGCGGGCCTGTTCCTCTCGCTGGTCTTATCGAGCAAAACATCGTTGATGACGATCATCCCGTTCGACAAACCTCCCGAAGTTCTGGCCGAGAAGGCTCGAGATGTCTTGCGCCTGGCGGGAGCTTCGGGGCCGGTCGCCGACCAGGCATGGGGCCTGCAATGCGATTGGGTCTCCCTGCGTCAGGTGATTCGCGACCGCCCTCAAGGGGCGCCTCCTCTCGAACGCTCCGCTCTCGGACGCTTCTGGTATCGCGAAGGGACAACCCCCTTTTTCTCTTACCATCGGGAAGGGCGCGTCGACTGGCAAATACCACATCGGTTTGAGCCCGGCATGCGCTCGGTCCTGCTCGATCCCTTCGGGAGACTGCGCGGGCTGGCGGTTGTGCCGCAGGGGGAACAGACGTCTGGCCTTCCGCCACCAGACTATGTTCCCTTATTTGAAGCCGCAGGCCTCGACTTCCGCCGGTTCTCTCCAGCCACTCCGCGAACCACGCCACCGATTTTCGCTGACAGTCGGCTCGCCTGGGTCGGTCCCACCCCCGATCGCACGGGAGAAGCCGTGGAGGTTGAAGCGGCAAGCCTGGCCGGTAGGCCGGTCTCGTTCACGGTCCGCGCCCCCTGGGAACGCGAAGCTGAAGCCCCTCAACTTCGCCACAGCCTTCTCGCACAGAGGCTTGCCTGGAAACCGAGCCTTCAAATCTCCCTTCGGGCGATCCTCTTGTTTAGCGCGGTGTTTCTGGCGGCCCATCAGCTTCGAACCGGGCGAGGCGACCGCCGAGGTGCGGGACGCCTTGCCGTATTCACCTTCATCGCGGGAACCATCGCGTGGTCGCTTCAGGCCCACCACGTCGCAACGGTTGAGCCTGAATATGAGCTCATTCTCCAGGGGCTGTCGCAACGGCTGCTAGAAGCGGCTCTCACCTGGCTGATCTATATCGCCGCCGAGCCTGAAGTGCGCCGACTCTGGCCCGAGACTGAGATTTCCTGGAGCCGCCTCCTCGCCGGGCGCTGGAACGATCGACTCGTCGCCTCGCATTTTTTGATCGGTGCGTTCTGCGGCATCTCTCAGGTCCTGATCGTTCAAGCGGGACGGCTCATTTCCTGGTTCCAGGGAACTCCGCTCTATGTTCCCGAGGCCAGTGAGCTGATCGAGCAGCTCGGCCTGCAAACGCCGGTCGCAACGCTGCTACGGGTCCTACTCACCACGCTGATGATCGCCATGAGTTCGTTGAGCACCCTTGTCCTCGCGGTGCGACTGCTGCGAAGCCGTACGCTCGCCGTCGTCGTCTGCACTCCTCTCTTCGTCGCCCTGATGAGCGACTGGCAACAACTCTCCGTCCTCTCTTGTATCGCCGGCTTCGCAATCGCATTCATCCACATCTATGTTCTGATAAAATGGGGCGTTTTCGCCGCCATCGTCGCCGTTTATGTTCGCTACTCACTACGGTATCTCCCGGTGACTCCCAACCTGCAAGTCTGGTACGGCCACTCCACCCTTCTGGTCGTGGGCCTTCTGGCCGGCCTCGCCGTCGCGGCCTATTACCTCTCACAAAAGCCCGAGTCCGAAGAGCACTCTCTCTTGAACCTGGCCTGAACCAAATCCACCCGCTCGGCCACGCGATTTCGACGTCGCGTTTAGAGCAAGGGTGCCCGGTTCTTGAGCAACAAATGAACGACGCATCTTCACGGGCTCGCGGGCATGCTCTGGATCTCTTTTCCAACACGCGACTTACATGAAGCCTCTGGGGACCCCGGCGTGGGCATATGACTTGCGACCTACCTGGTCGCGAGATCCCAGTGATGAGGCCGAAGTGGGCAGGCCGGTTCTCCCCGACGGGTGAGATTCCGGCCTCGTACCGCGACCTCGGCTTCGATGGCGGAAACCCCCTCGGAAAAGTCTCATGCAGCCGAGACGCCCCGTGCCTTCACCGGTCCCCCCTCCTCGGCGCCGAGAGGGGCTGTACGATCCGGCCTTTGAACGCGATGCCTGCGGCGTCGGATTTGTCGCCGACCTCAAGGGGCGCAAAAGTCACGCGATCGTCGAAAACGGTCTGCAAATCCTCCGCAACCTCCAACACCGAGGAGCCTGCGGTTGCGATCAAGACACAGGCGATGGCGCCGGGATCTTGATCCAGATGCCCGACCCTTTTTTCCGGGCCGAATCCGAGAAGCTGAACATCCAGCTTCCTGAGCCGGGAGACTACGCGGTCGCCTTCGTATTTCTGCCCAAAGGGGGAACACAGCGGCTCGTCTGCCAACGGACGCTTGAGGCCTATGTGATCGAAGAGGGGCAGACCCTGCTTGGCTGGCGGCCGGTCCCGGTCGTCTCCGCCGCGATCGGCTGGCTGGCGCGATCGCGCGAGCCGGTCATGGAACAGTTGCTCATTGGTCGGGGCAAATCGACAAACCGAGGAGACGCCTTCGAACGTGCCCTGTATGTGATCCGGCGTCGGGTGGAGACATGGTGCGCCACGGAGGGATTGCAGGACGACCCCCTCTGGTTCGCCGTGGCCAGTTGCAGCGCCCGCACGATCGTCTACAAGGGCATGCTCAAGGCCGATCAGTTGTCGGAATATTTCCCGGATCTTTCCCACCCAGGGATGGAATCAGCCCTGGCGCTGGTCCACAGCCGATACAGTACGAACACGTCTCCCCAGTGGGGCCTCGCGCAGCCATTTCACTTGCTCGCCCACAACGGTGAAATCAACACGCTTCAAGGAAACGCGAACTGGCTCAAGGCGCGCCAGGTCCAGATGCGGGGCGGCCTGCTCGGCGCGGATCTGGAAAAAGTGTTGCCCATGGAGTTTGACGGTCTGAGCGACTCCGCGGTTCTCGACCAGGCGGCCGAGCTCCTCTTTCGCTCGGGGCGAAGCTTGCCGCACACCATGATGACGCTCGTGCCCGAGGCCTATGAAGGGCTGGAGGAGCTCGAGCCGGACGTGCGCTCGTTTTTCCAATATCACCGCTGCCTGATGGAACCGTGGGACGGGCCCGCAAGCCTCATCTTCACCGACGGCACAATGATCGGGGCAACTCTCGACCGCAACGGCCTTCGCCCCGGGCGCTACGTGATCACGCGCGATGACCTCGTGATCATGGCCAGTGAGGTCGGAGTCTTGCCCACGTCGCCGCAAGACATACGGGTCAAGGGAAGGCTCCAACCGGGCAAGTTCTTTCTGGTCGACACCGCGCGGGGGCAAATCATCGACGATGAACAGATCAAGCTCGCGACCTCTCGTCGACAACCGTACGCCCAATGGCTCGAGCTGAACCTGCTTCACCTCGATGATCTCCCCGCCCCGAGCTCCATCCCCGAGCCCGACCTGGCCGCCTTGCGAACGCACCAGCTCGCCTTTGGTTACACGCAGGAAGACATCGGCCGGATTTTGCTGCCGATGGCTCAAGACGGCAAAGAACCGGTCTCGAGCATGGGGACCGATACCCCCCTGGCCGTGCTCAGCCAGCGCAGCCAGTTGCTCTACAGTTACTTCAAGCAGCTCTTCGCCCAGGTGACGAACCCGCCGATCGATCCGATCCGCGAGAAGGTCGTCATGAACACCGAGTCGCTCCTGGGGAGAGAGGCCGACCTGCTCGAAGAAACGCCTGAGCACGCGCGCATGCTCCGGCTTGAGTCTCCCGTGCTCTTCGGCGCCGACCTCGCGAAAATCGGCGAGCTTCAGCGCCCCGGCTTCATCACGCGCAGGCTCACTGCAAGTTTCCCTCGCGCCGAGGGGGCGGAAGGCCTGCGCAGCGCCGTCGAGCAGCTCTGCGCTCAAGCGGCCGAAGCCGTCTCCGCGGGAGCCACGATCCTGATTCTCTCGGATCGCGACATCAACGCCGACCAGGTTCCTATCCCGGCACTTCTGGCAACAGCGGGAGTCCATCACCACCTGATTCGTGAAGGACTCAGAACCCGTTGCGGGCTCGTGGTCGAGACGGGCGAGGCGCGAGAGATCCATCACTTCGCCCTGCTCATCGGCTACGGCGCGGGGGCCGTTAATCCCTACCTCGTCTTTGACACCTATCGCGGCCTCGCTCACGAAGGGATGCTGCTCGACCCGCAAGGGAACCCGCTCGAACTGAAACAAGCCTTGAAAAACTATGGCAAAGCCATCGATCAAGGTTTGCTGAAGATTTTTAGCAAAATGGGCATCAGTACCTTGATGAGCTATCGAGGTGCGCAGATCTTCGAGGCCATCGGCTTACAGCAAACTCTCGTCAAGCAGTTCTTCACCGGCACGCCGAGCCGGATCGAGGGGATCGACCTCGAGGTAATCGCCCGCGAATCGCTGACTCGCCACGAGCTCGCCTATCCGACCATCCCCTGGGTGGAAGAGCCGGATCTCGACGGCGGTGGAGAGCACATGTGGAGGCGCCGGGGTGAATACCACATGTGGAACCCCGACACGATTCAAAAGCTTCAGCACGCTCTCAAGAAGAACGAGTTCGCCAGCTATAAAGAGTTCGCCGTCGCCGCCAACGACGAGAGCCGCCAACTCTGCACGCTTCGCGGCTTGCTCGAGATCCGCAAGGGGCGCAAGCCGATCCCGTTGGAACTCGTGGAGCCGGCCAAGGAAATCGTCAAGCGGTTCTTCACCGGGGCCATGAGCTTCGGCAGCATCAGCAAGGAAGCCCATGAAGCCCTGGCGATTGCCTTGAACCGCCTGGGAGGCCGCAGTAACACCGGCGAAGGGGGCGAAGACCCGGCCCGGTTCAAACGAGACAGCAACGGCGACTGGCGCAGTAGCGCAATCAAGCAAGTCGCCAGCGGCCGCTTTGGAGTCACGGCCAACTATCTGGCCAACGCCGTCGAGATCCAGATCAAGATGGCGCAAGGGGCCAAGCCCGGTGAAGGGGGACAGCTTCCCGGGCACAAGGTCGACAACGCAATCGCCAAGACGCGCTACAGCACCCCCGGCGTCGGTCTGATCTCTCCTCCGCCGCATCACGACATCTATAGTATCGAGGATCTCGCGCAACTGATCTTCGACCTGAAGAACTCAAACCCGCACGCCGAGGTCTCAGTCAAGCTCGTGGCAGCAGCCGGCGTAGGAACGATCGCCACCGGCGTGGCCAAGGGGTATGCCGACCGGATCCTGATCAGCGGCGATTCCGGCGGGACGGGAGCCTCCCCCCTCTCAAGCATCAAGCACGCGGGCATTCCCTGGGAACTCGGCCTGGCGGAAACTCAGCAGACTCTCATCCGCAACGGCCTGCGAGGCCGCGTCGTGGTTCAGACCGACGGCCAGTTCAAGACGGGGCGAGATGTCATCATCGCCGCCTGCCTGGGGGCCGAAGAGTACGGCTTCGCCACCGCCCCCTTGATCGCGATGGGCTGCATCATGATGCGGAAGTGCCACCTCAACACCTGCCCGGTCGGCATCGCCACCCAGGACCCGATCCTTCGCGCCCAGTTCAACGGCACTCCCGAGCAAGTCGTCAACTATCTCTTCTTCGTGGCCGAGGAAGTCCGCGAATACCTCAGCAGTATGGGCTTCCGGACGCTTGACGAGATCATCGGGCGGCCGGAGCTCCTTTCGGCTCCGGACCTGAGTGGACACTGGAAGGCAAAGGACCTCGACCTCTCCCCCCTGCTCTACCGCCCAGAGGTTCCCCACGGTACTCCCATCCGCCGCGTCGAACGCCAGCCCGATATCCTCGCCGAACAGCTCGACTGGGAACTGCTCCGCTCCAGCAAAGACGCGATCGAGAACCAGAAACGGGTCCAGCGCAGCCTACCGATCACCAACCGCAACCGCACGGCGGGAACCCTTCTGAGTTACTTCGTCACCGCGAAGCATGGCGAGGCCGGCCTCCGCGAAGACACGATCGACATCCAGTTTCAAGGGAGCGCGGGGCAAAGCTTCGGTGCGTTCGTAACGCGAGGCATCACGCTCCGAGTCCGGGGAGACGCCAACGACTACATCGGCAAGGGACTCTCGGGGGGTAAGCTCATCGTCACCCCACCGGCCGATGCCGGCTATCCCGCGGAGGGCAATATCATCATCGGCAACGTGGCTCTTTACGGAGCGACCGGTGGCGAAGCCTTCTTCCGCGGCTTCGCCGGAGAGCGCTTCGCGGTTCGCAACAGCGGAGCCAAGGCCGTCGTCGAAGGAGTTGGAGACCACTGCTGCGAGTACATGACCGGAGGCCTCGTCGTTATCCTCGGCCCCACGGGACGGAATTTCGCCGCCGGCATGAGTGGCGGCCTCGCGTTCGTCTACGACCCCGATGGCAAATTCGAAGAACAGTGCAACAAGGAGATGGTAGATCTTGTCCCCGTCGAGGACTACAAAGACGTCGCCCAGCTCAGCAACATGATCAACCGGCACGTCCTCTACACCGGCTCGACCATCGGCGATGAGATCGTCAATGATTTCTCCGCGGCCCTCGGCCGCTTCGTCAAAGTCTACCCACGCGACTATCGAAAGGTGATCGAGCAGAGCAAGATCGTTCAGCGGCAATGGGAACTCGTCAATGGATGACGCTCTCATCCCCTCGGGGCGTCACCCGAGTCGATTGCTTGACCCGAAGAATCACCAAGGAGATTTCCCAACACGATGGAGGTGTAGATAACTTCCTGGGTGGCACGGATGGCTTGCCCACCATTGAAGCATCGAATCCCGCATATTTACATAGTATTGTCTCTCGACCGAGGGGCCTTCTTCTCCGAATCGGCAAGTTAGAGCGGCCTTTTCGGCTAGCGCAGGAAGTCATGATGTGCCTAATTTCCTCCTGAAATTAGGGGTGGCACGGTCAAGTGTACTCACTTGTCCGTGGGCCTCTCCTCAAGCCACTGACAAGCGAGTACGCTTGTCGGCGCCACCCATGGATGCCTGGCAACTTCAGGGACTTCCCAAGACTCGCGGGGCACAATGCAAACGAAACGCTTCTGATCGACTTGTAGGCGATCCTGGCCTACCCAGGCTGTTATAAAATCGCCTCGGAAACCAAGGACCCTCCTTAAGAGGCTACCTGTAGCACCTTTTGTCCTTCTCGTATTCCGTTCTTTCCCGGCGCGAAGCGGAGAGCAAGTCATGGCCGATCCCCGAGGCTTCCTGAACATCGAGCCCCAGAAGCCCACGCCGCGCCCGATCCATCATCGGATCAAAGATTTCAAAGAGATCTATCAGCCCATGCCGTCTGAGAGCCTGCGGGCTCAAGCATCGCGGTGCATGGACTGCGGGATCCCTTTCTGCCACACGGGTTGCCCGCTCGGGAACCTGATYCCCGACTGGAACGACCTGGTCCACCGCAACCGCTGGCATGAGGCCCTCCGCGCCCTCCACGACACGAACAACTTCCCCGAGTTCACGGGCAAGACCTGTCCGGCTCCTTGCGAAGCCTCATGCGTTCTCGCTCTCAGCGGCGCCCCGGTCACGATCAAGAACATCGAGCTGGCGATCGTCGACAAAGGGTGGGAGATGGGCTGGATCCAACCCATCCCCCCGGAGAGCGAAACAGGGAAAAGCGTCGGCATCATCGGTAGCGGCCCCGCGGGCCTCGCCGCCGCCCAGCAGCTTCGTCGCGCCGGGCACGCCGTGACCGTCTACGAGCGAGATGATCGTCCAGGGGGGCTTCTCACATACGGCATCCCTGACTTCAAGATGGCCAAGAACTACGTCGATCGCCGGATCGCACAGCTCGAGGCCGAGGGGGTCAGGTTCGTGCTCAACGCCGACGTCGGCCGAACGATCGACCCTCACGAGCTGCGCCGGATGTACGATGCGCTCTTGCTGACCGTCGGAGCCACGAAGCCGCGCGAGCTCAACATCCCCGGGCGTAACCTCAAGGGGGTCGTCCAGGCGATGCCCTTCCTGACCCAGCAGAACCATCGCGGATTTGGCGACGCCGAGAACGGCCCGGCCATCATGGCTACGGGCAAGAACGTCATCATCATCGGCGGCGGCGACACCGCGGCCGATTGCCTGGGAACCTGCCACCGCCACCAGGCCCGCTCGGTCCTTCAGCTCGACTACAACCCGCGCCCTCCCGAAAACGACAATCCCGACACGCCTTGGCCCCTCTGGCCCAAGATCCTTCGAGTCTCCCCCGCTCACGAAGAAGGGGGAAAGCGGGACTGGCAGATCAAAACCAAGCACTTCGAAGGCGACAACCAAGGCCAGGTCAAGGCCCTGCACGCCGTCCGCGTTCAGCAGTACTACGACCAGGCCGGCGAACGCCAGTTCGAGGAAATCCATGGAACCGAACTTGTTTTCCCCTGCGAACTCGTCCTGCTGGCGATTGGCTTCTCAGGTCCTGAACCAGGATTACCCAGCGCACTCGATCTTTCTCTCAGCGAATCCGGCGCGATGATTTCAGACGCCCGCTACATGTCCTCACAGCCGGGCATCTTCGTGGCGGGGGACTGCCGTCGCGGCCAGTCGATCGTCGTCTGGGCGATCGCCGAAGGACGCGAGGCGGCTCGTCACGTCGATGAATACCTCATGAACCGCCCCAGCCTCCTCCGTGCACGCGACTTTTCCCCGCTCGTCGTGCTCTAAACATGTGTCTTGGCAAGGAATGGAGAGACGGCCCCCCGAAACTGGCGAGATCCTGATTGGCTATCGGCTTCTCTGTGAGCAGAGTCGGCCACCTCCTCAATGAAGAATCGGTGTTGCTTCCAAACCGCCTTCCCTGGGATGATGGGGGAGCCTAGGGGTCGAATCCTGCCAAACCACTCCCGCCGTATCCGAGGTCATCGCATGAACGGTCGGAAACCAGGCGCGTCCACGGCGTTGCTCCAGGACCATTTTCGCCGAGCCTTCTGGTCCTGGGGTTGGATCGCTCTCGCGTTCCCCTGGTGCACTCAGGCCGAGACTTCGCCCCCTTCGACCTCAAGCCAGCCTCGAGACCGGCAACCGGTCGCCCTATCCTTTAATGCCGACGGCACTCGGCTATTTTCGGCCAACTCGCGAAGCGGCAGCCTTTCCGAGATCGATCCGAGAGCGCAGCGGGTCGTGGCCGAGTACGACCTCGGCCAGGGCTTGTCAGACATCACGCCTCTTCCCAAAAATCAAGGGTGGCTCGCGGTCGACCGCGCAGCGGATGCCCTGCTCTTGTTCGAGCTTCGCGACGGTTCCGCCCGCGTCATTCAGCGGTTAGCGGTGAGCCCGGATCCCGTCGCGGTCATGGTGGCTCCCGACGGAGCATTCGCCGCTTTATCCTCGCTGAGGTCGCGCTGTGTGACGTTGCTGACGCTCTCGAACGGCGGGCAACCCACGTTGCAGGTCACGAAGACCCTCGAGCTTCCATTCAGCCCCCGTAACCTGGCTCTGACTCGCGACGGCGCCCGGCTCGTCGTCGGCGATGCGTTTGGGGGCAAGCTCGGCGTGATCGATCCAGCCCGAGGCACCCTCGAAACCGTCAGAACCCTGCCGGCCCACAACATTCGCGGACTCGCCTTCAGCCCGAACGGCCAGATGCTCGCGGTTTCACACCAAACGCTGCACAACAAGGCAAAGTCCGACTTTGAAGACATCCACTGGGGACGGCTCCTCACCAACCACGTGCGGCTGATTCGCGTCGACGCCCTTCTCAAGCCTGGCTCGGACGCCGACCTCCTGCGCGGGGGCCGCTTGACCGACCTGGGGACCTCGGGCCTCGGCGCCGGCGATCCCGCTGGGGTGACTTTCGACGCCCTCGGAGGCCTGGTTGTGGCTTTAGCCGGGGTCGATGAACTCGCCCTGAGCTCCAACGCCTCGGGCTACTGGAAGCGGATCTCCATTGGCCGGCGCCCCTTGGCGGTCGCCATGGATCCTTCGGGAAAAACGGCCTTCGTGACCGACTCGCTCGACGACACGATCTCGATCGTCGACACCACATCCGGGCTCTGGCTCGGCAAGATTTCCCTCGGCCCTCGTCCTCCTCTCAGCCTCGTCGCGCAAGGGGAACGACTTTTCTTCGACGCCAAGGTTTCGCACGACGGTTGGATGAGCTGCCAGACTTGCCATACCGACGGCCATTCCAGCGGCCTCGTTAGTGACACCCTGGGAGACGGTTCTTACGGCGCTCCCAAGCGCGTTCCCTCGCTACTCGGCATTGCGGAGACCGCCCCCTACGCCTGGACCGGAACCGTGGTCCATCTTGAAGACCAGGTCCGCAAGTCCGTCGAAACCACCATGCGGGGACGTGCCCTGAGCGATGAGAACATTGCCGCACTCACCGCCTACATCCGCTCCCTTCCCGCCCCCAAACCAACACCCGCTCCCAAAACGCAAGAAACCGCGGTCGCTCGAGGCCGCGAGATCTTCCGCTCCCAGCGCTGCGCCGATTGTCACTCCGGGCGCGAGTTTACAAGTGCCAAGAGCTTCGACATCGGACTCATCGACGAGATCGGCAATCAAAAATTCAATCCTCCGTCACTTCGCGGAGTCGGTTTCCGAACCCCGCTCCTCCATGACGGACGAGCCGCATCGATTGAAGATGTCTTTAACATCCACAAGCATCCCAATGACAACGAGCTGACCCCTGAAGAATCGCGCGACCTCGCCGCGTTCCTGATGACGCTCTAGTTTTGCAGGCGGGTCACCGCCCACAAATGAGCATGCCTACAAAACGACTTCGGAAGCCATGGCGTCTTCGTCTTGATGGAGATGTTCGTGGAATCCCATTGATAGGAAGGCCTTTGTTCGAAGGCGACGGCTCAGGAAGCCGATCGGCTTGAATCGCTAGATTTTCGCCACGGCCGCATCACGTTCAGCGGCTCGAGCAATATTCTCGGCCATGCCGCGGAAGATGAAATGGTGCGCCGGAAAGAAAAGATTCCAGTAAAGCCGGCCCCAAAACCGGACGGGTTGGAAGTAGGCCGTTTGGACGAGTTCGGAATGCCGTCCGTCGATCGCATTCACACGAAACTCGAGCCACGCGTCACCAGGAACATGCATCTCGGCATGCAGGAGTAGGCGTTCCCCCGGGACGATGTCCGCGACGCGCCAGAAGTCCAGAGCATCCCCAATGCGGAGCGAGACGGAGTCACGCCTGCCTCGCCGAAGGCCGACGCCGCCGATGACCCGATCCATCGCGCCTCGGATCCGCCAGAGGGTATTGGCATAATACCAGCCAACGTCTCCCCCGATCCCCCGCACGCGATCGAAGAGCATGGCTACCGGGGCCGCACACTTGACCTTCTGTTCGTCGCGAATCGCGAAGTCGGCCGGCTTGAAATCCACCTGCGGGACGGAGCGTCGACGGCGAGCCAAGCCGGCGCCCGCCCACCGAGTCTCGACGCTATGGTTCTTGATTTTGGCCAGCGCAAGCCGTATCGACTCATCAAAACCGATCAGATCCAAGGGAACCAATGAGCGAATCTGATCGTTTTCGCAGATGGTCTCCGACCGTAGTCCCTCAATCAGAGGAAAGGCCAACCCAGCCGGGATCGGCGTAACCAGGTTCACCCAGTAGGCAGAGAGGCGAGGGGTCAGAACGGGAACCACGATGATACGTCGCGATAGCCCAAGCACCTTGGAAAAACGCTCCATCATTTCTCGATACGTCAGCACCTCGGATCCACCGATATCGAGGGTCTGCCCCTGAGTCGCGGGATTGGCGAGACAGCCGATCAAGTACGCAAGCACATCCCGGATGGCAATTGGCTGGCTCCGGGTTTCGACCCAGCGCGGGCAGATCATGACGGGGAGCCGAGAGACAAGCGCCCGCATCATCTCAAAAGAGGCACTGCCCGAGCCGATAATCATCGCGGCTCGAAGCTCGGTGACCGGCACGGTGCTTTGGCGCAGGAGGTCTCCCACTTCGTGCCGGCTGCTCAGATGATGCGAGAGTTGTTCCGATCGTCGCCCCAGTCCCCCAAGGTAGATGATCCGGGAGACGCGAGCCTGCTGGGCGGCATCGGCGAAATTCCTGGCCGAAGTTCGATCGCGATTCTCGAAGCCGCGTTCCCCCGCGGCCATGGAGTGCACGAGATAATAGGCTGCCGAACATCCTTCGAGAGCCTTGTCGAGCGACGCGCGATCGAGAACGTCTCCGGAAACAATTTCAACCTGCGTCTCCCAGTCACGTCCCGAGAGGTTTCGGGGTTCACGAGCCAGGCAGCGAACGCGGTAGCCTTTCTCCAGGAGCTGAGGAATGAGTCGGCCGCCGATGTAACCAGTCGCCCCCGTGACGAGGATTTTTCCTGCCGAATCGGGGACCACCATGTTCGAGATCCTTACGTCGAGGAAGAGCTTAACGCGGCCGACTGCACCCTCCGATCCACACCGTCCCAGAGACCCTTACGAGCCTCAAGCGATTGGCGTGCCGCTGACTCGGCTTCGCTCCAACGATGAGGATCATCACCGCAAAGCACCGACAGCAGCCTGAGAGCCGCTGGACCATGCTCGTCGCCGTCGAGATCGATATGGCGCTGGAGATAGTGGCGGAATCCGGCCCAATCGCGGGTGGGACCGTCCTCCAGACCCCCGCGCAATGCGCTGAACATTTCAGGGATCAATTCTTCTCGCCCGAGAGTGAACGCCGCCGCAATCGCCACGGAAGAGCCCGAAGTTGCGGTTTGCCAGGTCCAAAGTACGAAGTCGCGAGTCTCCGACGGAACAGCCACCGCGTTGAAAGCGTCGGGGACCGTTTGCCCCGCCACGAGCTGGCCCCAGAAACCTTCAATTGCCGAGAGATCCGCACCGGCCTCACGCATCGCGTCCAGGTAGAGCTCAAAGTGGCTGGCGTACCCCCCGCGCCCATCCTCGTCGCTCTCTTCGCCCAACACGATTTCATTGATCAACCGCCGGCTCAACGAATCGCCCCGTGGAACCCACGGGAGATCCACGCAAGTCAACTCGCGCTGAAGCGCCTTGAGCAAGGTCATGAAATCCCAGACCGCAAAGACGTGGGATTCCATGAAGATCCGCAAGGCTTCTACAGAATCAACCCGCGCGTAGACCGGATGGGCAACGAGCTGTTCGCGCAACGGCTTGAGGGCATTCAGAAGAGATTCAATCGCAGTCATTTTCGTAGAGATAAATTAAAAAAAGAGGATATCCCTATCAATGGCTTCGATGTCCGTCATCGAGCATGTCACGGCCAAAATCAACGAGGAAGGCTCAGCGAGTGCTTTGCATTTTGACCCGTTTGGCGATCGTGCCCAGGTCCACGATTGATGCCTGGTCTCCCGCCTGGGCGACGGTGTCGCAGATCAGGTCGAGGGTTTCAAAGCCGGGGTCGGCCACGAGCAGGCATGAGGGATGCGCAAGGAAGTCGTACGTGCCGCCTCGGGCGATGGCCCAGGCAAGACCCCGATGAACGACATCGAGGAAGGCCGTGCGCGGCCAGCGGCCAGTGCGGAAGGCGGTGACATCGCTAATCGGACTCATCGGGATTTCGATCAGGCCGCTCGGATAAATAAACGGCTGAGCCTCCGCTTGAGCACGCACGATGCCGTCGATGATTTCCTTGGTCGGGGCGTGCGCCGGTTCCCCGATGGGATGAGCGGGGTACTTGCTGCTCACCCAGTCGAACCCCAACTTCAGAAGACGCTGTTGAACATCGGGACGATCCTGCAAACCGTCTGCGAATCCTCCGGGGGTCCGGAATCCCCGTGGGGAGATTCCCAGACGGTGCTTCATCGCCCGCGTCGCAAGCTGGATATTGTCGTCAATGATCTCGGGTGCGGTCTTCCCTTCCACCAACCACGGAGAGCGCCGGAAGCGGAACTGAGTATCATCAGGCGTCTTCGCCTTCACATTCACGTGATCATACGTATGATTACCGACAGAATGCCCCTCGCGCACGATCTCTTCGAGCCAGGAGACATCCTCCTGCTCGAAGACCCGTCCCACGGCGAAGAAATGGATCCGGCCCCCCTTGGCCTTGACCCGGCGGGCCGCTTCCACGGCATAGCGTTTGGTGTCAGCGTCGAGGTTCCCTTTTTCATAGTCCCAATGGGTCTGGTCCCACGTGGGGTAGTGCCGGCTCATTTCCAGATCGAGCGTGATGGCAATCTGCGCTCGAGGTTCCTCGGCAAAAGTAAGGGAGGCATTCCCGGCCATCGCCATCGCTCCCCCCACGGTGAGAGAGGCCGCAAGGAATTCTCGCCGCGTCGCGTGATGGGTCATCGTGCCGCCGCTTTCTCATGAGAGGGCAAGGCACGGATCCAGGAAGCCTGGGTGATCATGAGGTTCAACGACGCGAAGGAAACCGCGGCCGTCGTCGCGAACCGAGGAGTGGGATGCGCGGGGAACGTGGCGATGGTCGCGTCACCCACCAAAAATACGTCGAAGTCGGGGGAGAGATTCTTGTATCCGGCGGTCGTTAAACAGACACACATATCCGTATTATAGCCGGTCAGCAAGACGTGGCGGATGCCTCGCTTCTTGAGAGCCTCGCGAAGCGCGGGGTAGCCCTCCAGGTCATAAATAACGTAGTCGTCGGGATGGACGTCGATTGTGTTCATAACTGGGATCGGGAGGTCCCAGAATCCTTCGTGATCATAGCCCGGCCCGGCGTCCAGACCGGGGAATTGCTGAAAGTACGCGATGGTCGGAGTCTCAGGGGCGACGACGATCGACGAAGGAAGCGGCTTCCCTTCATAGGGGAACGCCTTCAGCTTGGCGGCGAGTCCTTTCTTCCCTTCGCGTCGATCAGCATCCGCCGGCTGCCCGTGAAACGATCGATAAATCTTCTTGCGTATCGGGTCTTCCTTGCCGGGCAGACTGTAGGCCACAAGCGCCGCTCGCCCCCGAAGTGACTTCAGGAGCGGGTTGATCACCTTGCCGCCGTGGTCGAGCACAATCTTGTTCTTGGCCGGCGTGCACTGAAACGCCACACCCGCGGGTTCGGGGGTGTTCCACCCTTGCCCGTCGTCGATCCCCCAGGGGTGAACGACGATGACAGCCGTCCGGTCCGCGCGAAGCCGGTTGGGAATCTCGATAATCCCGCGGGCGTTGTAGGAGAACCGCCAGGCCCGAACCTCGAGGTCAGCACCCGGGTCGTCGACCAGCACGGGGGCCTCGAACCGCGCGGTCTCCCGGATCGGCTCCACGAATTCGGGATGGTCGTTGAGGATCGGCTTGGGGTCCTTGATCGGGGTAAGCCGGTTCTCGTAGGTCCGCGAGCCCCCCGCATCCCCAGCCGCCACGACACTCACACCCAGGGAAAAGAAGACGACGAGAGTCCCCATCCCCCACGTTCCCATTCGATGAGGCACGCTGTTCATCGCGTAGCATCCTTTTCCATCGGCTCTTGAGTTTGGAGAAATCGGAAGAGGTCGCGAAGCTGGTCGGGATTCAGTTGTCGATATAAACCTTCCGGCATTAATGAGGTCGCGGCTTCTTTCACCGACTCGATGTCGTCGCGTGCGACCCGCGTGCGCTGGTCGTTTGCCTCGATCAATGTCAGAGACTCCGGGGTCTGTTCCGCGATCAGACCCGTGAGAACGCGGCCGTCTCGGAGCGCCACGAGGAACGCCTGGTATTCCTTGCGAACCACGGAACTAGGGTCGACAAGGCTGACGAGCAAGAAATCGCGGTCGGATCGGTTCGCGTGAGTGAGGTCGGGACCCACCGCATGCCCTTCACCGAAGAGACGATGGCAGGTGGCACATTGCTTGGTGAAGATCTCGCGGCCGCGTGCCGCATCCCCTTCTGAGGCTCGCAAGTCGTTGTTGAGACGGCGAACCTCGGCCAGCTTCTCTTCGGGGGTGGCCGCCTTGATCGTCCCCCAGAGCTTGCGGGCCAGGCGATCGAGCCCTTCGTCATGCAAGAGCGCAATGCGCCTCACCTGGTCGACGGGGACATCCTGCGCCGAGATCTTGCCGGCGTCGACACTCTCGAGAAAAACACGCGCGCTCGAAACGCGGCCGAGGAGAACCTCACGAGCAGCCTGCCGCCAGGAGGCCGACTTTCCCGCGTAGGCACTGAGCAGCGACGTGGTGATCTCCGAATCTTCGAACGCGGCCAGCCCTCGCAGAGCCGCCAGCGACGTGGCTTCGAGAGAATCGCTTCTCGCCAACAGCAGCAACGTCTGTCGCGTTGAGGGGTCATCCAACTCCCCCAGGAGATCGATCAGCGCCAAGCGGATATCTGGAGGTGACGCGGCGTTGAGGGCCTGGCTCGCCACCCGAGCCGTCGCCTCCTTGTCCCCCAACCTGGCCGCGAGCCGGGTAAGCACGACGTCGTCTGGGTTCGCCTTCGCGCGGGTCAGAATGTCCTGAACCAGGGCCGGAGCGGTCGTACCCGGCTTCCGTCCTCGCAGGGCTTCGTCAAGTGCCAGCAGGAGGCGCGGCCTCACTCGTGACGGAGCCGCCGTGATCAATCGACGAATCAACGCATCGCCACGTTCGTTTCTTTCCGCGGCGTAGCGTTTGATGAGCCGGGGACCGATCGCCTCGCGAATGAGCGACGATTGCCACGCCGTGGCCTTGAGGTAAGGCTCGAGTCCTTTGTCCCCGGCGGTCAATGCATCGCGTTCGACCGCCCACCACAGGAGGAGCGGAACATAAGGATCGGCGCCATCGACGTCTCGCAGCGCGATGGCTTCAACGATCGCGCTGGCGACTTCGCGAGGCAGGCGGCGAGCCGAGCATGCCAGTTGGGCGCGGACGGCAACACTCGGGTCCGCCTTGGCTAATTCAACCAGGCGGTCACCGAGCCGCGACGAGATCTGCCCCTTGTCTCCCAGCAATCGAATGGTCCAGGAACGCATCTCGGCGTCAGCGTGGCTGAGGAGTCCTTCCGCCGTCGCATCATCCAGGCCCCCCGTCGCCTGCAAGATCCAAAGTCCCTCAAGCGCTGGGAAGGATCGGCCCGAGATGGCCATCTTGCGAAGCTTCAGCCACAAGGTGGAATCATTCCGCTCGATCAGAAGCCGCCGGGCTCTGCGAACATACCAGGTGTTCGGATTCTCAAGTAACTTGAGCAAACCCTCATCGGAAAGAGATGCCAGGTTAGGAGAGACTGACCGCGGCTCTGGCCGAGGACCATCAAGGGCAATGATCCGTCCATTCGTGCGGTCCCAGTCGGCATCCGGATCGGGATGCGCGGTCCGCTTGTCGTGCCAGTCGGCTAAATAGATCGAGCCATCGGGTCCCAGGGTCATGTCGCTGGGGGCAAACCAGGTGTCGTTGGCCCGGAGCAGCTCTCCTTCGTAAACCGCCTGGAACGTCGCGCCTCGAGGTTTGATCGCATGCCAATGCGCCGAGTGATCGAGCAGGTCGGCGGCGAGAAACTTGCCTCGATACGCTTCGGGAAAGCGATCCGCCAGGTAAAACAACCCGCCCACCGATACGTGACCGCCGCGAACCCCTTCGTGAGGCACATGCTCGAAGTAGCCAAACGTATAGGGATTATGGAGCGGTCCATGCTTGCCGAACGACTTCCAGTAGTAGCCCCCCTGCACGGCATGAAGCGAGACGGACCCGCCAACGTTCGTGCATGCAAAAAGATTGCCTGCGCGATCGAAGTCGAGACCCCACATGTTCCCGCCCCCTTCCGAGAAGAGCTCGAACTGACGAGTGCGGGGGTGATAGCGCCAGACCCCTTGCTGAAACTCGATACCCCGGATCTTGGCGGTGACCGTGCTCCCTTGCAGACCATAGAGCCAGCCGTCCGGGCCCCACGTGAGCGAGTTCACCACCGAATGGGCGTCTTCCATGCCGAAGCCCGTGAGCAAGACTTCGGGATCGCCGTCGGGAACATCGTCTCGGTTGCGGTCGGGATAGAAGAGTAAGTAGGGAGCCTGGGCGACGAAGACGCCTCCATAGCCGAAGGCCAGGCCGCTGGCCAGGTTCAAGCCTGACACGAAGTCCTTGGCGTGGTCAGCCTTGCCGTCTGAGTCGCGGTCCTCCAGGATCGTGATTCGATCCCCCCCCTTGGGACCTCGCGGCGGAGGTTCCGGCACGCGGTCGTAGGACGTGCGCGAGTATCGGTCGACATTCACCCGCTGCAATCCGGCGGGGTTGGGGTATTGGAGATACTGGATCACCCAGAGCCGGCCGCGATCGTCGAACTCGATGGCCACAGGCTGACGAACAAGCGGCTCGGAGGCGACCATCCGGGCCGTTAGCCCCGGGCCGGGGGTCATGTGGCCGATAGCCTCGTTGGGGAGATACCCCTGCCCTCGTACGCCGCCGGTTCCAAACGTCAAGAGGGTGAGTGCGAGCAGGCGTGTCGTATTCGGAATGCTCATCGTACCCGTGGAATCAGGACCAAGGTGGGTCAACCGAATTACCAAGCCTCGGTCATGATAACGGGGCCGCAAGCCCAGGGAAATGGAGTGTGAAGATCCTCGGAGTTGGAGTGCACGCCCATCAGGCAGGTCGTCAAACCGGTTCAAGCAGCAGCGGACGCGAATAAGACACCCAGCCCCGCGCCAGGGGGGAGAGGGCGCGAGGCGTGGGCGGAGCGTCAGTTCGACGCTCTAATCTCGCGGGGAAATTCGTTGTACGTGATCGGATCACCCATTCTCGAATCCCACGAACGCGGCCTCTCGACGACGCGCAACGCATCAGTCATCCAACCCGCGAGGAGCAAGAGACAACCGGTAATGAGCATGCCGACAATCATCGAGCTAATCGTCATGAGAAGTCCCCCCATCGTTGCGAAGAGGCCGGATCGATCTTCCGCTGGGAGGGCCCCATGCCGACCGAGCGACCGTCCTCTCATGGGGGTATCATAGGGAGCGAACGTAAAGTCGACCTGAACGGTTAATGAAATCGGCTTTACCTTGGGAATCTCGTCTGGATCGAAGCGGAGACAACGTGAGAATACTCTTATCGGCATGACGCGGCTTTCCGATGTTCGCGGAATTCGCGGGAATGAACGTGGAGCGCCAAGACGTCGGCGAGAGGAAAAGGCGATGGGTATTCGGATCCTGGTGGCCGAAGATGACGCGAAGGTCGCCAAGTTCTTGGTGCGCGGACTTCGCGAGGAAGGATTCACGGTGGAGCACGCGGCCGACGGCGAAATGGCCTGGCACTTTCTCCGCTCCGGCGACTGGGACCTTGTGATCCTCGACTGGTGGCTCCCCGCGCAAGACGGTCTTACCGTCTTGAAACGCTTCCGGCAAATCAACCGCGCCACCCCCGTCCTCTTCCTGACCGCGCGAGACACGGTGACGGACCGTGTTCGCGGCCTCGACGGCGGCGCGGATGATTACCTCTGCAAGCCTTTTGACTTCGAAGAACTGCTCGCTCGCGTTCGCGCCTTGATCCGCCGTCGCGATGCCGCCAGCGGGACCGTCTTGTCGTACCGGGACCTGAACTTCGACCTCGCCTCGCAACGCGTCGAGCGAGGGGGCGCCTATCTCGACCTGACCGCCAAGGAACAGGCGCTCTTGATCTTCTTTTTGAGGCATCCCGGCCAGGTCCTCTCACGGACCCGTATCTACGACCACGTCTGGGGAGAACAGAGCGACTTCTTTTCCAACACCCTGGAAGTGCACATCAAGGACCTCAGGCGCAAGCTTGAGGCGCGAGGCCCTCGCCTGATCCACACGGTCCGCGGACGTGGCTATCTGCTGGGCGATCCCATCGACTCAGGGGCGGAGGAACGGCCATGAGTCTCGTCACACGCGTCTCCGCGTTCTTCTTGATTGCACTCGGGCTTGCGCTAGGGGGATTTTCGACCGCCCTTTACTTCCTGGCGCACGCTTACATGATCAGGCACCTCGATGAGCATATTATGCTCGATCTCGACGCGCTGACGGCCGCGTCTGAAGATGGACCGAAACGGGTCACGACCTGGGACGAAAAACGCCCCGTGGTTGGACTCGACCCTGAAGTGGAAGAAGTCTTCTGGGCCATCTACGACGAGCAAGGCCGCCCCGTCGATCGTTCCAAGAACTCGGGGACGGAAGACTTCTCGCAGACCAAAACCATGGCCCGCGCCATCCGACACGCCCACGCGTCGATCACCAGCCCCAGCGGCCAGCGCTGGCGGCTGGCCCTGCGGCGGGTGGAGTGTGCAATCCCAGGTTCAACCCCAATCGCCGTGAACCCCGTTGACCCCGAGGAATTCGGCGAGGACGCCGCCGAGCATGAAGAAGACGGGGCCATGCACTTCGATCGGGTCTCTCAGGGGAAGGCCCCTTCGAGCTGGGGGCATCCCGCCTTGATTTTGATTGCCGGCTCATCATTGGAGCCGCTGGAGACCACGCTTCGCACTCTCTCCGCCACCTTGGCGATCCTGTCTTTGGCGCTCTGGGGGCTCGCCGCCGCCGTGGGTCGATTCTTCTGTCGCCGGGCTCTGGTTCCCATGACGCGCATGGCCGAAACCGCCCGTACCATGACCACGGCCGACCGAGGCCAGCATCTCCCGAGCCCCGAGACGGGAGATGAACTCGAGCACCTGGCCAGGAGCTTCAACGGACTTCTCGATCGGCTCCACGAGACCCTCGAGCGCGAGAAGCGGTTCACGGGTGAAGCCTCGCACCAACTGCGAACCCCCCTCACAGCTCTCATCGGTGCGATCGACGTCGCACGGCGGCGCGCTCGAACGACCGAGGAATATCAGGAGATCCTCCATGACGTTCACGAAGATGCCATCCATCTTCGCAGAATCGTCGAAGCGCTCATGTTCCTGGCCCGCGCCGAGGCCGAAGCGGTCCGCCCGAACCTGCAACAGATCCCTCTGGAATCCTGGGTTGAAGACCATCTGATCCCATGGCGTGCGAAGCCGCGCGGCCAAGACATCCGGGGGCCCGAACCAGTCGACCCTCCGGTTTGGGTTCACGCCCATCAAGTCTTGCTTGCTCAATTGCTCGACAATCTTCTGGAAAACGCCTGCAAGTATAGCCTCGGCGGTACGCCGATCCACGTCACCGTGGGAAGGGAAGCAGGCCAGGCGATCCTCGTTGTGGAGGATCGGGGGCAAGGTTTGGCCCCTTCCGAACTTCCTCGAGTCTTCGAGCCCTTCTACCGTGGAGAGCAAGGCCGGAGACCTGGGCAACCGGGCATCGGGCTCGGGCTGGCGATCGTACAGAGGATCGCCGCGGCTTTCGGAGGAACCGTCACCGTGGAAAGTGAACCGGGAGAAGGCTGCCGATTCACGCTCCACCTGCCCGAGGTCCAACCCGCCGCCCGGGAAATGCTCGTCTAACCCACACAGCGAGTTCGAGACTCCCCGCTCGACTTCAGAGAATGTCCTGGAAAAGATAGTCGAAAAGAACACGCCCTCATTGGCGTAGCCGATGACGAGTCTTCGAGGCTCTGGGAAATGCCTTGATGACTCGCCGGCGGCCGTCCACAGCCTGCTGAAGCCCCTGGCTCAGAGTCCACCAACCCGGATGGTATGATGCTCCAACTCTCCGTGAGTCCGCTCTCTCCCGGCCTCCTCAGGAACTCCCTACGCCTCCTCACAGCCGTCCTCCTCATGACGACAGGCACGCGGACGGCCGCGGATTCTCCCACCGGGAAACCCAGGCCGAACGTCCTCTTCCTCTTCTCCGACGACCAGCGAGCCGACACGATCTCGGCCCTCGGAAATACGCACATTCACACGCCAAACCTGGATCGCCTGGTCCAGCAGGGTACGGCGTTCTCGCGAGCCTATTGCATGGGTTCAAATCACGGGGCTGTCTGCATGCCCTCTCGGGTGATGCTCCTGAGCGGCCGTTCCTTGTTTCACATCAAGGAAGACTTTTCTGGCATATCGAGCTGGCCCGAGGCATTCGCGAACGCCGGCTATACAACCTTCTTTACCGGCAAGTGGCACAACGGAGCCGAGGCGGCCCTCCGCGTCTTCCAGAAAGGGAAGGCTATCTTCCTCGGTGGGATGGGGGAGCCTTATGATCTACCAATCCAGGATATCTCACCCGAGCATACCTTCGTCAATCGCCGCCTGAGCGGCGAACATTCGGTCCAGGTCTTCGCCAACGCGGCAATCGAGTTTCTCAAGGGACAAACCGGCTCGCAGCCGTTCCTTTGCTACGTGCCGTTCAACCTCCCGCACGATCCCCGTCTCGCCCCCAAGTCGTTCCACGACCGCACCAACGCCAATCCACCCCCCCTGCCCGCGAATTATCTGCCCCAGCATCCTTTCAACAACGGCGAGCTCGTCAACCGTGACGAGTCCCTTGCTCCCTGGCCAAGAACCCGCGAGGTCGTTCGCCAGAACCTCGCCGACTATTACGCCGCGATCGAATTCCTGGACGAGCAAATCGGCCGCATTCTCAACGCGCTCAAGGCGAGCGGCCAGTATGAGAACACGCTCATCGTGTTCACAAGCGACCACGGTCTGGCACTCGGCAGCCACGGCCTCTTCGGCAAGCAAAGCCTGTATGACCACTCAATGCACTCACCACTGATCATGGCCGGCCCTGGGATTCCCCAGGGGAAGAAGTCCGATGCGTTTTGCTACCTGTTCGACCTCTTTCCGACCCTGGGAGAACTCGCCGGCGTGAACGGTCCCAGGGAAAGCGAGGGGCTCAGCCTGGCCCCGGTCCTCGCAGGCAAGGTTCCCACGCGGCGCGACGTCATCTTCACGACCTATGCCAAATGCCAGCGTGCCATCCGCGATGACTCGTGGAAGCTGATCGTCTATCCACAAATCAACAAAACGCAACTCTTCAACCTGCGCGATGATCCCAGCGAGATGCACGACCTGGCCGAGAGCCCGGCCCAGGCGGGAGAGGTCTCGCGGCTAATCACACTGCTCAAAGAATGGCAACGCCGATGCGACGATCCTCAGCCGCTCACCTCTGAGCATCCGCAATCCTCCGAGTTTGATTTCTCGAAGGCGAAGCCCGTGCCCACGAAAAAAGCCGCCGTGGGCTCAAAATGAGCCCTCGACGGCAGCCAAGGTGATCGGCACTGGCGGGCTTGCCCGCCAGTGCTACCCAACCAGCTTCTTTACGGCATCCTCAGTTCCGCACACACTCACAGCTTCGTATATGCAAACCTCTCCGCCACTCTTCCAAGCCTCTGGCAGAGTTCGTCAGGGCTTGCTGGGAGTGAGGTACGAGTCGAAGACGCGAACCTTCGCGAAGCCTTCTTTGTTCTCTTCGACGAACTTGACGTGACGAGGAGCGACGAGGTACTTCGCTTCGGCTTCCTTGCTCTCGAAGACGACGAGGAGCGCGACGTCGAAGTCGCGAACACTCACGCCGGGCTCTTCCACGTCCTGGGCGATCGTGCCCAGCGAGAACGAGACAGTTCCTTCGTGGCCGGTGAGATACTTCTGGCAGGAAGCGACGAACCGTTCCCGGGCGGCTTCGGAACGATCCTTGAGCGTGAAGAAAACGCTATGCGCGAGGTGAGGCACGGTCTTCTCCGCCGAACGTGAGTAGGAGACAGCTCCGATAACAAGCAGAAGTGCCATCGAAGGCACAACGAAACGAACAAGCATGCGGTTCACGGTAAGTGTCCTCAAGGTTTTCCAAAACCAAGCCCTTCGGAGGCCAGGAACGACATCATCCCGGCCTCCGGCACACTTGGCAAGGGGCCCGTATGACCGGCTCCCCCTTGTGCCATCCTGGCTTACGAGCGCATCATGATACGTGCACGCGAGCGGTCCAAAGGCCAGGGAACCCGTTCGGTTTCGAGGATGGAGAAGGAGTTCGCCCATGACCCGGTTCAGAACGGCGAGCATCGCGGCGGGGATTCTCACCCTGCTCCCCACGTTCTCAAACGCGCAGGCCATCGCCTTCAGTCCTCAGGTTGGTAGCTTTCCGAACGGCGCGATGTTGTCGGCAACGCCGGTCGTGTCGGCCGATCGCCGGTACGTGCGGCTCACCGTCAACCCGCAATTCACCGTCCTCGAAGGGTTCAACACCTACTCGGTCCCGGCCGCCGTAACCGGTGGCGGACAGGCCGGTGGCCTCGGTGGACTCGGTGGCCTTGGTGGACTCGGCGGTATGGGGGGCGGTGGTGGCGGTGGCGGTGGCGGTGGCGGAGGGAGAGGCGTCGGAGGCGTGGCCTTCGCGGGCATGGACGGGCCGATCGCCGGCGGTGTCATGGTCGGGGCGTACGACGAGTTCGGCCAGGGGCCACTCCCATTCACCCCGGCCGCGGCCCCAAGATCCCGGGCCGTGTCCTCCGGCGATTTCGAGGACCAGCCCTGGCCCGAAGAGAGCCAGGTCGTGGAGTCTCGCCCAGCGATCACCCCAAGGCCCTTGACCGCGAAGCGACGTGGGCGAACCCCTCGTATCGATCGCAAGGCCGCCGTTGCCAAACGCGCAGCTCAGGACAAGGCCCGTCGCCAGGCTAAAGACAACGCTCAGTGAGTCCTTGCGAGTCTCGGCGACGAAGATGACGGCGGTGCCTCGGGACTCGCCCGACGCTTGCCCCGTGTCGAGTAGCGGCGCGCCGTCAACCTACATCCCATTGACGTGGCTTTCGCAGAAAACCTCTCAACGCGTGACGAGCGTCGACTTCCGCCTGGGGCTGTGCGGAGCCTTGACCTCAAGCGTGCGCTTCGCGTGGTCGTCAGCCGACTCCCAGAAGAAATAGTCGTTGCTTTGCTCGGGATACCGGCGCACCTGCTCTTCAAGGAACCCGAGAGCCTTGCTCACCCACTCGGCGGCATGACCATCTCGGCGCGCCTCGGCCGGTACGTGGAAGGACGGCAGATACTCAAGGTCAAAGGAGCCGTCCTCCCCCATCCGACAAAACGCGGGAAGCACGGCGGCCCCTGTCATGGCCGACAGAGTCACCCACGTGGTCGAATAGGTTTCGGTGTGTCCGAGGAAGGTGGACGTGACGGCCTTGGCGTCTTGCCAACGAACGTCGCAGGCGACCTTGAGGATAAGCCCCGCACGCAAAACGCGCGAGGCGTGGTAGATCGACGACGCCAGCTCGGCCGTGGTCGCGCGGCGTGAGACGAACAGCTCGGCCTGTCCCAGCGGCCCTTCGGTCGCAAACTGCCGGGCCAGGTACTGCGAAATGTTGCGAGGCTTTTCCCCAAACCAGCGCAGAGGGTACCCGTTGCGGAAGAGCCAATGGGTCATCAAGACGTGCGACCCGAAGTGGTTGGCGAGCAGGATGACCCCTTTTCCCTCGGCCATCGCTCGATCCAGATGTTCCCGCCCCGACACCCGGAAGCGGGAAGCCACCCAGTCTTCGGGACGGTCGTCGAGCAAGGCGTCACGCACCCGCCAACGGTAGGTCTGGCGAGCCAGGGCCCGGCTGACCTCGCGGACGTTCCATTGACAACCCAGGCGCCGGGCACCGTCGGCAACAGCCCGCTCATAGAGAGACGTCTGACGAGGGACGACGATCAGGTCCAGCCGCCCCATCAGACTGAGAAACCATTGCGAGAATCGATACGGCAAGCGACGCAAGACCGGCAGCACGACCTGCAAGACGATCCTATGCACGATCATCCACCGCTGCCTCATCGCCTCACTCCAGGACGGTACGGAGATCCCCCGGCGCGAAAAACGCCCCGTTTATGCGGCCGACTTGCCGAGCAAGTTCGTCATCTGGTCCATCAGGTCCGAAACGTAGCGCAGTTCCTTGACCTTCTGAACGTCGATGCTCACGTGGAACCGATCTTCGAGGCGGATCGTTACGGCCACGATGTCGATCGAGTCCAGGTCGAGATCCTCGACCAGGCGAGAGTCGGCGGTGATCACAACCGTCTTCGTTCTTTCCACCTCGGCGCGAATGGCGTTGGTGATCTCTTCGAGAAGCTTGGCCTCCCCCACGGCTACTCCCTCCATCCCTGGCTAAGGGGCTGACTTTCCGATCCTCGGCGTCAACCTGGACAGTTCGCCGCCGAGCTTTCCTCTCGAGCCGCGTCCTTGCGACAACGAGATCTGTCCGTTTCCTCGGGACCCGGCCCACCCGATCCGGATGGCGCCGAAAAGAGCGCCTCAAAGCCGCTCTTCTTAACCCTCGGGAAGATCGTCATTCCTGGCCCGCGCTCATGCGGCAGTCTCGTGCATGAAGCTCAAGCCTAGAATCAGAGATCGTCCCGAGCTCCAAGCCGCCTCGTCTCGATTTCGACGATACTCTTGGAGATCTTGAGGATTTTTCTCACCCTAGCGATGGTCCCGAAAACTCCACCGACACGCCTGCGAACGCAGGCCTTACTTGCACCTAACACTTGGACGATCGACGTGACAAACGATGTGTGACCGATGGGGGCTTCTTTCTAACCCTTTTCGCAAACTCGATGAATGGAAGTTTTTTCAGTTTTCCGAATTCTCCCGCATCGGCTCAAAGAAAGTCCCGCCACAGCAATGTGGCCTCGAGATGCTTGCAGCCCAAGAATTTTGCATTCGCAAAAGGGCCAAATACCCGAAATCCCCTCCCCAAAAGTCGAAGGGAACACCTCGGGGAAATCCACAGCGCTCTCCAACAAGCTTGGCTGTGCGCACCCTGGTCGCGGTTGTCTCAACGAGGGGATCGATCTTAAAGAAAAGCAAAGTTAAAGAGAGTGCTTCAGCGAGCGTTTGCCCGGGACAGGCGAGACGGCATGGAGAATTGGCTTTCGAGCAGAATTGTGTCGGTCCTGCGATCCGGAAGTCTTCTTTCTTAGCATGGCCAATGATTATTGATTCACTTGAAAACAAAATGTGAGCAACAAGAAGCTATTTTCTGAGAACCAAGCCAAATTCAATCATTTCTTTCGAGGATCATTTGCGAGCCGTCGAAGTTCCCCACCAAGACCTTCATCAACGACATGCCGATCCCGGGGGGGGAATCCGGGCCGACACGCTCAGGAATCAGGATCGGATCGATCCCGGGCGTCGATCAATAGGCATCGGCGCTGATGACTTCACCAGCCTTGCGGGTGATGACAGCGAAGAAGACCCTGGGATTGACCGAGTCTTTCATGAACTTCACCGACCCGTCGGAGAAGAGCACGTTGGAACCGCCGGCATGGAACGAGTAGACCTCGTTATCCGTGGTGCAGTTCATGATGCAGGTGCCGCCGTTGTAGCGAACGCCATTGGCATAGGAACCGCCGATGTGGGTGTCGGAGTTGTCGTCGGCCCAGGCTCCACCGCCGCCACTGACAATCTTATTGATGCCGTCGACGGGCACGCCGCTGTAGCTGAATATCTGGCGGGCGCGATTGTAGCCGACCGGACGAGCTCCGTCCTCAAACACCAAAGCGGTGTTGGAGCTACCGTCGGTGATATCCGCGAAGGTGCTGAAGCCCAGGTAGCCGCCGTTGGGACCGCCGTAGGGGTCGTGAATGACGCCGCACTCGGTGCCGTCACCAACCGCATTGATATAGCTCTGGGGGAATCCCAGCGCGACGAGAGGATCGTTGTGAATGCCCGCGACAGCCACATAATCCGTGCGGCCCCAGATCTCGTTGACGCCCGGCGTTTCAGGACCGCTGCCGTTGCCGTTGCCGCTCCAGCATCCGTTGAAGTAATTGAACGGAACGGGGGCCGGCGACGAGGGGCAAAGGAACGAGTTGATGCTGATCGTGTAGGCGGAGTTGAGACCTCCGTCGGGCTGCTGTCCGCCGCCCGGGCCGGTGTAAGGGGGAACGTTGGCCGCGTTGAAAGCAGAGAGGCTGGTGTTGATCAGGTTATAAACGTTGGCCTGCTCCATGAACGGAAGGATCTGAGCCTGCCACGTCGCCGCGTGAGACATGCCGCTGGTTCCCGATCCCCCCACGGTGCAACCGTGGTCGAGCTGCGAGTTGGCGCTCGTGTCGCAAGCCGTGGTCCAGGCCTTGTCGCCGGGGAACTGGCGGTTGGTGCTCTCGAAGTTCATGCAGCCGAGACCGATCTGCTTCATGTTGTTGACGCACTGGGCGCGTCGGGCAGCCTCGCGGGCCGCTTGAACGGCCGGCAAGAGCAAGGCAATCAGCACGGCAATAATCGCGATAACCACCAAGAGCTCGATCAGTGTGAACCCTGCGCGGGACGACTTCAGGGTGCGTCGCATAACAAGATCTCCGGTTAAGATAACAATCAACGTCGTGACAGGCGGGATCTCGACGATGAGTTCCCTGCCGGTGCTACCGGTTCAGCCAGCTCGAACGGGGGAAGGTCGTTAGGCTGAGATTTGATCTCCGCGTGCAGAAGAGGCTTCTCCGTGTTGCTGTAGTAGCCCTGGAGACGGTCGAGAGAATGGCGGGCTCGATCGCGGCCATATCGATTCTCGAGCTTGGTCCGTTCAGCCTTGTCGAGCTTGTTGAAGGCTTCGCTGTCGTGCCAGACGACCAAGACTTTGTAGTTGCCGGGGAGAGCACCGTCGCCCCAATCCCCCGATGTCAGCGTGAAGTCCCCTTGCGCGTCCACGGTTCCCGTGGCCACGGGGAGCTCCTTGTCAGCCGGGACGGGACTTCCCCCTTCCCGATGAAAGATCACCGTCGCGCCATTCGCGGGTTGCCCCTTGTAGCGCACCTTGCCATGGACTGCATACAAACCGTGGTCTTCACCACAGCCTGCGCAAAACGACGCCAACACCAGCGCCGCAACGGTTGTCTGCACGAAATTCGCTCGGATCCGCATGGTGGATGGCCCTCCTTCTTTGCCTCTGTCTCTCACCAAAACCAACTCTGTATATACTCTGCATATACAATAGCTAGCGAGTGACGACACAGCGAGTATCAACAACCGAGTTGGAATATCAACCAGGATTCGGTAAATCTTGTGAGAAGATTCTGGTGACGAGTCGAAAATGCGGGAAACCTTGGGCAAAAGAGAACGATACGCGCAACACGATCATCAGGAACTGCGCGATACAGTTCCCGAGCGACCCAGCAGCGTCTTTCCGAGACGGAAAGGTTTGCCAGAACAAGAACGAGCGCGACGGCCCGCCGATCGCATGGAAGTGATGGTGAACCGTTGCGCGCAGAGGAGCACGCGGAGAGCGATTGTTCCGTGCTGCGGTGCGTTAGGCACCCAGGTCGCTGGCTAACCTGGCGAGCGCAGTCAGCTCGATGGCGAGTCGCGCGGCGGGCTTTGGATCCCAGCGAGGAGCGAGGCGCTTGCGATCGAGCTCATCGGCCAGGACGGCAACGGGCCGGGCCAATCGATGGAATCCGATCGCCTGGCCAAGTCGTGCCAGCTCCCGCCATTGTGCGGCCGTCTGAGAATCGGAGCGGCTCAGGCCAAGGACGAACAGTTCCCCCATGGCGATCTGGATCTGACGTAAATATTCGTCGATCGGGTCCACGGGCCGATTCGGCAAATCGACGGCGGTCCCACTCGATGCGCCGGCGGCCGTGCGATCGATCCAGGGCTGCACGACGTCGCGAGAGCCGGTGGAGCTGTCCTGGAAAACCACGGCGACCGGCGCGATCACCAGGCCCCGCCCCCCTAATCGGGCTCGGCCAGCAACGAACCGAAGTGCGTCCGGCTGCGCGGCCAACCGACTCAGCAAAGCTTCGACCCCTTCCCGACCACGGCTTTCCGAGGGATGTTCCAGCTCGGCAAATTCACCGCGCGTATCTCGAAGCATGGCGCGAACGGACTGGCTTACCGCATCGAAGCCGGACGCCTCCACAGCAGCGATTGGCACAACATGGAAATCTTCTCCCACGCGTCGCGGACGGAGCGAGGCTGGCGGGAGCAACGCCAATCGCGCCCGTAGCTCAAGGAAATCCTCGGCCAGCACCGGCGGGAGAGCCTGCTCCCAGGTGAATGCCTGCGGGTTGACCACCGACCGGCCCCGGCCGACCACCAGTCGATTCCCCGGCGACCGTTTCCCACCGTGAATCATGAGCTGACCGGCGCCAAGGGCCGCCAGGTTCGCTCCCTTGACGGCGGGGGTTAGCGCCAGCCGCCAGAACTCGCGAGGGAGATCCGGCGAGCCGGCCGGCGGATCCGCGAAATCACGACCGACGGAGACGATCGTTCCCGTGGCAATGTCCTGGAGGTAGCTTGCAACCTCGACCGACTTCCGACCGACCCGCACCCCGCATCCCAGCCCCATGTACCGCGCTGAGCCGACTTCGGTTGGGCGGTCCGAGGCGCTCCCGCGAATCAGCACCTGAGGAACGGCCACGGTGCCCGACCGAATCGCGTCGGATCGAATCGCCAGCTCTCCGGCCAGGTCGACCACACGATCGGGGTCGAAGAGTGCGTCGTGGGCCAGGTAGCGCTCGAACTGCCGCGCCAGGTCGTCGACCCCTTCCGCCGGCCACGCCAGCCCTTCGGCCACGCAGCGGGTGTGGAGCCGCGTCAGCCGATCGGCCCACCCCCGAGGGTGCCCCGCGGTCCCAACTTCCGCCCACTCGAGCAAGGCTGACTCAAGGTCGTCGAGGGTCTCCGTCGGAACCGGGAACTCGGTCTTTCCGGTGGTGACGAATCCGGAGGGCACCGCCGGATCGAGTCGCCGAAAGGCCCAGACCGCTAGCGGAACATGCCGGCAAGGGGCAGCCTCAGCGCAGTCGCAATGGGTGTAGCGGACGTCTCCCGGAACGAGAAATCGCACGGTGTGCATCGGCACGTGAAAGCGAGCGCTCGGTTTGACCCCTCGAACCAGCTCGACGAGGAGGCCGTCGTCGAACGTCTGCCGTGCCTTCGTGAGGACCGCGGGCTTGAACGCCAAAGCCAGGGAATCATCGCCGATCGAGCCGGGATCCCAGGCACTCGGCTTTTCTTCAGTCGGCGCTACGGCCTGGCGCTGGTACGCCAGGACCGTTCGAATGATGTGCCTACATACATCGGTGCTCGAGCAAGTACAACGGCCGTCCTGCACGACTTTTCCTGGGGGAAGCCGGCATTCGACGCCGTCCGACCATTTAGCGACGATCTCGCCGTCTATCCCCTCGGCCAGCTCAACGGCCACCTCCCCTTCTTCAACCTCACGCGACGCGCGCTTGACGACCCCTCGATTCGAGAGGATCGCCAGGTCGTCGGCCGAGAGGGCCAGTAAGTCGGCTCGGGGCATGGTCGTTGTCCTTCAAATCTCCCTGGGTTGACAACACGGCTCTTTCACGAGGGCTGCGTCACCCACGGAAAACCGCGAATAACATCACCTCTCACTTATCATCCCTTGATCATCGAACTTTCTGGGCAACCCAACCGGCCAGCTCGCCAGGAGTCATGGCAGCGACATGGAAGCCAAGCTCAACCAACATACTTGCCGTCGACTTGTCGTAGTTCGGTTCGGCCCGGCTGTCGAGCGCGGCCAGTCCCAGGAGAGTCACGCCGCTCTCAGCCAACCCCTTGGCCACGGAGAGGAGCCGATTGATCGGAGCCCCCTCATAAAAGTCGGTGATCAAGACGATGATCGTTCGCCTCGGGTTCTCGACAAGGCCCGCCGCATAGGCGAGAGCCGAGCCGATATCAGTCCCACCGCCGAGCTGGACCTTCATGATCGTCTCGACCGGGTCCTGGCACTGGTCGGTGACGTCCACGATCGACGTGTCAAAAAGGCAGAGATGGGTTCTGAGCGTCTTGATCCCGAAGAAGATCGCCGCGGTGACCGCGGCATGAATGACGCTGTCGACCATGCTCCCCGACTCATCCACGAGGATAATCACCTGCCATTTATCGGCTTGGCGGCGAATCCTCGAGAAAAAGTAGGGCGTCTCGATGGCGAGTTGCTTGGTCTTGGGGTCGAATCGCTTCAGATTGCGCTGGATGGTGGTCTTGGCATCGAAGTTCTTGGCGACCTTGAGCCGCGTCCGCCGATTTCGATCGATCGCACCGAGGAAGGCCGACCTGACGGGCGCGGCGAGTTTCTCCATCAATTCTTCAACAACGCGTCTTACCAGGTCGCGCGCCAGCGCCAGCACTTCTTGATTCATCAAATGCTTCGTGTGCAACACCGCCTTGAGGAGCGTCTGACTCGGCGTGGCTCGCTTGAGCAAGTCAGGATTGGTGACCATCTCCTGGACCTGATACCGCTCCAGCGCATCGCGTTCAAGCCGCTCGATCGTCTTCTTGGGAAAGAGCGTGTGAACAGCGTTGATCCACTCGGGCACGGTGAGCTGCGATTCCCCCAAGCCCCCCTGTTGGCCTGCCTGTCCGCGCACGTTCCGGCCGGGACCGTACTCGCGGCTGTAGAGGTATTCGAGTACCTGGTCTTGCTCCATCGCGGAGGCGTCAAGCTCGCATCCCAGGGCTTCTTCAGCCCCGGGCCCGAGGACGAGCCGCCAGCGGACCAGTCTGTCCTCTCCACCGCTCATCGTTTGGTACCTCCCCGCAGGCCGTACTCCTCGACCGCCTTGAACAACCGGGCCTCGAAAGCCAGAGCTCGCGCGGCCACTTCGGGGCCGTACTCGAGCGCCGTCATCACCGATTGGGCTCGGACGTCGAGGCCAAGCGCCTCCATCAAGGACCGGGCCATGTGGTGCTTCTCTCGGGGCGTGAAATACGTAAACGCCAATCGGAGCGAAGGGAGCGCTTCAAGAAAGCCCTCATCAGCAAATCCCGTCAGAAGCTCGTCGATCCCCAGAATCAGGTCCGTCTGGCGCTGGGCGGCCTCGCGAGCCAAAGCGAAAAGTCCTGTGAGGAAGTCGCCGAGCTTGGAAGGATCAGCGAACAGGCGAAGCGCGGTTCGCACCTCGGCCGGGTTGGCCTCCCCCAGGGTCCACGAGGCTCCGATCGCCGCGCCCCGCAGAACCGGCATACGGGCGGGATCCACACCAACGCGAGCAAGCACATCCACAAACGTGGCTCGATCGAGGCCGACTTCCTCGGCGCAGCGCTCGAACGTGTCGAGCATGCCTCGAACACCTTCCAGGAGCTTCTTATCCTGGCCTGAGACTTCTCCCAGGGCTTCAAACAGCCAGAGTCCTCGGTCGAACGCCTCCACCAGCAAGGCACCGAAGTCCCCTCGACCCCGAGATCCCAGGGTCGCATCATGGCGGTAAAGATAAAGGATATGGCCGAGCGCCACGGAAACGCTCAGGAAGTCGCTATCCATGCGAATCAGCTCGGCCAATCGCGCCTGGAGCTCACCTGCGACCGTGTCCAGTCCCGCGAGCGCTGCGTCGAGCAGCAGCTTTGCGGCAGCCTCCGCGCTCCGTTCGTGACCGTTCGCAACCTCAAGGAGCCTGGCCGAAGCCGCGTCAAGAAGAGTGGGACCGTATCGCGCGGCCTCGATCGCAGTCGCGTCTCGCTCGGGGGTCCAAAGCAGATACCAACGCTCCCAGCATTTCGACAGGTCGTCTCGAGTCGCGAAGTTCGTTCCAGCAAGGCGCTTGAAACCCGCGATCCCAAGCAGCACCAGACGATGCAAGAGCCGGCTCTGCTCGAGACCTATGGGCGTATCCAGATCGAGCTCGACCTCCTTGGCCGCTCTCGATCCGTCCCAGCCATGTTCCGCGAGGTGCGCTCGCAGGTCATGCACGAGAGGAGGCAGCACGGCTCCTTCGGCGAGCCGCCCGACTTCTCCCCCGCGAAAGACCTCATGCACGGCCTCGAGCAGCGGGTGGACCTGGTCTCGTCCTGTTTCATCCTTGATGAGAGACGCGACGATGCCGTCGACGAGGTCACGACGCCAGACAATGGTGTGCCCCCGAATCGCCGCGAGGGCCTGTGCCGTGGTCTCGGCGGCAATCAGGTCGGCGGCGCTGATGGGTTGCTTCCTGGTTCGGAGCACTTTGGCCACCTTCGCCAAAAGCCGGCGATGCGTCGTGTCGGGCGCCTTCCGATCAACCCACGCCTGGTGGTAAAAACCGGGATTGGGCATCCCGGATTCGTATCCTTTCAAATGATCCAAACGTTCATACGAATAGGGCGTCAGCGCGATTCCCCGTTCTTCGGCCTTCGGCGCTTCAGGATCAGGCTCGGGATCGTCAGTGACAAGGCCAAAGAGCCGATCGTGAAGGGCCGGGCTGTGAAAACCACCCGTCACGACCAGAAGCCGGCCAGGAAACTCGTCCATCGCCTGGCGGATCTGGTCGGCCATGAAGGCTTCGCGGCGGATGTCGACGATCTTCGGCGCACCGTCGAGGCGGCGCAGGTTACCGCAGAAGGCATGGCCCCGCTCGAGGTAAGCCTCGGCCGTCAAGGAAGGGTCGACCTCGAACATGTCATCCCACAAGGCATCGAAGTCATCGACCCCCAAACGGCGGCAGAGCCCAGCAACATAGGCCCCTCCCTTCATCTCGGCGTCGGCATAACGCTGGGGGAGACGATCCGACCACGCCACATCTCCGAACGGCAGATCGATGAACCGGATGACCGCACCCAGCCGCCGCCCCACTTCGAGAGCCTGCCACTCCGGAGAGTAAACGCAGAACGGGTAGTATGCGCCACAGCGGTCACCATTGCTCATCCGCACATAGCTATAGATGGCGATCGGCAGCGTATGCCCGAGCAAGAGTTCGTCGATCCGGCTGTTGAAGTCGCTTGGGCCCTCGATCAGGATGGCGTCCGGGCGAATTCGCTCGGCCAGCTCGACCACGGTCCGCGCGCAGGTGGGGCTGTGATGCCGCACGGGGATGAAGACGACCCGGGCGTTGACATCCGCCAGGCTGTGGTGAGGGGCCGCAGTCACGCGAGCAGGTTCCTCGCCTCGTAGAATGCCCGCCAGGCCGCCCCTGATCGGTCCTTGACCACATGGTTGAAGTAATGCCGGATCTTGGCCAGGTCGTCGGGCGCGTCCTTCAAGGCCGAACCGACGATGTGTTGGATGAGATGGCCGGGCTCGACCTCCCCCTTGCCATAGTAGTACGCGTGCAGACCCGAGGCGTAGCCGGCCGAAACGGCCTCCGCCGTGCTCAACGCGGTCGTCAACGGCTCGAGCGCACGGCCGTCGGCCGTCTTGCCGGCCCGAAGCTCGTGGAAGGTCGTCACCAGCAATTCGGTGATATCGGGCTTGAGAGAAATCGGGACCTCAGCGCGGCGGAGCAAACGTTCCGACTCGCGCTGCACCAGGCTCATCTCTTCCGCAAGGTCGGCGATCGGATGCACGGTCTCGAAATTGAACCGTCGCTTCAAGGCGACGCTCATCTCGTTCACCCCGCGGTCGCGCGTGTTCGCCGTGCCAATGACGTTAAAACCCGGCCGGGCGAACAACGATCTCCCCTCCCCTTCGAGTTCAGGGATACTCATAACTCGATCGCTCAGGACCGAGAGCAAAACGTCCTGGATCTCGATCGGGCAACGCGTGATTTCCTCAAACCGGACGATCTTCCCTTCGCTCATACCCCGATGCAACGGCGCGGGCACGAGTGCGGCCGGGGTCGGCCCCTGGGCCAACAGGAGCGCGTAATTCCACGAATATTTGATGTTATCTTCAGTCGTCCCCGCGCTCCCTTGGATCGTCAGGGTCGAGTCGCAGCTCACCGCAGCCGCGAGCAGCTCGCTGAGGTAACTCTTGGCCGTTCCTGGTTCGCCGATGAGCATCAAGCCGCGATTGGTCGCCAGCGCGACCACACATCGTTCCAGAAACGCCCGGCGCCCGACGAACTTGGCGGCAAGGCCGTGTTCGGGATCCCCCATGACAAACAAGAGGACCGACCGGGGAGTCATCGCCCATCCCTTGGGGCGAGGTAGACCGGCATCGGCGCGGGCCAGGCGGTCGAGTTCCTCGGCGTGAAGGACCTCGGCCGGAGGACGCTGAACGTCGGGGACAGGTTCATCAGTCGGCTTGGTGGGCTTGGACCTGGCCATGGATCATCAACTCCTCGATATTTACTTCACCTTCGAGGCCAGAATCCCGAGAGTCCCCAGCACCTCGCTTAGGACGACGGCATCAACTCGGCCGAGCGGAATCGACTTCCTGTGGTCAGGGTACATTTCCGGGGTATAGATCCCTGGAATAAAGAAACACGAGAGAATTTCCTGATCGTCCCAATCCACCATGTACCCGACGGGGACACCGTCATACTGGATCACGGCGGTCACACCAGCCCCTTCGAACGCCTTCACGTGCTCATGGAAGATTCCGGCGTCCTCAGGAATGCCGCGGGCCCAGCCATCACGTTCGAGGATCCCCACAAGCGAAACCGCCGGGATCTTCCCCGGAACCTGATCGCTGAGGTTGTTCGCCGCCTCTTTGCCGGGTTCGAGCCGATAGACGGGGCGCCCGAGTTGAGGAAACGGTGGGATGATCTCGTAGTCGCCAAAGATCTCCCCCCAGGCAGACGCTTCGGCAGGGGTTAGATGAAGCGGATGGACAATACCGGCGCTGGCCAACCCGTCGAGCGTCACACTCTTCTCAGCGGAGTCTGCATAGTCTCTCTCTTCGGTCACGCGGAAGGTCGAGACGAGCTTGCCCGACGCGTCATAGCCTCCCCAAAGGACCAGCCGAACGATGTTGGTCATCAGCGGATGCTTGACCAAGAGCGTTTCGAAATCGTGGATCGTCCACCGCCGCCCCACGACCATTGCCTGCTCGAGCCGTTCGGCCTGGATCTTGCCGACCTCACGGATTTGCTTTTTGAGGAGTTTCCAGGCCTCGGTCGCGGCAGTGGCGAGAGCCGCGTCATCCTTGGTGCCGGGTTTGGGAAGGTCGGGCTTGAGCTTGCCTTCGGCGTCCCGAACCATCGGCTTCATCTCAGGGCCAAGAACGAAAGTAAACTGACGGGGGCCGAAGTCGAAGACGCGCGAACCGCGCTCGTCGAGATCGCAGTCGGGGACGATCCGATCCTCAAGCTGGGCGCGGGTCATCTTCCGATCCCTGGCGATCGCCTCCATCATCTCGGCCGCCTTGTTCTTCAGCCCCTTGAACGGCAGCTTCTGCGCGATCCCGTTGAGCTGCATCATCGCCCCGTCGGTGCCGATTGCCCGGAGACATTCGAGTCCCAGGACCGCGCGGGGATGCTGGCTCTCTCCCGGCCAGGCGCGAATCAGCGGAGTCAGTTTCAGCGCGGCGCCGTCTGAGCCGAGAAGTCCGACCGCGATCATCGCCCACTTTTCCTTGGACGCGGCCCCGTCACGCAGCCAGCGCTCGAACAAAGCCCACGCAAATGCATCGAGCGAACTTCGCTCGCCATGCTCGCGAACCGCCTTGACGATGGGTTGCACTTCGCTCAACGTACTTTTGACCAGACCGGCAAGCAAGAGCGAGGTCTGTTCCGCCGTCATGCTCCGGTCGCCGACGAGGATCCTGGGCAGATCCTCGGCCACAACCCAGGTAGGAGGTTTGAGCTTGGCCGATGCAGAGAGTGCCGAGCGAAGAGCCTCGGGGGTCGAGGCATCATCGAGCGGCTCCACGACAATTTCTTCTCGGGCGAGGACCTCACGGCGGATCTTCTGGGCGGCATCCGCCGGCGCGTTGGCGAGGCATTGTTCGACAAACGGGCCGTATCCCTTCTTCTTCTGTTCCCGGAGGAACGCGATCGCGTCGTCGGCAAGCTTCCCCCGTCCCCCTGCCGCTTCGATCAATCCGGCGATGGCGTGCAGCGGGTTGCCATCAAGCCATTCCCGGGCGGGCTTGGGTCCCTTCGAGCGCGACAAAAGGTCGAGCATCACGGGCGCAACCTCGGGGGCCTTCGCCAGCGCCAGAGCCTCCGTCAGCTCGACGGCCTCGTCTTTCTTCGAGGTCCCCAAAATACTGTCGCGAACGACGTCGAGGCCGCTAAACCCCGTGGTCGCCAGCCAGACCCGAACCTCATCCGGCGACCCGTGGGTCAGCTTCAGCCGCCGCCACTCCGCCTCGATTCGGACCGGATCCCCCAGGCCCAGCACCAGCCACTGCGGGCGATGGTAGTGTGCCACATAATTGTCTTTACCCACGTACTGCGTATCCGGGATCTTGGGCAGGAGTTTCGCAATCTCCTCGTTTTCCCCAAGCGACGCGGCAAGGTACCAGGTGATCGGGAAGGCCTCGTACGAATCCGGAGGGACCACGGCCGGGTCAAGCAGGGCGCGAACCTTCTCGCGCATCTCCGCAATCTGGCCCGCGCCAAGATGAGGCCGGACGAATCGGCGAAACCCGTTGAAAATCACGTGGTAGGCCTGCGAGCCCCCGTAATCTTGCTTGCCGGGGGCCTTGCTCCAGGTATGCAGGTAGTCGTCGAGAGAATAGGCCCGGAAGATCATCGCTCCGATCTCGGGGGAGTGGAAACGCACCAGCGGCAGGAGACTCTTTCTCAGGTCCGCGATGGGGACAACCCGGGTCCCAAGATCCTTTTGGGATGCGACCCGTGAATAATACTCGCGGGGAACATCAAGATTGCCTGATTGGAAGAAGACCGTGAGCCAGAACCGCTCCTCCTCATCGCTCGGATATGCCGGGAACTTGGCGTAGTTCCAATTCCAATTGTAGACCTTGTCGCTGGACGCGACCTTCTTGAGCCGGGCCAAGGCATCCTTCACATCAAACGGCTTGGGCTTGGGGGGGGCGACGGGCTCAAACGGCTTCCACGAAACCCAGGCCCAATCCGCCGGCTCGAGGTCCATCGATCGCGCCGGCATCTCGAGGGCTCCAAGGTCCGCCACGGGAGCCGACGCCGGCTTCGCGACAGGCTCCGGTTCCTCGGCGACTGACGAAGCCTGCGACTTCGCGACCACGGCCGAGGCCGACGGGATGGTCGCTGTCGAGCTTGCCTCGGCAGCCGCCGTCGATCCCGATTGCTCAGCGGCCGCCTTGGCCTTCGGCTTCGCAGACTTGGCCGGAGTCGCAGCGGTACTGGAAGCCGAGGCGGTTTCCGCCTCCCCGGTGCTCTCGGAGTAGCCCTTCCGAAGCTTTTCGGCGATCAGTTTGTCGTGCGATGTCTTGGCCTCGGCGTCCGACCCAAATTCCTTCCGGTTCGACTGGCCGGCGGTACCCACCCGGCCAAACTCGACAGTGTGGCTCGCCCCGTCGAGTGTGATTGCCCAGAACTTGTTCGACGTCCCTTCGACCATCGTGAAAATGCGTCGACTCATGGCATCCTCGAACTTGCAGGCGACCATCGGCGCGTGCATGGCCGACCGATCGGAGGTCATAGACTAGCGGAATCGCCCTACACGTGGAACCTCCCACTTGTGCGCGTACCTCGAACCGCCATCCGGCTCGTGGGCCTTCTTTTCGAATACAAATTCACACATGCGAAGTAATCGCACACATCTCTCGGCTCGCGAGAGCAATCCCGGGGAAATATCACGAACGGTGGAGAACAACGATCTCTAGGGATAGGGAGATCTCTCTCGGGTTCGCACGCCGCGCGTTCGGCGAACGGTCCAGACCCAGAGGCGCCTTTGCATGAACAAAAGCAGGCGCGTGGGTCTGATCGTCGAGAACGCTTCCGAGAGGTTGGACGAGAGAGCCTCGCCGGCCTCCTTCAACCAGAAACCTAGGGCAAACCTCTTAGGGGTGGTTCTGAAGCCTCTTGAGGTAATTGGTGAGGCTATGAGCATCGAACCGTTGGAGGCAGAGGTTCCAAAGCTCGTCCACGAGCGTGGCATTCCATAAACCGTCGGCAATCTGTTTTGACAGCGTCTGGAGAACCTGAGTCGCAGACTCCGTGGTCGTTCCAAAGCTGACGAGGGTCGGGCAGTGCGTATAGGAATTGGCCAGCAGGCTGAAGGTCGGGAGAAGCGGCACGGGATCCGGCTCGTCCGCATAGCGGAAGATGCGCCCCGCGAACTCACGTTCGAAGGCGCTGGCGGCCTCGGCATTGCCGATCATGGGGGAACCAAACGTGTAGACCCGATGCACCGTGAGGAACTGTCGTTGAAAGCGCCAGGAGGCGAGCAAAGCCAGGGCACCTCCCAAGCTATGGCCGGTCACCCACAAGGGGCGTTCCTTTTGCTGCATCGCTCCATCGACCGCCGCCAGAAGAGGCTCCCAGATATCGGCCAGCGCCTGCATGAAACCGCTGTGGAACCGGGCACCAACCCCGGCCGCGGCGAAGTCGGTGCCGATTTGCCCTTCCGGCAAGATCAGGAGGTCGTAGGCGTTGGTCAAGAGCCAGTCTTTGAGACCATCGAACGTGGCCGGAGACTGCGAACCGCGGAAGGCCACAACGATCACTTGATCGTTCTGACCAACATAAACCTGCGTGTTCCCCACACTGATGAGCTTGGCCTCCAGACCGAGCTCGGTGCGATACAAATCGGCAACCGCATCTTCCGGCTGGTAGGCCAACTCACAGGCCCGGGCCAGGTAGCGGGCATTCCCCGAGTTGGAACCTTCCACGTCGACAAGATCGTAAACGCTCATGTTCTCGATCTCTCTCCCAGGATCTCGGAACGCTCGATGTTATCGCATGGCGCGGCGGCCGGGTTTCGTCTGCCGCCAGGATTGAACGGTTTCCGCGGTGACCGCCGTGCCCCGGAGGTCGATCATACGTAGGGTCGTCGAAGCCCCAATAGTATCACGGAACCCGGAGTCCGTGATCTTTGTATCCTTCAATCGCAACGTTTGGAGCGCGGGTAGACTTGCCAGGATTTGCAGACTGCGATCGGTAATACCCGTTCCCTCGATGTCGAGGTCGCGGAGCTTGGCCAGATTCGAGAGAAGGCGGATCGTGCCGTCGTTCACATCTCGGTTCGCCATCTGGAGCACGACGAGATCTGGCTTCGCCGAGAGAAACCCATAGTCGTGCCGGTCCCACCCGGTGAGGGTGATGTGGCGCTCGCCGTTGACGATCCGCTCGCGAGGCCCAAGGTCGATCGGAAAAAGATAGCGGGTGATGACAAAGGGCGTCCCACCCACAATCAAGCCCACCAGAAACAGGGCGGCGGCCATGCGCGACCTGGACCAGTGCCGCAAGGTGAACACCAATCCCAGGGGAGGAAATACGAGGATCCCGACGCCCCAAAGGGTTCGCACTCGGAATGCAGCAACCACCAGGGCCAGAAACCCCAGCAGCAACAACGACAGGCCCGCCACAAGGAGAAGGAAAGCCCCCTGCTCCGAGGCCATCCAGGTCGAACCACCAATCTTCCACTGTTTGACAAGTTCAGGCCGGCGACACAACCACGCAACCAGCGCCACGAGACAGCCGATCCCCAGCAGCGCCAACGGCCTACCGGCCCGTCGCGGTTCTTTGGTCACAAGTAAAGGGATGGCGATCGGCGGGAGAAGCAGAACACCGAAGCCCCACGACACCCCCCTTTCCCATCCCAAAACCACCAGCCAGGCATACGCCAGCGCGGCTAGAATCAGCCCGCTGATGACGACGACTTCTGAGAGATGCTCCATGAGCTTCCCATATCCACGAGCCGTTGGGCCAAGGGTCCGCTTTCGTCAAGCAAGTCTATCTCACGAGAAAGAAGAAATCACCGACGAACCCTTCTCTCAAACAGCGGTTCGGGGAAATCCCGGAAAGCGGATGGTTCGACCCGTTAATAGGCGATTTCGAGAGCCGGCTGAGCGGCTCCTCTGAGATCCCACGTCACGGAGACGATTTGGCAAAGGGGCGCGGCGGTCTCGGGTTCGTCCATCAGTTCAACGCGGGTCGGCGAGCAGCCTGTCGATGACCCGGCGGACCGTTTCCTCTCCCTTCTGGCCGTTGTAGTTCAGCTCTCCTTCCCAGCCATAGCGCACCTTGCCGGTTTGGTCGACGACGTAGACCGTGGGCCAAACGTTGTTGGACCAGGCCCGCCAGTTGGAACCGTCGTTATCAACGGCAATGGGAAAGGTAAGACCATTCTTCTCGGCCTGCTGCTTGATACCGGCCAGGTTGCGCTCCGAAGAAGTCTCGGGTGTATGGATGCCAATGATCACCACATCCTTACCTTGGTAGCGCTTCGACCATGCCTTGTAGTGTGAATAATTGTTGACGCAGTTGTAGCAGCCGTGGGTCCAGAAATGGACGACGACCACTTTGCCCTTGAGCCCGGCGAGGGTCAAAGGCTTGGAGTTCACCCACTGCGTAGTCTCGGAGAACTCGGGAGCCCGGTCGACTCGCAACGGCCTCGTCGGCGAATCCGCCAGGACCTCCTTTGGCCGACCGTTCCCGAGGAACATCGCAACGAACACGATGGTAGAAAGGACCAACACTTTTGACATGCGAATTCTGAACATGTCTTTCCCTCCCAGGCTGACGACTCGCGACAACGAAAGACCTCAGCGCGGCGCAACTCAGCACCGGTTCACGTCCAGGCGAACCAGGCCGTAGCCGTAAATCCCTGGTGATAAACCAGACGAAGCCGCGGCCTATCTATCCTTCAAAGCTTGCTTGATCCGATCGCGCACCTCATCCGGAAGTGCGGGCCCCGGCAAGCCGCCGTCGGACTCCGCCTGCGCGGCCATGACTTGAAGGGCCGTTCTCAGGTGGTTGATCTGCCGCACGTACCGGCTGCAAGGCGTGCAATAGAGCAGATGGACCCGAAGGCCGATCCGTTCGAGCCGCCCGAGTTCGCGGTCGAGCGACTCGGACCCCAACCGCGTCATCTCCCGACACGGAGCATTGAGGAGCTGCCAAACAGCCTTGGGGGGGTTCATGGAGAAGAGACACCTTTCGCATTACGACGAGGAGTCGAAGCACCCTGGGGTCCAAACCAGCCAATCTCCAGACACTTCCGCAACTGCGAGCGTGCGCGATGAAGCCTTGCCCAGAGATTCGCCGGGGAAATCCCAAGCAACTCCTGGACAGCTTCCGAAGTGAGCCCGTCCAGCTCTCGAAGAAAGAAGGCGTCCGACAGCCCCGACGGGAGTTTGGAAAGACACTGGCCGAAGACCTCCCAGAACTCGCGCGTCTCGATGTCCCGACTCGGATCTCCCCTCCAGGCAGCGGGTCCGACCTTCCAGTGTCCCCGGTGGTCGAACTCGGCATCCGCGCCGGTCATGTTCCCGAGCGTCGCCTGCCGCGCCGCACGTCGAAAGTGGTCAACGATCTTGTGCCGCAGGATCCCAATGAGCCAGGTTCGCTCCAAGGAACGCCCCGCGAACGAATCCGCACTCTCCAGAGCCTGCAAAAACGTTTCCTGCACGAGGTCCGCGGCCACGTCGGGCCGTCGCAGCCGCAACAGCGCGTAGCGGTAGAGACAGTCTCCGTGGCGATCGACCCAGCCCTCGGGATCGACAATAAGCTCAACATCCATCGGTTTGTGTCACCGAGTCGACTTCATGTTCGAACACTCGCAAGGTTCGTCGCTCGAGCGCCTTGTTTCCTGACATCGATTTTCTTTTTTCGCTCGAGCTCGCGAAATCCCCGAGAGTTCTCATGAACTCACAGTGCCGAACGTGGAAACGAAGAGATGAGAGGCCCTTGGGAGGTGGAGAGGGGATGCCAAGGAAGATGGCGAGCGAACTGAGCCGCTCGAGCGCGGCGGAAAAGCGGAAGCGTTGAAAGCAGTCTGCGCAGGATTCCCTTCCTGGTTCTCAAGCAAGGACTGCCGCGACACGTCGTCGTGTCGCGAGCAGCCGGCGACGGCTCAAACTTGCTCGGCATCGAAGGCAGAGACGCCTTGAGGGCGGAGCCAGCCTCGAGCACTACGGCAAAGGGAAATCAGCTCTGCGTCGAAGGGATCAGTTGACCCGAAGGAGCCGCCTGAGGAGCGGGGAACGTCGGGGCAGGAGCCGCAACCGGTGCCGGAGCGTAGGTGGGAACCACCGGAACAACGCGGGTCACGGGGCGGTAGCAGGTTTCAGCAACCGTCTCGCAAACCGGAACAGGGACGTGTCGCACAATGGTCTTGGGAACGCAATGGAAGGTCGTCACCGGAATCTTCTGGTTGACCACCTCCGTCACGATGCGACGATTCACGATGGGAACCTGGATCGTCTTCGTCTCCGTGACGAACCGGGTCGAGCAAACCGGAACCTGACGAGTCTGAACTTCAGACACCATCTGGGTCACCGGAACGTTACGCACAACCGGAACCGGCGTGTAGCAGGTCTTGGCCACGGTCGTGTGACCGCAAGCCGGGGCAACCTTGCCGCAATGGCCGCATGAGTGCGACACCGTCGGCACCGTCACCAGTTGGGTCGTCGGCTGCATGCAGTACTCGGTCACCTGACGGAACGTCGTCACGGGACGGCAAACCGTCACGTTCTGAGTGACCATCGTCGTTTCGGTAATCGGACGGCAAACCGTAATCGTGCGAGGAACATAGGTTGTGTCAAACACGGGACGGCAGACCGTCCGCTGCTGGTCGACGAACGTGACGTTCGCCTGCTGCGTCATCACCGTCTCGGTCACCGGCTGCCAGTGGACCCGACGGACCACTCGGTTCACCGTATAAGGGACCATCTCCGTCACGGTCTGGCACGCCGGCGCGGGGGCCAGGGTGCAAGGTGTCTTGTGACACGTCGTACACGCTGACGTCGTCCCTGGCGCAGAGAAAAGCGCCATTCCCAAAGCTGCAAAAAGTCCACGCGCCCAAAGTCGCATCACCGTAGTTCTCCTGTTGGCGATTCAAAGTTGACGGTCACGCTCTTCGTCATCCCAAGCTAAATCTAACCTACGATTGGGAAGAGTGCGAATTTTAGGAAAAATAGATAAAATGTATCGACGGAATACTATCGAAACTTGGAAAAATAGTAAGGCTCGGTGATTCTTGAGGGACGGTTAGCACGTACTGGGAGGGGCCCCTACCCTTGGGAGGCCAATCCCGCCGAGGGTTCAGGAACAGAGTTTCGAGTTCTTTCGGAAGGCCGATGCTGCCGATGTCTGAAAGGGATTTCCCCAGGTAAGCAGAGCGGAGGATCACCCCCTCATGCCCGAACTCCCCGACATCACGATCTACATTGAAGCGATGGAGAAGCGCGTCCTGGGGGCGACGCTGAAGGGGATCCGGATCAAGAGTCCGTTCCTGCTCCGGACGTTTGACCCACCCATTGACGAGGTTTTCGGCAAAACGGTCCGAGAGATTCGTCGGCTGGGCAAGCGGATTGCTTTCGGATTCGAGCAGGACTTATGGCTGGTCTTGCATCTGATGATCGCGGGGCGGCTGCATTGGAAGCCGCTGGGGGCCAAGCTTGCGGGGAAGATCGCGCTCGCCGCGTTCGACTTCCCGAACGGAACCTTGCAACTCACGGAGGCCGGCACCAAGCACCGAGCTTCGCTCTACCTGGTTCGCGGTGAAGAAGCGCTGCGCGAGCATGATCCGGGGGGGCTCGAACCCCTTTCTTCAACACGAGAGGCCTTTCAAGAGGTTCTTCGCCAGCGCAACCATACCCTCAAGAGAGCCCTGGCCGACCCGCACTTGATAAGCGGAATCGGCAATGCCTATTCCGACGAGATTCTCCACCGCGCCAAGCTCTCACCACTGGCTTTGACCCAGAAACTGGCCCCGGACGAAGTGGAACGGCTCCATAACGCCACGCGCGAAGTGCTCCTCGAGTGGATTGACCGGCTTCGGACCGACGTCGGCGAGGGATTCCCAGAAAAAGTCACCGCATTTCACCCCAAGATGGCGGTTCACGGTCGCTTCGGCGAATCTTGCCCCATCTGCGGCGCTCCGATTCAACGGATCCGCTATGCCGATAACGAAACGAATTACTGTCCCGGCTGCCAGACCAACGGCCGAATCCTCGCCGATCGCTCCCTCTCACGCCTCCTCAAAGACGACTGGCCGCGACACCTTGATGACCTATAGCTTGTCTCGGATTTCCAGGACTTCGCGGAGCAGGCACTCTCAGAACGCCCGTTTTGAGGTGATCTCCGGGCAAACCGTAACCCAATCGAACAAGAGGGCCTACCTTTATCGGTGTCCCTCAATTCATGAGGATGCTCTTTTCATTTTCGCATATTAATTGCCGTCTCATACAGCCCTCTCCTTCCATTCGCCAAAGCCTCAGCGATCTTCAATCGTCGCTCGAACGCGATAAACTGGTCCGGACGTTCCACAGCTTCCGGCGGAGATCGCGAGGACACGATGACGCAGCCGTTACCATTTCCACGAGCCAGCTTTGCGGGGCTGGTGCTGATATCTCTTTTCGTTCTGAACACCCAGACGCAAGCACAGGACAAAAAGGTTTTGCCAAGCGAGGGTCTCTCGACGTTTCGAAATCCGTTGAAACGCCAGGGAGCCGACCCTTGGCTGGTGCATCACGAGGGTTGGTATTACCTCGCGACGACAACTTCGGTGGACGTCCGCGTGCGCCGGGCGAAGCGCCTGGCTGACTTGAAGGATGCGCCGGACCAGGTTGTCTGGAAAGACGAGAATTCCTCGAGAAATCGAGATATCTGGGCGCCGGAGTTTCACCGGCTCGAGGGGAGTGATGGTTCCCACTGGTATCTCTACTACACCGCGTCTGACGGTGAGGACACTCATCACCGGCTCTACGTCGCCGAAAGCCGAGGCCCGGATTTGTTCGGCCCTTACACTTTCAAGGCGAAGCTTCGCACCGACCCCGACGACGCCCAATACGCCATCGATGGAACGGTACTTCGAACGCCCCATGGGGGGTTCTATTTCGTCTGGTGTGGCCGTCCCAGTCCGGCGGGCCAGGGACTCTATATCACGCGCATGGCCAACCCCTGGACCCTGGAAGGGCCACGCGTTTACTTGCCCGCCGATGGTTTTGGATGCAGAGTCGTGCGGGAAGGGCCCGTTCCCTTGGTTCGCAACGGTAAGATCTTCTTGATCTATTCCGCATGCGCCGCCGACACCCCCGATTACAAGCTGGGTATGCTCTCGATGAAGGACACGGACGACCCGATGAATCCGGCATCCTGGATCCAGCATCCCGCGCCGGTCTTCGAGCGTAACGACCCGGCAGGGGTCTTCGGGCCGGGGCACAACTTCTTCTTCCAATCTCCCGACGGCAAGGAAGACTGGATCATCTACCACGCGAAGTCGGGGACCCAACAGACGTATGCAGACCGCACGACACGTGCTCAGCGGTTCGACTGGAGTGCGGACGGAGCCCCGAACTTCGGACACCCCCTCTCGTTGGAACGGGAAATTCCAGTCCCCTCGGGGGAACCTCCCGCTGGCAAGACCGAGGGACTCGATGAGGGCAACTCGGAGAAAGCCCCTTCAAGACGATCGAGATGATGGAGGATTTCGCGTTCGTAACGGGCCGGTTCAAGAATGTGAAGCTGCAAATGATCGGCATTCTCAAAAATGGATAGCGTTCCATGAGATCGAACCCGGGCATGCAGCGCCCGGGCTTCATGAAGCCGCGCGCTTCGGTCGCTTCCACCCGCCATGATCAGAACCGAAACCTCTTCGGGAATCCCCTCGATCGACTCGATGGGGGCGATCGCACTCCAATGCGGAAGCACGAGCGGAGAGACCATCAATAGCCCCTGATACGCAAGCCCGTCGAGAGGCCACGGTAGCGCATTCTCCGTCCGATTTCGAACGGCCGTTTTGAGGTCCTGGTAGGGGCATTCCAGGATATACCCACGGACCCGGCGGCCAAGCTCTCCGCTGGCAAAAACGGCGGCGGCGGCTCCCAAAGACCTGCCGTGAATGACGATCCCACCGCCCGGGTGGAGACCCTCCAGAAACTCGACGGCCGCGATGACGTCGAGACGCGCTCCGTAGCCCATGTCGTTGTACTCACCCGTTGAGTCTCCGTGGGCTCGCAACGAGATCATGAAAACCGTGCAACCTCTCGCCGAGAGAATCTTGGCGATGTCCGCGCACTGATTTCGACTACCTCCATTGCCATGGAGGAGCAAAACCGAGAGCGCCTCTTTTTTGCCGGGCAAGAGCCAGGCACCGATGTGATGGCCGTCTCGGGTTTTCAGTCGTCGCGGCTCAAAGGTGCCCCACGCCAAGGCCGGAGCGGGCTCCGCGAAAACGGGGCAGGAACGTCGTGTCAGGGTGTAAGCAACCGCGAGTGAAATGAACAACCAAAGACTTATTAGTGTCCCGCTGATCAGTAAGCACATCCTCCCGCGGCGCCATGCTGCCTCCCGTTTCATTGGCTCTCCTCCCTGCCGAGCGGTTTCCCGAAGGGGACGCGAAAAATCCTCCCAAATCGGGATCTTCGATTCTCAGAAAATCAGGAGCCGAGTGACAACGCATCGTCGAACAGGCAAATACCTTCAAGTCTGGTCCCTGGGTCGCTTGCGTCAAAGGTCGATTCCTAAAAAATTCGCTTGCACAGAGGGATTCCGTTCGACTACAAGTGTCTCATTCTTGAAGCACTTTCTCAGCACAAAGTACCCGTAGAGAATCAGGTCACGAGTCAGAATTCTTTCTTGCGACATACCAAGCACGAAAATGATCGCAGGGAAATATTTGGTCGCACGCCCGACATGTTCTTCTCGGTGAGGTGACACGACCGTGATGCGTCTGGTGATGGGCTTACTCTTGCTATTTCCGGCTCTCGCCCTCGGTCAGGCCAAGCAAGACGAAAAAGACAAGATTTCCAACGATAACCCCGGCCGTCCCTTGCAAATGCCCCCCGCTTCGACGGAAGCGAAGGAGGCCATTGACGACTTCGAGCGATTTCAACGTCGAAACGCATGGGAACGGGCTCTTAAATCGCTTTACACGATTCCCGAAGCGCAGATTCAGCGATTTGTCGACGGCGAAAATGGTTTCATCATTCCCATCCTTCGCAAGCGTCGCGCCATTCTTGCGGCCTTACCGTCCAACGGTCGGGCGGCTTGCCGGCTCTTCTACGACGCGGAGGCGAAGCGGCTGTTCGACGAAGCGGACGGCCCTCTCGAACTCAAGAATCTGGAAACCATTTATTCTGCCTATTTCATCACATCGGTAGGAGACAACGCGGCCGACCGCTTGGGTGATCTCTATTTCGAGATGGGGCGATTTGATCGCGCGGCCGACTGCTGGCTGGCCGTTTTGCGCGAAAGCCCTGACACAGACCTATCGCCGGCCTTGCTGTCGGTGAAGGCCGCGCTGGCCCTTTCCCGCGCGGGGCGCGAGTCGGAATTCGCTCAGCTTCGCACCGAGCTGACGGAACGCTACGGTGACGACAAGATCAGCATCGCGGGACAGACCGCCGCTCCCGCCGAACAACTGCGGCGGCTCCTCAGCGACGAAACCCAGAAGACCGAGGCCAAAGCTACCGCCTCGAACGTCACCGAGCCCTCACCAAATCTTGGCAGCGCGATCGACCCGGTCTGGCAAACCCGGTTCGCCGACTCGATCGAGGCCGGCATGACGCCGCCCGAGATGATCCAATGGGAATCCAATCCCTTGAGCACCGCCGTCCCCGCGGTGACCGTCGAGGGATCCACGCTTTTCGCCAACTACCTGGGATTCACGTTCGCGATCGACCTGAAGAGCGGCAAGCTCCTCTGGCGCTCGGGGTCGTTTCATCATCTGGAAATGTTGGCGATGCAAGATGCGGCCCGCATGGTCGACTCCACTCGCTTCGCCATCGTGGCCTCAGGATCTCATTTGTGGAGCCTCGGGCGGGACCTCAAAGAACAGAACTTCATGGCCCCTTTCCGCCTGATCTGCCGCCGCGCGGATAGCGGCGAGACGGTCTGGCAGTCGTCGGATTTGAATGACTACGCCCTCTACGACCTGGTCGGCCCCCCCATCCTGGTGGCGGGCAAGTTGTTCATCACCGCCAAAACACAGGCCAACCCTCAGCAGCAGCAAGGACCGCCGCAACAACTCGTCCTGGCGATCCAGCCCCATGACGGCAAGTTGCTCTGGAAGACGGAAGTCGGGACCTTCCGACAAGCGGGTTATCCCTTCTTCTACTATTACGCTCGCGACCCTTCTCCCCAGCCCCAGCTCGTTCACCGCGCGGGGGCCTTGTTCGTCGACACGCACGTCGGAATCCTGGCGAAGCTCGACGTCGATACGGGGGTTCTTGATTGGGGTTACGGTTATCGAACCGACGCCGTTCAAGGGCAGAGTCGCATGTTCTTCTTCGGATATAATCAACAGTCTGAGCCCACGACGGCGTCCAGTGCTCCGCTTCAAGCGGGTGAAGCCTTTCTCGTCAAGGGCATGCAGTCCGACCGGATCTATGCAGTCGACCCCAATCGTATGAAGGTTCTCTGGGAGCGTCCCATCTCCAAGTCTTCGCGCTTGCTCGGCACCAATGATCGCACGGTCTTTCTCGGAGGGCCCGAGCTAAGCGCCTTGGACCTGAAGACACGGGAACTCCTGTGGGCCACACGCGTCCCCAATGGCAGTGCCGACGGGCACCTCCTGGTGCGCCCGGACGGTCTCTGGCAGCTCACGCCTCGCGGCGTCTTCGAGATCGATCCCCAGTCTGGCGCGGTGCGCCGGATCTTCCGTGGTAAAGACCTTGGAGCGGTCGGAGGGAACTTGTTCCTCACCGATCAGTTGGTGCTTGCGATTTCCAACCGTACTATTTCCGCTTATCCGCGCAGGGGGACCGGGGCCGAAGTCTCCGTCCGCGAGGACTCCGCGGCCCCCGAGAAGAGGACTTCCCATGAATAAGGTAGGCATCGCGGTCATCGTCCTCCTGCTCACCTGGTCGGGCGCTGCCGGCTCGGCCCGTGCGCAATACTACAACGGAATGGGGCGTGCGGCCTCCACTGAGAATATCGAGGGTTTCACGGTCGTTGGTAAAGGATTGGTCTCCGCCAAGCCCAACCTGGTGGAGATCGACCTTGAGGTCTCCGCCGCTTCCGAACTGACGGCCGACGCCATCGTGAAGTATCGCGACGCTAAGAAGCGCATCCATGACGCCTTCGCTGGCTTGAAGCTCGACAACCTCGCCGTGGAAGAACGAGGCCTGCTGCTGGACCAAAAGGGAATGCAAACCCCTTATTACTTTGGCGGCTATCAGCCCAACACCCGCAACAAGACCGAGGTACAGCTCTCCCGAAAGCTCATCGTCAAGTGCTCAAACGTCCGCAAGATGGAAGAGGATAAGCTGCTGCAACAAATCGGCAAGCTTCTCGACGTCGCGCAGGATGCGGGTGCCCACGTGGGCAAATCCAACGAATACAACCCCTATTACTACGACTATTATTACAATCGAAACAACCAGGGGTTAGTACGATTCGTGCTCGACGACTTCGACAAGCTTCAGGAAGAGGCTTACGAGAAGGCGGTTACCGACGCACGAACCCGAGCCCAGCGGCTCGCGAAGCTGAGTGGAATTGAGCTTGGTCCCATCGTGTCGGTGCGCGAGCTTCAGGTCCCGGGGGATCAGACCCCGAATCAGGACGACAGCAATCCTACCGCAACGAAACGGCTCGAAGCTTCCAAGTTTCAAGAGATCCCGATCCGCGTGGAACTCTTGGTGCGATTCAACGTCAACACGGGCCAGGCGGACAAAGGACGTGGGGACAAATAATGAGCATACCCGGGTCTGACCGTAGCCCAACCGAAGTATCGCGAGCCACGCGCCGAGCGTTCCTGGATCGTTGCCGCCATTATGGGATGGCGACGATCGCGGCCACCAGCGGGCTGACAACCTCTCGGATCGCCGCATCCGCAGAGAGGGAAGTCTTGCCCAAGCACGTGACGCCGGAAACGCTCAAGGCCGTGTTGAAGGGCCTCGACTTCCTGGCGGCCAAACAGGCGGAAGACGGCTCCTGGACCACCGGCGGCGGAGAAGCCTATCCAGTCGCAATGACAGGGCTGGCCGGCACCTCCTTCCTCGCACACGGAAACTCCCCCACGCGCGGACGCTACTCGAAAAACGTGCAAGGAGCCGTCGAGTACCTGGTGCGCTGCGCAACCCCCACGGGGCTGCTTACCGGTCCGACCCAGGATAGCGGGATGCCCATGCACGGTCATGGGTTTGCCCTGATGTTCCTGGCGTCGGTCTACGGCATGATCAGCAAGGAATCACTCCGGCAGCAGGTGCGGAACGCCATCCGTAAGGCCGTGACCCTGACCAGCCAAGGACAAAGTGGCGCCGGCGGTTGGACCTACGTTCCAGGGGCTGGGGACGAAGGGTCGGTGACCGTCACCCAGGTCCAAGCGCTCCGGGCCGCCCACAACGCGGGCTTCCTGGTGCCAAAAGCCGTGATTGACGACGCGGGGAAATACCTCGAGAAATGCCGAACCCCCGAGGGAGGAATTCAATACTCCCTGGGTTCGGGAGGAGGCCCTCGCCTACCGATTTCGGCAGCCGCCGTGGCAACCCTCTACAACGCCGGCCAGTTTGATTCCAACATCGCCACCGATTGCCTCAAATATGTTTGGGATCAGTATCGAGCCCAGGAAGGTTGGGACAAGGGGGGAGGACACTCCTTCTACACCCACTTGTACGCTTCTCAAGGCTTTTACATGGCGGGGGATCAGTACTGGGATGCCTACTTCCCCGGCGCCCGCGATCAGTTGATCGGCATGCAGCAGCCGGACGGCTCCTGGAACGGCGACGGCATCGGCCAGGTCTACGGCACGTCAATCGCCACGATCATCCTCCAGCTCCCCTTCAAATACCTTCCGATCTTCCAACGCTAAAGGAGGACGCAACCTTGAGCGACCCGAACCAAGAGCTCGACCTGGCCGAGTTGGACGATCTGAAATCCGCCCACCAGCAGATTCGCGAGCAGATCGCCCGGCAAATCGTGGGGCAAGATGACGTTGTCGATCAGCTCTTGATCGCCGTCTTCGCGAGAGGCCATTGCATCCTCGAAGGGGTTCCCGGACTCGCGAAGACCTTGATGGTCCATTCGCTGGCCCAGTCCCTCTCTCTCGACTTCAGCCGCATTCAGTTCACTCCCGACCTGATGCCGAGTGACATCACCGGTACCGAAGTGCTCTACGAAGACCGGAGCACGGGGGCGAGAGAGTTGCGGTTCGTTCCCGGACCGATCTTCGCGAACCTGGTCCTGGCCGACGAAATCAACCGCACTCCTCCCAAAACGCAGGCGGCCTTGCTCGAAGCCATGCAGGAACGGCAAGTGACGGCCGGCGGCCACCGCCACGTGCTGCCAGATCCCTTCTTCGTGCTGGCCACGCAGAACCCGATCGAGCAGGAAGGCACCTATCCGCTGCCGGAAGCCCAGCTCGACCGCTTCTTGTTCAAGATCTACATCACTTATCCCACCCCGGAAGAAGAGCGCCGGATCTATCGGATCACGACCGGGGCTGACTCTCAGCCGATCACCGCGCTGCTGACGGGAGAGCGCATCGCGGCTCTCCAAAAGCTGGTGCGCCGGGTTCCGATCACGGACCACTGCATCGACTACGCCATGGACCTCGTTCGTGCCACGCGCGGCCCCGCGCATGGCGGCCCGAGCTACATCGGCGATTGGGTGGCCTGGGGCGCCGGCCCTCGCGCCGGGCAGTCGTTGATCCTCGCGGCAAAGGCGAAGGCCGCGCTGGCGGGCCGCCCCAGCGTGTCGGTCGAAGACATTCGCGAGGTCGCCCGGCCGGTGCTACGGCACCGCATCGTCATCAACTACAACGCACAGGCGTCGGGCGAAAGCAGCGACTCCATCATCAAGAGGCTCTTGAACGACATTCCGGTCCGAAAGGGGGCCGCTGATGCAGCCGTCACGCAAATATTCCGATCCTGACGCCATCGCGCAGATCTCGGACTTGACCTTGCGATCGCGGCGGCTCGTGGAAGGGGCCATCAGCGGTCAGCACCGGAGCCCATTCCACGGCTTCAACATCGAGTTCGCCGAGTACCGCGACTACACGCCGGGAGACGACCTGCGCCGGCTCGACTGGCGCGTCTTCGCACGCTCCGACCGGCACTACATCAAACAATATGAGGAAGAGAGCAACGTCCGGGTCACGTTCGTCGTCGACGCCAGCGCGTCGATGAACTATCGAGGCTCGGCGCCTCTCTCCAAGTTCGACTACGCGGCAACGCTGGTGGTTTCACTGGCCATGCTACTGACCCGCCAGCAAGATCCGGTGGGTCTCGTCTTGTTCGACGAGAAGGCGGGGACGATCCTCCCCCCCAACGCCACCCAGTCGCAAGTCATGGTGATGTCGGGCCTGCTCGAGCGTTGCACCCCCAGCCGAAAAACCGAACTGGGCGGCCTGCTCCGCACGCTCACCGATCAGTTCAAGCGGCGTAGCCTGCTGGTCATCGTCTCCGACATGCTCACCGATCTCGACACCTTCTACGACGGTTTGAACCGGTTGCGGTTCCTGGGACATGAGGTCCTGGTTCTCCAGGTGCTCGATCGTGACGAGGTGGAGCTCCCCTTCGACAGCCCCACGATCTTCCAGGACATCGAAGGGGACGAAGAACTCTTTGCCGAGCCCTGGGCGTTCCGCCGGTCGTATCAACAAGCAATGCAAGACTTCCTGGACGGTGTCAAACGAGAGTGCGGCAACCGGGGTTACGACCACGTTCGTTTCTTCACCGATGAGCCGCTCGGATCGTCCCTCAGTGTGTTCCTGCACTCTCGCGAAGAAATCGGAAGATCGCCGCGCTAAGGTGCTTCATCACCATGATGTCATTGCTCAGCCCACTCCTGATCTGGGGAACCCTGCTCGGCGCCATCCCCATCATCATCCACCTGCTGAACCGTCGCCGGTTCCGCCGCGTGGAATGGGCCCCGATGCGCTACCTCAAACTGACCATCCAGCGCAACCGCCGCCGGATCCAGATCGAGCAACTTTTGTTGCTTCTTTTGCGCATCGCCCTGATGGTTCTGCTCTTCTTCCTACTGGCGCGGCCGATCCTCAACCCCACGGGCCTTGAGAAATGGCTTGGGGCGGGAGGGCGCTCGAGCCAAGTCGTTTTGATCGACGACTCGCTGAGCATGGGTTACACGGCCGGCGAGTCCGTGGCTTTCCGCCGCGCCAAGGAGCTCGCCAGCGCCTTGCTGGCCAACGTCCGGCCTCAGGACCGCTGCACGCTGCTGACGAGTTCGGCCCCGCGCGTTCCCGTGCTTCACGAGGTCGAAGGGACGCGCCGCGAAGATCTTTCCGGAGCCGTCGCCTCGCTAGCGCTGACCGCCACGCATACGTCCTGGCCGGCCGTGCTTGAGGGAACCGAAGAAGTTTTGAAGTCTTGCACTTACCCAACGCGCCAGCTCACGATCATCACCGATCTTCGCAAGGCCGGCTGGGACAGCGGTGTGGCCGCGATCGCCAAGCGCTGGAGTGAAGACGAGGTTCGCGTGCGGTTGGTGGATGTCGGGGCGGACGAGGTGGCAAACATCTCGCTCCAGTCGCTCGCCCCGCTCGATCGCACGATCCTCGCGGGGGCGGAAAGCCGGTGGGAAGCCGTCATCAAGAACGATTCGACCCGCACGCTCACCGGCTCCAAGGCGGTCCTTCGAGTCGACGACAAGCCCACCGAGATCACGCTCCCCGAGATCGCCCCGCGCCAGGTGGCCCGCGTTCCCCTGACCGTCCAGTTTCCGGGGGCTGGGCCCCATGACCTGTCGTTCCAGATCCCGGACGACGAGCTTCCTGGAGATAACCAGCACTGGGCCGCCGTTCCCGTGAAGGACTCGCTGCTGATCCGCCTGGTAGACGGCGAGCCTTCCGCCGAGCCGTTCGGCTCCGAGGTTGACTATCTTGCCGCCCCCCTTTCGATCGGCGTCGGGGCCGCCGAGGCCTGGCGCGTGGAAGTGGTTCCCGAGAACGACTTCCTTTCGCCTCGCCTTGATCCGGCGGATGTCCTGGTTCTGGCGAACGTGGCCGCTCCGACGGCCGAGCAGGCCGAACGCCTCAACAAGCTCGTTCGTGCGGGGATGGGGCTGATGATCTTCACGGGGGCCAAAATCGACGTCGGCCTCTATAACGACCTCCTTTATCGGGCCAACGCCAAGGTCTTGCCTTACCCTTTGAAGTCGCTGGTCGATGAAAATATTCACGGCCTGATCATCGAGCCGGTTCACCCTTCCCCTCTCGAAAAACTCCTCGAGCTGAAGCCGACGGCGCTGGAGCGGGTCGCCGCGAAGCAAATCATGGCCGTGGACGAACAGGGGCAAGAAGAGCAGGCGCGGGTCCTCGTGCGATGGAACGACCCGAACCGTTCCGCCGCGGTGGCCGAGCGAGTCGTTGGCGATGGACGTGTCTTGCTCTGGACAACCACGGCCGATCGCGCTGCGAATGATTGGCCGATTGAGCCGAGCTTTGTCCTCGCCGTGCGTGAAGCCGTGCGCGGGGCCGCTCGCCCCACCCGGCTCGACAATAATCTGACGGCCGGCGAACGGATGCGCCGGATCGTTCATTCCAGCCAGCAAATCGCCAACGCTCGCTTGATTTCGCCTGCAGGCGGAGAACCTCAGGCACTCTCAGTCGTCCCGTTCGACGATAGCTCGAACGACCAGGGCCCGGCCGTCGAGATCAAGGTTCCCGACACCCGGCGCCCCGGGCTCTACCGCGTCACCTGGGACGAGGGGCCCCTCGGCACGCAGCAGGACTTTTACGCCTCGAATCCCGACCCGCGCGAAAGCGCTCTCGAGCGGATTGGGGCCTCGGACTTGAAAACCCTGCTCAAACCGCTGGACGTCGAGATCGCCTCGGCGAAAGGCAACGGGGTCGACCTCTTCTCTCCCACCGGACGGGAAATCTGGCATGAGTTGGCCCTTGGACTGCTGGGGCTCTTGATCTTCGAGTCGATCTTCGCAACCTGGGTTGGCCGTTCCCGATAAATCAAGACGTCTTCTTTTTAATATCATGAATAAACTCTGGCAAATCCTCCTGGGACTCGAACGATCGCCGGGCTCGGTCTCGGGGGACGATGCTCATCTGGAATTCTCGGGGCTTCCGAGTGGTAGTGCCACCGTCACCATCATCCTCGGTGCCGCGGCGATCCTGTTCATGCTCTGGCGGCTCTACCGTTTCGAGGGGCGCGACCTCTCGCGAAAGCAACGGGGAGTGCTGGTGGCCCTACGAGCGTTGATCCTCCTCGCCGTGATGGCGATGCTGATCGAACCCGTTCTCGTGTCAAGCCGGCGCGAGACCGTGAAGTCTCATCTCCCGCTCATCGTCGACGACTCCGAGAGCATGAAGTTCTCCGATCCCTACACCGACAACTCCAAGGCGGCCGAGATTGCCGCAAAGCTCAAGCTGACTTCCGAGGGGAAACGCTCCCCCGTCGAGCGTTTGCGGGAAACCCCTCGACTGGATCTCGCGAAGACGGTCATCAGTCCCCACCTGGATGCGCTTGGCAAAGGGCGGAATCTCCGCATCCACGACCTCGATTCGGCCGCGCAACCCAGCGCGAACAGCACCAAGGCCAAGCAACAGCGCACGCTCAATGACATCAAAGGCAACCGCCCCGTCTCCCCTTTGGGTGACGCGATTCAAGGGGTTCTGGCCGCACATCGCGGTCAGCCCGTCGCCGGCCTGATCCTGGTGACTGACGGCCGATCGAACACGGGTGAAGACCCGCTCCGCGCCGTTGACGCGGCGGTCCGGCAGAACATCCCCATTTTCCCGGTCGCGGTCGGCGCCCTGGAGGGGCCGCGGAACATCCGGCTCGCGGAAATCGAAGTCAGTCCTGTCGTGTTCGTCAAAGACCCTCTGATGCTTGCGGTCGTGGTTGAGGCACGCGGACTCAAGGACGCCGAAGCCACGATCGTGCTCGAGCAAAGGGTCAACGAAAACGACTGGGAACCGGTGGGAAACCAGCGGGTCGTCCTGGGAGAAGACGGCATCCTCAAGAGGACCTCGTTTCGAATCACCCCCAAAGTGGTCGGACAATACGAGTACCGCGCACGCGTGGAAGAAGGGGGTTCGGAGCTCACTCTCGAGGACAATGTCGCGACGGCTGCGGTCAAGGTCGTGCGCCAGCAGATCCGCGTCCTCCTGGTCGCGGGCGGCCCTTCTCCCGAGGTCCAGTTCTTACGCAACGCATTGATGCGCGATCAGCATGTGGAATTCGCCGGCTGGTTCCAGCATGCCGATCCCGGCTTCCGCCAACCCGGCGACCACCCCATCCTCCGCTTGCCTAACGACCAGGCGGAGCTCGCTCGCTACGACGCCCTCCTTCTGGTCGACCCCGACATGAGGGCACTCGGGCAGCAGTGGCCCGAGATGATCACCCACTTCGTCGGCCAGGAAGGGGGAGGCCTCATCTACGTGGCCGGCGAGCTCCATTCGCAAATGCTGTTCGAGGCCGCGGAGGAATCGGCGGGGGGAGCCAACTGGACCAAGATCCTTCCCGTCGTTCGCGACGCGGGCCTGTTCCGGAGCGAAGCCGAGGTGCGGCTCAGCACGCAGAACACATATACCTTGGATCTCACCCCCGAAGGACGAAGCGACCCGGTCTTTGAATTCCACGCCGACCCGATCCGCAACCGCTCGATTCTCACGAGCCTGCCAGGTATGTACTGGAGCTTTCCCGTGACGCGCGCTCGTCCGGGTGCGACGGTGCTGGCACGCCATGGCGACCCTCGCATGCAGAACCAGTATGGGCGCGCGGTGCTCCTGGCCTCCCAGCTCTACGGCCCCGGACGTTCGGTCTTCATCGGCTTCGACAGCACCTATCGTTGGCGATACCTGGCGGAAGACTATTTTGATGGGTTCTGGGCCCGGCTGGTCGATCGCGTGGGACGCAACAAGGCGCTCGGCGGCCGATTCCCTTACCAGGTTCATCTTGGGAAGGGGGTTTATCGCGTGGGCGAGCAGGTGTCGATCGGCGTCCGCTACACCGAACCCACCGCGCTGAACGAGGCCACCGAGCTCGCGGCCGAGCTCGAGATCGCCGGGCAGCCCCCGGAGCCGCTCCACTTCGAACGGGTAGCCGAAGATCCGGGTTTGCTGTCAGCCACCTTCCAGGCCCAGCAAGCCGGCGCTTATTCCTTGCGGATCGTTTCTTCGACCGCTGCCGACGCGGGTTCCGGCGTGCGTGCCTCAACCACCACCTTCCGCGTTGAACCCCCGCGCCGCGAAATCGACGAACCCTCGCTGAACCTACCGCTGCTCGCAGACCTCGCCCGACTCACGAACGGGCGAGTCTTCAGCCTTGCGGATATTGAAGAACTCGATCACGCGATCAACATGCGAGAGGTGACCCGAACGCTCGAAACACGTGATGAGCTCTGGGACGCTCCCCTGCTCTACACCACGATCGTGCTGGGGCTGACCATCGAATGGGTGCTACGCAAACTGTTCCGAATGGTTTAAAATCATGATCCGACCGAGATACGCGGATTGAGCGACGCAGACGATCGCGGCAAGCAAAAAGAGAACCGATGGAAATGGATCCGACAAACGCTTTCTTCCTTCTCTTGATTCACGGGGCCTGAACCGTGCCAACTGCAACGGAATTGCCGACCCCGGATTCGCTCCGCCAGGAGCAGGTGGTGCTGCGCGAGCAGCTTGCGCGGCTGCGGAATCGTCTGCGCCTTCAGCTCTCGCTCGAGTTCGCCGTGGATGCGGTGACCGTGCTCGCCGGGGCAGCGGCCTTGCTCGTCTTCCTCGACTGGTGGTTCCGCTTCGGTCTATCCACTCGGCTCACGCTCCTGAGCTTGAGCCTGGCGGTGATCGCGGTCTTCCTGGTCATCCGCGCCGTGCAACGATGGCGGGCGGCGAAGCTGGATGACCTGTCGCTGGCCATGACTCTCGATCGGCTCCGACCCGGCATTGGGCAGCGGATCGCGGATGTGCTCCAGCTTCCGAGCCTTCTGAACGAGCCGACAGCCTCCGCCTCACCGGCGATGGTGCGACTCGCCGTTCAACAGGCCTGCGAGGCCCTCGCGAACTCGGATTGGCGGTCACTCTGGAATCGGAAGCGGACGGCGATCCATATCACGGCATTTCTCCTTTGCCTGCTGCTCCCGGTCGGCTTCGACTTGCTCGCACCTCAATCCGCCCGTTTGAGCTTCGCACGGTGGCTCCGTGGTTCCTCCGAGCGCTGGCCGCAACGAACCTATCTCACCGTCATGGGTCTCGGCGATGACGGCCAGATCGTCGCGCCTCGCGATGAGCGGGTGATTCTGGAGGTTCGTAGCGACCTGCCACAGCTTGAGCCCAGAGCTGGGCGCTGGCTGGTACACGGACGGGGCGAACCTCTCGCCTTGAGGCAGAAGCCCACGTCGCCCCAAACACCCAAGACCGTTCAGATCCGCGAGCAAACGGCCAACGGCAAGGCTCACAACGGTGTCATGGTGACGACGGGTCCTCACCAATTTCGGTTTGAGCTCCCCGCGGCCGCGGACTCGTCGACGTTTGAATTGACCGGCGGAGATGACTGGCTGGGGCCTTTGAACGTGAAACGGGTTGATCGGCCCGAGTTGGCCGACATCGAGCTTCGTGTCAAGGAGCCTGGGAACTCCCAGGGATTTCGCAAGATCGATGATCCGCGTCAGCATCTGCTGTTCTTGCCGGACACCGAGGTCGAATTGACACTCAAGGGAACTGAAGAACTCGAAAATACCAAGATCAAATTCCAACAGAATAATTCCTTGCCCCTCAGGCGGATCGACGAACGCTCGTTTTCCACTCATTGGGTCCTTTCCGAAGCGACGACCCTTGAGATCCACCTGACCTCGAAGAAGACCGGCTTAATCTCCCGTCCCGCGTTTTTGTCGATCGGCCTGCTCCGCGATCGCGAGCCGCGCGTGACGTTGAGGGCGGTTGGCGTCGGCAACCACGTGACATCGGTCGCGACCATTCCGCTCACGTTTGCGGCCACCGATGATTTCGGCCTCGCAGCCCTTCGGCTCCAGATGGATCGCACCACGAACGCTGATGAGAAGTCCGAGGGAAAGAGCGAAACGAAAACGGAGCGCCAGACGATCACACTCCCCTTCTCGGTCGACAAGGATCGGCCTACCCTCGACCACCAGGTTCGCCACGACGTGCTCTTGCAGACCGCCCCCCCCAAGGTCGGCACCCTGCTCCGCTTCGTGGGAGAAGCCGAAGACAAATGCTCGCGCGGGGCTCAGGTCGGTCGGTCCAATCCGCTCCAGCTTCAGGTCGTCTCTCCCGACGAGCTCTTCTATGAAATCTTGATCCGTCAGCGCGCCGAGCGAGCCAAGTTCGTGGGTCTCGTCGAAACGATGGATAAGCAAACTCCGGTGCTGGCCACCGAGTCCTCAGCCGAAGACCTCGTGCGTATCCTGCGGATTCAGCACACGGGGAGCCGGCAGCTCGACCAGATCGCCAGCCGCATTGCCGACGCTCTGCAAGAGATGAAGCTGAACCAGATCGGCTCTCCCAAGTCGCACCGGCTGCTTCAAGACTCCGTCATCGATCCGATTCGGGCTCTCACCGCCGGCCCCATGAACCAACTCCGCGGCGTGCTCCAAACGCTCACAAGCGGAGGATCGAACTCGGCGGGCAACAAAGAGTCGGCTCGACGGCTGCACAACGAAGTTGTTACAAAAATGAAAGCCATTCTCGATCAAATGTCACAATGGGAAAGCTTCGTCGACGTCGTGAACCAGGTCGCCGAAGTGATCCGCATGCAACAGAAGGTTCTTCAAACCACGGAAAAAGCCCGAGAATCGCGTACGCAGGAGGTCTTCGATGCCAAGCCCTAGGGCGATTGACTGCCGGGTTGCACAAAGACATCTCTCGAGACTCGGGCGTCGTAAAGAGACATTGGAGACGGAACCTCCGGCGGACGGCCGGGAGGGAACGCAAAGACGCCCCGCGGATATCACCCAGGCTCCCGTTTCTGGGTCTCGAAAACTCGTCTTCGTAAGTCGGACGGTTGGTTGGCACAATGGGTTTGCCACCAATGCCGAGAGCCTGGGCGCACTGGTGGCAAGCCCCCAGTGTGACCCCAGGGCCGCTATCGACGACAAATTCAGCCTCGCTTGCTCTCGCCGACCGGTGTGTGGCACCCAAGCGTCAACGGCTCTCATCACGAGTGCCGTCAGCCGGCCTTTCGCGCATCGCGCCCTTTTCTGCCTGCTGTCGGCTCTGGTCCTCTGCGTGACACCATATGCGACGCTCGCGCAAGAGCCGGGGAAAGCGGCGGGGGTTTTCGACGAGGAAGAGAAGAAGCCTGAAGACGAGAAGAAGGCCGAGACCGCCAAGAAAGAGACCGTCACCGACCGCGACTCGATCGGCTTCACGCAAGAAAACGTCGCCGCCCAAATGGCCGAGCTGGAAGAGCGGATGTTCCGGCTTTCGGAGGCCCTCCGAAGCCTGGAGCCGGAGAACGCGTCACGGCTCGGCCTGGCCCTCAAGTTCTCGCGTGAAGAACTGATCCTTCATCAGATGAAGGAATCCCAAAAGCTCCTGAAAGAAGCCCAGTTGAGCAAGGCGGAGACCGAAGTCCGCGAACTCCTGGCGAAGCTCGAACACCTTCGCCAGCTCTTGCTCGCCGAGGACCTCGACTTTCAGATGAAGCTGGCGCGGTTGCGCCAGATGCGTGAAGCGATGACGCAGCTTCAACGCATCATCAAGGAAGAGCAACGTGAGCTCGCCTGGTCGCGCACCGCACTCGAGCAACAAGGGGAATTGAAACAGCTTCAGGATCGCCGGGCCGAGCTTGATGCCCTGGTCCGCGACCAAAAAGCTCTGGTCGACGACACCCGCGCTGCGAACGCCAAAGAGGGAGATGACGCAAAGAAGGAAGCGCGTGACAAGAGCCGGGACCGAGAGTCCGCGCTGCGCAAAACGGCCACAAAGCTCGCGGACGATCCTCTCTTCAAGAACCTTCAGCCCCCTTACCTGAAACAGGCGGACCCTCACCTGGCAGACGCGATCACCTACCTGGCGACCAAGGAGGCCGACGCCATGGTCGGCTCCGAGGAAAAGGCCCTCGACCTGCTGAAAAAAGAGCAGGATCGCCTGGCCGAGCGGTTGACCGATTCAGAGAAGGCCGTCGCCCCTCCCGAGTTCCGCCGCTTCGAACAAGACCAGGCTCGAAATCGCACGTCGGCCGAGTCTCTGGCTGAGGCCTCCGCCAGGCTGGGAGATACCGGCGTGGCGCTCCAAAAGGACCTGATTCGGTCCGGTAGCTCCATGCGGTCAGCCGAGGGTGACCTCGCCAAAACGGAGGCCAAGCCGGCCGCCGAGGATCAGCTCGCGGCGATCAAGCATCTGGTCAAGGCCCAGCAAGATCTCGCCCGTTCGCTCGAAGGGCTCCTCGTCGAACTGCGTGCGGAGCTTCAAGCTCGAATCGTCGCCGAGCTGACCGAGATGCACGAGATGCAGGTGACGATCCGTGAGACCACTCAGGCTCAGGCCCCTCGCATCGCGCAGCACTCGCGCACGGCGCTCCTGCTCGTGACCGGCCTCGCCCCCAAAGAGTCGGAGCTCGCTGAGCGGACCGACCAGTTAGTCACCCTGACGGAAGAAACAGAGTTCGGTATTGCCCTTCCGACCGCTCTGCGAGTGCTCTCGCGCCAGATGAGAAAGGTCCAGGAGTGGCTCAAGGAAGGGAACGCGGCGGACATGACCGTCACCCTTGAGAAACGGATCGAGGTGGATTTGCTGGCGCTGCTGGAAGCCATGCGCAGGCTTCCCCCAACGACTCCTCCTCCCCCCGGCTCTCCCCTTCCCTCAAACCTGAGAGATCGCGAGCGCGAGTTGAATCGTCTCGTGGCCGAACTCAAAATGATTCGCCTCCTGCAAAATCGCATCAACGACGACACTCTCACGACGGACAAGGGCCGCCCGAACGCGACCGTTTTGACGCCCGACCTCCGTCGAGAAATTGAAACCCTGACCGCCCGCCAGGAAGAGATTCGCAACTCCCTGGCCAAGATCTCCGAGAGGCTCGAGCCTCCCAAGGAAGCCGACTCCATCCCAAACCCCATCGACACCATCCAGTGAGCAGCTTCGCTCACGGGAAATGAGCAGACGTTCTTCCACATTGGTCCTTCTGATTGTACGAGGACGTTATGAGAAGAAACTTGCATGTTTTCGTCGCGACCTCCGCGACCGCATTACTGTCCTGCGTCTTCGCGGCCGCCGCCGAAGAATCGTCGTCACCTATCAGCCCCATCACCACCAAGATGACGGGGGTCGCCGGAGACCTTGGAAAAACCAAGACAGGCGAGCCCGTCCAGAAGCAGCAGCAGGCCGTCCTCCACGATCTCGACGTCTTGATCGCACAGCTCGAGAAGCAGTGCCAGGCTTGCCGCAACGGCATCAAGAAGAACAACCCCACCCAGGGGCTGCCTGACTCGGTGATCCGGAGCGGCACCGGTGGCATCGGCACGCTCGTGAACCCGGGCGAAAGCAACAAAGACTGGGCCAAGCTCTCCAGCCGCGAACGGGACCGCATCCTGCAATCGATGTCGGAGGGATTTCCCCCTGAATATCGCACGGTGCTCGAGCGTTACTACCGTCGCCTCGCGGAGGAGAAGACCGTGAGCCCGAACGCCGAACGCTCCCAGCCGAAAGACAAGGCCCCGGAAACGGCCAAGCCGTGACCGAGCCCGCCGGCCTCGGCTCATTCCCACGCAAGACCATGGCAGCCCCTACCCAGGGGCTGCCACTTTCTTGAATCCCTCCTCGAGAGGCCGTCCGCGCAATAGGTCCCGCGAAAGTCCGCATCCCTCTCAAACGCTCTTTTCAAGATCTCCGCCGAGATCCCACGCGTTGTCACCAAACTTGCCAACTTCATGAAGCCACGCAGGTCACGATCCCAGGAGATGCCATGAACGGTTTTGCTTTCTTGATGATCGCTCTCCTGGGGGCCGGCGGTCCCTCCGAATACTCGCGGACACTTAACGCCAAGAAGCTCGACCAGGCCGCGCTCGATGCCGAGGGCTACGGCGAAAAAAAGAACCTGAAGCGAGAAGATGACGGCCTGCGAATCACGCTCGCACCCGGCGAAACGGAGACCGGCTGGAAGACCCCTCAACAACTCCGATTCGGCGGCGACTTCACGATCTCCGCGAACCTCGTCATCAAGACACTCCCCAAGCCCGCCCAGGAAGACGGCGCAGCGATTGGAATTGCCATTGCCTTTCAGGACATCACGCAGCCTGACCTAACCCTGGTGCGCGTGCGCGAACCCAAAGGAGGGGAGGTCTACCGATCGATTGATAAGGGGGTGCAGAATCCCATGCAGCCCCAGTTTGCCATGCCGTTCTTTCAGCCCGGAGGAGGCCCCCCTCCCAAGCCCCCTCGACGAACCTCCCCCGCCGCTGGTGACACCGTACGCCTCGAGATTCAGCGTGAGGGCAACGTCCTTCGGCTCCAGGTGCTCGATGCCATCTCCGGCCAGCCTCGCTATCTCGGCCAGGTCATGCTCGGCGCAAACGATGTGGCATCCGTCAAGCTGTTCGCCTCGAACCGCAACGGAGCAGAAGCCGTCAACGTCTTGATGCGTGACCTCTCGATCCGCGCTGATCGCGTGACCGGCCTGGGAACCACGGTCCGATCGATCTTCGGCTCAATCGTCTATGCCGAGCCAACATCCATCGAAGATGGCATCCTCATCGTCGGTGGCCAACCCAAATCTCCACCTCCCGAAAAGAAGCCCGAAGAACCCAAGAAGCCGGCGGACGCCAAACCCGCCACACCTGCCGCCGGAACACCCGGCGATAAGAAACCAGAAACCAAGCCGGCTCAAGAAAAAGAAGCCGCTTCCGCCAAAGCCGAAACTCCCAAGAACGCGGAGAAGGCCGAGACCGAAAAGGGAACCACCAAGACCGACGAACCCGCCAAGGGCTCAGACGCCCCCAAGTCCGACTCCTCCAAAAAAGACGATACCAAGCCCGCGGACACGAAACCCGCCGAGACGAAGCCGGCGGATACCAAACCTGCGGAAACAAAACCCGCCGACGGCAAGCCCGCGGAAACAAAACCCGCTGACGGCAAGCCCGCGGACAACGCCGCAAAGCCGCAAGCTGCCCAGCAAAAGCCGACCGTCGAACCCAAAGCCAAGATCCCTCTCAACGAAGTGGAGAGTATCCACTTCGAGCGAACTCCCACCATGTCAGGCCGCTTGATCGGACAAGTGAATCTCGATTTCACCATGCCCGGACTCAGCGCCAAGAAAGACGACCCAACACCCGCAAAAGACGAAAGCAAGAAGAGCGACGCGAAGAAAGACGACGCAAAAAAGGATGACTCCAAAAAAGACGACGCAAAAAAGGATGACTCCAAAAAAGACGACGCAAAAAAGGATGACTCCAAAAAAGACGACGTAAAAAAGGATGACGCGAAGAAGGATGACTCCAAAAAAGACGACGCGAAGAAGGGTGATGCCAAGAAGAAATCCAACGTTGCCGATGATCCTCTTGCCCCGCCTCCTGGCACAACGATCAACAAGGTCGCGAGGGTCTATCCCAAGAAAAACGGGATTCGTGACCTCGACCTCAGTCTGTCGGGCCTCAGAAATGTTGCGATCAAGCAAGTAATGGTCACCTGTCAAACCGACAAGGGGCCCACGAGTTGGCGGTTGGACACCACCGATTCTCAAGATTGGCCGCTGGTGGTACGCAGGTCGGGAACGGAAGGAAGTGCCGACCTCTTCCTGGAGCCTCCCGCCGGTGACTGTTTTGAAAAGGACTTCAACGTCAATCTGACCTATGAAGACGGCCAGGCAGGAAATGCCACGGTCAAGTCCAAGATCCATACGGATCCCAAGCTCGCGATCGACCCGAAAGCTTCAACCACGCCTCCACTCGATGCCTGGGTCTATCTCACCGGCGACGAAAAACTCTTCGGCCGTATCGGAGAGCTCAGCGAAGAAACCTTACAACTCACGACCCCGGCGCAAGACCTTCTCAAGCTCCCGCTCGCCCGCGTCATCGGGATCCACTTCGCGCTCCTCGATCGCAAAGAGACCCCGGAAGCGTTTGCCAAAAGACTCAAGACGCGAGGATCTGAAGATACCTTGCTGGCTCAGACCAAGAACAGCGAGGTGTTGGCCATCCCCGGCGTGGTGGAGCGGTCGGAAAACGACAAGCTCCACTTTCTCTACCAAGGGAAAAGCCGAACGCTCCCCCTCAAGCAGGTGGAAGGGTTGATCATGGCTGTAAGGCCGGACGTTAAGCCGACCGATGAACTGCGCCCGACATTCACGTTGCCTGGTGGCGTCATTATCTCGGGGCGCTGGAAGGATCTCGACACCAGCTCCTGGACGATTGAAACCGCGTGGGGACAGGAATTGAAGCTCCCGGCAGCGGACATCCAGGGAGTTCGCTTCCTCGGAGGCATGATGACCTTCCTGTCCGATCTCACCCCCAGCAAAGTGGAAGAAACCCCGTTCTTTGGACGGCGCCTTCCCTGGAAGCGCGACATCGGACTGCTGGGCGAGTCCCTTAAAATGAACGGGCAAACGTATGAGCGAGGCATCGCCATGCATTCCCGGTGTGTGCTGACGTATGACCTTAACGGGCGATACGCGTCGCTGGAGACCCTGGTTGGGTTCGACGACAGTGCACGCGGCAAGGGGCGCGTGGATTGCCGCATCCTGGGAGATGGCAAGGAACTGTACGCTAACCCCGACCTGCGTGCCGACGGTCAACCCATCAAACTCACGCTACCGGTCGCGGGAGTCGAGCAGTTGAAGCTCTCCATCGACTTCGGCCACGGCCAAGACACTGGCGATCGCGTGATCTGGGCTAATGCCCGGCTCTACCGCCAGACGAAATCCGAGGCCTCTCCAGCCCCGAAATCGACATCGGGTCCCGCCTCTGGCGCGGACCCGGGCAAAACCACCACGGCGCGATGAGACCACCTGAGCCAGTCCGGCCGGAAGCGATTTCTTCCCCGGCCGTCATGCTCCCTCTCGATCACGTTACGGATTCAAGGCAGAGGCGAAGGATGAACCTATCGATGATCACATCGTTCGTCCGAACACTTGGGCTCTCACTGGCTCTTTGGGCCGGCGCCTGTCTCTCCGCACACGGCTTCGAGGATAAACCCAAGCCGGCCGTTGATGATAAGCCCCAAACGCCTCTCGAGGTCAACGAGTGGACGATCTGGGTAGGCAACCCCGCCTTGACGTCGCTCAACGCGTCGCGAGTCTACAAGGGGGCGATGCCAAGCGCCGTGGGTACGAGCCGGCCCAAGCTTGAAGACAAGGACGCGGCCGCCAAATTCCCGGTGGCTCCCATCTCCATCGTCCAGTTCTTCGGCGAGGCCTGCCGCGACGTTGATGTGGACATCCGCGCCAAGAAGGGACTCTTTCTCGCGCACTGGCCCCCGAGCACCGAGCGCAGCGGGCGGTTGCAGTGGTATGGCTCCAACTTCTCCACCGAGCCCCCCGCCGACATCCCCCAGAGCTACCTCCCGGAGACCCACTGGTTCCAGAAGCTTCGAGACGACAAGGCCGCTCTCTTTCTCAAACATGAGAGCGTCTACGAACGATTCATCGCTTATGACGCCGAGGTCACAATCGCAATCCCCCTGCGGCTTCGAGGGGGCCCGGATGAGTATACGCTGCAAAACCTCACCAACCGCCGCCTTGTCGACGTTGCCGTCATTGCCCCCATCGATGATGGCTTCCGGGTCGGTTGGCTCGATGAGCTCCCAACGGCCGCCCCTGAAAAGAAAGACGAAGACAAAGATAAAGATAAAAACAAAAAATCCGACAAAGAGAAGGCAGACACCGTCTTCAAAGAGGCCGAAGAGAAGCCCAAAGAGAAGGAAGAGGAAGTCCCCCCTCTACCGGCGGAAGGAGACGCGAACGTTCGCGCACGGGTGGACCAGCTTCTCAATCAGCCGGTCAACGTCTCCGTCGAGCAAGCACCTCGCCGCGACGTGCTCGATATGATCAGCGGCCAGAGCCGGCTCCGCTATGAGCTCGACGACCGCACCATCGCCAAGGAAGGCATCGACCTGAATCAGCCGGTCAGCGTCAAAGGGATGGGACTCACCGCTCGCGACGCCCTGGCGGACGTCCTGGGGGGAGCCGGGCTAAGCTATCGCGTGACGGAAGACGCCAGGCTCTTCATCACCACGGCCACCCGCCTTGCCGAAGAGGCGAACAAGAAGGGGGGCGTGGTCGAAGGACCTCCCGTCAAGCTCGTGATGTCGCAGCCCGTGAAACCCTCCAACCCCTCCTACCGAGAGATGACGCGAGACGCTCTCGCTCGCCGGCTCACCGGGCAAGGTCTTCGTGAAGATGTGGTCAAGTTCATTCTCGAGCAATACGGGCAGGTCTTGTTTCAACCAGGCGAGTTGATTGTCCTCGCTCACCTCTCGCGCGACGCCATCGACGAGGCCGTATTGCTTGACGTCTTCCCAGCCCCCAAGAAACTGGCAAGAACCGCGACCCTCGTCGTCCACGGGGTCGACCCTCGCCTTCAGGACCGCGCTCGAACGCTCGTGCTCCAACTCGGCGATGCCACCCCCAAGGCCAGAGAATCGGCCGAGGCCAAACTCCTGGAGTTGGGTCCCGTCGCGGTTCCTGTCCTGGAAGAAGCCCTCACGAATAAAGATATCGAAATTGTCTTCCGCGCCGAGCGGTTGTTGCTCAAGCTCAATCGCCCCGTACCGTGATCAAACGGTCTCGAGTCAGACAGACCTCGACGATCGCGTATTTCCGCCTCCGCTTCCTGGGGACGCCATGCCACGGGCGTGGAGACACACCCCACAAGAACATCGGTCTTGGTGAGAAGACGGCTCAAGATCAAGACACGGAAAGGCGAGAGGAACGCACTCGGCTCTTAACGATCAGGACAGCCAGCGAGCCTCCTGCCAGGGCCGCAAGCATCTGCGGCAGCAGATTGACGAGCGCGAGCGTAAGCTGGGAGGTCAAGTCGAACTCACTGCGGTCCATGACGCCCGAAACCAGCGGAAGACTTTCAAGACAGCGCTCGGCGAGGGCATCGTAGCTCCCCCAAAGCGCTTGCATTTGATCGCCGCCGAGAATGCCGGGAGTCGACACTCGGTGGAACTTGCCGGTGGCGGAATCATAGCCAATACCGATCGACCCTGAAAAAAGCACGGACCAGGCGAACGAGAGAGCCGCGAGCGTTCCCACAGCGATAAACCCAGTCCAGAAAGCCCGGGCTCCCCCTCGGCTTCGGATCCAACGCACCAGCCCAAGCTGGAGGACAAAGAGCTCCGGCATAATGCCAAGAGCCAGCACGGGAGCATAACTCCAGAGAGCTCGCCCCACCGCGAGATTCAACGCAGCGATTCCCACGACGGCCATCAACTTGGCGACCGAGAAGCGTAAGCTCGTCATGGCATCCCTCCTGGAACACCCCCTGGAAATCGACTTCACCGTGGCGCTGATCGTAACAAAGCCTCAAAAACGGTCCATCCCAGCCAGATAAGATGACGTCACTTCCCTGGAAATGACCCGGGCCGCCCTGCGCACCAGGAACGCGCAGAGCAGCCCGGGCTGTGCGTGACTCTCGATTGGCTTTTGCGTCGATCAGGCCTTCGACTTTGGGGCACGAAGCACCGGCGTCGGTTCGAAATGGCCTGCGAGGATTTTGTCGGGATCGGCTCCCAACCAGCCTCCAAGAACCGCCGCGTAGACCGAGCGGAAGTCGGTTTTGAAGACCAGGTCTCCAGACTCGTCGATTCCCTTCAAATCGGGGCGTTCGCCGTGCAGACCCGGTACGATACCACCGCCGGTCAAGAACATCACGTTGGCCGTGCCGTGATCGGTCCCAGCCGACTTATTCTCGGCCACGCGACGCCCGAACTCCGAGAACGTCATCACGAGCGTCCGGTCCAGGTGGCCGCGCTCCTTCAGATCGCGCTGGAAGTTGACCAATCCCTGGCTCAACTCCTGAAGCAAGGCCGCGTGGCGGTTGACCTGGGCCGCGTGAGTATCGAAGCCGCTCAACGAAACGTAGTAGACCCGCGTGGGAATCTCCGCGACGATCATGTCGGCAACCAGCTTCAACGATTGCGAGAACTCAAAGGGGGCGTAGTTGACGGTGGACCTGGCCGAACGAGCCACCTCCTTCAGACGCTTCGCTAACGAGAGCGTCTCATTAGCCGATCGCTGAACGAAGTCGAGCGCGTCGATCCCCGTCGGATCCACTCGATTGACCCCCTCAAAGCCATAGCCCAGTACCCCCTCCATGGGCCAGTCCAGAATGGCGGGGTTGGCCAGCGTAACGGCCCGAGGCTGGGGACTCGCGAACGTCTGGGCCGGACGTTCCCCGAGCTGCAGGCCAAGGACCGGCGAGCGCACTTCCGAACACTCGCTGTCGAAGTAGCGGCCGACCCAGCCCGTCGTCAGTGATTGATCGGCTGAGGAGCCGGTCTCCCAGATCTCGGATGACCGGAAGTGCGAGCGGTCAGGGTTGGGGTATCCCACGTTCTGTACGACCGCCAAACCGCCGTCGTCGAGCAAGCCCTTCAATTCCGCCAACTCGGGATGGAAGCCCAGGTAGTCGTCAACCTTGAGCACCTTCTTGGCCGCAATCGCCAGCTTGGGGCGAGCCTTGTAGTAGGCGTCATCGCCGTGGGGTACCAACGTGTTGAGCCCGTCGTTCCCCCCCGCGAGTTGCACTACCACCAGCACGCGATCATCGCGCAGCCCTGGGATCGGGTTGACCTTGTTCGCAAACGCCGATGCTGTCTTTCCCAAAAACGTCGGCACCGTGGCCGTCAAAGCCGTGAGTCCGGCCGCCTGACGGAGAAACTCGCGACGTCCCACTTGAATCAACATCACCTTTTCTCCTTACTCGGTCTTTTGTGTCTGGGCTTACGCCATCTGGTATTCGGGGGAGGCCAGAATCAGCCGGATGACCACGGTCGGCCGATCGGCCGGGCGCGTGTCGACGCAGGCCGTGAGGAGCGCCTCGCGAGCCGAAGGGCGCACGGTCGTCACGACGAGCCGGCGGAGCAGATCGTCAACCAGAGCCGCGGGATCGGCCGGGGGACCTTGAGGGAAGAGCGCCTCCGTCCGGAAACGGCACTTCAAACCCTCCTTCCGTCGCTCCGAGCGACGCTCGGCCATTGACGACTCCATCCGGGCCATCATCGCCGGTCCCTGGGTCGCATCACGCGAGATTGCCAGGAAGCGGCTGAATCCCAGGGGCTCCAGCCCCGCGGGTTCCTTGCCATCAAGCAAGGCGTCTGGCAAGTGGTAACGGACCGCTAAGGTCCCCGCGCTGATCCAGGTCTTGTCTCCCGGCCAGCCCTTGACGTTTGGAGGATTGAACAACTCTTGTCCCATCGCGGCCGTAAGCTGCGCCAGGCTCGGCGTGGCCGTGACATCAAGCTGAAGCTGACGGCACGCCCCCACCAGGAGTCGCACCGGACTCTTGATCTGGGATCCTCGTGAGGCTTCTGAATAAAACTCGGCGGATGTGAACAGAACTCGTAGTGTCTCGCGCAGATCGCCTCGACTTCCTTCGAAGGCCGCCACCATTTTCTCGCGCAGGTTCGCTTTGGGGTCGGCAACGCCGAAGAACGCAATCAGCTTGCCGGCGAGAAACGACCCCGTCTCCTTCTGTCGCGCAATGATGGCAATGACGTCATCGAGTTCGTAGCGGCCGGTCTCATCCAGGATCGTCTTCACGCCATCGTCGTGCTGGTCGGGCACAAACGTGGAGACGAGGCCGTCGCGGGCGAAGTCTCGCGGAGTGTCGGGGGCGGATGCGCGGGTTTTCTTCGTGCCTCGAGGAGCATCCAACGTCCAGCCCGTGAGAGCCCGCGCCGAAGCCTTGATGTCCTTCTCTGTGTAATGGCCAATGCCCAGGCTGAAGAGCTCAAACAACTCGCGGGCGAAGTTCTCGTTCGGCTTCGCCTTTTCGCTGTTCTCCAGGTCGAGGTACATCATCATCGCGGGGTCGAGCGCCACTTCGCGCAGAAGCGTGCGGAAGTTCCCCAGGGCGTTCTGTCGCAAGGTGGCGTTCTGTTGATAGATCGCCTGCGAGATCATCACTTTGGCGGTCGCCGTTGCGAAATGGCCATGCCAGAAGAGTGTCATCACTTCGCGAAGCGGCGTGGCCGTCGCGATCATGTGGCCAAGCCACCAGCTCCTGAGGTCGTTCAGCTCCGTGGCATAACGCCGGCGCGTGGTGCGGTGCCCCTCCGCCGCCTGCTCCCGCGTGGTGTCGGCATAACGGCGCTCGGTGTTGACCCAGGGGTCTTTGGTCCAGTCGGGGGGACTGGGCGCCTGCGCCTTCACCGACTCTTCCAGGAGCCGATCGACCGCATCTTCCAGGGAAAGTGCGGCCAGCCGCGTGATTTCTTCAGGTGTTCCACCGAAACCCGCTCGGCTGAGGAGATGGGCCGCGGCTTTCGCGTTCCACACCGGGGTCTCATATTCCGTTCGTTTCATGGTGATTTCCTCAAATTTCTCTTCTGAAAATGTCATTTCTGTTACATCGAGTCCGCCGAGATCACTTCTCCTCCAGCCCTGGTTGCCAGGGCACGCCAGGTGCCCACGCTGATGGACTCCTTGATGAACTTGACGCTGCCGTCTCCCGTCAGAACAAGCACGCCCCCCGGATGGGGACCTCGGGCCGAGAGCCACCCAAAGCCATGCCCGTACACGTCGGGGATCTTGCTGTTGGGGGGCAAGTAGGCGTTGAAGCCAACCATCGACTCCGTCCCCACAATCCAGGCCACTCCACGCGTTCCGCTCCAGGCGGGAGCCGACGCAGTCACCGAGGCCAGGTCTGGGTTATTCATCGCGGGGGTATAGCCCCCCGGGGCTACCTTGGCGGGGGTGACCTTGGACGCGATGTTCACGATCTGCCGATTTCGGTTGGCCGGGATGAGTCCGGTGGTGTCTTGCCCCGAACCGAGCAAACATTGCGACATGAACATGGTGCTCGACGTGCCGTCCGTGATGCTGGCGATCGTCGTCGCGGAGTTGTTCCAGAAGACTCCGTCCGACGGATACCTCATGTCGTAGAAGGTGCCCGTTCCTGTCCCCAGGTTCATGACGTAGCCGGTGCCCGCGGTCGCGGTGCTGAAGTAGTAGTTCGGATAAGACGGGATTTGTCCGTCGCTGGGGCAAACAAACGCGGCGATCACTGTAGCCGCCGAGGTTGTTTGCGCAGGGGTGAATGCAAAAACGGGGGGCGTGGTTGTGACCGGCAGACTGAAGTTCATCATGTTGAGCGCGGCGGCCTGCTCCATGTACGGCAGGATCCGCGCATGCACGGAGAACCCTGTTCCGTTCGGCCCACCATGGCCGGGAAAACATCCGTGAGTGCTTTCGTAGTTGTGCAGCGCCAAGCCCATCTGCTTCAGGTTGTTGGTGCTGGAAATCCTTCTCGCGGCCTCACGAGCCGCCTGGACCGCCGGCAACAGCAATGCGATGAGCACTGCAATGATGGCGATGACGACCAACAATTCGATCAAGGTAAAAGCACGACGTCGCATTATGTGTTCTCGCTCCCCATTATCGAAAAATGATTGGTTGAAAAACTCGGTATCTTCGCGAACGCGTATAGGTTATTCCGGCGCGCAGAAAGTCTGTCCCACTCATCCTTCAGGTGGTTGCCGAAAGAAGAGCCGGTTACGAACAAACACGCCGCGCCTCAGCGGCCGAAGAACCAATGGTTACCGATCACTCTCTGGAAGGGGGCGCTCGAGGACGTGAGAAAACCCGAGCGATCAAGGGAGAGGTTATGGCACTCGCCTGAACGCCCCTGGCTTCGAAAGCGATTGGGAACACGCTCGCGGCAAAATCGGCGGCCAATTGCGACTGAGCCAGGAATTCGCAGACAGGGCATGTCTGGAAGCCGCGACTCGCCCTGTGCTGCGAAGCAAACTCAGGAGCAGAACTCCCCTCGCCCTTGTAGTGACGACATCCAGACAATCGGTGAAGCGCAGCGTCTCCCGAAGAAACCACCAGGTACAAGGCGATGAACACGCCTGTCAAAACGCGGTGATCGCGAACGCGCAGATGCAATGGAGTCGCTCTCGACTGGAGACGCTCGGAGTCGAAAAAGGAATCCTCAACGGCGAGTCTTCCGTTTCGACCTATCAGCGATCTCTCCCTTTCAAGGTGCCGCCTCCCTTCGTTCGGTTCCCCTCGGTTCTTCACAAAGTTCGACAAAAAGACGTGCGATCAACAATAATATAATATCTTGATATTATTATCAGTCCAGACTGATTCCCGAGGGCCGCCTGAGCACGGCGGCTTTAACATGCGAGGAGTAATCGTCTCTGGCTTCCTTTCCAGAGACTCTTTTAGTGAATGCCGTACGCCTTGCGGCAACGGTCGTAGACGGATTGGATCCGAACGAAGAGCAAACGAGCCTCGTCACGGCGGCTTCCTTCCGTGGCCTCGCGAAGCTGATGGATACCCTTCCTGAGCTCTTCGGTGAGTCGACGGGCCTCGGCATCGGGTCCAGCCAAACGGATCAGAGCCCCTGTCGGCAGTTTGATGGCCTGTCGGTCCCAGAGGTCGAGATGATGCAGCGGAGCCGACATCGAAGCCGCCCCCAGTTCTCCATAAAAGTCGGCCTTGATGATCTGCATGTCGCGAAACGCTTCGGTCGGCGAAGGGAAATAGGCATATGTCCCCGCACACACAATGACGAGCATCCCGCAAGCACCGACCGTCGAGATGAGGCGAGCCGGTAGCGGGCGATTCCAGACCGGGGACGACACCACACCGACCTCGTCAGGCGAACGAGACTCGGGAACCTCCAGGAAGGCCTCGAACTTTCCTCGCTCGCCCTTCGAGCGCAGAACAAACCCCGCGACGATGAGAACCCCGAGTGATCCGCATGTCAACCATCGAAATGCACCAATATTCTCGGAGTAGGCCGCAAGACCTTTCGTCAGCCCCTGGAGGCCATGATAGTTCTCGGCCGAGTTGGCCAGGACACCGAAGTGATCGTTGTCGTCGTTCGTCGTCCCGACCGGTGGGATCAACGAATCGACGGCATAGGCAACCGAGAGGGTTGTTCCCACGAGTAAGCTCAGCCAAAGCAGCGCCGCGCGGCCTCCGGAGGTCCGCGCGACCCAACTCAGGTGACCAAGGCTCATCCCGACTCCCAAGGCGATGAGCACGAACATGGCCCCCGCCGACTGGCGGAATTTGAGCATCTCCGGCACGATCGCCACACCTTGATCGGGCGTGAGATAAGACAAAGGGGCAACGACCATCATCCGCGGGATGGCCAGGGGATCTCCGGCATTCATCGACGAGGCGAGGTAAGGTCCCGACAGGAGTGAGGAGATCAACGCGGCCCCCAGAATGCCCGCGGCCACATCGCGAAACGTGGGGCCGGTCGCCTCGCGGGCGGCATGCACTCCGGCGGCTGCAAGGCGTCGAAGGCCAATAGCCGGAACCTGGCCGGCGTCTTCCTGGGTTTCCTCCAGCGAGTCGGACGGACGAACATAGCTCCAGATCACGCCGACTCCCACCGAAACGACGAAGGCGCCGGCAATCAGAATCGCCAGGACCCAGGGACCAAGGTAGGAGACTCCATAGATCAGCGAGATCGGATTGAGCATTGGAGCCGCCAGCGCAAAGGTGAGAATCGCCGGCCGATAAACCCCGGCTCGCCGCAACTCTCGAATCACGGGGAGGACCCCGAGAGCGCACACGGGCAACAACGTGGTGGCTGTAATCCAGGCCCGAACCGGGCCCGTCCAGCGCCCCGTTCCCACGAACCGGCGAAGTCGCTCCGGTCCCACCATGGACCTCAGGGCGCCCGCTGTCAGAAGCCCGATCAAAACATAGAGTGACGACTCAACGACAATTTGAACGACACGCAGCAAGAAACCGGCGATGATCGTTTCGAGAGAGTGGATCATGGCGATGCTCCTCAGAGGTTGTCTGCGAAAGCCACTACAGTTGGCTCCGGGTGGGGGAGGAGCGCAGCGACGCGACGCCGCGGAGCGGAAGCCTGGGCGATTTCCCGGGGTGTCGCTGCGCTCCTCCCCGGCTACCCATAAGGGCATGTCCTTCTTTGATTTCCCTTCCCTGACACGCACTCAGCCGCGTGCGATGCGGGAACTGACGCGAGGCTCGGGGTAGACGGGGACGGGAACCGACGCAAGAATCTCGGCAAGCACCCGCGTTGCAGCTTCGGGCTCGACGCCAAGGCGGACGCTGAGAACCGGCTCCGCAACGTCTTGAACGTCGTCGGGCGTGACAAAGTCTCGCCCCGTAAGAAAGGCTCTCGCCTGAGCGAGCCGTTGCCAAATCAAAAGGCCGCGCGGACTAAGACCGAGCGTCACTTGACGATGAGATCGAGACGAATGAGCGAGCGCCACAAGGTAGTCGCGCACCGCGGCGCCAACCGAGACCTGAGCCACTTGCTGCTGCAAGGCATGAAGCTGGCCAGGAACCAGAACGGGAGGGGGAACGGACTCGGAATCGTCCGCCGCGCCGACGGCCGCCTCCAACATCGCCAGCTCGTGCTCCCGCCCGGGGTAGCCGACGCGCAGCTTCATCGCGAAACGGTCGAGCTGTGCTTCCGGCAAGGGATAGGTCCCGTATTGTTCGACCGGATTTTGAGTGGCGATCACAAAGAAGGTGTCCGACAGCACGTGTCGCACGTTATCGACCGTGACTTGCCGCTCGGCCATCGCTTCCAGCAAGGCACTCTGGGTGCGCGGGGTCGTGCGGTTGATCTCGTCGGCGAGCAGAATGTCGGCGAACACGGGGCCAGGCAGAAACTCGAATTCCCGAGTCTGCTGATCGAAGACGCGAAAGCCGGTGATATCACCGGGAAGCAAGTCGGGCGTGCATTGAACCCGAGCAAGCTTGCCCCCCAACGCGTGCGCGAGAGCCTTCGCCAGCGTGGTCTTACCGAGCCCCGGCAGATCCTCGACGAGCAAGTGCCCCCGCGAAAGCAGGCAGGCGAGAACGTGCTCGATCACCTCGGCCTTCCCGCGCAGCGCCTGGTTGAGGACGGCCCGAACGGCGTCGAGAGACGACGAGATCGTCTCGCTCCGGCCAGCCTCCGCGGTCAAAAGAGTCTTCACGACATCACAACCTTTGTTGAAGTGAGGGAAATCGCTGAGCGAAATCGGCGACACGTCCAGGTTCGCACGGCTTCTCGGCAGGAGCGCAGAGCTTCATCATCGCGCAGCGGTCCGGAGCCATCCGGAGCATGCAGAGCCCAATCGGCCAAACGCACCAGGGATTCGAGGGCGATGCACGACTCCCCCGCCGCCTGCCGGGCCAAAGGCCGATACCACCGAGCCGGCGTGAGTTCCGAAGGCCGTGGACACCCCGCCCATCGCGCCCGGCGTTCCACCAAGCTCAGGGCTCGAAGGACCAGCCGCCGGGGATCTCCGCCGGAATCGAGGCCAAAGAGAAGCGTCGCGGCCCGGTCAGCCAGGAAACGGCGGCAGACGAACAGGCCCACCCCCATCGCGGCAACCATGCTAAGAACCACGACATGTTCACGCCCCCAGAGACCCACCGCCGCCAGCGCCCGTGCGAGCCGCTCGCTCCACGTTCGTGCGGGGGGGAGCAGCTCGTAGCCGGGGGTCGGCTCGATGGCAATCCAGAGCCCATCGGGAAGCCGTACCTCGGCCCAGACGTGAACGTCGCTGCTCGTGACGAGAGTGTGCCGCGTCAAGGGGTCGTAGCTCTTGGGAGAAGCGTACAGACCGCTTACAAGACGCACCGGGTAGCCCAGAGACCGAAGCATCACCGCCGCCGCCGTGGCGAACAGGTAATCAGGACCACGATGTGTTTTCAGGAGAAATTCTTCGACGACATCGACGCATTCCTCCGACGCGGTTGCGGTTCGATCGCAAAGGTAGTTCCGTCTCAGGGCACTGACGACGGCTTCGACCTGCGCCCATCCCTCCGGCCTGCTCGCTCCCCAGAACCTCGCGAGCGAGGCCACGCGTGGATCGATTGCGTACTCCCCCTGGAACCCGAGATAGTGGTCTTTGTCGCGTTCCCGGCCGGGCGCGAACGCCAAGGTGCGAAGCCGCTCAGGGTCGACCGTCCTTGCCTCCGTATCAATCACCGCACCGGCGGGAACCGGACGATCGGTCATGCGGACGATGCCGAACTGGGCCCACGCGAAGAAGTCAGTTCGATTGACGCTTCCAATTCGGAACCGCGTCAGGTGAGACGGCAAGGGCATGGGGCTCGACTCGAGCGTCCCGATCTTCACCTGGTGGGTCACCGCTCCCGCAAGGCCGTCGGCATTCAAGCAGGTGATTCGCAACCAGGTTCCGCTCGGCTCTGTGTGGGCGGGGAGATCGCGCTGGCAGCAGGGTTCTTCATGCCAAGTCTTGCCGTTGAAGTGGTTGTAGGTGGTCAGCGGCATATGCAAAGGAGTGGGCCCTTTGACATACACGAGGGCTTTGGCCGCGCGTTCTCCCGGGCGCTTGGCACGGGGTTCCGGCTTCTTGCGAATCGCCGCGAACTCGCGTCCGGCGTGAAGGTTTTCTGACGGGCGTTCCTTTTGCTCGCGAACCTGCTGGGCACCCAGCGCGATCATTTTCTCAGTCTTCTTGGGTTTCAGCGGCTCGCCATATTGTTCGTTAAACGAGTCGTAGAGAGTCGGCCGGTCGGTCTCGAGATAGACCTCGCTCTCCGTGAATCCGACCGACTCAGGATGCTCGCTCGCGTCGACTTCGTTATCGCCGTCCCCCACTCCCGAACGTGCGTTGGGATCGCTCGCGTCCGTCCCCCCCGAGGTTGGCACGAGTCCCATGAGAGCCGTGGCGGCGCGACTCGGGCCGACGGCCGCCACGGTGCCGGTCAACAGAGCGACGCCGAGAATCCATATTGCTCCCCTCCACGCATATTTTGGTGTTTCCAACCCGGCGGAGGCCGGGAAATGAAGCCCCTTCCAGTACACGAGCATCAGCCACACAATGCCTGCAACGGTGAATCCGCCGACGGGGATGAGTACCGCGCTCCCCCCTTCTCCTCCCACGGGGGAAGCCACCGTCACGAGAAAGAGGCTGACCAGAGCCGATAGCCGCGCATGGGCCGGCCGATGAGACCAGGCGGCCAGGCCTAGCCCGAGGTTGCGAAGCCCTCCCAGCAGCACGATTTCTCCACTCACCGAACGGCCGATTCTCAGCAGCCGAGCGCCCTCGAGACCGAATGGGAGTGCAAAAACGAGAAGAAGCATTACGAAGGGGAACATCCTCGCGCTGACGCGGCGCTCGCGGTGGCCGAGGAACACGGCCGCGACGATCATCGGCACGATGAATGCGATGATTGTCATTCCCAGCGCGCTCGTGCGGGGCCTTCCCGGCTCAAGTGTGGCTTGCTCAAGCGCTATCGTGGCCAGCGATGCCATGGCCACGGTCGTCCAGCGAACCTTGGCGTCTTCCCAAACTTCAGCAGCCAACGACGACCTCCTTCCCCAGCTTCCGCAAGCTTGAGGCAACATGAGCCGGCCCCTCAATCACCACCCAGGGAGCGACCGGCAAGCCCTCCAAAAAGTCGCCGTCAGCGTCATGGCCGAACCCACGGGCCCGAAGCACAATGAAGCGGATTTCGGACTGCCAACGGGAGCCTTCCGCGAAAGCGCGGAGACCAAGGTCGGTGGTGATCACCACCCTGATTCGCCCGGCAGGACTCCGGAACTCCCGAAGAGGCTCGACGACGGAGACGTGCTCCTGATCTTGCTGAGATTCCCAGCAGGCGATGGTGTCCAGTCGAGAAGAGGCTGTTGACCGGCAAGTACCCGCATGTCGGCATATCACGCGATCGCCAAAGAGGAGTTCAACCTCGGCCCCTTGCCCGCCCCATCCTTCGAGCAAGCTCGCGGCGATGCGGATTCCCCATTCACGAGAGCTGTCCGAACCAGACCCAACCTGCGCGGTGGAGTCGGTGTTGAGGATGACCTGGATTCGGGGCGAGGCATTGGATTGGACTTCACAAACGATCATTTCTCCATGCCTGGCAGTCTGAGCCCAGTGCACACGCCGAAGGGAGTCGCCACGGCGATACGGGCGCACGCCGAGCAAATCCCCCCAATTCCCCGGGCGATCGTGAGTCGCGAGTCCCTCGGAGGCATGGCCGTCGGCGGCCTCGGGAAGGGGAGCCACAGCGAATGTCCGCGGCCAAACCAGGAGCGGCTCAGGCGCCATGACGTTCCGCGAGGCTTCCCAAAGGCCGAACGGAAAGCCGGTCACGAGCAGTAGAGATCGCCGAGGATAAAGACCTCGGCAATGGCTCACCCATTCGAACGTCACTTCGGAGGTGCGCCAGCCCGGCACGAAGACAAGACCCGCGACGATCGTTTCAAGGTTCCCGTCGACCCCCGCGCCCACGTCCGCTTTGAGGGAGACACCCCACGCTCCCCATGGGCATCGATTGCGAACAATCAGCTTGGCCGTGATCGGCTCTCCTTCACGGCAACGTGATTGCTCGAAGATCAAGACCCCCTTGAGCCCTCGCACGCTGATCCAGGGCCAAACGAGACCAAGAGTGGTCACAACGACCACGCCGAAGAACACAAGAAAACCTTGCGGATGTAGAAACAGCCCGCAAAGGCCCGATGCGATCGCCGAAAACGCCAGGCTCCCGAGCGGTGTTCTCACCCATCGCGTGAACGGGGTGACTCCCGGCAGGAAGTCGCGCGTTAATAGTGAGGGGCGGTTCTTCCGTAGGCTCATGACAAAACCTTTGCGCATACCACGAACGGGAGCCCCGAGAGCCTTTCGGCCAGAGGGACTCGTCGGGATTCCGGGAAGAAGGAGGAGCCTACTCGAGCGCGTAAGCTCCTCTTCACGATCGCCGAACCAAGAGGTTGTCTGCGAAGGCGGACTTCTACTGACTCCGGGCGGCCGGAGAGGAGCGTAGCGACGCCTCGGAGCGAGAGCTCGTGCTATTTATTTCCCCGGGGGGAGTCGCTACGCTCCCCCTCGGGCACCCGATCAGGGCATGTCTTTGGCTCACATCCTTTCCAACGACGTGGTTCAGGTCGTGAAAAACCCCGTTCAATAGGAGTCGGACGAGATGACCTCACCGTAGCCGCGGGTTGCCAGGGCCCTCCAGGGGACCGGCGAGATCGACTGCTTGATGAAATGCACCGAGCCATCGGCAAAGAGCGTGTTGATTCCACCGGGATGCATACTCCAATAATCTTCCACGTGAGCTTCCGGATGATTCGGAGTGCGATTGCCATCTTCGATCCCGGCCGGTCCGAGGACTTGGGTCCAGCATTCTTCGGGGGAAGGGCTGAACTTGTCGGTCCCCCCTTCGATCGGCGAGGTCTTTCCGAGCCAACCCCCGATGCTCCGCGCGGTCCACGTCACATAGCTGAGGTTATGGCTGCGTTCACCAACGGCGATCGTTTGGCTCGTTCCATCGGTGATTTCCGCCAGCCTCGTGCGACTGTTGCGGTGAAACACACCCACGGGTTGGCCAATCGACCCGACGTCGGGAGCGCTATTAGGTCCCGAGCCCGCGCAGAGTTCTCCGATGCCCCACATGCCGACGTAGTTGGCTCGCGCCACGTAATCAAGAATGTTTGATCCCGAATAGCTGCCAGGGTTGGCGGGGTCCGGCGGATCGGCGAACACGGGGATGATGGTAGGCCCGAAATCGGAGGGGCAAAGGTAGGTGTTCAACGACGTCGTGCTGGACGTGTCGTTCGCCTTGAACCCAACCGAGAGGTTGAAATTGATCGAATTGAAGAGCGCTTGCTGTTCCATCTGGGGCAGGATCATGCTCCCCCAGGCCCAACCAGATCCTTTATCAATGGATTTGTCGTTTTCCGCGTCTTGGTCGCAGGGGTTGTCAATCGTCGTATCGATCGCGCTGACGTAGCCTGGGGGGAAGACGTCGTGCGAGGAAATATAATTATGCAAGGCGACACCGATTTGCTTCAGGTTGTTGATACACTGTGCGCGGCGAGCCGCTTCTCGGGCCGATTGAACAGCCGGGAGCAAGAGCGCGATCAGCACCGCGATGATGGCAATCACCACCAGCAGCTCGATGAGTGTGAAACCAGATCGGCAAAATCGGCGCGAGATGGCTCGAGTCCCGACGACATCCTTCTTCACACCAATCATCGAACATTCAGAACTTCGTGCGTTCATGGGGGGGAAATCCTTGACCTTCTTGAGGCATCAACCGGGTCAGAATCTGGCGGACAGCCAGGCGGGACCGGCTGAGCCGGGATCGGACCGTACCAAGTGGGATTTGTAGGGCCTCGGCGATCGAGGCGTAGTCCATGTGAGCGACGGTTTTGAGATCGAGGACATCGCGAAACTCCGGAGGAATTTCCGAGAGCGCCTGATCCATGGCACGTGAGATCTCTTCGTATTCCAGGCGCTGCGACGGTTCGTAGCGGTAACTTGCCTCGGGACGCTCGCGGCGGGCTCGCCCTTCATGCCGCCAGCGCCTCGCTCGCGTTCGGGCCAGATGCAAGCTTCGCAGAGTCACGGCTCGCAACAACCAAGCTCGCGGGTTGGGGGGAATCTCCCCCTCACGCCACAGGCTGATCAACGCTTCCTGCACGGCGTCCCAGGCCGCCCCTTCGTCACTCAGGACGCGCCGCGCGGCCGTGACCATCACGTCGAGCAGAGGACGCACCGTCTGGGCGAATTGCTCGGGCGTGAGAAACGGTTCGTCCGATTCGCCTCGTTCTACCGCCATGTCATCTATCCCCCCACGACCTCCTCGGGTCGCGTCAAGGGACACCGCCACCGTCACCTCAGCGAGCCATCCCGAAGGACGCCGCCGAGGCATCAGCGAAGTGTTCACGTTCGAAGCCCCTTCTCGATCTCAACGGAATATCCTCGCCGTCGATGCGAGCTCGCCTGTCGATGTGTGACCGGTAACGAGAAGCCAAAGGAGGCTCCTTGACCGGTTCGCGGTTTCTGGACCGCACGCGGGAAGCTGGGCCTCGCGGCCAGGGCGTCATCTCGTTGCGCGGGAGCGAGGCGAGACTTCACCTCGACGATGAACGCGCAAACGAAAAAGCAACCAGGTTCACGAAACGACCGCAGCTTTCGCGGAGGCGATCACACGTGGTTCAGGCGAAAGCAGGAGGGGCGCGCGGAGAGGCGGGGCAATCTAAGGATAAGAAGGGACTAACGACAGGCTCGAGCCGCTCGAGCGGACGAACGCAAGGAGTGGATACCCCTTGGTCCATGTTGATGGGTGTCTGTCCGAGTGAGAGAAGGTGACAGATCGGACAGTCGTGAGCCGCGCCGTGGAGACTTCCCCCAAGGTCGGACGTTCCCACCTTGCCTTTGGCGCCGATCACGCCCGTACTGTGTTCCCACCCGGGCAGTGAGTGTAAACACGTGCCGCAGACCATCACTGACGCGTGAAGCGCGATCAGCGTGGCGATCAGGATTTTGCGGCAGGCGCGTGGCATAAGGTTGGAACAGACGCTGGGGCTTCGGAGTCTGATACGGAAAGGAGAGTTGCGTTAAGAGGACATGACTTCGTCCTCGACCTACCTCTCTCCTGTGAAAAGTGCCGGCCGAATTCCATGGTTCCCCGACTTTTCCATTTTTGTCAGAAAGTCCAAAAAAATCCAAGGCTTTCTACGTGATCAGACCGTAGCAAAGGATGACAAAATCTATCCTCGAAAACATCAGACGTGAAACCTCGAGACATCTCGAGCGTGACTTCAAAAATGCTCACGCCGCGCATAACCTCCTGTTGACAACGGCGGAGGAGCCTGTTTCGATAGAGAGAGATCACACCAAAGCGAGCGAATCTCTGCGCTAACGTCACAACTCGATGTCGAGCTAGCCGATCTTAGTAACTCCAGTGTCGTCGGTTCGTAAGACGAAGTCCGTCCGTTCCACCAAGACCTACGTTTGATCGGATAGGGCAAGGTGAGCATTCGACTGACATCCACCCTCATTGCTTTACTGGCCTCGCTCGTCGTCGGACGGGTCGAGGGAGCTCCAGTTCCCACTCAGGGACTGGCTCCTGAGTTCGTGGCGTCGTCGGCACCTGCGGCCAAGGTCAAGCGGGACGGCTTCAAGGTAAGACTCGGTGCCCATCGCCTGACCAAGGGGTCGTGCCAGGCAGACGATGAGCTCGGTCTCCCCGACGCTCCGGAAGACGCGATCCCCGATGACAAGGGGGATGCGGATGGGCCGGACAGCCGCCCCTCACTCTTCATCGGATGGGTTGATTCTCTCGGGTCTGACCTGTTAGCGCTCACGCAGAGCTCGGTGCTTGATCAGCTCAGTTCGCTCTGGCAAGGGCCCCCTCGATACCTTTCCCTTTGCCGTTTGATGTGCTAGCCCCCCTTCCCCCCTCCCCCCTCTAGGCGTCTGCTTCGAAGCCGTTCAAGGCCATGCCCCCGCGTTGGCCTTCCGGAGCACTTTCCGTCTCGCGCTGAGGTTCGCGTGGCTTTACCGGCCTCTTGGCCGGGCCAGCGCGCCCTTTGGCCCGGAGCCGATATGCGCCCCACAGCCGCGGAGCCATTCGTCGCCTCGATTCGACCTGATGATCATCCCTAGCTGGCGGCCCGCCAGATTCGGGTGTTCTCACCGCTTTATTCCTCCTCATCAACGCGAATCGTGAACGAGACGCTCCCGTAGCGTGCCCCGACCGAGGAACTGTTCGATGGTCCGTGCCATCATTTTGTGGAGCCTACACAATCGCCTGATCGTGCTCTTCGCCACGGTCGGGCTGATCGTGGCGGGCATCTATTCAGCGCAACGCCTCAACGTCGAAGCCTATCCCGATCCCACGCCGCCACTGGTCGAAGTGATCAGCCAGAACGCCGGCGCGAGCCCGGAAGAGATGGAACGCCTGATCGGCATCCCACTCGAAACGGCGCTCAACGGCATGCCAGGTCTCGAGTTTCTCCGGAGCACCTCGGTCGCCGGTCTCAACGACATCAAGTGCCAGTTCGCCTATGGAACGGACTACTGGGCGGCCCGCCAAGAAGTGATCAACCGTATTGGATTCGTGGATCTGCCAGAGGGGGTGACCCCCGAGTTGTCTCCCTGGAGCCCGACCGGCGAGATCGTGCGTTACGTGCTGGAAGGCCCAGGCTATACCCTCAGCCAGTTGAAAGCCATTCAAGACTGGGTTCTGGCCAGGGCCCTGAAACAGGTCCCCGGGGTGATTGATGTCACCGGTTTTGGAGGAACCGTCAAGCAGTATCAAGTCCTCGTGGATACCCGCCTGCTGAAGCAATTCGGCGTGACCATGCAGCAGGTCGAAGATGCGATCAAGAACTCTAACGCCAACGTCGGGGGAGACATTCTCGCGCTGGGTGTTCAGGCCCACAACGTCCGCATCACCGGGCTCCTGGGAGGAAACATCGACCCCCTCGATCCCAACAAGGTGAGCCGCGCCGCAGAGATCGAGGCACAAAAACTCGATGATATCCGCAAGGTCGTCGTGGCGACTTCTGATGATGGCACCCCCGTCTTCGTCCGGCATGTGGCCCAGGTCACGATCGGAAACCAACCCCGGCTGGGGATCGTTGGCCGTGGAGAAGAAAACGACGTCGTCGAGGGGATCGTACTGATGCGCAAGTACGAAAAGTCCCTCCCCACCACCGAAGCCGTCGAAGCCAAGTTGAAGGAGATTGAGCGGGAAAAACTGATGCCCAAGGGCATGAAGGTCCGCGTCTTCAACCAACGCACCGACCTGGTTCACGTCACGACGCACAACGTCTTGCACAACCTGGTCGTCGGCGTGGCCCTGGTGATCGCCGTCCTGTTCGTCTTCTTGGGAGACCTGACGAGCGCCGCAATTGTGGCGATCATGATCCCGCTGGCCCTACTCTTCGCGGTGTCGGTCCTCTATCTGCAAGGCAAATCGGCCAACCTGCTCTCCATCGGAGCGGTCGATTTCGGGATCATCGTCGACAGCTCGGTCATCATCGTTGAGAACATCTACCGTCACCTCACCGCGCACGATTCAGACCGATCCCGGCCGCTGATCGACCGGATTGCCGAGGCCTCACACGAGATTGAGCGCGCCCTCTTCTTCTCGACGACCATCATCGTTTGCGCGTTCATTCCCCTCTTCTCGATGAGCGGTCCTGAGGGGGCGCTGTTCGGGCCGATGGCCAACACCTACGCCTTCTCGATCTGCGGCGCCCTGCTCCTGGCGCTGACGCTGGCTCCGGTCCTGTGCTCCTTCCTGTTCCACAACAAGACGCACGAGGTGGAGACGTTCGTCGATCGGCTCATGAAGCGCCGATACCTCAGGGCTCTGGGACACGTCCTGAACCACCGCGCGTTGACGTTGGCCGCGATGACCGCGGTGGTCGCTTTCGCTCTTAGCCTGATCCCCAGCCTCGGCGGAGAGTTCATGCCTCAACTGGAGGAAGGGAACCTCTGGATCCGGGCGATCATGCCGCGAACAACCTCACTGGAAGAGTCGTCTCGGATCGCGCCCCGAATTCGCGAAGTGATCGCGACGCTTCCCGAAGCCCGCGGAGTCATGTCGCAAGTTGGGAGACCCGATGACGGCACCGACGTCACCAGCTTCTTCAACATGGAGTTCAACGTTCCTCTTCGCCCGATGGAAGTGTGGCGACAGCGCCCTCGAACCATCCTGGGACGGCCGGTTCATCTTTACTGGAACGGTCAGGATCTGCTCGCGCGCACGATCACCCGCGAGGAGATTCAGGACGAGTTGATGGAACGGTTCCGAGAAGACTTCCCCGCCTTGAATTTCAACTTCTCGCAGCTCATCCGCGACAACGTGGAAGAGGCTCTCTCAGGAGTCAAGGGGGCCAATTCGATCAAGCTCTTCGGATCTGATCTCGACACGCTGGAGGAACTGGGGCAGCGAGTCGTCACCATCATGCAGTCCATTCACGGAATCGAGAATGTCGGCATGTTCCATATCATGGGGCAGCCCAATCTCGAGGTCCAGGTGGACCGCGAGGCCTGTGCCCGCTACGGGATCAACGTGGCTGACGTCGAGGCCGCCGGTCAAGTTGCCATTGGCGGCCGGGCGTTCTCGCGAATGGTCGAAGGGGAGAAGCTCTATAACATCGTCTTGCGCCTCCCTCGCGACTTGCGTGATGACCCCGGGAATATCGCCAGAATCCCCATCGATATTCCCGGGTCGGACAATAAGCCGGGTGCGCGTATTCCCATGTCGCACGTCAGCACAATTATTCCTCACAAGGCTGGCGCATCTTATATCTATCGCGAAAACAATCGAAGATTCATTCCCATCAAGTTCAGCGTTCGGGGACGCGACCTCGCCTCGGCGATCGCTGAGGCCCAACGGAGAATCAACGATCCCGGCACGGGGGTGAGACTGCCTGAGGGTTACCGGATCGAATGGTCTGGCGAGTTCGCCCAGATGGAGCAGGCGAACAAGAGGTTGGTCGTGATCGTCCCGCTGTCGATCGCCATGATCCTGGCCTTGCTGTACACCACGTTCAACTCCACGAAAGACGCGTTGCTCGTGATGTGTAACGTGCTCGAAGCGGCGATCGGAGGGATCTTCGCGCTGTGGGTAACGGGCACCCCCTTCAGCATTTCCGCGGCCGTCGGGTTCATCTCCATCTTCGGCGTGGCCGTGCAAGACGGTGTGCTCCTCGTCTCCTACTTCAACCAGATGCGGTCGCGAGGTCTGCCGGTGCGCAGCGCGATCATGCAGGGGGCCGAGCTTCGCGTCAGGCCGGTGGTCATGACCTCGCTCACCGCCGCGCTCGGGTTGTTCCCAGCGGCGATCGCCACGTCGATCGGCTCTCAGGCTCAAAAGCCGCTGGCGATCGTCGTTGTCGGAGGCATGCTTTGCACCCTGTTCCTCACACGTTACCTGATGCCGGTCCTTTACAGCTATTTCCCCGCGCCACTACCTCAAGACCCTACGAGGGGAAGGTCCGCATGACACCCGAATCGCCATCGACTCACGCGTTGCTGGAAGCCGAAGCGCCTCCCCCCTCGCCTCCAGCGAGACCACGGGGATCCGTCCTGAAACGAACGGTTCCCATCGTCTTGATGGTCGCCGTTCTCGGGACGCTCGCGTATCTCGGGGTCATACCCACAGCGGGGATTCGTGAGATCGTCGCTTCTTCGGTCCCGGTCCTTTCCCGGCCGTCGTCAGCAGTGACAGTGAGCGGGCCTCGTCCTCCCAAGGCTCCCGCGCCCTGGGATGGTACCGTCACCGTGGGAGAAAGCGGACGGTTGGGGATGGGGCTCGCGACCGCCAAGGCGATCTCCCAGAAGGATCCGATCCGCATCGAACTCCTGGGCAAGACCGAATACGACTCCGACACCTTGAGCCGGATTCGCTTCATGTTCAAGGGACGGGTCGACAAGGTGTATACCACGGTGGGAAAGACCGTGAAGAAAGGAGATCCGCTGATCGATCTCTACAGCACCGAATTGGCGGAGGCCAAGACCGCCTACGAGATCAAGCAAATCCAATGGAACTACGATCGCCGCTTGCTCGACACGCGCGAGCCGCTGTCTCGATCCAACGCGATCCCTCACCAGCTTCTCGCGGAAACGCGCAATGATGAGATGAAAAGTCGACGCGAGTACGAAGTCGCCCGCGACAACCTTCTCGTCTACGGGCTTTCCGAGGCTGAGGTTAATACCGTCAAGGATCAGACCGGCTCACAAAAGGCGAGGATGACGGTTCGCTCACCGGCCGACGGAATCGTCATCACCCGCGACGTGGTGGTCGGCAACCTCTATGACGATGACGACACCCTCTTGGTCATCGCGCCACTTGACCACCTTTGGGTCTGGGGAAACGTCTTCGAGAGCGACCTCGACCTGGTGCGTTTGGGGCAGTCGTGGGAGATCGAATTCCCGTTCTTGAACCATCGGCTTCATGGAACGGTCGACTACATCTCCAACCGTGTCGACCCGGGCACGCACGCCGTCCGCATTCGCACGACGATTGCAAACCCCGAGGGGCGGCTCAAGTCCGACATGCTGGTACGTGGCATGCTGGAGATTCCCCCCGCGACGGGGCGTACCGTGATTCCGAGAACCGCTCTGATCGTTTCCGACCGGCACTACAACGTCTTCGTGAAGCTCCCCAACCAGTCGGACAAATTCGAACGCAGACCCGTTCAGATCGCGCAGGAGAAAGAAGACCACGTCGTGATCGATCAAGGACTACGTGAAGGGGAGGAAGTGGTCAGCGTTGGCGGTCTTCTTCTGGCCCAGTTGTACGACGACCTGCGAACCGTACATACCGGCGTTCCGCAGGGCAGCGGACTGAACGGTAATGAACATTGACATCTCCCAGCGAGCCCATCCGCATTCAACCGTATGACGATGGAGCGGTTTTCCTCGATTCTCGACGTGTCGGTGGCGAACATCCTTCGGCTTGCGGACCTGGGTCCGCAAGCCGAAGGTTTCTCCAAAGAACCTGAAATCGACCGGGCTCCGACCTTTCGGGCTTCGGCCTGAGCAAGCTCGCGGTTTCAAGTCGGTTCTTTCATGTCTCATCCTGATCGCACCTCTCTTTCGGCGCGACGGTGATGAGGAGAAAATATGACACTCCCCCCCACAGAGATTCTCGGAATCCGACGCTCAAGGCGCCCGGCCTCCGCCGGGATGTCTCGCGACGCCTCGAGAATCCGCGCCGGCTCCTCGCGCCGACGGAATAGTCGCCATCGTGACTTTCCGGCGGGCGACCCATTTCGGCTGCGCCTTTGCTGTCTTCAAGGAGGAGCCGTGCCACGCAGGGCGGACACTCGACTCCTGACATGGAAATGACGAAGAATCCTGATGGGGTTTTCCTGACCTTGGCGCAATGGCCGCAACCGCTATTGTAAACTTGTCGATATTGCATGCTGTACGGAGTTTCCCATGCCCCCTACCCCCATTGTGGATCCGGCGACGATTCCCAGTGATCGGGTCCTTTATAACCTCGACGCCATTCGCCTGCGCAATCCCCAGCGCTTTGAGATGGAGCAGATCACGGCCATCGTGGATATTGACACCACGGAAGGGGTCGTCGTCGGCTACAAGGATGTCGGAGCGGATGAGTTCTGGGCCCGCGGGCATCTTCCGGACTACCCCTTGATGCCCGGTGTCTTGATGTGCGAGGCGGCGGCCCAACTCTGCAGCTTCTACTGCCAGCAAGCCGGCCTCGTCCGCGAAGGCTTTCTCGGATTCGGCGGCCTTGAGGAGGTGCGGTTCCGCAACCCGGTACATCCGGGGGATCGACTCGTCATCGTCGGCAAGGCCGAGAAAATACGTCCCCGCCATCTCCTCTTCCAGGTCCAGGGGTTCGTGGAAAACACCATGGTCTTCCAGGCCCGAATCATCGGCGTCCCCATCGTGCCGAGCAGGACCGACAGCACATGACCGATAGTATGCCAATACTTGCATATCCACGAATTCTTACAGCATGAGAGCCCCGGCGAGGTCGAGCCTTCCTGGGGAAACAGCCCCCCAATATCGACATCGCCGGAGTGATCGCCTACCATGCCTGAAGCCTCTCGGACTGATTGTCTCACTCCATGCATTGCGCAACGGGCGCCCAAGGCGTCTCGTCGCGGAGTGATGAAACGTCCCTGAACCAAGGTCCGGCCATGGCCAGGCCTGTTGCGCGGTGCGGCCCACGCTTCACCGAACGCGCAAGCGAGCCTCCATCCATGGTGGAGCGAACGACCCGACAAGACCGAGCCTAGAACAATCCCATGACCAATCATTCACGCTCTTCGAATCCAGCTCAGGCCCCCGATCAGGTGCTCGTCGACCTTGCCAGGTACGCTGCGCAGGACGATATTGGCGGCCAGGTTGCCTTCGAAACGGCACGCTTTTGTTTGCTGGACTCGCTCGGCTGTGCGATCCTCGCGCTCCAAACCCCGGCGTGCGCCCAGCTTCTGGGACCAGTTGTTCCCGGTACGATCGTCCCTCGAGGTGCGCGCGTGCCGGGGACGTCGTACGAGCTCGACCCGGTCAAGGCGGCCTTTGACATCGGCGCCTTGATTCGTTGGCTCGACTACAACGACACCTGGCTTGCCGCCGAGTGGGGGCATCCTTCCGACAACCTGGGGGCCATCTTAGCGGTGGCCGACTACATCAGCCGAGGCCGGGCTGAAGAGGGCAAGCCTCCTCTCGTTGTACGAGACGTTCTCAAGGCGATGATCAAGGCCTACGAAATCCAAGGGGTCCTGGCTCTTCGCAATAGCTTCAACCAAGTGGGGCTCGACCACGTCTTGCTCGTGCGTGTGGCCTCGACGGCCGTGGCCACCTACTTGCTTGGCGGAAATGCCTCAGATATTCAGAATGCCCTCTCGCACGCCTGGATCGACGGCGGTGCGCTGCGAGCCTATCGGCATGAACCGAACACCGGGTCGCGCAAGTCGTGGGCGGCGGGGGACGCCACGAGCCGAGGCGTTCGACTCGCCATGATCACGCTGGCCGGAGAAATGGGTTACCCCACGCCTCTGAGCGCCAAGACGTGGGGGTTCTACGACGTCCTGTTCCGCGGACGTTCCTTCACCTTGGAACGCCCGCTGGGTTCGTACGTCATGGAAAACATCTTGTTCAAGGTCGCGTTCCCTGCCGAGTTCCATGCCCAGACCGCGGTCGAGGCCGCCTTTCAACTCCATGGCACCATCAAGGACCGACTCGACCAGATCGATCGAATCGAGCTGATGACGCAAGAATCGGCGGTGCTGATCATCGACAAGAAGGGTCCGCTGCACAATCACGCCGATCGCGACCACTGCCTCCAATATATGGTGGCCATCGGTCTGCTCCACGGCACCCTCACTGAGTCGCATTACGACGAAGCGACAGCCTCGGACCCCCGCGTCGACGAGCTGCGGGCCAAGATGGTCGTGAAGGAAGATCCGCAATACACCGTGGGGTACCTCGATCCCGAGAAGCGCTCGGTCCCCAACGCGGTGCAGGTCTTCTTCAAGGATGAAAGCTCGACGCCCAAAGTCGAGGTTGAGTATCCCCTGGGACATCGTAGACGCAGGCAAGAGGCCTATCCGCTGCTCGTCCGGAAATTCCAGGAGAACCTTCAGTCCCGGATTTCCGCGGACCAAACCCAGAAGATTCTCGCTCTCTTCAATGATCCCGCAAAGCTGGACGCGACCCCTGTGCCCGCTTTGCTGGAACTCTTCATCGTCTGAATACTTGTTGGCGAACGATGACGGGGAGAAAAGAATAAGGCAGGGAAAAGTCCTCGATGCTCCGCACGGAGCCCAAAGATTCGTCCCTGCCTCTTTCCTTGTTACGCTCTCGTCAAACGATCACTCCGAGACTCTGCGCGAAAGAACGAGCCCCAGATCCTGAGGGAGCGGCTCGGCTCACCATCACGCTCGCCGATGGCATGCCTCGGGGAGTACCGGATCCCTCTTAACACATCTTAACATTTCCGCGAACAACATTTTGACAGACATTAAACACACTTGGCTTGAGAAGGCGAAGCCTGGTTTTTTCAGGCCGTTCACGTCGTCGTATGAGCCGTCCTTGACGCTTGTCCCAGCGTGCCGATTCCTCCTGCCATCAAGCGATGATAGACCTCCTGAGTCGGCGCCAGCCAAACGGAGCCGGTGCCTCGAAACGTCTGAAGGAGCCCTTCGCCGCTGGTGAGGGTTCCCAGAATGCTGCGCGTGGACTTCTCGACGGAGAACTCGATCCGCCCGGTTCGCATGAGCGCGAAGTTGCCGTCGACTTGAAGGGTCTCATCCTTCAGGTCCACACGCAGCACCTCGTCGGCTGGGACCGGCGACTCAAAGACGCAGATGCCGGTTCCTCGGATTCGGGTCTGGAAGAAGCCCTCGCCGCCGAAGAGGGCCGAGGAAACATTTCTTTGGATCGCGGAGCCGATGTCGAGCGCCCCCTGCGCGCAGTAGAACATCCCCTTGTCGGCGATGACCTCTTCACCACTGAGGCGATAAATCAAGAAGTGGCTGAACGACGGCTCGAGGTAGATTTGCCCCGTCCCCTGGTAACGAGGCATCACCGCCGCTTCCTTGGTAATAAACTTGTTCATCATCGCTTTACCAAGGCCGGAAACACCGCCGATCTTGGACTGCATCTGGATCTGGCCGAGCATGAAATGAAGCGCCCCGGACTCGGCGATCGCCTCTCCATCGCGCAAGGTGATACGGATCTGTTTAAGCTTAATGCCGGCTTCGTTGGCGAAGTAGACTGTGGCGGCGGTCTGATAGTCTTTCGCGCCGCTGAGCTTGGGATAAGCCAGGATCTCGACCTTGAAGCCATCGGATTCAGCCGAGTCGAGAACCTCGTAGTTCGCTAGCGAGTTGATTCCGCCCGACCGAAAGCCGGGGGTGGGAACAAACGTGCTGGCGGACTCGGGAAGCGGCGGCGGCGCGGTGATGGAAGCGCCGGCGTTCGTCTTGGGCTGGAGAGCGCGATCGAAAAGTCCCGCGACCTTTGAGGCGAGAACCCACGTCCCGTCTCCCTTGCGAACCTCCGTGTCGGGCCCAATTTTTCCGTCCGCCGCCTGCTGAATCAGCTCGGCCGGGGAAATCGGGCCGAACTCAGCCCCCTGCACGCGGAAATACCACTCGGCTGCCATGAATATCCTGCCTTTTGAATCCGGGTCGAAGAACCTCTCAGGGGTTCATCGCAGAGGGCTCTGGCCAGGCTCACGAAAGTCGCCGAAGAGGAGAAGCCATCCGGCTCGCCGCAAGCCCATATGTTTGACCATTGACAGCAAGGTCCCGCCACCGGTCAGGCTGTGAGCCCTCTCGTGTCTTACAACAAAAAGATCTCACTGTCTGGCCCAAGAACGCGCGGATCAAGCGCCAAATCCGGGGCATTTCGCACCGTCCTCAACGCGAACGAGCAGGCCGAGCGGCTTGTGAGCTCTTCGCGGCGATCTCCGGCTCGGGGTTTCTCTTCCTCTCGGATTACGAAAACTCCGTTTCCGGCCTCGTCCGCGTTTTTCGGCGCGACTATTTTGCGAGTTCTCGGGACTGCCCTGGTTATTCGAGCTCCCAGGCTCCGGATTCTCAGGATCATCACGATTCGTCGGCTCAGGGTTCGGTGGCTTCTCCGGCCGAATCGTTCATGGTGACCCACCAAGACTCGAGCACGCGAAAGATGTGACCTCTCATCGCGGTGAACCGAGGAGGTCCGGCCGCTCTGCGGCCCCCCTTGTGAACACAAGCCGGACGAAAAGACATTCGATCGTCCTCATCCGCTTGGTTTCTCTGCATGTGTGCAGGGGAGCACTGCTCTCATCGCCGCGACCGGATGGCCGGCATAAAACCCGTTAAGAGTCGGTTCACGAAGAAAAAAGGGGGAAAAAACGAGGTTTTCAGCGGACCTGATTCTCAAAGAGATGACGAGGCAAATCGAGCCCTCATAAGTTGCCTCGCCCCTTCGAAGACCTCAAAATCGGCGCCATCGGCCGTGTAAAGAAAGGTCAAGTGGTGGGCCCGGCGACGCGAGACAGCCATGCTCAACGTAAAAAATACTTCATGTTGCGAAGGCGCGGCAGTGTCAGAGGCCGAGAATTTCCGCGTGAAGCGATGTTGAGGGGGCAATGGGCTCTTGGCGCGTTCCGTAAAATCGTGTGTAACGGGGACGCAAGTTTGAGATACGGCCAAAAACGAGAAACGAATTTCCTGTCACACTATGTATAGAGCTCCATTCGCAACGAATGAGACGTTTCCGCAGACATAAAAGGGTACTCTGACATAGGTCATAAGCTTGCGAATGGTGGTCGCCGGCGCTACACTCGTTTCTCTCGGCCATGATCGTCCGACTTGCATCGGATCGGGAACTGACGACCCAGCCGCATCTCACCCGCTTCGGGTCGGAAGAATGTGGTCGAAAAAGGCTCCGGCGAGGCCTTACTCGACACGGAGACGAGATGGATCAGAGAGATAAGGACATGCCGGTTAGTTCAGAGTTATCTCGAGCCAAGTCAACCTTCCCGCTTCCGAACTCTCATGCCCTTTCCCTCTGGACTTCATCTCGCAGCTTCCCATCCTCTTGGAGAGAGAATCGCATGGTTTCGCACCTTGTGCCCCCCACGCCGCGAATTTCGCACTTCGGAGGGCTCCTAGCGGTCCTCGCCGCCACACTCTCGGCACCCGCCTTCGCCGCTGAGCCCGCTCAGCTCCCCAAGCTGACCACCAAGGTTGCCTTCCCGAATCTCAAGTTCGCTCGCCCGGTGGCCCTCGCATACCCGAATGACGGCAGCAACCTGCTCTTCGTCAACGAGCAGCATCAGGCCAAGGTCTGGTCATTCCCCAACGACAAGACGACGTCGGACAAGCAGCTCTTCCTCGAGCTTCCCGACCCGATCAACCGAGGCAACGAAGAGGGGCTGCTCGGCCTCGCGTTCCACCCCAAGTACAAGGAGAACGGCGAGTTCTTCGTGTATTACTCCGCGAATGACACCAAACATGATGGTGTTGACCGGCGATCGGTGGTCTCTCGTTTTAAAGTTTCTAAAGACAACCCGCGCAAGGCCGACCCGGCCAGCGAGCAGCGGATCTGGTCCAGCGCTAAAGATCCTTACGAGAACCACAACGGGGGCTGCATCGCCTTCGGCCCGGACGGGTACCTCTACATCACCCTGGGGGACAGCGGCGCCGCGGACGATCCTCTGTCGACCGGCCAGAACCCGAAGGACTGGTTCGGCTCGATCCTCCGGATTGACGTGGACCATCCCGAAGGGGGCAAGGCCTACGGAATTCCCAAGGACAACCCCGCCAAAGGAAGCCCAAGCCACAGCCACTGGGCGCCCGAGGTCTACTGCATCGGCCTGCGAAACGTCTGGAAATTCACCTTCGACCGCAAGACAGGGGACCTTTGGGCCGGAGAGGTCGGACAGAACCTTTGGGAAATGGTTCATCTGATCAAGAATGGGGGAAATTACGGCTGGAGCATCAAGGAAGCCTTCCACCCCTTCCAGCCCCAGCGGCGCCAACGGGTCGACTCAGCGGCCAAGATTTCTCCGCCGATCGTCGAGTATCCCCACAGCCCGCGCCAGGGGGGGACGAATCGCACCGATGACGGCAAAAGCATCACGGGGGGATATGTCTACCGCGGCAAAGCCATCCCCGCTCTTGAAGGGGTCTATGTTTATGGAGACTATGACACCGGCCGCATCTGGGGCCTGATCGAGAAGGATGGCAAGGCCGCCGTGAACGCCGAGCTCATCGACCTGTCCAAGGGGCGAAAGCTGAACATCGCCGCCTTCGGAGAAGACGCAGAGGGTGAGCTTTATATCTTGGCCTTCGACGATCAAATTCACGAGTTGATTCCTGTCCCCACGACCAAGGCCGCCGCTCGAGCCCCGCTGCAGAGCATCGTCAATGAGCGTTAAGAACGCCTCATGATTTGCGGCGATAACGGGGCAGCACATTCTTTTCTCACAAATTTTGAGCCATCGCGCGACACATATCGCGCGATGGCTCGTACCGAGTGAAAGTGAATGACTGTCAGCGCCATTCTCGCTTCCACTCCGCCGATTTGCGATCACATCGACATCGGTCGTAGACCACGAAACGAGAGTTGGTTATTGACAATCACGAGTAGTCGTCTTTAAAGTTCGTTACTTCAGCGGTAAGATGGTTGTACACGATGACTCAGTCGCCGGATCGCTCGCGTCGGAACAACTTGTAATTAACGGCGAGCAGTAAGGTTGATTGGCGCACCTATTGCTAGCTAAATAAATTGAAATTGGCGAATTTTCGCTCATCAATCACCACAGGAGTCAGTCATGGCAGTCAAGTCCGTCAAGCGTGAGAGTGCATCGACCAAATCCGCCGCACCCGCTGCTCCGCAGGTTTCCGAGCAATCCGTGCGCGAACTGGTCCAGGTCTTCCGTCTCCTCAGCGACGAGACGCGTCTTCGCATTCTCTTCTACCTGGTCCGCAACCAGGAGCTTCACGTCACCGATCTTTGCGATCGTCTCGGCCAGAGCCAGCCCGCCGTGAGCCACCACCTGGCGCTGCTGCGTGTTTCCGGCCTGATCGAAGCTCGCCGTGAAGGCAAGCACAACTTCTACAGCGTCCGCTCCGAAGCCTTCGGCGATCTGCTCGTCAGCCTCTTCTCGGCGACCGGCGAGATCCCGAAGAAGGTGAAGTTCCACGACTTCACGCTCCAATACACGGGAAGCTGAGCCTCGGGGGGACTTCGGTTCCCCCTCTCGATCCTCGCGATCGAAATACCTTGATCCCGAAGAGATGGCTCCAGTCACCTTTTGGTTGGAGCCATTCTTTTTGCGCACAGAATCGCCCGCCGCCGAAGAGGCAAATATCCCGCGAATTCAAGAATTCTCGCATCAAAATGAAATGAATTGCCTCAAAAAGAGGCGAGTGTACGAGAGAAAGTTTTCCGAATTTTGAGCATCTTTTTGCGTATTCGACCGCGATCTGGTACAGAGAGGGGTAGAGGCACGCAAGCCGAGACGCTCGCCGGGAAATGAGAAGTGAGGAATCGGAGACGATGCAACATGCTCTGAAGCGGAAAACGAAGATTCGTTCCCCGTTTCAGGCAAGTGCAATGTTGCTTGAGAGCGCCCAATCTCCCACTCAGGCCGTTGTCGGAGATTTCGTCCGAGGCCGCGTGCCGTATCCGGGGTTTTCCCCATCCAATTCCATGCCATGGCCCGGGCCTCGGCGGCATGGCCAAGTCCCGGCACCACGGGGAGCATGCACAATCGATACCTTGCTCCCGCTGGGAAGAGAGATTTTTCCCGGGAGCGGTATTCCGGTCTCGGAATCAGGCCAGGGACACGAGTTTATTCGCGAGGCGAGCCGCAATCCGCAGGATGAGATGATCGGATGGCTCGAATCAAGTGAGAAACCCGGCGCCGGTTGGCGTTCGACACTCCCCCTTCGGCGAGCACCCGTTTGAGCAATTCGAGGGCTTCGTCGAGAAATAGTCTTAATTCGATACTTTCGTGCCGTTCCTGGCACCAAGCTTGAAATAGCTCTTCATTGGCTACGCGATCATAGGGGGACGGCAATCCAACAGAGGCGGACACCCCATCATTCGGGATAGTGTCCCAAGATAAATCGATGTGGTAACTCATCTTAGATTGGCTCCCTCGCCAATAGGCGGACAGCGATGCCAGGGTGGCTCGAGCTGCGAGCGCATGCGAGTCGAGACTACGTGACGGGCCACACGATGGTCGTGTTGGACGCGCCCCATCGCTACGCCCAGCACGTAAACACCCTGCAGAACAAGGCTTAAACTAAAAAATGCCGAACCCTCGTGAGAGACGAGGCCTTAACCGACCGGTCATCCTGATCTGGCGGAGCCCACCGAGATCTTTAGGACCCAGGGTGGCCCGCTCAATCCTTGACCGTTCTGGATTTTGTCCTGGCACTTGCCAATCGTCAACAACAAAAATCGACGACTCCAAGTTTCTTTGACTCTGAATCCACCCGCTGGATGTGCGCAAAAGTTAGCGTTCAAACCTCCTATTCTACCTATTTTCAACATACAGAAGGTCGGCGCTGCCATTGACAGTTTGCTCCGGCTGGCTAAATAAGAGCGTCGGCGCGCCCGCGAAGACCCCTCGTCGCGAGCCTTTTCTCGCTCTTCGCATGAACACTTAGGCAAACCAAGGAGCTTTTCCGTAATGGACTCACGGATCAACATCGAAACAATTACGTTCCCCACCGATGCTCGAGGGCTCGTCATCGAGCCTATTGGTGCCGATCGGATTGCCGGCCAGCGCAACGTTCACCTGGTCATCACCGAGCCCGGATGCGTACGAGGCAACCACTATCATCGCCGAGGAACCGAAATTACCCTGGCCCTGGGCCCCGGTCTCTTTCGTTATCGAACAGGCGATTCTTTCGAAGACATTTTGATTCCTAAGGGGCAAGCCTTACGATTCACCATCCCTCCCGGCGTCGGTCACGCTTTCCAAAACACGGGAGATGCTCCCATGATCCTGCTCGGCTTCAACACCGAGGAGCATAACTCCCAAGAGCCCGACGTCGTTCGCGACATCCTTATCCCCGTGTGAAACCGCGGTAAAGTAAAGCGGCGAACGCCCCACCATTTCGCTCGCCATGGGGCTCGGCATATTTTTGCTGAAATTGTACGCCATTCTAAGACACATGTCGTATCCAAGGAGAATAGTTGCGTCTCGATTCGACACAGCCAACCTGATTCCAGCCAAGAAAAAGAGCGAATGACCGAATACCTTCGGAAGAGATGGAGGCGAGTTTTGCCGAGCATGGGAGCAGGTATTGCTCTAAGGACGTTCCGCATGAATCCGCACGCAGCGCTTTCGATCATGATGCAGTTGGCGCGGCTAGTCCCCTCGCCGCGCCGTCCTCACGACCCAGTTCATCGCCCGCATAGCGCCGCATCGTCAGCACGATACGGACGGTGCCCGTCCTGCCACGAGTTTATCGCGATTCGGCAAGCCGAAGAATCAGAGTCGTGGGTTTGCCCCTCCTGCGGCTCATCTGAACGCACCCTGGAGCCCTTCATTCATTTGTGAGCACTCTTCCTTTGCGTTGAAGCCCATGCTGACGGATCTCCGACCAAGAAGACGATGGCTCTCAAATCCCTTCCTGTCGTAACCATCCCATCATTATCCGCATGGGAAGAGCCCACGATCACCCGGCTGTCGCTAAACTCATCATCAGGAGATTGGGAACCCGCCTCGACACCGGAGAGAGCTCAATGATGGCGCGCGGACGGCACATGATTTCGTGGGTTGGGCTCGCTCTGCTCATTCTTTTCCGACAGGGAACCGTCCAAGGCTTTGAGTCCCCAAAGGAGGCCATTGCCGATCCCCCCTGGCTCAAAGCGCGGCTGGAAAAAGTGCGGCGGGCCTACCACCTCCCTGCCCTCGCAGCCTCGATCGTCATCGACGGCCGTGTGGTGGCAGCCTCGGCCGTGGGCGTTCGGCGCTTCGGGGCCTCCCAGGAGGTGACCCGGGACGACGCGTTCCATCTCGGGTCAGTCACCAAGCCCATGACGGCGACCATGCTCTCCCAATTAGTTGATCGTAAACTTCTCGATTGGAACGACACGCTTTCGCATCTCTTTCCCGACCTCGCCGGCGTGATGAACCCTGGTTACGCCAAGGTAACGATCTCGCAACTCCTCTCACACAGCAGTGGCATGCCGTATCAACCGAACACTCCGGAGTCGATTACCGACGCGAGAGGGAGCACACTGCACGCAAGACGCTACGAATACACGAAGGCCGCCGTCAGCGATCCCCCTGAAGCGCCTCCGGGAACCAAGGTGATTTACTCCGGGGGAGGAATCATCGCGGCTTACGCAGCCGAGCGTGCGACCAAGATGTCTTATGAAACCCTCATGCGCGAACATCTGTTTGGCCCACTCGAAATGACAACCGCCGGCTTCGGTTGCATGGCGTCTCCTGGCAAGCTCGATGGCCCCTGGGAGCACGAACTCAAGGCAGGGAAACTTCAGCCTCTCGCGCCTGAGCTTGCTCAAAAGCATCAGACTCGTGCGCCGGTGGGACGCAACGTCCATTGCTCGATCATCGACCTGGGTCGATTCGCCGCCGCGCACCTTCCGAGCCCTCACGGCACCACTCCGTTTCTCAGCGCCGAGGCGTTCAAAGTTCTGCACACGAAAGTTCCTCCTCTCGACTTCGCGCCCGGCTGGGAGACCGCCGAGGTTTACTGGGCGAAGGGGCAAATCCTTTGGCATAGCGGAAGCAACGGCCACAACCACTCTCTTTGTCATGTCGTCCCGGAAGAGAACTTCGCCACATGCGTCATGACGAATGTTGAAGGAGAGGGAGTTCAGGACGCGTGTGACGCCGTCAACCGATTTCTCGTGACCCGAATTCGCCGCGTGAAAACGGACCCCGACGCCTGGGCCAAAATGAAGCACGAAGGCCGCAAGCCGACACCTTGCAACGTCCGCCTCGACGATCTCAAGCCAATCCGCTCCACGACAGGCTTCGGCACGGTGCAAAACGGCAAGAACGCCGCAGGGGGAACTCTCACACTCGATGGTGAGACCTATGCTCAAGGCGTGGGAGTCCATGCCTCCTCGGAATTGGTCTATGCCATGAAACCCAATTACCGCCGTTTCGTGGCACTTGTGGGGATCGACGACCAGCAATTTGGCCACGGCAGTGTCAAAGCCGAGGTCTATCTCGGGAATCATCGGATTCACTCCTCCCCCGTGCTCCGCGGAGGTGACTCCCCTTGGCACATCGACGTGCCGCTCGAGGTCCCAACAACGAAGGACGACCATCACCTGCCGCTTCGCCTGGTTGTGAACGACGGGGGGGACGGACAGGACTGGGACCTTACCGACTGGGTGGAAGCTGGATTCGTGACGGACTCTGAAGGATCCTCGTCCCGCTGAACCCTATCAGTGTCTCGCGAGAATCCCAAACGGCGGCCGCCCGTGGTCGCCTCGCGCCCCTGACCACGTGTGCGGGCGGTTTCTTCATTTGGGGGTGATGCCCGATGTCTCTCGCCGCCCGGCTGAGCTAGAATCTGCCGCGTCGTGTGAGTCCCCCCGGTCTCTCTGGGTTTGCCGCAAGGCGCCCCCGGGCCACACCTGCTTGAGGTGTTGGGCCATCAGGATCGCGACCGATGCTCTCTTACGGGCAAGCCCGCGCGACGTCACATGCCAAACCCGCCTCGAAGAGACCGGCCTGGACGTTCTACCCCGCCGCCAAGAGGAAAACGATCTCATGCCTCGCTTCAAACGACTCACGGTCGCATGGCTCTCGCTCACGTTGCTAGGATCCCTGACCCTTCGGGAGATTCGGGGAGATGAGCCTGCTCCCAAGGGCGAAGTCATCAAGTACACCTTCGACCAGAGCAAGATCTTCCCGGGAACAGTGCGCGATTACTGGGTGTATGTGCCCAAGCAGTATGACCCCGCCAAGCCGGCTTGCGTGTACATCAGTCAGGACGGCGTTCAGTACAAGGCGCCCGAGGTCTTCGATCAGTTGATCCACAAGAAAGAGATCCCCGTCGTGATCGGCATCTTCGTGATGCATGGGCGGGTGAAGGCGGCCTCCAACCAGGCGCTTGATCGCTTCAACCGGAGCTATGAATATGACGGGCTTGGCGACAACTATGCCCGCTTCATCCTCGAAGAGATTCTTCCCGAAGTGGAGAAGAAGACCGCGTCCGACGGGCGCCCGATCAAGCTCTCCAAGAACGGCAATGACCGCTGCATCGCCGGGGCCAGCAGTGGAGCCATTTGCGCGTTCACGGCAGCCTGGGAACGTCCCAATGAATTCCGCCGCGTTTATAGCACCATCGGCACCTATGTTGGGCTCCGCGGCGGCAATGAATACCCCACGTTGGTGCGAAAATACGAGCCGAAGCCGCTTCGCATTTTCCTCCAGGACGGAAGCTCGGATTTGAACATCTATGGCGGCGACTGGTGGATGGCCAATCAGGAGATGGAGCGAGCGCTCGTCTTCGCCGGCTACGAAGTCAACCACGTCTGGGGAACCGGTGGGCACAATGGTGAACACGGCACGGCGATCTTTCCTGACGCCATTCGCTGGCTCTGGAAGGATTGGCCGGCTCCCATCAAAGCGGGCGGAGGTTCTCAACAGTTAAAAGACATTCTTCTTCCGGGCGAAGAGTGGACCCTGGTCGGCGAGGGTTACAAATTCACCGAAGGGCCGACGGCCAACGCTCAGGGGGAAGTCTTCTTCAACGACATTCCCAACAGCAAAGCCTATAAGATTGGCCTCGACGGCCAGGTCCACACGTTCCTTGAAGACACGCAGAAGGCCAATGGTCAGGCCTTCGGGCCCGACGGACGGCTTTACACCGTGGCTTCCGGAAGCAACAAAATTCTTGCATATGACAAAGAAAACAAGCCGACGGTGATCGCCGAAGGATTCCACGGCAACGACATCGTCGTTCGTCATGACGGCGGGATCTATGTTACGAACCCAAGTCCCAACGGCAGTGAACCCAGCAAGGTCCAATACATCAGCCCTCGCGGCGAATCCAAGGTGGTGGACACTGGACTCAAGTACGCGAACGGAGTGACACTCTCTCCCGACCAGTCTCTTCTTTATGTCGCCGACAGCCGTTCTCACTGGGTTTATAGCTATCAGATCCAGGAGAACGGAGATCTTGCTTACAAGCAACGGTACGACCATTTGCACGTCCCCGACACGGCGGACGACAGTGGCGCCGACGGTCTTCGCGTCGATCGAGACGGCCGGCTCTACGTGGCCACTCGCATGGGCGTACAGGTTTGCGATCAGGCAGGACGCGTCAACGCCATCATCCTCACCCCGAACGGGAAGATCTCGAATCTCTGCTTCGGTGGCGAAAATTTCAACATCCTTTTCGCCACCTGTGGTGATCGCGTCTACAAGCGAAAAGTGAAGGTCGTGGGGGCCAACCCCTTCCAGCCTCCCATCAAGCCCGCAGCCCCTCGCCTTTGAGCACGACTCGAGTCCGTTCACCACGAGGAAACATCAAGGCATCGGGGGAGCGATCAACTCCCCCGATTCTTTTAGGGGAATCGCTTTAATCATTTCCAAGAAATTTACCCAATTTACCTCTTTTATTCTTTTTACTTGCCCATTCCTCCCAATCACTCTATTCTGAACGTGGCTCCGCATGCAGGGACTTTACACTCCGTGGATTTTTGGGTGGGAGAGGTAACGATGCGGGTTTCCAAGAGTCTGGCGGCTGCAGGCCTGTTGGCGTGTGCGATGGTGGCAATGGCCAGTTCGCCCGCGGAGGCTTGCCACGGAAAGAAGTTGAGCTTCGGCCGTTGCGGTGGTGGCGGTGGCGGCTGCGGCAAAGGCAAACTGTTCGGTGGCATGTTCCGAGGTCATGGCGGTGGTTGCGGTGGTGGCGCGGCCTCCGTCCTTCCGACGGCTGGCGCGGTTCCCGCCTTCGGAGGAGGCCTCCCCTCGGTCGGAGGCGCCGTACCGAGTGCTGGTGCGGCCTTACCTGTCGCCCCGAACCCGACCAGCCTTGCACCCGGCGCGGGAGGTCTCCCTTCGGCCCCCGCTCTCCCCGCTGTCCCAACCGGCCCCTCGGTCCCCTCCTACCCGTCACTGCCGAGCCCGGCTCTTCCCTGATGTGACCCTCGTTCCGCTTCGGCTTCTCAGCCCGATGAACTCGCGGCTGAGAAGCCCTATCGAACCGCTCTTGGTTGCCTCAACATCAAACCTTTCAATCTGTTAGGGAACCGCCACGCCACGCCGTGGAGGGACGCCGATCACCGTTGCGCCTCGAAAGAAGACCGTGCGGCAGAAACCGGCATCGCTCGCCAACCATCCAGGCCTTAAACCGAGACCTATAAGATTCGCGTTGCTGATGCCGCGAGAAGATGTTGAAGAAACCAATTTTTCATCCTACCATCTGGCCGCTTAGTATCTGAGAAATGACCGGGTTCGAGCTTTTGGCGAGGTCCCTATGCATACTCTGCCAAGCGTAGCCATGTCTTTTCATCTCCGGGTGAAGCTTTCTCGAGCCCCAAGAACCCGCAAGTTTGTGTTCGCTGTTGGATGGGTGAAAGGGTACGTGCACGGGGCTGAGCCGTGTCGAACGCGGGAAAGAAATCTCTTGTCTGGCCCCCCCAGGTTGACATAAAAAGCCCGTAGGCCGATCCTGCGGGTTGCCATATCGCCAGGGAATTGCGGCGCCACCCGTGAGGTCTCCTTTCTAGAATCTCCTCGGAGGGACGACGTAGGTGGCGATGATCGCTCAATAACTCGAATCGGATTTCAAGAAGTCTTGCTTGCCCCGCGAGGCAAAGCCGATCATCATGGACAAAGAGCCGGTAGGGAGGTTGCCTTCCACCCTCTTCCGGGGTAACCAGTCCGAACCGATGCCCACACCTAAGACACCGCTTATCCTGATCGCCGACGACGATCCTAATGTCCTCAAGGCACTCAAGTTCCACCTCGAAGCCTGGGGCTGTCGCGTGGCTTTGGCACTCGACAAGGGGCAGCTCTATCGCGAGTTGGATCGTGAGTCCGCGTCGGTCTTATTGCTGGACGTTCGATTTGGCGAGCACGACGGCGTTGAACTCCTGCGCGAGTTGATCCAGAAGTTGCCGAACCTCGTCGTGATCATGATGACCGCGTTCGGCACAATCGACAGCGCGGTCGCCGCCATGAAGCTGGGCGCGACGGATTACCTAACGAAGCCGCCTGACTTAAACAGGCTTAAAGTTCTGATCGGCGATGCGATTACCAAGGCCAGCTCCGAGAAGTCGCGAGGCGATCGAAAGCCGTCTCCCAGCGAAGAGACATCGGGCCCGGTGATCATCGGCAGTGGTTCCGCGATCGCGCGGCTCAAGCAGCTCATTGCAGGGGTCGCCCCTACCGACGCCACAACCCTCATCCTTGGTGAAAGTGGCACCGGCAAAGAGGTGGTTGCTCGCTCGATTCACGCGCAATCGAATCGAAAGGACCAACCGTTCATCGCGCTGAATATGGCGGCTCTCCCCCGGGAGCTGGTGGAGAGCACTCTCTTCGGCCACGAAAAAGGAGCCTTCACCGGCGCCGACCAACCGCAGGAGGGATCAGTCGAGGCCGCCGACAAGGGAACCCTTTTCCTGGACGAAATCGGCGAGATGGATGTCGGCTTGCAGGCCAAGCTCTTGCGATTTCTCCAGGAGCGGACCTTTCAACGCGTCGGATCGAGCAAGCAGCGCGCGGTCGACGTCCGGATCATCGCGGCGACCAATCGCGACCCTCTGGAGCAGGTGCGCAAAGGACAGCTCCGAGAAGATCTGTACTACCGCCTGAACGTCGTGCCGATCATCTTGCCGCCGTTGCGAGAACGTCGAGAAGACGTGTTGCCGCTCGCCGAACACTTCCTTCGGCGGGTCGCCTTACGGTACGGCCGCGCCCTGACGGGCTTTTCCCCTGAGGCCGCACAGGCTCTCACGCGATATGATTGGCCCGGGAATATCCGGCAGCTCGAGAACCTTATCGAACGCCTGGGGATCTTTTGCGCGGGGCCGACCATCGAGCTCGACGCGATTCCCCCTGAGATCCTCGCAGCACCGGGACAAGTGCCGAGCGCACCCGCCGAGGCGCCGACGAACCCCACCGCGCGTCCGAACACATCCCCCACCAGCGAAGGGGGAGAAGTGCTTCGCCCCATTGATCAGATGGAGAAGCAAGCCATCGAAGAAGCCCTACGCAACGCACGCGGCAACGTGCGCGAGGCGGCGAGAACGCTGGGGCTCGGTCAGGCCACGGTTTACCGCAAGATCAAGCGTTATGATATCCATCTGGATTGACCTGAGCTGACAGCGGCAGCCCTCGCTCAATCCGGCGGACGATCGCGGCGACGACTTCGACGAGCTCGACGATCAGGTCGATGTCGCGGTTCTCTCGGATCGCGTCTTCCAGCACGCCGGCCACTTCGGTGAGTTCCCAGTAGCCGTACATACCCGCGCTGCCCTTGAGCTTGTGTGCAACGCTTTTCACCGTCTCGAGATCCCGATCGTGTAGGCTCCGATAGATCTCATCCAGTTGGACGCTCAGGTCCCCCACGTAGTCGCGGATGAGGTCGAGGAAATCGAGATCCCCCGCGAAGTCGGAGACCAGAGGAGACTCATCGTCACTCGAGGAAGAAGAGGTCACGAGCTTTTCCGCGGCAGGGGCCACGTCTCCTGGGGTGTTCGCCCCGCCTTGTTTTTCAAGAAACCGATGAAGGACAGAGGCAAGCCGCTCCCATTCGACGGGCTTCCGCAGGTAATCGTCGCAGCCGGCTTCTAGGCACTTCTCCGCATCGCCGGTCATGGCGTGCGCAGTAAGCGCGACGATCGGAGCCTCATAGCCTGACGAGCGGAGCAGACGAGTGGCTCCGTAGCCGTCGAGCTCCGGCATTTGCATGTCCATCAAGATCAGATCGTAGGCGCGCTTCATCGCCATGTCGACAGCGAGCCGGCCATTTTCGGCAATCTCGATGGAGAGACCGAGGCGCTGAAGGTAGTACGAAACGACGCGCTGATTGTCGCGGCTATCCTCGACCAGCAACACTTGCGCGCCATTGAGCGTCACTGCCCGAGAGTCGTGGACCGAAAACCGCGACCCGATGACGGCGAAGAGGTCATCATCGGGGTTAAAAAAACCCGCGGCGTGGTCGATCGTCGTGGGCAGACGGAGCGAGAATCGGCTTCCCACCCCTACGCTGCTCTCCACGAGGATCTCGGCTCCCAGACTCTCGGCCAGGCGCTCGGCGACATTCAGCCCCAACCCCGTGCCGCCGAAGACCCGGGTATGGGAAGTGTCCGCCTGATAGAAGGGGGTGAAGAGGTTGGCGATCTGCTCGGGAGTCATCCCGATCCCCTCGTCCTTCACATCGATGACGAGGACGCCGGAGGTTGCCGCGGTTGCAGGTTCGAAGCGAAGCTTGACCTCGATCTTTCCTTCATTGGTGAATTTGATCGCGTTGCTGATGAGGTTGAAAAGGATCTGCCGGAGCCGGGTGGGATCGGTCCAGAACAGGCGAGGGATCTTCCCCAGCGAGGTGGCCGACAACTCGAGAGCCTTTTCGCGGGCCTGGACATTCAAGGCGGAGAGGACCTCGGCCAGAATCGCAGCCGCTGAGACCATCGAGCATTCAGGTTTGGCGCGCTCCGCCTCGAGCTTCGAGAGGTCGAGTAGATTGTTGATGATCTGGAGCAAGTGCTGGCCGTTGCGGCTGATGTTCCCCAGGGCTTGAACATGGAGATCCTTGGAGAGCGCGCGATCCTGAAGCATGTCCGCCGAGCCCAGAATCGCCGTCAACGGCGTCCGGATTTCGTGGCTCATGTTCGCGAGAAACTCGCTCTTAGCGCGGCTACCAGCCTCGGCGGCGTCGCGGGCACGCGTGAGTTCCTCTTCGACCCGGCTCCGCTCCGTCATGTCGCGGAGAATCGCGGCCAGGCATAGCGAGTGGTCGCTGTCCGGCTCGCGAACGAGAAAGAGACTGATCTGCACGTCAATGGTCGATTGCGTCTGGGAATTCAGCACCCGCCCGGGCCCGGCCCAGGAGCCTCGGACCATCACGGCCGGCAGGGCCTGGGTTTTCAGCAGCGTTTGGGTTGGCCCATCGAAGTGATGATAGATGGACTCATCAATCAACGCGTCCTGTCCGTTCAACCCGACGAGAGCACGGCCAGCGGGATTGATGTAGTTCACCCGGCCGTTCGAGTCGGCCATGGCGATGAAGTCGCCGCTGTTTTCGACCAGGGCGGCAAACATGCGCAAGCGTTCTTCCGTACGACGGCGTTCGGTGATGTCGAGAGCGACCCCAATCACCCCGCGATTCTCGCCGGCTGGACCGCGCAAGGGAGAATAGTGCCCCTCGAGGCTGACATCCCCCACGTCCGTGCGAACCACGAACGCTTCCCCTTTCAAGGCACGCCGGAGACCGGCCAACGCCTTGGGGTTGTCCGGATAGAGGTCGAAGATGGTCTTCCCGACAAGATCAGCGCCGGCCAAACCAAGGGCGCTCAGGGCTTTCCCCTTCGCGAGCGTGATTATCCCCTGTGGGTCAAGGGTGAAGAGAATCACGGGGGCCTCGGTGATCACGGTTCCCAGTCGCTCTTCACTCTCACGGAGCGACTTCTCCGTCGACTTGCGTTCGCTGAGATCGCGGAAGCAACAGGTCAAGCCGGGATGATCGTCAAGCTGGAAGGGAACGACCGTAACCTCGGCGGGAAACACCTCGCCGTTGCGCTTCCGAGCGCGAAGCTCGACGGGCTTGCGGCTCCCTGAGGCGAGGCCGGGCGTGAGAGCGAGGCTCAGAGCGCGGCGGTGGATCTCGCGTGATTCGACGGTGAGGATGAGCTCGGCCATCGGTTTGCCGAGAACGTCATCCCTGATGAGGCCGAAGGTAACCTCAGCGGCCCGGTTGAATTCGAGGATACGCCCTTGTTCGTCGGTGAAGATCATTCCATCGAGAGCGGCTTCAAGAATCGCGGCACTCCGAGACTCGCTTCGCGCCAGTCTCTCCTCGGTACGGCGGCGGCGGAGGAATTCGCCGATCTGGCCGCCAAGGCCGGTCAGCATGGTCATCAAGGCGGGGTCGCTTGAGAGGGTCTCGGCGGTGAAGAAGGTCATGACCCCGAGAAGAGCGTCCCCATCCGCCACGGGAAAGCCGAAACCGCCGCGAAGGCCGGAGACCGCGGCGGGGGACTGCCGTAAAAACTCGGGATCTTGCGCCAGGTCTTCGACCCACCAGCGCGTCGAGCTTCCATCCCAGATCCGTCCTGGAAGCCCCTGCCCCTTCGAAAAGGTGAATTCTCGAGACGCCCGCTCGAAGGCCTCCAGTTCCGGTCGAGGAGCATGCCAGGTCTTGGCCAGTGTCAAAAGCCCGGCCGTTTCATCGAGCGTCCAGTACTCGCCGACATCCAGGCTGAGCCCTCGCGTGATCGCCTCCAAACAGAGAACGATCGCTTCCTCGGCCATCTGGGCGCTCGTCAGAACGCGCAAGGTCTCGAACTGCGTGGCCAGCCGCCGTTCGGCACGTCTTCGCTCGGTGACATCGACCCCGGTGCGAACGACGGCCTCAATCGACCCGTCGGAGGCCACGATGGGCGTCTCAGTCCAGGTGAGAAATCGGCGCTCTCCGGTTCGGGTCTGCCAAACCCCTTCGTGCGACCTGGGATAAACCCGGGGATCCGGATCAACGACGTTATGAGGCCCGCTGGCCTGTTCCGTTTCCGGAATCAAGCCGACGTCCTCAAGGCGCAACCCTCGTATTTCGTCGAATCGATGACCGCTCACCAGTTCACACGCGCGGTTGAACTTGAGAACGGTGCCGTCTCGACCCAGCACCACAACGAGTGCACTCGTCGACTCAAGGACAGCGGCGAGCAGGTCTCGGTCGTCACTCATCGAGGTCCTCGTTCGCCACTGGGGGCGATCCGAGTCGGGTTTCTCCGGCCACTCGCAAGCGGCATGCAAGTTTTCATCGTAGCGGGTGACAAAATCCTCGGTTGGAACACGGCCTGCCGGGACTCGAAACGGCCAACCGTTCGTCATTCGTCATTCCATGTCTCGAACAGAATCAGCAAATCCCAGGGGGGGAGATGGAACCGCCACAAAGGCCGGCTGGACGACGGAACACAACGACGCCGCAAGCGCTGAGCGGTCGAGGTTCCGCGTCGTCCAATGAGCGAACGGAGCCCAAGTTCCAGCCGAGCGGTTGGCCTAGCTCCGTTGGCACCGGACAGCGACTCAGACCATGCGGCGATCGGCCATGCGGTATCGGGCTTCGTTGTGGATCAATGCCGGGCGTAGTCGGGCGAGAGTCATTTCTCCACGCAATACGTTCCAGAAAAGGAGCAGGTCATCGAGGTTCGTCTTGCGGAGCAGTTGCCCCACACGGGTGATTTGCGGGTTCTTCTTGCTAACTTGGAAAGTCACGTCGAATCGCCCCTGCTCGTTACGAGTCACCAACGCACCCCGACGGCACTCTGCACCGGCCGGACTTGTGCGAAATGTGTACGACCAGAATTCAACGCCACCTGTTCCCACGCGACGTTGCCGAGAAAAGACTGGGCCTCTATCGAGCTTCACCAGGATCGCCGCAAAAGCAAAAAGCGGTGAGAGGACCATCAGGGCCAGGCTCGCAAACAGGAAGTCCCCGCAACGCTTCACAACAAGACGGCTACGCGAAGAGGTCGCCGGCCCTTGGGACAAGACATCGTCCCACCTCAAACCTGGGCAGCGTCGCCCAAGCCCAACGACGGGCAAGTTGAAAACCGACATCGGTTTCACTCCTCATTCGCATCGATTCTCCGCATCTCTTGGAGACGATCACTACACAAGGCAGATGCTGTGCCAATGCTCGACTTCCGACCGGAGAAGCCGCATGCCTCCTTGTTTTTCCGGGGAAATCGCTCCAGGAGAGCGAGAGAGCCTCCTTCGTCTCGATCTTTTTGCCTCATCGGGAGACCCGCCCTCGTCTCAGAATGAGACAACCTCGACGAAATCGGTGAGAAAAACCGCGAAATCTCTCAAAAAGCGGGCATGGCACGCAACATGGATGGGCTAAACACCGTTCCCTTGGCAATACGCTCAGAGCGATTGAAGCACTCGACAAAAACAGCGCTTGCGGGCCCCACGATTTGTCCTCGCATGCAACGCGGTATGACGCGGATCGTGAGGCTCTCCTCCCTGCTTTTGCCGATTCATTCGCCTGGGGAAATATGCCTGGCAGCCGTATCCCATAAGGAGAATCTCTTCCCGCGAATCCGTCATTGGAGTGAGTTCAAAGCCTCGGTTCGTGGATGCACCGGGCGCCGCTGTGCAGTTGCACGCGATTGATGCAAGCCATGCTGGCTTAAAGCTGTCTTTTCAGCGTATCCGTCCCCGCCCGATCGACATGGCTTCTTTACCGACAACCGATCCAAATTTCTCGATAATGAAGGGCTCTTTTGATCAAGAGTCCAAACCTTGGTTACAGCTTTCCTACCTCTCCGCAACCGAAGTGAGGCGTGGTTATGCCTGGGGAATCGCGAATCGGCTACATCGGAGTGGATGTCCTTAATAACACAACGGTCTGTAACGAAGCCCTCGGCCTTCTGCGTGCAGGGGTGCCCCTGGAAATCGTCTCGATCCATCCGCGTGAGAGGTCGGCTTTCTACCAAGATACGACACAGCGAGAGTTACGCGGCCGCGTCGAGACGCTCTCTCCCATCAAGGGGAAACACCTCGTATTTGCCTTGCTCTCCGCTCCCCTGATCTTTGGGTGGCGGTTCTGGTCGATGCTGACCAGGGCGATCTTTGCTCCGGCGGAGGGAATGCGACAGCGGCTCCAGGTGATTTACCAGACGATCCCCGCCCTGCTCCTGGCACAACGATGGAGACGCCGAGGGATCCGCCACATCCACGCGCATTGGGGTCATGCCGCGACGGCGGTCGCGATGCACACGGCGGAACTGCTCGGCGTAGGGTTTAGCTTCACCGGCCACGGCAACGACCTGTTCCTCCACCAGACCTGCCTTAAAGACAAGCTTCGTCGCGCGCGCTTCACGGTCTGCGTCTCTGAGTATCACCGCCGCTACTACCTCGACCTTGGGGCAGATCCCTCTCGGCTGGAGGTAGTCTATTGCGGCATCGACGTGGACCACTTTTCCGAAGAGGCCGCGGCAGTTCCCAAGGCAATCCCCGCCCGGATCGTCGCCGTGGGACGACTCTTCGAAAAGAAGGGGTTTGCCGACCTGGTCACAGCCTGCGCGCTGCTCGAAGCCGATGATTTCGACTTTGAATGCCTCATTGCCGGCTCGGGGCCCGAGCAATATGACCTCGCTCAAATGATTCAGGAGCACAACCTGGAGGGGATAGTCCGACTCACCGGCACCACCCCTCTGCAGGAGGATCTGCCGATCCTTCTCGCTTCTTCTCTGATTTTTGCGCTTCCATGCGTTCGCGACCGCGACGGCGCTATGGATGGTCTGCCGCAGGTTTTGATCGAATCTCTGGCCTGCGGAATTCCCGTAGTCTCCACGCGACTGGCAGGCATTCCCGACCTGATTCGTGACGGCACAAACGGCCTGCTCATCGAGCCCGGCGATGTCCGAGGGCTCGCCCTGGCTCTGGGACGGCTGCTCAAATACCCGCAGCTCGCCACGCACCTTGGGGAGCAGGGCCAATCCTGGGTGCGCGAGCATTTCGGCCGCGATGAGTCCGTACACCGGCTCGCCTCCCTCTTCCGCTGGGCAGCAGCGACTCCCGGCTTGTCTCCCCCCGAAACGGCCTGGCCGGCCGCCCCCGGTGCCTGCAGCGAGTATCCCGAGCGTGTCCTGACGGAAACGGCCCTCTGATCCTCGTTCCCCTTCCTTTCCTTTGCAGGCTCCCCTGCGCCGCGACCCGATCGCCCGAAATGGCCTGATATCCAGGGCCGCGCCCTTCGCCCCATCCCAGAGCCTTCCACCAGCTCCAAGACGCTCCCCTGCCCTCGAGACAGGAAAGACCGTCGCGTGAAGAGCGGGGTGCGTTCTGGCCCGGTTCCACTATGGAGAATGCGCACTACGGTCGCGTGCGCGAACGGCCACGGAACCGCCTACAGTCCATTGCCGCGGAAATGCGTCCACGTGATCTTCCCGCCTCACTCCTCCGATTGATAAACCTCGTCGCCAACCGGCTCAGAATGAACGGTCGCTCCTCATAATGATTCTCATTTCGCGCGGGAGAATCGGAAGCGACGTGGGAAATGATCGCGCGACACCGGCATGAGCAAGGTTTCCGGCGCCGCCGACTTTCACGCCAGAATGCTTGATTTTTCGCGGAAAAATACGCAAATCCCCTTCTGGTATGCCTAAGAAAAGCGACCACAGGGCCGGTTGAGAACCCGTTTTGGCACGAGCCCAATTGAGGCGTTTCGCAACTTTGGCATTCGATTCGCCTTGAGAGAATATCAATCGCCCGCGAAGGAGCGGGGCTTGCTCGAAAGGAGATGACTGCAAACGTTTGGAAATCGCGTTCAGTTGTTCTTCGATCGCACAAGTTTGATGGACAACGACGAGTTCATCGACGATTCGCGGAGGTTTTCCCAGGAAAAAAGAGAGGCATGATTCGACGCGGAATCTCGACGGCAACACAGACAGTGATCTCCCCCCCAAAAGTGATCTTGTCTATGAAGCCTCGAACCCCGAATCGATGATGATCCGGGGTCTGCCAACCTTATTTCTCGGCTCAAGACAGGCCTCGATCAAGATCAGGGCGAAGGCCGCCCCCATTCGTGGAGTTGACCCGCCGCGACGAAGCGGCATTTCCAGGAAGTTGTCTTCGGCTTATGCGGGCTAATCGCGACGAGGCGACGCCCTCCGAAGTCCCTTCCTGGGCTGGCCTCGACGTCGAGGACTCAGGTATCCAACGGGGAGCTGCGAGGCCCGGTTCGCCTCGCTCGCCCCAAATTGAGAGACAGGTCTGTTCATCCCGGCCATGGGGGCGTTTTTACCGCGAAGAATGGGGTCCGATTCCTCGACCGTGCGACTATCGGCACCTAATGCTCCGCTCGCCGGAGAGTCGCCAACCGAGGAACGGTCAAAACAACGGGACAGGGCTTTTGGCCAAAACAAATGGGCTCCACGTCGCTTCATCGAGCCCGTGATCTCCGAAAGCTAGGTTCGGCGAGGACTGATGATGGCCAGGTCGATCGTCATCACCGCCGCGTCGCCCGTCGCAAGTGAGTTCGTCGTTCCGAGGGCCCTAAATACATGAAAACACTTCGTTTCTTGCAGAAATGGGTTTGAGCGGTTCCTTGAATTTCTCGTTCCGCGGTTTCGTCCCGGTAGCAGCCTCGACTTATGAGGTGGGCACGCCGTGAGCCTGGATCCCCCCCCAGGTTCCGTGCGCATATCTCGATCTCGTGCTCACAGCGGAGTTCGGAGTGATGAGGATCCTCTACAGTCATTACCTGGCTGATGATGACCATCCCGATGCGCAGATGATTCGAGCCATCGCACGCGAGCTTAGGGCGCGAGGGCACGAATTATTCGTCCATCGCAGCGCGGGGCCCCCCGAACAAGCAGAGCCCACGGCGCGATCCTCTCTTCGAGGAACCAGACGACTCCGCAAAGCCTTCTGGTTCACATCGGCCATGACCCGGAATCGGGCGATGTTTCGACGCGATGTCGAGGTCATCGAGGCCGTCAAGCCAACCATCATCCTCACGCGGCAGGACGCTTACTGCATCTCGATGGTCGAGGCCGCAAGACGCTTCGGCGTGCCGCTGGTCACTTACGCCACGACGCCGGTCGCTCATGAGGCTCGCCGATATGGTCGAGCGGAGGGCCGATTTCATCCTCCTGGTCTGATTGAGGCGGTCGAGCGACGCACGCTACGGCACAGCCGCGCAGTCATCACCATCAGCGGACCGGCCGCGAGACTGCTCGGTAGGTACGAATTGCCCACGCCGGTGCACGTCGTTCCGAACGGGGTGGCACCGGAGCGATTTCCTCTTCTCGACCCGACCGAGCATGGGACGCTGCGAGCTCAGAGCGGATTGACCGCCCCATTTGTGATCGGTTTCGTGGGAACCTTCAAGCCGTATCACGCCATCGACAAACTTCGCGACCTGATTCTCAATACGGCTCACCGCCAGGACATTCAGTGGCTCTTGATCGGTGATGGACCCGAGCGTGCTCGGCTCGAGGCTTCCTTATCAGGGCGAAATGGCGTCACCTTTTTGGGGCGCCGACCTGCCGAGGAGATGGGGCGATGGATGGCGATCATGGATATCGCCGTGGCTCCTCACCCGCAGCCCGATGGGGAATTCTACTTCTGCCCCTTGACTATCCTCGAATACGCGGCGGCCGGCTGCTGCGTGATCGCCAGTAACCAGGGAGATATTCCTCGACTCCTTGACTATGGCCGAGCGGGTATCACGTTCGCCGACTCTTCTTGCGAAGCCTGGGTGCGATCCATTCTCAAACTGATCGACGACAAAGCCTGGAGGCAAAAGCTTGGAGCCTCGGCCCGGACGCAAGTGATGACGCACTACACCTGGCGGAACAGCGCAGAGCAAGTCGAATCCATTCTTATCAGCGCATTGACATCCACGCCCCTTCAGTTTGACCTCCGTCCTCGAAGAGGCAATGACGACATCCCTGATCACCGCGATGTCGAAACCAATGACGAGTCACTCTCTCACGGCTCGAGCTCATGAGTTCATGGCGAGCTCACACCAGAAGGTCGCCGAGTTCGCCGCAAGCGGAGAGCTCGTTGAGGACCGCTGATGCTTTCTCCATCCCACGTGAGCGATCAGGTCTTTCTCACGTCAGCCGCTCGTCGCGTCACATGCTCAGCGCTGGCGAGCCGGTTCATCTTGTGATCCGAGAAGACCGACAAGTCTTGAAGAGACTTGAACGGTCGAACGCCGTTTTGTTGCCGGTTTAGCACGATTTGATGACGGATTCGCGAATCTCCTGGTGGAACTCTTGCCTTAGAAATAGTCGTCGCATATCCTAAGCTGGGCCATTTGGAGAAGCGTGAAAAAGAGGGCACCTGAGGGCTTTCGGACGTCTCGTCTCCTATTTAGGTAGGGATTCTTGGCGGAAGCGTTGACGTGACACCTCCGTTCGTTCCGATGGCCTCAAGGCCATGGTCAATGCTGGCCTCTGACTGAGGTGAGAGCGACCTTCTTCTAATCCGCTCACACCCGAATGCTCATGCGTGACGATTCTGATGATCTCGTGCGAGGCTTGATCGTCACGGCCTTCAAAGCCAAGTTTTCCCAATGCCATCAAGGTGGCAGCGTCACTTCCCGGGCGGCTTCGACGATCCCCGAGTTTCTCATCCCCCCAGGGCAGTTTGCACTCGACTCTCTGTGAGAATCTAGGGATGTCCTCATCTGACCTCCGACCGTTGCTTTGATCGAATGGCCGGAGACGACTCACGGAGAAGTGCCAAGTCTCGAGAAATGTCGATAGGCTTTCTGGATAGTTCTGGCGGCATTGCCAGGACGACTCGAAGGGCTCTTCACCTCTCTCGCGCCAAGGCGATTCTCCCGGTGCAAAGCATGCAATCTCTCTGTGAGATCCGCTCCCGGGTCAGCGGTCATTCCCTGATCTTTGCGTGGTGAAAACCCCGGAGACGTGTAGAGAGTTCTCGCGGAGACTCCCGCTCAAGTCTCTCGATGGTAACGGCTCGCCGCTCCAACCGGGCTGCGTCTTTTGAAGTACACCATGCGAGGCGGGTCGGCAGACAGGCTGGCGATCCAGAAGCTTTCCAACGCGATCAAGTGAGGGGCTAGATTCATGACTCGAAAACTTATCGTTGAATTCATCGGCACCTTTTTCCTAGTGCTGACGATCGGCCAGACCGTGGTCGGCGCGAAGGCTGGCTCGGCCGCCGCTGACCTCGCGCCACTCGCGATCGGATCGGCGCTGATGGTCATGATCTACGCTGGAGGTCACGTCTCGGGTGCACACTACAACCCGGCCGTGAGCCTCGCCGTTTGGCTTCGAGGCAAGTGCAGCAACGCCGAATTGCCGGCCTACTGGATCTCGCAGGCACTCGGTGCTTCCGCTGCCGCGTTCACGGTTCTGTTCCTCAAAGGGTTCCCGGAAGTTACCGCTGGTAAACCCGAGATCCTCCCGGCGCTCCTCGCCGAGTTTCTCTTCACCTTCGCGCTTTGCTACGTCGTGCTCAACGTTGCCACCGCCAAGGGGACTGCGGGAAACTCGAACTATGGCCTGGCCATCGGCTTCACCGTGCTGACCGGCGCGTTTGCCGTCGGAGGCATCTCAGGGGGTGCGTTCAACCCGGCCGTCGCCCTGGGAGTGACCATCATGGGCTTGTCTTCCCCGGGCAATATCTGGATTTTCCTCGTCGGCAATTTCCTCGGCGGACTCGCCGCTGGGCTGGTCTTCAACATCCTTGACATGGGTGACGAACGAGAAGCAATCGCTCAGATCACAGAGTCTAGCGTCGCTCCCGTGATCCAGGTTGTTGAGCCGGCCGCCCCCGAAGGAGAGAGGGCCTCTTCCTGAGGCTTGCGTTCCTGGAACTTCGACGACCAGCCGTCTTCGAACCAGTCGGCTCTCTTGTCTCAGGCAACTGCGCCTGAGAACAAGGGAGCCATCACTTCTCCCTGGCAGAGCTGGATCGGACGAGCAAGTCGATCCCTGAGCTCGGTCGTGGGGTCAATCCCAAGCACATGGTAGATGGTCGCGGCGAAGTCGGCCGGTGAGTAGGGCCGGCTCGCCGGGTAAGCCCCCATTTTGTCCGACGCCCCCACCACTTGCCCCCCTCGCACGCCCGCCCCGGCGAAGGTCGCCGAGAAGACAGACGCCCAGTGGTCGCGCCCGTCCTTTGTATTGTTGTTGCCGGTGCTCCGTCCAATGCGGGGGGTTCGGCCGAATTCACCGGTGACCACCACCAGGGTGTCGTCAAGCAGACCGGAGGCCTGAAGGTCGTCCAGCAAGGCGGAGACCCCCTGGTCCGTCGGAGGCAGCAATCGCCCTTTGAGCGTGGTGAAATTCCCGGAATGCGTGTCCCAGGTCTGAACGTGCCCCATATTCACCTGAACGATGGGCACTCCCGCCTGCACCAGCCTGCGCGCCATCAAGAGCGACTGCCCGAACATGTTCCGGCCATAACGGTCTCGAACTTTCGGATCTTCATGCTCGATCTCGAACGCATGAGCGACCCTCCCCGACGACAGCAATGAATAGGCTTGCTCTCGTTGATCGACGAAAGGATCCTTGTCTCCATGCGCTGCGGTTGCCCCCGCGTAACTACCGAGATCGTCGAGGAGTGCCCGCCGGCGCCGGACACGATCGGCATCGAGTCCTTCGGGCAAGGACAAATCTCGCACCCGAAAGCCCGGGAGGTTGGGATCCTGACGAATCAGCCAGGGGTCATGCTTGGGTCCGAGAAATCCCGCGTGTTGCCCTGGCCAGGTCAAAGGCCCTTCCATCAAGAATGTCGGCAATGTCACACCGCTAGGAACCCCGGCCTCGGAAGGACGAAGCTTGTCCAGCACCGATGCGTAACAGGGATAATCGTCACGGGAAGCGATCTTGTCGAAAAAGGCCCCGGGCTGGGCATGGCCGGTCAACAGTTGGTGGGTACCGTTCAGGTGATTCGTATGCTCGTGAGAGAGCGACCGAACGATCGCCAGCATGTGGGCTCGAGATGCGAGTCCAGGCAGGTGCTCGCAAACCTGGATTCCGGGAACGCTCGTGGCGATCGGCTTGAACTCTCCACGGATCCCTTCCGGGGCATCCGGCTTCATATCCAGAGAGTCGATATGGCTTAAACCCCCGGTCAGGAAGACGAAGATCATCGACTTCGGCTTCCGTGACGCCGGGTTCGATGCCGTCCCCCCTCGAACCGGAGATCGGCCAGCCAGCAGTCCGTTGAGCCCCAACCCAAGGAACCCCGAAAAGCCGACCTGGAGGAATTCGCGGCGGAGAATTCCGGTGGGATGAGCAAAGAGGTGGGTCATCTTCTGCGATCCAAAGTTCCGGCGCGGGGGTGCAGGATCTCAGGGCGGGCCACTCTTCTCAAACATAACTTGAACACCGTCAAGCGGCAAGGAGATTCACCCTACCGAGAGTGGATGGATCGAAAAGCCTGGGGCGTCATCGATGGAGCCGAAGGGGTTACTTCAAACCTTTGGACTGAGTCTTCGTCTGGATCGCCTTGAGTTGAGCCGCTCGCTCGGCGGCCGCGGCGTGGATTTCCTGCACGCGGGCCTCAAGGGGCTCGGCATCCGCGTCGCGATGGATTTGGCGGAGAAAGAGGGCGTAGTGTTCGAGAGACTCGACGAGGTCCGGATCCTCGGCGTTGAGCGAGGCCTTCCGGATGGAGAGCGCTCTTTTGAAGAGTTCTTCCGCCTGGGCGTTCCGCCCCTGCCCCGCGTTCACGACCGCGAGCTCGTCAACAATCACCGCCACGTCGGGGTGTTGTGTGCCAAGCGTCTTCTCCTGCAAGGCGAGAGCCTTCTTGAGGTGGGGTTCCGCCTGGTTGAAATGGCGTTGAGCCCGCTCGATCATGGCCAAGACGTAAAAGCTTTGGACCAAAGACTCAGACTTCACTCGAGGGTGAGCCAGGCGGACCTCCAGAGACCACTGCGCGAGAGGCTCGGCTTCAGAGAAGCGTCCCTCGTGGTAGAGGGTTCGAGCCAGGTCTCCATAGCTTCGGGCCATGAGCCGTTGATCGTGGACTTCATACGGCCGCACCGCCTCAATCGCGGCCTTGAAGCACTGCTCCGCTCTGATGTAGTTCCCCTTCAAGAGCGCGCGCCAGCCCGAATCATTGAAGAATTGCCAATCGCGTATCGAAGCGGTCGGGATGGATTCGGTGGGTTCTGCCGCAACAGCCAGAGACGATGTCGCGAGCAGAGTCAAAACGGCGGCGAAGCGCGGGAGGCGTGGCATGGAAGAGCCTCGCTGATGAGTGCCAGCCGAGTCAGACCGGCAACTCCCGCTTGGGAGAGAAGCTGGCGACACAAGGCATTCCTATCCTTCGACCCGCTGGCTTTTTCTTCATCGTAGCTGGGCCGTAAGACAATTGCCAATGCCACCGCTCTTTGAACACATCGATCTCGAAGGAACTCCGATAACCCGGTGTTGTCCCAGCGAATGCCGGTATTGCCAAACCTGGATTTCGGCCACTCGACTCTAGAAAGGCCCGAGGAGAATTCACGCACTCGGGCCCTTCATCAGGTCCATCGTTAATCAATCCTCGAGAGCGAGACCGGCTGGCTCGGTCAAGCGATCGAAGAACGCCGCTTGCGTCGTTTGATGTACGATTTCAGCCACCTCATGATCGGAATAGCTCTTGCGGAGCCCCTCGATATCGGCGTCGGTGACCAGTGCGGGATCCACCGTGATTTTGCGAGCCAAGGCGAGTGCCGCCCGCTCGGGAGCCGGGATCGAGTCCCCTGGATGGTCCAGGTTGAAGATGGCGTCATCCGTGAAGCCAAGGTCGTGGAGGCGGCGGCGGGCATGCCCCAAAGCATACCAGGCTCGGTCGTTGCGTGCGGCGACCCAGGCGATTTCCGCCTTCAGCTTCGGGCTCAGTTTTCCCTTCGTCTGCGAGTAGTACGTGGTGGCGATAGAGCTCTTGCCCCCCTTGGGAAAGTTCGCGAGCAGACGGACCCACTGCGGCAGCGGGCCCGAGATCGTCCAGTCGGCCGGGAGCACGCTACGCGCCTGAGCTTCATCGGCGAGAGGGAGACGAGGCGTGCGGGTCTTGCAGGCAGCCAGAGCCGCTTCCACCTGGGCCCGAGATTCGAGTGCGCCACGATCGAAAGGTTTGGCGCACGAAGGAGCGGAGGCCGTCGGATCCAGCGGTGCGACTCGACTGCGCAATCCTTTGTACTTCTCCGGAGTCGGCGTGAGATAAACCCGGTGCCCCTCCTGAGGAATCGCCAGCGGACCGGTCCACCGGTTCATCGAGTTGAACCCAGCGACCGCCATGATGATCTCGAGAATTTGCAGGTCTTTGTAATGGGACCGAAGACGATCGATGTCGGCGGCCGTGATCGCCTGAGGCTCCTTGGAGAGCTTGAGCGAAAAAGCGAACGCCGCCTGCTCCGCCGGCGTGAATTCCGACCAGTCGCCATCAAGGGCGGCAATCGTCTCTTCCTTGACGCCTGCCGACGACAATTTGGTCTCTTGGTGCCCCTGGCAATAGGTGCAATTGTTCGCCCGGGAAGCAATCCAGAAGAACATCACCTTGAAGGTGTTGTCGAGCGTCATGACCGGATCGGGCTCGCGGGAGAAGCCGCCAACACCAATCTCGGCCGGCAAGTAAATCTTGCGCATCCGGCCGTTGTTGATGATACCTCCCCCCAAGCCATTCGCGGGGTTCCGCGCCGCTCCCTTGGCTTTGGCCTCGGCGGCGCGTGCTTTCGCCTCGGCATAGTCTTGTTCCGTCGGCTCCGGCAGCGGCAGCCGAGGATGCGACAGCTTCGATTTCTCGAGCTGTTCCTTGAGCTCCTCACGGGTCGTGGCGACGACCGGAGGGGTATCTTTTTCTTCCGCGGCCACACAGAGCCCGGAGCTCGTCAGCAAGAAGAGAGAACAGGTCGCCTTTTGCCATCCCCATCTCATGAATTGAAGCTCCCTAAAAATTTCTCACTCTTTGACGCGTACCACGCCTAGGATTTAGAAGCTGTCGGCGCTCAAGACCTCGGCACCATTGCGAGTGCCCAGCGCTCGCCAGCTTTGGAGGTTGACCGAACTCTTGATGAATCGCACCGAGCCGTCGGCCAGGCACACGTTCACACCACCAGGATGCCGGCTGTTCGCAACGGTCATGATCCGCGAAGGAGGGAACATGCAAGAACGTGTGTTCGGCGGGCCTGAGTGCCAGTAGCTGGTGGTGGAGTGGTAACCGTAAGTCCAGGGGGCGCCGACGTTGGAGTAACCCTGCTTGGTCAGGTCGGAGATCACGGTTGCGCGGCACATGGCAACGGCGTCATCCCCATTCGTGGGATGTGTCCCAGGCGCGAAGGTATCACTGATTTCCGTGGCGATGGAATTGCTGAAGTCACCCACGACGTGCTCGCTGAACGCCGCAGTGTTGCTCGTCCCATCGATAACGTCGGCGATACGAATCGCCATGCTGCTGAAGAAAAGACCGTTGGGGGCGGGCATGTTGACGTTCACTTGACTTGTATCGTCAGCACCGTACCACATCACCACACTCGTCCCCTCGTTCGCCCGATAATTCACGGGCGCCCAGCCAAAGCCGGCAACCACTTGCCCGGCGGGAATCTGCGCGGGGGTGTCGGACGGGCAAAGGAAGCTGTTCACAGCGGTGGCCGCCCCCGTGACGTTCGAGGGATCGTAGCTGCCCAGGCTGAAGTTCAGTGTGTTGAAGATGACGGTCTGCTCCATGTAGCCCAAAATCCGCGCCTGCTGCGAGAACGGCCTGTAAGTTCCCGACTGCAAGGTTCTTCCCAGCGGCAGAGCCCCGTTCACGTCGTGGTAGTTGTGCATCGCAAGGCCCAACTGCTTCAAGTTATTGACGCACTGGGATCGGCGGGCCGCTTCTCGCGCCGCCTGCACGGCCGGCAGCAGCAGTGCGATCAACACGGCGATGATGGCGATCACGACCAACAGTTCGATCAGGGTGAATCCGCGGCGATCTCTTCTCATGGCAAGCTCCGAAATCCAAAGGAACAACGATTCATGAATCAATGATTCGACGATATAATGTGATCAGATTCTCACAACACTTCGCGTGCAGCCAGCGCACGCGCTTCCGAATCATCCGCGATGTTCCGAACCATCGCCGTGGAGAGCGATGATGGTTATGGAGCGGGATTGCGGAAGAAAGTCTCGATGACTACACGTTACGGGTCAGGACGAGAGTCCATGGCCCACCGATCGGAAATGTCACGCAAACGGCCGAAAGACCTACTAGAAAGCGAAGAATGAGTCCGGAGGATTGGATCTCTCGGTCCCGTCGGCCTTCGTCACCATGGCGTCGAACCGCCGTCTCCATGGAGACCTACGATTTCGAGCGCATGAAGAAACGGTTCTTGCGCGCACAACGAGCGTGATCGGTAGTCACAAAGAGAGAGGCTCAAACAAAACGAGGAGGGCGATCGAGTCGAACGCCGACGTGGCAAGAGAGTGCCATGTCGTCGCTGATGAGGAGGCGGTTCGCAGAGAGAACGGGCTGATGAGGAGGCGAGATCAAACAACCCCATTGCTCGAAGCGAAGCGTGACCGTCACCGGAACGGGTGCGGGAGCAGCGGGAGCATTCGAGCAGGAAGGGCCGGAACATGGCCGAGGGCGTAACGGAAGGGGATTTCCGCCATGGTCCGTGTCTTGCGGCATCAATTCCGTGAGCATCGCGGCGATATCGCCGTTCGGGGAATGCGAGCCCGACCCGATATCACGACGACAGCCGGCCCGCGCCGAGGAAGGCGCGAGCATGATGCCCAACCAGAGTGCCAGGAGCACCCAGGAGGCACGCTGCGTCCGATAATGTCGGACCAACACACTCATGATGACAGCTTATCGCTTGGGATACGTTGAAAAGTCGCAGTTCGCCGGACAAGGCGAGAAACATGATCTCTTTGAGGTTATCGCCAACGCAACACCAATTCAAGATCCCTTGTACGCAGACTTGAGAATCCAAGGCTTTTTGAAACCGAGGTCCCCATACGCACGTCGATGACCTGGGCCACCCTCCCTCATCCATGCATCAAACCTGCAAAAACCCTACGGCTTTTCGCAAGCCAGGTGACCGCCTCGCACTCCATTTCATGCAAATGCTTTGCTTTTTCGATCCAACGTATCATCCTTGTGGTCAATCTCATGCGACCAGAGGAATTCGTGAACGCGTCAAAGGTAAGATCGCCCCGGCGGTCGAGGCTTCCCGCCTCAGCGGCTACTCTCCGAAGTGATTCGTTGATCGGGTTAACTTCCATCGATCTCGAAATTACACGGGGCTGAGCCCTTTGATTCTGATAATGTCGAAGAACGGCACGCGGACAATCGTCCCCAAAGTTTTTCGAATTTCCTGCGCCGACGCGTCTTGAAGCTCCCTCAGTAGTGTCGGAACTACCACGTTCGCAGGAGTGAGGGACATGGCAACCGCACCAATCGGGGTCGCAATCGGGCAAATTCACCGGCTCTTTCTCGAGGGGACCGTCACGGGCCTATCCGACGCCGGTTTGCTCGAAAGATTCGTAGAGCACCGCGACGAATATGCGTTCGCCGCTCTGGTTGAACGGCATGGGCCGATGGTACTCGGAACCTGCCGCGCGATTTTGAAGGATTCGCACTTCGCCGAAGACGCCTTCCAGGCGACATTTCTTGTGCTCGCGCAAAAGGCTCATTCGATTCGAGGGCAAGAAGCTCTGGGCGGCTGGCTGCACCGCGTGGCCTACCGCATCGCCATTCAGGCGAACACCGCCGCGATTCGCCGCCGCTCGGTTGAACGAAGAGCCGGCGAATTGGCCGACCCACGCGAGTCGTTCTCGCAGGTCTCCGATGAGCTTCGGACCGTCTTGCATACGGAACTGGAGCGGCTACCCGAGAAATATCGGCTCTCCGTCATCCTTTGCGATCTTCAAGGGCTGACACGGCAGCAGGCTGCGCTTCAGTTGTCGTGGACGGAGTGGAAGGTACGCCGACGGCTCGAGCGAGGGCGAGAACTGCTACGCGGCCAACTGATGAGGCGAGGCTTCGCACTGACAAGCGGCCTGGTTGTGGCGGGACTGGCCAAGGAGGCGTCCGCCGCGGTTCCCGAAGGCTGGACGGCGGCCTCAGTGCGGCTTGCCGGAGCTTTTGCCGCAAGAGCGGGCGCCCGAGGACTCGCGTCCGCGACAACCCTCGCGCTGGCGGAAGGCGTGATGCAAAGCGCATCGTTCGTTCAATGGAAATTTGCGGTGGTGGCCGTTCTGACCGGCGTTGCGATGTGGCGAGTGCTAACGGCGATGGCCCCCGCCGCGACCGGAGACGAAATTCAGAAGGCCGGCATCGACCGACCGCAACGCGCTGGCCGAGTTCCCTCCGCATTGGCCCTTCGCGAGGCTCCCGGAGCCGAAGCTGGGAAAACCACCGCGGCGGATCTCATCACAATTCAAGGGCGCGTGATTGACCCCAAGGGTCAGCCGGTCGCGGGTGCGGCGCTCGGCTACTATGGTTCTTGGGCCCCGAGCAACAAGGCGGCCGGCAAGACACGCGCGGTCACCGACTCGGACGGGCGGTTCCACTTCACGGTTCCTCGCGCCGAGACCAACGAGTTCTGGAAGGAGCTTCCCGTTGTCGCCACGGCCGAAGGGTACGGGCCGGACTGGACGAACTTGAGCTCGGCTGGAGCTGACGGCCAACTGACACTTCGCCTCGTGCCCGATGACGTTCCCCTCGAAGGGCGGGTCCTTGACCTGCAAGGCCACCCCGTGGTGGGAGCCTCGGTTCAGGTTCAGCGGCTCGAGGTGCCTCAGCAGGAAAACCTGGATACCTATCTTCTCGCGTGGAAGAATGCCCAAGGAGACCTCGAGGGAACCATAGCGCGCACGCTCTTCAACACCGACTTGGCCGGCTTGTCCGACGCCGTGCGAACGAACTCCGAAGGCCGTTTCAAAATCCGGGGCATCGGCCGGGAACGAATCGCACGCCTGAGTGTTTCCAATCCCAGCATCGAGCAGACCGAGATTCGCGGTTTGACCCGGAACGGACTCGATCAGAAAACGCTCAACGCCGTGGATTCAGAAACCCAATTGACGAACAACCAAGTGCTTCGCCAGGGCCCCCAACCTTATGGAAGCCGCTTCGACCTCCTGGTTGGACCAGGGCGCTCCATCTCCGGCACCGTGCGGGATAGCAAAGGCAAACCCCTAAGCGGAGCGAGAGTCAGCGGAGGAGCCGAAGGCGAGGGTCATCGTCAAAATCTGGAAACCACAACGGATGCCCAGGGGCGATACCACATGGAAGGACTGGGGGTGGCGGCCAAGGTACGCATCAATGTTTTTGGTGTCCCTGGCACACGCGAACTCCCTGCCTCCAAGACATCGAGTCCCCAAGATGGGGTGAGCTCGTCCGTCCTTGACTTCACCCTGGAACACGGCATGAGCGTCAAAGGAAAGGTTGTCAACCACGAGACGGGACAACCCGTGGGAGGACGCAATGTCTTGGTCCTGTACCGCCCCAAGCCCGGGAACGTCTTTTACACCAACACCCCCCTGGGCGAATGGATGAATCACGTCGTCAGCGCCGAGCCTGTCAAGGAAGATGGCACCTTCGAGGCGGTCGCCGGTCCCGGCCCGGGCGTGCTGCTTGTGCAGCTTCAAGGCTCGCTCGAAACCCGCTACCTCAATTCGCGACGTAGTCCCAAACCCAAAACGACCGATGCCGCATCCAAAAATGCGGGAGATCCAGACAGGCCACTTCCCTTCTTCAGTTACGGAATTCCCTATCATTCCTACGTTTCGATTGAGCCTAAGCCCGATTCCCAAGAACTTGCTTGCGAGATCCGTCTCGAACCGAGCCGCGAGAAAACGGGCAAGGTCACCGGCCCCGACGGTCAACCGTTGTCCGGTGCCACAATCTCCGGACTGTCAGATCCGTTCGACAGACCTCGGGAGCTCAAGACAGACAGCTTTACCATCGAGACGCTTGCCCCCGAGCGTTCTCGCTACATCTGGGCAAATCATGCCCAAAAGAAGCTTGCAGGGGTCCTGTCTGTCTCCAGCGCAACGCAAGATCCGGTCACCCTTGCGCTCGAGCCCTGGGGGATAGCCACCGGCCGAGTCGTCGATTCCGACGGCCAACCTCTGAGCGGGATCCAGATAAACGCAGCCTATCGTGATGGCAAGAACGACATCGTGATTCGAGACTATGGTCAACCGTCGAACGCTCGGACGCTCTCTGACGATGAAGGTCGATTCCGACTGGAAGGTTTGATACCCGGGCTCAAGACGGAATTGCTCTTTCAGCGAAAAGGAAGTTCCTTTGTGGGAACCGGCCAACTCGAGGGGTTTTCTCTGAAGCCTGGGGAGACCCATGACGTGGGAGAAATCGCCGTCAAGCCCTACCCCTGAGGGATGGGGCGAGTGCCTGGGCGGATCTCAGCCTTCTCTTTTCGAGAAAGTTGATCGGCGAATCCCCTCGAGACTCTCTTTCCTGGTCGAAGGAAGTGACCATTTCGAGGGGATACTCACAAGAGGGGCGGGAGATCAACCCATGGCCAGCGCAACAATCGGAACGGCTCTACGGCAGATCCACCGGCTGTTTGAAGAGGGAGCCATCGCAGGGCTCTCCGATGCGCAGTTGCTCGAACGATTTCTCAATCGTCGAGACGGATCGGCCTTCGAGGTCTTGGTGGGTCGCCACGGTCCCATGGTGTTGGGAGTCTGCCGCGGCGTTCTGATCGACCGATCCGACACCGAAGATGCGTTTCAGGCAACCTTCCTGCTCCTCGCCCAGAAGGCTGGCGGCATTCTCGCGAGAGAATCGCTCGGAGCCTGGCTCCATCGGGTCGCACACCGGGTCGCGGCTCAGGCCAACGCTGACGCCGCTCGCCGCAAGGCCAAGGAGCGCTTGGCCCTGACGGCCTCTCAAGACGATAAGAAAACCGACGAAGTTCGAGATGAAGCCGGTGCTATCCTTCACGAGGAAGTGAACCGGCTTTCCGAGAAATATCGCAAGCCGCTGGTGCTCTGCGATCTGCAAGGGCAGACCCACGCTCAGGCGGCTCTCCAACTTCGTTGTGGTGAGGCCACCATCCGTCGCCGGCTTACAGCGGCGCGCGAGATCCTTCGATCTCGGCTAACCCAACGAGGTATGGCCCCGGTCATCGTTCTCTTCGCGGCGGGGTCGGCCGATCAAGCGTTGGCTACCCCTCTTACCTGGATGGAAACAGCCATCCGAGCCTCCCTCGCACCCGAGACAGGCCGGGCCTTCGCGACATCTCTGGCCAACAGAGTGGGGCGGGCGATGCTGGCGGGCAAAGTCAAGGTCGCCATGGCCGCGCTCTTGCTCATGAGCGCCGGCCTTGGTGCCGCTCAGATCGTGCAGGAGGGGCCTAATCCTCAGGCCATGAAACTTCCCCCCAAGGCTCCCCCGGCGCTGGCGCAAGAAAAGACCGGTGAATTAGCCTCGCAGGTGGAACTTCACGGTCTCGTGCTTGATCCCGAGGGAAAGCCGTTTGCAGGGGCCAAGATTTACCTGGCGGAGGGAGCGAAGGAATCAGACATGATTCCTCCAGCCGCAGCCCTTCGTGCGGCAAGCGGACCGGATGGACGCTTTCGGTTTACCGCGACTAAGGATGAGCTGCGTCCTACGATTGGGCCCGCTCAGCCTACCATGTCCGCGCTGGCGAAAGGATTCGGCCCTGGATGGATGAGGCTCGATGTCCAAGGGCTGGATCGGGAGTGGACCCTTCGTCTAAGCCGCGACGACATTCCCATCGTCGGCCGTGTCGTCAACCTTGAGGGCAAAGGCGTCCCCGGTGTCCGGGTCTCGGTCAACAATCTGGTCATGGTTCCGAACGACAATGTCGCCGCCTGGGTTGAAAAGCTCAAAGGGAACAACGGCCGTATCGACCCAGAGCTCTGGCATGAAATGAGGAACCGTTTGTTTCTGGGGGCAAGGGGTCCCTTGCCCGCGACAGAGACCGACAATCAGGGACGATTCCACCTCACAGGCATCGGCCGAAATCGCATCGCCTTCCTCACGGCCGAAAGCCCGACGATCACTTTGGCCTTTGGCTCGGCCATCACGACCGAACTTCTCAAAGATCTCCCGGTACCCCTTCCCGGGCAGGGAGAAGGAAAACTGCACGGCCCCAAGCTCGACCTCTTGGTCGCCCCGGGACGTGCGGTCGAAGGGGTCGTGAGAGACCGCAACACGAAGAAGCCTCTGGCCGGAGTCCGGGTTCAAGCTTGGCACATGAACGAAGGGATCACTGACGAACAAGGCCGATATCGGATCACGGGATTGCCCAAACAAAGCGAGCTCGAAATCGTCGCTAGGCCAGTCGACCTTCCTTACTTTACGACAACGAAGGCCATCGGAGACGCTCCGGGGCTTGCTCCGATCACCGTCGATTTCGAGCTAACCCGAAGTGTCTGGGTTGAAGGGAAGGTCGTCGACCGCATTTCAGGTAAACCCGTGCCGGCCGCACGCGTCGAATACTATCCCTATCGCGACAACCCATACCTAGCCAAAGCGGCCGGTTTTACAGGGCTCAACAACAACATTTCCGATGATGTACAGGCCATTACAGATTCAAAAGGCCGCTTTCGAATCGTCGCGCTGCCCGGAGGTGGACTGGTGGGCGTCCAAACCGGAAAATCAGGCTACCTCGCCGCCAAACCCTTGGATTCTCTCACAGCTGCCAGAGTGCTCCACGCAGCGAATTTCGAATACCAGATGCACGCTTACCAGGGGTTTGCCTCGATCAATCCCTCGGAAGACGCAGCTTCCGTCGCTTGCGAGGTTCTCCTCGAACCCGGACGCATCCAAACGATCAAGCTCGTTGACCCAGACAACAAACCGGTGGCGGGAAGCCTGATCTTCGGGTTCGAGGCTTCCACTCTTCCGAACGAACAGGCCCAGGCGACACAAGTCTCGCTGGTACACCCCAGTCCTGGAAGCCTCGACTCCTTGACCATGATTCACGAGAGTCGCCATCTCGGCGGGATGATCTTACTGAAGGGGGACGAAGCCACCCCTCTTCAGGTTCAGCTCAAGCCAACCGGAACCATTGTCGGACGACTCGTGGATTCGGAAGGAACACCTCTTCCCAACGTCGAGCTCCTGGCATACTTCGACGAAACAAGCCGAGGTCGAGGCATTTCGCGCGAGCATCTTCACGGAAGGATCGAGACAGGGCCCGACGGTTGTTTCCGCCTCGAGAACCTTGTCGGAGACGTCTCATACCAACTCCTGGTCATCAGCAAGCGAGGCATGCGAGACGCGAACAGCTACCTTCTCAAGGCCCGCTGGAAGGTCCAAGCGGGAGAAACGCGAGATTGGGGAGACGTTCGCGAGATCCCCTTCCGCGTGGAATGAGCGGCGCCATGGACTCAACCGATTCACAACCGGCCTGGCAGTGGGCATCCTTTGACGGAACGAACTTGTGGAGAATGCTCTTGGGCGGCACCGGTGAGACCTACCCGTGTTGTCAGTCTCGGTCCGCGGGTGTGGTCTGCCGGCATCGCTCAATGGACCTTCTCACCATGTTGCCGGCTTTTTCCAACCACCTCGCTGGGGATCGACAGGTTCGTCGAGAATCACTCCAAAAAGTCATGCCGTGGAATTCGCTCGAGTCATCAGTATGAGTGTCGCCACTCACCGAGACTGGGAGCCTGAGCCATGACCATGACGGAACGCGGAGACGTCTTAGCCAATCTCCAACGCCTCTTTGATCAAGGCAGCGCGTCGGGAATGACCGACGCGCAACTCCTCGACCGATTTCTCATCTCCCGTGACGAAACGGCCTTCCAACTTCTGCTCGAGCGGCACGGCCGCATGGTTCTGGGGACCTGTCACGCCATCCTCCATGACCCGCACGAGGCCGAGGACGCCTTCCAGGCCACGTTCCTCGTCTTCGTGCATAAGGCCAAATCGATCCGGGGTCATGATTCGCTTGGGGGCTGGTTACATCGCGTGGCTTACAACGTCGCTCTCCAGGCCAACCTCGACAAAACGCGAAGGCGCATGGAAGAGCAGCGTGTCGCGGAGAAATCTTCGGCAACGACAAGCGAATCCACCGTCGATCCTTTGCTCCAGGCGGTCATACAGATCGAGTTGGGGCGCCTACCGGAAAAGTTCCGGCTCCCGGTGGTTCTGTGCGATCTCGAAGGCCATTCGCGCGAAGAGGCGGCCCGACAACTCCAGTGGACAGAAGGAATGGTGCGCGGCCGTCTCGCTCAGGCGAGGGAACGGCTACGATCGCGGCTGCGACGTAGGGGAATCGTACTCTCGGGCTCGGCTCTGAGCGCCGCCCTTGGGCAAGAAGCCGCGGCGGCCGTCCCCGAGGCCTGGATGCTCACGACTTCTCGCGCGGCCATCGCCCTGGCCCTGGGAGCACAGTCCGCGAGCCTCGTCTCACCCAGAACCATGCGATTCATGAAGGTGACGCTGGGGTGGATGACATCGCTCAAGCTCAAAGCCGCGGCGGCTGTCATGCTGGTCCTGGCCCTGCTCGGGGGCGCAGCCGCCGCCCTCACGACCCAAGATGAAGACCAGAAGGTTTCAACCGCGCCAAAAACCGCGGGCTCCCGCAAGATCAACGCACCGAAAGCCGAGACCAAACCCATCGAGAACAAGGAATTCGTATTCGAGGGCAAGGTGCTTGGCCCGGATGGCCAACCCCATAAAGATGCTCACGTCTTTCTTCTCGGTCCGTCGGGAGAACTCTCGCCCGATCCCCGACATCAAACGAAGAGCGACCCTCAGGGGAATTTTCACTTCTCATTCCCACGATCCGAGACGAACGCCGAATCCAATCGCGTGGTCGTTACAGCCGATGGCCTCGGGTTCGGCTTCAGCGATCCGCTAAAGCCAGGTGAGCCTCTCACGATCCGCCTTGTGCGAGACGATGTGCCGATCGATCTGCGGGTCGTCGACCTCCAGGGGAAACCAGTCGCGGGCGTCACAGTTCGCGCGGTCGCGTTCAAAACCAATTCGAGCGAAGACCTGGCGGGTTGGCTCAACGCTGTCCAGACGCTCAAATCGGGCTTCGACCTGGAGCAGGAACATCTTCCCCGGTGGTGGCAATCCATCCATCTCCCCCTGGGTTTCAAGCCGCTCGTCACCGGGGCTGACGGCCGGGTCCAAATCCAAGGAGTTGGCCGGGAGAGGCTGGTCACCCTCGTGATCGAGGGGCCCGAAATTGAGTCCGCCTGCGTGAACGTGATGACCCGTCTTGGAGCCACCATCCGGGTGCCCGCATACCGCGGCCCCGGCGCGGACAACTCAGTGGTCTACGCAGGGGCTCGTTTCGACCATGTCGCCGCACCAAGCCGGCCGGTTGAAGGATACGTGTTCGATAGGAAAACCAAGCAACCCCTGGCTGGTGTCACGATCCGAAGTGAGAATCCGCTCCCCGCGAATCCCATGACCTATGTGAGCACAACCACCGACGAGCAAGGTCACTATCGGCTCATCGGCCTTCCGAAAGGACGTGAGGGGAAGATTCTCGCGCTCCCCTCCGACAAGCAAGACTATCTCCACTCGCGCCGAGGGGTCGAAGAGAGCGTAACGGCCAGGCCGTTACGGCTCGACTTTCCTCTCACCGCCGGAGTTCGTATCGACGGACGGGTGGTCGATAAGTCGACGGGAGCCCCCGTGCAGGCACGCGTTGAATATTTCGTTTATGCGGATAATCCTCATCTGAGCAAGTCTCCAGACTTCCGTTGGGCGATGACTTACGGCACGGTGAGCGATGAGAAAGGCAAGTTCCGCCTTGTCGCCCTACCTGGACCTGGCGTCGTGGCGGCTCGCGCCTTCACGGATCGCTACCTCATGTCGATCGGCGCGGAAAAGCTACCCGACGATGATCACAATGGATTGCTCGATACACATCCTTACTCCTGTGTCCCGAGCAATTATCACATCCTTGCCGCAATCGCTCCTCCCGCGGACAGCACGGCGTTGGAATGCACCCTGGCTCTCGAGAGCGGACGAACGTTGACCGGAACCATTCTCGACCCCAATGGCCTTCCGTTGACCGGGGCTCACGTCAGTGGTCTCTTCGAGATGGGGTACTGGAACAATGATCCCCTCCCCTCCTCCACCTTCACATTGAGCGGACTTAGACCGGGCAAACCCCGTTTCCTCCAGTTCTTCCACAACGAGAAGAAACTGGCCGGCTATCTCGAAGTCCGCGGTGAAGAAACGACGCCTCCCAGGGTCAAGCTTCAACCGTGGGGAGTGCTCACCGGCCGATTTGTCGATGACGATGGGTACCCTCGAAAGAACGTGGCGCTCGTCTTTGGAGCGGCACCCAAGGGAGCTCCACGAAGTGGCCACCTGCCCGGCAACGGATCAGGGATGTCTGGGCGCATTATTCCCGATGATTCTGGTCGATTCCGCATCGAAGGTCTCGCCCCCGGCCTTTCCTATAGTCTGGACGTCGAGGAAAAAGGAGCCCTGCGGATCTCCTGGGCGATCCGTGGTGAAACGATCGCTCCAGGCGAAGTCAAAGATCTGGGAGACATCCAGGCCAAGCCCATCAACCCGAAAACGCCATGATCCCAGAGACGACGTGCACTCGTAAGCGGACTGATTCGCATACGTCCGCAAGACGCCGACGAAGATTCCAGTGAATTCTCCAAAGAAGTTGATTGGATCAGCGGCCTCGGCCCCTCTATCAACAGGGTGAAGCGAAAAGACGCCAACCTCTTATCAAGGTGGCGTCTTCTCATTTACCCCATGTCTCAACAAGGCCTGGGAACTTCACGGAGTTGACTGTCTTGCTCGACGAGATCCATGGGCTCGAATTTTTTCAGGATTTTCGTGCCGTTCCGCGATGTTCCCCCCTCTCTATAGACGAAGCCGCGAAAACGCTCGGGTTCGGGCATGGAACCTCAGGAGTGACTTCACACACCGCTCCGATCGATCCCGAAGAACATGACCGAGCAGGTGCGGAAGGGAGAGAATGCCGATGGCCAGGAAAAGCTCCAGCGAGGAAGACGATCGCGATGACGTCGGCAGGGCATTTCATGGCCACGCGGCCCATCGATCGCGCGACCGCACTTCTTTTCCCTCCATGGTTTTCGGCCTCAAAGATTCTTCGCGAAGACCAAGGTCGAAGCGCTCAGCCGATCACCCCGAGATCGCCCAATGGCGTCGGGTTAGGGCTCGTCGACGTTGGCAGTTCCGACTTCGCCAGCGAGGGATTGGCGACTCAGTTCAAGGCCTCGTTGCCTTGCTGAGGCTTCAAGCCGAGACCCCCGTCCCTGAAGCCTTGGCGTTCACCACGGTGACCGCAGCTCTTGCCGCTCTCTCCGGAACATCAAGCCTGGATATCAGTTCCGCGAAAGCGCTCGCACTATCGCGCAAGGTTCCGTTCTCCTCGCATCCCCCCAAGCCCAACGCCACCTTCCGCGTGAAGCTCGATGCCTCATCTCTTATGAGTAAGCCACTCGGGAAACCGGTGGCCGGATCAGTGCCTCCGGTCCACAAAAAGGGAGTTCAGTGATGATCTCAGCCGACGGGGCCAGCGATTTTGCCAAGATTTGGGCGCCCTACACCCCAACTCCCGAGACTCCCTGGAATCGCCAGCGGGTGGTCCACCTCCACCGCCGCGCCGGTTTCGCTGCCTCGTGGGAAGAGATCGAACGCGACCTGGCCGAAGGTCCCGAGGTAAGCATCGGGCGAATCCTTAGCGGTCGAGCACGAACCTATCGAGTCCCTAATGACTTCGAAGAGACCGCCGGTCTCCTCGTCGACGCTGCGGTGACCTCCAACGACCCCGCGAGACTCAAGGCATGGTGGTTCTACCGCATGATGTTCGGCCCCGACCCTCTTGGGGAGCGGCTCACCCTGATGTGGCATGACCACTTCGCCACCAGCAACCTCAAGGTCGACAACCTCGCCGCCATGAAGCGGCAAAACGATCTCTTCCGAACCAACGCGCGAGCCCGCTTCGGCACGCTGCTCGAAGCCGCGGTCCACGACCCCGCACTGCTCGTCTGGCTCGACGCCCCCGCTAATCGCAAGGGGCATCCGAACGAAAATCTCGCCAGAGAGCTGATGGAGCTCTTCTCACTCGGAATCGGCCACTACACGGAAACCGACATCAAGGAGTCCGCCCGAGCCCTCACAGGATGGACCGCCGATGACAATGTCTTCCGTTTCGTCGCGTCGCGACACGACACCGGGGAGAAGTCGATCTTCGGCCGTAAAGGCACGTGGGGAGGAGACGACCTCGTCCGCATTCTTCTTGAACAGCCCGCTGCCGCCGAACGCGTCGCCACGCGGCTTTGCCGGACCTTCTTGGGGGAGAACGTCGCGGACCAGAAGGCCATCACGGCCTTGGCGGAGGGGCTACGGGAACATCAACTCGATGTTGCTTTTGGCATGTCCACCTTGTTGCGTTCCCAACTCTTCTTCAGCAATCCGAACCTCGATTCGCGAGTCCTCGGCCCCGTCGAGTTCGTCCTTGGGCCCATTCGCGCTTTCGAGCTTCTCGACCCACCCGCGAGCACCCTGGTTTTAGCCGACTGGGCGGCACGATTGGGGCAAGACCTCTTCTATCCCCCCAACGTTGGCGGCTGGCCGGGAGGCCGCAGTTGGTTGTCAACCCGCGCCCTCATTGGTCGAGCCAACTACTCCGCAGCGCTTGCTGACGGCCGAGGAATCGGCCGCCCCACCCCGCTCGATCCCCTCGACCTGGCCGACCGCCACCATCGAGGAAAGGACCGAGATGCCGTGATCACCTTCTGCGCCGAGCTGCTGCTCGGCAGGTCTCCCGGCCAAGCATGGCACGATCGTATCGCAGCCGCGCTGGGTCCGGAATCCTCATGGGGTCCTGAACTCGGTCGACGAGCCGTGGCCCTGATCGTCGCCTCCCCTGAGGCTCAACTCTACTGATCTCACCTCTTCATACATTTCGCGATTTGTCGACTTTTCTCGGAGGAATCGATGCTCTCACGACGCGCCTTCCTGAATGCGACTCTACGCAATTCATCGCTGATCGCCTTGGCTCCGACCGTTCCTGGCTTCCTCGCCCAGGCAGCACGAGCCGCCGCACCGGAACGCGACGGCCAGGTGCTGGTTGTGATTCAGCTCGACGGCGGTAACGACGGAATCAACACGGTTGTCCCCTTTGGCGACGAAGGCTACGCCCGGTATCGCAAGACCCTCCGACTGTCCCAGGATCAACTCATCAAGATCAACGATCAGGTCGGACTCAACCCTGGCATGCGTGCCGCCGCCACACTCCTCGAGTCCGGTCGGCTGGCGGTGGTGCCTGGTGTTGGCTACCCCAATCCAAACCGCTCGCATTTCCAAAGCATGGCGATCTGGCAATCCGCCAGGCTCGACCCTGAAGAGCACAACGGCCCAGGCTGGCTGGGACGTGGACTCGATACCACTCCAAGGCCAGTCGACGGCCAGGCTTCCTCACTCTACCTGGGTTCAGGTGCTCCGCCACTCGCCCTGCGAGGCCGACGCGCGGTTGCGTCGGCACTCGAGCGGATTGACGACGTCATCCTCGACGCCCCCATCGGTTCCACCGGGATGTCGGCCGAAGAGAATGATCTCGCGGCGTTCGTGCGCCGCAGTACCCTCGATGCCTACACCACCGCCGACCGGATCGCCGAACTGGCACGTGGCCGAGACTCGTCCACCCGATATCCCTCGACCCCCCTCGCGGAAAGGCTCCAACTCGCCGCGCGACTTCTCAAAGGGGGCTACGGCGCCCGCGTTTTCTACACGAGCCAATCCGGTTACGATACACACGCCCTGCAACTTCCCAGACATTTTAGCCTGCTCACCGAGCTCTCGGAGGCTCTCCGCGCGTTCCTCGACGACCTGGCCAACGCCGGGCTTGCCGAGCGCGTGCTCGTCCTCTGTTTCAGCGAGTTCGGCCGCCGCGTCGAAGAAAACGGCTCGGCCGGGACCGACCACGGCACGGCAGGCCCCTTGTTCCTCGCCGGACCTCGAGTTAAGCCCGGTCTTGCGGCCCCCATGCCGAGCCTTCTCGACCTCGAAGAGGGTGACCTCAAGATGACCGTCGATTTCCGGCGAGTCTACGCGACCATTCTCGAGAGCTGGCTCGGCATCTCCAGCCCAGCTCCCTTGAACGGCACCTTTGAACCTCTCCCGTTCTTGCGGGCGTGAAGTCTCGCAGCGTCAACGAGATTCACGCCTCGTCACGATGGACCGTGTCCATCGAAAAGGCGGGAAGGCAGATCGCGAAGTATTCCGCTCCGTCTGGTTCGGGAGTACTGTACTGTACCCATTCTCCCCCCCGAACCACGACGGCTTGACCTGCCCGCACGTCAAGCACCCCATCCCGATGGGTGACTCGCAAGAGTCCCTTGAGCACAACCGTATATTCCTCGAACTCCGGCGTCTGCCCAGGCTCAACCCACCCGCCCGGGCTCCGCATGTGGGCCACACTTACCCCCGAATGCCCCGAGTTTACCCGACCGACATATTCGTCGATAAGCTTCGGCTTGTTTCCCGCGGCTTCAATTCTCTTCGGCTCATGAATCATCGTGGGCATCGATAGGTCCCGTCTTCGAGAATCGTGGCGTACCGTGGAGATGGACGATTCTACCCAACTCAACCTACCCTGGCGACTCAACACGGCCAGGCTCCGTTGGCATCGTCTCTTGTGGAAGGGAACCAATTCCTCCACCTCACGGACGAGTCTCGTTTCCCCCTTTCTTGAGGGTGATTATCCCCCTAGGTCTGGCAAAAGGGGCCTCCTCATCCCAGCCCTCAGACACCTTCCCCAACGTCTCAAGGGCGCACGGATTCTGAACCGAACCCGTGCGCCCTTGTCAACGCATTCTTACTTACGATTACCTACCATAACCCTGCGATGACGAGGATTGACGCTGGATGATCTACAGCCAAGTCGAAACTTGAGCTGTCGGCAACCTCTCCTTGCCATCCCGCGACCAATCGAATCATTACTTATCTTATATTCCATTATTCTATTTATTTATTCTCATAACCCATCTCCTCGTTTCCATGTACGGACCCTTTCCTGATCAATTGGCACTTGCCGGAGCGAACCACGCACTGGCCGTTCTCCCTCGCAATCGGAATTTGACCTCCCCTTCGTTGTCGGCCGAGACAATGAGACTTCCAACCTCAAGGCGTCCTCCGAAAAACTCCCATAGGTGGGAATAGAGATCGTCCTGGGCGTCGAGATGTTCGCGCCGAAGGAACTCCTGAAGCAATGCGTCCTTCGAACGAGGCCGCGAGAGTTCACTCAGCGTGACCGCATAGGCAACGAGCATGTTGTGGGCGATCGCCGTCAGCACGAATCCTTCTCCTTTCGACGGACTTCCCCGAGACATTGGGGATGAAAGGTACGATGCAGTTCATCCCAAGCCGCGGAGCCTTCGATACGTTCACGGCAAAAAAGACAGCGCCGCCCTGGATTGGTGTCGTGTGAGGGGAGTGTACGAAAAGCCAATCCATGTGTTTTTAGTTGAGGGAGCATGCCTCCCCCTTCCTCGACGCTCGCTGTTGTCGGATCGCATAATTAATGAGAACATTGCTGCGAAGCAGACAGGCCACGCAACGATCCCGAAATCCCACCTCGATCGCGGGCCCGACGATCGGACGATCACACCGATCGCAATAGGGTCCGGTAACGACTCTTACAGGGGCGCTCTTTCTCGGGGGTGCCATCCTGAAAACTCTCCAAGAAACGAGGTATTTTCGAGGGAATCACCGCACGAATGACGAACCGTCCCAACCACCAACCCACTCCTCTCCGATACCATCTCGGAGTGAATCCCGGGTCTTCCCAAGGTCCAAGCCGAACCCGCAAGAAGGTCCCTCATCCCCTCTTGGCCAGCATCGACTGAGCCCCGGGGCCTACCTCACGACCGACCATTCCTCAGCCCGCAAACACGCTCCACCCCAAGGACTCGCCATTCTCAACCCCTTGAGGTTGCCAACACTCTATTTATTAAAATGTTTACATAAATAAAATTTATTTATTATTGATTACATCGATAATATTTACTCACCGAAAAATCAAAATTCGAGCGGCCACCACCCGCCATGGTTTTAGTGTACGCAAGTATAGAACAAGAGACAGTATGTACACTGAGCCTATGAAAGTCAACAAGAAATCCAAATTGCCGTTTGTGCTTGATAACGAGAGCTTTACGAAGAATTGCGGCCCGTTGAAGGTCATTTTCTTGACACGCGGACGTACCGCTCCAGGCCTGCGGAGGTGTACACCTCCAAGCTCGTTGGTTCCGGAAATCGAAGAGAAATACTCGCGAAGACTTCCCGGTCCTGGAGTTCGTCTACGCCCGTTGTGACGACGGACTACTGGTCAGCGGCGAGAACGCAAAAGAACCGTGAGTATGGCGAAATCCGCCACCAAACGCCGCCGAGCCAGATCCTCTTCGCCGGGGAATAAAACTCAGCAAGGAGCGAAAGAAATGCATTGCCGTTGCCCAACCGAGACCCTGCCCGGGAGGTGAAGACACCGAAGGGGCATGTGGCGAGAAAGGGTTCGTGCCGGTCGCTTCCCTCACCAAGCACCTACTGGTAAAACGCACAGTATGCTAGAGATAGGCTGAACGGCACTGCTTGTGGTCCTGTCACAAACCCGATACTCTAAAGTAATCATTTTGAGCTAAGGCGCGCCCATCACCGCGTCCGCAGAACACGGAGCCCCCTGCTCCGAAAACACGCCCTTCGCTAGAGTGTGATGGCCCTAGCGCAGGGCCTTTGTTTTGCGGACACACGATCCCTTCGCGAGCAGTGGTCGACCGTCAACAACGATCGATAAACCGGCAGCAGTTTCGTCGCCACTGTGGGACCGCCAGACGCGGAAACGGGCAGAACGCCGAACCCCGCCAACATACTGACACGTTATTTTGAGTAGCGGACGAGTCAATCCGGAGTGGCGACGACAGACAGGGTGAGGAGAGACGTCATGCAGAAGAACTCGATGTTGAAGTTCCTCAAGAAGCGGCGAACAGGGTTCACCCTGGTTGAGCTGCTGATGGTCATCGTCATTCTGGCGTTGCTGATTGCCTTGCTGCTCCCAGCAATCACCGGGGCGGTTCGAAACGCCCGCGAGGCCGGCTCTGTCGCCGAGATGAACGCCATTTCTCAGGCGTTGAGCGACTTCAAGAGCCAATTCAACGAATATCCCCCGAGCCGCATTGTCGTGGCCGAAGACGGAAACTACTCTGCCGCTAATCTAGGGACCTATGCCTACCTCGGTCCTCGAACCGTCGCGGCTCTTCGCAAGTATTGGCCGCGCATGAGCATCTCGACGAGCGGCGCTCCCGGGAGCATTCCTGGGCCTGGCTACTATGACTTTAATGGCAACGGCGTCAACGACCACGCAACCCCTTACGTACTCAACGGCCCCCAGTGCCTCGTGTTCTTCCTGGGCGGGATTCCTCAGCCAACGGCAAGCGGCGGCACAACCGGTTTTGCCGTAACGGGTTTCGCGAAGAATCCGTCCAACCCCATGCAAACTTCGGCGTCCACGACGAATCGCATTCCGCCGCTCTACGAGTTTAACAACAGCCGCCTCATCGCCGATCCCAACCACATAAACGGGGTTCCGGGGTATATCGACTCACTTGGTTCCTTCGATAATCCTTTGTCTCCTCCGTTCTATGCTTACTTCTCGGCATATTCAGGCGTGGGCTACGACCCGGGTGACTACGACGTAGCTGAGTTGGACTCGAATGGAAGCACAGCAATGTTGGGGGCGTTCCAGACGAACAATTCAGCGAACGCGAACTACATGACCGGCACCAACTTCATATCATCGGCGCCCCCTAACCCATACCTTAACGACGTTCCTGTTCCTACGCTGAGCACGGGGCACGTCGACACAACCGGGACCGGGATTGCCGCAAGAGCAAGGGCCTACCAGAACCCCAACTCCTTTCAGATCATTTCGCCTGGATATGACCGCCTCTATGGCATCGGGGGGCAATATCTCGCGACGGTTATCGGAGCGGATCGCCTACCATTCGTTCAAGGAGCGGCCAATGCAAATACTTTTCAGACCGCGCTGGCCAATTCCGATGTGACCTCGGCGAGTTTGAGTGCCGACGCACGCGTTCGCGAAAAGGACAACCTGACAAGTTTCGCGCCAGGTCGACTTGATTGATCAGACGCCTCCCTTCTCGTCATCCAAGACGCGGGCCCGGCCATTCCCAATGGTGAATGGTCGGCCTGTTCGTCATTTCTGGATCCCCGGGAAGCACAGCCCAAGCTCGCACGGGCTTGTCGTCAAATCGGCCCCGCAGAATGGCAATCTAGGCAAGCAAGAGTCGACGAAGCGTCACGAACATGCTACCGTAGCCGTACTTAGATCGAGTCGTGGTGTGATCTGACATCACAAACCCAAGCCATTCCGACGAAAATTCGCAGGATTCCGCCCCTGATCGGGAGTCACTCTCGGATCTGGGGCGTCTAAGTTCCGATAACGCCGCGTGATGGCAAGAGCAAGCGAAGCTTGATCTGGTCTCTCGCCTCAATGATTTCATTCGCCTTTGTAGTCTCGAAAGCCGAAGTTTCCGTGTCCTAGCGGCAAACAACCCAAATTTTCCTGACCGCCCAATCATCAGACCAGGCACGGACCAAAGTAGGACTGGAGACCTCCCGTGAGAAAGCGCGCTGGATTCACGCTGGTCGAGCTGCTCGTTGTCATCGCGATTATTCTATTACTCTCCGCCGTCGCTCTCCCTCAGGTCATCCCCCTTTTAGGCCAACGCCAAGTGACCGAGGCTGCTCGCATCCTCCAAGCCGCACTCGCAGGCGCACGCGACGCCGCCATCCGCGCCAACGAGCCCCGAGGCATCCGTCTCCTGCCTGACGAGTTGTTGCTTCAGCCGACCTTTGCCAATGCCACTACAACGGCGCCCGCAGGATCCACCACCCTCGCGTACAATCGCATCCTTCAGATTGAGCCAGCCGATGACTACACAGAAGGGCTGGTGTCCATAACCGATTTCAATCATAACGGCGACTACGTTTCCACCTATCCATTGCCGCCACATCAAAGCTACCCATGCGGATATGACCAGAGCACAGGCCTTTCGGTGGTTGGCAGTGTGCTCAGAGTGGAAGAGTGCGCATACACATCATCGACAACTGGCGTTCAGATTCCCAACTCGCCCACTTCTTGGTGGTGGAATATTCGCATTGGTGACAGATTCAAACTCAACGGTACCGGACCCTCTTACACAGTTGTCGGGCCTTGCACGGTTAACCCTCACAACGTGAGCACACCAGGACAAAATCCTGAATTGTTCGTGAACGATGGACCACCTGGCGGCACACCCTATCTTTTTCGCCTCTATGGCACGGGTGTAAACCAAGTAGGGGCCCACGTGCAGTTTTTGTATCTCGTCAACAGCATCGACGACCCGTCAGTGAATGGCGTCAAGTCCGGCGCTGCGAGAGTCAACGGATATATCAATGACGGATGGGATGGGTTCGACAATGATTACAACGGACTCACCGACGACGCTGGTTTGGTAGCGATCGACACAACCACAGGGACTCCCGCCCACTACGGGGAATGGGAAACCGAAACCTGGCAAGGGGCGTTGGCGACGAACCACAATCTGAAGGATCAGAGCTACGTCATCAAACGACGTCCAGTCCCGGTCGAAGGGGCACGAGAGACGACTTTACCCGGCGGTGTCGCGATTGACGCAACCACGCTCATCGCTCCGCCTGGAGTAGTCGCGACACAAGAACGGTCTCGATTACCCATCGATCCAACCTCCCTTTACGTTGACTTCATGGTCAACGCAGATGGTCAGGTTGTGCCCCAGACGATTTATTCGACACCGGTCTCATTCAATGAACCCTTCTTCCATTTCTGGATCACAGACCGAACAGATATCTTGGAACCGTTAGACTCAGGCAACACCTCTCCGTATCGCCTACCCATGCCAAGCGGAACTAATGGGTATCCGAATGCGGCAGACGCTACAAATCGATTCCTTAAAGGTGAACGGCGGCTTGTAACTGTATTTACCAAGAGCGGGCTGATCACATCGGACACAATCGAAAATTTTGATGCTAGCGGAGCAACTGCTGTCAACGCAATGCATCCATTTTTCGATGCTCAGCAGGGCATGCAGGCAGCTAAATAGACTTCCGCTTCTTCTGAGGACAATCCCCGTCCGCCCAGCGTGCTTTGATCGCTAGCATGCACCCATTTCTAGGCACGTCCCATCAGGTAGATATCTGTCGCATGCGCGACAGATATCTAGGCTCTTTTCGTATGTGCCATTGTCGACTTCGGACATGCCAGCCATCATAGTGAGCCAATTGTCTTACCAAGCCCAACTGCACTTCGGAAAATGCTTCTACAGCGCGTTCCCCTAGACTGTAGCGCCTTTGGTGATTCTAGGTAGTCTGGATGGCCATAAGGAGGTGGCCATGAAAGCTTATTCGCCCGAGATGCGGCGGGACGTGCTTGCGGCCTGCCAGGCTAGCGAGGGGACCAGGTTGGTGGCGCTGCGATTTCGGGTCAGCGAGTCCTGGGTCCGCCGGGTCAAGCAAGAGTTTCGGGAGTTCGGCAAAGTCGGTCCTTCGCGCACGCGGCGACGCATTCCCAAGTGGATGGCCGAAGCCGACCGCATACGCCAGGCGATCGATGAAAGGCCTCACCTGACGCTCGTCCAGCTCAAGGCTCACCTCGGGACAGACCTCAGCGTCCAGGCTCTTTGCCGCGCGCTGAAGGCGATGAAGTTCACCTTTAAAAAAGTCCTGATCGCCGCGGAACGTGACCGTCCCGACACGGCCAGGCAACGAGAGAAGTGGCGGTCTGAGCAGGCAGACCTCAGTCCAGAAAAGCTCGTGTTCATCGACGAGACCTGGGCCAAGACCAACACGACGCCGTTGCGGGGGCGTGCCCCGAAGGGTAAGCAGCTGCTAGCACGGGTGCCGCACGGCCACTGGAAGACCACGACCTTTCTGGCGGCGCTCCGCAGCTCTGGCCTGACGGCCCCACTGGTGGTGGACGGAGCAATCAACGGCACCATATTTCTCGCCTATGTACAACAACAGTTGGTTCCGACTTTGAAAGCAGGAGGCATTGTGGTGATGGACAACCTCCGCGCCCACAAGGTAGCAGGGGTGAAGGAGGCGATCGAAGCGGCGGGTGGGACCGTTGCGTACCTGCCGCCGTACAGTCCTGACCTGAATCCGATCGAGACGGTTTTCTCGAAGTTCAAGGCGCTGTTGCGGCGGGCGGAGGAGCGTACGGTGGAGGCGCTTTGGAAGACCTGTGGGGAGCTCATCGACGCCTTCGCGGAAGCGGAGTGCCGGAACCACTTCCGGCACTGTGGATACCGATACATTTAAATGGGAATCGCTCTAGTACTAGTTTGCACTGCGAAATGGACCGCTCCCTCAGCGGTTGGTAGACTTCGGGGCGGTCGGTAAATCCGCTGTTTCAACGGCATCTCGGAGGTTCCCACCATGCTCCGTGATCGCTACGAACCTGTCGATCTGTTCGCCCTCGTGCCTCAACTCCAACTTCAATTCGAGCCCCAGCTGGCTCAACTCGATCGCTTCCTTGATGACGACCAGATCTACGCCTGCGTTCGCGCCGACCTCGCCCGTCGCTATCCCCTGACTCCCGTGCACGGCCGCCGCTCGACTCCCGTCGAAGTCATCCTCCGCATGCTCGTGGTCATGCGGCTTTACGGCTGGAGCTACGCCCAGACCGTGTTCTTCGTCAACGACAGCGTGGTGCTTCGCCAGTTCTGCCGCATCTACCTGGAGAAGGTCCCCGACGACACCACCTTGATCCGCTGGGCCAACACCATTGGGCCACCGACCGTACAACAGCTCAATGATCGCGTCGTTCAGCTGGCGCGGAACCTCAAGGTCACGCGTGGCCGCAAGCTCCGTGTCGACACCACCGCCGTCGAAACCCACATCCACTATCCCACCGACAGCGCGCTGCTGGGCGATGGGGTGCGCGTCCTTTCGCGGCTCATGAAACGGGCTCAGGTGGTCCTGGGCAA
>BFBZ01000015.1_pt26 | contig 196244 bp, 185 predicted proteins | sample 1888401 | NCBI WGS metagenome assembly BFBZ01 (sample SAMD00112614, study PRJDB3348) | symbiont metagenome | host: Chara braunii
GAGGATCGACATGCGGAGCAGCGCAAGGAGTCTCGCATCCTCGATCGGCTCATACGTTACGATGAACCGGGCACGCGCGAGGTCTTCACGAACGATGCAATCGAGGCGGCGACGACATCGCTGGTCCATGGTCCGACSTCGTCGAGATCCTGGTCACCGGCCCGTCACCGGAGCGCGTCAAAACCGCGCGGGATCTGGCCGCTGGTGTGATTTCGACSGCTCAAGCGCCCAATGTGGCCCACCAAAACAGGCGTCCGAATAACCTCAGCGGCAGAAAAACCCGTTGGCGATCCCAGCAGGGCTGCAAATTCGAACCATGCTGAGCAGGTAAAAGGCTAGCAATACCAGAATCTTACGGCGAGCGGTGTGACGCGTTGAGCGGCGACAGGGGCGTTTTACAAACCGCCCAATGCGTCCCAATAATTCCTTCGCTTTTCGCGGCGTTCACAAACCAAGGAATGCGAAGGGGGGCGTCTAAAGCGACGAGTCCAGATTGAACGGGACCATTGCGCCAACCAGTCCGCCGCAGATTTCGCTTGAGGGGCAGATTGCATGGCCGCGAACGATCCGCCCATGACTATCTGTGGTGTATTCCAGAGCGAAAAGCTTAGTTGTGTCGGGATCTGCATCAGACATCCCCAGCGCGGCATAATGCTCCCGCATGACTCTCGCCAATTCGGGGTATTCTGTGTTGGAAAATCGGGCACCGTTAAGAACGAGCCACCCGGCCATGTTTGTCTCCGTACCTATCGGGCGGGGCTTACCCTCTTGGTAGGCCCAAACCTCGCTCGTTACATACTTGGGGAGGCGGATTAGCTCGGCGTCTTGGGCGCGGAGCGAAGACGTAAATAGGAAGAGTATCGATAAGGTTTCGACCAGAAGGCGCATTGGAAACCCCGGGTTTGCGTAACGTCGTGCAACCCTAATACCAAGTGGCGGCTCTCTGACAACCTTCAACGTTTATCGGCGCGCGCTGGCGCGCTCTTTCTGCGTTAGGCCCAACTGCACCGTGGCGCCGATCGGGCGCACCAGCGGGCCGCGCTGGCGGCCCTGACAGGCATCTCGGAACAGCCCGGAAACAGGCGTTTGATGGGGGTAGGGCCGAAAGAATTATTTTCACGTTTCAAGCATTTTAACCGGCCGGGCTCGAAATCCGGTAAGCCTCGATTTCGGAAAGTCGAGTCTCCGCAACGGCTTAAGGCCTGCAGCATTACTACATTGTAGTACGACGCTGTAAGTCATTATTGTATCTATATTTTTCGTCTTTAGCGCTTGCTTTTCGTCACTGGTCCTCTTATTCTCTCAATTGTCAGCGGCCTGCTTCGGCCGCCGCTGAGCCTAGAAGACGGGCAGCCTACCGCGCGCAGCCATGCACGCACCGCCCGCCGAGATTGGACCTTCCGACGTCCGTCCCTCGCTTGACCAGTGTCCTCCACATCCCAAAGCCCATGATGCCCCCGCGCGTCATGGCAAGGCCACGGACCTACACGGCCCCCGCGCACCGTCGCGACGGACACCCGTGAGGCCGACCGAACGGAAAAGCGACCCGCGAGGGCACGCCCCGTATGGAGCACGCATAGACACCGTGCAGGCCTCGCGCTCGCGGGAACGAGTTTCTTGAACACCGGACAGATAGGAGGCTTTGCCATGTCCGACACCGACAACACGACATCTGAGCCGCAAAGGGACGCCACGGCCGAAGACATTCATTCGCCATGGCTCGACTTGCCGGCACTGCAGCGCCACCTCTGCGGCGCCTCTCGAAGCACGATTGAGCGCCTTGTGGAGGCAGGCACTTTGCCCCCGCCTACGGCGATCGGGCGCAAGCTCTTTTGGTGGCGCCAAGACATCGCGCTGTTTGACGCCCAGCAACTCAACAACGAAGCGCGCTTGAAGTGGCTCGCCGCGAAGCGCGGCGCCGACGAAGCGCTGACGTAACTACTTCCCACGACACCGCAGGCCCGACCGCGCGCAAGACGCGCCACGGCGGAGCTATGCCAACAGGAGACCACCATGACCGACCTCGAACACCTCGCCCATCAGCCTGACCGCGTGCTCTTGCAGCTGCTGCGCGACACTGCCCGCAAGATCACAAATGCAGAACTCGACGACAACAAGCGCGCTCTGTGGTCGACCTTGCACGCGCGCTTCCGCGATGACCGACGCGAAGACGTTGAACTCAGCAAAGCCGCTGACATCAACCACGTCGCGACGGTCCGGGAGGCAGTCGCCAAGGTCAACAGCACCTTCAAGCGCATCGTCGACAATGAACTGCACGCCCAGGCCGAGCGCGCTCGCGTCAAGCAATCCTCAAAGGCCTTGCCGGCGAACAGCATCCGGTTCGGCCACAACCCCGCTCGCGAAGTGATCAGGTAACAAACAAATGCCCGCTGACATCATCTCTTTCGCCGACGACGTGCGGCGACACGCCGACCGCCACGCTGCAAATGATCGAGCTATCAGGCGCAGCGTCAAGGGCGTCAAGAACACCGCGCTTGCGGCTGGCCGATACCTCGCGGCTATCGTTACCAGGATCGAACAGAAGCGCGAGCTAAAGGCGCTGCTCCAAGGCCTTGACGTCGAAGGGCTCGCGGTCCTGCTCAACATGATCGAGCAGTATCTGCGCTCTTTGATCGCCGAAGCCAAGGCGCCGCGCCCCAAGCGTGACCTGGACGACGCCGCGGAGACCATGGCGACGCTTGCCCTCACACCAGCCGATGAGAGCGCGAGCAACGATGAGACGTTCGCGGCGGAGGCAACGGACGGGGCAATGCGTGTCGTGGTCGAAGTGCCCTACCGCGACGGCGAGCGGATCGAGCACTTTCTGCAGCGCGCAGAGGCCGCATGGAAGCAATCGTCATCTGCACTCACACTCGTATGGATGGAGCGCACCGCAGAGCGCGAGCGCGTGGCCAGCCTGCCGTATAGGAGAATGAACTAATGGACTTGTACTCAGATGGGGCCGAAGCGCTCCATTCCATTCTCGACCGCGCGACGCCAGCGGAGATCGAGGCAATCGACAAGATGGCCGACATGCTCGGCGACGACGTGGCCACAAACGCAATCGGCCGGCGCGTCCAGGAATACACTCTTTCGATCAAGCTCGAAGCGCTCAGCCAACCACGGAAGAAAGGGAAACGGAAATGAGACTGCCTCACCCATACCTCGACGGCTTGTCGACCGTCGCCGACGTCATGGCCCGAAGCACTGCTGAGGAGCGCGTGAAGATCGCAGCGCTACTTCTCGCAGTCGGAGAGCGCGAGGCCGCGCTAGCTATCGGCGAGGCCATCGTTTCCGAAGTGAATGATTGGGGCAAGCCGCGGAGGGCCGCACATTGAACACGCTCTATTTCGCTTGGCTCTGCGCGCTCATGCGCAACGCCAAAACCCCTGACAGGAAGGACATCACGAAATGACCAGCCCCACACTCAACGACGACGCAAACCGGCTGATCGCCAACGCGCATGCGACACGCATCAACCCCCACTTCCTCGCCATGGTGCATGCGGCGGCTGAGAACGCCGAGCGCGAAGCTATGGAGGAAGCGAAGCACCGCCAGCGAATGCGGCTTCTTCTCGACCGTCGCTAACAAGTATCAACCCGGAGCAATGCCAATGATGAGCCGGTATGGCTACTTTATTGTTCCCAAGCTCGAATTGCCGGCGGGCCTGACCGAGCTGCAGCAACGCCAAGTACACCGCGCCTTTGAGAAGGCGATCGGAAAGCTTATCGACCAAGTCGCCGAAGCAATGCTCGACGTCGCGGCTGCAGGCCTGAAGGCTCGCAGCTGACAACTATACACCCGGGGCAAGTTCGCCCCAAAAGTAAGAGAGGACTACACCATGACTACCGCTACCGACATCATCACCCACAATGCCAAGGAAACCATCCGCGAGCTGTTTCGGGCCGCAAGCTCGGCGCAGCGACGCGCAATCGTCGGCCTTTATGCCGCGCTCGGAGAGGACGAAGCCGCCCGCTTCGTTGGCGAGACTATCACCCTCGCATCTGGCGCGGGCAAGGCCCGGCAGACGCTTCGCGGTTCGTCGCCTGCTGATGCCGCCTCTGACGTCGTCATCAAGGAAGGCGTCGTCTTGAAGGGCGTCACCGGCGACGTCAGCGAGCAGATGGACCGCCGCGGAGTGTACGGCTACCAGGGTCCGGTCACCCCAGGCGTAAACTAATAACAACGAACAGGACGGCTCGGCATGGTGCCGGGCCGCCCCATCAACAGAGGAGAGCCATACATGGCAAAGACAAATGCCGCCCCACTGCTGCGGCTGGACTACAACCCCAAGCTCATGAGGATGAAAGCGGAAGTTCTGCGCGCGCAGGCCGACTTCTACAGCGCTGCGTCTGCAATCGCTGAGGCCGAAGGTGCCGACGATGCCAGCTATCTCAAGCTCGCGAAGAGGCTGGACGCACAGCAGGCCGCGGCGCTGAACACCGCGCGGCATCTCGACATGTCAGCCGACATGTTGGACAGCCTGGACGTAACGAAGAAGTTTGGTGCTGCGAGCTGAAATGCACAATCCGAGCAGAGGAGCGCCCGACCGCGGCGCAATCGTGTTTTCTAACCGCGTCTTTGAGATCAGGCGCGGCGGCACCCCGGACAGATACGTTGTCGACGTCAAAGGCCCGTTTGGTCGCATCTACGGCATCATGTTTGTAGACGGAGAGCTGACCGGCCGGGACTATCCGGACTTCAGAAAGCAACAGCCGCACATTGCCGCGGCTGTCCGAACCACCCTTCGCAATATTGCGAATGACGGCGCTAAAAGGCCGAATAACGGTGTGGAAGCACCGAGGAGAGAGTATGTCACTAATTGATCCAGAGGCCCGCGGGTCTCGCACTGAGCGTAACCACGAAGTCGCGTTGCTTGCCGCTAATAACGGCTTGCCAATCCATGCAATTCCGAGCGGAGCGAAGACCGCTATCACGCCTCGCCATCAAATGCTCGACACTGAGATCGGCGATGACGAGCGAAATCAGATCATCGCGGAATTTCAGGAAAAGCACGGCCGCGCCCCAGTTCATGTCGGTTCGACGAAGACGACAAAGACTGTTCACGCGATCCATCGGACACTCAACAAGCAGGAGGTAAAGCACGCATGGGCGCTTTCCTGCGGTCCTGCCGGGCTTGTGGTTGTCGACGCGGACGCAAAGCACAACGGTCCGCAGAAGCTTGCAGAGCTGTACGAACAGAACGGCGGCGTTCCTGAGGGCGTGGTGCGCGTTCGCTCGCAAAGCGGCGGGCATCACGATTACTACACGAACCCGGATCGTGTCGGCTGCCCCAAGCTGCAGCAGATGGGGTGCGATATCAAAGGTGTCGGCGGTTATGTGCTGCTTCCAGGCATGGAGGTATCAAAGACCAAGTCATATGGCACTGAGGCGGACTTGTTGAAGCTCGTGAAGGCGGTCCGTTCTGGAACGCTTCCACCGCTGCCGGACTTCATCAAAGCGGCCATCAAGGCGAACAGTGGATCAGGCGATAAGCTGACAGCTGTTGCTGAGAGAAAGCTGATTGAGGAGATGGACGCGGCCGATGCGGAGGACGCTCGCGACTTCGATGAGCTGTTTCGAGGCGAAAGCCCCGTGTATGATCTTACGGAAGAAGGTGGCTTGAACAAGCTGTTGCATCCGGAGGGTGACGACAACGGCAACAAGCGGCTTGGTATCGTGAAGGACATGTTGCGGCTCTACCCCGACATGCCGTCGCATCACGTCAGGACCTTCATGCTGGAGGTAGAGGAGATCGGCGAGTATGTGGGGAGAGAGGACTACGAGGGCGGCGTTTCGTTTAATGACCGTTGCATTGTCCGCGACATCAACGAAGCGCGCGAACAGCTCGCGGGCGAGGCGGTTGAAACGGAGCGGCTGAAGAAGGCAGCAGAGGAGACATTCCGAGCTGTCGACGCTGACGAGTTGGCATTGATCGAGGCCAGCAAGCCACCGGCTCACTACGTGAAGGCGAAGGCCAAAGCGAAGAAGGCGCCCAAGTCCAAAAAGCTCGCCGACTACACGGAAGATGAGTTGCACCAGATGGACGTCGACCTTGGCCTCGTCACCCCGGAAGAGGAGATCATTCACGAGCGCGTCAAGCGCATCATGGAGGATTTCAAGAAGCATCGGGCGAGCGGGCACCTCGACGCGTTGGCGGATAGCGCCGGCACGGTCGACACGCTCGCGCTGGCGAAGACGTTCAAGGGCAAGCGCTACCTGATCCAGGGGCTTCATCAAGACAACTCGCTTGGCCTCGTCTTCGGAGATAGCAACTCCGGTAAGACGTTCCTCGAAACCGAGAAGCTTGATTGCATCCGGCGAGGGCGTGACTTCTTGGGGCGCAAAGTCGTACAGGGCGACGGCATCTTGTTTGAGAACGAAGGCACCGGGCAGTTTTCGGGGCGACTTGAAGCGCTCTACAAACACTTGCCTTCGGACGATGAAGACGGCTTCGGCTTTAACCCCCACGTGCCAATGGTGGACGTGCAGAAGCCGGAAAAGGCCGTGCGCTTCTTCGTCAATGCGATCGTCACGCGCGAGGTTAGGACGGGCAGGAAGCAACGCCTTGTCGTCGTCGACAACCTGTCGGAAATGCTCGGCGGCGAGATGGACGAGAACAACGTCAAGGACGCGAAGACCATCCTTCGCATCATGAAGTTTCTCGTTTCCGCGTTGTCGCTTTCAATCGACGTCATCCACCATACGAACGCAGGCGGCGGCATTCGCGGCAGCACTGCAATCCGGGCAACGGTCGATTGGGCGTGGCAGATCAAAGAGGACGGCAAGGGCGCTGTCGGCATCTACGCCAACAAGGCCCGCGACGACGCGAAGGGAAAGGGCGCGCTGGTGACGTTCAGGCTCAAGACTGTGGACCTCGACGCGCTCGACAACTTCGACCACCCGTCAACGTCGGCTGTCGTGGAGCTGCACCAGACGGGGGGCACCGTGAACCTCGACACCACCTCTAAGGGCGCCAAGGCGGCTGAGGAGGACGACGACGGCAAGGTGCACGACGGAAGGCCCGGGCTCGCGGCGATCGAGCGGCGGCGGTTCCTGAGCGCGCTACAGCCCCAATCCGGCGACGACCCGGACGGCTGGATCAAGACGCCGGACTTCATCGCGCGGTTGACAGTGGAGCACGACAAGGACGACGCGCCCCCACCAGATAAGAACGCGCGGAAACGGACGGTGAAAGCGCTGCTCGACGAAGGCCTGATCGAAAGACAGGGCAAGACGCAGGGGGCTCGCTACCGGCTCAAACCCCCATCCGGGGGCGATACGGAGGGCGACGAAGGCGGCGATTAGGGCCGGAAGGTACGGGGCAGGCGGGGCGCGATCCCGCCTGTTTCGTGTAGTATGAGCCAATTAAGTCATTGAAATGTTGCAATAAAAGTCGATTGGCTCAATTGGCTCAACTACAAACTAATAAGATTGGCTCAACGTGAGCCAATCGGCGTTTGGACCCTTGTTTTATAGGCTAAACCTTCGATTGGCTCAGATTGGGCCGATTGGCTCTGAGCCAATCCACGTTTTGAGCCAATCGACGTTTGGACCCTTGTTTTATAGGCTAAACCCCCGATTGGCTCATTTCGGATTGAGCTAATCTCCCGATTGGATCAATGGCCACTTCCCCTTAGGGACCCCCCGGTCCCTAGGGGGAGTGAGCCAATCCACGGGCAGGACTTGAAGACTGAGCGAATACCGGCTGAGCGAATGCTGCAAAGGTGGGGAAACCAGGACAGCCAGGCCAAACGCCCCGACGCCGCGGACCGGCCGGCACCCATCGTCGCCGAACCCGGCTACCGGGGCTGGCAGGACGGGCAGCGCTGGCCGCCTGAGAGCCTGTCAGCCTTCGGCCTTCATGACTGACCGGCTGGACGCCTCGACGCGCTACAGGCCCTCCGCTGGCGGGCTGGCGATGGTGGGGTGATGGGGCTGGCGGCGGCGTGCAGGCGAACAGGCGGCGGTCGTGCAGCCGAATACGAACCATAGACAGATGGGGCAGGCAGTCTATGCAGGCCCGCGAAGGAGAATGAAGGCAGTCGAGACATGGAGATCATTTCGAGGAAAGAGGCGAAGGGGCGCGGGCTGGCGCGGTACTTCACGGGCGAAGCCTGTAAGCACGGGCATGTGGCCGAGCGGCTTGCGTCTAGTAGGGCCTGTGTGGAGTGCAAGCGCGCCAACCAAGCGAAGCGCCGCGCCGATCCGAAAAGGCGCGAGGCCATCAAGGCGAAGGACCGCGCTAGCCAAGCCAAGCGTTACGCCGACCCGAAAAGGCGTGAGGCCATCAAGGCGCAGTCACGTGCCAACAGTGCGAAGTACCGCGCCGATCCGGCGAAGCGCGAAGCCATGAACGCGAGGGATCGCGCAAGTCTTGCGAAGCGCCGCGCCGATCCCGTGAAACGCGAAACTATCGACGCACGGGTTCGCGCCAGTCTTGCGAAGCGCCGTGCCGATCCCGTGAAGCGCGAAGCCATCAACACGCAGGCCCGCGCTAGCCAAGCCAAGCGTTACGCCGACCCGAAAAGGCGTGAAGCCATCAAGGCGCAGGTCCGCGCCAGCGAGGCAAAGCGCCGCGCCACGATCGCCGAAGCCCCGCCCATGACACCCGAAGACGAAGCGCACCTCAAAGCTATCAGCTTTACGTGCACCGCGATGAACCGCGCTGCTAACAAGTACGGGGTGTACTATCACGTAGAGCATGGGGTGCCTGTCGCGCGATCGGCAGAACTCGGCGTCAACCCGAACCGCAAGGGCCTGCTGCGCATCGTGCCGTCAACCATCAACTTGAGCCGCGGCGCGAAGTGGGAAAGCGTTGATGATTTCGTGTTGTCCGCATCCAACGGACCTATCCCGCTGACGCCAGCCGAAAAGCGTGAATGCCTCGACGTCCTATCAGCGCTCGAAGCGCTCTATGACCTGGACAACAAACCGCTCCCTCGCGTCTTGGCGCGGCACCGCGAGCTGGTCTTGCAGAGCTGACGGGTGTTGCAGGTTCGCAACGCTCCACGCAGGCGAAACGTGGGGCCGAAGATTTATCGCCGAACTGTGCACATATTTTAAGCAGAAACACCGGAAAGGCCTGTTCGGGGCCGCTCATTATGTGAGGCGTGCGCATCGCGGCGCTGCTGGCCGGGGGCTTTGATCCTTTCCCCTCCGAGCCGGGGCAAACGGCGCCGCGACATGTTGCTGATACCAACGTGTTCGCCTCACGATGCCCGGCTCTGCTGCGCGCGTCTGCAGCGTTTCAGCGCACGCCGCGTGATGCTGCGCGCGGGCCGGGCATCTTTCCCTTTCACCAGATCGCAGGCGTTCGCTGTAGCGGGCGGCGCGCCTCTGCGCGAGAGCGTGCTGTCCCAACGGATCACCGGGCCAGCACGCTCGCACCACTCATCAACTAATAGACAACTATCAGCGCTGAGGAGGCGCAACAACATGGCAATTTCGAAGTGGGGCGATAGCGAGGGCAGAGAGCCTGCGATGGTCTTTGTGAAAATCGGGCGAGGAAAAGGCACCTCTGCGCGAGGCATTTCCGTTGATGCGGCGGCATGCGACGTCATGACGTTCGATATCGACATGAGCGGCAACACCGGCTTTTACCTGCCGTATATTGACGCCGTGCAGATGAGAGAGCGCGGCCAAGTCACGTTCTGAGGCGGGGCCATGAGCATCACAGTCAAGGTCGACGCGTCCGATCTGGAACGATGGGCGCGCCAACTAACAAGCGGTAAGAAACTCGCCTCAGCAATCGCTGGCGGGCTCAACGCCGCTGGCGGCAAAGCTCGAACTAGCTTTATTCGCGACGCCGCGGCCGACCTCAACATCTCGCCCACCGACGTTCGCAAAGGCGTCTCAGAACTATCACGCGCCAATGCGATGAGCGGCAAGCTCAGCGTGGAGTTCCGTGCAACTAATACGAGGATGGGGATACTCGTTGCCAAGGGCGCGCGGGTTGTCAAAGGCGATGGCTTGACGAGCGTGCAGTTCCGTTCGACCGGCGGCGGTTCGTCCCATCTGCAGATCAGACGCGCCTTCGTGAACAAGAAGGGCAACGTTGTGTTCCGCGTTGGCAAGGGGCGTTTCCCTCTCAAGACTGTTTTCGCTTCGGGCGCAGCCGCGGAGGCCAAACAGCCGAACAGCTACGCGATGAAGGCTTGGAAGCAATACGTCGTCACGGCTGTTCCCGATGAGATCGGTAAGCGCGTAGACGCAGCGCTGAAAGGCTCAAGCTAATGCGCCTCTCGCTGCAAGCGCTAATAGATCAATCGGGGCAGAGCGCGCGTGTAGTGCTCGCGGCGCTCCGGTCTCGACGGCTTAAGCCTGACGCTAACGGGCAATACGCTGGTGTTGGTGCGCTACGCGCTGTGAGCCGCTACGTCGCTTGGGCTGATGCCAAGAGCAAGAGGCAGAGGCACGACAGCAAGCCTTCGAAGACGCATGCACGTAGCGCATAGCACAGCTATGTGGGGCATAGCCGCCGGAAGCCGCTAGGAAGGCCGTACATGCGTCCTGCGTGCTCGACGTACATGGAAGGCCTCGCTTCTCAACGCGCGCATACTGGACCGCAGTAGCTACGCGTAGAGGCGTTCTAGCAGACGTTCAAGGTACTCCGCTTGGACCTCAAACGATCGCGGGCACGGCGCTGCCGCGGAGTTTTCGCTTTCGACTTAAACGAATGTATGTGTCCCGGGGCCTTTTGACCCCGGTTCCGGAGGCATGATCCATGCAACTAGTCACTATCAAAGAGGCCGCCAAGGCGCACAAAATCCACATGAGGACTGTCAAACGTGTGATTGAGCGCGCTCAACTCATCGCCGAAGCCGGTGACCTGTATGACGCTGAGCAGCTATCGGCCGCTATCAGCGCTTACAGCGATCAGGCCAAGGTTGCGGGCGTCGCGACCAAGGGCAGCGGCGATGCGGTTTCGAGCGCAACGAACACACTCGCGCAGGCGAAGGCCGAGCACGTGGCCGCACAGACGCGGCGCCTGGAACTCTACAACCTCGAAAAGGCCGGACAGCTTGTCGACCGCGAGCACGTGAAACAGATGATGGTGGGGATTGCAGCTGGAGTGCGAACGGCTCTCCGCGCGGTGCCGTCGCGCGTGGCGTCTAAGATGCTTGGCTTGCAGGATGCAGGCGAAGCACAGCGCATTCTCGCGGACGCGATCGACGACGCTCTCGGGGCCTTCGTCAGTGACGAACGAGCCGAACAGGAGGCAATGATCTGAGATGTTGACGGCATATCCGCACGACATCGCGCTTGCCGTGCTGGATGCTTTGGCCCCGCCAGAGCGAATTAGTACGGCTGATTTCTGCGAGCGTGAAGTACACTTGCCTGCGGCCACTGCGGCCGAGCCGGGCAAGATCGTATTGACGAAGCAGCAACGCGGCGTGCTCGACGCATGGGACGACCCGGCAATCCACACCGTCGTCATGATGGTGTCGACGCAGTGGGGCAAATCGACCATCCTAAACGGCGTGCTCATGCGTCACATGGTGCTCGACCCGGCGCCTTGCTTGTTCGTCCATCCGACCGAGGCCGCGGCGCTCGCATACTCGCGCGAGCGCATTCACCCCATGGTGCAAGCGTCGCCATCGGCGAGAGCTGTTGTCGGGGCGAACGGCCTCTCTAACTCGCACGCGTTCATGCAGTGGGCTGGCGGGCATGTCGTCATGGCCTCAGCCTTCAAGCCTGAAGACCTTCGGTCGCGCCCCGCGCGCATCCTGCTCTGTGACGAGATTGACGAGTACAAAGACGGCGCGCAGGGCTCGCCGATCATGCTCGGCATCCGTCGTCAGGATAGCTTCCGCACGGCGAAGCGTATGTTTGCCTCGACGCCGACGCTGCCGAAGAAATCCAATATCGATGAGTGGTATCAGCGCGGCGATTGCAGGAAGTTCTATGTTCCATGCCCGCAGTGCGATGAGCGCATCGTCATGGATTTCGAGGACATGCAGTGGCCGAAGGGCGAGCCGCACAAGGCGGTAGTCGTCTGCTGCGAGTGCGGACACCCCATCGACGAACCCGCGCGTCAACGCATCCTCGAATGTGGGGAGTGGCGTGCTACCAAGCACGGCGAGCCGGGAATCGCGTCCTTTCACGCCTCTGCGCTTTACAGCCGCTTCGTTTCAATGGAGAAAATCGCCCGCGAGTTTGACGAGGCCAAAACGCCGACCAAGCGTCGCGCATTCTATCAGACGGTGCTTGCTCGCCCATATTCGGGAGACGAGCTGTTCCAGGCCGACGCGGCCGAACTCATGTCGCGCGCGGTAGAGCTGCCCGTGCCGTTGCCTGCCGATATCAAATTCATCACGGCAGCCGCGGACGTGCAGCGCGATCGCGTTGAGGTGATGACGTGCGGGCACACGGAGGACGGACGGACCTACATCATCGAGTATGACGTAGTAGCGTTCAACACGCGCAACCCGCCCGAATGGGAGAAGGCGCCGCTTCCGGCAATCTTCACGCGGCGGTTCCCGATACAAGGTGGGGCATCACTGGCCCCCATCTTCGTTGGCATCGATACGGGCGATAACACGACCATCGTTGCTAACTACGTGGTGTGGCTGCTCCGTCGTCAAATCCCGGCGATGGCGCTGAAAGGCTCTTCGAAGCTCGACGCTCCGGATATCAGCCTGTCCGCGCGCCGTACCAAAGGGCAAGCGCGGTTGTGGTTTATCGGCGGTCATTCCCTCAAGCTCAACGTGATGCAGCGCTTGAACCTGCCGACGCCGCACCAGCCGGGCGGCATCATCATATCGTCGCACTTCGGAGAGGAGTTCTTCGCGGGGCTCACAGCCGAGCAATTGCAGACGCGCTTTGTCCGCGGCTTTCCGAAAGAGCAATGGGTGAAGTCGCGCGAGCGCAACGAGCCGCTTGATACGCTCGTTTATAACCTCGCAATCGCGCAGCGCGTGACGCCTGCAATGATCGCGGCACAGCAGAATGGGGCCAGCCCCGACAAGTCGAAAACCTACGCAGAGCGCATGCGTGAAGCTGCGCTGAAAACCAAGGCCGTCGTCGACCAGATGGCGAGCAACTAACAGGAGCTACCAAAAATGAAGAGACCGAACGTGGCCCAGGCCGCGCACCTCGACGTGCGCGCGGAAGTCGAGAAGGCCATCGTTGCCGAGCGACTGCGCGTCGCCACGATCTTGCAGAGCGATGAGGCGCAAGGCCGCGAGCAACTTGCTACCAAGCTTGTGATCCAGGGCATGGATGCACAGAGCGCGCGTTCAATCCTCGCCGACGTGCCGCGGACCAATCCCTATTTCGAGGCCGCGATGAGCAGAGAGGTGGGGGCGGTTACGCTCGGCACCCCCGGTGAGATCGGCGGCGACGCGAAGGCTCAACGGCTGGCCGAGATCGAGGCATTGGGCGCGCGCAAGAGAGCTGAGCGCGCGAAACAGCACGGCAGGCCGGAGGTTGTCTAATGAGCGACGACGCAAAGAGCATGGTGCCGTCGCCCCCGCCGCTGCAGACGGCGCAGGGCCTGCACGTTCAAGCAAGCTTCGGCCCGCAGCATCGGCACGGGTGGGGCTCATTCGATGACAGCAGCGACGGTAGCGGGCAGCGCCTCGCATGGGCGAACAGGGGCCGCCATGATCCGCTGAGCCTCCGCAACATGTCGCCTTATGGGCTCGTGCAGGGCGGCTTCTCGGAGGCTGACCGCAACAAGGCTGCAAGCACTGCGACCGAACTCTATATGAGTTCACCGGCTATCCACGCAATGATCGAGACGCACAGCGCGTTCATTGTGGGTGAAGGCCTCCGCTTCTGTTCGCGGCCGAACCATCAGGCTCTCGGCATCACGAAAGAACAGGCGGTTGAACTCGGCGATCAGATCGAGCGAACCTTCAGCGCGTGGGCATCGTCGAAAGACGCGGACTACTCGGGGCGCTTCACGCTCGCGCAGATGATGCGTATGCAGGCGCGGACTTTGCTTCGAACAGGCGAAGCGGCTGTCAGGTTCGAATGGCGGACGCGGCGGGGCGTCAAGACGAAGACGATGCTTAGGCCTATCGAGCCGGTCCAGATCGACCAGAGCCGTTCGGGCAAGCTCGGACCGGCCGACGATGACGTGACCATTAAGGGCGTGACGCGCGACAAGTACGGCATGATCAAAGGCTACTTCGTTCTCGACATCTTGCCGGGCGATGTAGTTGTGAGCACTCAGCCGAAGTGGCTGCCGGCGAAGACGTCGTTTGGTAGGCCCCACGTGGGGCTTTACTTCGATCCTCTTCAGGCCAGTCAGGCGCGCGGCCGAAGCCCGTTCGCGGTGTCGCTCACGCCTGCGCACGAAATCGGCTCGCTTGAAGAAGCGCAGATGGCGAAGAATTGGGCCGAGGCATCGGTCGTCAGCGTCATCAAGACGAACCTGACCCCGGCGCAGGCCGCAGGTATCTTCAGGACGAACGATGATATCTCCGCGGGTGTCGCAGGTAGTGGGGGCGTTGGTGGCGTAACGTCGCTTGCGGACATGGTGGAAGCCCGCGCGGCTTACTACGCTGTCAACCCCGTCACGATGGACCCGGGCAAGATTGCGGTTCTCGGCATCAACGATGAGCTGCAGCAGGTATCGGCGAAGACGGCAAACGAGAACTATCAAGTCTTCGCGAAGACGCTTGCCCGCGAGGCAGCTGCTGCCGGTGGCGTAAACCCGCTGATTGTCGACCCCGATTATTCCGCGGTCAACTTCTCAGCGTCGCGCATGTCGTGGGAAATCGACTACACGCACGTGCTGCATCGTCGCGGCATCGTCGCGCAAATGTATCAGGACGCGCTGTATTGCTTCGTTGAGGAGGCAATCGCCAATGGCACCATCAAGCTGCCGAAGGGGGCGCCTGCATTCTGGCAGGACCCCGCGGCGTTCCTCTGCGGTTGCTGGATTGGCAAGCCGCGGCCGAGCGCCGATCCGCTCAAGGATGCCCAGACCGGGGCGCTACTGATCAGCACCGGGCAGGCCACGCGTGCGGAAGTGCTCGCGGCGCGTGGCATCGATTATGAAGAGTGGCTGCACCAGCTGAGCTATGAGCGCGAGCGCGAACGCGAATTGGGGCTGACCTTCCAACAGGACACCACCCCGGCAACGAAACCAGACGCGGAGGCCGAAGAGACTGACGAACCGGCGCCGCAACCAATCAAGAAAGGGCCGCGGCCTTGAGACAGCCGACAGCAACGGAGATCGTAACGAACCCGTGCCTCATGCTCGAATATCTCTCGCAAGCCTACCTCGAACTAATCGGCGGTAAGCAAGTCGTGGAGGTTGTTCACCCGGGCGGGCACGGTTCGGTGCGCTTCTCGCGAACGAACCTCCGCGAGATCGAGGCGAAGATTTCGCAGCTACAGACGCTGTGCAATCCGTCGACGCAACACGCTCGCGCAATTCGCATCGGGCCGTACCGGCCGAGACACTACTGAGGCACACATGACAGAGACCGTTTACGAACTGCCGGGCCTGCGCGGCTACTGCACCGCCCCCGGCGGCGCCGTGATCGAGCTGAGCGAGGCTGTAGCATTGGGGTATGACGTCAAAGCGCTCCGACCGGACCACGTCTTGCCGAGCGGCGAGCGCTGCTACGTCCATCCCTACGATGACGCGAGCGTGATCACCGAGGCCGGGGCGGTCAAGCCCCGCCCGCACGATGCGGCTTATGTCGCTGATCTGCGGCTCGCCCCGGCGGAACTGAAAGCCGAGCTGTACCGCGTGGCTAGGGACACCAAGCCGCAGCGCGGGCCGCTGGCAGGCGTTCCGGCTGAGAGCCGGACGTCTGAAGCCGCAACGCCTGAAGGCGTACAGCCGGCCGCCGCTGAGCCGTCCAGCCCCATCCTGGAGCTGCCAGAGGCTGCCAGCCATCAGGCCGCCGCGCTTATGCTCGCGGAGGCCGGAACCGACATCACAACTGCCCAGGCGCTTTTGCGCGGGCTCGACAACACGGAAAAACTGACCTTGAACCAGAACACCAACGCCGCAATCTATGCGGCCATCGAAGCCGAAATCGGCAACCTCAACGCCAACGGCGCCACCGGCCGGGGCGCCGCGCTCGCGGCTGCTCTGTCCGAGCACAAGATCACCGGCGCCCCGTTCGCCGCGGCAGTGGAGAAATACGGCCTCGACGCCTCCGAGGTATCCGCGGCGATCAAGAGCAACCTCGCCCAGGCCCAGGCCGCGCAGGCCTCAGCCGTGCCTCCGGAGCGCGTGGCAAGGCTCGCCGAAATCGAGACCTCCGCGAAGGCGTTCAATAAGGCCAAGGGCTACGCGCCGCGCGCTTCACATGACGGCATTGCGCACAGTCACAACGCCGCGCCGGCCGCGCAGGACGCACAGGCTCAACGTCTCGCCGAGCTGCAGGCAGCCGGGCGCAGCGTCGGCGCAAAGTATCGGTGAGGTGGGGACCTATGTCATCAGCAAAGACGCACGCAGTCATCGCCCGCTATACCGAGCTGACATTGCTCGGGCTCAACAACAAGGCGGCTCGCGGCGACGCGAGCGCTAAGGCTGAAAGCCTCAAGCTTCGGCAGGCGCTCGACCTCTACCACAATCAGGGCCGCGCGTTCGGCGAGGCCTTGTCGATTTCTGGCCTCAACGCACAAGCCTACGTCCAGGACGCAACCGATTGGCTGCGCGGACGTGGGGCGATCTAACTAGCAACGAAAGGAACTACCAATGGCTACCATCAAGCTTCGTCGCCCGCTGAAGACGCACAGCGGTGAGGTTTCCGAAATCACTCTCAACGAGCCGAGCGCTCGGGCTTTCATTCGCTACGGCGAGCCGTTCAAGACCCGGTGGGTTGCAGACCCCACCGAGGCCGACCCGGAAAACAGGCGCCTTGAAGTCGACTACAACAATGGCGTCATGGTGAAGTTTCTCGCCGACATGATCGAGCCGAAGGTTGACGACCTGATCCTCGAAAAGCTGACAGCTGTCGACTATCAGATCGTGCGCAGCAGCGCATTCGACGTCATCGTCGGAGTGGCCGGCGAGCGCCCTACGCAACCGTGAGGCGGGCCGTCGCGGTGCTGGTGTTTGACCATCATATGAACACCAGCGCCGTAGAGGCAATGTCACTCACGGACGTGTTTACGTGGATCGGGCTTGCAGTGGACTTGAGAAAGGCCCGCGAGAAACAAGCGGGAAGATGAGATGAGCAATCCGGACGTCAAAGTAACTATCAGCGCGACAGACGGGGCAAGCCCCGTCTTGAAGCAAATGGAGGAGAGCGCAAAGCGAGCCGGCGCGGCTGCGAGCGGTGTTCTCAAGGGTGGGGCGGACAGCCTCACCCCCGCGCTTCGCAATGCTAACAGCGCAGCAAAGCAATACGAAGCAACGCTCGACCGTATCAAGGGCATCCGCAATGCCATTGCGGGCCTTGTGACCGGGTATGTGGGGCTCAAGCTCACTGCAGAAGCAAAGGCGCTTCTCGACAAGTACGGCCCGTATGAGGCGAAGGTCCGTGCACAGACCGTATTCGGCAACTACAGCACCGAAGGCCAGCGGTTGCTGAAGGAACAGCGAGCCGCTGGCACCAATTACGGAAAAACGCCGCAGGAAGTAGAAGAAGGTCAAGACGTTTTCGTTCGCCGAAACATGAAGGCGGATATCGTCAAGGCCATGACCGATGCTGCTATCGAACTATCCAAGACGCTAGGCGTTGCCGTTGACCAAGCGGCGCGCATCATCGAAAAGCAGGTTTTCACCTTGGGGCCTGAGCCGACTACGGCAGCCGAGGCGAAGCAGAAGGCCACCGAGGCGTCTAACCGTGTCGCTGTCGCTGTCAAAAAAGGCGCGATGGACCCGAACGAGGTGGAGCAGGCTGGCATCTACGGCAACCCCGCTATTCGCGCTTCCGGTATGGACGCGAATTACGGATGGGCAGAAATCGCTACGTTGTCGCGCGCTGGCGAGAGCGGCGAGAAAGCGGGTGTGTTTGTCCGAGCGCAGGCCGCATCTACGCTCGCGATGACGAGCAAGGGCCGCGATGCTGCGCGGGCAGCGGGCATCAACCCCGATGACTACTGGCGCGGTAAGCCTGTTAGCATGGAGGGTAAAGACCTCAGCCTCATCAATCGCGACCGCTACGGTAAGACGTGGACAAAAGACCAGATCAAGGCCTACGACAACTATACGTCTCAACTACAAAAGGACTTGCAGAGCGACGATGAGGAAGTCGCCAAAAATGCCGCTGACGTTCTTAACAGCCGGGGCGCTTTCATTGAAGGCGTCATGGAGGTGATCGACCCGAAAGGTGAGATGAGCAAGACTGACGCTCTTCACGTGTCGTCGACCATCGGCCGACAATTTGACATGCGCCGCGAGAACTTTGACACCACCAGATTTACTCGCGACTTCATGAAGAAGTCCAACTCACAGCAGCGGATCGGCATGTATGGCCCCAAACAGGGAAACCGTGCCAACATCCTTGCAGCTGCCCAGGATCAAGTCGAGCACTACGAGGAGGAGTACCGCAAGGGCCAGGAAGAGAACCTGTCTCACAACATTGCGGAGGAGCGTAATAAGGGTGCAGGCGCTGCGCTCGAAAGACTGCACGCCAAGAAAGAGCAGGCCATTCTCTCGACGGGCGATGACCTTGCACCCGCGATCGAAGGCGGGGCCGATTGGCTCAGCGGCGCACTTGACTGGTACAACAAACAGAATGGGTACGTCAAAGGCGCGGCTGTAGTTGGCGGCGCTGCGGGCTCTACGGCTATCACTGCTGGAACGTCCGCCCTAACATGGTGGGGCGTCAAGAAAGTCGTTAGCAAGGTAGTAGGCAACGGCGCAAAGGCCGCCGCAACGGCTGTCACTGAAGGCGCTACGGAAGCTGCGGCAGCGGCTGCAGCTGAGGGCGGCGTGCTGAGCACTGTGGGCCGATGGGCTGGCAAAGGCGCGCGCGGTGCCTTTTCTGCCGGCAGCCTTGGCGTCGCAGCCGGCTTGACCGCTGCAGAGCTGTACTACCAGAACCACCCCGAAGGCACGCAGGCCGAGGCTGACATGAACTCGCTCACGGCCGAATACTCGCGCGTGCGGCGAGGTAACAGGCGCTTTGGCAAGCCGAAAGAGCAGCCACTGCCGGACTTCGCAACGCTCGACCTGCCGGATACAAGCACCCATTGGTACGATGGGGCGGGATGGCAGCCGATCAACCCCGACAAGGTCCAGTGGCCGAACCCCGCGCAGACGTCAGCCGCACAGGGGCAGCCTGCGGGCATTGACGTTCACGGCACGGTCGAAGGCCAAGCGAGCATCAACGTCAACGTTGTCGTTACTCCGTCCCCGCTGTTCGACGCAAAGATGGACGGCTTGAAGAATGACGTTGTCAGGCTTAGCGGCCGTCTCGGCGGCGACAAAACGGGCACCAACCTCTCAGGCAGCAACGGCGTATCGCCCTCGACGGCTGGCGTAGCACCATAAGGGAACTAATCTAATGGACTACATAAGAAAGGCGTTCCGCGACGGAGCGCGCGTGCAGCTGCGCTACTCCGGCGAGCCGCTGCGGATCACTCCGGTTCACAGGCGACCCAACTACCAGGGCGTTCCAGCGGCTCAGTTTGAGTTCGAAGTCTGCGGGGTGTTCGTCGACCCTCCGAAGCTTTTGTTTGATCGGACCTCCGAGGCCGCGCAATCGAAGTACGGGTTTTTCCCAGGCTTGCGGACATCTGCGCCACACTTCCTGATCATTGACGCAGACATTCCGCAAGGAACGTATATCGGACAGCAGTTCCAAATCAAACGACTGTCGGAACCGGGAATTCCGTCCTACGCTGTCAGTGACATCATCCGTGACGGCTATGACGTGTGGACTTGCTATCAAGTCAAAATGTTGGGGCGCCGAGAACTCGACGAAAGGCCGGGCGAGATGGCCAAGCGTCTGAGCGACCAGCTTGCGAACAGCAGGGAGGATGACATCAGGCGCAGCGATGAGCGAGTGAAAGAACAGATCGCCGAAATGGATGCGAACGCGCCTCCGCCAGCTGCCCCGCGGGTTTCATTCAATCCCAGCGGGCCACAGATCGCAAAGTCGCCGCGGCGATAATTAACAGCACTGATGGACTGATCGGCGGAAAGCCGGTCAGTCTGTCAGTCCAATCAGGGGATCAAGTATGTACGACATTTACACCCATGTTGCAGTCGAGATCGCCGAGGGCTTGGCGCTCTACAACGAGAACGACGTGAAGCCGATGCGAGACGGCTATCAGGTTGATGACGTGTTCGTGGTGGGGACGGCAGGCGGCTTGAAGTGCCAGCGGTGCGACGCTCAGAACTGCAGGCATACAGTCGCAGCGTGTTGCAGCATTGACCTCCGGTTCCGCAAGGCCTGCGCTCGCGTGATCGAGCATGGCAGCGTGAACCCTCCGGCTATCGGCGAAGTGAACCGGCTGATCAAGGAAGTTCGCATCATCGCGGGGCGTCGCGCCTTCTTCGAGCACAACACAGAGCAGCCGCTTTACGAGTATGCCGAAGCGGTCTTGGGGGCCTGCAAGGCAAGCCGCCCGTTGCTCGATACCGAGAAGCGAATGATGGCTGACGACTATCTCGGCAAGCTGCTGGTGCGGGCGTATCTGCTGAAACCCGATTGCACTGTGGCCGAAGCGGTTGATCTAATGAGCGGCGGTTAGGCTGTTAGTCGTGTCGTCTGACAGCCTGACAGGAAATGTTGTCAGGTGCTGTTAGGTGACGAGACAAAGCCGCGGCGCCTGATCTATGTTCCGCCCCATCAACAACGATGGGGAATAGAGACATGATCATCGCACGCCACAACTACCTGGACGGCATCCGACCGGTTGCAGACTTTCTGCACCGTGAAGGCGATAGGTTCATGATCGAGGAGAGCGAATGCCTCGACGCCAGCGAGCGCAGCCGGCGATACGAAATCAGCCTGTTCGACGCTTGCGCTTTCGTGCGCCGGAGCGGGGCTAGACGATTGGTGGTGACGGGTGGCAAGCGCGCAGCCCGTTAGCCATCAGACGTCTGGCCATTTTCGTCTTCTGCATGTTCGGCGGCTTGTGTGACTAATAATCGTTCTTCGCCTACCTTCTTTACTAGAACATCGCATATCCTGGCAATTTGAGGAAGAAGATCAGCCGTGACATCAATCATCGAGCCGCCCAGGCGTGCGGTTGTGTCGAACATTCCGGGTGGTGCATCTGAGAACCAAATCGGTATAACGCTGTCTTCGCCGAAGCGCTGTTTGAACTGCTCGGATTCAAATTTTGTCCAGATTTTCCGCGGATAATGCGAGCTCAGTAGTACTATTACGAAGCGGGCCTCTGTACGATAGATGGGCGCGAGATAGGCCTCGACGTCGTTTGCCATGATGCGGTGCTCTTCGTCTTTGTCGTAGAAGACCTCCATCTCAGCGTCTTTGAGTGTAGTATTGAATATCTCCGCAATGTGGCGAACTTCGCCAGCGAATGAGAGTGCAAAATCGTACTTAGACTGAAATTCAATCGAGAGAAAGCCGGCCTCTCGTACGAACTTGCTCCATAAGATGTTGCGGAGGTAGTACATGATTTTTGGGTCTTCGACCGCGAGCACGCGCGTGTAGGGATCATAGTGGAATAGATCACGTAAAATTGGACGTTCTTTCAAGAAAGTTTCCAGGTGGCCTTTGTCGGTAACTTGGCTCAGCGATCCGCGAATGTGAGGGTTGGCGGCGAGGATGTCGCTAATTGAGATAGTCCATTCGTCGGAGCGGCTTAAGTTTGCGAGTAGATGAAGATACGGGGCGCGACCCTCGCGGTAAAAGCGGCGCCCTCGTGCAAACTCAATCGCCGGTGCGCGAAAGGTGCGGGACAACTCGGTTAGAACCCGGGCCTTAACCGCCTCAAAGCTGATTTCGAGGCGAGTGGGGGCCTCAGTTCGCTCCGAGACATCGCTATGCAAACACAGTTCGTTGCATAGTATTTGTGCCATGTGAAAGCTGCCTGACGCGTCTCTAGCGAGAGCATCTGCGCATTCGATGGTGATGTTAAGCGCTTCCTCGCCTTTCTTAATTAGTTCCCTGACCTTCGGTTCTGTATTCACTTCAAAGTGAATAGTCTCGATTCGGTTATTTAGGTCCGGAGCGAAGTTGACGAGAGAATCGCCGGCTCTGTTGATTCCTATGAGAACTATTTTGGACGCTGTCGTTTCTTTATCTGCGAATTCCTTCAGAAGGTCGGCAATGACGTGTTTGGTGGCGTCGGATAGCCTGTGGAAGTCGTCAATGATTACGATACCTAGATCGCCAAAAGCCGGAAGTTCAGCTAGCAATTCTCTATCTGCCGCGTTCCTACCGCTGAAGACTTGGGCTTTGGCGGCGATGCCGATCTCGGTGAGAGCCTTTTGAACCGCCGTCGTTTTGCCAATCCCGGACGGACCCTCGACGACAACGCCGCGACCAGCAGTGCGAAGAGCAACTTTGAGATGGTTGTACTCTGCCGGCTCGACGAACGTGTAGGTCGGTAGTCCCGACTTCTTGAAGACTTCCTCTAGCAGAGGGGCCGGCATGGATGCTCCGTTAAGAATTGGGTGAAGTATTTGGGCCGAAAGCAGCAGGGGCTAGTGAATCGTTCTTTGCTTATTAAAAGAAATTGTCAGGGTTCGCGAAGGTTGTGCGTGTTTATCCCCACATCCGTGATTCAGGAACTCTTTCCTTGTTTCGTCGTTCGTCGGGCCGGGCGGAATTCGAGCGATGGGGCGCTGAGTCGGGAAGCTACGGGTTGTTGACGATTTTCAGCCTGTCATCCTACACAATGCCAGATGACAGGCACACCGACCACAGCAGCAAGGCACTCAGCGCCCGGCCCCCGTAGGGGTTTGCGGCGCTCGGACGCGGCTGCCTATGTGGGGGTGTCCCCATCCAAGTTCGATCAGCTTGTCGCTGATGGCCGCATGCCGCAACCGCTCAAGATTGACGGCTGCACGATTTGGGATATCCGCAAGCTTGACGCCGCGTTTGACGAACTGGCCGAAGGCGACGCTAACCCGTTTGACGCTGTGGTTGAGCGGCTGCAAGCTGGCCGGCGGCAAGATCAGCAAGGCGCTTCTGCTCAGCGGCTTTGATATAGCGCTGCACTTCAGACAGGCTTGAGTGTCCGGTGATGGACGCAATCATTGGGGCGCTGCAGCCTGCTTCGGCGAGCCGGCGCGCGCAGGCCTTGCGCAGGCCGTGCGGAGACGCTTGCTCTTTGATCCCTGCCAGCTTCGACCACTCACTAAATTGATTCGAAAAGCTCTCAGGGGTGAAGGGGCCGCCAAACTTCGTCAGCAGGAAGGCTGGCGCATCGGCTGGCAACGCTGCACGTCTCAAGGCCTCCGCGAGCATGGGCAATATCGGAACATCCAAGGCCGCGCCGGTCTTTCCCTGCCGTAAGGTGATGTATCGGCCCTTGAAGTCTTTCGGGCTGTAGTTCGCGACGTTGGCAGGCCCCAGCTTCACAGTGTCGCCGCGTCGCTGCCCGACGCAGACCAATAGGGCGAGAGCTAGGTATTCGCGCGTTCCGAGCGGGTAGCGCTTGATGAATTTCGCAATGTCATCTTCCGTCCAGGTGCGGTGCCCAGGCTCGACGCCTGCAGCCTTTTGGGCCTTGGCTTTCTTGATCCCCAATGTGGGGTCATCATCCCGGTACTCGCTCTCGACAGCGAATTGCATGAGCAGACGCATGATGCGCCGGAAGTGGTTCGCAGCTTCGGGGCCGCCTTCGGCCTTCCGAATGGCGATAAGGTCGCGGATATTCTTCGCTGTGATCTTGGCGACGGGGTGCGGTCCGAGGTTCGCGTCAACGCGTGCCAGGAGCCGGCTGTAAGTCTCTGCCGTAGAGGCTGCCAGGGCTGTGAAGCGCTCCGACTTTTTGAACTCGGCAATCAGCTTGGAAAAGCTACCAGCCTTTGCGGCCGCGGCCTTCCGTGCGTCTTTGCGGCGGGGTGGCGCTTTGCCTGCGGCCTTTGCTTCGCGCAGCGTAGAGGCTTCCAGCGCGGCGCCATAGGCCATCATGAATTCGCTCGACCACGGCGAGCCGGGCAGGGCCACGCTCAAGCCGTTGCGGCGGAAATATCGGCGAATGGTGCCGTGGCGATCTTTGAAGCTGTTGACGTATTGCGGCAGGAGCGACTTGCGGGGCATTGGTGACCTTGAATGTGGTCACCCCACATAGCCGAGCGCGAATTGTTCTACAAACCCGTGAAATGTAGGGACAGAAAAATCAATAAAAACAATAAGGTTGTAAGACTTTGGCGATCCCAGCAGGACTCGAACCTGCAACCCGCGGAGTAGAAATCCGCTACTCTATCCAGTTGAGCTATGGGACCGTGGTCACGGGGTGAAAGCCGCGGGCGAGGGGCCCGGCCGGCTGGTCATCCATAGCATGGTCATATGAAAAATTGTCGGTTTCGCCAAGCCCGGCCGAACCGGAACCGGGGACCGGGCGACCAAGCGGAGGCGGAGGAGGGGCAAGAGCGCCCCGATCGCGGGTCGGCAGCGCCGGATGAACGGCCGCCGCGGCCCTTGGCCGTATGCTGTGTCCGGTGAACATGCCCTGTGAATTGCCGCTGATTCCAAGACTGGCCCGCTGCGCGCCGCAGCGGRGGGGCCCTGGCAGCCGGCCGCGAGTCCTGCGCATGCAACCTCTGCCATCAGCCCGTCACCATTTCGCGTCCATTCTCGCCACGAATCGGCCAAACACGGGCATCGTCTCATGTGCCCCGTAGAGCCGCCCCAAGGAGTTGTCCCATGATCGGTCTGGTTCGCGCCGCTGCCGTCTGCGCCATTATGGCGCTCGGCCTCGTGTCCGCCGGTTCTGCCGCTGTTGCCGCCGACAAGGCGTTCAAGCGCGACGATCTGGCGGACGCCGCCATCAAGCTCGAGGCCCAGATCAAGAGCGAGGCMGGGGCGGTGAATAAGCCTTTGGCGACCTTGCGCACCGATGCCGACGCGGCGCTGCGCCGCAACGACCTGCGCACCGGCCTGCAGATCCTCGGGCAGATCGCGACCGCGGCGCCGGAGGATTCCGGCAACTGGCTGCGGCTCGCCCGGACGGTGCTGAACCAGATCAAGCCGATCAATTCCTCGGAGCAGACCTTCCTGCTGGAGCGCGCYTCGACGGCGGCCTATATCGCGTATCAGCGCGCCGGCAATTCCGGCGAGGAGGCCGATGCGCTCGCCGTGCTCGGCAAGACCATGGCCGAACGCAAGCTGTGGCGGCCGGCGCTCGATACGCTCAGGATGTCGCTGGAACTGCGCGAGGTCGCCGATGTCCGCGGGCAGTATGAGCGGATGCGCGACGAGCACGGCTTCAGGCTGCTCGACTACACCGTCGACTCGGACTCGGCGAGCCCGCGCGCCTGCTTCCAGTTCTCCGAGGATCTCGCCAAGCGCACCGACTTCTCGCCCTTCGTGGCGCAGGCCGGCAATGACAAGCCGGCGCTGACGTCGGAGGACAAGCAGCTCTGCGTCGAGGGCCTCAAGCACGGCGAGCGCTACAACATCAATCTGCGCGCCGGGCTGCCGTCCGGCGTCAAGGAGAGCCTGCCGAAATCGGCCGAGTTCAACATCTATGTCCGCGACCGCAAGCCGTTCGTGCGCTTCACCGGCAAGGCCTATGTGCTGCCGCGCACCGGGCAGAAGGGCATTCCGCTGGTCAGCGTCAACACCCCCGCGGTCACTGTCAACGTGTTCCGGATCGGCGACCGCAACCTGATCAACACGGTCATCGATAGCGACTTCCAGCGTCCGCTRTCGAGCTACCAGCTGACAGACCTCGGCAATGAGCGCGGCATGAAGGTGTGGAGCGGCGAGCTCGCGACCGCGATGACCCTGAACCAGGACGTGACGACCGCCTTCCCGGTCGACCAGGCGATCAGCGACATGCAGCCCGGCGTCTATGTGATGACCGCCGCGCCCAAGGGCCCGACCAGCGGCGGCAGCGACGAGGACAGCGGCCAGCTCGCGACGCAATGGTTCATCGTCTCCGATCTCGGCGTCGCTGCGTTCTCCGGCAATGACGGCATCCACGTGTTCGTGAATTCGCTGGCGTCGACCGATCCGGTGGCGCGCGCCGAGGTGCGGCTGGTGGCGCGCAACAACGAGATCCTGGCGACGCGCAAGACCGACGAGGCCGGCCACGTGCTGTTCGAGGCCGGGCTGTCGCGCGGCGAGGGCGGGCTGTCGCCGGCGATGCTGACGGTGTCCGGCGAGAAGACCGACTACGCCTTCCTCAGCCTGAAAACGTCCGCCTTCGACCTGTCCGATCGCGGCGTCGCCGGACGCGCGTCGCCGGCCGGGCCGGATGCCTTCGTGTATTCCGAGCGCGGCGTCTACCGCTCCAACGAGACGGTCTATCTCACCGCGCTGCTGCGCGACGGCAAGGGCAACGCCATGACCGGCACSCCGCTGACGCTGGTCGTCGAGCGTCCCGATGGCGTCGAGTTCCGCCGCGCTGTGGTGCCGGACCAGGGGGCCGGCGGTCGGTCGTTGAGCGTGGCGCTGAACGCGGCGGTGCCGACCGGGACCTATCGCGTGCGCGCCTTCACCGACCCCAAGGGGGCGGCGGTCGGCGAGACCACCTTCATGGTCGAGGACTACGTCCCGGAGCGGCTGGAATTCGACCTGTCGTCCAAGGACAAGCAGATCAAGGCTGACGCGCCGGTGGAGGTGAAGGTCGACGGCCATTTCCTGTACGGCGCGCCGGCGTCCGGCCTGCAGCTCGAGGGCGACCTGCTGGTCACCACCGCCTCGGAGCGGCCGGGYTTTGCGGGCTATCAGTTCGGCGTCGCCGACGAGGAGAGCGCCTCYAACGAGCGAACGCCGATCGAGGGGCTGCCCGAGACCGAYGACAAGGGCATGGCGACCTTCCCGGTCAGCCTCGCCAAGCCGCCATCCTCAAGCCGGCCGCAGGAGGCGCAGATCTTCGTGCGCATGGCCGAGACCGGCGGCCGCGCTGTCGAGCGCAAGCTGGTGCTGCCGGTGGCGCCCAAGGCGGCGCAGATCGGCATCAAGCCGTCCTYCTCGGGAAAAAGCGTCGGCGAGGGCGAGAAGGCCGAGTTCGACGTCGTGTTCGTGTCACCGGAGGGCAAGACGCTGGCGCGCAACGGCCTGCGCTATGAGCTGCTGAAGATCGAGTCGCGCTATCAATGGTACCGGCAGAATTCCTATTGGGAGTATGAGCCGGTGAAGTCGACGCGCCGCGTCGGCGATGGCGACCTCACGATATCAGCCAACAAACCGGCGCGGCTGAGCTTTCAGCCTGAGGCCGGGCGCTACCGGCTCGACGTCAAATCGGCCGATGCCGATGGACCGGTGACCTCGCTGCAGTTCGATGTCGGCTGGTACACCGACGGCAGCGCCGACACGCCGGASCTCCTGGAGACCTCGCTCGACAAGCCGCAATACCAGTCGGGTGACACGATGGTGGTGACGGTCAATGCGCGCACCGCCGGCAAGCTGACGGTCAACGTGCTCGGCGACCGGCTGCTGACGACGCAGACCACTGAGGTCAAGGAAGGCACCAACCAGGTCAGGCTCAGCGTGGGCAAGGACTGGGGCACCGGCGCCTATGTCGTGACGACGCTGCGCCGTCCGCTCGATGCCGCCGCGCAGCGCATGCCGGGCCGCGCGCTCGGCCTGGCCTGGTTCGGTATCGACAAGTCCGTGCGCACGCTCAATGTCGCGCTGACGCCGCCGGCGCTGGTGCGGCCGGGCTCCAGCTTGAAGATCCCGGTCAAGATCGGCGGGCTCAATCCCGGCGAGGACGCCAAGATCGTGATCGCGGCGGTCGATGTCGGCATTCTCAACCTCACCAACTACAAGCCGCCGGCGCCGGACGATTATTATCTCGGCCAGCGCCAGCTCTCGGCCGAGATCCGCGATCTCTATGGCCAGCTGATCGACGGCATGCAGGGCACGCGCGGCCAGATCCGCTCCGGCGGTGATGGCGGCGGCGCCGAGCTGCAGGGCTCGCCGCCGACGCAGAAGCCGCTGGCGCTGTATTCGGGCATCGTCACCGTCGGGCCCGACGGCGCCGCGGAGGTCGCTTTCGACATTCCGGAGTTCGCCGGCACCGCGCGGGTGATGGCGGTGGCGTGGAGCGCGACCAAGCTCGGCCGCGCGACSGTCGACGTCACCGTGCGCGACCCCGTGGTGCTGACCGCGACCTTGCCGCGTTTCTTGCTGAGCGGCGACCGCGGCACGCTGTCCTTCGACGTCGACAATGTCGAGGGCGCGCCCGGCGACTACGTCGTGGCCGTCAAGGCGAGCGGCCCGGTCAAGGTGTCCGGCAACGCCAATGTGACGCTCAAGCTCGCGGCCAGGCAGCGGGCCTCGTCCACCCTGCCGCTGGATGCGTCRGGCACCGGCCAGGCGCAGCTCGATGTCGACATCAAGGGGCCGAACGGGCTGAGCCTGGCGCGGCACTATCAGCTCGACGTCAAGCCGGCGACGCAGGTGCTGGCGCGGCGTTCGATCCGCACCTTGGCCAAGGGCGAGAGCCTGACCTTGACGTCGGACATGTTCAGCGATCTCGTGGCGGGCACCGGCACGGTGTCGTTGTCGGCGGGGCTGTCGACCGCGCTCGACGCGGCGACCATCCTCAAGGCGCTCGACCGCTATCCGCATGGCTGCTCGGAGCAGATCACCAGCCGCGCAATGCCGCTGCTTTATGTCAACGAGCTCGCGGCCGGCGCCCATCTCGCGATGGACACCGAGGTCGACCAGCGCATCCGCGACTCGATCGACCGGCTCCTGGCGCGGCAGGGCTCGAACGGCTCGTTCGGGCTGTGGTCGGCCGGCGGCGACGATCCCTGGCTCGATGCGTACGTGACGGACTTCCTGACCCGCGCCCGCGAAAAGGGCTTTGCGGTGCCGGACGTGCTGTTCAAGAGCGCGCTCGACCGCGTCAGGAACGCGGTGGTCAATGCCGAGGAGCCGGAGAAAACGGGCGGCCGCGATCTCGCTTACGGCCTCTACGTGCTGGCGCGCAACGGCGCGGCGCCGATCGGCGATCTGCGCTATCTCGCCGACACCAAGCTCGGCAATCTCGCCACCCCGATCGCCAAGGCGCAGCTCGCCGCGGCGCTCGCGCTGGTCGGTGACCGCGCCCGCGCCGAGCGGGTCTATGCCGCGGCAGCCGACAGCCTCGCGCCGAAGCCGGTGCTGGTGTTTGGCCGCACCGATTACGGCTCCGACCTGCGCGATGCCGCGGCGCTGGTGTCGCTGGCCGGCGAGGGCAATGCGCCGCGCGCCACGCTCACGCAGGCTGTGGCCCGCGTCGAGGCGGCGCGTGGCCTGACGCCCTACACCTCGACGCAGGAGAATGCGTGGATGGTGCTGGCGGCGCGCGCGCTCGCCAAGGAGACGCTGACGCTGGATGTCAACGGCCAGGCGGTGAAGCAGGCGATGTACCGCAGCTACAAGGCGGCCGAGCTCACCAGTCAGCCGCTGAAGATCACCAACACCGGCGACGCGCCGGTGCAGGCGGTGGTCTCGGTGTCCGGCTCGCCACTGACGCCGGAACCGGCSGCGTCGAACGGCTTCAAGATCGAGCGCGGCTACTACACGCTCGACGGCAAGCCGGTCGACATCAAGACGGTGAAGCAGAACGACCGCTTCGCCGTGGTGCTGAAGGTCACCGAGGCCAAGCCGGAATATGGGCACATCATGGTGTCCGATTATCTGCCGGCGGGGCTGGAGATCGACAATCCGCATCTGGTGTCGTCSGGCGACAGCGGCACCCTGGACTGGATCGAGGACGGCCAGGAGCCTGTGAACACCGAGTTCCGCGATGATCGCTTCACCGCCGCGCTCGACCGCGCCGCGGATTCCAAATCGGTGTTYACCGTGGCCTATGTCGTGCGCGCGGTGTCGCCCGGCAAATACGTGCTGCCGCAGGCCTATGTCGAGGACATGTACAACCCGTCGCGCTATGGTCGGACCGSAACGGGCTCGGTGGAGGTCCGCGCGGCGAAATGAGCGAGGGTCAGACCAGCGGCAATGGACGCATGACGGAGCCAGACACTCCGTCGTCATKGCCGGGCTTGACCCGGCCATCCACGGCCGCATGCGAGAACGGCGTGGATGCCCGGGTCAAGCCCGGGCATGACGAGAGGAGGGGGCGAGTTGCAAAACGTCTCGCGGCGATTGGGTTGACGTTGATCGTGGTCGTCGCGACGGCTCTCACCGCTTACACCATCTCCCTCGGCCCGCTGCCGCTGCAGGACGCCAAAGCGCTGTCCACCACGGTGGTCGATCGCCACGGCAAGCTGCTGCGCGCCTATGCGATGGCGGATGGGCGTTGGCGGTTGCCGGTCAGCGCGCAGAAGGACGTCGACCCGACCTATCTGAAGCTGCTGTTCGCCTATGAGGACCAGCGCTTCTATGACCACCACGGCGTCGATCCGCGCGCGCTGGCGCGGGCGGCGATTCAATTCGGCTCACACGGTCATATCGTGTCCGGCGGCTCGACCATCACGATGCAGCTGGCGCGGTTGCTGGAGCCGCGGCGGCAGCGGTCGCTGCACGCCAAGCTCCGGCAGATCGTGCGCGCGCTCGAGCTCGAGCGGAAGCTCGGCAAGGACGAGATCCTCGATCTGTATCTGACGCTCGCGCCGTATGGCGGCAATCTCGAAGGCATCCGCGCCGCCTCGATCGCCTATTTCGGCAAGGAGCCGAAGCGCCTCTCGCTGGCCGAGGCCGCRCTCCTGGTCGCRCTGCCGCAGTCGCCGGAGACGCGCCGGCTCGAYCGCCAYCCGGAGGCGGCGCGCCGCGGCCGCGACCGCGTGCTCGATCGCATGGTGTCGGAGAACGTCATCTCCGCCGAGGACGCCGCGCAGGCGAAGGCGCAACCGGTGCCGGCCTTCCGCAAGCCGATGCCGATCCTGGCGCCGCATGCCGCCGACCAGGCCACGGCGGTCGTGAAGGACCGGCCGATCATCCGGCTGACATTGGACGCATCGCTGCAGAAGGTGCTGGAGCCGCTGGCGCGCGACCGCGCCGCCGCGCTGGGGCCGAACATCTCGGTCGGCATCATCGTGATCGACAATGACAGTGGCGACGTGCTCGCCCATGTCGGTTCTGCGGATTATTTCGACGAGCGGCGGGCCGGGCAGGTCGAYATGACGCGCGCGGTGCGCTCGCCCGGCTCGACCCTGAAGCCGTTCATCTATGGCTTGGCCTTCGAGGACGGCTTCGTGCATCCGGAGAGCCTGATCGAGGACCGCCCGGTACGCTTCGGTTCCTACGCGCCGGAGAATTTCGACATGACGTTCCAGGGCACAGTGCCGGTGCGCAAGGCGCTGCAGCTGTCGCTGAACGTGCCGGCGATCGTGCTGCTCGACCGCGTCGGCGCCAGCCGGCTGTCGTCGCGGCTCAAGCAGGCCGGCGGCAATCTGGTGCTGCCGAAGGACGAGGCGCCCGGTCTGGCGATGGGACTCGGCGGGGTCGGCGTGACCCTGCAGGACCTCGCACAGCTCTATGCTGGATTTCCGCGACTCGGCACCACCAAGCCGCTGCGCGAGATCATGACGGCCGAGGTCCTGACGGCCGAGGACGCCGACACCAGGGAACCGATGCGGCTGATGGATCCGGCCGCCGCCTGGCAGGTCGGCAACGTGCTGCTCGGCACGCCGCCGCCGGAAAATGCCGCGCGCAACCGCATCGCCTTCAAGACCGGCACCAGCTACGGCTATCGTGACGCTTGGTCCGTGGGCTTTGACGGCCGCATGACGATCGGCGTCTGGGTCGGTCGTCCCGACGGCGCGCCAGTGCCGGGCCTGATCGGCCGTGTCGCCGCTGCGCCGATCCTGTTCGACGCCTTCGCGCGCAGCGGCAAGCTGCCGGCGGCCCTGCCCAAGCCGCCCAAGGGGGCGCTTATTGCCGGCAATTCAAAGTTGCCACTGCCGCTGCGCCGGTTCCGTCCGATCGGCGAACTGCTACGGACCGGCGCCGAGCAGGCCCCGCACATCCAGTTCCCGCTCAACGGCTCGCGCATCGATGTCGATCGKACCGCGGGACCGGAGGCCGCCGTGATGCCGGTGAAAGTCTCCGGCGGCGTGCTGCCGCTGACCATGCTGGTCAATGGCCTGCCGGTCGGCGAGATCGACAGCCGGCGCCAGCGCCTGATCGATCCGCCCGGGCCGGGCTTTGCCCGGCTGACCGTCATCGACGCCACGGGCGCGGCGGACACAGTTGTGGTCAGAATCCAATGACCGTTCGCTAAGCGGTTGTCGGCATGGTGGTTTCGGCGTATTCGGAACCCCATGGTTGAGACCTTTGCCCGCCCCCGTTTTGGAGAGCCGCGCGAGCCGAAGAACCTGGTGAATCCGGGCAATCGGCTGGTGCGGATGATCGATGCCGTCACCRTCAGCCACGCCAGGGCTGTTGCGTTCTTGCTCGTCTGCGGGCTGCTGCTGTTTTTGCCGGGATTCTTCACGATTCCGCCGATCGATCGCGACGAGGCGCGGTTCGCGCAGGCGACCAAGCAGATGGTCGAGAGCGGCGATTATGTCGATATCCGCTTCCAGGACGATGTGCGCTACAAGAAGCCGGTCGGAATCTACTGGTTGCAGTCGGCTGCGGTTGAAACCGCATCTGCGGTCGGATTGCCGCGGGCACAGCTGCGCATCTGGGTGTATCGCATTCCCTCGCTGATCGGCGCRATCGGCGCGGTGCTGCTGACCTATTGGACCGCGCTCGCTTTTGTCACGCGGCGTGGCGCGGTGTTCGCGGCGCTCTTGATATGCTGCTCGGTGTTGCTCGGTGCTGAAGCGCGGCTCGCCAAGACCGATGCCATGCTGCTGTTCACGGTGGTGGCCGCGATGGGCGCGCTGGCCCGTGTCTATCTGTCCTGGCAGCGCGGCGAGGATCCTGAGCATCCCCCTTGGGGGCCGCCGGCGATCTTCTGGACGGCGCTGGCCGGCGGCATCCTGATCAAGGGGCCGCTGATCCTGATGTTTGCCGGTCTCACGATCATTGCTCTCGCCATCATGGATCGCGGCGCGGCGTGGCTGTGGCGTCTGCGGCCCGTCTGGGGGCTGATGTGGATGCTGGTGCTGGTGCTGCCCTGGTTCGTGCTGATCTTCCTGCGTGCCGGAGACACCTTCTTCGCCGACTCCGTCGGCGGCGACATGTTGAGCAAGATCGGTGCCCAGGAGTCGCATGGCGCGCCGCCGGGCCTCTATCTGCTGCTGCTGTTCATCACCTTCTGGCCCGGCGCTCCGCTGGCGGCGATGGCGGCGCCTGCGGTGTGGCGGGCGCGGCGTGAGCCGGGCGCGCAGTTCCTGCTGGCCTGGCTGCTGCCGTCCTGGATCGTGTTCGAGGCCGTCCTGACCAAGCTGCCGCATTACGTGCTGCCGCTTTATCCCGCGATCGCGATCCTCACCGTCGGCGCCCTGGAGCGGCGGGTGTTGTCACGGTCCTGGCTGCGCCGTGGCGCCGCCTGGTGGTTTGCCATTCCTGCCATCACCTCGGTGGTTGCCGTGATCGGCGCCATCATCGTCACGCACCAGCCGGTGTTCCTGGCTTGGCCGTTCGTCGCCGCATCGCTGATCTTCGGCCTGTTCGCCTGGTGGCTGTATGACGACGGCCGGGCCGAGCGCTCGCTGCTGAATGCGGCGGTTGCGGCAATGTTCCTCGCCTTCGTGGTCTACGGCGCRGTGCTGCCGGCGCTGACGCCGCTGTTCCCGAGCGCRGAGATTGCGCGCGCGCTGCGCAACGTCGTGTGTGTCGGTCCGAAGGCCGCGGCGGCCGGCTTCCACGAGCCGAGCCTGGTGTTCATGACGGGAACCTCGACCCAGCTGACCGACGGCTCAGGCGCCGCCGATTTCCTCAGCCAGGGTACCTGCCGCTTCGCGCTGGTCGAGCAGCGGACCGAGCGCGCCTTCGTGCAGCGGGCCGAGGCGATCGGGCTGCGCTACAACGTGGCCAAGCGCATCGACGGCTACAACATCTCGCAGGGGCGGCCGGTCTCGATCGCGATCTTCCGCTCGGAAGGCACCGAATAGATGTCGGCGTCCGGCTCTCCTTCGCCTTCATCAACCTATCTGTCGCAGCTCGCGCTGGTCGGGAAGTTCTCGCTCGGCCGGCTCGTCCGTCGTCCACAAGCCGTGCCTGATGCGCCGAGCTGGCAGCGTCTGTCGCGCCAGCTTCTCCTGGTCGCAGGCATTGGCGTCAGCGCGATCCTCGTGCTGATGTTTGCCTTCGATGCCTATGAGATCGGGCTGATGCCCGCGCGCGGCACACCGAGCCTGTGGCCGGTCCGCATCCTCACCGATTTCGGCCAGGATGAATATGTGCTGGCTCTGTTGGCGCTCGGTGTCGTCGTGACGATCCTGATCGCGCCGCTTTGGCCCGAGGCCACGCGCAGCCGCCTGCTCAATTTCGCGACCCATGTTCAGTACCTGTTTTTCGCGGTCCTGAGCTCGKTRCTTGCGGCCCAGGTCTTGAAATACGTCATCGGGCGCGGTCGTCCGTTCGTCGGCGGCAAGGCGAACGCCTTCAACTTCGAGCCGTTCAACGGYACGCCGGCTTATTTCAGCATGCCCTCGGCGCATGCCGTCACCGCTTTCGCGCTGGCTTTCGCGGTGGCGGCCGTCTGGCCGCGRCTGCGCGTTCCCATGTACATCTATGCGGTGGCGATCGCCGCGAGCCGGCTCGTCCTGCTTGCCCATCATCCGAGCGACGTGGTGGCCGGGGCCGTCGTCGGCCTGGTCTGCGCGATGCTGGTCCGCTACTGGTTCGCAGCGCGGCGGCTGGGCTTCCGCTTCGGCAAGGACGGCCGGATCTTACCGCGCTAAGGGGGTTGATAGCCGGCCCCAAGCCCCATAATAAGCCTCCGCCGGAGCGCCCGGGCAGGAACCGGTCTGATCAAGCCATCACGAGTCCCAGATTTGTCGACCGAAMCCCCCGTTGCCGTCTCCATCGTCGTTCCCGTGCGCAACGAGGCCGGCAACATCACGCCTCTGATCACCGAGATCGCGGCCGCGCTCGACGGTCTGTGGCCGTACGAGATCATCTACGTCAATGACGGCTCGACCGACGAGACCGCGCAGCGCCTCGCCGAGGAGATGGCGCGGCGGCCGAACCTGCGCGTTCTGCGCCACGAGAGGTCGACGGGGCAGTCCGCTGCGGTCCGCAGCGGAATCCGTGCCGCGCATGGCGCCATGGTGGCGACGCTCGACGGTGACGGCCAGAACAATCCCGCCTTCCTCCCGGACCTGATCGCCGCGCTGGAAAAGGGCGGCGGGCGGGTCGGCCTCGTCGCGGGCCAGCGGGTCGGCCGCAAGGATACCGGCTTCAAGAAGCTGCAGTCGCGGCTCGCCAACAAGATCCGCAACGCGGTGCTGCATGACGGCACCCGCGACACCGGCTGCGGCCTCAAGGCCGTTCGCCGCGACGTGTTCCTGATGATGCCGTATTTCGATGGTCTGCACCGCTTCCTGCCGGCCCTGGTGCGGCGCGAGGGCTACGACATCGCCTATATCGACGTGATCGATCGTCCCCGGCATTCGGGCGTGTCGAACTACGGGTTCTTCGACCGGCTCTGGATCGGGATCATGGATCTCGCCGGCGTGTGGTGGCTGATCCGCCGCAAGAAGCCGACGCCGGTCGCGATCGAGGTGAAATGATGCTGATTCAATTCGGGCAGGCGTTCAGCAACTATCTCTACGACATTTTCATCGCGAAGTTCGATTTCTGGCTGGTGTTCGGCCTCGCGGCTCAGCTCGCTTTTGCCGCGCGCTTCCTGGTGCAGTGGATCGCGAGCGAGCGCGCGGGCAAGAGCGTCGTGCCGCTTGCCTTCTGGTTCTTCTCGATCGGCGGCGGCCTGATGACGCTGATCTACGGCCTCGTCAAGCGCGAGCCGGTCATCATCTTCGGCCAGTTGCTGTCGAACATCATCTACGTCCGCAACGTCATGCTGATCTTCAAGAGCCGCCAGCGCGAGTCTCAGACGCTGAGCAATTGAGCGGACCTGTGGGTCCTCGATCTCACACTGCAAAAGCGCTTCTCGCACGGCAGCTGATCGTTCGATCCCCATCTCAGTGCATGTTCCCAACGTCTCCCTCGCCATGGCCGGGCTTGTCACGGCATGACGAGCAATTCATTGGCGGGGTGCGCCGCTACGCCTAGCGCGGCAGAGGCTGGGCCGACGATGCGGGCAGGGCGGCCACGGCCGGCACGCGGTCTGCGTTTTCACTCCGGCGGCTCGCCACCTCGCCGGCCGCATCCAGCACCGGATAGGCGACCGAGCAGATGTGCGAGTGGATGCGCCTGAGATCACGCAGGACGTCGAGATGCAGTGACGTGGTTTCCAGCGTCTCGGAACGGCCCTCGCGCAGCCGTTCGAGATGTCGCTCGGTGGCGGCGAGTTCGGCGTTGCGGAGCTCGGCTTTCTGATCCAGGAGCTGGTGCGCCTGCTGCGCGTCGCCGGACATGAAGATGCCGAAGGCGATGCGCAGCGACTCCATGATCTGGCGGTGAAAGGCCTGCAGCTCGTCGGCGCCTTCTGTCGAGAACTGGAACCGGCGCTTGATCTTCTTGGTGGCGAGCTCGCTCAGGTTCTTGTCGATGATATCGCCGATGTGCTCGAGGTTGATCGCGAGCGAGATGATCTCCATCGCGCGCTTGCCTTCGCGCTCGTCCAGGCTGCCCCGCGYGAGCTTGGTGATGTAGAGCTTGATCGCTTCGTCGAGCCGGTCGACGGCATTGTCCATCCGCGACACCTGGTCGACGAGGCCGCGATCATTGGTCATCATTGCGGTCATGACGTTGCGCAGCATGGTCTCCACCATGTCACCCATGCGCAGCGCCTCGCGGGCGGCGTCCGCGAGCGCGAGCGAGGGCGTTTCGAGCGCCGTTTCATCGAGATAACGGGGCTTGGCGGGGTCGATCTCGGCGCGTCGATCCGGAAACAGCTTGACGAGCAGTTTCTCCAGGCCGCCCAGCAGGCCGATGAAAATGATGGCGGTGCCGAGATTGAACGCCATATGGAACTGCGCCGTCAGCTTGGACAGGTCCGGCTGCCACAACTGCAATTGCGTCGCGAGCGGTTGCAGAAAAGGTGCGACCAGCGCGACGCCGGCGATGCGGTTGATGAGATTGCCGACGGGGAGGCGATAGCTCGCCGGATTGTCGCGGTGGGCGCCCTCGAACACGGGATTGACGGCGCTGCCGAGATTGGCTCCCAGCACCAGCGCCAGTGCCGCATCAGCCGTGATGAAATGGGCGTAGGCCAGCGACATCACCAGCAGCACGCTGGCCACGCTGGAGTGCACGATCCATGTCACTGCAGCGCCGAAGACGATGCACAGYGTCACATCGGCGGTGATCGCCTGCATGAACACGCGCATGGCCGGCGCTTCCTCGGCCGGTGCCAGGGTGTCGATCAGAATGTGCAGGGACAGCAGCATCAGGCCGAGGCCGATCGAGACCCGACCGAGATCCTTGATGCGCGAACGCGGCCCGCTGCGGAACGCCACCAGCCCCAGCACGAACAGGACTGGCGCCACGGCGGCGACGTTGAACGACAGCACCTGCACGATCAGCGTGGTGCCGATATTGGCACCGAGCATGATGGCGAGCGCCGGAATCAGGCCGACGAGGCCCTCCGCCGCGAAGGAGGTGGTGATGAGCGCGGTCGCCGTGCTGCTCTGGAGCAGGGCGGTGAGACCCAGTCCCGCCGCCAGGGCGCTGAAGCGGTTTCGCAGCGCACGCGACAGCAGGAGCCGGAGATCCGGACCAAACGCGCGCAGGATGCCGCTGTGGACCATGTGCAGGCCCCACAGCAGCAGCGCTACGCCGCCCATCAAATCGAGCAGAACCATGATTCCCGTTCGTGTCCGCGATCGTCGCTGCGAAGGCTACGCCCAATCGGTCGCGGATCAACGCTATTTTGGCGGCCCTCGCTGCCTTATCGCAGGGCGTTTTGTTTGCCGCCGAGACTGTGGTCAGGCGGCGTTGAAGGCCGCAAAGCCGCGTTCCAGGTCAGCCTTGAGATCCTCGACGTTCTCCAGGCCGATATGCAGGCGCAAAGTCGGGCCGCCCGGCGCCCAGCGGGTGGCAGTCCGATAGCTCGCGCAGTCGAACGGGATCGCCAGACTCTCGAAGCCACCCCAGGAATAGCCCATGCCGAACAGCGTCAGCGTGTTGAGCATCGCATCAACCGCCGCTTGCGGCCTTGGTTGCAGCACGATGCTGAACAGGCCCGAGGCGCCGGTGAAGTCGCGCTTCCAGATCGCATGTCCCGGATGGCTCTCCAGCGCCGGATGCAGCACGTCGATCACCTCGGGACGCGCGGCGAGCCAGCGCGCCATCTCCAGGCCCGACCGATGATGCTGGGCCAGCCGCACGCCAAGCGTCCGAACGCCGCGCAACGCCAGGAACACATCGTCGGGGCCGGCACAGACGCCGAGCAGGCGGATGCCCTCTACAATCAACGGCCAGGCCTTCTCGTTTGCCGAAATCGTTCCGAACATGATGTCGGAATGGCCACCGATATATTTGGTGGCCGCCTGCATGCTGATGTCGACGCCCTGCTCAAGCGAGCGGTGATAGAGCGGCGTGGCCCAGGTGTTGTCGTCGATGACGAGCGCGCCATGGGCATGCGCCACGGCCGCGATCGCCGGGATGTCCGGCATCTCGAAGGACTGCGAGCCCGGCGCCTCGACGACGACTGCCCGTGTATTCGGTTTGAGCAGTTGCTCAATTCCTGAGCCGACAAGTGGGTCGAAATAAGTCGTCTCGACACCATAACGGGCCAGCATGCCGTTGCAGAAATTGCGGGTRGGACGGTAGATGCTGTCGCAGACGAGCACGTGGTCGCCGGCCTTGAGCACCGACAGCAGCGTCGTCGAGATCGCAGCAAGACCGGACGGCGCGATGCCGACGCCGGCGCATCGCGGGCCTTCCAGCTCCATCAGCACCTGCTGCAGCGCCTTGGTGGTCGGTGTTCCGTGGCGGCCATATTGGAATTCGCCGCGGTGCGCGTGCAGGTCGTCGGCTGTGGGGTAAAGAACGGTCGAGCCGTGGAAGACGGCAGGATTCACGAATCCATGCTGCGCCTTCGTGTCTCTGCCCGCCGTGATCAGCCGTGTTCCGACATTTTGTCGCACCGCCGCAGCGGGGTCGTTCTTCGATGCCATGTCGCGTATCTGCTCTCATTTGAGCCTGCCGGAATCGTGAAAATCGGCCAGGACTGCGTTCGTTAATAACAGAATGCAGAACAGGGCCGTCAACCCCTTGACCCGGAGCGCCAGTCGTTCTGTGATACTGGCGCTATTCGATCGCTGCACGTTGAGGGGCTTGCCGCGATTATCCGCTCTATTGGCCATGCACGACCTGGTTGTGCATGGTCTTCGCCATATTTCTGGTATGGCGTTTGCACTGGCGGAGTCAGGTCGGCCCACCCGCGCGCGGAGATTTCATCGATCCCCAAGGACGACCCGAAAGGCTGTGCTTATGAAACGCGTCACTCTGGCTCTTACTTTTGCTCTTGCCCCGATCCTGGCGAGCGTCGGCGCTCAGGCCGACACGCTCAAGACCGTCAAGGATCGCGGCATGCTCGCCTGCGGCGTCAGCCAGGGCCTCCCTGGCTTCTCGTCGCCGGACGACAAGGGCAATTGGACCGGGATCGACGTCGACGTCTGCCGCGCTGTCGCTGCCGCGATCTTCAACGATCCGACCAAGATCAAGTTCGTGCCGCTGTCCGCAAAGGACCGCTTTACCGCGCTGCAATCGGGCGAGATCGACGTGCTGTCCCGCAACACGACCTGGACCTTGTCGCGCGACACCTCGCTCGGAGCGAATTTCGCCGGCGTCACCTATTATGATGGCCAGGGCTTCATGGTGAAGAAGGCGCTGAAGGTCAATTCCGCGCTCGAGCTGAACAGCGCCTCTGTCTGCGTGCAGACCGGCACCACCACCGAACAGAACCTCGCTGATTACTTCAAGGCCAACAAGATGAAGTACGAGGTGATCGCGTTCGCCGGTGCCGACGAGACGATAAAGGCCTATGAGTCCGGCCGCTGCGACGTGTACACGACGGACGTCTCGGGCCTCTATGCCGAGCGTTTGAAGCTTGCCAACCCGGCGGACCACGTCGTGTTGCCGGAGGTGATCTCGAAGGAGCCGCTCGGACCGATGGTCCGTCACGGTGACGATCAGTGGTTCGATATCGTCAARTGGACCTTGTTTGCGCTGGTCACCGCCGAGGARCTCGGCGTYACGCAGGCGAACGTCGACGAGATGGCCAAGTCGGACAAGCCCGAGTTCAAGCGCGCCTTYGGCACCGATGGCAATCTCGGTGAGCAGCTSGGCCTCACCAAGGACTGGTTCTCCCGGATCGTGAAGGCGGTCGGCAATTATGGCGAGGTGTACGAGCGCAATGTCGGCGCCGGCTCCAAGCTGCAGATCGCCCGCGGACTGAACCAGCTGTGGAACAAGGGCGGTCTGCAATACGCKCCGCCGATCCGCTGATCGCTGTACGATATCGGGGCTGCGGCGAATGAGTATCGAAGCGAGGCTACCGCCTGCGCAATATGGGCTTCGGTTGAAGCGCATGCTCGGAGGAAAGGCAGGATGGAACGGCGTCATCCTGCARATTCTGTTCGTCGCAGTCCTGGTGTGGGTTGGCTACGAGATCGTAGCCAACGCCCGCAGCAATCTCGCGGCCCAACGCATCACGTCGGGCTTCGGATTTCTCAACAACACGGCCGGGTTCGACGTGAACCAGGCCYTGATCAGCTACTCTGGCTCKGACAGCTATAGCCGCGTGCTGCTGGTCGGCATCCTCAATACGTTGCTGGTCTCCGTGATCGGCATCGTCCTGTCGACCATCCTCGGCTTCCTGGTCGCGCTYGGCCGGTTGTCGCCGAATGTGCTGCTGTCGCGGGTTTCTGGCGCCTATGTCGARCTGATCCGGAACCTGCCTTTGCTGTTCCAGATCCTGTTCTGGTATCTCGCGGTGCTGTCGGCGCTGCCGGGGCCGCGTCAGAGCATCTCGCTGTTTTCGACCTTCTTTCTGAACAATCGCGGTTTCATYGTTCCGCGCCCGATCGAGGAGCCCGGCCTGACGCCGTTCCTGATCGCGCTCGGGGCCGCGATCGTCGTCTCCCTCGGTCTGCGTTATTATGCGCGGCGTGAGTTGTTCGTGCGCGGCCATGCGATGCGCATCTGGCCTTACGTGCTCGGCTTGCTGGTCGGCCTGCCGCTGRTKGCGATGCTGRTGTTCGGAGTGCCCGTTGCCTTCGAGGTTCCGGTGCTGAAAGGCTTCAACTTCGCCGGTGGCTCGCGCATCATCCCCGAGCTCGTTGCGCTGACCGTGGCGCTGACGATGTACACGGCCTCGTTCATCGCCGAGGTGGTGCGCGGCGGCATCCTCTCGGTGCACAAGGGGCAGATGGAAGCGGGCCTGTCGCTGGGCCTTAGCCGCGGCACGGTGCTGCGCCTGATCGTGGTGCCGCAGGCGCTGCGGGTGATCCTGCCGCCATTGACCAACCAATATCTCAACYTGACGAAGAACTCGTCGCTCGCCGTCGCGATCGGYTACCCCGATCTCGTCTCGGTGTTTGCCGGCACGACGATGAGCCAGACCGGCCAGGCCATCGAGATCATCGCGATCACGATGGGCGTCTATCTGGCGATTTCGCTGATCACCAGCGCGATGATGAGCTTCTACAGCTGGCGACTTGGCAAGAGACTTGGTGCATGAAGAGATTTGGCGCATGACCGATATCACAGCCTCCACCTTCATTCGCCAGGACATGGCCGGCGAACGTCCGGCACCGGTCAAGACCACGGGGTTCACGGGCTTCGTCCGCACCCGGCTGTTGAATTCGCCGACCAACATYCTGCTCACTTTGGTGAGCGCCTTGTTGATCTGGTTCACGGTGATCCCGGCGCTCAAGTTCCTGCTGGTGGATGCCGTCTGGGTCGGCAAGGATCGCGAGGCGTGTCTWGAGCAGAACGTCGGCCATGCCGTCGGCGCGTGCTGGCCCTATGTCACCGCGAAATTCGGCCAGTTCATGTACGGGTTCTATCCCGACGCCGAGCGCTGGCGGGTCAACCTGACCTATGGGCTGGCCGTGGTGCTGCTGGTACCGCTGTTGATCCCGCGCCTGCCGGCCAAGGGGCTCAACGCCGGCCTGTTCTTTTTCGCGCTTCCGGTGGTCGCATTCTTCCTGCTCTATGGCGGGGGATTGTCGGGCTTCGGCGTGAGCTGGACCGCGGCCACGCTGCAACTGTTCGCGGAGAGCGTCGACACCGCCGGCAACGCCCTGGTTCGCGGCGGTGCCAACCTGCCGGTCGTCGGCATGCTGATGTGGCTGCTCGGCAAGCTCGTCGTTCTGATCGGCATGCTGGCGTCGCTGCTGATCTGGCCACTGGTCTGGGTTCGCGATCAGCTGCAGGCCTCGCATCAGCCGGTCTGGACCGATCTCGCTTTGACCGCCATCGTGGTCACGGCGCTGGTGTTCGTCATCGGCGGCGGCAGCAGGGCGCTGCGCAGCGTGGTCGCCACCGCCGCGACCTTCGCCGGCATCGCTCTCGTCATCGCCATCATGGGCCTCGATCGCGGCGGACTTCCGATCGTCGACACCCGGCTCTGGGGCGGCATGCTRGTCACCCTGGTCGTCTCGGTGATCGGCATCGTCGCCTCGATGCCGATCGGCATCGCGCTGGCGCTCGGCCGCCGTTCGACGATCCCGTTGATCCGGCTGTTCTCGATCGCCTTCATCGAGCTCGTGCGCGGCGTGCCGCTGATTACGGTGCTGTTCTTCGCCACCTACATGCTGCCGCTGTTCCTGCCCGGCAACATGCGCATCGATGGACTGGTGCGGGCGCTGGTCGGCGTGGCGCTGTTTTCCGGGGCCTACATGGCGGAGGTGATCCGCGGCGGCCTGCAGGCGATTCCGCGGGGGCAGGCGGAGGCGGCGAGCGCGCTCGGCCTGTCCTGGTGGAAGACGACGAGCTTCATCGTGCTGCCGCAGGCGCTGCGCCACGTCATTCCGGGCATCGTCAACAGCTTCATCTCGCTGTTCAAGGACACCTCGCTGGTGTCGATCGTGGCGCTGTTCGACCTGCTCGGCAGCCTCAAGGCATCGTTCGCCGATCCGGTCTGGGCGACGCCGACCACCGCGTTCACGGGGTTCGCCTTCACCGGGCTGATCTACTTCGTCTTCTGCTTCGGCATGTCACGCTACTCCCTGCTGGTCGAGCGCCGCCTGAACGCGCACCGGCGTCATTGAGATCATCGAGCAAGATACAAATGACCGCAAATTCGATCGTCAGCATTTCCGGCCTCAACAAATGGTACGGCGAATTCCACGTCCTGCGTGACATCAATCTCGCCGTCGCAAAGGGCGAGCGCATCGTGATCTGCGGGCCCTCGGGCTCCGGCAAATCCACCCTGATCCGCTGCATCAACGCGCTGGAGGAGTTTCAGGAAGGCGACATCAATGTCGATGGCATCGATCTCGGACCGAATCTCAAGCGGGTCGACGAGGTCCGGCGCGAGGTCGGGATGGTGTTCCAGAGCTTCAACCTGTTCCCGCATCTGACCGTGCTGGAGAACTGCACCYTGGCACCGATCTGGGTGCGCAATGTTCCGCAGAAGGAAGCCGAGGCGACCGCGATGAAGTTCCTGGAACGGGTCAAGATCCCGCACCAGGCGCAGAAATATCCCGGGCAGATGTCAGGTGGTCAGCAGCAGCGCGTCGCCATCGCGCGGGCGCTGTCCATGAACCCGAAAGTCATGCTGTTCGACGAGCCGACCTCGGCGCTCGATCCCGAGATGGTCAAGGAGGTGCTCGACACCATGGTCGACCTCGCCCAGGAAGGCATGACCATGCTGGTGGTGACGCACGAGATGGGCTTTGCCCGCGAGGTCGCCAACCGCGTCGTGTTCATGGACGCCGGCCAGATCATCGAGTCCAATACGCCGCAGGAGTTCTTCGCCAACCCGCAGCACGCCCGCAGCAAGCTGTTCCTGAGCCAGATCCTGCGGCATTGACGCAGGGCGAATGGGGAGCAGCGAATAGGGGTTGTGAAACCTCAAGATCGAGCGACGCTACTCGCTACTCGCTACTCGCTACTCGCTACTCGCCCTCACACGAATGGCGGCTTGATGTCGCTGCGCCGCTCCAGCCATTCCGGCACCGGCAGGTTCTTCGCGCGCATGAAGCTCGGATTGTAGAGCTTCGACTGATAGCGATTGCCGGGGTCGCACAGGATGGTCACGATGGTGTGGCCCGGGCCGAGCTGCTTCGCAAGCTGCACCGCGCCGGCGATGTTGACGCCGCTTGAGCCGCCGAGGCACAGGCCTTCGTGCTGCAGCAGGTCGTAGATGGTGTTGACGGCGTCCTCATCCGAAATCAGGAAGGCGGTGTCCACCTTCGCGGTCTCGATCACCGGCGTGACGCGAGCGATGCCGATGCCCTCGGTGATGGAATCGCCGGGCGTGGATTTGACTTCACCGGTCCTGAACCAATTGTACATCGCGAAGCCATGCGGATCGGCACAGGCGGTGACGATGCTGCTGTTCTTCTCTTTCAGATAGCGGCTTGTGCCGGCCAGTGTCCCGCCGGTGCCCACCGCGGAAACGAAGCCGTCGACCTTGCCACCGGTCTGCTCCCAGATCTCGGGCCCGGTCGATTCGTAGTGCGCCTTGGCGTTGTCGAGATTGTTCCACTGGTCGGCGAACAACACGCCGTTCGGCTCGGTCTTGCGCAGCTCGTCGGCGAGCCGGCGGCCGACATGGGCATAATTGTTCGGATTGTTGAAGGGCAGGGCCGGCACCTCGATCAGATCGGCGCCGCACAGCCGCAGCATGTCCTTCTTTTCCTGGCTCTGCGTCTCCGGGATCACGATCAGGGTGCGATAGCCGCGCGCGCTGGCGACCACGGCAAGTCCGATGCCGGTGTTGCCGGCGGTCGAYTCGACCACGAGGCCGCCGGGCTTGAGATCGCCGCGCTTCTCGGCCTCCAGGATCATCCATTTGCCGGCGCGGTCCTTCACCGACTGGCCCGGATTCATGAACTCGGCCTTGCCAAGAATGGTGCAGCCGGTCGCTTCCGAGGCACGCTTCAGCTTGATCAGGGGCGTGTTGCCGATCGCCGCGACGACGTCGTTTCTTATGGCCATGTCGAAAATACCTTGGGCAGCTTTCCTCAACCAGATCTAGGATGACCCTAGCCTAGTCTCCAGTGCGGCGTAAGCCGTGCATTCTGCTACCCTGACTTGGCGAAAACGACCTGTCTGACGTCGATGTTCCCGGAAAGGAAACCGGCCTCGCAATAGGAGAGATAATATTCCCACAATCGCCGGAAGCGCTCATCGAAGCCGGACGGTGTGAGGTCCGGCCAAGCCGCGCGGAAATTACTTCGCCAGATCGCGAGCGTCTTGGCATAATCTTGCCCGAAGATGCGCTCGCGAATGACGGGAATTCCAAATCGCTCACCCAGCGACTTCAGGATCTGCGGCGTCGGCAGCATGCCGCCGGGAAACACGTAGCGCTGGATGAARTCGACCTCGCGCCGATAATGGTGAAACAGATTGTCCTGGATGGTGATCGCCTGGACGCCAACGAGACCGCCGGGCAGCAACCGATCTCGCAACTGCGAAAAGTATTTCGGCCAGAACTGCTCGCCGACCGCCTCGATCATTTCGATCGAGGCGATCCGGTCATAGCGGTCGCGCTCGTCGCGATAATCCTGCAGGCGGATCTCGACCTTGTCGGCGAGGCCCGCTTCGTGGATGCGGCGCTGCGCGAAATCACGCTGCTGCTGGCTGATGGTCAGGCCGACCACCTTGGTGCCGAACGTCTTGGCGGCATATTCGGCGAAGCCGCCCCAGCCGCAGCCGATCTCGAGCAGCGTCTGGCCGGGCTTRAGATCGATCGCCTCGGCGAGCCGCTTGTATTTGTTGGTCTGCGCCGCCGTGAGGTCGGTCGTATGCTCCTCGAACAGCGCCGACGAATAGGTCATGCTCGGGTCGAGCCAGGCCGAATAGAACGCATTGCCGATGTCGTAATGGGCGTAGATGTTGCGGCGCGCCTGGCGCTTGGTGTTGCGATTGAACCAGTGCCGYACCAGCTGGGCAAACCGGATCAGCGGCTTGTCCTCGAGCATCGATTGCAGCAAATGCTGGTTCACGCAGAACAGATACAGAAATTGCGTCAGGTCCGGCGTATCCCAGTCGCCGTTCAGRTAGGCCTCGGCAATTCCGATGTCGCCGCCGTTGATGAGGCGCGATGCGAAGCCGTAATTGGCCAGGATCATCGCGGCCGCCGGTCCCGGCTCCGCACCGCCGAGCCGGATGATGCGACCGTCGGGCAGGGTGACGTCGAGGGTGCCTTTCCTCAGTCGGGAGCCGAATCCCAGAGCCAGGCGGGGCAGGCGGGGAAGATCGGCAAGCACCTTGTCGACGGTGTCGGGGGTAACAGGGATGACGTCCGGCATGGCAAGTCCATTCACGCAAACGGCTCCGCGGTCCCGCCTCAGGCGCGGCTGGCCGACGCAGCAGCTGTTCGCGCCTGGATGGAGGGGATCAGAGCGCGCCGACGGTTTCCAGTCAGCGCCGAGATATATAAGCGTGGCTGTCGTTTCCCGCCAAGCCGGTATCGGTTCCATCGGCCGCAATCTCGCCGCGCGGAACGAGGCGGACGCCCTTTGCCCACAGCCGCAGCGCCTCCCAATGGATGGCGCCGAAGATCTTCAGGGTCACGAGCGGAAGCGAAAGCAAGGCCGCGAGCAGGGAGCTCGTGGTCAGAGCCCGCCGCTGGCCGAAGAACGTCGCCGCGAGCAACGGGCCGTTGCCGTCGGTTTCCAGAATTCGCAACTTCACGCTCTCGGCGGGGGGCGAGATCCGGAAATGATAGCGCATCGCCATGTCGATGAARGGCGAGACRTAGAACGTCTTGTCCTGCTGCTGACGCAGCCCGGCCGTCGACAATTGATCCGGCTCGACCGGCAGCACATAGGGCTTGATCTCGCCGAAGGTGTTGCGCACCTCGTAGATCATCAGCGCCAGGGTGCCSTCGCTCCGATAGCAGAAATAGACCGAGAGCGGATTGAAGACGTAACCCAGCAGCCGCGGATAGCACAGCAGCAGGACGCGGCCGCCCGCGAGATCGATGCCGTGCTCCGCCGCCCGCGCCTGSACATAAGCGAGCAGCGGCGAGCCGTCACGCAGGCCATGGTCGCGTTCGTGAAAGCTGTAGAGCGCGCGCCGGTTGACCCCGAACAGCGGCGACTGCCGGTCGGCTTCGCCGAGCCGGCCGAGGTCGATCAGCAGGCTCATCACGCGATATTGGAAGCGATGCGGGACCGGCCGCATCCGCGCATGCATGACGTCGCCGACATAGAGCGTGGCCGCCGCCGGCCGATCGCGTGATCCGGACTGATCGGTTTGCATGTCGCCTCTATTCCGCGGCCTCGGCGAGCTCCGCCGGAAGTCCCCGCCAGGGCACGGTCGCGCCGAGCGCCTCGGCCACAGCGAGGCCCGAACGCAGCCCATCCTCGTGGAAACCATAACCCGTCCAGGCCCCGCAGAACCAGGTGTGGCGTTGCCCCTGGATCGCCGCCAGACGCTTCTGCGCCGCAAAGGCGGCCGCCGTGTATTGCGGGTGCTCGCAGACGTATTTGCCAAACGTAAGCTCCGGCGCCGGAGCGAAGGGCGGGTTGAGGCTCACGAACAGCGGCTTGTCGTGGTCGATGCCCTGCAGATTGTTCATCCAATAGGTCACCGCGACGTCGTTCATCGGCACGCCCTCGCGCTGCCAGCGCAGGAAATTCCAAGAAGCCCAGGCGCGGCGCCGCTTCGGCATCAGCCTGGCGTCGCGATGCAGATAGATCGTGTTGGGCGAGTATTTGATTGCGCCGAGAATGCTGCGCTCCTGCTCGTCGGCATCGGCCAGCATCGCAAGCGCCTGATCGCTATGGGCGGCGATCACGACATGATCGAAGGTGTCRCGATGGCCGCTGCTGTCCGCCACGACCACGCCCTGTCCGCTGCGCTCGATGCTGGTGACGGCGCTGCCTAGCCGAATCTGGTTGCGATAGGAGGCCGTCAGCTTCTCGACATATTGGCGGCTGCCGCCCTTGACGGTTCGCCAGACCGGACGATCATACTGCAGCAATCGGTGATTGCTGAAGAAGGCTACAAAATTCTCGGCGGGAAAATCCAGCATCTCGGATGCCGGCGCAGACCAGATCGCCGCCCCCATGGGGGCCAGATAATCGGTCAGCAGCCGTGGCGCGAAATGATTGCGCCGGAAATAGTCGCCGAGCGTCAGCCCCTGCAGGCGGCCGGCCTTGAAGTCGGCGACGCTTTGCTCGTTGAAGGTCAGGATGTCCCGCAGCATCCACAGATAGGACGTGGACAGCAGGTTGCGCGGCTGGGCGAACAGTCCTTTGGCGGTATCGAGCCAATTATCACCGCCGCCCTTCCACTCGAAGCGGCCCGCATCCGCCGTCACCGCGAAGCTCATGCTGCTGGCGACCGTCTCGACCCCGAGATGATCGAACATGGCGGTCAATTCCGGATAATTCAGCTCATTGTAGACAATGAAGCCGATGTCGACAGCGACAAGGCTGCCATCATAGTCGATCGTTATGGTGTGACTATGGCCGCCCGGACGGAGATCTCGCTCGTAGACGGTGATCGGATAACGCTTCGCCAAGGACCAGGCTGCGGCATTCCCCGCAATACCTGTTCCAACCACCGCAACTCGCATGAAGAGCCCCCTGAAGTTCACATGCAAGTTACGGAGCCCCCGCCAATGGGTTTCACCCTGCGCTCCGCGCGTCACACTTGTCCAAAATGCCATCCGAGAGATGAAATCTTGGTAAGGCGCGCGCCCTGAACTCGCACCCTGTCGTGCAGAAAACCCGCTGATTTGCGGGAGATTCGTCGATCCGGCCGTCCAGATCGCCGTCGTAGCGGAACGGGACAGGGGGCCCGCGGGGCTGTCCGGCGCCGTGGGGGGCGGCTAGAATGAGTCGTAAGACGACAGGGAAGCATCACGCCAGTGTCCATCGTGCAGATCGCCGTCGACGAGCCTCGCCGCGCGCCCGCTGAGACGCGGACCGTTGCCGGGAAGCGGGAGAGCCGCGTGTCCGCGGGCCTGCGGCATTTCGTCCGCTGGTTCGCGGCGATCGGTCTGGCGGTCAACGCCGCTGGCTGCCTGCTGACGCAGGACATTCCGGATCCGGCCCTCGACATTCCCAACCGGTACAAGTCGGCCGCCGGCGCGGACATGGCTGCGCCGCCGACGCTCGACTGGTGGCGGGGCTTCGGCTCCCGTGAGCTGACTCAGCTGATGGAGGAGGCGCAAAGCGTCAACCTCGATATCGCCGCCGCCGTGGCGCGCTTCCGGCAGGCTGATGCGCTGGCGCGGCAGGCCGGCGCGGCGCTGTTGCCGAGCCTGTCCGCGACCGGGCAGGAGACCTATTCGCGCACGTCAGGCTCGAGCTCGAGCGGGCTCACCAATGGCGGCCGCGAGGTCGTCAATTATCAGGCCTCGCTGTCGGCGAGCTATCAGCTCGACTTCTTCGGCCAGAACCGCGACGCCCTGCAGGCCGCGGAGGAGACGGCGGTCGCCAACCGCTTCGACCGCGACGTCACCCAGCTGACGACACTGGCCACCGTCGCCAATGCCTATTTCCAGGTGCTGGCGGCGCAGGATCGGATCCGCACCGCCGAGCGCAACATCGCCAGCGCCACCCGCGTGCTCGACGCCATCCGCGAGCGCCAGAAGGCCGGCACCGGCAACGACCTCGACGTTGCCCAGCAGGAGAGCGTGCTTGCCAACCAGAAGGCGGCGGTCCCGCCGCTGCGGCAGACGCTGGACCAGAACGTCAATGCGCTCGCCGTCCTGGTGGCGAGATCGCCCGAGGGCATTCGCGTCAGTGGCGGCTCGCTCGACCAGATCAAGACGCCGCGGGTGACGCCGGGGCTCCCGTCCGAACTGCTGACGCAGCGGCCGGACATTCGCCGTCAGGAAGCGCAGCTGGCCTCCGCGACCGCCAATGTCGGCAGTGCGCGGGCGCAGTTCTTTCCGAGCATCCAGCTGACCGGCAATGGCGGTTACCAGAGCGCGGCACTGGTCTCGCTGTTCCAGCCGCACGCGGCATTTTTCAGCCTCGCGGGCAGCCTGACCCAGCCGATCTTTGATGGYGGCCGGATTCTCGGCAATTTCGAGAACGCAAAAGCGCGCCAGGATGAACTGCTGCAAACCTATCGYAAGACCGTCATCCAGGCCTTCACCGACGTGAACAACGCGTTGTTCGCGATCAAGCAGACGACAATCCGATTGCAATTGCAGCGTCAGGTCGTCGCCGCGTCGCGGCGGGCCTTCGAATTGTCGGAGCAGCAGCTGCGCGCAGGYACTGCCGACATCGTGACCGTCTTGAACACGCAATTGACGCTGTTCCAGGCGGAGGACGCGTTATGGCAGGCCCAGCTGGCGCGGCTGCAGGCGTTCGTCAGCCTGTATCAGGCGCTGGGCGGCGGCTGGGAGCCGCGCATGGAGAAGTCGGCCGATGCTCTTTAAACCGGACGAGAAGGGAGCAGGAGCCGTGAAACGGGCGCGGGCCAGCGTGGCCCGGCGGCTGGTGTCGATCACGATCACGCTGCTGATCCTCGGCGGCCTTGGCTATATCGGCTGGATGGCCATGCAGCAGAAGCAGCAGCAGGGCAACCGATTCGCCCGGCCCGACCTTCCGGTGCCGGTGCTCGCGGCCTCGCCTGTCATCAAGGACGTGCCGGTCTATCTCGACGGCGTCGGCGCGGTCCGCGCCCTGAACACGGTGACGGTGCGATCGCAGGTCGACGGCAAGCTGATCGCCGTCAACTTCGTCGAGGGGCAGGACGTCAAGCAGGGCGATGTGCTCGCCGAGATCGATCCGGCCATCTATCAGGCCCAGTACGATCAGGCYGTCGCCAAGAAGGCGCAGGACGAGGCGCAGCTTGCCAACCAGAAGCTCGATCTCGCCCGTTACGAGCAACTCGCCGCCAGCAGCGCCGGCTCCAAGCAGCAGGCCGATACGCAGCGCGCCGTCGTCGCGCAGCAGCAGGCGCTGATCAAGGCCGACCAGGCGGCGATCGACAATGCYGCGGCAACGCTCAGCTACACCAAGATCGTGGCGCCGATCTCGGGCCGGGCCGGTCTGCGCCAGGTCGACCAGGGCAACATCATCCGCGCGTCGGACGCCACCGGCCTCGTCGTCATCACCCAGCTGCAGCCGATCGCCGTGCAGTTCAGCCTGCCGCAGCAGCAGATCATGCGGGTCAATGCCGCGGCGGCSAAGGGACAGCTCRCGGTCGACGTGTTCGGCAATGACGGCGTCACCGTGATTGATACCGGCACCYTGCGGGGCATCGACAACCAGGTCGATCAGACCACCGGCACGCTGAAGCTGAAGGCAGAATTTCCAAACGCCAGATTCCAGCTGTGGCCAGGCCAGTTCGTCAATGTGCGGCTCAAGGTCGAGACGCTGCCGCAGGCGATCACCGTGCCGACATCGGCCGTGCAGCGCGGGCCAGCCGGCACGTTCAGCTACGTGATCGGCGAAGGCGATGTCGCTTCGGCGCATCCGGTCACGGTCGTGCAGCAGAACGAGAGCGAGGCGGTGATCGCGAGCGGGCTCAGCCCMTCCGACCGGGTGGTGACGACCGGMTTCGCCAATCTCGCCGATGGCGTGAAGGTCGTGATCGGGCGCGCCGAGCAGACGCCGCAGGCCGATCTTGCGCCGCGCAAGCGTGGCCGCAGCCCGCAAACCAAGGATCAAACCAAGGATCAAACCAAGGAAGGCGGCGCTGCGCCCGACGGCACAGCCAAAGACGGCGAGCACAGGCGCAGGCCGCAAGGCGATGGCCAGAGCGGGCAGGCGGGCTCGGCCGGCGCGCCGCCGCCGCAGGCGGGTGGTGAGCAGGGACGTGGCGCGAGGCCGCAGCCATGACAATGACAGCGTGACGGGCAGGTCGCGATGAGCGTCTCCGAACCCTTCATTCGCCGYCCGATCGCGACCTCGCTGCTCGGCGTCGCGCTTTTGATCGGCGGCCTGCTCGGCTATCTCGCGCTGCCGGTCTCGGCGYTGCCACAGGTCGACTTTCCCACGGTGCAGGTGACCACGCAGCTGCCGGGCGCCAGCCCCGACGTGATCGCCGCGCTGATCACCGCGCCGTTGGAGCGRCAGCTCGGTCAGATCCCGTCGCTGGCGGCGATGAATTCGACAAGCTCGTTCGGCGTCAGCCAGATCTCGCTGCAGTTCGACCTCGGGCGCGATATCGACGGCGCCACGCAGGACGTGCAGGCGGCGATCAAYGCCGCGGCCGGCGTGCTGCCGAAATCGCTGCCTTATCCGCCGACCTACGCCAAGGTCAATCCGGCCGACGCGCCGGTGATCACGCTCGCGCTGACCTCGGATACCGTCTCGCTGCGGGCGATGAGCGACATGGCTGATACGATCCTGGCCCAGCGTCTCAGCCAGGTCTCCGGCGTCGGCCGCGTCTCGGTGCTCGGCGGATTGAAGCCCGCGGTGCGTGTGCAGGCCGATCTGGCGCGGCTTGCTGCCTATGGCATTTCGATGGAGGACCTGCGCGCCGCCATTGCCGGCGCCAACGTCTCCGGACCGAAGGGATCGTTGGATGGCGCGCAGCAGGCCTATCTGATCACMGCCAATGATCAGATCGCCGCTGCAGACGCCTACCGGCCGATCATCATCGCCTACCGCAACGGCTCACCGGTGACGATCGGCGACGTCGCCACCATTGTTGACGGGCTCGAGAACGATCGGACTGGCGGCTGGTACCAGGGCGTGCCGGCCGTGATCCTCGATATCCAGCGTCAGCCCGGCGCCAATGTGATCGAGGTCGTCAGGCAGATCCGCGCCGAGATCCCCAAGCTGCAGCGTACGATTCCGGCCGGCGTGAAGCTCGCCATCGTCAGCGACCGCACGGTGACCATTCGCGCCTCGGTGCATGACGTGCAGTTCACGCTGGTGCTCAGCGTGGTGCTGGTCACGCTGGTCGTGCTCCTGTTCCTGCGCTCGCTGCGCGCCACGATCATTGCCGGCGTGGCGCTGCCGCTGTCGCTGATCACGAGCTTCGGCGTGATGTATTTCGCCGGCTTCAGCCTCGACAATCTGTCGCTGATGGCGCTGACCATCGGCACCGGCTTCGTCGTCGACGACGCCATCGTGATGATCGAGAACATCGTCCGCCATATGGAGAACGGCGAGAGCGCGATGAACGCCTCGCTGCGTGGCGCCCGTGAGATCGGCTTCACGGTGATCTCGCTGACGGTGTCGCTGATCGCGGTGTTCATTCCGCTGTTGTTCATGTCTGGCCTGGTCGGCCGCATGTTCCGCGAATTCGCGCTGACCTTGACGATCGCGGTCGTGACCTCTGCGGTCGTGTCGCTGACCCTGACGCCGATGATGTGCTCGCGGCTGCTGAAGCACGCCAGCGATGAATGGGTGCTGCCGGGGCTGAACGCGATCAGCCGCTTCATCGACCGCACGGTTGCCGTCTATCACCGCAGCCTGCTCTGGGTGCTCGACCGCCAGACCGAAACGCTGGTCGTCACCTTCGCGACGCTGGCAGCGACCCTGGCGCTCTACGTCGTCGCGCCCAAGGGATTTCTGCCGCTGCAGGACACCGGCTCGATCACGGCGGTGACGGAGGCGGGCCCGGACGTCTCGTTCGCCGAGATGCAGCGACGGCAGCAGGAGGTGGCGGCGGCGATCCAGGCGGACCCGGASGTGGTGGGCGTCGTCTCGGTGATCGGGGCCGGATCGGTCAACCCGACCACCAAYGTCGGMCGCCTCGTGATGACCTTGAAGCCGCTCGGCGAGCGGCAGGACGGCGTCGCCGCGGTGATCGACCGGCTGAAGCAGAAGACAGCCGGAGTGCCGGGCATGACCGTGTACTTCCAGCCGGTCCAGGACGTGCAGATCTCGACCCAGGCGAGCCGCTCGCAATATCAGTACACGCTGACCGGCGCCGATGCCGGCGACGTCGCGAAATGGGCTGGACAGCTGGTGGCAGAGATGCGGCGCGACCCGCTGTTYCGCGACGTCTCATCGGAAGCCCAGGAGGGCGGGCTGCGCGCCGAACTGACCATCGACCGCCAGCGCGCCGGCCAACTYGGCGTCAGCCTGCARGGCGTCACCGACACGCTCAACGATGCGTTTGCGCAGCGCCAGATCTCGACCATCTACGGCCAGGCCAACCAGTACCGCGTGGTGCTGGAGGCGMTGCCGATGTATCAGCGCGACCCTTCCATCCTGTCGAAGCTGTACCTGCCGGGCGCGGGCGGCCAAGAGTGGTGCTGGAGGCGATGCCGATGTATCAGCGCGACCCTTCCATCCTGTCGAAGCTGTACCTGCCGGGCGCGGGCGGCCAGGTGCCGCTGTCGGCGGTGGCAAGTCTGAAGCGCACCACGGCGCCGCTGGCGATTTCGCATCAGGCGCAATTCCCGGCCGTGCAGCTGAGCTTCAACCTCGCGCCCGGCGTGGCGCTGAGCGAGGCGGTCGACGCGCTTCACGCCACCGAGAACCGCATCGGCATGCCCGGCAGCATCATCGGCGTCTACTCCGGCGATGCCGCCGAATTCGCCAAGTCGCTCGCCGGTCAGCCCTGGCTCGCCAAGTCGCTCGCCGGTCAGCCCTGGCTGCTGCTGGCGGCTGTCATCACGATCTATATCGTGCTGGGCGTGCTGTATGAGAGCTACATTCATCCGATCACGATCCTCTCGACCTTGCCGTCGGCTGGCGTCGGCGCCATCCTCGCCTTGATGCTGTTCGGCCAGGATCTCTCGGTCATCGGCCTGATCGGCATCATCCTGCTGATGGGCATCGTCAAGAAGAACGCGATCATGATGATCGACTTCGCGCTGGAGGCTGAACGGCACGAGAACCGCACGCCGTATGATGCCATCGTGCAGGCGTGCCTGTTGCGCTTCCGTCCGATCATGATGACGACGCTGGCCGCGCTATTCGGCGCGCTGCCGCTGGCGATCGAGAGCGGCACCGGCTCGGAGCTGCGCTTTCCGCTCGGCATCTCCATCATCGGTGGNGCTTGATGCGCATGCACAGGTACGGGCTCTCCCGATCCTCGGTCTCGACCGGTTGCCATTACGTCGTCGTCGCTCTCACCAATTCGATAATCCTACTCCGGCAGCTAGCTTACTTCCCTTGTCGGCGCGCTCGCAATTAGGCGATGGCAGACGCCGCCTGGCGGAAGCTTTCGCCACGGCTCATCACAGCCCACGCGATCCGCGCCATCTTGTTGGCCACCGCGATCGTGACCACGCGCGCTGGGCGCCGCTCGAGCAGCGCGTTGATCCAGCCGGCAAGCTCGGGCTTGTTGCGGCAATAACGGATCACCGCGGTGGCGCCGAGCACGAGGAGCTTGCGCAGATAGGCATCCCCTTTCTTCGAGATTTTCCCCATGTAGACCTTGCCGCCGGATCCGGACTGTCGCGGTACAAGACCAATCCAGGCCGCCAGATGTCGGCCGGATTTGAAGGCCTTGATGTCCCCAATGGTGGCGGTCAGCGCGGATGCCGTGATCACGCCAATGCCCGGTATCGTCTTCAGCCGCAGACTGACCTCGTTGGCGCGAACTTGCACGCGAATAGCCTTCTCGATAGTTTGGATGCGCATTTGCAGATCGTCGATCTGGCCCATGATCAGCTCGACGCAGCCGCGAACAGCGTCGGGTAGGATGGCAGAGGTTGCGTTCTTGGCGAGCGCATGCAGGTCCGGGATGCTCCAGACGCCCTTCGGCGCGATCAATCCAAACTCGCCAAGTTGACCACGCAGCGAGTTGATCAACGCCGTCCGCTGCCGGACCAGCAGCTCACGCGTCCGGTGCAGCATCAAGCCGGATTGCTGCTCTGCGCTCTTGATGTCGACAAATCGCATCGTCGGCCGAGTGACCGCTTCACAGATCGCCTCCGCGTCAACTGCGTCGTTCTTGCCCCGCTTGATGTAGGGCTTGACATACCCTGCCGGCATCAGCCGAACGTCGTGGCCGAGCGCGGTCAGCTCCCGGCCCCAATGATGAGCGCTACCGCAGGCCTCCATGCCGATCAAGCAGGGTGACAACGCCTGGAAGAATTCGAGCACCTCCGAGCGACGAAGCTTTTTACGGGCGACGACTCTGCCGGCCTCATCAACCGCATGAACCTGGAAAACGTGTTTTGCAAGATCAAGACCGACTGTCATAATGGGCATCGTGGATGGCTCCCTTTGAGTGAATCTGACAACGACTCACTTTGGCACATCAGATGCCGGTAGCGGACGCCATCCACGCCATCATCGGTGGCCTGCTGCTGAGCCAGTTGCTGACGCTGTACACGACTCCGGTGATCTATCTGGCGCTCGACCGCCTCAACCGCCGCTTCGAGACGGCGCTGCCGCCGGCGCCCGACCTGCCGTCGCCGCCGATCGCGGGCGCCACCGAAGGCATCCAGTGATGGCCTTCTCGATCTCCGAGCCGTTCATTCGCCGGCCGGTCGGCACCACGCTGCTCTCGATCGGACTGTTCCTGGTCGGGATCGTCGCCTACATCTTCCTGCCCGTGGCGCCGGTGCCGAACGTCGACTTCCCCTCGATCTTCGTCACGGCYACGCGCCCGGGCGCCGATCCCTCGGTCATGGCGGGCACCGTCGCGGCACCGCTGGAGCGGCGGCTCGGCGAGATCGCCGGCGTCGACCAGATCACATCCACCAGCTCGCTCGGCACCACCAATATCCAGATCCAGTTCTCGATCGGCCGCGACATCGACAAGGCCGCGCGTGACGTGCAGGCCGCGATCAACGCCTCGCTGTCGGACCTGCCGAGTGATCTGCCGGCGCTGCCGCGCTTCCGCAAAGCCAATACGGCYGCGGCACCGGTGTTCGTGCTGGCGCTGACCTCGAAGACGTTGACGCCGAGCGCGATGTACGACGTCGCCGATACGGTGCTGGCGCAGCGGCTGTTCCAGGTGCCAGGCGTCGGCAACGTCACCGTCAGCGGCGCCGACCAGCCGGCGGTGCGGRTCGCGCTCAATCCGGTCTCGCTCGCCAATGCGGGAATCTCGACCGACGACGTCAGGACCGCGATCATCAATGCCAACCCGATCGGGCCGGTCGGCATCTTCGAGGGGGGGCGGCAGAGCGAGACCATCGCCATCAACCGGCAGATGCGGACCGCGGCCGAATTCCGTGACATCCTGATCAAGAGCAGCAATGGCAGCTTCGTCCGGCTGTCGGATGTCGCCGACGTCGAGGATTCCGTGCGCAATGTGCGCTCGATCGCCTGGTTCAACAAGCAGCCGGCGGTGCTGATCCAGATCGCCAAGCAGGGTGACGCCAACGTCATCGAGACCGTCGACCGGGTGAAGGCGCTGATCCCCGAGCTCAAGCAGTGGTTGCCCGCGGGCATAGAGATCTCGACCCTGATCGATCGCACCGGCACGATCCGCGCCTCGGTCGAAGACATGCAATGGACCTTGCTGGCGACCGCCGTGCTGGTGATGGTCGTGGTRTTYCTGTTYCTKCGYCGTCTCGTGCCGACGGTGGCGGCCGGCGTCTCGGTGCCGCTGGCGCTGGCCGGCACCTGYGCGGCGATGTGGCTCGCCGGCTTCTCGATYGACAATCTCTCGCTGATGGCGCTCGCGATCTCGGTCGGCTTCGTCGTCGACGACGCCATCGTCATGATCGAGAACATGTACCGCAATCTCGAGCACGGCCTGCCGCCGATGCGCGCCGCGCTCGASGGCGCGCGCCAGATCGGCTTCACCGTGCTGTCGATCAGCCTGTCGCTGATTGCGGCCTTCGTGCCGCTGATCTTCATGGACGGTGTCGTCGGCCGCCTGCTGCGCGAGTTCTCGCTGACGCTGACCTTTGCGATCGTGGTGTCGACCCTGGTGTCGCTGACCGTCACGCCGATGATCTGTGCGCACTACATCAAGGAGACGCTGTCCGACCGCGCCAGCTGKTTCGACCGCATCGTCGAGGGCTCGCTGTCGGGCATGGTCCGCTTCTATGCCTGGACCTTGCGCGGCGTGCTGGTCTACCCGTTTCTGACYCTGATSGTGTTCTTCGCCACCATCGCGCTGACGGTCACGCTSTACATCAAGGTGCCCAAGGGCTACTTCCCGACCGACGATTCCGGCTTCATCATCGGCGCGACCCGCGCCTCCGCCGACATCTCGTTCCAGTCGATGCTGAGCCTGCAGCAGCGGCTCGCCGACATCGTGATGGCCGATCCGGCCGTCGCAGGGATCGGCTCGACCATCGGCGGCGGTGGCGGGCCGGGCGGCGCGACGTCGAACCGCGGCACGATGTTCATCAATCTCAAGCCGCCGGCGGAGCGGGACGGTGTCTCGACCGAGCTCGTGATCAACCGTCTRAGGCGCAGCCTCGCGATGGTGCCGGGCATCCGTCTCTTCATGTTCGCCGCACAGGATGTCCGCGCCGGCGGCCGGCAGAGCGATTCCGACTATCAGTACACGCTGAGCAGTCCCGATCTCGATCTGCTGCAGAAATGGGCGCCGATCGTCGCCAAGCGGCTGGAGACGGTGGAAGGCATCACCGACATTTCCAGCGACCGCGACCCCGGCGGCCTGCAGCTGGCGCTCCGGATCGACCGGCAGAAGGCGGCGAGCCTTGGCGTGCGCGTCCAGGACATCGACACCGCCCTGAACAACGCCTTYGCGCAGCGCCAGATCTCGATCGTCTACAGCCAGCGCAACCAGTACATGGTGGTGCTGGAGATCGATCCGAAATTCCAGACCGATCCGTCGAACCTCGATCGGATCTATGTGGCGGGGGCAGGGGACGCGCAGATTCCGCTCTCGGCGCTGGTGAAGGCCGAGCGAGGCCTGTCGCCGCTCGCGGTGTTTCACTCGCAGTCGTTCCCCTCCACCACCGTGTCGTTCAACCTGCTGCCCGACGTGCCGCTGCAGRCCGCGACSGCGAACATCCAGCGGGCGGTGGACGAGTTGCATATGCCGGAAGGCATCCGCGGCGGCTTCGACGGCAATGCCGGCGACTTCAACAAGGGCAGCGGCCGGCAGCCGCTGCTGATCCTGTCCGCGCTGGTCGCGATGTATATCGTGCTCGGCGTGCTCTATGAGAGCCTGGCGCATCCGCTGACCATCATCTCGACCTTGCCATCGGCGGGGCTCGGCGCGCTGCTCGCTTTGCAGGTCACCAATACGCCGCTGACCGTGATCGCCTTCGTCGGCATCATCCTCTTGATCGGCATCGTCAAGAAGAACGGCATCATGCTGGTCGACTTCGCGCTCGAGGCCGAGCGGCAGCGCGGCATGTCGTCGGCCGATGCGATCTTCGAGGCCTGCCGGGTGCGCTTCCGTCCKATCCTGATGACGACCTTGGCCGCGCTGTTCGCCGGCCTGCCGCTGGTGCTCGCGACCGGGCCAGGGACCGAGCTGCGCCGGCCGCTCGGCATCACCATCATCGGCGGCCTGCTGGTGTCGCAGATCCTGACGCTCTACACGACGCCGGTCATCTATCTCCTGATCGACCGGCTGCGCCGCCGCTCGGCGCCGGAGCCGCTCGCCGCGCCGGCAGAATGAGGCGTTGTCGCGATGGTCGCGGGCGCGTATAGGCCGCGCTATGTCAGACCAGCCCCACGATCATCCGCCGCTCGCGGAAGCGCCACCCGATTGCCCGCACTGYCAGAAGCCGCTGCCGCTGTGCATCTGCGACAGCGTCACGCCGCTGGAGAGCCGCTTGGGACTGCTGATCCTGCAGCATCCGCAGGAGCAGGACCGTGCGCTCGGCACAGCGCGGCTCGCCGCGCAGCATTTCAAGACCGCGGTGGTCAGGGTCGGGCTGTCCTGGCCGAGTCTGGCCAAGGCGCTGGGCCGCGCCGTCGCAGACCCCGCGCGCTGGGCGATTCTTTATCTCGGGTCGGCCAAGGCGGCCGATCTCGACCCCGACAGCGAGGTGCTGGCCCTCACGCGGAAGGGAGAGGTCGCCGAGAACCAGCGCGCGATCCTCAAATCGATCGATGGCGTGATCCTGCTCGACGGCACCTGGAGCCAGGCCAAGGCGCTGTGGTGGCGGAATCCCTGGATGCTGAAATGCCAGCGCGTGATCCTCGGGCCGCGCCGGCCCTCGCGCTATGGACATCTGCGCCGGGAACCGCGCCGCGACGGGCTGTCGACCATCGAGGCGGCGGGCCTGCTGATGGCGGCGCTGGAACGCCGACCGGAGATCGCCGCGGCCCTCGACGCCAGCTTCGAGCGCATGCTGGCGCGGTATCAGGAGGTCGAAAAAGGGCATCCGGAGCTCACCCCGCGGCCCAAGCCCCGCGGCAAGCCGGATCGGCGCGGCCGTAAACGCCGGGTTTAGGAACCAAAGGTACGCTTCTTGCATTGCAGCATAGCRTGAGGAAGCGAGCTATGCAGGACGTCGAAAAGTCGAACGTGGTGCAATTCCGGGAYTATGCSAGCCGGCGGGKCAGTCGCGCGGGAGTGGAGCCAKCCGCAACCTGCTCCGGGACAGGACAGCGCTGCGCCATCCTGKCGTGGCCGCGGGGRCAGGCGCCCTATCCCGGAGGGATCGACGATCTGCCGGTCTAGGTCGGAAGATCCGACCGAGTGACGACGCTAACCRTTTGATTTGATTGAGTGGAGGCCACGACCAGAATTGAACTGGTGTAAACGGTTTTGCAGACCGCTGCGTAACCACTCCGCCACGTGGCCCCAACACGGCGGATCGATACCGGAGATCAACGGCTTAAGCAACCGCCCTGTTTCGTTCCGTCCACCAGTTCTGAGATCGCTCTCTTGGATCGGGTCGGACACGCGGCAGCCCGTTTCCGAACTCGCCCGAGTCCCGCAGAAGCCCAGGGCGAAGTCTGGTCGGTGACGTCCTGCGAACAGCGGGCGAACCTCAGTGGACCCGTCCGAGCATCMTTTTCAGACCACTGTCCGCATCCGGAGCAGCCTCGTGAAACAGGTCCGTTGTCATGATCTTGTCGGGTCGCACGGCGCGTTGGTGTGAATAGATCGTAGCCCTGACGGTCGAGGTCTCCAGGTTGGAGCGCGATCCTCACGAWGCGGCGCGAGCGACGTCGGGATATCCTGACTAACGAACATTGCGCAGTGCATTGGTGAGCAGACGTTCGTCGATGAAGTTGGCTGCGTGCAATTCCTGACCGGGTCTCACATACAAAAAAGATCAGTTTCACGCCGTCTTGCGGGCTCGACCGGAATGAGCAGCGTCAGGACATCGCTGTCGCCGCTCGGATGCGGGTGCTTGCTGTGCGAGTTCTGCATTCGGCATGCGAGATGTCGCTCGTGGATCGCGTGCTGCACCTGCAATGACGCGCAGCAGCGACGATARTTGATAACTTCGCGGCGAAATCGCGTAGCGCGCCTTGATTTTGTCAGGTTGTGTTGATGTAATTGTTCTATGATAGAGTGCGCTGCGGGACGCTGGGCGGCAGAGCAGCATTCTCTCGAATCACRCACGACATCACTCGCAAAGATCAATCATGAACGATCATCCGACACGCCGCTCGGTGGTTCTCGGCACGCTTGTCGCWWGCGCGTCTGTCACGGGCGCAGCGGCCGGCGATGAGGACGATCCGCGCAAGGAGAAGCGGCCGCAGAAGGGCGACCTTCTCGTGTTCTCGGAAGGGGAGCGCGCGGGGCAGACGATCACGCCGGATGATTTGAAGGTCGGCGAACCGCCGGTGCACGCGTGGCCGAAGGATGCAGCGAATGCGATCGTGCGCGATGGGTCGCGCTTGAACGAGGTGCTTCTCGTCAGGCTCGATCCTAACGAACTCGACGAGGACACGCGCCCGCGCGCGGCCGGCGGCATCGTCGCTTATTCGGCGATCTGCTCGCATGCGGGCTGCCCAGTGACGGCCTGGATCAAGGCGACGGAAGGCAACGACGAAGTCTTYAAATGCATGTGTCACAACTCCGAATATGATCCGCGGCGTGGCGCGCAGGTGGTGTTCGGGCCGGCGCCGCGCAGGCTGGCTGCGCTGCCGCTCGTCATCAAGGATGGCGCGCTCGTGATCGCTGCCCCCTTCATCGGAAAGGTAGGTGGCCAGCAGGGTTGATGAGGTCTCGTGTGCCTATCGGAACTCGCATCGTCTCGACAGTCAAACGTCACGACAATTGAAGCGAAAAACGAAAGCAGGGGAGGTTCGTCCATGACCATCACGTCGAAGACCATCAAGCAATGGCTGCTCGCGAGCACCGTCGCGTTCACCTGTGTCGCCGCACAAACCGCGCTTGCCGGTCCGATCGAGAACTACAGTCCTGTCACGCCGGCACGGTTGGAGAATCCGGAGCCCGGCAATTGGATGCTCTACCGCCGCACCTATGACGGCCAGGGCTACAGCCCGCTCGACCAGATCAACACCACCAATGTGAAGAATATGGTGCCGGTGTGGACCTTCGCCACGGGCGTGATCGAGGGCCATGAGGCGCCGCCGCTGGTCAATAACGGGGTGATGTTCATCACCACACCGATGGGACAGGTGATCGCGCTGAATGCCAAGACCGGCGATCAATACTGGCGCTACAAGCGCGAGCTGCCCGAGGATCTGTTCCAATTGCATCCGACGAACCGTGGCGTCGGCTTGTGGCAGGACAAGCTCTATCTCGCCACGACCGACGATCACCTGGTCGCGCTCGATGCCAAGACCGGCAAGGTGCTGTGGGACAAGAAGGTCCAGGACTACAAGAAGGGACAATATCTGACGCTGATGCCGCTGATCGTCGACGGCAAGGTCATCGTCGGCGGCTCCGGCGGCGAGTTCGGCGTGCGCGGCTATGTCGTGGCCTACGATGCCGAGGACGGCAAGGAGCTCTGGCGCACCTTCACGATCCCCGGCGAGGGCGAGCCGGGGCATGACACCTGGAGCGGTGACGACTGGAAGAGTGGCGGCGGCTCCGCCTGGATGACSGGCACCTACGACACGGACACCAAGACCGTCTATTGGGGCGTCGGCAACGCGGCGCCGTGGCCCGGCGGCCTGCATCCGGGTGACAATCTCTATACCAGCTCGGTGATCGCGCTCGACCCTGCCACCGGCAAGATCAAGACGCATTTCCAGTACCACCAGAACGATTCATGGGACTGGGAYGAGGTCGAYGCGCCGATGCTGGTCGACCTGCAGCGCGATGGCCGCAGCTTCAAGAGCCTGATTCATCCGGGGCGCGACGCCATCTTCTGGGTGCTCGAGCGCACGCCGGAGCGCATCAACTACGTCAATGGCTGGACCTTCGTTCACACCGACGTGTGGAAGGGGATCGAGCCGGAGACCGGACGGCCGATCGTCGATCCCGCGCACAAGCCGACGCTCGGCAAGCGCGTCGACTTCTGTCCGTCGCTATGGGGCGGCAAGGACTGGCCATCGGCGGCCTACAGCCAGAAGACGCGCTTCGTCTATGTGCCGGCGAATGAGAATTTCTGCGGCGGCTTCACCGGCGAGAAGCTGCCGCTCGTTCCCGGACAGCTCTGGCTCGGCACCAAGGCGGAGGATATCGGGCTGACGGTGCGGCCGGGAGCGGACCATTTCGGCGAGCTGCAGGCGTGGGATCCGGCCTCGGGCAAAAAGGTCTGGTCGCACAATTTCCCGAAGTCACAGCTGTTCGGCTCGGTGACGGCGACGGCCGGCGATCTGGTTCTGGTCGGCGGGACCAATGACCGGATGTTCCGGGCCTTCCACGCCAAAACGGGCGAACTGTTGTGGGAGCAGAAGACCAACTCGGGAATCATGGGCATGCCGGTCGCTTATGAGGTCGACGGCACGCAATACATCGCGGTGCAGTCCGGCTGGGGCGTCGATGCGCAGCGCATCCAGGATGCGCTTGCCAAGGGCAACACCGGATTGGAGGACAATGTCCCGCAGGGCGGTGTGGTCTGGGTCTTCGCCGTCAAGAAGTAGAAGCGCAGTTGGTCAGGCGACGGCCGCACGCCGTCGCCTGACCGTTTGTGGGCACCGCTGCATTGCGCCGCAACATGGTGCTGCAATACGGCGATGTCGATTCGGTGTGTCGCGACGACGGCTCAGCCTGCCGCCGGGCAACGAACACATGTCCGATCAGGATGCGGTCAGCAGGCCGCAAACCAGCCGTCGGGGAAGGGGATCAGCGGCCAAGCGCCCTGATTGTCGTTAGCTGCTTGGGGAAACCGCAACATCGAGAATAGGCGGGTCATCGAATCAATCTCGGGCTCAGGCGCAACTGCCGATCTTACAGCATCCAGCAACAGTTCATACTCGGCTTCGCTCATCATGGCCCTCGCGCAATCTGCGCGGCCACCATGTCAAAGCTCCACTCTGTCCAAATTGAACGGATCACTAAAATTGTAAGGATCGCGGACGAAGGGCTTAATTGGTTACCGTTATCTTTCGTTCCTCACGACGGTAGCCAAATCAGGTCGGGCGCGATGTGAACTGCGTCACATTCGCGGCGAGATTATCTTACCTGTCGACAATTGCTCGGAGCCGCCAGCCAGAGGCATTGCCCTGGCGATTCGCAGACCTCGCAAGCGAAGACGCCGCGACCACCGAACTGGCGTTCCGATGTGATTACTGCCGGCACTGCATCCTGGCAGGGGCGAACGCTTCATCGGGGGTAAGAATCTCGCGCATCAATTGCGCGAGGTCCTTCGGCTTGAAGGGTTTGGCCAGTCGATGAAGTCTCTGAACCCTCGCCGATAGTCCCAGGGACTCCGGCATTCCGTGGTCTGATTCGAGGACCATGCCCGACATCATGACGATCGGCATGTTCGGGCGCGCCGCACGTGCCGCTCGTATGACGTCGTTGCCGTCGATGTCGGCCAGATTGAGATCGATCAGGGCCGCGGCGAAATCGCTGCGGGCAACAACGTCAAGAGCCTGGCGTCCGTCGGTCAGGGCAGTCACCGCATATCCCTCACGAACTAGAAGATGCTGAATGACACAGCAGACRCCAACTTCGTCATCAACGACCAGGATGTTCGTCATGAGGCTCTCCGCTCAGATGCCGGTGTGGTGCGAGGTTGCCGCGCGCGTCGGCGAGAAGCCGCTGGCGGACCTCGATGGCGCGATCCACAGCTTCGAGCAGATCAAGGAGGTCGAACGGCTTCTGCAGCGCAGCCGTCGCCCCGAGCTTGATCGCCATTCCGAGGAAGTCGGGAGCTCCCTGTTTCTTGTCCGTGAATGCGTAGCCGGAGATTGCGATGAACGGAACGGTCGGATCGATCTTGATCAATTCGCGAATGGTCGCAATTCCGTCCATGCCCGGCATGAACATATCGATCACGACAGCGTCGAATGACACGCTGCCGATCAAACGAATACCGGTCGGTCCGTCGGGCGCGAGAAAGACGCAGAACTTCTTCTTTTTGAGCAGGGTTTCAAGCGCCGCGCGCGTCGCAGAATCATCATCGATAATGAGAACAGTAGGCATGGGCCACCTCAGTATCGGCCTGACTGAAGGACACGCACGCGACAGACAATGCATCAAGACTCAAAACGAATAAGTAATTGACACTGAATTAGTTGTATCAAGTTTGCAACCAGGAGTTTTACGGGCCACTACTGCGACCGTGTTGTTCCTCAAGTTGTGTACGATACGATGAACATGGAGCCATGATAGCGTTGGCGTCGATGTGCTGCTCATCACGTTTTGAGCATTGCGATCCATACGAGGCCCGACGCAATCAGTGCAGCGCAGGTTGCTCGCCAGAGCGTGGCCTTTTCCTTCAGGACGACAATCCCGATCAGGCTGGCAAACAGAACGCTGCATTCGCGAAACGCGACGACGTTGGCGATCGGATTCCTGCTCAGCGCCCAGAGGAACACGGCGAAGGATGTCAGACCCAGCAGCCCGGCGATCACGACCGAAACATAGGCCGTTCGGATCTCGGCGAAGAGGACCKKGCCGCGTCGTATCGCCGCGACGAGGAGGAACACCAGGCTGTCGAGCACGATGATCCAAGCGGTGAACGAGGCCCATCCGGCCGCCTGGCGAGTCCCGGCGGCATCAACGACCGAATAGGCAGCAACCATCGCGGCAGCGAGGACAGCCGCAGCAAACGCGCGGCGATCGATCGAGCCATGGACGCGATCTCGCGCGAGGCCGATGATCCCAACGCTGATGAGYGCGATGCCGATCAACTGTCCGATCTGCGGCGGCTGCTGGAGCGCCAGATAGGCGAACACCGCTGCGAACAGCGGCACGCAGCCGCGGGCGATGGGATAAGAGCGCCCGAACTCGGCTGACCCGTAGGTCACCGCCAGGCTCGCTTTGTACGCCGCATGCAGCACAAGCGACGCCAGGATGATCGGCCAGGTCGAGGGGGAGGGAATCGGGACCAGGAACAGGAAGGGTAGCGTCACGACGCTGCTGACCAGACCCATCCCGGCCAGGATGGAAAGGCCGCTGCCATTCTTGACGATCGCGTGCCAGCTTGCGTGAAGCAGRCCGGCGAGCAGCATCAGAAGCGCGGCGATTGGGTCCAACGGCGAAGGTCTCGCGGGTATCAGCTCTCGGGCCGCCAGCAGGCCGGCGCGAAATAGGGGACGGCATCGCGCTCGAACGCCCGGCGCGAGATGATGCGGCTCGAGGGGGAGATATCGAGCGCTTCCCACTCCGTTCTGTCGACGAAGCGCAGCGCSGCGATCTCGTCGCCATCGGCTGCGAGCGCACCGCCGATGACGGCTGCCTCGAACGCGATCACCGTGTAATAAGTCAGATCTCCGTTGGGATAGCGGATGAGGAATTCGGGGCCGCCAAACACGCCGAGCAGGCGCTGGGGACGGACGAGCAGACCAGTCTCCTCGAAGCATTCGCGCGTCGCGGCGTCGGCGGGATGCTCGTTCGGATCGATGGCGCCGCCGGGCAGGGTCCAATGGCCCGTCTCCGCGTCGCGGCCGAGCAGGATCCGACCCTGGTCATCGAACAGCGAGATCGAGACGGCCGTGGTCGCAAGCAGATCGTGGCCGACCTTGCTGCGGACGGCTCTCAGGTGATCGGAGATGGGCATGGCTGACGTTGCCTTGGAGCTGGACTGGTCGCTTGCCCGACCGAATCGGTGACGTCAAGGCAGTTGGGGRGGCCGGGTYTTGCTGCGAGCAGTCTGCCTGCGGCACGGGATGCGCAGCGCACGCGTGCCTGTTCGAGCGGCCTACCTGTCAGATGATCTTGGGTTGGATTGTCTAAGCGAGCCAGTCGGCATCGGCCGAATTGGCTCCCCGGGCTGGATTCGAACCAGCGACCATTCGATTAACAGTCGAATGCTCTACCGCTGAGCTACCGAGGAACAGGCGAAGCAATGCCTCGCGAGCGGGGTGCGTATAACAAAGCCTTTTGGCCTTGCCTAGAACCAAATCGCATCTTTGTGACGATTGTCGCGCCGAGGCCAAAAACACRGAAAATCATGGGTTTATCCATGATCTGAACGCTTGATGGGCAGCCGTCGCCCACAATTGGGTGACAGGAATTTCACTAGAATCGGCGCAATCGGCTGCGGATAGTAGGCCGGAACTTGCCGCTGCCTCGGACATGGAGCCGTTTCAGATGTCGAACACCCCCTTTCAAGCCGCCGAAAGCGTGTCGTCACCGTCGCTGATTCCCGACCCGATGGAGCGACTCTCCGACGACGAGTGCCTGTCGCGCTTGGTCCATGCCGTCAGCCGCGGTGAGTCGGAGCGGCTGGATGAGGTTGCGCAGCTGCTCGGCCGCCTAGCGGTTGTGATCGAGTAACCCTCGACTCAAGAGGATCGGCCAAAACGACTGACATTCTCCGGCCGGGTCCGCGTCCGCCCGGGTCCACCGATCCATTGAGTCGGCGCCCSCGCGTGCTCCGAGATCCAATCCGACGCGACCTCGAAGACACGCGATTGCGGCGTTCGCCGATGAGCCGGCGGACGCTCGGTCCGAATCGAAGCGCTGCATGCGCCGCCATGCCGATGCGGCGCCAGGCCCGTCGTCTGACCTGAGGTCTGACCCATGGTCTGACGATGTGCGCGGTGTATCCGGACGATCCGCGTGTTGCGTTTTCACCGACCTTGTACCAAAAGGGTGCGCAGATCGTTCGCGGTTCATCCTCTTTGCTTGCAGGTCTGCTCATGCTCCCCTTCGCGACGGCGCGTCAGAAAATGGTCGATGGCCAGGTGCGCACCAACGACGTTACCGACCACCGTGTGTTGGATGCGATGCTGACGGTGCCGCGCGAGAACTTCGTCCCGTCGGACCGGCAGGCGCTGGCCTATCTCGACCAGAATCTCAACGTGTCGGAAGCCGGCTCGGCCCAGCGCTTCCTGATCACCCCCATGCTGACGGGTAAGCTGCTTCAGGCCGCCGAGATCAAGCCGACCGATCACGTGCTCGTGGTCGGGTGCGCGACGGGCTACCTTGCCGCGCTTGCGGCGAAGCTTGCGGCCAGCGTGGTCGCGACCGATCCGGACCCAGCTCTCGAGGGGCGCGCCAAGCAGCTGCTGGCCGGCATCGCGAGTGTCTCTGTTCGCGTCGCGCCTGCCGTGCAGGGCGATCCGGCCGATGGTCGCTTCGACGTGATTCTTCTCAACGGGGCGACCGAGATCGCGGTCGATGGGCTGTGCCGCCAGCTCAAGGAAGGCGGTCGCCTGGTCGGCGTCTCCGCGAAGACCAAGCCGGCCCGTGCCATCATCTTTACGCGATCCCATGGTGAAGTGGGCAGCAGGACCCTGTTCGACGCTGCGGCACCGATCCTTCCTGGTCTCGAGCAGGTCCCCGAGTTCGTTTTCTAACTCCTGCGGTTCCCTGGGGACGAGCCGCATTGGGCTGTGATCCGCTCAGGGCACGGTGGCTTTCGGTCGTCTTCACGGCTGCGGGCCGGCGAAAATCTGTTTCAAATCAGAAGTGTGGCTTGGATGCTGCACGTCGACAGTTTTCCGCATGGGTTCCGGGCAGAGAGGTTCCGTTGCGCAGGCATGGGGAATAAGGTGTGAGGTGCGCGGGAGTCTCTAACAGGTTTACGGCCCGGCTTTGGCGTTCGAGCCGGTAACAACAATGAATGGAACAGGGATGTTTGGGGTGAAGGTCGTCACCGCAGCGGCGGCTGCGGTCCTCGTGATGGCTTGCGCAGGCCCGACGCCTGCGTTGGCCGACACGATCGAGGCTGCGCTGGTGCGCGCCTATCAGAGCAACCCGCAGCTGAACGCGCAGCGAGCTCTCGTTCGCGCCACCGACGAAGGCGTGCCGCAGGCACTTTCGGGCTACCGGCCGAAGGTCAATCTTCAAGCATCGGGTGGAGTTCAGTATCAGGACGGGCAGGTCGCGCCCGGGACTGCGGCGGCCCATGGCCTATTGAGGCCCCGCAGCGTCGGCCTGACCGTGAACCAGACGCTTTACAACGGCCAGCAGACGGCGAACGGCGTCCGCAAGGCCGAGGCGAGTGTGTCGGGTCAGCGCGAGGCCCTCAGGGTGCTCGAACAGTCGGTGCTGCTGCAGGCTGCGACCATCTATATGGATTATCTGCGCGATGCGGCGATCGTCGAGGTTCAGCGCAGCAATACGCGGGTTCTGGAACAGACGCTCAAACAGACGCGCGATCGCTTCAATGTGGGCGAGGTCACGCGCACCGACGTTGCGCAGTCCGAAGCGCAACTCGCAGCCGGCCGCACGCAGCAACTGACGGCCGAATCCAATCTGACGGCCACGCGCTCGAACTTCCGCCGTATCATCGGCAACGATCCCGAGAACCTCGCGCCGGGCTCTCCCGTCGATCGTTACCTGCCGCCCTCGCTGCAGCAGTCGATCGAGACGGCGCTGACCGAGAGCCCCAGCGTAACCTCGGCGATGTATGGCATCGACGTTCAATATCTGCAGGTCAAGATCAACGAAGGAGCCTTGCTGCCGACCGTGACCGTCCAGGCCTCGGCAACGCAGGCCTACGAATCGCAGCTGACCTCCTATCGCTCCTTCAGCGCCGGCGCGGCCGCACAGCTCACTGTGCCGATCTATCAGGGCGGCGGCGAATATGCCTTGATCCGGCAGTCGAAGGAGACGCTGGCGCAGCAACGTCTCGCGCTCGAGCAGACCCGCGACCAGGTCCGGTCCGACGTGGTTTCGGCCTGGGGCAAGCTGCTCGCCGGCAAGGCGCAGGTGCAGTCGGCACAGGCGCAGGTGGCGGCCTCGGAAATCGCCCTGAACGGCGTTCGCGAGGAGGCCAAGGCCGGCCAGCGTACGACGCTCGACGTCCTTAACGCGCAGCAGGCGCTTGTCAATGCGCGGAACTCGCTTGTGAACGCCCAGCATGACCGCGTCGTTGCATCCTACACCGTGCTGCAGACGGTCGGTCGCCTGTCGCCGCAAGTGCTGCGGCTGCCCACGACGACGTATGATCCAACCGTGCACTACCAGCAGATTCGTGACAGCTGGGCTGGCGTCCGCACTCCCGACGGCCGTTAGTCGGATCTTAACTTCGATTCTTGATCCCTCGGCCATTGGCCGAGGGATTTGCGTTTGTGGCACATGCTCAGGTTGTGGTCGGCGGGCGACGCTTCTCCGTCAATTTCCGTGCTCCCCCGGTTGCGGGCGGCCGTTGCTTGCATTCAAATGTTGCCATGACATAGCCTCAAAATGGCCGCGGAACGATTCGCAGTGCGTCGGATGTTGTTCTAAGAATAGTCTCCGATCTGGTCAGTATCGTTCCGTTGTTTGCATCGATTGAGGCCGCGTCTGGGACAAGTCGGCATGACCACAGCGAAGTCCGAGCCACTTGGATCCGGCGCTTTTTGCATTCGCGCTAAGACGACGCGTGCGGCGGCGTCGCTGATTTGGAGTCGGAAATGACGCAGCCTGCAAAGGTCCAAGAACCCTCGATGGAGGAGATTCTGGCGTCGATCCGGCGGATCATTGCCGATGATGAGGCCAAGCCCCCGGCAGCCGAAAAAGCTGCTGCACCTGAGCCCCCCAAGGCCGAGAAGCCGGCTGCGCCGGCACCGAAGCCTGTGATGAACGACGTTCCGCCGTCGAAGATTGCGGCGGCGGCTCCGGCGAAGGCTGTGACTCCGCCGGCCCCTGCGCCCGCGCCGGCGCCCGCAAGTAACAGCCAGGACGACATTGACGCATTGCTGGCGGGTTTGGATGAAACGACTGCGCCGGCGGCCGAGGCTCCGCCGGCTGAACCTGAGCCTGATCCCGAACCTGAAGTACTTGAGTTGACGGACGACATGGCAGTGGCCCCACCGACCCCCGCTCCAGCCCCCGCAGCGGCTTCCTTCCGCAAGGTCGAGCCGCAGGACGATATCGAGTTCATTGAATCCGGACGTCTTGCCCGTAAAGCGCCGCAGCCTGCAGCGGCCCCGGCTTTCGAATCGGCCTTCGAGGCCATGCCGCCGAAGCAGCCGATCCTTGCGCCGTCCACGGTGAACGCCGTGGAGTCCGCGTTCAATGCGCTCGCCAATACCGTGTTGAGCAACAATGCCCGGACGCTCGAGGATCTGGTCAAGGAAATGCTGCGGCCGATGCTCAAATCGTGGCTTGATGACAATCTGCCGGCCCTGGTCGAGCGCATCGTCAAGGCGGAGATCGAGCGGGTCTCGCGCGGCCGCTAGCGGCGGATCTTGTCGCGCGGGCTGCCGGTCTCCTGACGCAGGCCGGCTGTTTTCGCGACCCGGTTCCTCACGCAAGAGGGCTGGCGTTGTCTCCGTTTGCCATCAATGTTCGCCGCCGCTGTTGACTTGGCGGCGCGTGGCGGCTTTCTAGCCCGTTCAAGCTGATGCAGGCCCGGCGGATCGCAGCGTGCTCTCCCGAGAACGCGATCCCGGACCGGGCATCAGTCGAAAAATAGCCAAGTCCCAACAGCTTGCGTGAGCTTTTTCAGGTCGCGACCGAAGGCCAAGACGAGTTCCGCGATAGATGAATTGGACGGCCGGCCCTGCGCCCGCTGGAAATGTGATGATCGACAAGAATTATCAGCCCGCCGACCTCGAAGGCCGCATGTCCCTGGTCTGGGAGGATGCGCGCGCATTCTCCGCCGGCCGTCCCGATCGCCGGGATGCCGATCCCTTTACGATCGTGATCCCGCCGCCCAACGTGACCGGCTCGCTGCACATGGGGCACGCACTCAACAATACGCTGCAGGACATCCTGTGCCGGTTCGAGCGGATGCGCGGCCGGGACGTGCTGTGGCAGCCGGGCACCGACCATGCGGGCATCGCCACCCAGATGGTGGTCGAGCGCCAGCTGATGGAACGCCAGCAGCCGGGCCGCCGCGAGATGGGTCGCGAGAAGTTCCTCGCACGCGTGTGGCAGTGGAAGGACGAGAGCGGCGGGACCATCATCAACCAGCTCAAGCGCCTCGGCGCCTCCTGCGATTGGGGCCGCGAGCGCTTTACCATGGACGAGGGCCTGTCGAAGGCCGTCGTGAAGGTGTTCGTCGAGCTGCACCGCGCCGGCCTCATCTACAAGGACAAGCGGCTGGTCAACTGGGACCCGAAGCTGCTGACGGCGATCTCGGATCTCGAGGTGCAGCAGATCGAGGTCAAGGGCAACCTCTGGTACCTGCGCTATCCGATCGAGGGCAAAACCTTCAACCCCGAGGATCCGACCAGTTTCATCGTCGTGGCCACCACGCGTCCCGAGACGATGCTCGGCGACAGCGCGGTTGCCGTGCACCCGGATGACGAGCGCTATCAGCATCTCGTCGGCAAGCGCGTGATCCTGCCGCTGGTCGGCCGCGAGATCCCGATCGTCGCCGACACCTATTCCGATCCGGAGAAGGGCACYGGCGCGGTCAAGATCACGCCGGCGCATGACTTCAACGATTTCGAGGTCGGCCGCCGCCACGGCCTGCCGCAGATCAGCATTCTCGACCGCGAGGGCTGCATCGCCCTCGTCGACAACGAGGACTATCTGCGCGGGCTGCCCGAGGGCTCGGAGGAGTTTGCGCGGGAGTTCCACGGCGTCGAGCGCTTCGCCGCGCGCAAGAAGATCCTGGAGCGGCTGGAGACCTTCGGCTTCCTCGAGCGCGTCGAGCCMAACACCCACATGGTGCCGCATGGCGACCGCTCCGGCGTCGTCATCGAGCCGTACCTCACCGACCAGTGGTATGTCGACGCCAAGACGCTGGCAAAGCCGGCGATTGCCGCCGTCAAGTCAGGCGCGACGACGTTCGTGCCGCGCAACTGGGAGAAGACCTATTTCGAGTGGATGGAGAACATCCAGCCCTGGTGCATCTCGCGCCAGCTGTGGTGGGGCCATCAGATCCCGGCCTGGTACGGTCCCGACGGCAAGGTGTTCGTCGCTGAGACCGAGGAGGAGGCCGTCAGCCACGCCATTGCGTACTATGTCGAGCAGGAGGTCATCACGGCCGAGCAGGGCCGCGCAATGGCCCTCGACCGCAACAAGCGCGCGGGCTTCATCACACGTGATGAAGATGTTCTCGACACCTGGTTCTCCTCGGCGCTGTGGCCGTTCTCGACGCTTGGCTGGCCGGACGATACGCCGGAGGTGAAGCGCTACTACCCGACCAACGTGCTGGTCACCGGCTTCGACATCATCTTCTTCTGGGTCGCCCGCATGATGATGATGGGCCTGCACTTCATGAAGGAGGTGCCGTTCTCGACTGTCTACATCCACGCGCTCGTCCGTGACGAGAAGGGCGCCAAGATGTCGAAGTCGAAGGGCAACGTCATCGATCCCTTGGCACTGATCGACGAGCACGGCGCCGACGCGCTGCGCTTCACGCTCGCGGCGATGGCCGCSCAAGGCCGCGACATCAAGCTGTCGACCCAGCGCGTCGACGGCTACCGCAAGTTCGCCAACAAGCTCTGGAACGCCAGCCGCTTTGCCGAGATGAACGGCTGCACGGTGCCGGTGGGCTTCGATCCGGCCTCCGCCAAGGAGACGCTCAACCGCTGGATCGCCCATGAGGCCGCCGCTGCCACGCGCGAGGTCACTGAAGCTTTGGAGGCCTATCGCTTCAACGATGCGGCGAACGCGATCTACCGCTTTGTCTGGGACGTCTATTGCGACTGGTATGTCGAGCTCGCCAAGCCGACTTTGCTCGGCGAGGACAGCCCGGCCAAGGCCGAGACCCGCGCCATGGTCGCCTGGGCGCGCGACGAGATCCTCAAGCTGCTGCATCCCTTCATGCCTTTCATCACCGAGGCGCTGTGGGAATCGACCGCCAAGCGCGACGGCCTGCTGACCCTGTCGCCCTGGCCGCATCGCACGGACGTGCCGACCGTCGCCGAGATTGCCGCGCTGTCGGCCGCGAGCTTCGGCGATCCGCTGGTGCCGCCGGTCCTGGTCGCGTTCAACGCCGCCAGCTTCAAGGACGAGGCGGCCGAGGCCGAGATCGGCTGGGTGGTCGATCTCGTCACGGCGATCCGCTCGGTCCGGGCCGAGATGAACATCCCGCCCGCGACCCTGATGCCGCTGGCGCTGGTCGGTGCGTCCGCCGAGACGAAAGAGCGCGCGCCGCGCTGGAGCGACGTGATCAAACGRCTTGCGCGCCTKTCGGACATCTCGTTCGCCGACACCGCGCCTGAGGGGKCTGCTCARCTCGTSGTGCGTGGCGAGGTGGCGGCCCTGCCGCTCAAGGGCGTCGTCGATCTCGCCGCCGAGCGCACCCGCYTGGCCAAGGAAATCGCCAAGGCCGACGCCGATATCGAGCGGGTCGACAAGAAGCTTGGCAACGAGAAGTTCGTCGCCAACGCGCCGGAAGAGCTCGTCGAGGAAGAGAAGGAAAAGCGCGAGGCGGCGCTGGCCCGCAAGGCCAAGTTCCAGGACGCGCTGTCGCGGCTGCAGGGCGTGGGGTAGCTCCGCTCTCTCCGTCGTCATTGCGAGCGCAGCGAAGCAATCCAGGGTCCCGCGCGTAGCCCTGGATCGCTTCGTTGCTTACGCTCCTCGCGATGACGGAGGAAACGGCTTGCTCAGGAAGCGCGAGCCCTTCAGGCCGAACCGCCAGGGCAGCTCGACCGCCTTGGTGATGCCGATGCGGACGCCGGTGACGACCTCGACATCGGCCGGGCGCGCGAACAGCTCGATCGGTTGACGATCCAGCGGCAGGCCGTTGTGCGCAATCGTGATCCCCATCGCCTCCGTCAGCTTGCCGGGCCCTGAGCACAGCGCCCTGACATCCTCCAGCCGGCGCCGCCGCTGCATCTCGTCGACGCCGAGCGTCGGCTCGATCGCCCGGATCAACACCGCGCTGGCCGAGCCCTCGGCCTCGCAAACGAAATTCACGCACCAGTGAATGCCGTAGGAGCGGTAGACATAGGCAAAGCCGGGCGGGCCGAACATCACCTGGTTGCGCGGCGTCGGCCCGCGGAACGAATGCGCCGCCGGGTCGGTGTGGTGATACGCCTCGACCTCGACGATCACGCCCCCGACGCCGTCGACCAGGAACGTCGCCCCGATCAGCTCCGGCGCGACCTCCAGCACGGCGCGGGCGAARAACGCCCGGGTGAGTCGTTGGCCTGCGGCCATCGGCCGAGRCCGTGAAACTCCGGGGGATTTTGCCGGTTTTTGCGCCATTCTCGAGAAAATCCGCCGCRATGAGCGCTGTTCCGCGCTGCCCATATCTGCCATGCCCTGGTATCCTCGGCCAGCCGGTTGCGGCGCGCCCCGGCACGGAATAGCTAGGGCGCAACAGAGGTTTGCCAGGTCCCCATGGTCACCATCGTCGACACGCTCTCGAACACGCCGCTGCGCCCGCGCCACCCCGAAAAAGCGAACCGGCCGGATTCCATCTCGCCGGCGAAACCCAGCTGGATTCGCGTCAAGGCGCCGACCACCCGCGGCTATGCCGACACCCGCAATATCGTGCGCGAGAACGGCCTCGTGACCGTGTGCGAGGAGGCGGGCTGCCCGAACATCGGCGAGTGCTGGGACAAGAAGCACGCCACCTTCATGATCATGGGCGACACCTGCACGCGGGCCTGCGCCTTCTGCAACGTCAAGACCGGCCTGCCGGCCGCGCTCGACGCCGGTGAGCCTGAGCACGTTGCGGAAGCCACCTTCAAGCTCGGCCTCGCCCATGTCGTCGTCACCTCGGTCGACCGCGACGATCTCGCGGATGGCGGCGCCGCCCATATCGCCGCGACCATCCGCGCCATTCGCGCGACATGCCCGACCACCACGATCGAGGTGCTGACTCCGGACTTTCTCCGCAAGGACGGTGCGCTGGAGCAGGTCGTCGCGGCCAAGCCCGACGTCTTCAACCACAATCTCGAGACGGTGCCCGGCAAGTACCTGAAGGTGCGCCCCGGCGCCCGCTACTTCCACTCGATCCGACTGCTGCAGCGGGTCAAGGAGATCGATCCCACCATCTTCACCAAATCCGGCATCATGGTCGGCCATCTTCACCAAATCCGGCATCATGGTCGGCCTGGGCGAGCAGCGCCACGAGGTGTTGCAGGTGATGGAYGAYCTGCGCTCGGCCGAAGTCGATTTTCTGACGATCGGGCAGTATCTGCAGCCGACCAAGAAACACCAMGCCGTGATGGCCTATGTCACGCCGGAGGAGTTTTCCAACTACGAGACCGTTGCCTACACCAAGGGCTTCCTGATGGTGTCGGCGAGTCCGCTCACGCGCTCGTCGCATCATGCCGGCGAGGACTTCGCCAAGCTGAAGGCCGCGCGCGACGCGCTCGCGCGCTGATCGAGACGAGATGCCGAGATTTTCCAACAAGCGGCGCGTGCCGCACACGGCCGACCAGATGTTCGACCTCGTCGCCGATGTCGAGCGCTACCCTGAATTCGTGCCGCTGTGCGAGCGGCTGGTGGTGCGGCAGCGCAGCCAGAAGCCCGATGGTCTCGAGGTGATCGTCGCCGACATGACGGTATCGTTCAAGCTGGTCAAGGAGACCTTCACCAGCCGCGTCACGCTCGACCGTGCGGGACGCAAGATCCTGGTCGAATATGTCAGCGGGCCGTTTTCGAGCCTCGAGAACCGCTGGAGCTTCGAGCCGCGCGAGCAGRGCGCCTGCGAGGTGACGTTCTTCATCGCCTATGAGTTCAAGAGCCGCATGCTGGCGATGCTGATGGGCTCGATGTTCGACACCATCTTCGCGCGCATGTCGGCGGCGTTCGAAAAGCGCGCCGATGCGATCTACGGCCGCAAGCCGGCGGTGTCGTCGACGTAAGGYCGCATCGCTCGCCGATTGTCGACCTCAGTCGGCGCCTCACCCTCAGTCGTCATCCCCGCGCAAGCGGGGATCCATCACCACAGGATCGCGTGTGGCGGCACGCCSGTGACTCCGATCTCGTTCTACCACATCTGCTGCGGCGTATGGGTCCCRGGTCAGCGCCTGCGCGGCGCCTCGCGCCGCTGTGGCTTGCCCGGGACGACACCGCGTTTGAAGCTGGCGCCTCCCAACTCGTAGCTCCGCAGCGCTGCTTGACGCGACGTGATACGTGGACGATCGAACCCTACGCCGCCTGCACGGCGTTCAAAAAGTCCTTCACCTTGCTGCGCAGCTCGTCGGCGTGCCTGGCGAGCTGGCCCGCCGCGCCCAGCATCTGCCGGGCGGCGCCGCCGGCGGATTCCACCGTCTGGCTGACCGAGCCGATATTGGTGGCGACCTCGCGCGTGCCGCTGGCGGCCTGGCTGACCGAGCGCGCGATCTCCTGGGTGGCGTGGCCCTGCTGGTCGACGGCGGTCGCGATCGTCTTGGCGATCTCGCTGATCTGGCCGATGGTSCCGCCGATGCCCTGGATCGCCGCGACCGTGTCGCTGGTCGCGCGCTGCATGGCGCTGATATGGGCCGAGATCTCGTCGGTTGCTTTCGCGGTCTGGCTCGACAGGCTCTTCACCTCCGAGGCGACCACGGCGAAGCCGCGGCCGGCATCGCCGGCGCGCGCCGCCTCGATGGTCGCGTTCAGCGCCAGCAGGTTGGTCTGGCTCGCAATGGCGTTGATCATGTCGGTCACGGCGCCGATCTTGGCCGCGGCATCCGCCAGGCTGTTGACCAGGTCGTTGGTCCGCGACGAGGCCTCGACCGCCTCTGAGGCGATCGTCGAGGAGGTCGCGACTTGGCGGTTGATCTCGCTGACCGAGCTCGACAGCTCCTCGGTCGCGCCGGCGACCGACTGGACGTTGGAGGAGGCGGAGTTGGACGCCGAAGCCACCAGCGCCACGCGCTGCGCGGCCTGGTCGGCAGTCGCGGTCAGCGAGGCGGCCGTCGTTTCCACCTCGCGAGAGGCGCCGGAAATGGCATTGGCGATCGCGCCGACGCTGGTCTCGAAATCCTTGGCGATYCGGTCSAGCGCGCGCTTCTTCTCCTCGCGGGCGGCGACCAGATCCGAGAGATCGCGGCGGAAGCTCATGACGTAGGTCTGGCCCTCGACCTGCGTCGGCACCAGCGTGATCTGCACCAGGGCCGGGCTGCCGTCGGCGCGCTTGGTGGTCCACTCGAAGCTGGCATGGCCCTCGCGCCTGGCTTGGGCGTCCATCTCGCGCACCATGTCGGCGGACCGCTTGCCGTTCGGCTGGAACTCCGGCGCCATCGTGGCGGGCGAGCGCGACAGCAGGTCCTGCTTGCTGCGGAAGCCGCCGAAACGGACTGCCGTTTCGTTGCAGGCGATGATCTTGCCCTCGGACATCACCAGAATGGCATCGCGATTGCGTTCGAAGACTTCGGTCATCAAGAGGTTGTGCGCGCGATCAGCCGACTTGCCGGAGAAGAAAGCCATGGGGGGGTCCCGAATCCACTGTCAGAGAAGATTGAATCAGAGCTAGCAGGACAAAATTAACCAAAACCTTCGTGGCGCAGGCGCGCGGAAGAAATCGCCGGGCGTCTCAGCCGCCGGACAACCACGGGGACGCCTCTCCCGCAGATCGAGGCGGCGCAGCCGCGCGCGAGGTTTCATGCGCGATCAGCGATACGGCCAAGTTGCGCGTGGCTTTCGTTCACGAGACCGCTATGATGCGCYGGCGCGTTGAAGGTGTGGAGCACAGTTGCGGTTGGCCCTCAATCACCAGACCGCTATCTTCGCCTCAGTGCATGGCCCTGGCTTCAGGGCCATTTTTTTGGTCGCGTCCAGCCGAYGCGAGTGGCGTCCTCGCTTCCTGTTTCAGGGCCGCGCTTGCGCCGCCAGGGCTGTCCCAGCGTATCGATCCGGACAAGCTCGGCGTTCCATTCGCGAAGCTTGTCAAAACTGGCGAAGAGCCACCGAAAGGAATCTTCCGGGTCGTYATGGCGGGTCTGAAACACGCCYGCCTGATGATGTTCGACGAGGTAGAGCAGGTTGTTCGAGGGCGAAAGCCTGACGATCTTCACGAACTTCTCCGCGCCAGCGTGATCGATGCGCAGCATGTCGCCCTTGAAGACYCGCATGATCGGTTGCGCCGCTGGCGCGTCATGCGACTCATTGGCTTGATTGGCCTGAAAGACGGTCGTGGCCCGCGCGATCCATCGGCCACTCTCGGCTTGCAGGATGTCGACGAAGGCATTCTCGCCYGYATTGTAGGACTTGTAGATGCGGCCGGCTTTGTCGCGGATCGGTACCAGATAGTCCGGCTTGATCGATTTGGTCAGGCGGACATGGCGAATGCCATTCGGGTGACCAGCAATGTCCCTGCGCTGCGCGAATGACAGCACCGCCGCTTTGAGCGTCTTGCCCTGCTGCCTTTCGCCGGCCACATGGGCTCTGACGAGGTCTCGCAAGCGGCGATCGCGAATGCGGTCGATCTCCTTTTCGCTGATGTCCACGAAGGTCTTCCGATAGACCAGWTTTGCACCATCCTCGGTTTCGGGGTGTTCGACGGTCCCATAGGCKGTGTCTTCATGCAGGCGGGCCTGGAGGCCGTGATCGGGCTTGTGCGATACGAGCATCGCCTTCAGCCTGGTCTCGAGATCGATCCGGAACGTCGGCCAGGGCAGGAGAACTTCGATCKTCCGTCGCGTATCGTCATGCGCGYTCGCCATGCGGCGCAGCAGCGCCTGGTCTGTCAGTGCSGCCACCAGCGCGTCGATGGCATGATGACGGTGGTCCTTGCGGCTCTTCGCGGCTCTGTCGTCGCTTCCGGGCAGCAAATCGTTGAGCTCCCATGTTGCGCGGAGCAGCGCYGTCAGCCGGCCCGGCAGAACGTGGATCCTGTGCGGGTGGGTGACCGCTGCGAGATATTGCTTGGCGACGCGCGCCAGCCAGCTGGTCTCGTTGAGCAGGCGTGCCTGAAAGTCGCCGAGCTCCTCGAATTGCGCCCGCGCGCCTGGACCGAAGCGCCAGCGCTTGCCGCGCGGCAGGCGCGCTGCGCGTTCTGCAATGTCCGCCCAATCGTAAGGCCTGCCTTGGCGATGGCCAAAGGCCTCGAACGGCGTTCGATTGCCCTTCTCACGATTGGCGTAGCGCATGCAGACCACTTTGTTGGCCGCGCTGTCGTCCCAGCTGATCGAGAATGGGATGAGGTGATCGATATCCACATCATCAGAGACCAGACGTTCGAGGCCGATCGCCTCGCCCGTATAGGGGCATTCGCTTGCAACATCGCCTTGCTCGTCCCAGAGCCGAAGCTTGAGGAGATTGTGCGYGCTCGCGGGGAGCCCGAGCTTGCGCAATAGGGAGGTACGCCTGTCGTTCTTGCGCTGGTTCTCGGCCTGCTCGCGTTCGAGCTCCGCCAGCCGTCGGGGCGACAGCTTCAGGTCACGCGTCAGCTCGACGGTGATCTCGGCCGGCGGTCCATGCCGTCTGATGAGCTCATTGACGACGCGTCGCAACTGGCCGATCCCGATGTGAACGGTGGGATTCGGCAAGCGGCCCCAGCGCCGTTCGTTGGTGTCGCGCTCATCGTCCGAGCCCACGACATCGTTCTGCAGCCATTGTCCATAATAGGGCAGGTAGCCGGTGGGAGAGAGCTTGCCGCCCGGCAGCAAAGCGTGATCATAGCCGGCCGCGCTGGCGGCCTCCGCGTAGGTCCTGCCAGCTTCCATGAGCGGCAGGACCCGCTTGATCGCCCTCAGTCCAAGCCTGCAATATCCGTCAGGCAGCAAGGCAGACAACGCCCGCTGCGCAGCTGCTTCATCAAGGCTGGGAGTTGTCCCGAGCGAGGCGATGATCGCTGCTTCATCGAGCGCGCTCTCCAGCAGCGCGACGATGTCGATCTGACGATCCAGGGACCGGTCATGCCATGCCGGGCCAAAATGCCTCCTGGCGGACAGGATCGCGCCGGTCGCGTCGCCCTTGAGGTGATCACGCCGGTCGCTTTCAAGGTTGAACCGCGCGTCCGACGGCAATCCGAGAAGGCSGCGGATCTCATCGAAGCTGAGTTGGTCGGTCTGTAGCAGTGCCCGTGCGACCTTGTCCTGATCCTCCTTGCCAAGCCTGGAAGACGTGGGGCCAGTCTCCACCACGGCTAGATTGCGGACGTCCTGCCAGATGCGGAAACGCWGCGCCAGGGGATGCGACCAGGCGCAGCGAAAGCCGTCGACGTCGTCCTGGCTGGTGGCGGGGTCGAGCGAGCATTTCCCGATCGACGGCCGCTTCATCGCGCGTTGAGAGAAGATCGCCTCGCGGATCGTGTCATGCRCTTCGGCCGTCATCGTTGGGTGWTGCGGTGCCTGTGCCGCCCAGATGGCTTCGAACTCCRCATCAACCATCGCGCGTGTCGGATAGAATTCATACCGCGCCTGGACGTCGCCGCCGACAGGGCTGCGGGCGCGCACTGTGGCGCGGAGCTGATGACGGCGGTTGAGGAATTCGCCGAGCGTGCGCGCGCCGCACGCCTGCATCGATGTCTGCAGTCTGCCGGCCGCGGCCTTGATCGCGCTGGCGTCCTTGTCGCCTTGCTCGATCGCTCGATTGGCAAACAGGCCGCGCCGCTGGTTGAGGTGAAACAGCGCCCGGCCGACATGATGCAAAGGCAGCACTTCATCGAGCGCTTTCGCGCGGAGACCATAGGGATCGAGGCATTYCAATCGCTTTCGGGCCGGCTCATCGGCGGGCATCAAGCCGTGCTTGACCAGCAAGCCCATCAGCTTTCCGCGTCGCTGCAGATAGCGGTCTCGTCGTCGTCGTGCACTGCGTGCGAGGCGGCGACCGGCCGCATTGGATTGCTTGGATTGCGGGTTACGACCGTCGGGGAAAATCCTGACGCCGCCCGGGCCAAGGCCCTCGGGCTGTCCGTGATCGTCGAGCCAGACCACGAACCATCCCAGCGAATTGGCGCCGAGATCCACGCCCAGACGGTAGGCCCGTAAACTCGTTCTCTTCATGATGACTCATTACTYAACCTGCTCCGAGGAAGGAGCAGACAACCGAGCCGTCATTGTTCGATGGACGCAGCGCTGATTCAACTCTGAGGACCGGCTGCTTTGTTCTCGATTGCACCCCAGGTGTCGGATTGACACAACCTCAAGGGGAATAGATGCTGGTGGTGGTATCTATGTCGAATGCGTGGATAGAGGTTTTGCCAACGACGTAGCGGTCTGGTGATTGAGGGCCTCCCGTTAACAAGTTCGAATAGAGCACCAAATGGGGCGGGCTGCGGCTCGCCCCTTCCATTTGGTGSGCGCACTGGCGCGAGTCAGTTCGATGACGCAAGGAATCCAGCGTAATGGACCTTGCAGACGCTGCGCTCGCATCCGTGATCTCGTTTGGCTACGATCGTTGCGACGTCTCCTCACGAGGATTTTCATGCACGATCTCACCCGCTGTGTTCAGCACCCCACAGTGTCTCATGACGGCTTTTCGTCGCTCGCGGTTCCGACCTTTCGCGCCTCGACCATTGTCTATAGCGATCCGCAGGCGTTCGCGCATCGCGCGGAGCGCGGCCTGGACGGCTACACTTACGGCCTGCATGGAACGCCCACGACGCGGACCTTGGAAGCGCAACTGACGGCGCTGCATGGCGGCGAACGCACCGTGTTGGTTCCGTCCGGGCAGGCGGCCGTCGCGGTGACGATGATTGCGGTGCTCAAGCCGGGCGACAAGGTGCTGATACCGGATCACGTCTATCCACCGGTACGTGACCTGTGCGCGAACTATCTCGCGTCGCGCGGCATCTCTTACGCGGTCTATGATCCGCTGATCGGCGCCGGTATTGCCGACCTCATTGATGCCAGCACGAAGCTCATATGGCTGGAGTCGCCGGGCTCCGGAACAATGGAGGTGCAGGATGTCGCGGCGATCGCTGCCGTCGCGAAGGCGAGGGGCGTGCTGACGGGCTGCGACAATACCTGGGCCAGTCCGTTGTTGTTCAAGCCGCTGGCGCATGGCGTCGATTTCGCGATCGAGGCGCTGACGAAATATGTCGGCGGCCATTCCGACCTGCTGCTGGGCTCGATCACGGTCAAGGATCTGGCTCTGCRCAGMGCGCTCAAGCAGGTGCTGGGCGTACTCGGCATCGGCGTCTCGCCCGACGAGGCGGCGCTGGCCTTGCGTGGTATCGAGACGATGGGCGTTCGCATCGCGCATAGCGGCCGTGTCGCGCGTGACTTTGCCGAACGGCTGCAGAGCGTGCCTGCRGTTGCGCGTGTTCTGCATCCGGCGCTGCCGTCCTGTCCGGGTCACGAGATCTTTGCGCGCGATTACACCGGCGCGAGCGCCGTTTTCAGCATCGTGATCCGGCCGGAGTTCACGGCGCGGATCCCTGTTGCGCTCGGACATCTGCGGTTGTTCGCGATTGGCGCGTCGTGGGGCGGCACCCACAGCCTGATCGCGCCGATGGACGTCGCGGCCAGCCGCACGGTGCGCCCTTGGAATCCGGTGGAGGGATTGGTCCGGCTCAGCATCGGCCTCGAAGAGCCAAACGAACTCTGGGAGGACCTCRCGCGCTTTCTTGCGGCGCTCGGGTCCGGCTGAGCTGCGCTCGTTAACCTCGTGGCGGCTCACAYCGGGCGCGGCGGTCCGGAGTTTTGCGGAATCGTGCCGGCYTGGCCGCGATGGTGTATAGAGGGGGCTCGTAATGGCTCGGCGCAAGCACGAGCGAAATCGACCAGGGATGGAGCGACGCATGATCGTCAGCGGCAAAGCGGTGATCCGCATCGTCCTCGGCGTGGTGGCCGTCGCCGTGACGGCGGTCGCGCTGATCTTCGTGTTCGACCCAGCCATCAATTTTGATTTTCCGCCCTCCGCCAGGGAGAAGACGGCAGCGGGCGCAGGGGCGCCGGCCCAGTCCGGATCGGGCGGGGTCGCCGTGCAAACTCCTGGCGCTCAGGACCAGGATCGCGCTGCAARCCCGCTCGCCAAGATGCAGCAGCAGGCGGGTGGTCTCGCAGACGTGCTGAGCCCGCTCGTTCCTCAGCCGAGTGCCGATAGCGATTTGCCGGCGTTTGACGTGGTCAATGTCGACCCATCGGGTGACGCCGTCGTCGCGGGCCGGGCGACGCCTGGGGCCGCCGTGGAACTGCTGCGCGATGGCGAGGTCCACGATCGCACCGTTGCGGATCGTTCCGGGCAGTTTGCCATGGTTCCACGGCGGCTCCCTGCGGGGACCTACGATCTGACCTTGCGGGCGAAGCTCGCGGATGGGCGAGAGCTGTCCTCGAAACAGAGCGTTGCCGTCATCGTCGAGGCTGGCCGACAGCCGGCGACCGTGGCCCTGCTCGCGCCCGGCGAACCGACCCGCGTTCTCTCGAAGCCTTCGGGATCGATCCCGCAGGCGCTCGCGGTGGACGCGGTCGACGTCGAGCCGAGCGGCATCCTCCGCGTCAGCGGCCGCGCGCGGCCGGGGGCGACCGTGAGACTTTACCTGAATGATCGCCTGATCTCCTCGGCGAYCGCAGCCGCCGATGGACGTTTGAACATCACCATCGGCAAGGACGTGGCGCGCGCCAGCAACGACCGGATCCGGCTCGACGAGGTGGATCCGAAGTCGGGATCGGTTCAGGCCCGGGCCGAGGTGCCGTTAAGTCTGCCGGAGGACTCGACGACCGCCTCGCTGCCATCAGCCGCGGGAGCTGCAGGCAAGGCGAACGGCAGTCCGGCAGCTCAGCGCACAGCGCTCGCAGCCGCGGGTGGTTCCCAGGACACGGTCGCTCATGCCGGCGGAGGTGAGCCGAAGATGATCACCGTCACCGTCGCCCGCGGCGACAGCCTGTGGCACATCAGCCGGCGCCTGCTCGGCGGTGGGACGCGCTACGCCGTGATCTACAAGGCCAATCGCGAGCAGATCCGCAGTCCCGACCTGATCTATCCGGGTCAGGTGTTCCTGCTGCCGGCCAAGCGATAATGCGATGCTACCCGCGATCACGCGGCTTGCAAGATTGGCGAAACTTGGGAGAAGCGGTGTCGGCAGATGGCCGCGTCAACCGGCGCTGAGCCGCACGCCGGCGCGCAGGAATTTCTGCGGGTCGACCGCCTCGCCGTCGATGCGCGTTTCGTAGTGCAGATGCGGGCCGGTCGAGCGGCCGGTCGAGCCGACCTCACCGATGATGTCGCCGATCTTCACCTGCTGGCCGATCTTGACGTTGATCTCGGAGAGATGGCCATAACGGGTGGACAGGCCGTTGCCRTGATCGACCTCGACCATGCGGCCATAGCCGCCTGACCAGCCAGCATTGACCACCTTTCCATTGGCGGTGACGCGGACCGGATCGCCTGTGGCTGCACGGAAATCGAGGCCCGTGTGCATCGCGGGCCGGCCGAGGAACGGATCGGAGCGCACGCCAAATCCGGAGGTGAACTCGACCTCTCCGATGACCGGCTTGCGATAGGGCACCAGCGACAGCGTGCGGTTCATCTTCTCGACCTGCGCGCGGGTGATGTTGATGCGATAGAGCTGGCGCTCGAACGGGCCGGATTCGGCGCCGAGCTTCACCGGCACGAAGGGGCCGCCCATCGCGCCCTTCGGGGCCGCAGCTTCGAGCTGGCCCATGTCGAGGCCGAGATCGGTGATCACGCCGCGCATCCGGCGCAGCTTCGATTCGAGCGTCTCTTCCGCCGACGACAGCATTGCCAGCTGCCGCGCTTCGACCTGGTCGAGCGAGCGCGTCAGCCGCGTCAGCACATTGTCGACGCCGGCGAGCTTGGTCGCCTGGTTCGGTTGCACGTTCGCCAGCACGGGGCTGCGCGATTCCAGCCGCGCCTCACGGTCTGGCGGCGCCGTGAAGATCACGGTATCGCTGATCGGCGACGGCTTCGGCGTGGCCGGCGCGGCGGACGGCTCGATCGCGGGGCCGCGCGCCGGCGGACGGATCGCGCCGGTCACATCGGGAATGCTGCCCAGCGCGGTGGCGCGGCCCTCGAGCGCGGTCTGGCGCTTCAGGATCTGGTCGAGCTTCTGGTCGAACTGCTCCTGGTCGAGCAATTGACGGCTGGTGGCGCGATCGACCTTGGCGCGCAGCTCCGCGATCCGATCCTCATAGGCGTATTGCATCTCGGCCTGACGGGCGATCAGGCGCGTCAGCACGTCGTCGCGGAATGCGAAATAGGTGGCGGTCGCCGCCGACCACAGGCCGAGCAGGCTGACGGTGCCGACGACGATCCAGAACACGACCGGGCCGATTCGGACCTGGCGGCCGGCATGCACCAGCGTGTAGTCGCTCTGCGAGGTGGCCGGAGCGGGGGCAGGGTGACCGACCGGAGAGCGCCGCTGCTGCACGGCGCGCCCGCGGTCATGCGAATGGTGCTGGGGATATTCGGCGTACTGGCCGGAACGATGCGACATCGACACTCCCGCGCCGGCCGGAGCTCATCGTTTCCAGCGGCGTCATTTACGGGAGGGATTTGACCCCTGCATGGTTAATTTTTCCCCAACACCATGCGTTGCAATCTCAGAGCTCGCGCGCCGCCGTGAGCACGGCGTCGGCATGGCCGTCGACCTTGACGTTGCGCCACACTTTGGCGACGCGGCCGTCGGCGCCGATCAGCACCGTGCTCCGGATGATGCCGAGGAATTTGCGGCCATAGAGGGATTTCTCGCCCCAGGCGCCATAGGCCTCCAGCATCTCGTGCGTCTCGTCGGAGATCAGCGGCACGGCCAGATCGTGCTTGTCGCGGAAATTGTCCTGCGCCTTGACCGAATCGGCGGATACGCCGAGCACCGCGGTGCCGGCGGCGGCAAACTCCTTGGTCAGGCGGGTGAAGTCGATCGCTTCCTTGGTGCATCCGGGGGTATTGGCTTTCGGATAGAAGAACAACACCAGCTTTTGTCCGGCATAGTCGGCCAGCGAAACGGTTCCGCCGCCGTCGCGCGGCAGCTTGAAGGCAGGGGCCTTGGCGCCCTCGGCCAGTACGATTCCGCCTGCAGCGGGGATGGTCGATGCGGGCTTCGCCTTCGCCGAGGGCTTGGTCGCGGGCTTGGCTGCCTTCTTGGCGACGGTCGTCTTGGCTGTTGTCGTCTTGGTCGCCTTGGCAGGCTTCGTCGTCACGGGCTTGGCGGTCTTTTTGACGGCCTTCTTGGCGGCCATTGCGGCCCGGTTCCCCGCGATCCCATCGCGGACTCCCGGATTGGAGGATTTCTTTCGTGATTCCTTTGACATACGCCTTCCTTTCGTCGCTTTCCGCAGCTCAATCATGAGAGTGTCTCGGTCCTTGTCCGGTGTCCCGGGAAATCTTGCATCCGTGCTTCGGCGCACGCGGGGGGCGACGCCTCTTGCGACGACGTGAAAATCACGGATACCAGCACGCGTGAGTACCAAAGCAATGACGACTCTCGTACCGTCTCCGGATCAGCTGTCCCCGTCACATATTCCGACCGGTCATRGTGARGCGCAGCTTCGTCGGCACGAGCGGGTGGGCAAACCTCACGGCGGCAGGGTATAGTGACGAGGAGTTTGTGCRTCGTCTTCTCCGCGTCGCGGAATTGACGACAGCAGGCGGCTCGATTGGGCCCGTTTCWGTGGGACGGGCGGGGAAGCGGCGATGCCGGCGATCGAAGCGCGCAGCCTGTGAACGGGCGGGGCAACATCGGCGACCAATCTGGCTCGGGCCAGATTGTCACCTACGCATCCAACACCAGGGGCCAGCACCGAGAGGCAATGGCAAGACAGACATCCCCCCACCGGCCCCATCTGCAGGCGGACACCCAGGGCCAACAGTGGGATGACGCCGATTGGGATACGGCTCACCCCCACGACGCGGATGCAGCGCATGACGAGATCGCCGGCCAACGCGTCCGCAGGCTGCTGTCGCGCGACGATTCKGGCTCGGCTGCCCTGTCGGGCCGGTCCGGCAAGGCGCGCAAGGGCGGCCTGGCGCGGCGCATCGGCATTGCGCTGGTCGCTCTGGTCCTGATCCTGGCGATCGGGTTCGGCGGCTTGTGGCTGCGGCTCGGCGCCGGCCCGATCAGCCTCGACCTTGCGACGCCTTGGCTCGCCGCGGCGATCGCGGACAATATCGGTCACGGCAATACGGTCGAGGTCGGCGGCACGCAGATCGAGCGCGCCGGCCGCATCCGGATCGCGGTCCGGATTCGYGACATTGTCGTTCGCGATCAGGAGCAGGCGATCGTGGCCAGCGCGCCCAAGGCCGAGGTGCGGCTGTCCGGCGCTGCCCTTTTGATGGGTCAGCTCCGGGCCGAAAGCCTGAAGCTGGTCGATGCCGAGCTCGCGATCCGCATCACCCCGGACGGCACSGTCACGGTCTCCACCGGTGAGACCAGCAAGCCGCTTGCCACCGGCGTTGCCTCCAAGCGTGATGCAGGCCTGCCGCCGACCTTCCCGCGGCCGGGCCAGCCCGTCACGCCGCCGACCGCGCCCGAGGCGGCGACCCAGCAAGCTGCGCCCGCGAACCCGGCTGCCGCAGGGACCGCGGTGCCGGCGAGCGCCCAGAGCGGCCTGCTGGCCGGTCTCGACTGGCTCGACAGCCTCAGCCTGACYGGCCTCGATGGCCAGAACCTCAACGAGATCGGCTTGAAGAACGGCGTGCTGATCGTCGACGACCAGCAGCGCGGCAACAAATGGACATTCGAAAATATCAGCCTCAGCCTGCGCCGTCCCTCCGGCGGCGGCGTCGCGCTGAGCCTGGGCGAGGAGGGCGCCAAGCCGTGGCTGCTGCGGGTTTTGGTCGGACCGCCCTCCAACGGCGTGCGCTCGATCGACATCAAGGCCGACAAGGTCTCCACCAGCAACATCCTTCTGGCGCTGCGCCTGAAGGACCTGACCTACATGGCCGACCTGCCGCTGACCGGCGAGATCAAGGGCGAGCTCGCCCGTGACGGGCTGCCGACCTATCTGCGCGGCAAGATCAATATCGGCGCCGGCAACATCATCGATACCGATACGCCGGATTATCCGATGGCGATCGACTCCGCCGAGATGAGYATGGAATGGGATGCCGGCCGCCGCGTGCTGGTCGCACCSTTCAAGGTGATCTCGGGCGCCAACCGGATCACGCTGAACGCCAATCTKGAGCCACCCAACGACGCSGTCAATGATTGGCGGCTCGGACTGAGCGGCGGCACCATCCTGCTCGGCGCGATMGAGAACGAGGCGCCGCTGATCTTCAACCGRATCTCGATCAACTTCCGCTTCGACACCGAGGGCAAGCGCGTGGTGCTCACGCAGGCCGAAGTGTCCAACGGCGAGATCGGTGTCGCCGGGACCGGCAGCGTCGAATATGCCGGCGAGCCGCGGCTGAAGCTCGGCTTTGCCGCCACGCCGATGCCGGCACTGGCGTTGAAGCGGATCTGGCCGGCGCTGATCGTGCCGGAGGTGCGGGCCTGGATCATCGAACGGATCGAGCGCGGCAACGTGCAGCGCGTCGACGTCGCGGTGAACTCGCCGACCCGCAACCTGCCGCGCAAGGGACCGCCGATCCCSGATGACGGACTGGACGTCAACATCTTGGCGACCAATGTCACGGTGCATCCCGTCGACGGCCTGCCGTCGGTGCGCGATGCCGACATGAAGGCGCATGTCACGGGGCGYACCGCCACGGTGACCATCGGGCAGGGCGTGGCCGACACGCCCGCGGGGCGCAAGCTGAACTTCTCCGACGTCGTGTTCGAAGTGCCGGACATGGCRCCGAAGCCGTCGCCGTCGCGTCTGCGCATGCGCGTCGACGGGCAGGTCGCCGCGGCAGCGGAGATTCTCGCCTCTGATCGGCTCAACGACCTCTCGTCGGTGCCGATCGATCCGAACCAGACCAAGGGCACGTTCCAGGCCAATGTCACGCTCGCGATGCCGGTCAAGGGGGAGCTRACCAAGGCCGACACCAATTATACGGTCACGGCGGACCTCAGCGGCTTCGCCGCCGAAAAGCTGGTGATGAACCAGAAGCTCGAGGCCAATACGCTGAAGATCGTCGCCAATACCGCGGGYTATCAGGTCAAGGGCGACGTCAAGATCAACGGCCAACCGGCGACGCTCGACTATCGCAAGCCGACCGAGGGCGACGCCGACATCAAGATGCAGGCCGTGCTCGACGATGCMAGCCGTGCGCGGCTCGGCATGGATCTTGGCACGGCCGTGACCGGTGACGTGCCGCTCAAGCTGAACGGCAAGATCGCCGGCTCTCCCGATCGCGATAGCCGGCTCGGCGTCGAAGCGGATCTGACCAAGCTGAAGCTCGACAATCTGCTGCCGGGTTGGGTCAAGAATCCGGGCAAGGCGGGCAAGGCGACCTTCAACGTGGTCGCCAAGCAGCAATCGACCCGCTTCGAAGACATCAACGTCGAAGGCGGCGGGGTCGCGATCAAAGGCTCGCTTGAGGTCGACCAGAACGGCGACCTGATGAACGCCAACTTCCCGACCTATTCGCCATCGGAGGGCGACAAGACGCAGCTGAAGGCCGAGCGCGGCCAGGACGGCGTTTTGAAGCTGTCGATGCGSGGCGACGTGTTCGACGGTCGCGGCTTCCTGAAATCGGYGATCTCGGGCACCAACAAGGATGCCGAGAAGAACAAGGCGCGTTCCAATCTCGATTTCGATGCCGAGGTCAAGCTCGGAGCCGTCGCCGGCTTCAATGGCGAGGCGCTGCGCAGCGTCGATGTCAAGCTCTCCAGGCGCGGCGGCGCCTTCAAGAGCTTCAATCTCAGCGGCAAGGTCGGGCGCGATACGCCGGTCACCGCGGATATTCGGGTCGGCCGCGAGGCGCCGAGCTCCGATCCGCGCGCCCGCCGGCAGGGACGCGAGGTGATCTATCTCGTGACCAATGATGCCGGCGCGCTGCTGCGCTTTGCCGATACCTATACGAAGATGGCGGGTGGCGAGCTGGAGCTCGCGATGGAGCCGCCGACGGCCGACAGCAGCCCGAAGGAGGGGCTGGCGATCGTTCGCAATTTCACCGTCAGGGGCGAGCAGGCGCTCGATCGCGCCGCGTCCGGCGCGGTGCAGGGCGCCTCGCAAGGCATCGCCTTCACGATGTTGCGCGCGGAGTTCACACGGCAGAACGGGCTGCTCTCGGTTCGTGACGGCGTCGTCAAGGGACCGACGCTCGGCCTCACCCTCGAAGGCAGCATCGACTACAACGTCAACCAGGTCCGCGCCTCCGGCACGATCGTGCCGCTGTATGGGCTGAACAACATGTTCAACCAGATTCCGATCGTCGGTCTGTTCCTCGGCGGCAGCAATGAGGGTCTGTTTGGCGTGACCTACGAGGTCGTGGGAACGCCGAGCCAGCCGGTGGTGCGCATCAATCCGATCTCGGCGATGCTGCCGGGCGTGACGCGCAAGATCATGGATTTCAACACGGGCAAGCAGCAATACCCGCCGGGTGAGCTGCCGCCGAACAATTGAGGGGCTGGCGGCGCCGGTCGGCGTTGAGGCCGCTTTCYTGACGAATACCCTTGGTTGTGGTTGGCGCGCGAGACAAGCGACGCCCTGTCCAAGCTCGTCGATTGTCGAGGCACGTCGGCAGACACCTTCTTGGGGGCCCGCCGGTGCACCTGCAGGATTCAATGCGCGTATGGTGCAAGATCAGATTGCGGCATGCGTCGGCTTGCGACTATATTTCCGGTAGTTTCTTACTGTTTCTGAGAGTTCATTGTGAAACACTCGCTTGTCCTGGTCGGACTGCGTGCCGGCGTTTTTGCGCTGCTGGGTCTGATCGTCGCGCCGGATTCAGCCCGGGCCGGCTGCTCAATCGGCGGAACGGTTCAAACCTGCACTGGAGATGTGTCGGCGGGTGTTGCGGTCGATCCCTCCGCGGCCACGCTGCTGGTCAATTCACTGACCACCAGCATCACGCCGACCTCAGGGACTGCCGGCGTTTCGGCCGGGCAATTCACCTCCGATATTTCCAGCACGATCGATCTCGGGCCGTTTCAAATCATCACCTCCGGGGCTGGAGGGGTGAGGTTCATCAGTGCGCGAAACGTAGATCTCACATTCAAAGGGGCGATCTCCACCAATGGGGGTGCGGGGATCGTTGCGTACAGCGGTGGTGAGCCGAGCTTCGATGTCCGTGTCAGCTCGACGGGAAACATCTCGACCCGCGGGGCCGGCGCGGCCGGTATCACCGCCGGCACGAGTTGCTGCGGGGGCGTGACTCTTGACTCGACGGGAGACATCTCGACGAATGGGAACAGCTCCAACGGTCTTGTCGCGCAGGCGGGCGCCTTCTCGAGCGCGGTGACGTCGAAGGGAAACGTGACGACCGCAGGCGACAGCTCGGCCGCCATTGCGGCATTCAGCAGCGGCTCCCTGGCGAGGATCTCGTCGCAAGGCAACCTGGCGACATCGGGAAGCAGCGCTCCAGGAATCACTGCGTCCGGCAGGGACATCGCCATCAATTCGATCGGCAATATCGTCACGAGCGGAAGCGGGTCTGATGGCATCCTCGCGCGATCCACATCCTTTGGCCAACTCAGCTCCATCAGCTCGAACGGCAACCTCACCGCGTCCGGCGACGGCTCCTACGCAATCCATGCCATCACGTCCAGTATAGGCAACACCACCGTGACCAACCTGGGAGGTACGATCTCCGGAGGGCCGGGAGCGGGCGCCGGCATCTACCTGCAGGGAGGCAACGCCAACGTCCTGACGAATTATGGCACGGTCACCAGCGCAGCGGGCACCGCAGGAAGCGCGATTTTGGGCGATACCGGCAACATTGTCGTCAACAATTCCGGCACCATCCTTGGCAGCGTCAACCTCGGCCGCGGAACCAACAGCTTCAACAATCTTGCAGGGGCCGTGTTCGCGCCGGGCGCTTGGATTGCGCTCGGGGACGGAATGACGCTGACAAATAGTGGATTGCTCGCTCCCGGCGGGAGCGCCGCGATCCAGACGACCAATCTCAGCGGCAATTTGATCCTGAATTCGGGCGGAACCTATCTGGTCAAGGTCTCGCCCACCGCATCCGATCAGATCGTCGCGTCGGGAACGGCGGCATTGTCGGGCACGGTGAATGCGGTCTTCAACCCCGCCGCCTATGTGACCAAGCGATACACGATCCTGTCCGCGGCCGGCGGCCTTAACGACACGAGGTTCTCCACCTTGGTGGAGACCAACCTGCCCGCGAATTTTCATGCTGCGCTGAGCTACACCACCAAGGATGTCTACCTTGATCTGATCCTCAATTACGGACTTCCCGGTGGGCTCAAGGGCAACCAGGCCGCAGTCGGGAATACGCTGATCAACGTGTTCACCGGCAGTGGAATTCCGTTCGTCTATGCTGGGCTGACGGCGAATGGGCTGACGCAGGCCTCAGGTGAGGTTGGCACGTTGCCGCAGCACACGACGTTCGATGCAATGGGCCAGTTCATCGGGCTACTCACCGACCCACTGATACAAAGCACGGCCGCGCCTGCTTCGTGGTCCGGCCGGGCAGGGTTTGCGGGCGAGCGCGAGGCGAACCAGGCAAATCGGCGGGCCGACGCGTTTGCGATGTTCACCAAAGCCCCTCCGCTGCCATTCGTGCAGCACTGGAACGTGTGGACCGCAGGCTTCGGTGGGTCGCAATCGAGCAACGGGCAAGCGAGCGTTGGATCGAGTGACACGACCAGCCGAATCTACGGTGCAGCTGCGGGGGCCGACTACCTGTTTTCGCCGAATACGCTGGCGGGCTTCTCGCTCGCCGGAGGTGGCACGAATTTCAGCATCAACGGACTCGGTTCGGGACGCTCTGATCTTTTTCAGGTCGGTGCGTATATGCGCCACACGGACGGACCGGCCTACGTCTCGGCAGCGGCGGCTTATGGTTGGCAGGACATCACGACCGATCGCTACGTGACGATCACAGGCGTCGATCATCTCCGCGCGGCGTTCAACGCGAACGCCTATTCCGGCCGGGTCGAAGGTGGCTACCGCTTTGTCGGACCTTGGAGCGGTGGCGTCGGCATCGCGCCCTACGCAGCGGCGCAGGTCACCACGATCGCCCTGCCGTCCTATTCGGAGCAGGTGGTCTCCGGTGCCGGAAGCTTCGCCTTGAATTACGCTTCGAGGAGCCCGACCGACACCCGCAGCGAGCTCGGCGTCCGTACTGACAAGTCGTTTGCGGTGACAAATGGTGTGCTCTCTCTTCGTGGCCGCCTTGCCTGGGCGCATGACTTCAATCCCGACCGGGCGACTGCCGCAACATTCCAGGCGGTGCCCGGGGCGAGTTTTGTCGTCAATGGGGCGGCGCAAGCCAGAGATTCGGCGCTGACCAGCGCCGCGGTCGAGATGCATTGGATGGCCGGCTGGTCGGCGGCAGCGACCTTCGAAGGGGAGTTTTCGGATACGACCCGCTCATATGCGGGCAAAGCCGTCGTTCGCTACGCGTGGTAGCCGGGTCGCTTCCGGTGCGCGAGCGCAGCAGGTCGCGACGCGCGCGGCTTGCTCAGCTCCGCAGCGCCGGCACGACCAGGAACGGGATCATGCCGATGATGACGCTGACGAGCGCCAGCAGGATGACCGCGTCGTAGCCATGCGTGAGATCGTGGATGACGCCGCCGCTCCATGATCCCAACGCCGAGCCGAGCCCGCTGCCGATCGTGATGGTGCCGTAGATCGTGCCGAGCCGCTTGCCGCGGAAGATCTTCATCGCCGTCGCCGACAACAGCGGTCCGCGCGAGCCGATCATGCTGCCGAAGCAGACGACGAAGCCGGTGAGCAGAAGGATGTTGGGCCAGACCTGCAGCGCCCACAGCATCAGGATGCCGGCGATCGAGACCGCATAAGAGAACAGCACTGACGGACGCCGGCCGATCAGCCCGTCGAGCGCGGAGACGCCGAGCATGCCGAACAGCAGCACGACGCCGGAGAAGCCCCAGGCGGTGGCCGCCTGCAGCGGCGCGAATCCGGCATCGATCAGATAGGCGACGACCTGCGGGGCGATCGCATACATGCCGATCGCGGTGAAGAAGAAGGTCGCAAACAGCGCCCAGAAGGCGTGATGGCGCAGCGCGCGCGACAAGGTCCAGGCATCGTCGGTGAAGTCTGCGGCGATCGGTTTGGTGACGTGGGGGGCGCCGGCCGCAAACAGCCGCCAGGGCAGAAGGGCCAGCGGCAGCAGCAGGACGAATGCCGTGATGCCAAACAACTGATAGGCGCTGCGCCAGCCGATGGCATCGATCAAGAGCTGCGAGCCCGGCAGCAGCAGCAGCACGCCGGCGCCGGTGGCCGAGTAGATCACCGCCATGGCGGTCGGCAGCTTCTTGCCGAACCAGCGTCCGAGCAGGATGGAGTTCGGGACGTTGCCGATCAGCGCGATGCCGCTGCCGACGCACAGGCCGATGCTGAGCTGGAACTGCCACAGCGCCTGGGCATGCGCGGCCGCCGTGAACGCCGTTCCGAGCAGCAGCAGCCCGAGCGCATAGACCGCGCGTGGCCCCGAATGGTCGAACAGCCGGCCGATCAGCGGGGCGGCGAGACCGCCGGCCAGCGCCGTCAGCGAATAGATCGACACCACCTCGGCACGGTCCCAGCCGAAGCTGTCGGAAATCGGCTTGAGAAAGACGGTGAAGCTTTCGCCGAGCCCCCGGCCGAGCACGGACAGCGCAAAGCAGAGGCCGAGCACGACCAAGGCCGTCCGTGCCGCCTTCGCAGGCGGCGGAGCAGGCGGGGTTTCCTCGGCTTGCGCAGGCTCTTGCGGCGCGCTGATCGTCATGGCTGTCAGGGAGCGCGTTTCGACGTTCCCTGACAAGCAGTCAAAAACGAATGCCCCTATGCAGGCTTGACCAGCACATGGCGCTTCTTGCCGAGCGACAGCTTGATCACGCCTTCAGCGGTCAGTTCCTTCGCCGTCAGCGCCATCTTCTCGTCGGTGACGGCGACGTCGTTGACGCGCAGCCCGCCGCCCTTGATCTGCCGCCGGGCTTCGCCGTTCGATGCCACGAGTCCTGCTTTGACGAAGGCATTGAGCACGCCGAGACCGGCGTCGAGCTCGGCCTGGGCAACTTCCACCGTCGGCAGGTTCTCAGCGATCGCGCCTTCCTCGAAGGTGCGGCGCGCGGTCTCGGCTGCGGTGCGCGCGGCCTCTTCGCCATGCAGCAAAGTGGTGGCCGCATCCGCTAGCGCCTTCTTGGCCTCGTTGATCTCGGCGCCCTGGAGCGCGCCGAGCTTCTCGATCTCGGACAGCGGCAGGGTGGTGAACAGCTTGAGGAACTTGACGACGTCGGCGTCCTCGGTGTTGCGCCAGTACTGCCAGAAATCATACGGGCTGCACTGATCGGCATTCAGCCAGATCGCGCCTTGCGCGGTCTTGCCCATCTTGGCGCCGGAGGCGGTGGTCAGCAGCGGCGTGGTCAGCGCGAACAGCTGCTCGGTGCCCATGCGGCGGCCGAGCTCGACGCCGTTGACGATGTTGCCCCACTGGTCCGAGCCGCCCATCTGCAGCCGGCAGCCGGTGCGCCGCGACAGCTCCACGAAGTCGTAGGCCTGGCAGACCATGTAGTTGAACTCGATGAAGCTCATCTCCTGCTCGCGCTCGAGCCTGAGCCGGACCGAGTCCATGGTCAGCATGCGGTTGACCGAGAAGTGCCGGCCGATGTCGCGCAGCATCTCGATCCAGTTCAGCTTGGTCAGCCATTCGGCATTGTCGAGCATGATGGCGTCGGTGGCGCCGTCGCCGTAAGCCAGCACCTTGGCGAACACGCCACGGATCGAGGCCTTGTTGGCCTCGATCTCCTCGACCGTGCGCATGGCGCGGGTCTCGTCCTTGCCGGAGGGGTCGCCGACCATGGTGGTGCCGCCGCCCATCAGGGTGATCGGCTTGTTCCCGGTCTGCTGCAGCCAGTACAGCATCATCATGGTCAGGAAGTTGCCGATATGCAGCGAGCGTGCGGTGCAGTCATAGCCGACATAGGCAGTCGCCTGGCCCTTGGCGGCGAGCGCATCCAGGCCCTCGAAATCGGAGCACTGATGGATGAAGCCGCGGCTCTGCAGCACGTTCAGGAAGTCGGACTTGAAGCCAGTCATTCTCGGCAACTCTGAGTATTTGTTTACGGTGTTGACCGCTTGTCGCGGCTCCGGCACGGAAGGGCAGATGGCAGGGGTCCGGGCGATGTGGCATTATAAGATGCGCCGGGCTTGTACAAGCATGTGCACGGCTCCGGTGGGACCTCAAATCGGCCGCACTTGGCAATCAGGGCAGGGTTTTCAGGTTCGACTGCAATGATTCTGACCGCACTTGGCCTCATGAGTGGCACCTCGCTGGACGGGGTGGACGTGGCCTTGATCCAGACGGATGGGCGGCAGATCAAGAGCCTGGGTCCCTCCGGCTACCGGCCCTACAGCGCCGCCGAGCGCAGCCTGCTGCGCCAGGCGCTTGCAGATGCGGTGCAGATCGAGCGGCGCGAGGAGCGGCCAGGGCGAGTGCGGGAGGCCGAGCAGGCGGTGACGCTGGCGCATGCAGAGGCGATTGCGGCGTTCCTGGCGCAGCACCGGCTGATGCCCGAAGACGTCGACATCGTGGGCTTCCATGGGCAGACCGTGCTGCACCGGCCGGAACGGCGCCTGACCGTGCAGATCGGCGACGCCGCGGCGCTGGCCAAGGCCGTCCACATGCCTGTGATGCACGACTTCCGCGCCGCCGACGTCGATTTCGGCGGCCAAGGTGCCCCGCTTGTGCCGGTCTATCATCGCGCGCTGACCCAGTCGCTGTCACGCGACGGGCCGATCGCGGTCGTCAATATCGGCGGCGTCGCCAACATCACTTATATCGACGGCGAGGATGTGCTGATCGCCTGCGATACCGGTCCGGGCAATGCGCTGCTCGACGATTTCGTCTCCCGGACGACCGGGCAACCGTTCGATCAGGATGGTCGGCTGGCTGAGCAGGGGCGGCCGGACGAAGCCTGGATCGCCCAGGCGCTGCAACTCCCGTTCTTTGCCCTGCCGCCGCCGAAATCGCTCGACCGCAACGACTTCGCTGCGCTGAAGCTGGATCAGGCCATTCCGGCCGACGGCGCGGCGACCTTGACGGCGTTCACGGTTGCCGCCATCGCGCGCGTCGTTCCGTTGTTGCCGAAGCCGCCGGCGAGCTGGATTGTCTGTGGCGGGGGGGCCCGCAACCATACCATGATGCGGATGCTGCGGGCGCGGCTCGCGCCGGCGAGCGTCGAATCGGCGGACGCGCTCGGCTGGTCGGCCGATGCGATCGAGGCCCAGGCGTTCGGGTTCCTGGCGGTCCGCGGCATGAAGGGGCTGCCGCTGAGCTATCCGACCACGACCGGCGTGCCATTTCCGATGACCGGCGGCGTGATCGCGCGTCCGTGATTCATGCAGTTGCATGAACCTTGACAGCTTGATGCACCTGCATCTAGTTTAATGCATCTGCATTGAACTGCCGAGGATGTCATGACGCTGAAGCTGATCAGCCACAAGCTCTGCCCCTATGTGCAACGCGCCGTCATCGCGCTCAAGGAGAAGGGCGTCGCGTTCGAGCGGATCGACATCGATCTCGCCAACAAGCCGGACTGGTTCCTGAAGCTCTCGCCGCTCGGCAAGGTGCCGGTGCTGGTGGTGCGCTCAGCCGAAAGCGAGGTGGCGCTATTCGAGAGCAACGTCATCTGCGAGTATATYGAGGAGACGCAGGCTGGCGCGCGGCTGCATCCGGCGGATCCGCTGACCCGCGCCCAGCATCGCGCCTGGATGGAGTTCGGCTCGGCGATCCTCGGCGACCTCTGGGGCCTGGAGACGACGCAGGACGCCGCGACGTTCGCGGCCAAGCGCGACGCGCTGGCCGCGAAGTTCGCCCGCGTCGAAGCGGCGCTGGGCGAGGGGCCATATTTTGCCGGCGCGCAGTTCAGCCTGGTGGACGCCGTGTTCGCGCCGGTCTTCCGCTATTTCGATGTGTTCGATGTCTACGGCGATCTCGGCATTTTTGCCGCTACGCCGAAGGTCCGAGCGTGGCGCGATCAGCTCGCGCAGCGGCCGAGTGTGCAGACGGCGGTCGGCGCCGACTATCCGGAGCTGCTCCGCGCGTTTCTGGCGCGGCACGATGCGTATTTGTTGAAGCAGGCGGCGTAGCCGCGCCGCTCGTCTCAGGTGCTTACGCCACCCACGCTGTCATCGCCCGGCTTGACCGGGCGATCCAGTAGTCCGAGGCGCCGACGATCAGCCGAGAGGTCGCGGCKTACTGGATCACCCGCTCGCGGGTGATGACAGCAGTGCTTCAAGGCGCGTCCGTCCGAAGGATCGCCGACGTCAGCGACATCAGCGGACGTTGGCGAGGCGCATGTCCAGATAAGCCGTGATCGTCTCCATCAGCGGCTCGAGCTTGCCGTCGAAGAAGTGGTTGGCGCCGGGGATGATCTGCTGGTCGATGACGATGCCCTTTTGAGTCTTGAGCTTCTCCACCAGCGTGTTGACGTCCTTCGGCGGGACGACCGCGTCCTTCTCGCCATGGACGATCAGGCCCGAGGACGGRCAGGGCGCCAGGAAGGAGAAGTCGTAGAGGTTGGCGGGCGGGGCGATCGAAATGAAGCCCTCGACCTCGGGACGGCGCATCAGGAGCTGCATGCCGATCCAGGCGCCGAAGGAGAAACCGGCGACCCAGCAGGCACGGGCTTCGGGGTTGATGGTCTGCGCCCAATCGAGCGCCGACGCCGCATCGGACAATTCGCCGGTGCCATGGTCGAACGAGCCCTGGCTGCGGCCGACGCCGCGGAAATTGAAGCGCAGCACCGAAAAGCCGCGATGCGCGAASGCGTAGTAGCACTGATACACGATCTGGTGGTTCATCGTGCCGTGGAACTGCGGATGCGGATGCAGGATCATCGCGATCGGCGCGTTCTTCTGCTTCGCCGGATGGTAACGGCCTTCGAGGCGGCCGGCCGGACCGTTGAAGATGACTTCAGGCATCAGAGAATCCTTGGCAGAGCATCGACCGACTCCGTCCGTGCTTCATCTGGCGCCTCGCCGACGATATCAGCAGGAAAAGTGGTGATCGAGCACCGTCCGCTCACTTGAACAGGACGGCGCATGCGTGACTGGAAGTTGGCCTTCTAACATGGAGCGCAGGGCAAAAAGCAAGGCTTTTCAACGCCCGGCCATGGCGGCCCCGAGCGTGGATTGCGGCGACGGATTGCTGCGCGCGGCCTCCGGTGGCCGCTTGGCCCCCGCAGGCGCTCCAGGCAGTTAATTGAAAACGCTGGAGTTTTCTTTTTCCCTGCCGGCGGCTTCCGGCGCCGTCGCTGGCGTCTGCTCCGAAAGCGCAACGGCGCTGCGATAGCGTCGGCTGCCCTGGACCGTCTGCCCGGTGTCAAACGTYAGGGTGAAGTCTCCGGAGGGAAGAGAGGAAAGCGCGGTTACCCGGGCCATGTTGACCAGCCGGCCGCGGTGGATCCGCACCAGTTCGAACCGGGCAAGCTCGSTCTCGGCGGCGGTGAGAGTGCCGCGAATAAGGTGCTGCCTGCCGTCCGCCATGGCGTATTCGACGTAATTGCCTGCCGAGGCGACCCACAGGATGTCCGCCGGCGAAATTCGGACGCGGCTGGCGCCGTCGCGCAGCCACAGGGTCGCGGGAGCCGGCGTGTTRCGGGGGGCCTGGCGCGCGGCGCCGTCGCGATAGCCGTCATAGAGCCAGAGCGTCGTGCCGATCAGCAGCGCAGTCATGATGTCCTTGCGGAACTCGTACATGACTGTGGGCCATGAGAGGTGAAAGTCATAGCTGMCGCCAGCGGCCCACATCAGGAGCTTGCGCAGTGCCACCATGCCGATGATGTGGAGCGCAGAGAASGCGACGATGGCCAATGCAGCGCGTGCGGCGCTATGGGGTGCAAMGGGCGCCGGGCGGATCGATCGGACGGTCGCGACCAGCAATGGCGCCAACAGGATGATGACCAGGATGCTGGTCATTTCGCCGAGCAGCGGCGTTCCGAGATCGTAGGGCGYGCCCCGCCTGGCCGCGTCCTGGGCCAATGAGAAGGCGTTGACGAGGCCGACACCGACCGAAAGCACGGCTGYCGTCATATAGAACGTCCGATCGTTCGGACGCAGGATCAAACTGCTGAGCTTGTTCATGGGACCGCACTCGCCATCTCATCTCGTAGCGGACATTACCATTGTCTCGCCCCGGCGGCAGCCGCAGACGACCGGTCGCGGGTCGTCGCCGGAGCTGCAGTGGCCGTTGACGACACCAGTTGATATGAAGTGATCCATGGCTGACAGGGTGTACCTCGATTGGAATGCGACGACGCCGCTGCGCCCGGAAGCACGCGCGGCGATGATCGCGGCCATSGATCATCTCGGCAATCCCTCCTCGGTTCATGCTGAGGGCCGCAAAGCCCGGCGGCTGGTRGAGGATGCGCGCGAGGTCATCGCCCGCGGCCTCGGYGCCATGGCCCGCCGCGTCGTGTTCACGTCCGGCGGCACCGAGGCCAATGTTCTGGCCCTGAGCCCAGGGCTCAAGGCGCCGGCCGGCCGGATCGAACGCCTGCTGGTTTCGGCTGTCGAGCATGCGTCGGTCCTGGCTGGCGGCCGTTTTGATCCCGCGAAGATCCAGAGCATCCCGGTCGACCCGTCCGGCGTGGTCGATCTGGGCCGCCTGGACCTGCTACTGGCCGGCGGGCCGCCGGCGCTGGTTTCCGTGATGGCMGCCAACAACGAGACYGGGGTGCTTCAACCGGTTTCGSAGGTCGCTGAGCTCGTGCGGCGGGCTGGTGGGGTCCTGCACGTCGATGCGATCCAGGCTTTTGGAAAGATCCCGCTGGATATCAACCAGATGGGCGCAGATCTTGTGTCGCTTTCTGCACATAAGATCGGCGGCCCCAAGGGGGTCGGCGCGCTGGTGCTGGGGAGTGGCGTCGAGGAGCCGATCCCCGTGCTGCGCGGCGGCGGCCAGGAGCGAGGCCGTCGCGCGGGAACCGAGAATGTGCTGGGAATCGCGGGATTTGGCGCGGCTGCCGGTGCGGCCCTGGCTGGGCTGGAGAGCGATCAGGCGCGGCTCGGGGAATTGCGCGACCGGCTGGAAGCGGGCCTTCGGCAGGTCGCGGAGGTGACGGTATTCTCGTGTGGCGTTCCGAGGCTGCCAAACACGACGCTGTTCACTGCCGACCGGATGAAGGCGGAGACCGCAGTGATCGGGTTCGATCTGGAAGGTATTGCGGTGTCCTCCGGCTCGGCCTGTTCGTCCGGCAAAGTGCAGCCATCCYATGTGCTCGAAGCCATGGGCGTCGGTCCCGCGGYCGCCCAGGGAGCGGTGCGCCTCAGTCTGGGCTGGTCCACCACAGAGGCGGACGTCGATCGCTGCCTGCAGGCTTGGCGAAAGCTGTCRTTGACCCTACTTAAGAGAAGCGACGAAACCGTGCTTGAGCGATTCTAAGGGCGTGATTTCGTCCGTGAAACGTCGTAAGACGGTTCCAGAACGTGTCCACCGCGGTCCTTGAAACCGCGAGCGGAGGATGGAATGCCAGCCGTACAAGAGACGGTCGACCGCGTCAGGCGGATCGACGTTGACCAATATCGCTATGGGTTCGAGACGGTCATCGAATCCGAGAAGGCTCCCAAGGGGCTTTCCGAAGACACGATCCGCTACATCTCGGGCAAGAAGAACGAGCCCGCCTGGATGYTCGAATGGCGCCTGGAGGCCTATCGCCGCTGGCTGACCATGACCGAGCCRACCTGGGCGCGCGTCGAYTATCCGAAGATCGATTTCCAGGATCTCTATTATTATTCGGCGCCGAAGCCGAAGAAGCAGCTCTCCTCGATCGACGAGATCGATCCGGAGATCCTGAAGACCTATGAGAAGCTCGGYATCCCCTTGCGCGAGGTTGCGATCCTCGAGGGCGTCGAGCCGAAGCCCGGTGCCGGCAGCCCCGAGACGCGCAAGATCGCGGTCGACGCYGTGTTCGATTCKGTGTCGGTGGCGACGACGTTCAAGGAGGAGCTGAAGAAGGCCGGCGTGATCTTCATGCCGATTTCCGAGGCCATCCGCGAGCATCCCGAGCTGGTGCAGAAATATCTCGGCAGCGTGGTGCCGACCTCCGACAATTTCTATGCGACGTTGAACTCGGCGGTGTTCTCCGACGGCTCGTTCGTCTACGTGCCGCCGGGCGTSCGCTGCCCGATGGAGCTGTCGACCTATTTCCGCATCAACGAGCGCAACACCGGCCAGTTCGAGCGCACGCTGATCATCGCCGACAAGGGCGCCTATGTGTCCTATCTCGAAGGCTGCACGGCGCCGCAACGCGACGAGAACCAGCTGCACGCGGCTGTCGTCGAGCTGGTCGCGCATGATGATGCCGAGATCAAGTATTCGACGGTGCAGAACTGGTACCCGGGCAATTCGGAAGGTGTCGGCGGCATCTACAATTTCGTCACCAAGCGTGGTGACTGCCGCGGCAACAATTCGAAGATCTCCTGGACCCAGGTCGAGACCGGATCGGCGATCACCTGGAAATATCCGAGCTGCATCCTGCGCGGCGACAATTCGCGTGGCGAGTTCTACTCGATCGCGATCTCGAACGGCTATCAGCAGGTCGACTCGGGTACCAAGATGATCCATCTCGGCAAGAACACGTCGAGCCGGATCATCTCCAAGGGCATCGCGGCGGGCCGTTCGCAGAACACCTATCGCGGCCTGGTGACGGCGCATCGCAAGGCGACCGGCGCGCGCAACTTCACCGCCTGCGATTCGCTTCTGATCGGCGACCGCTGCGGCGCGCACACCGTGCCCTATATCGAGGCCAAGAATTCCTCGGCCACCTTCGAGCATGAGGCGACGACGTCCAAGATCTCCGAGGACGTGCTGTTCTACTGCATCCAGCGTGGCCTGAGCCAAGAGGAAGCGGTCGGGCTCGTCGTCAACGGCTTCGTCAAGGATGTGCTTCAGCAACTGCCGATGGAGTTCGCGGTCGAGGCGCAGAAGCTGATTTCGATCAGCCTCGAAGGTTCGGTTGGCTAAGGCCACGGAGCGGGCCCGTCGCGCGGCCTGCGCGTGCTGACATCAAACATCATCCGCCCTCGGACCCGGTCGATCGGTTGCTCCAGGGCAAGCGCTGAGCGGAAAGAGATAATGGCACTACTCGAAATCAAGAAYCTGCAGGTCCGCGTCGAGGAGCGCGAGATTCTCCACGGGCTGACGCTGGCGATCGACGCCGGCAAGGTGCATGCGATCATGGGGCCGAACGGCTCCGGCAAGTCGACGCTGTCCCACGTCATCGCCGGCAAGCCGGGCTACGAGGTCACCGGCGGTGAGATCCTGTTCAAGGGCGAGGATCTGCTCGCCATGGCGCCGGACGAGCGCGCCGCCAAGGGCGTGTTCCTGGCGTTCCAATATCCCGTCGAGATCCCCGGCGTCGCCACCATGACCTTCCTACGCACCGCGCTCAACGCGCAGCGCAAGGCGCGTGGCGAGGAGGAATATTCGACGCCGGACTTCCTCAAGAAGGTGCGCGAGATCTCCAAGCAGCTCAACATCCCGCAGGACATGCTGAAGCGCGGCGTCAATGTCGGCTTCTCCGGCGGCGAGAAGAAGCGCAACGAGGTGCTGCAGATGGCGCTGTTCCAGCCCTCGCTGTGCATCCTCGACGAGATGGATTCCGGCCTCGACATCGACGCGCTGCGGATCGCGGCCGACGGCGCCAACGCGCTGCGTTCGCCGGAGCGCTCGATGATCGTGATCACCCATTATCAGCGGCTGCTGAACTACATCGTGCCCGACGTCGTTCATGTGATGTCGAAGGGCCGCGTCGTGAAGAGTGGCGGCAAGGAGCTCGCGCTCGAGCTGGAGGCGTCCGGTTACGCCCAGTTCGAAGACGCGGCCTAATCGCGCTGTCGTGAATGGATCTGTGATGAACGTAGCTTTGGTCAAGAACGACAGCGGTCCGGCGGCAAGCAGCGTGTTTGCTGCCGCGCAAGGCCGGCTGCCCGGCGCCGGCAAGGTGGCGGATATCCGGCGCGAGGCCTTTGCTGCCTTCGAGCGCACGGGCCTGCCGCACCGGCGCATCGAGGAGTGGAAGTACACCGATTTGCGCGCCCTCGTGCGTGAGGTGCTGCCGCTCGCCGGTACGCCCGACGCGGCTGCGTTGGCGCGCGCCAAGGCCGCGATCGCGTCGGTCGCGATCGACGGGGCGACCAAGATCGTGCTGGTCGATGGTGTGGTTGCGCTCGAGCTGTCCGATCTCGCGGCGTTGCCGTCCGGRGTGTCCGTGCGCACGCTGCGCGCCGTGCTGGACGAGCAGTCCAACGAGTCCCGCGGCGACCTGCTGCTGACCAAGGCCAGCGATCCGATGCTGTCGCTCAACGCGGCGCTCGCGACCGATGGCGTCGTGGTCACGGTGGCGGACGGCGTGCAGCTGTCGTCGCCGCTGCAGCTCATTCACGTCGCCACCGCCTCCAAGGTGGCGCGCTMCAGCCGCTCTCATGTGCTGATAGGGCAGGGCGCCCGCGCTGCGCTGGTCGAGAATTCGATCGCCGCCGAGGGCGCTGCCGCCTATCAGGCCAATGATGCCGCGGTGATCTGGGTCGGCGACGAGGCCGCGCTGTCGCATGTGCGGCTGATGCGGGACGCAACCGATGCCGTGAACGTCTCGTCCGAACTGTTCACGGTCGGCGCGAAATCGAAGCTCAGCCTGTTCAACATGACCAGCGGCGGCGCGGTCAGCCGGCTGCAGGCCTTCATCACGCTCGCCGGCGAAGCCAGCGAGCTGATCGTCAACGGCGTCAACCTGCTGCGTGACAAGCAGCATGGCGACATGACCTTGGTCGTCGACCACGCGGTGCCCGGCTGCACCAGCCGCGAGAATTTCCGCGGGGTGCTCGACGATCGCGCGCACTCGGTGTTCCAGGGGCGCATCATCGTGCGCCAGGACGCGCAGCAGACCGACGGCAAGATGATGACGCGGGCGCTGCTGCTGTCCGACGAGGCCGAGGCCGACAGCAAGCCGGAGCTCGAGATCTTCGCCGACGACGTCTCCTGCGGCCATGGCGCCACGGCCGGCGCGCTCGACGACAGCCTGCTGTTCTATCTGCAGGCGCGCGGCCTGCCGGAAAAGCAGGCGCAGGCGCTGCTGATCCAGGCCTTCGTCGGCGAGGCGATCGAGGCGATCGAGGACGACGACTTGCGCGAACGCGTCATCGCCGCCGCCCAGGATTGGCTGGAGGCCCGCGCATGAGCACGCATCCGGCAGTCGCCAACGGGACCTATGACGTCGCCCGCATCCGCGAGGATTTCCCGGCACTTGCGCTGCAGGTCTATGGCAAGCCGCTCGTCTATCTCGACAACGCCGCCTCGGCGCAGAAGCCGCGCGCGGTGCTCGACCGCATGACGCAGGCCTACACCAGCGAATACGCCAACGTGCATCGCGGCCTGCATTATCTCGCCAATGCCGCGACCGAAGCCTATGAAGGCGGCCGCGAGCGGGTGACGCGCTTCCTCAATGCAAGGCGCAGCGAGGAGATCATCTTCACCCGCAACGCGACCGAGGCGATCAACCTCGTGGCGTCRTCGTGGGGCGGGCCGAATATCGGCGAGGGCGATGAGATCGTGCTCTCGATCATGGAGCACCATTCCAAYATCGTGCCGTGGCATTTCTTGCGCGAGCGCCAGGGTGCGGTGATCAAGTGGGCGCCGGTCGACGATGAAGGCAAYTTCCTGATCGACGAGTTCGARAAGCTGCTGACCGCCAAGACCAAGCTGGTCGCGATCACGCAGATGTCGAAYATGCTCGGCACGCTCGTGCCGGTGAAGGAGGTCGTGCGCATTGCGCATGCGCGCGGCATTCCTGTGCTGATCGATGGTAGCCAGGCAGCGGTGCATCTTGCCATCGATGTCCAGGACATCGACTGTGATTTCTACGTCTTCACCGGTCACAAGCTCTATGGGCCGACCGGGATCGGCGTGCTTTACGGGAAGTATGATCGCCTCGCCGCGATGCGTCCCTTCAATGGCGGCGGCGAGATGATCCGCGAGGTCGCGCGCGACTGGGTCACCTATGGCGATCCGCCGCATAGGTTCGAGGCGGGCACGCCGATGATCGTCGAGGCGGTCGGACTGGGTGCTGCGATCGACTACGTGAATTCCGTCGGCAAGGATCGCATTGCCGCTCACGAGCACGACCTGCTGACCTATGCGCAAGAGCGGCTGCGCGAGATCAACGCGTTGCGGATCATCGGTACGGCCAAAGGCAAGGGGCCGGTGATCTCGTTCGAGATGAAGGGCGCGCATGCCCACGATATCGCGACCGTGATCGACCGGCAGGGCGTCGCGGTGCGCGCGGGCACGCATTGCGTCATGCCGCTTTTGGAGAGATTCAACGTCACTGCGACCTGCCGAGCCTCGTTTGGCATGTACAATACGAGAGAAGAGGTCGATCAGCTGGCACAGGCTCTGATCAAGGCGCGGGATTTGTTCGCATGACCGACACGGTAGACGTCAAAGCTCAGTCCGTCGAAACCCATTCGGCGCTGCCGCCCGAGGAGACCGAGCGGCTGTCCAGCGAGATCATCGCGGCCCTCAAGACGGTGTTCGATCCGGAAATTCCGGCGGACATCTATGAGCTCGGCCTGATCTACAAGGTCGACATCAAGGATGACCGCAGCGTCGATGTGGTGATGACCTTGACCACCCCGAACTGTCCGGCGGCCGGCGAACTGCCGACCATGGTGGAGAACGCGATCGCCAGCGTTCCGGGGGTGGGTGTCGTCAACGTCAATATCGTGTGGGAGCCGCAATGGACGCCGGACCGCATGAGTGACGAGGCGCGTCTCGTCCTCAATATGTGGTGAGGCACGAAGTTTGAATGGTGGGCGGGATTGATTGACCGCCGGGATTGACCAGATGACCGATATGAACAATACGCCAGCGCCCATCGTCAGCAAGCCCAAGCCGCGGCCCCGTCCGCAGGTCATGCGTTTGACCGACGCCGCTGCCACGCGCATCCGCGAGCTGATGCAGCGGGCCGAGTCGGAGATCATTGGCCTGCGGGTCGGCGTGAAGAACGGYGGCTGCGCCGGCCAGTCCTACACGGTCGAATATGCTCACGACATCCGCCCGACGGACGAGGTGGTGGAGGACAAGGGCGTCAAGATCATGGTCGATCCCAAGGCCGTGCTGTTCCTGCTCGGCACCGAGATGGATTATCAGGCYGACAGGATGCAGGCCCAGTTCGTCTTCAACAACCCCAAYCAGATCAGCGCCTGCGGTTGCGGCGAGTCGGTGCAGCTGAAGCCTGCCGAGGTCTGATCGTCGGCTTTCCGCCGGCGTTTTCRCAACGCCTGTCGTGTTCGCGACATTGACAGCCTGCCTTGAGCGGGACGACAAACGCGTCGAGCGTTTCTGAATCGTCTCGGCAGGAGGGCGCTGCGATGGATCGCGATTATCTCGCTGAGCTGTTCGCCGGCTTCGGGCCGGTCACGATCCGSCGGATGTTCTCCGGCTTCGGCATCTCCGCTGACGGCATCAACTTTGCGCTGGCGTTGCGCAGCSGGCTTTATTTGCGCGCCGATGAAGCGAGYTTCGCCAAGTTCGAGGCCGCCGGGTCCCAGCCGTTCTCTTACGAGACGCGGGCGCGGACGATGACCGTGCGCTCTTATTGGCAGGTGCCGGCGCATCTGTTCGAYGACGCCGATGAGTTCACGCTGTGGGCCCGGGAGGCATTCGTCGCGGCGCAAACTGCGGCCCTGCGCAAGCGCAGCAAGACGCGCGCGGCATCCCGGATTGGGCGTGAYAAGGCCASSGCAACGGGTGCGGCCARGCGCGCAAATGCMAAGACACCGGTGACGAACAGCAAGCCTCTCGCGGCACCGAAGACGGTCAAGAAGACCGCAAAGAAAGCGCAGCCGCCTGCCTCCGAGCGGGCCCGCAAGACCGCAACAGGTGCAAGACGGCCCAAAACGTCATCGACGCGGCGCTGACATGGACGCCCGTGTGCTGGGCATTCGTCAGGCCACTTGGCCGCGCGTGGCCGCGGCGAATTCCGGATCGCTCTCGCAGATCACGCGATTGCGTCCGCTGCGCTTGGCGGCATAGAGGCAGGCATCCGCGCGCTCGATCAGCGCATCCGTGTCGTCGCCGGGCCTGAGCATGGAAACGCCTACGGAGATCGTGACCCGTCCGAGAATTTCCCCGGTCGACTTCTTCTTGAGCTCCCGCGCGGTGACCGCGCGGCGGATCTGGTCGGCGACGGTCAGCGCCTGTCGGAGCGGCGTGTTCGGCAGCACCACTGCGAACTCCTCGCCGCCATAGCGCGCCGCAATATCCTGTCCCTTGATCGCATTCTTCAGCGACATCCCGACGAGGCGCAGCACCTGGTCGCCGGTCAGGTGACCGAAGGAATCGTTGAATGATTTGAAGTGATCGATGTCGAACATCAGCAGCGAGAGCGGCTGATTCGACGTCAGCCCACCCTCAACGGCCATCTCGATCATGCGATCGAAATATTTGCGATTGCCAAGTCCGGTGAGCGGATCGGTCAGGCTCTCGGCACGGATCGCCTCGAGGCTCTGCTGAAGTCCGCTGATCTCGTCCTTGGACAGCGTGAGACGCTGCTCGAGCATCCGGTTGGTCTCCCGCATCTGCTTCGTCGARTGCGCGAGAGCCTCGATKATGTCGACAAGCTGCTCACGGCTCGTCGCCGATGCAAGCTTCTGGTCAGCGCCGGCAAGGCTCGCATCGTAGCTGGCGGTGCGGCCGAGAGCGTCGGAGATCGTGCCGACCAAGTCATCGATCTCGCCGACGACGCGCGCACCGACCTTGTCGATGCGATCAGACGTCTTCAGGTGCGTCAGATAGGATTCGTAGAGCTGGTCGAGTTCGGCTTGAGAAAGCTCGCCGTTGCGCGCGATCGTCTCGTTGAGAATCTCGTTCAGCTGCGTGTTATAGCCCGTCGCATAGACGTACCAAATCTCGTAGTTGCGAGGATTGGCCGAGTGACGCAGAGCTCTGATCTGGCCAAGCGCAAATTCGCCAAAGCCTATCGTTCGTTCGTGTTCGTCAAGCGCATTGACCACAACAGGTTCTCCCCAAATCGCCCGCGTCGCCGTCGCCACAGCAATGAATAAACAATGCCGGACAAGCTAAAGGACGTGTGTGAACCAGGGGTAAATACGGCCGTAGAGTTCCGGATAAGCGTCAAGTTACCCTTACAGGACGCTCGTCATCTCATATGCTCGTTGTACTGCATAAGCCGGTGGTCAGGCTGACGCGTCGTGAGCGGCGGAACTGACGTCGCGTGAACGGGACGCACGATCGCCGTCGGCGCGCTTGATGATGGGCGGAACTTGTTGATCGAGGTTCCGCCGCAACACGTGAGTTTGGACCTCGCTTAGGGGAGCGGCGCACGTACAGGGCGGAGCAGAAAGGCCGGGAGATGCGAGTGATCGGCCGGCTCGTTGTCGTGATCACGTCGCGGCCGCCGGGGTTCGTGGCGCGGCTGCTCGGTCCGGGCAGGGTCGTTGCGGGGGCTCGGCGCGGGCCGCGGCGTCGCCGCTTGCGCAGGCCGCGGCGCGGCAGCGGACGGACGTGTCTCGCGGATCTCGCGCGGCTCGCGCTCGCGAGGTGCCTTGCCGCGGCTCCGGCGGGCACCGTCGCGCGGCCGCCGTTCATGGGAGTCCTCGTCGGCTGACGCGGCCACCTCGTAGTCGCCTTCCGCCTTCGGAATGCTTTGACCGATCAGCTTCTCGATTGCGGTTATCGATTTCTGATCAGCCGGGCTCACGATGGAGATTGCGGTGCCAGTGCGGCCCGCACGGCCGGTGCGTCCGATCCGRTGRACATAGTCGTCGGAATGATGCGGYACGTCGAAATTGAASACGTGGCTGACTTCGGGGATGTCGAGACCGCGTGCGGCCACGTCCGAGGCGACCAGCARCGGYAGCTCGCCCTTGCGGAAYTGATCGAGCGCGGCCATGCGSGCRGACTGGTCCATGTCGCCGTGCAGCGCGCAGACGCTGAAGCCGTGCTTCTGCAGCGACTTGTGAAGAATGGCGACGTCACGCTTGCGGTTGCAGAAAATGATCGCGTTCTTCAGGTCCTTTGCCTCGCGCAGCAGCTTGCGCAGCACYTCGCGCTTCTGATGCGCTTCGCGGCCACCGGGCACCTGGAGCTGYGTMACSGTSACAGCGGTCGTGGCSGGCCGGGACACCTCGACCTTCTGCGGATTGTGCAGGAATGTTTCGGTGACGCGCCGGATCTCCGGCGGCATGGTCGCGGTGAARAAGAGGGTCTGCCGCGTAAACGGCACCAGCTTACAAATTCGCTCGATGTCGGGAATGAAACCCATGTCGAGCATGCGGTCGGCTTCGTCGATCACGAGSAGCTCGACGCCGGTGAGCAGCAATCCGCCGCGCTCGGTATGATCGAGCAGACGGCCGGGCGTCGCGATCAGGACGTCGACGCCCCGGGTGAGCTTGGTGTCCTGGTCGCCGAAGGAGACTCCGCCGATCAGCAATGCGACGTTGAGTTTCTGGCCGGCACCGTAGCGATCGAAGTTCTCCTTGACCTGGGCGGCCAGCTCGCGGGTCGGCTCCAGGATCAGGGTGCGCGGCATTCGTGCGCGGGCGCGGCCCTTTTCAAGAATGGTGAGCATCGGCAGCACGAAAGCTGCGGTCTTGCCGGTGCCGGTCTGGGCGATGCCGAGCACATCGCGACGGGCCAGCACGTGAGGAATCGCCTGTTCCTGAATAGGAGTAGGAGTGGTGTAACCGGTGGCTGCAACTGCAGCCAGCACCTTGTCGGACAAGCCGAGATTGGAAAAGGACATCGAGCCTCTGTGTCACGCGCCAATAGGCGACGGGGCCTCTRTTCGACGCCGCCGTTAGGAATCGAGGGGTAAAAGGCTGTGGTCGCGTTCAACCCCGAAACGGCATGCTCTAACGAAGCTGGGGGCTCTCTGACTGACGCTGACCCGCGGCCAGTGCTTGGTGGAATCGAGTAGCGTTTCCAAGCCGCGATAGTGAGAAAATAGGGTCAAATCGCCCAAAGTCAATGGAGGTGGCCAGAGAAGTCCCGAAAAACCTTAATGTTTTTGCATTATTTGCAGGCAAACCGCCGCCCAGTCGTCATAGTTCGGGCTCTYCGAATACCGCCGCAGTCATCTGCAGGGCCGACGGTCGAATTGTCGTCGGAATTGKGGCCTGTCGTTGACCCGGCGGCAGCAGCGGGCGGGCGCATCGACGCTCATGAACCGGCGACGTGAGGYGGCCGACTATCGCAGAGCGGGACRYGGTYGGCGACGTCACGGCGGGACAACAGAGCAGGGACTGATGATGAGATCGATGCGGACGTGGTGGGCCTGCGGACTGGYCGTGCTGAGCCTGCTTCTGGCGCCGGCCGCCCAGGCCGAGAAGCGCGTCGCCCTGGTCGTCGGCAACAACGACTACAAATTTGTTCCCAAGCTGCAGAAGGCCGTGAACGACGCGCGCACGATGGGCGATACGTTGAAGCAGCTCGGCTTCAACGTGATGGTTGCGGAAAATCTCAATCGGCAGCAGTTCAGCCAGGCGCTGCTGGCCTTCGACAGTGCTGTCGAGGCGGGCGACACTGCGTTCTTCTTCTATGCCGGTCATGGCTTCGAGATTGCCGGACAGAACTTCCTGCTGCCCACTGACGTGCCCGCGGCGACAGAGGGGCAGGAGGAATTGGTGCGCGATGCTTCGATCATGGCGGACCGCATCATCGAGCGATTGCAGAACAAGAAGGCGCGCACGTCGATCCTGGTGTTCGATGCCTGCCGCAACAATCCGTTCGAGCGCGCTGGCACGCGCGCGGTCGCCGGCGGCGGCGGGTTGGCGCCGATGACGCAGTTGCCGGAGGGCGTGTTCTCGGTGTTYTCCGCAGGACCCCGGCAGACCGCGCTCGACCGGCTCTCGAACGACGATGCCAATCCGAACTCGGTGTTCACRCGCACCTTTGCCAAGGAGCTGACGCAGCCCGGCGTCAATCTCGTTCAGGTCGCGCAGCGCACGCGCCGCGTGGTCAGCGAGCTGGCCGAGACCGTGCGGCACAAGCAGATTCCGGTCTATTTCGACCAGATGGTCGACGACGTTTTCCTGAACGGCATGGCCAAGGGATCGGCCGCAGCGGACAACAAGCCGGCCGAGCCGCAGCAGAAGCTCGCRGCCTTGCCGCCCGTGTCGGCCCCGCGCATTCCTCCGCCCAACGAGTCGTTGAACGCGCCGATCGCGATGTTCTCGCGCCACAATGGCGGTTGGACCGTCACCTTCTCGATCGCCGATCCGACGCTCGGCATTTCCTGGCGCATGGGCGAAGCCGGGGAATTCCGCGAGACCGGCTTCATGGACGTGCTGGATCCGCGCACGCGCAAGCGCATGCCCAATCCCTCGATCCAGCTTCCCGCCGATGCGCCGGCCGGCACGATCGAGGTCCGCTATGTTGACGCGGGTGGCGAGATGCAGGGGCCGTTTCCGATCCGCTTCGAGCCGGAAGCGGCGCTGGTGCGTGACCAGCGCAAGATCCTCGACATGACGGCGACCAGCTGGCTGTCGTTCCGCGAGTTCAACGGCCTGCTCGTCTACTACACCCACCTGATGTCGTATCGSTGCGCCATCCGCGAGGTGCGCATCGGCATCGACAGCGCCGTGCCCGACAAGGTGTTGAGCATGCCGGGKTGCGACATGAAGGACCCGATCGCGATTCCCTCGAATGCCACGCCCTATCTGAAGCTGCCGCCCGCGACGAAATTCGTTTCGGTCGAGCTCACCTATCGCGACGGCAGCGTTTCGGAGATCAAGAGCTTCCGGCGYTGAGSTGCCGCGTCAGGCCGAGATCGAATAGCCGCCATCGACTGGAATGGCTGTGCCGGTGACGAAGTCCGACGCCGGTGAGCTCAGRAAGGTGGCGATGCCGGCAAAGTCGTCGATATCGCCCCAGCGGCCGGCGGGGGTCCGCGCCAGCACGCGGTCATGCAGGCCGTCGATCTGCTGGCGCGCGGCACGGGTGAGGTCGGTGTCGATCCAGCCCGGCAGGATCGCATTGACCTGGATGTTGTCAGGCGCCCAGGCGCAGGCACAGGCGCGCGTGTACTGCACGATGCCGCCCTTGCTGGCGGCATAGGCCGGCGCAAAGCTGGCGCCGAAGATCGACAGCATCGAGCCGATGTTAATGATCTTGCCGCCGCCATTCGCCTTGAGCGCGGGGTAGGCGGCCTTTGAACACAGAAACGCGCTGGTGAGATTGGTGTCGATCACCTCGCGCCACTCCTCGAGCTCCAGCAGATGGGGCGGCTTGCGGATGCTCATGCCGGCATTGTTGATCAGGATGTCGATGCGGCCGAGCTCGCGCGAGACCTGCGCGACCATGGCGGCCACATCGTMCTGGTTGCTGACATCGGCGGTAACGGCGATGGCACGCACGCCGCGGCCGGCGAGATCGGCGACAGCGGTCTTCGACTTGGCCGCGTTACGGCCGACCACGGCGATATCGGCGCCGGAATCAGCCAGGCCGCGAGCCATGCCCAGGCCGATGCCACCATTGCCCCCCGTCACGATCGCGACCTTGCCGCGAAGATCGAATCGTCCAGTCATTCTGCATCCTTTCCGGCTATTCCGATTCAGCAGGTGCGTATTTCAGCAGGTGCCTTGTTCAGCAGGTGCCTTGCCAGATCATCACCAAGCCGAGCGCGCCCATGCCGACACCATAGCCGGCCCATTGCAGCTGGTTGATCATGAAGCTCGTCCGCGGCCAAGCCACCACGCCAGTGCCCTGACCGATCCAGAACAGGCCGATGGCGAGCAGGAGCAAGCCGCCGATCAGCAACACTCTCCGCATGGCCGTTCCTCCTTCATCGACGCGCTTCACAGCATCGAAGACGCCGCTGCGGTCATTTTTGTGAAGATTTGTGACGAGGAAGCTAGCGGCCAAGGCGGCGGATGACCAGCCGCTTTCGGGCACAAAACAAAAAGCCCCGGATTGACCGGGGCTTTTCGCAGTAAAGAAGATACCGAACTCAGGCGCTCAGTATTTGACGGCCGGGCCGGTCCAGTTGAAGCGGTAGACCAGCGAGGTGCTGATGGTCTGCACCCACGGCTTGAAGGTGATGTCGCGACCGAAAAGGGCGTTCGTTGTGTCGACACGCTCGGAGATGTTCTTGCGGTCGTAGAAGGCCGAGCGATATTCGGTCTTCATGAACCAGCCCGGCGCCGAGATGCCGAAGATGTTCAGGTTGTTCTCGACGCCGCCGCCAATGAACCAGCCGCTGCGATCGAAACCATCGGTGTGAAGGCCCGACGCACCGCCCGTGACGGTGCTCAACAGCGTCGTGCCCTTCCAGTGCGAGCTGGAGTAGCCGGCATTGACGTAAGAGAGAACGTTCGGGGCGACAAGATAACCGACGCGTCCGCCGACGGCCCACGAGTAGTCGTTCTTGATGTTGCCAGCGATCAACGCCCCCTGGTCCTGGATAGTGCCCTTGATGCTGCCAAACTGGCCATCAGCGAATGCACCAATCACCCAGGTCGGGTTGACTTGCCAGTCGTAACCGGCACCCACCGTGCCGAACCAGCCTTCGCCGCCCTGCTTCTGGTTGAGACCGATCAGCGCCGCACCAGTGGCCGTGCTGTTGATCGTCGTGTCCGCATTCCAGAGGCCGCCACCGCCGCCGCCGAAAATGTAGAAGCCGGTCCAGCTCGGCGCGAGCGGTGCAGCGATCGGAGCTTTGGTATAGGGACGGGCGGCCAAATCGGCGGCGGATGCGGTACCGGTCATTGCCGCCATAGCGGTCACAGCGAGCAAAAGCTTCTTCATGTTCAATTCCCCAAGATCGACGTGTCGCCTAGACCAATTTGGCAGCGGCGATTCCTTCGCCGTTTCTGCCTGAACTATAGCCGAATGGCGCCCAAATGCTGTTGCCGGCTGAGCACACCAGAGGGGAAAGTGCGGTGCGGAACGACAGTTGTTCCGGTAGGWGCCTGATTTAAAAAGGTAAAAGCAGGCCCACGCGAATGCGCGGAACCTGCAATCAACGCGGGAGAATCGGCCAAAAACTAGACGTCGAGCAGCTCGTCGCTGGCGAATTCCGCCTTTTCCGAAATAAAAGCGAAGCGTGCCTCCGCTTTGGTCCCCATCAACCGCTCGACCGAGTCGGCGGTGCCGTCGCGATCGTCGGCCAGCAGCACGACGCGCAACAGGRTCCGCTTGGCCGGATCCATCGTGGTCTCCTTCAGCTGCGCCGGCATCATTTCGCCCAGGCCTTTGAAGCGGCCGATGTCGACCTTGGCGTTGGCGTTGAACTCGCGCTTCAGGATCTCGTCCCGGTGGGCCTCGTCGCGGGCATAGAAGGTCTTGCTGTTGTGGGTCAGGCGGTAAAGCGGCGGCACTGCCAGATAGAGATGGCCCTCGTCGATCAGCCGCGGCATCTGCCGGTAGAAGAAGGTGATCAACAGAGAGGCGATGTGGGCGCCGTCGACGTCGGCGTCGGTCATGATGATGATACGCTGGTAACGCAGATCCTCTTCGCGATACGACGTGCCGGTGCCGGCGCCGATGGCCATCACGAGGTCGGCGAGCTGGGCGTTGGCGGTGAGCTTGTCCTTGCCGGCCGAGGCGACGTTGAGGATCTTGCCGCGCAGGGGCAGCACCGCCTGCTTCTTGCGGTCGCGCGCCTGTTTGGCGCTGCCGCCGGCCGAATCGCCCTCGACGATGAACAGCTCGGAGCCCTCGGTGCCGGCGTCGGTGCAGTCGGCAAGCTTGCCGGGAAGGCGCAGCTTCTTGGTCGCGGTCTTGCGCGCTGTCTCCTTTTCCTGGCGGCGGCGGATCCGCTCCTCTGCGCGCTCAATGACGAAATCGAGCAGGCGATTGGCCTGCACGGGATTGCCGGACAGCCAGTGATCGAACGGATCCTTGACCGCCTGCTCGACGATGCGCTGTGCCTCGGCCGTCGCCAGGCGATCCTTGGTCTGGCCCTGGAATTCCGGCTCGCGCACGAACACCGAGAGCATGATGGCGGCACCCGCCATGATGTCCTCGGAGGTGATGTTGGCCGAGCGCTTGCCCTGGCCGACGCGCTCGGCGTGGTCCTTCAGGCCGCGGAGCAGGGCGCTGCGGATGCCGGATTCGTGCGTGCCGCCGTCGGGGGTCGGGATGGTGTTGCAGTAGGACGAGAGGAAGCCGTCGGCGTCGGCGGTCCAGGCCACCGCCCATTCGCAGCCGCCATGGCCACCGGTGCGGCCTGACTTGCCGGCGAAGATGTCGGGATGGACCAACGTGTCRGCATGGATCGCCGCCGCCAGATAATCCTTCAGGCCGCCGGGGAAGTGGAAGGTCGCCTCGGGCTGGACGTCCTCGATGCCCTTCAACAGCGACGGATCGCACTTCCAGCGGATCTCGACACCGCCGAACAGATAGGCTTTGGAGCGGGCCATCTTGAACAGGCGTTGCGGCTTGAACGTCGCCTTGGCACCGAAGATGGTCGGGTCGGGCTGGAAGCGGACCTTGGTGCCACGTCGGTTGGCGACCTTGCCGATCTCCTCGAGCTTGCCCTTGGGATGGCCGCGCTCGAAAATCATCCGGTAGAGCTTCTGGTTGCGCGCGACCTCGACCTCGAGCCGGGTCGAGAGTGCGTTCACCACGGAGATGCCGACGCCGTGCAGGCCGCCCGAGGTCTCGTAGACCTTGGAGTCGAACTTGCCGCCGGCGTGCAGCGTGCACATGATGATTTCGAGCGCCGACTTCTTCGGGAATTTCGGATGCGGATCGACCGGGATGCCGCGGCCATTGTCGGTCACCGTGAGGAAGCCCTGGGCGTCGAGTTCGACCTCGATGAAGGTGGCGTGACCCGCCAGCGCCTCGTCCATCGAATTGTCGATGACCTCGGCGAACAGGTGGTGCAGCGCCTTCTCGTCGGTGCCGCCGATATACATGCCCGGGCGCCGCCGCACCGGCTCCAGGCCCTCCAGGACCTCGATGTCGCGCGCGGTGTACTCGCCCTCGGAACCTGCCGCGCGGGCGGCTGGCTTGGCCTGGGCCTTACCCTTGGCGGCGAACGCCGCCAGCGGGTCGACGACGCCCTTGGCCTTGGCTTTTGCAGCTGATTTCAATGGCTTACCCATGGAATTTGATGTTGCGCTTGCGCAAGATGGAACGAATCGTTGAGCCTGACTATGCCATGGACCGGCATAAAACAATGACCCAGGAAACCGCGCGCCTGCCGCCGCGGCGCGGCCGCTGTCGCAATTGACGGCGGAAACCGCGCTGTTCACGCGCGACAGCCGATTGTTGTGACTTGAAGTCGGCGGGCTCCGTGGCGTACCAGTCGACCAAGGGGAACCGCGAAAGCCATCAAAGACTTAGCGATCAGCACGGGAAGGCATCGAGCAGATGGAAGATTTTGGTCGCGCGGTTGCCGATTTCGTGCGCGATCATCAGGCTTGGGCTGCACCGGTGGTCCTGCTGCTCGCCTTTGGCGAGTCGCTGGCTTTCATATCCCTGCTGATTCCAGCCTGGGGTGCCCTGGTGGCCATCGGTGCCCTGATCGGCGCCACCGGGATCAGCTTTTGGCCGGTGTGGCTGGCCGGAGGGATTGGTGCCGCGCTCGGCGATTGGGTCTCGTATTGGTTCGGCTATCGCTACAAGGACCGCGTCGCCCAGATGTGGCCGCTGTCGCGCTACCCCGAATTGTTGCCGCGCGGGGAAGCCTTCGTGCGCGACTGGGGCGTGCCGGGCATCTTCATCGGCCGGTTCTTCGGGCCGTTGCGTGCCTCGGTGCCGCTGGCCGCGGGCATCTTCGAGATGCCCTATATGATGTTCCAGATTGCCAATTTCGTCTCGGCGCTGGTGTGGTCGGCGGTSCTGCTGCTGTTCGGCGACATCATCGGCCGCATCATGGAATGGCTCTGGCGCGCGGTTTGAYGCTGGGATCCGACGTCCCCGGCGAGTTGCGATCTTGACGCAGGAACCGGCCGGCCTTATAGGCCTGCGCCCATGATCAACGCAGCGACCAACATGATCGCCGAAATGCGCCGTCGTACCCCCGCGGTACGGGCGATGATCTGCGTTTGAGATCACAGCCCTTGCCGCCGGATCCAGTCCCGCGGCAATCCTTCTCCTTGCAGCGCGATTGATCAGGCGGCTCCTTCGTCAAGCAGGAGTGTCCGATGTATACGCCACCGCCCTTCAAGCCCGACCGCGCCGCGAGCCTCGGCTTCGCTGACGCGCGCGGCTTCGGCACGGTCTGCGCGTGGGATGGCTCCAAGCCGATCGCATCTCTGGTGCCATTTCATCTGGGCGCGTTGAACGACGGCACGCCGCAGGCGTTCTTTCATGTCGCGCGCAACAATCCGCTGGCAAAGGTTGCCGACGGCGCGACGCCCTGGCTGCTCGCCGTCAGCGGCGCCGATGCCTATGTCTCGGCCGATTGGTACGTGTCGYCMGAYCAGGTTCCGACCTGGCTCTATCAGGCGGTGCATCTGACCGGCACGGCGCGGATCTTGTCGGAGGCCGAGCTCGCGCGGCAGGTCGATGAGGTCAGTGCCAAGTTCGAGCAGCGGCTGCTGCCGAAGAAGCCCTGGACCTCGGACAAGATGACGGCGGGACGCCTCGAGGCGATGCGCAAGGCGATCGTCGGCATCGTCATGACGATCGACCAGGTCGAAGGCAGCTTCAAGCTCAACCAGCACAAATCCGAGGCGGACTACGCGGCGATCGCGACCAGGCTCGGCGAGCAGCCCGACATCGGCTCGCAACAGATTTCGTCTCTCATGCGGCAGGCGCGGCCCCAGGCCTTTGCCGGCGAAACCCAGACCTGAAGGAGCGTGTCATGACCGTGATCGATAGCAATCCGCCGAAGGCCAAAAGCGCAGCTGGCGCCGCGAGCCGCTCCGTGTTCGTCGACGGTGGCTCCGGCACGACGGGCCTCGGCATTGCCGAGCGGCTGGCCCATCAGAGCGATATCGTCGTGAAGACGATCGCCGAGGACAAGCGCAAGGATCCGGCCGCCAAACAGGCGCTGATGGCCGAGGTGGATCTCGTGATTCTTTGCCTGCCCGACGACGCCGCCAAGGAGACCGTCGCGCTGATCGATGGAATGGGTCCCTCGGCACCGAAAGTGCTGGACGCGTCGACCGCGTTTCGAGTGGCTCCGGACTGGGCCTATGGCTTTCCCGAGCTGACGGCCGATCAGGCCGACAAGATCCGCAATGCGCGCAAGGTCTCCAACCCCGGCTGCTATCCAACCGGCGGCATCGCGCTGCTGAGGCCGTTGGTCGACGCCGGCCTGCTGCCYCAGGATTATCCGGTCACCGTGAACGCGGTCAGCGGCTACTCCGGCGGCGGCAAGACGATGATTGCGGCCTATGAGAATGGCACGGCTCCCAACTTTGAGTTGTAYGGCCTCGGCCTCGAACACAAGCATTTGCCCGAGYTGCRRCTTTATTCGAAGCTGACGCGGCGGCCAATCTTCATTCCCTCTGTCGGYAACTATCGGCAGGGCATGCTGGTGTCGGTGCCGCTGCAGCTCGACACGCTGCCCGGCAAGCCGTCTGGTGCGGATCTTCAATCCGCGCTGGCGAAGCACTATGCGGGCAGCAAATATGTGTCGGTGATGCCGCTCGACGGCGATGCGGCCAGAAGCGGCCGTCTCGAACCCGAGGCGCTCAACGGCAGCAACAGGCTTGAGCTCTACGTGTTCGCGAGCGACAAGCATGGCCAGGCTGTTCTGGTGGCGCGGCTCGACAATCTCGGCAAGGGTGCGTCGGGCGCTGCCGTGCAAAACATGCGGCTGATGCTCGGCCTTGCCGACGTCTGAGTTCGCTCTACATTGCTACGACCGCAGACGCGGCCACTTCCATCGGATACATGATGCGTGAGCCGGCATGATGCCGGCTCCGCCGCGCAACGCCGCGCGCCAATGTTGGGCAGACCCATGACCGCCTATGATCTCAGCAAGCTGCCCGTCACCCTTGACGACGTGCGCGCCGCCGCAGCAACGATCCAAGGCGTTGTGCTCGAGACAGCCTGCAATCAGAGCCGCACATTGGGCGAGATCTGTAAATGCAATCTATGGTTGAAGTTCGAGAATCTGCAGTTTACGTCCTCGTTCAAGGATCGCGGTGCGCTGAACCGGCTCAACGCGCTGACCGCCGAGCAGAGGCCGCGCGGCGTGATCGCGATGTCCGCCGGCAATCATGCGCAGGGCGTCGCCTATAATGCGCGGCGCCTCGGCATTCCTGCCACCATCGTGATGCCCGTCGGGACGCCGATGGTRAAGGTGGAGAACACGCGCCGCCACGGCGCGGAAGTCATCATCTCCGGTACAAATCTGGAAGAAGCGGGCGCATTCGCCCGTAGCCACGGTGCGGCGCATGGCATGACGTTGATCCACCCTTACGACGATCCGCTGATCATCGCGGGGCAGGGCACGGTCGCGCTGGAGATGCTCGCCGCGGTGCCCGAGCTCGATACGCTCGTCGTTCCGATCGGCGGCGGCGGGCTGATCTCGGGCATCGCGGTGGTCGCCCGCGCGCTCAAGCCGTCGGTGCGGATCATCGGCGTTCAGGCCGAGCTTTATCCGTCGATGTACAACGCCATCAGTGGCARAGACTTGCCGATGCGCGGCGACACCCTCGCYGAGGGCATTGCGGTCAAATCGCCGGGACGGATCACGACCGAGATCATCCGCCATCTCGTYGACGACATTCTGCTCGTGACCGAGCCGCAGATCGAACAAGCCTTGGCGACGCTGATCTCGATCGAGAAGACCGTGGTCGAAGGGGCCGGCGCCGCCGGTCTGGCTGCGGTGCTCGCCAACCCCRGCGAATTCGCCGGCCGCCATGTCGGACTGGTGCTGAGCGGCGGCAATATCGACACCAGGCTGATCGCGTCGGTTCTGACCCGCGAGCTCGCGCGCGAGGGACGGCTGACGCAGCTGACGATCGACATCGTCGATCGGCCGGGACAGCTCGCGGCGGTGTCGAGCCTGCTGGGCGACGCCGGCGCCAACATCATCGAGGTGTCGCATCAGCGCACCTTCTCGGTCCTGCCAGCCAAGGCGACGCTGTTGGAACTCGTCATCGAGACCCGCGATCAAGCGCATCTCAACGACGTCATGGCCAAGCTCGCCGCAGCGAATTTCAAGGCGCGTTGCACCTGAGTCCGCCACGCGCCTTTCGCGCGGCGTTCTCCGACTGAGATCGGCGTGGCGCAGGAGGGGACGCTGRCGCYGTCGCACATCATGCTTGGATTTCGCAATGCAAAGTCGTGTGCGGCGCAATGCGTAGAGTGTTCCGGAACAGCAATCCTCCCGGAACTCATCGCGTATGAGTTCGCAAACGCAAAACATCCCTGTGAGGTTGATCAGGTCAGAATTTTAGTTGCGCACCTCAATATTTGAGGACASCATTGCGTCCAACAAAGAAGCCGGTTGGGAGGACGTGATGAGACTGCTCGCGAAGCTGGGACTCGCCGCTGCCGCATGCCTGATCGGGGCCAACGCCGCGAACGCCGACACCACCGTCAAATGGCTGCACATCGAGGTCAATCCGGCGCAGGTCAAGATCTGGGACGAGGTGGCCCGCGCCTATGAGGCGTCGCATCCGGGCGTGAAGATCGAGATGCAGTTCTTGGAGAACGAGGCCTACAAGGCCAAGCTGCCGACCATTCTGCAATCAAAGGACCGGCCGAACATCATCTACAGCTGGGCCGGCGGCGTACTGAAGGCGCAGATCGAGGCGGGCGTCCTCGACGACATCACCGATCAGGTGAAGGGCTACAGCGATAGCCTGACGCCTGCGGCACTTGCGGCATTCACCGACRATGGCCGCATCTACGGTCTGCCGATCGCGCTGTCGCAGGTCGGTTTCCTCTGCAACAAGGAGCTGATGGCCAAGGCCAAGATCGATCCGGCCGCCATCAAGAGCTGGGACGATCTGCTTGGCGCCGTGAAGACGCTGAAGGCCGCGGGCGTGACCCCGATCGTGGTCGGCGGCGCMGACAAATGGCCGCTGCACTTCTACTGGACGCACCTTGCGGTTCGCATCGGTGGCAAGCCGGCATTCGATGCGGCGCTGCGCGGCGAGAATGGCGGCTTTGCCGGAGAGACCTTYGTCAAATCCGGCGAGCTGTTCAAGCAGCTCGTCGATCTGCAGCCGTTCCAGAACGGCTTTCTCGGCTTCAAGAACCCCCAGGCCGTTGGCTATTTCGGCGACGGCAAGGCGGCGATGACCCTTGCCATCAGCTCCGCCTATCATCTGCAGCGGGCGCTCGCAGCCGACAAGATCGGCTTGAGCGAGGATAAGCTCTGCTGGTTCRATTTCCCGGCCGTGGCCGGCGGCAAGGGGGCTCCGACCGATACGCTCGGCGGCATCACCGGYTGGCTCGTCACCAAGGGCTCGCCGAAGGAAGCAGTCGATTTCCTGAAGTATTTCATTTCGAAGGACGTGCAGACGCGGTTGGCGGCCGGGAATTTCATCGTCCCAGTCGTGCAGGGCGCCGACGCCGGCCTCAACAATGGCTTCATGAAGCTGATCGCGGCCAACCTGGCGAAGTCGAACTATCATCAGAACTTCTATGACCAGAGCCTTGGCCCCTCGGTCGGCCGCGTCGTCAACGATGTCTCGGCGGAGATCGCGGGCGGCAGCATGAGTCCGCAGGACGCAGCCAAGGCGATTGAAGCGGCCCGCAAACAGGGCAACTGACATGGCCCGTCAGATTGCGAGCTCGTCGGCGATCCACGTCGCCCGGCCGCCGCTGGCCGCGCAAGCGAGCCGCGGACCGAGTTGGGACGGACGATACACCGTCCTGATCCTGTTCCTGCCGCCGGCGCTGCTGTTGTTCACGCTGTTCGTGGTGCTGCCGATCGGGGAGGCGGCCTGGTACTCGGCCTTTAACTGGAACGGCTTCGGCAGGCCGACCAATTGGATCGGCCTGGACAACTACCGCTTTGTGCTGGAGACGCGCGCATTCTGGCTCGCGCTGCGCAACAATGGTCTGATCATCGCGGTCTCCCTCTGCGTCCAGCTGCCGCTGGCGCTGACGCTGGCCCTGATGCTCTCGGAACGGTTCCGCGGCGCGGTGGCGCTGCGCATGCTGTTCTTCATGCCCTACATCCTCGCCGAGATCGCGACCGGGCTGATTTTCAGCTTCGTTTATGACGGCGATTACGGCCTTGTCGCTTCGATCTGGCGCRGCTTCGGCGCCGAGCCACCGCATCTTCTGGCGTCGACGGACACCGCCATGCTGGCGGTGCTGATCGTGATCGTCTGGAAGTATTTCGGCTTCCATATGATGCTGTTCATCGCGGCGCTGCAGAGCATCGACAAGAGCCTGATCGAGGCGGCCAGGATCGACGGCGCGACGCGGACGCAGAGCTTGCGTCATGTCGTCATCCCCTTGCTCTATCCGACGATCCGGCTCTCCGTCTTCTTTGCGATCATCGGGTCGTTGCAGCTGTTCGACCTGGTCATGCCGCTGACGCGTGGCGGACCCGCCGATTCCTCCAATACGATGGTCAGCTTTCTCTACAACAACGGCATTTCCCGCATGCGCGTCGGTTACGGCAGCGCCATCGGGGTTATCCTGTTCGTGATCTGCGTGACCTTTGCGTTCACCTACAAGCGATGGTTCATGCGCGATGAATAGGGCCGACCCCACCAGGGCGCCGTTCGATCCGGCCGTGCTGTTGAAGGCGGCGTTCCTCGCCGTCGTCGCGATCTTCGTGCTGGTGCCCCTGCTCGCGACCTTGCTCGGTGGCTTCAAGTCTCTCGGCGAACTGCGCGTCAATCCTTTTGGCCTGCCGCAGCATTGGGAATGGCAGAATTATGCCGACATCCTGCTCTCGGGGCGCTACTGGCAGCTGCTGCGCAACTCGCTGATCATCTCGACCTTGACGGTCACCCTGACCCTGATCGTCGCGTCGATGGCGGCGTTCACCTTTGCCCATGTCCGGTTTTTCGGCAGCTCGATGCTGCTGAGCTATCTCACCCTGGGGCTGCTGTTCCCGGCCGCCACGGCGGTGTTGCCGCTGTTCATCAAGGTGCGCGATCTCGGGCTGCTCGACAGCTATTTCGGCGTCGCGCTGCCGCAGGTCGCCTTCAGCCTCGCAATGAGCGTGCTGCTGCTGCGGCGTTTCTTCAAGGACCTTCCCTACGAGCTGCTTGAAGCGGCGCTGGTCGACGGCTGCAGCTACGTCAAGTTCTTCCGCCACGTGACGCTGCCGCTGTCGCGACCGATCCTGGCCACCGTCGGCACCATTACCTTCGTCAACAGCTGGAACGCCTATCTGTTGCCGCTCGTGATGCTGAACACCGATGCGCTGTATCCGTGGCCGCTCGGCATCATGGTCTATCAGGGCGAGTATTCCTCGGAGTGGCACCTGATCCTCGCCTTCATCACGCTGACCATCCTTCCGACGATCATCCTCTTTCTGCTGGCGCAGAAGCACATCGTCGCCGGCCTCACATCGGGCGCGGTCAAGGGATGAACACGATCTCACGGAGACCATCATGAGAAAAATAGGCATCGGCATCATCGGATGCGGCAACATCAGCACCGCCTATCTGAAGGCGGCACAACGCTTTCCCGTGCTCGACATCAAAGCACTAGCCGATATGCGCAGCGMCGCGGCCGAGCGTCAGGGCTCAGCCTTTGGTCTACCGGCCATGCGCGTCGACCAACTGCTCAAGCGCGATGACATCGAGATCGTGATCAACCTCACCGTGCCGCTGGCCCAYACCGACGTCAGCCTCGCGGTGCTGAATGCCGGCAAGCATGTCCACTCCGAGAAGCCGCTCGGGATCGATGTCGCGGAAGCGCGCAAGGTGATCGAACTCGCCGCRCAGAAGAACCTTCGGGTCGGCTGCGCGCCGGATACGTTTCTCGGCGGCGGGCACCAGACCGCGCGCAAGCTGATTGACGACGGCGCGATCGGTGCGCCTGTCGCGGGCAGCGCCTTTTTCGGGTGCCCCGGCCATGAACGCTGGCACCCGGCTCCGGGCTTCTATTATCTMCGCGGCGGCGGCCCGATGCTCGATATGGGTCCTTACTACATCACGGATCTCGTGCAATTGCTCGGCCCCGTCGCCAGCGTGATGGGCTCGACCGCACGCCCACGCTCCGAACGCCTCGTCACCAGCCAGCCGATGAACGGAACGCTGATCCCGGTCGAGGTGGCCACGCATGTCGCGGGCACGCTCGAATTCGAGARTGGGGCGGTCGTGTCGGTCACGATGAGCTTCGACGTGCCGAAGCACCGGCACGCGCCGATCGAGATCTATGGCGACAAGGGCAGCATGCTGGTGCCGGATCCGAACCGTTTCGGCGGCGAGGTGCAGGTCGCCAAGRCCGGCGGTGAATGGGAGACGATGCCGCTGACGCACGGTCACGTCGATGGCGAATTCCGCTCCATCGGCGTCGCCGACATGGCCACGGCCATCCTGAACGACCGCCCGCATCGGGCCAGCGGCGCGCTGGCCTTTCACGTGCTGGAAGTGATGGAGGCGTTCCAGASCTCCGCCAATGAGGGCCGGCGCGTCGTGATCGAGAGCCGCGTGGAGCGGCCGGCGATGCTTCCCGCGGGGCAAGATACCGGACAGATCGATTGAGGACAAAGCGATGCGCAAGGCAATGATTGTATGGGGCGGCTGGCCGGGACATGATCCGGACCTCTGTGCCTCGATGATCCGCGGCTGGCTCAAGGCCGAAGGGTTCGAGGTGCAGATCGAGAYCACGACCGCCGCCTTCGCTGACCCCGCGATTCACGATCTGTCGCTGATCATCCCGATCTACACCATGTCTAAGATTGAGAAGGCGGAAGCACTCAATCTCTGCGCGGCCGTGCGCAGCGGCGTCGGGCTCKCCGGGCATCATGGYGGCATGTGCGACGCCTTCCGCGATTCGGTGGACTACCAGTTCCTGTGCGGCGGGCAGTGGGTCGCACATCCCGGCAATATCATCGATTACCGGGTCGACTTGACCAGACCGGACGATCCCATCATGAAGGGCTTGAAGAGTTTCGAGCACCGGTCCGAGCAATACTACATGCATGTCGACCCGGCCAACGAGGTGTTGGCGACCACGACGTTCAGCGGCGAGCACGCACCCTGGATCGAAGGTGTCGTGATGCCGGTGGTTTGGAAGAAGCGATATGGCGCGGGCCGCGTGTTCTATTCCTCGCTTGGCCATCGCGCCTATGAGCTCGACGTTCCGGAGATCCGCACCTTGATGACCCGCGGGATGCTATGGGCGGCGCGCGAGTGACTGTTGGAGCGACGCCGTCACCCGTCCGCGCCACGCTCGAGGACGTCGCGCGGACGGCGGGCGTGTCGCTCGCCACCGTCGACCGCGTCATCAACCGCCGCGAGGGCGTGCGGGCCAAGACCGTCGCGCGYGTCGAGGCCGCCGTGGCTAAGCTCGGCTACCGCGCCGACATTGCTGCCGCGCGTCTTGCCAGGGGCCAGAGCTTCCGCTTTGCCTTCGTGCTGCCGACCGGCGGCAACAGTTTCATGACGAATCTGACCGAGCAGGTCCAGCGAACGGCGGAATGGCTGGCCGGGCAGCGCGGCTTCATCGACATCCTCCATGTCGACGTGTTCGACCCGGATGTGCTGGCCGGCACGCTGGAGACCTTGTCGCCGGCCTATCAGGGCGTCGCCGTGATCGCGCTCGACCATCCGAGGGTGCGRGCCGCRATCGACGAGCTTGCTKCCCGCGGGGTCGCGGTCGTGACKCTGGTGTCCGACGCGCCGAGCTCGCGCCGCCTGCATTATGTCGGCATCGACAATCCGGCGGCGGGACGGACGGCGGCGACGCTGATGGGGCGTTTCCTKGGCGGCCGTGACGGGACTGTCGCGGTGATCGCGGGGTCGTTGTCGCTGCGCGATCACGCCGAACGGCAGTTCGGCTTCAACCAGATCCTGTGCAGCGAGTACCCGAGCTGTCTCTTATACACATCTAGATGTGTATAAGAGACAGGCGAGTACCCGAGTCTTCGCGCGCTGCCGACGATCGAGGGCCGCGACGACAGCGAGCTCACGCGCCAGCTCACGGCCGAGCTGCTGGCGCGCCATTCGGATCTGCGCGGCATCTATTGCTGCGGCGCCGGCAACCGCGGCATCGCCGACGCCCTGGAGGCGTCGGGGCGGGCCCGCGAGGTCGTCTGGATCACCCATGAGCTGACCCAGCATACGCGGCGGTTCCTGGTCCGCGGCACGCTCGACGCGATCATCAACCAGGATCCGGGCCACGAGGCCCGCTCCGCGGCGCGCGTCCTGCTCGCGCATTGTTCGGGCGAGCCGATCAGCCCCGATCAGGAGCGCATCCGCATCGACATCTTTCTGCGCGACAATCTGCCGTGATCTAGCAGAGCGGCCGGGAGCATGATGCGTTTTCGTGGAAACGCATCTGGTCTAGAGCCAGCCGAAGATCGCGATCGCCAACACGGCCTGGGCGGCGAAGCCAACCAGAAAGGCGACCGTTCGGAACAGCGGCAGGCCGAGCGTGTAGACGATCACATGGGCGACCCGCGACCAGAAATAGACGGCGCAGGCCAGCACCGTCCATTTGGTCGAGTAGTCCATCGAATTGAGGATCAGCACCAGCGGCGCGAAGATGATCAGGTTCTCGACCGCGTTGTCATGCGCGAACATCAGCCGAGTCGCCCAGGGCGCGTGCGGCTTGTCGTTGCGGGAGGGGTTGGCCATGGCGCCGGTGAGGCCGCGGACCTGGCAGCGGTTCAGAATATAGGGAACCCAGAGCAGCCCGGTCAGAATGACCGTGAGCGTCAGCCAGAACAGTTCGCGCGTCATCGAGATCCCCTCAACTGATTACCGTCCCGCCCCGGCGGGACCGAGGCGTTATAATCAATTGCCGCGGATCACGCTACGCGCGGACGCGCACATACGAGCCCGGCGCGTCCTCGATCGGTGGATAKGCATCGTTGCCGACGCTGCGGGCGGGAACCTCTTCCGGATCGAGTTCGGCGAGCCACGCGCGCCAGTCCGGCCACCACGACCCCTTGTGCTCCTGCGCGCCCTTCATCCAGTCCTTCAGCGAGATGTCGTGGATCTGGTCGTTGGTCCAGTACTGGTATTTGCCGGAGGAGGGCGGGTTGACCACGCCGGCAATGTGGCCCGAGCCCGAGAGCACATACTTCACCGGGCCGCCGAAGAACTGCGAGCCGTAGAGAACMGAATCCGCCGGCGCGATGTGGTCCTCGCGCGTCGCCAGATTGTAGACCGGCACCTTCACCTTGGAGAGATCGAGCAGCGTGTTGTCGAGCACCATCGTGCCCTGCGTCAGCCGGTTCTCCAGGTAGCAGTTGCGCAGGTAATAGGAGTGGTTGGCCGCCGACATCCGCGTGGCGTCCGAATTCCAGTGCAGCAGGTCGAACGCCGCCGGCGGCTGGCCYTTGAGGTAGTTGTTGACGACATAGGACCAGATCAGGTCGTTCGACCTGAGCATGTTGAAGGCCATCGCCATCTTGCTGCCTTCGAGCACGCCCGAGGCCTGCATGTCGCGCTCCAGCGCCGAGATCTGCGTCTCGTCGACGAACACCAGCAGGTCGCCCGCATGCGTGAAGTCGACCTGCGCGGCGAGGAACGTCGCAGAGGTCACGCGCTGGCGGCGCTTGTCGGCGAGCCAGGCGAGCGTGGTCGCGAGCATGGTGCCGCCGACGCAATAGCCGAGCGTGTGCACCTTCATCTCGCCCGTCACCTTCTCGATGACGTCCATCGCGGTGAGCGGACCTTCCTTCATGTAGTCCTCCCAGGTCTTGGTCCCGAGCTTCTTGTCGGGATTGACCCAGGAGATCACGAATACCGTGAGGCCCTGATCGACGCACCATTTGATGAAGGATTTCTCCGGGCGCAGATCGAGGATGTAGAACTTGTTGATCCAGGGYGGGATGATCAGCAGCGGCGTGCGCAGCACGTTCTCCGTCGACGGCGCGTACTGGATCAGCTGCATCATCTCGTTCTGGAAGATCACCTTGCCCGGCGTCATCGCCATGTTGACGCCGACCTCGAGATTGGCCGGGTCGGATTGGCGGATCTTCAGCGTGCCCTTGCCGGCCTCGATGTCCTCGGCAAGCATCTGCATGCCACGCACGAGATTGTCGCCGCTCGACGACAGCGTCTGCCGCAGCACTTCCGGATTGGTCAGGACGAAGTTGGACGGCGCCAGCGCATTGGTGATCTGGTTGACGTAGAACTCGGCCTTCTTGCGYGTCTGCGGATCGAGCCCTTCGGCATTGTGGACGAGATCCTGCGCCCATTGTGTCGTCAGCAGATAGGCCTGCATGACGAAGTCGAAGAACTGGTTCGACTTCCATTCCGGATCGGCGAAGCGCTTGTCGCGCGGCGACGGCGAAATCGCCGGTGGCGCGTCTTCGCCCGCGAGCCGACGTGAGGCCGAGCCCCACAGGTCGAGATAGCCCTTCGCGATCTTGGTCTGGATRTCGCTRGCRCGATCCTTGTCGGACAGCCAATARTCGGCGACCGCCGTGAACGACTTCACGACTTCGGCCAGCTCGGTCGGCGGCCGGTCCTGAACTTCACCGGTTTCGCGCGGCTTCAAATAGGCTGCGAGAGCCTTGCCGCTCGTCTCCATTGCTCTCGCGATATTCGTCGCGAAGGCTTCGGCGTCGAATGTTTTTGTTGATTGGGTGGTGCTGTTCGAAACGTCGGTCATGGCCTGATCACACTATCGCGTCGGGAGCGGTTCGTCACCGCGCGAGATCAACAATCCGCGAGTTTGCGGTTAATTCGATTATTGCGTGTTGCGTTGCGAAAAAGTCTGGCGTTTCTGACCCATTGCGTTCGTAGCCGAGATTCTTGTTCAACCCTGTAACGTTTGGGGTGACAATTGGTTGTGCTGCGGCAAAATGCGCCGCGTTGCGATTGGCTGGTTTGTGGCGGGAGTGGGGGCTTGGTTTGAGGTGGTTGGGACGGAGCTGGACGACGCGGACGCAGGCCATCGCGGCGGGCGTGGTGTTGTCGTATGCCGCGTTGGCGCTGTCCGGCTGCTCGAGCCCGATCGCCGACATGCCGTCCCTGGATTCCGATGCGGTGGTGCGGCCGAAGGAGCCGGGCGGATATCTCCCGGTGAACGACGTGCCGCGTGAACGTGAGACGCCGATCATCTCGCCCGAAGAGCGCGCCAAGATCGAAAAGGAGCTGGCGGCCGCGCGAGATCGCCAAGCCTCCGCAGGGACGGCCGGCAAGGACCGCTGACCCGCCGCCGCCCGGGACGACGTTACGGCTTTGACCCACGTAATTTTCTGGCGCGGCGCAGCGTCCATGATAAAACACCGGAATCAACCGCACCTGAGCGTGTCGTCGCCGGCTAAGCCGTAAGGTCGTGCTAAGTTTATGTTTTAGCACGAATTTCGGTACATCGCCCGCGCCGCCGCAGAGCCAGCGATGCTGGCTGTATCGCCCCCGGTTGCCGGAGCCGAGAGACCCATGGAAGATTTCTATCGCATCCGCCGTCTGCCGCCTTACGTCTTCGAGCAGGTCAACCGGGCCAAGGCGGCCGCGCGGAACGCCGGCGCCGACATCATCGATCTCGGCATGGGCAATCCGGATCTGCCGGCCCCGCCCCATGTGTTGGAGAAGCTCAAGGAAACCCTCGGCAAGCCGCGCACCGACCGCTATTCGGCATCGCGCGGCATCGTCGGGCTGCGCCGGGCGCAGGCGGCCTATTACGACCGCCGGTTCGGGGTGAAGCTCAACCCTGACACCCAGATCGTCGCCACGCTCGGCTCGAAGGAAGGTTTCGCCAACGTCGCGCAGGCGATCACCGCGCCGGGCGATGTCATTCTGTGTCCGAACCCGAGCTATCCGATCCACGCTTTCGGCTTCCTGATGGCGGGCGGCGTGATCCGCTCGGTGCCGTCGGAACCGACGCCGCAATTCTTCGAGGCCGCCGAGCGCGCGATCATCCATTCGATCCCGAAGCCGCTCGCGCTGATCGTCTGCTATCCGAGCAACCCGACCGCCTATGTTGCGAGCCTGGATTTCTATCGCGACTTGGTTGCATTCGCGAAGAAGCACGAAATCCTCATTCTGTCGGACCTCGCTTATGCCGAGGTCTATTTCGACGACAAGAATCCGCCGCCCTCTGTTTTGCAGGTGCCGGGCGCGATGGATGTCGCCGTCGARTTCACCTCGATGTCCAAGACCTATTCGATGGCCGGCTGGCGGATCGGCTTCGCCGTGGGCAATGAGCGCATCATCGCGGCGCTGGCGCGGGTCAAGTCGTATCTCGATTACGGCGCGTTCACGCCAGTGCAGGTTGCGGCGACAGCGGCGCTGAACGGGCCCGACGATTGCATTCGCGAGATGCGCGAGACCTATCGCAAGCGCCGTGACACGCTGGTCGAGGCGTTCGGCCGCGCCGGCTGGGAGATCCCGTCGCCGGAGGCGTCGATGTTCGCCTGGGCGCCCTTGCCCGAAGCCTTCAAGGGTCTCGGCAGCATGCAGTTCGCGACCCTCATGGTGGAGAAGTCGGGGGTCGCGGTGTCGCCGGGCGTCGGCTTCGGTGAGCACGGCGAGGGCTATGTGCGCATCGCGCTGGTCGAGAATGAGCAGCGCATCCGGCAGGCTGCGCGCGGCGTCCGTCGGTTCCTTGAAAGTGGCATCGAAACGTTGCACAACGTCGTGCCGATCGCCAATCGGCGCTAAACCTTCTGCTGCTTTCCTATCGACAGGTTCTCTGATTCCATGGTCGCACCCCTGAGAGTGGGCATCGCGGGCCTCGGCACCGTKGGTGTCGAGGTCGTTCGTCTCCTTGAGCGTCAGGGGCGCGTGCTGACCGAGCGGACGGGACGRCCCGTGCGCGTGGTCGCGGTCACTGCGCGGTCGAAGGCCAAGAAGCGCGGCATCGATCTGTCCGGTATCAAGTGGGCCAAGGATGCGCTCGCGCTGGCAAGCGATCCGGACGTCGATTGTCTGGTCGAATTGATGGGCGGTGCCGGCGATCCCGCGCTGTCGGCGATCGATACCGCGCTCAAGGCCGGCAAGTCGGTGGTCACGGCGAACAAGGCGCTGATCGCCAAGCATGGCCTGAAGCTGGCGAAGGCCGCCGAGAAGCATGGCGGCGCATTGAACTTCGAGGCCGCCGTCGGTGCCGCCATCCCGGTGATCAAGACCCTGCGCGAGGGGCTCGCCGGCACTGATATCAGCCGCGTCTATGGCATCCTCAACGGTACCTGCAACTACATCCTGACCCGCATGGAGCAGGAGGGACTGTCGTTCGACGAGTGTCTGAAGGATGCGCAGCGTCTCGGCTATGCCGAAGCCGATCCGTCGTTCGACATTCATGGCCACGATACCGCGCAGAAGCTGGCGATCCTGGCGAGCCTCGCCTTCGGCACGCAGGTTGCGCAGAACTCGGTCTATGTCGAGGGCATCTCCTCGATCGCGCCGGAGGACCTGCGCGCGGCGGCCGAACTCGGCTACCGCGTCAAGCTGCTCGGCGTCGCGGTGCGGACCGCCAAGGGAATCGAGCAGCGGGTGCACCCGACGATGGTGCCGAAATCCTCGTCGATCGCCCAGGTAATGGGGGTGACCAATGCGGTCACGATCGATGGTGAGGGCATTCCGCCGATCACGTTGGTCGGGCCCGGAGCAGGAGGCGCCGCGACCGCGTCGGCCGTCGTTGCTGATATCGCCGACGTCGCGCGCGGCATCCGGGCGGCGCCGTTTGGCCGGCCGGTCGACAAGCTGCAGGCCACCGAGAAGGCGCCGATGGAGCGGCATGAGGGCGGCTATTACATCCGCCTGATGGCGCGCGACCATGCGGGCACCGCGGCCACGATCGCGACCCGTCTGGCCGAGCAGAAGATCTCGATCGAATCGATCGTGCAGCGCCATCCCAATGGCGGCGAGCCGCCGCCATCGGCCGGCAAGGGCAGTCCCGTCCCCGTGATCCTGGTCACCTATGCGACCCACGAGGATGCTGTGCACAAGGCGCTGCAGGCTGTGCAGCGCGACAAGGTCATCAGCGGCAAACCTCAGGTGATCCGAATCGAGAAGAATTAGCGCATGATACCCAGGGAACCGCTTGTCCCTGCTCAAACAAACGCGTGGCGTTTGTTGATGGTTCATGCTCAAACCGGGGAAGTTCTTGGGCGGAGACCGGCCATTGCTGCCGACCGCCTGATCCCGACGCCGCCCCTGCGGACGGCGTCTGAGCGATAGGTTTTGATGGCGGGTGTCCGCCGAGACGTCTTGAGGAGTTGGCCGATGTCGACGCAGATTTCTGTCCCGCAGCAATTGTTGCTCGAGCGCATTCTGACGCTGGAGCTGGTGCGCGTGACCGAGCGAGCTGCGGTGTCGGCGGCGCGGCTGCGCGGCCATGGCCAGGAGAAGCCGGCCGACCAGGCGGCCGTCGACGCGATGCGCCGCGAGCTCAACAAGCTGCCGATCGAAGGCACCATCGTGATCGGCGAGGGCGAGCGCGACGAAGCGCCGATGCTCTATATCGGCGAGAAGGTCGGCCTCAATGCCGGCCCCAAGGTCGACATCGCGGTCGACCCGCTCGAAGGCACCACGCTGTGCGCCAAAAACATGCCGGGCGCGATCGCGACCATGGCGATGGCCGATGGCGGCACCCTGCTGCATGCCCCCGACGTCTACATGCAGAAGCTCGCGATTGGTCCCGGCTATGCCAAGGGCGTGGTCGATCTCGACGCCACCCCGGCCGACAACGTCCGTCGCCTCGCCAAGGCCAAGGGTGTCGACCCCAGCGCGATCACGGTGCTGGTGCTGGATCGTCCACGTCATGCCGACATCATCCAGGGCGTCCGCTCGACCGGTGCCGCTGTGCGCCTGATCACCGATGGCGACGTTGCCGGCGTGATCCATTGCGCCGATCCCGACAACACCGGCGTCGACATGTATCTCGGCACGGGCGGCGCGCCGGAAGGCGTGCTGGCCGCAGTGGCGCTGCGCTGCATCGGCGGCCAGATGCAGTGCCGGCTGATCCTCGACACCGAGGAGAAGAGGGAGCGCGCAGCCAAGATGGGCGTCGGCGATCCCAAGATGATCTACGGCATCGAAGACATGGCCCGTGGCGACTGCCTGTTCGCGGCCACCGGCGTCACCACCGGCTCGTTGCTGTCGGGCGTCAGGTTCCGCAAGGACGGCGTCATCGAGACCGAGACCGTGGTGATGCGCTCGGTGACCGGCACGGTGCGTTACATCCGCGCCGAGCACCGTCAGCTGGAGAAATTCCACCTCGACTGACGGCGGAGTGCCGCGATGTCCGATCTCTCGATGGTCAAGGCGCTGGTGTTCGACGTGTTCGGCACCGTCGTCGACTGGCGCACCAGCCTGATCAACGACTTCACCGCCTGGTCGAAGACCCGCGGCATCCAGGGCGACTGGATCGCGCTGGTCGACGGCTGGCGCGGGCTCTATGTCGGCTCGATGGACGAGGTCCGCAAGCATCCTGAGCGCGGCTACGYCATCCTCGACGTGCTGCATCGCCGCTCGCTGGAGACGCTCGTCGCCCAGCTCGGCATCAGCGGCCTCACCGAGGCCGATCTCGATCATCTCACCCGCGGCTGGCACCGGTTGCATCCGTGGGCCGATAGCGTCGCTGGGCTGACCCGGCTGAAACGCAAATACATCATCGCGCCGCTCTCCAACGGCAATGTCGCGCTGCTCACCAACATGGCGAAGTTCGCCGGTCTCCCCTGGGACCTGGTGCTCTCCGCCGAGCTGTTTCAGCACTACAAGCCCGACCCCGAGACCTATCTCGGCGCCGCGCGTCTGCTCGGTCTTGCGCCCGGCGAGGTCATGATGGTCGCCGCGCACAACAATGATCTCGAAGCGGCCCAGCGCTACGGCCTCAAGACCGCCTTCGTCGCGCGGCCCACCGAATACGGCCCGCTGCAGAGCCGCGACTTCGAGGCCACCGGCGCCTGGGACATCGTCGCCGCCGACTTTGGCGGCATCGCCGGCCGCCTAGGCTGCTGAACCGTCTGCATCACGCGCCAGAGATGATCACGCCGTACCAGCCGAGACCCTTGTAGGTCTCGTAGCCGGGCGTGGCGTGAAAGGCGACCAGGCGGCCCGATGCGTCCTGATAGAAGCCGCTGGGCTTGCCGTCGAGCCTGAGCGAAACGCGCTCGCTGAGGATGCCCTGGCCGTCCGACGCAGCAATGACACGGCCGTTGGAGTCGACCAGCAGCACCCGGGCCTTGTCGCTTTCGCTGACGCGAACGCCCTGCACGATGGCGCGCGCCTGTGCTTCCCAATCGAAATGGATCGCGAGTACCCCGAGCGGCTTGCCATGGGCCTTGCCGTCCTCGCGCACCGATGCGCAATAGGTCGCGACCTGGGCGTTGCCGAGCAGCGGCTGGCACTCGACGTCACCAGCGACATAGTCGTCGCCCGAGCGCAGGCCGCGCGCCTCGCGAAACCATTTGGTATCGGCCACGCTCTGGCCGACGACGTTGAAGCGGTCCGCCCGGCCGTTGGCGATGACCTTGCCGCTGGGATCGCATAGCCAGAGATCGAGATAGACCGTGTAGGCGGAGAGAATCACCGCGAGCCGTTCGGACACATGGACGACGCGGGCAGCATCGGGCGAAGCCGCACAATCGACCACGGCCGAATCCGTCGCCCACCAGCGCACGTCACAGGTCCGCTCATAAAGATTGCGGTCGATCAGCTCGATGGCGTTCAGCGCGAGATCGACCATGCGCTCGCCGCGCGCCCGCTCGGTCATGCGCTCGATCGAGCTCTTGAGATTGCCGGTGCGTGTCGTCAGCTGTCCTTCAAGCTCGCGGGCGATGGTCTCGACCTGCTGGCCGACGGCGCGCACCTCCTGCGCCACGACGGCAAAGCCGGCGCCCTGCGCGCCGACGCGCGAACTCTCGATCAGCGCGTTCAGCGCCAGCATCTTCATCTGATTGGTGATCTGCTGGATCGACTTGGTCTTCTCGCAGGCGATCTGATTGACCTCGCCGGTGAGCCGCGCGATCAGCGCGGAAACGTCGGTCTCGTCGTCGGCACGGGACGCTTGCGGGGAAACGAGGGAATGGGACGACTTCAAATCAGGCGCAGTCAGCATCGGATGAACTCCATGTTGCTGTACGTCTCTCCCGGCGCGGAGATCGCCAACAAAAAAATAAACGGTTCTTTTGATTGAAATTGTAGGGAGTTCGCCTAACGCCCGTTTAATGCACCCCCTTCGACATAGCTGTAATTTTAGGCAACTGTTATTAGGTACCGCAAATCGCATCGACTTCGTTGGATATCTGGCAAAACCCCTGGGGTTCCCGGCCTGGAACCTGATCGCCGCGCGTCGTTGCTGTAGATTCGGCCGCGGCCTGCGAATCGCCGCACCGCGCAAGAGGCTTTGCGACCCATGACACCGCTTGCCACAGCCCTGCCGATGAGTGCGCCCCAGGCGTTCCTCGGCGTGCGGCTGTCGCTCACCAACAAATTGTGGCGCGACCGGCTGGATGCCCGCGGCGCAGCGCGGGCGCTGGCGATGGTGCAGCGCTATCAGCTGCCGGAGATGCTGGCCCGGGTCCTGGCCGGACGCGACGTCGACATCGACGCCGTCAACGACTTCCTCGACCCCACCATCCGCAAGCTGATGCCAGATCCGTTCACGGTGACGCAGATGGAAGCCGCGGCCAAGCGCATTGCGGATGCCGCGGTCAGGGGAGAGAAGGTCGCGATCTTCGGCGACTATGACGTCGACGGCGCCACCTCGGCGGCGCTGCTCGCCTGGCATCTGCGCCATTGCGGGCTGGATCCGCTGATCCACATTCCCGACCGCATCTTCGAGGGCTATGGCCCCAACGTCGAAGCCATCCGCGCGCTCGCCGGCAAAGGCGCGACCCTGCTCGTCACGGTCGATTGCGGCACGACCAGTCTGGAGCCGTTGGCCGAGGCGAGGCGGCTCGGCATGTCCGTGGTTGTGATCGACCACCATCAATGCGGCGAGGAGCTGCCCGAGGTCGAGGCACTGGTCAACCCGAACCGGCCCGACGATCTCTCCGGCCTCGGCTATCTCGCTGCGGTGGGGCTGACCTTGGTGACTCTGGTCGCAGTCAACAGGGAGCTGCGCGGCCGCGGCTTCTGGAGCGGGACGCGGCCGGAGCCTGATCTCCTGAGCATGCTGCATCACGTCGCGCTCGGCACCGTCGCCGACGTCGCGCCGTTGATCGCGCTCAACCGCGCCTTTGTCGCCAAGGGCCTGATCGCGATGCGCCGGCGCGACCATGTCGGCCATACCGCGCTGATGGATGTCGCGCGTCTCAACGGCCCGCCGGAGGCGTGGCATCTCGGCTTCATGCTCGGGCCGCGCATCAATGCCGGCGGCCGCATCGGCCGCGCCGATCTCGGCGTGCGGCTGCTGTTGGAGAGCGACGTTTCCGAAGCCGCTCGGATCGCCGCCGAGCTCGACCGGCTCAACAGCGAGCGCCGCATCATCGAGCAGCACGCCGAGGCACAGGCCGAGGCGGAAGCGCTGGCGTCGCTGGGCCTGGAAGACAAGGGCGCTGTCATCGTGACGGCCTCCGAAGGCTGGCATCCAGGCGTGGTCGGGCTGGTCGCGTCCAGGCTGAAGGAAAAGTTCGCGCGGCCCGCCTTTGCGATCGCGCTCGAGCCCGGCGGCATCGGCACCGGATCGGGCCGCTCGATACCGGGCGTCGATCTCGGTAAGGCCGTGCGCCACGCCGTGGAGCAGGGCCTCCTGATCAAGGGCGGCGGCCATGCCATGGCCGCCGGCGTCACCCTGCGCAAGGAACGGCTGGCGGAATTCCGCGCTTATCTCGAAAGCGCGCTCGCGGCTGACGTGGCCGAGGCGCGCCACGTCAACGAGATCCTGATCGATGGCGCGATCAGCGCGCGCGCCGCGACGCCGGAGCTGGTCGCGACGCTCAATCGCGCGGGTCCGTTCGGCAGCGGCAATCCCGAGCCGATCGTGGCACTGCCGTCGCATCAGCTGGTCTATGCCGACGAGGTCGGGCAGGCGCATCTGAAGCTGCGCTTCAAGTCCGGTGACGGCGCCACCGTCAACGCCATTGCGTTCCGCTCGGTCGGCCAGAAGCTCGGCAATGCGCTGGTTCAGCATCGCGGCCAGGTCCTGCAYGTCGCCGGCACGCTCACCGTCGAYCGCTACCAGGGCGTTGAGCGCGTGCAGCTGCGCGTCCTCGATGTCGCCGTGCCGGACCACGGTCCGGCGATGATCMGGTAGCAGTCCGCACATCCGCTGTCGTCCCGAGTCATCTCTCCGTCGTCATGGCCGGGGCAAGYCCGKGCAAGACGAAATAACYMATCAGCAGGCTCTGATTTGACACAGCCCGTTCGATCTCAATCCCCGAGGTCGCGGACGCCGGAACGACAGTGGAGCGTGTGACGCGCATCGTGGCCCGCATGACGCTTCGATCTCGCCGCGCCATCGCGCCCGAGTGATGCYTGATCAAAGCCCTCATCGGAGGAGAGAGGGCGCAGGGAATGCCGGGTGAAGACCTCACCCATGGCCCGCCTGCAAACGAAAAAGCAGGCGGCAGTCACCACAGGTCAGGCCGATCAACCGGCATTCCCTGCGCGATGGGTTTAACGTTTATACGCGATCTCCCCGGTGTCCGGCTGATAGCCACCGTCGTCAGCGGGATCATCATCACCCACCGGCTTGGCGCCAGCTTCGGGGCGCCAGGACCACGCGATTTCACGTCCGCAACCTGCCGTTCGCCCGCGCGCTGCGAGAGCACGCTGCGGCAAGATCGCGGCCACCGCATCCCATCCTCCACGTTCGTGACGATCGCGAAGCGTCCCTCTCATGAGGACGGAAYGCRCAGAGTATTTCTGATTTTCGGAATAARGGCAAGCAAAATCTCGCTTGCGTCTGCGGTCGAGGTCATCCCACTGACATCGCAGCGGYTCATGACGTTTACGCGCAGCTGCGCGGACCATCGCGCGGCGACGCGACGGCGGACGCCGTCGGGGCGTACCTCTGTACCATCCGATCATCCTCGTCTAAATTTGCAGCGAGTGAACCAACCGGAATGAGGACACTTCGATGGGGCGTCTGCCTGCCATGATCATGGCCCTGCTGGTGGGTTCGTCGTGGGCCCATGCTGAACCGGGCAAGCACTGGCAGACGGCAAACCCGAGCGAAAAGCCGTGGTCTGCGGCGATTTCGCGGGAGGTTCAGCAGTTCGCCGACGAGCAGAAGCCGACGGCGATCATGGTGGTCAGGGACGATGAGATCATCGCCTCGTCGGGCGACATCRGCGCCAAGGTCAATGTCCGGTCCGCGCGCAAGAGCCTCATCAGCGCCTTGTACGGCATTGCCGTCGAGGAAGGCCGGATCAACCTCGACAGCACCCTTGCCGAACGCGCCATCGACGATAGCCCCGACGCCCTGTCGCCGGCCGAGAAGACCGCAACGGTTCGCCAATTGCTGATGGCGCGGTCGGGCGTCTATCATCTCGCGGCCTACGAGACGCCGCAGATGAAGCAGCTCCGGCCGGCGCGCGGAAGCCATCCGCCTGGCAGCTTCTGKTACTACAACAATTGGGATTTCAACGCGCTCGGCACGATCTATCGGCAATCCATGGGCGACGTGTTCAAAAGCTTCGAGACGCGGATCGCGCGSCCGCTGGGCATGGAGGATTTTTCGACGAGGGATGGTCAYTACCAGAAGGAGGACTCGTCCTCGCATCCGGCCTACGTGTTTCACATGAGCGCCCGCGACCTGGCGCGATTCGGCGTGCTCTTTCTCAACGGCGGACGCTGGAACGGGGCGCARCTGGTRCCGGCGCATTGGGTGACGGAATCCACCACGCGACTGTCGGACACGGAGCAGCAGGAACGCGGCTATGGCTATCTCTGGTGGACGTATGCGAAGTCGGATTCGGGCTTCAGTGCCTTCTTCGCCAATGGCTATGGCGGCCAATTGGTCGTCGTCGTCCCGTCGAAGCACCTCGTGCTCGTCGAACTGGTCGATCTCGACGCGAACCCGCATGGTGTCCGAACCCAACGCGYTCTCGATCTGGTGAGCAGGATCAGCGCGTCGGTGCCATGAGGGAGCATACGAAGGCTATCGCGCTCAACCTGAGATCCGATCACGTCTCAGCAAGTTTGCTTGCATGGGGGCCGGGCTCAGCGCCAGAACGGCTTCGGCAACTGCTCGAGATTGAATTTGGGGGCYGGCCGGGGAGCGGGCGGAGGCGCATCGTCCGGCGCGGAGTACAGCAGGAACGCCTCGAAGGGCACGTCGGGCGCTTCCTCCGCGCGGCCGGAGCAGGTGAAGGGAATTGTGCGGCAGCAGCCTTCCAGGCTGAGTGTCAGTTCGTCGGGACCGAACAGCGATGGCTGTCCYGGGGCGTGCCGCTTCGTTCTGATGATGGCTGTGAAGCGATCGCCGCGGGCCTCGTAGCTCCCGCTATAGCTCAGCACGCCATCGCCGCCGCGGACGTTGCCCGCGGCCAATTGCACGATCCCGGTCCCCTGGCCCCTGGGGGTCTTGAACCAGGCGGAATAGGTACCTTCCTTTATCATGGGCGTGGCCCCCCATCGATCGACTGCGGCATCGTTGTGCATCGCAAATTAAAGGAAGGTGAAAACAGCCGTCCGAAACCGGTGAGAACCCGGCAATTTATTCGTATACAAATGGTGAGCCGTTTGGCCGCTCAGCTGCCTGCGTCCCGACTGGCCAGGCGGCGCGCCGATCATCCGCGATCGCATGAAATTAGCCGGACGGCGGCCGGCGGCCCGGCGTATAAGAGAATCTGATCAGGTCATCTCCAAGGACATGCAATGGCATCCGAACCCCGCTCGCCGCGTCTGGCCGTGCTCATCGACGCCGACAATGCCTCGGCCAAGATCGTCGACGGGCTGTTCGAGGAGATCGCCAAGATCGGCGAAGCCAGCGTGCGCCGGATCTATGGCGACTTCTCCAGCCCGCGCTCGAAGCCGTGGGCCGATACGCTGGCGCGACATGCGATCGTGCCGCAGCAGCAGTTCGCCTATACGACCGGCAAGAATGCCTCCGACATCACGCTGGTGATCGACGCGATGGACCTGCTGCATAGCGGGCGGTTCGACGGCTTCTGCCTGGTGTCGTCGGACAGCGACTTCACGCGGCTGGCCGCGCGCATCCGCGAACAGGGCATCGACGTGTTCGGCTTCGGCGAGCAGAAGACGCCGGAGAGCTTCCGGCAGGCCTGCCGCCGGTTCATCTACACGGAGAACTTGCGCAGCGACGCTGCGAGCAGCAAGGACGCGGACAGCGCGGCAGTGCCGAAGTCGCTGCTGCCGGTCAGCGCGGCGACGCCGATGATCAAGAAGGTCATCACGCAGATGGAGAGCGAGGACGGCTGGGTCGCGCTCGGCGAGGTCGGCAAGCAGCTCTCCAACCTGGTGTCCGACTTCGACCCGCGTACCTATGGCTGCCGCAAGCTGAGCGATCTCGTCCGCAAGACCGGAGGCTTCGAGATCGAGGAGCAGTCGAAGGGCGGTGGCTCGGTGCGCATCCGCGTCAAGGCGGCGACCGCGCCGCAACCCAGGGCGAGAGCGCCGAGGGGCCACCGCGAGGCGGCCAAGCCGTGATATTCCGGCGCAGCGCTGCGTGTGACGGGCAACCCGGCTCTCCGGCGCGGCGAGCGAAGCAAAGCGATCCCAAGTCTTCGTGCAGCCTGGATTGCCTCGCGTCGCTCGCAATGACGCGAGAGGACATGTGATCGCCCAAAGCCTGCCCAACAAGGCGACTTGATCGGCTGCTCAACCGCCCTGYCGCAGCTTCSCCAGCACCTTCAGCCCGCCATAGCCGTCGGCGGGTGTGAGGCCGGCCTTGGCCTGGAAGTCGCGGATCGCCTTCATGGTGTCGTTGCCGACGCGGCCGTCGGTGCCGCCGGTGTCGAAGCCGGCCGCCGTCAGGCGCTTCTGCATCTCCTGGACCTCGGCCAAGGTCAGCGCGCGCTCGGAGCCGGGGAAGGGCTGCAGGAAGGGCGGCGCCCCCAGGATGCGGTCGCCGAGATGGCAAATCGCGAGCGCGTAGCTCATCGCCGGATTGTAGGACTTCACCGAGTAGAAGTTCGGTCCGAGCAGGAAGGCGGGGCCGCCCTCGACGGGGATCCACAGCTGYGCGGTCGCGTTCGGCTGCGGGAAGGGCTGGCCRTCGGCGCGGGTGACGCCGGCGGCCTGCCATGCCGCATAGGTCCTGCTGCCCGACATGTTGCCGGGTGCCCGCACCTCGTAGCCCCAGTGCTCGCCGCGATGATATTTGCCGCGATTGACGAGATAGCGCGCGGTCGARCCGAGCGCGTCGTCGGGMYKGCCGAACGGCGAGATCTTGCCGTCGCCGTCATAGTCGAAGCCGACGTTCAGCCAGACCTCGGGCATCCATTGTGTGTGGCCCATCGCGCCGGCCCAGGAGCCGCGCATCTCCTCCGGCGTGCTCCAGCCGCGGTCGACGATTTTCAGCGCGTTGGTGAGCTCGGTCTCCCAATAGGCCTTGCGGCGCGGCTCGTTCCAGGCGAGCGCGGCGAGCGCGGGAAACACCGGCCGCATGTGGTTCTGCTGCACCAGCGGATCGCCGAACGCGGACTCGACGCCCCACAGCGCCAGCAAGGTGCCGCGCTCGACGCCGAAATCCTTCTCGATGCGCGCGAACAGCGCCTCGTTCTTCGCTAGCGCCGCCTTGCCGTTGATGACGCGCCAGTSGGAGACGCGGCGGTTGATGTATTGCCAGAGCTGCTCCTTGAACTCGGGCTGATTGCGCATCTCCTTGAACACGGTCATGTCCGGCTCGAGCCGTGCCATGACCCGGTTCCAGGTCGCCTGCGAGATGCCCTTGGCAAGCGCGCGGCCGCGGAAGCCGTCGCGCCAGGCGTCGAATTCGGCCGGCGCGGCGGCTGCAGGCAGGGCAGGAACGAGCAGCGCGGCGGCACCAAGGCCGGAACGGAGCAGGRTGCGGCGGGTCGGGGAATCGGGCTGGGTCATGGCCCGCATTCTAGCGGCTGCTGCGGACGGACGGCAGACCCCGCGTGGCGCTCAATCCGGGTGGAACTCGGCGGCGATGCGCGCCAGCCAGCGGCGGATGGTCGCGACATCGCGTTTTCCCAGGCCGGCGGCCAGCCGCTGCTCCAGCGCGKTCGCCCSGCGCCGCGCCTTGGCCAGCAGMGCGAGGCCGCGCGCGGTCAGGGTCCATTGCAGCATCCGGCCATGGACCGGATGCGRAGCCCTGCGAATGGCGCCGTCGCGCTCGAGATTGCCGATGATCACGTTGACGGTCTGCGGCGTCAGCAGSGCCATGCGCGCGCAGTCAGCGCCGGACAGGCCGGGATAGGCCTTCAGCATGGTCAGCACCACGAATTGCGGATGGGTCAGGCCGGTGGAAGCCAGCGCGCGCTCGAGCGATAGCCGCGCCGCAGCCTGGGCCTGGCGCAGCAGATAAGCGAGATGGCCGTCCTCGCCGCGCTTGCCTTCACCGGGCGACGGCAGGGCTTGGCCGGCCGACGCTGTTCGCGCACGAGGCGGGCGCGACTGCAGCGTGGACGGACGGCCCGGCGGCCTTCGCTTCGTCGATCGAGAGCTTGCCTTGCGCATGGTATCAGAGCTCTGATAAATTATCAGAAGGCTGATAACATAAGAGACGTCAAATGTCACACGCGCGCAGCGATTRCACGAGTTTCAGGAACCAGGCGCCGGAGCTCTACGATGCCATCCTCGCGGTGAGCCAGCAGGCGGCCAAGGCCGGTCTCGACAAGCAACTGCTCGAACTGGTCAAGATCCGGGCGTCGCAGATCAACGGCTGTGCGTTCTGCGTGCAGCATCACGTGCTGCTGGCCGAGAAGCTCGGCGTGTCCGCCGACAAGATCAACCTCGTCGTCGCCTGGCGCGAAGCGCCGCAATTTTCGCCCCGGGAGCGCGCGGCGCTCGCCTTCACCGAGGCATTGACCAAGCTGGATGGCGGCGTCAGCGACGAGGTCTATGGGTTGGCGCGCGCCGAATTCTCCGAGACGGAGTTGGTGTTTCTGACCTCGGCCATCGGTGTCATCAATCTCTGGAATCGCTACGGCGTCGCCTTCCGCTGGACGCCGGCGGAGCGGCCGGCGCGCGCCATGACCTGAGCTGCAGGGAACCGCGGCCAAGCCGCGCGAGTTGTGTCTTCAAACGAGGAGGCGCACATGACCGAGCCGAACGAGGCGCTCAAGCCGGACGATTTCCCGCTCGAGGCGGAAAAGGGCCGCGTCTGCCGCCAGGACGGCAAGCCGATCGCGCGCACCGACACCGAAGCGATGGCCCACGAGATCGCCGAGCGTCTCAATGCCGAGGAGCATCGCCGGGAAGAGGACAAATGGTCGGCGTGAGATCGGCCGCTTGCAGTCGTGAACGGCCGGATCAAGTCCGGCCATGGCGATGCGGCGGCCGCCGGCCGTAGCTCAGAACGGATTCGCCGGCTGCGCGCGCTTGGGCCCTTCGGGCTTGGGCTCCACGGCCAGCCTCGGGTCGGTCGGCATCACGCGCGCGCCGGCAGCACGCGCGACCTGTCCGGTGGCCGATTGGCGCGCCTGCTCGGCGGATTTGATCTCCGGCGGATGCCAGCGGTCGCGCACCAGCATCGTCAGCGCGCCGACGCAGAGGAGCGCGATCGCCGCTGACACCAGCGCCAGCCCAGTCCTGCGATGAGGCGTGTCTGTCACCATCCGCGATCCTCCTTCGACCACTAACCCGCGGGCGGGGAGGTCGGTTCCGGCAAGCCGGGCCGCGGCGCGATCAGTTCCGATCACGCCCTGCGGCGGCATCGGCCTGTGGGCCGGCGGCGGGCGGAAGCGCACCGGTCATCGCCGGCGCCGGCGTGACGGCTGACGACAGCGCCGGTGGCGTCGTCTCCGGGCCGATCTCGCGGCCACGGCCGCCGATCAGGCGCTCATAGGCGGCGACCAGCGTCGTATAGGGATTGACCCAGATCCAGCCGTCGCGCGTGAACAATTGCACGTCGAAATGCAAATGGCGCGTGGTGCCGTTGGGATGGTCGAGATAGTTCGAGACCACGCCGATCGGTTCGCCTTCGCGCAACGGCCGGCCGTTGAGCAGGCCGTCTTTGTCCATCGCCATCGGGTTCATGTGCATGTAGCGGAAGCGGATATGCTCGGTGCCGCTGTTGACCTGCACGGTCACCGCCTGCTGCTTGGCCGATCGGATCACCACGCCGTCGCGCACCGCGAGCACGCGCTGCTGCCACGGATCGCAGCCATCGGGGCCGTCGCGCCGCGCGGGACAGGCGCCGGGCCGGATGTCCTGGCCCTGATGGCCGAGGCCGCTGGCGCATTGGCCGACATTGAAATCGCGCGCCTCGCAGAAATTGTCGCGCCAGGGATACTGGCTCCAGGGCTGCTCGAGCTTGTCGCTGGCGCGACGGCGGCCGAACGATTGCGAGTGCACATAGGCCGGCGCATCCAGCGGGAAGCGGATCTGCGCATAGGCGGTGCGGTCGGCCCGGCCGGTCTGGCCGCGCGCGCCGCTATTGGCGACGATGTCGCCCGACGGACGGTAGGTGAAGTCGGCCGAGAAGGTCTCGGGCCGCTCGGCGGCCATCGGCGTCATGGCGGGCGGGAGGCGGGCCGGCAGACCGCCAGCCACCCGCAGCGCCTTCAGGAAGCGCTCGGCGATCGGATAGGCCTCGCGGCAGGCCAGCCGTCGCGGCCGCGGCGCACTGTCGAGGCATTGGATCGAGACCACATAGGGCACGCCGAAGCGGGTGAAGGCGTAGCGCACATAGCCTTCGCGGATGAAACGGCGCAGGTCAGGATAATATGCGGCCAGCGCCTTGACCGGATCTCCCTTGCGGCCGGCCGGATCGGCGATGTCGTAGGTGATGGCCGAGCCAGTGATCTGGATCTCGACCGGTTTGGCGAAGACCCGCGACGGCAGGCCATCGGTCGTCTCCGCCGGCAGCGAGAACACCGCGTCGTAGCCGGACGGGCCGGCGGCGAACAGGTCGGTGTGAAAATCGGCCTGGACATCCTTCGGAGATGCCCCGGCGCTGGCGCCATGGCGGCGCGCCGCCAGATAGGCGGTGGCATCGAACGGCAGCAAAACGGGGACCGGACTGCGTCCGATCCCCGTGAAGATCGCCGAGGTCACGCCGTTGAGCTGGATCAGCGCAGGCCATCTGCGCGGGTCATCCGGACCGACGCTGCGCCGGCGCGCGCTGAGGGCAAAGTCGGCGGCGACCTCGGGCGCCGCGTTGAGCTCGGAGCGCAATTGGTCCGACGCGGCTCGCCAATCGGTGCGATGGACCGTGCGGGCCGGCGAGGCGAAGCCGTCGGCCGCGCGCCCTGCGGACGGCGCGGCCAGCATCATGATCGCCGCCAGGACGGCAACCGTGATGATGCGTCTTGCCCCTCTGCTTGCCCCCAATCCCGCACGCCCCCCGGCGTCAGATCAAGCCATGCCCTGTGCGGGCCTCAGTCCTTGGCGCGCTCGCAATACGAGCCGTCTTCGGTCATGACGACGATGCGGGTGCCGACCGTGATGTGCGGCGGCACGCCGGTGCGCACGCCATTGGACAGCACCGCCGGCTTGTAGGACGACGACGCGGTCTGGCCCTTGGTGACCGGCTCGGTGTCGACGACCTCGAGCGTGACGCGCTGGGGCAGCGCGATCGACACCGGGACGACGTCGTGCATCGAGAGCTTGACGGTCATGTTCTCCTGGAGATACGCCGCCTGCGAACCGACGACGTCCTTCGGCACCAGCACCTGGTCGTAGGTCTCCGGGTTCATGAAGTGGAAGCCGTCCGGATCCTCGTACAGATAAGTGTAGTTGCGCTCCTCGATCGTGACCTTCTCGACCTGGTCGGTGGTCTTGTAGCGCTCCGAGATCTTCACGCCATCGCTGATTCGGCGCATTTCGATCTGGCTGACCGGGGTGCCCTTGCCGGGATGGATGTTTTCGGCCGTCACGACGACGTAGAGCTTGCCGTCTTGCTCAATGACGTTACCCTTGCGAATAGAGCTRGCGATGACTTTCAAAGCTGTTTTTCCTGATCTAGGGGCCCGGCAACGGGCAGCGCCGGGCGGCGGTCGGACGCCGGGTTCGGTTTCGGGGCGCAACATACTGATTTTGTCCGGCCTTGCCAGTCTTTTACAGCCCCGGCGACAGATCCGATGATGTCCGGGGAGCCCAAACCCTCGCCGTGGTGGTCGCCCCAGCGCCATGCCGACGTCCGGCCGTTCCTGCAAGCGCGGGCCGCGATCATGCGCGCGGTGCGGGCCTGGTTCGCGGAGCAGGGGTTCACCGAGGTCGAAACCGGCATCCTGCAGGTGTCGCCGGGCAACGAGACCCATCTGCACGCCCCGGCGACCGAGCTCACGGGGGCGGACGGAACCCGCTTGAAAAGGTATCTCAGAACCTCACCGGAATTCGCCTGCAAGAAGCTCCTGGCCGCCGGGGAGCGCCGCATCTTCGAATTCGCCCGGGTGTTCCGCGACCGCGAGCGCGGCGACCTGCATCTGCCGGAATTCACGATGCTGGAATGGTACCGGGCCGAGGCGCCYTATGATGCCATCATGGCCGACRCCGTCGTCCTGATCGCTCACGCCGCCCAGGCGACCGGAATCCAACAATTTTCGTTCCGCGGCCGGACCGCCGATCCGTTCGCCGAGCCCGARCTGCTGACGGTCGCYGCGGCCTTCGCRCGCTACGCCGGCATCGATCTGCTGGCCACGATCCGCAACCGCACGGGCGACCGCGCGGCGCTGGCCGCGGCCGCGGCGGGCAAGATCCGGATCAGCGACGACGACACCTGGTCGGACCTGTTCAGCAAGCTGCTGGTCGAGCATGTCGAGCCGCATCTCGGACAGGGCCGCCTCACGGTGCTGTATGAATATCCGAGCCCGGAAGCCGCGCTGGCGCGGGTCAAGGCGGGGCAGCCTGAGGTCGCCGAGCGCTTCGAGGTCTATGCCTGCGGCGTCGAGCTYGCCAACGGCTTTGGCGARCTGACCGATGCAGCCGAGCAGCGCCGGCGGTTCGAGCAGGACATGACCGAGAAGCAGCGGCGCTATGGCGAGCGCTACCCGCTGGATGAGGATTTCCTGGCCGCGGTCGCCGAGATGCCGCAAGCCAGCGGCGTTGCGCTCGGCTTCGACCGGCTGGTGATGCTGGCGTCGGGCGCTGCCAGAATCGATCAGGTGGTGTGGACGCCACCGGCAGGTGAGCGATGAACAGAATTGAACGGCCCACGACATTGCGCAGCGCTGCCGACCTGGTTGCGCAGGGCCTCGCTGCGCCGTCCGACGAGGCGACGCTGGAGCGCGTGGCGCAGCGTTATGCCGTCGCGGTGACGACGCATCTCGCCGACCTGATCGACGCTGACGATCCCGACGATCCGATCGCCCGCCAATTCGTGCCGTCGGCGGACGAGTTGAAGGCGCATCCCGGCGAGCGCGGCGATCCGATCGGCGACGATGCGCATGCGCCGGTGCCGGGCATCGTGCACCGTTATCCCGATCGCGTGCTGCTCAAGCTCGTGCATGTCTGCGCCGTGTATTGCCGCTTCTGCTTCCGCCGCGAGATGGTCGGGCCGGGCAAGGACAATGCGCTGTCCGAGGAGGCGTATCGCGCSGCGCTCGCTTACATCCGATCCCATGGCGAGATCTGGGAGGTGATCCTGACCGGCGGCGATCCGCTGATGCTGTCGCCGCGGCGGTTGAAGGAGATCATGGCCGATCTCGCCGCCATCGATCACGTCAGGATCATCCGCATCCATACGCGCCTGCCGGTYGCCGATCCCCAGCGCATCACGGCGGCGCTGGTCGATGCGTTGAAGGTGCAGGGCGCCGCGACCTGGGTGGCGCTGCACGCCAATCATCCGCGCGAATTGAATGCCGCGGTACGGAGCGCCTGCGCCCGGTTGATCGACGCGGGAATTCCGCTGGTCAGCCAATCCGTGCTGCTGCGCGGGGTCAATGACGATGTGGCCACCCTGGAGGCTCTGATGCGCGCCTTCGTCGAGACGCGCATCAAGCCCTATTATCTCCACCACGGTGATCTCGCGCCGGGGACGGCGCATCTGCGCACAACCCTGGAGCATGGCCAGTCGCTGCTTCGCGCATTGCGCGGCCGGGTGTCCGGTCTGTGCCAGCCCGATTACGTGCTCGACATTCCCGGCGGCTACGGCAAGGCCCCGGTGGGGCCGCAATACCTCACTGCGGAGGATTTTGTTGAGCAGGATCATGCCGCAGGTACGCAAACCCGCTATCGTGTGATTGACTATTGCGGCGAGGCGCATCTCTATCCGCCCGCGGCCGAGTGAAGTGTCCGGCCGATTCCGCTGACACGGAGGAGCAACATGAAGAGACTTGCGATCGCGATGGGGCTCCTGATCCTCGTGACCGATGGCGCGACGTTGGCGCAGAGCACCGGCGCAAACAGCGATGCATCGATGCAGATGCAGAAGAAGCGCCGTCAGCCGCGCCCGAGCGATCTGCCCAAGGCCGAGCAGGCCGCGGAGGACAGTTCGATGAGCAATGTCAGCAAGGAAGACCGCGAGCTCGATCGCAAAATCAAGAGCATCTGCCGCGGCTGCTGAGCACGGCGAGCTTGCCGCGCGCCGATCGTGGACCGTGGCCAGGCTGAGCGGATCATGGTGCTTCGGCGTCGCGAGCCCATGCGAGCACTTCGTCGAAGCCGGGCTCCGACACGCCTCGCATGAAGGTGGCGAGCGACATCATGCCGAATGCCCTGGCGATGTCAGGCCCATCAACGGCGAGGCGTCCCTCGAGGACGGCGCGGTGGAATTCGGCGGGCGTCAGACCGTCGATCGTGTGTTCCGGCGCGGCGCCGGGGCCGGCGGCCAACGCCTCCAGCGCAATGCCGCCGTAGAACAGCCGGGCCAGCAAACGAGTCACGGCCAGCCGAGCCAAGAAGCTGCGGCTTGGCGTCCTGCCGGCGGCGACGCAGAGAACCTTCGCAAGGTCCTCGGTCGCCGCCAATTCAAAGGTCACAATGGCTAAGTCGAACAGCGGATCGTTGCAGGCTGCGAGCTCCCAGTCGATCAGCCACAGCCGCCTGCCATCGAAGATCAGGTTTCGCGGGTTGGGGTCATTGTGGCTCGAAACCAGACCGCATGGGGTCCAGGGAATGGCAGCGCGGATGCGAGCGAGGTTCTCTCTGTGACCATCCAATAGGCCGCGGGCAAGCAGGCCCGATCTGTCCAAGGTGGCGAGCACCGTGGCAACGATGTCGCCCGGCTGGTCCAGCGGCACGAAAGTCGGCGTCGACTGCAGCCGGTTGACGAGACCGCCGAGCTCTCGGACCAGTCCAGCTGTATTCCCCGGATGCTCGGACAGCGGTCGCGGATCGACGAAGTCCATAATGGCGACGCCACCCACCGGGTCGGCATAATGCACAGCGGGCGCTACGCCTGCCGCTGCCGCAATCGTCATGCAGGCAAAGCCGCGCCGACGGTGATGAACGGCCGTTCGCTCAGGCTCGACGCGCAGGACGTAGCACCGTTCCCCGATATCGACCCGACAAATCAGCGCTCCCGACACGCCGCCTTTCAGACGCCTGAAGCGAGCAGCCATGCGACCAGCGCCGAACGCTTCGGCGAGAGCGTGGCGTACGATCTCCTGCCGCGATGAGGGGATCAGGTCGAGGCATTCAACCACGTGGGTACTCCGGCTGTGGTGAGCGCGAGAGGAGAACGTCGGGCGTCGAATGCGAACCGGGCAGCCGTCGCGCGCATCGGCAACCTCGCCGGAAGCGGCGCCGGATGGCGCCGCTTTGTTCATCTGTTCGCGTTACGCCGAGCGCTCGCGCACGGACTCGTTGCGCCGTGTCCGCCGCGTGGTGACGGCGTCGGCGAGTTGCTCCAGCACCGCGACCGTCGTGTCCCAACCGATACAGCCGTCGGTGATGCTCTGGCCATAGGTCAGCGGCACGCCCGGCTTGACGTCCTGGCGACCGGCGACGAGATGGCTCTCGATCATCACGCCCATGATGCGCTGCTCGCCGGCCGCGAGCTGGCCGGCGATATCGGCGGCGACGAGCGGCTGGTTCTCCGGCTTCTTGCTGGAATTGGCGTGGCTGGTGTCGATCATCAGCCGCGCCGGCAGGCCGGCCTTGACCAGYTCGCTCGCRGCCTGCTCGACATGGGCCGCGTCGTAGTTCGGGCCGCTGCCGCCGCGCAGGATGATGTGGCAGTCTTCATTGCCGGTGGTGGCCGCGATGCCGGAGCGCCCGCCTTTGGTGACCGCCATGAAATGATGCGGATGGGCGGCTGATTTCACCGCGTCGGCGGCGATGCGGATGTTGCCGTCGGTGCCGTTCTTGAAGCCGACCGGGCAGGACAGGCCGGAGGCCAGCTCGCGATGGATCTGGCTCTCGGTCGTGCGCGCGCCGATCGCGGCCCAGGCGACGAGGTCGGCAATGTATTGCGGCGTTGTCATGTCGAGGAATTCGCATCCCGCGGGCAGGCCGAGATTGTTGACGGCGGACAGCACGTTGCGCGCCAGCCGCAGGCCCTTGTTGATGTCGAAGGAATTGTTGAGATCGGGGTCGTTGATCAGGCCCTTCCAGCCCACCGTGGTGCGCGGCTTCTCGAAATAGACCCGCATCACGATTTCCAGCCGGTCATTGAGACGCTCGCGCAAGGCGGCGAGGCGGCCGGCATAATCGATCGCGGCCTTCGGATCGTGAATGGAGCAGGGGCCGACGATGACCAGCAGGCGATCGTCAGTGCCGTTCAGGATGGCGTGGATCGCGTTGCGCGCGGCCATCACGACGCGGGTGGCGGTGAGGGTGCGCGGGATCTCACCCATCACCTCCACCGGCAGGCTCAATTCCTTGATTTCCTTGATACGAAGATCGTCTGTGGTGCTCAGCACGGCGGGCTCCTGCGTGTCTTGATGCGCACCTGCCGGCAATAAAAAAGCCGCCAGGTCTGGCGGCTTGTTCGGATATCTTGCTGCAATGTGTCAGATTGAGCGCGATCCTCCCGCCGCCAGCGAGCTGTCGTAGCTAAAGTACCAATAATAGCTGGTGGCGAGGGTGATCATGCCAGCCCTATAGCGTCCTGCCGGCGGCTTGTCATCCCGAAAATCGCAACCGCCGAGTCCCAGCCGCAGGTTCTCAGCCGCTGCGTCTCAGCCGTTGCGTGCCGCGAGTGCCATGCCGATCATCGACAGGCCGCCGAACAACAGGTTGATGCCGACCAGGAGGCCGATCGCCCACAACGCGGTGCCGGGCAGGCCGGAAATGATGATGCCGGCGATGGCGATGTCGACGATGCCGGAGATGGCCAGCCACGACCAGCGTCCCGACAATTCGCGCCGATGCTCCAGCGCGTACATGATGGTCGCGACGCCCTCGGCCAGGAAGTAGACGCCGATGACGACCGTGAGCGTCACGGTGCCCTGGACCGGCTGTGCCACCAGAATAAAGCCAGCGATGATGGCCAGCGCGGCSGACAGCAACGACCACCAGAAGCCGGGCATCCCGCGCGCCCAGAAGGTGAGCGCAAGGCCGGCGATGCCGGAGATCAGAAACATCCAGCCCAGAAAGATGGTGACTGCGAGGCTTGCGAGCGGTGTCAGGATCATCGCGAGGAGGCCGAGAACGGCGAGCAGAATGCCCTCGATGAGGAACGCCTTCCAATGCGCGCGAACTGCAGCTCCCATCTCCGACCGCATGCGTTCGAGTTCGGGGGGGATCGTGTCCTGGGGCAGGGTCATGGTCTCAACTCCGGTCAGGCGCGCTCGATGCCGCACGCTCCGGCCACGGACATGGTGCGGAACCGCCGCCCAGACAAGCACGCGAAGCGCATTTCGTTGCAACCGGGAGGCTGATATGCCGGCTCAGGCGGTCGTGCGGATCCGATTGCGGCCGAAAATGTAGATCGTCGTTGTGACAATCAATAGCGCGGCTCCGAGCAGAATGGCGGTCAGTCCGAGCGGGACGAGCACACCCGCGACATTGCGGTCGGGGTTGAGCAGCCAGTGCCGCACCGAGGTCAGGACGAAGCCGAGCCCGATGAAGCCGGCGGCGCCGCCGAGCAGAAGCAGCGCCCACATCCGTCGCAACTGGCTCAGCCGCGCGCGCGCGACGTCGGTGCGCGGCGTGTGATGACGGGCCACCCGCCGCACCAGCCGCACGGCAAGTGCGATCGACGAAAAGCCGATCAGCACGCTGACGCCGCCGAGCCACAGCCGCGCCGTCGGGTCGAGACCCGAGCCTCGTTGCAGCATCAGCAGCGGGTAGTCGAACGCGGCATGCAGCGCCACCGGCGCTGCCAGCACCAGGACCCAGCTCGACCACCGCGCCCAGTCGCGGTTGTGGCGATGGGCGCCCAGCGCCGTCCCGGTGCGGGCGATCGCCAGATACGCACCGGCGATAATGCCGAGTGCGCCATGGAACGGCACCGTGAGGATGCTGCGCAGCACGGCCAAGGACCGCCACATCTCGGCGTGCTGGACGAGATAAGCGAGGTTTTCGTAAGCGGCGAAGCCGAGGCCGACCGCCGCGCCATAGAACACCGTATCCATGGCATTGCCGAACTGCCGGCGCCGCGACGACATCGCCGCGATCACGGCGATCTTGGCAATCTCCTCGGGGATCGACACGCCGAAAATGGCCCGCACCAGCTGCGCCATCCACGGGTTGTCCAACTGCAGTCCAACGTCGCGAAACGGCGCCCTGACGATGCCGAGCAGCAGCACGCTGGCCGCGCCCAGCAGGAAAGCGGTCCAGATCTTGAGCGGCGGTCCAGCATTGTCGCCGGCGGCAACCACAAGCCACAGGATCAGGAGCGCCGGGGCAATGGCAGCCGTGCCAATGACGGTCGGAATGGCTTCAATCAGGTTCATCTGAAATGGCAAATAGGCCGTGTTGTCCGAACATCCAATGCCGCCTGGGGACCCAATCGCGGTTCCCATGCGCAGCTGGACGGTGATGTGAGCTGCGCGCGGCGGGCAACGGTCGGCGGCAGCGGGGCCGCCGGATCGAGATGGCCAGCTGTCAGGTCGTCGCCGGGCCCCGCGTCAGGCTGAGTTCGTGGTTTGACGCGGCCACGCGGCGAAGGGTTCAACAATTGCGGCAGATGCGCGTGGTGCGCGGGGCGGGACTGTCCSCCTCCCGCCGGGAAGGCGGCTCGCGCTGGCTGTCGCCTGCGGTCGCATCGGAACGGCTGCTCGGGGGGATTTCCGCCGTCGTCGGCTTCTCGACACAGCTCAGCCGCGGCACCGGATCGGCGACGCGCCTGCATTCGAGGCCTTCGGCAAAGGCAGACTGGCCGACCGCACATGCAATCATGACAATAGGAAGAAGTTTCATCGTGCCCCTCGCAGYTTACGCTTACGTCTAGCGGCTCCAGCGGAGCCCGTCATGCAGGCATCGCGCCGGTGGCGCGGATCGGCAATACCCGCCTTATTTCGCCCCGAAAACGTGCAATTTTTAGGCGCGCTTTTGCGCAAATTCAAATATCGCGCGTAATCCGGCGGTGCTGGATGCTGTCTCTTATACACATCTAGATGTGTATAAGAGACAGCCCCGAAAACGTGCAATTTTTAGGCGCGCTTTTGCGCAAATTCAAATATCGCGCGTAATCCGGCGGTGCTGTTCGCAGGCAGGCGGGCGGACTCGACGGTCTTGATGTGAGGCAGGGATCGTGGTCGGTTGCCGGGATGATCTCGCCTGCCTCCCGTGCTTCGCAAGTCTCGCTGCCTCGCTACCGCCGCGTCTGGGTCGACGATGCCGTGGCCGCGATCGAGGCTGATCAGTGCCGGACAGCTGATACGCATCTGATCCGCCTCATCGTGCCGGCGCTGGCGGGCATCGACATTTACCTGAAGGACGAATCGACGCATCCGACCGGCAGCCTGAAGCATCGGCTCGCCCGCTCGCTATTTCTCTATGCGCTCTGCAATGGTCAYATTCGCGAAGGCACGCCGGTGGTCGAGGCGTCCTCGGGGTCGACCGCGGTGTCGGAGGCCTATTTCGCGCAGATGATCGGCGTGCCGTTCTATGCGGTGATGCCGCGCACCACCTCGCCTGAGAAGATCGCGGCGATCACCCATTATGGCGGCAATTGCCACCTGATCGATGATGGCTGGGCGCTCTATGCCGAGGCGGCTGCGCTCGCGGCGCGGCTCGGTGGTCATTACATGGATCAGTTCACCTTCGCCGAGCGCGCCACCGATTGGCGCGGCAACAACAATATCGCCGAATCGATCTTCAACCAGCTGCAGGGCGAGCGCTGTCCACTGCCGGAATGGATCGTGATGGGCGCCGGCACCGGCGGCACGTCGGCGACCATGGGCCGTTATTTGCGCTATCGCCGTTATCCCACGCGGCTCTGCGTCGCCGACGTCGAGCATTCCGCCTTTTTCGATGCCTTCTGCTCGGGCGATGTCCGGCAGACCTGCGAGAGGCCGTCCCTGATCGAGGGCGTCGGCCGGCCGCGTTGCGAGCCGTCCTTCGTGCCGGGGGTAGTCGACCGCATGATCAAGGTGCCGGACGCGGCCTCGATCGGGGCGATGAGCGTGCTGACAAGGCGGCTGCGCCGGCCGGTCGGCGGCTCGACCGGGACCAACTTCCTGGCGCTATGCCGGCTTGCCTCCGAGATGCGCGAGGCCGGTGTGATCGGATCGGTCGTGACGTTGATCTGCGACTCTGGCGAGCGCTACCGCCAGACCTATTACGATCCGCAATGGCTGGCGGCGCGCGGCCTCGATCCGGCCCCCTATGACGCGGCGCTGTCCGCTTTTCTCGACACCGGCGCGCCGCTCCGCCTCGCCATTCCCGACGCCGTCAATCCGCGAAGTGACTGAAGGGCGGCGGGAGTCGCCGGGGGCGCCGAAGCGGCGCGACGGCGACCTTAGGGGACCGCCAATGCCCGGCCTTGTGCGAGATCCCTGATCTGGATCAACGAACGACCGGCCGAACTGGGCTTTGGTCCGCCCTCGCAACAGACCATTRAACGCTTGCGGAAACTCCGGTCTTTGCGCCGCGGGCAGGGGAAGGACGATCAGGTGATGAACTACGACAGCTATTTCGACCGCGCGCTCGACCAGTTGCACCAGGAGCGCCGCTATCGTGTGTTCGCCGATMTCGAGCGCCTCGCCGGCCGCTTTCCCCGCGCGATCTGGCACGCACCCGACGGCCCCAAGGACGTCGTGATCTGGTGCTCCAACGACTATCTCGGCATGGGCCAGCACCCGAAGGTGATCGGCGCCATGGTCGATGTGGCCGCGCGCATGGGCACCGGCGCCGGCGGCACCCGCAACATTGCCGGCACCAACCATCCGTTGATCGAACTGGAGCGCGAGCTCGCCGACCTCCACGGCAAGCAGGCGGCGCTGGTGTTCACGTCGGGCTATGTCTCCAACGAGACCGGCATCTCGACCATCGCCAAGCTGCTGCCGAACTGCCTGCTGCTCTCGGACGCGCTGAACCACAATTCGATGATCGAGGGCGTGCGCAAGGCCGGCACCGAGAAGCAGGTCTGGCGGCATAACGATATCGCGCATCTCGAAGAGCTGCTGCGGGCAGCCGATCCGGACCGTCCCAAGCTGATCGTGTGCGAAAGCCTGTATTCGATGGATGGCGATGTCGCGCCGCTGCATCGGATCTGCGATCTTGCCGAGCGTTACGGCGCCTTGACCTATGTCGACGAGGTCCATGCCGTCGGCATGTACGGCCCGCGCGGCGGCGGCATTGCCGAGCGCGATGGCGCGATGGCCCGGATCGACATTCTCGAGGGCACGCTGGCCAAGGCGTTCGGCTGCCTCGGCGGCTACATCGCCGCCAACGCCAATCTGATCGACGCTGTCCGGTCCTATGCACCCGGCTTCATCTTCACCACGGCGCTGCCGCCGCCGGTCTGCGCCGCCGCGRCCGCGGCGATCCGCCACCTCAAGACGTCGCAATGGGAGCGCGACCGGCACCAGGATCGGGCTGCCCGGCTCAAGGCCGTGCTGAATGCCGCGGGCCTGCCGGTGATGCCGTCCGACACCCATATCGTGCCGGTGCATGTCGGCGATCCCGAGAAGTGCAAGACGGCGTCCGACCTGCTGCTCTCCGAGCACGGCATCTACATTCAGCCGATCAACTATCCCACGGTGCCACGGGGGCTGGAGCGGCTGCGGATCACCCCGTCGCCCTACCATGATGACGGCCTGATCGACGCGCTCGCCGAGGCGCTGGTCGACGTCTGGGACCGCCTCGGTCTCGCCCGCGCGCCGCAGGCGCTGGCCGCCGAATAGGCCTGTCCCAGCTGACTGTCACGCAGCCCTGTCAGTTTGATCTGCCGCAATGCCGCCCGCGCTCGCGCGGGCGTAGTCTTTTGTGATCGGGGAACAAGCCGGCTCGGCCGGGCCCGGCCGGCAAACAGGCGAGGCAGCCCATGGCCAAGATCATTGAAGCGCTGCTGGAAGAGCACGGCAATATCGAGAAGCTGCTCGCGGTGCTCGAGCACGAGCTCGATCTGTTCGACCACAACCGGCGGCCGGATTACGACATATTGCAGAGCATCATCGCCTATTTCGAGGACTATCCGCAGCGCTGTCACCATCCCAAGGAAGAGATGATCTTCAGCAGGCTGCGCGAGCGCGATCCGGCGGCGGCCGCGACCTATGGCGACGTCGACGACGAGCATGAGAGCGAGGCGCAGCGGTTGCGCGGCTTTGCCGATGCGGTGAACGCGGTGCTGGCGGACCAGGAGATCCTGCGCGAGAGTTTCCACGCCGCGGTCCACCAGTTCATCGACAGCCAGCGCGAGCACCTGCGCAAGGAGGAGACGCTGCTGTTTCCGGCGGCCCTGCATGCGCTGCGGGCCGAGGACTGGGCCGACATCGACGCCCGCATGTCCGACGAGAAGGATCCGCTGTTCGACGGCGACGTGGCGGAGAAATTCCACAACCTCGAACGGACCATATTGCGCTGGGAGCAGGAGGCCGAGCAGGCCCGCCTCGCGGYCGCCAAGTGACATCCTGAAGTGACATCCTGTCTCACCGGCGCTTTGTCTCAATTGCGCCGGGCAGGCAGACCATTATAGTTGCCCATGGGGCAAGGCACTCTTTCTCGGAGTTGGCTATGACCGCTTTGAATACTGGGCTCGAGCCGGTCCGGAGCTCGATGGCCAGAGGCGCCGCGGATGCGGCCGCCAAACCGGCGCAGATGCCGATGTCGCGGCAGAACGCGTTCGGCARCCACGGCTATGACATGTATCCGCAGGAGCTTGTCCGGCTGTCCGGCTGCCAGGAGCTCAAGCTTCGGCGCGAGAAGAAGCGCGCCTTGGTGCTGAGCTGACTTGGTGCTGAGCTGAGGCCAAGCCGCTCCGCCACCACGTGACGGTGTGCCGGCGGCATCTCGGTTGCGGTGCTCGGCGCGTGAGATCGTTTTCATTCACGCCRTCAGCGTTAACGCATCATTAACCRGGTCGCGCGACCCTGTTCGCATGCTCCCCCAGGAGTGCGACGGAATCGGACGGCCGGAGCCGACAGTCGCGACAAGAGGCCGGCGGCGTAACGCCCGCCGGCCTTTTTGCTGATCGATCGGCAAACTCAACGCAACGGCCATGGCCATCGCCAAAGCGCTCAGTTGCGCCGTGCCAGCGAACGTAGAAAACCCTGGTATTCCTCGTTSAGCTCCATGTCGACGGCGGGCGCCAGTCTCAGCAGCGCATTCGCGATGAAGGCCTGGTCGTTGCGCGGCTCCTCCAGCACCTCGCGSAGGACCGGGACGTTGTCCTCGATGTGATGCAGGAAGGCGACGCCTTTTTCTGCGGTCTCGGTCCAGCGCGCCCGCGTCCATTTCGCCAGCGGGTACATGACCTCATGGATGAAGTTGGATTTGCGCGCCTTCTCGAAGAAGCGCAGGCCAGCGCTCCAATACTCCTTGGCGCGGAGCGGGGGCGGCGGCAGGTCGCCGGCCAGCATCTTCTTGCCGGCCTGTCCGACGAAGTCATCCAAGGTGGTCGGTGCATCGATCGTGGCGCGGAAGTGCCACAGCGCGAACGAGCCCGGGAAGTCGGTGCCCATCTGAGCGAGCAGCGCGGTCTCGACCTGGTCGAGCGCRGCCTTGTCGCCCTTCAATGMCGCCGTCATGGCGAAGGCGAACAGCGCGTCATTGCCGACCTCGTGCACGCCGCCGGTCTTCAGCTGTGCGGCGGACAAAGCRGGCGTGCTGCCATCTGCGGGCACCGTGGCCTCGCCGGCGCGCTGCGCCTTGATGAAGGCGGTGATCTCGAGCCAACCCATCAGGTKGGCAATGAAGGCCTCGGGATCGACATGCACGATCGCGAGATTGAGCGGCTCCTTGCGCGTTCGCAGCTCCGACATGTCGGTCATCTCGCACTCCGTGGCTGTCGCTCGCCGGCCTGTCCGCTGCGATGTCAGCTTTCTGACATCGCTGGGGCGCCGGCGAGACGTGCAGAGGAGGGCAGCAAGAAGGGTGCCATGACATCAGCGTCTTGCGGGCTTCCGACCGCGCCGGAACGAGTCTTGCTGGGGCTGCTTGCGATTCGACAATTGGCAACGGAGCTTCGCCCCGCATGTTCACCCGGGTCTGCAAGGCCGACACGATCGATGAAGGCGGGATGCGTCTCGTCATCGCCGATGCCCACCTCATCATCCTCGCCTGGCCCGACGATGGTGAGCTCAAAGCGTTCCAGGGCGTGTGCCCCCATACGGCGGCGCCGATGGCCGAGGCCGGCTTTGACGGCCGTGTGCTCAGCTGCCCTGTGCATCACTGGACCTGGGATGCGCAGACCGGTCTGCCGCTGCACCCGCAGGAAAGCGCGCTGGCTGCCTATCCGGTCAAGGTCGAGGACGGGGTGGTCTATATCGACACCGATGGCATCTCTCCGTCGTTCGCCGCACGCTGAGCCGCGCCGTTCAGGTCGGGGACGACGCGCACGGGCCGCTTGCCCGGCCGACCAAACGCCTCTATACGTTCGGCGCGCGCGGCGCGGAATCATCCTCGATGGTTCAGCCGGCCTCGCAGATCTCAGCCTTAACCCGCTGATTTGCTGAAGGTTTTGCCAAGAACGTGCAAACGGCGATGACGCCGGGGCCGATGGTCTCGCTGCATCGTGCGTCTTGCTCCCTTCGTCTATCGGTTAGGACGCCACCCTTTCACGGTGGAGAGAGCGGTTCGATTCCGCTAGGGAGCGCCAGCAAAATCAATCGCTTAGCTCAGTTGCGCAAGATCGTGTCCAACAACCGTCCAATATACGGCCTTGGACAGATGCGGACGATGAAGGCCTGCAGCTCCAGTTAGACGAGATTTCCCAGCTTCAGCGGACATGGGATGAGACAGCCTAATTTGCGTCAGCCGATCGCATTGCGCGGCTGATCTGCCGCCGATTCGGCTCGAAGCCCGTGGTCAAGACCGGCATGTTCGTGCCGCCGCAAATGCGCAAGCGCGGCGCCAACGGCCGGTGGATCTATCGCCCGCCGACAGAGGCGGAGATTAGGGATTACATCCATGGAGAGGCTTGGTGATGCCGCCTCGACACGCGGCGCAGGAATGTCGTAGGCCGCCTGGTCGCCCTGAAGCTCCGCGGAAGTTACAAGAGAGCGCAAAGCCCACTTTCGGTAGAAGCAGCGTCCAGATATGTTTTCGGTTCGAAACTAGGCCGGCAAACTCTATGGCAGACGAAAATATAGAAGCTTCCTCGGCGGATCTGTTGATCGCCAGCATGTTGATCGACGTCGCGTCGATGGCAAGACATCTCCGCGGCGCGTTGAAGGTGCTCTTGGCGTCGCCACAGGTGGATCAAGCAACCCGTGCAATATGCCAGGAATGGCTTACATCGTTTGATGATGCGCACGCTTCTTATGAGAAGGAAATTCGCAAATTTATCGCCTCGGTAAAACGTCCGGAGTCGGCGAATGGTTGATCCGAATTCGGGCGACGACGCGTTTCTGAAGGCGCGGCTTAACCAGCTCGTGAGCGAGGCATTGAAAACCGGTGGTTCCGATGGCACATCAGGCGGCATGGAACCTCGCGTCGCAAAGTTGGAAGCCGCAGTCGAGCACATCCAGAAGGATGCGAGCGACATAAAGGTTGACCTTCGCACGCTCCGAGATAACGCTAGAACTGACTTTCGCATCCTATTTGGCGCGATCATCGCCGTCGCTCTGGGGCTAGCGGGCCTGATGGCGCGCGGCTTCCATTGGCTCTGACTCCAAGATTGCGCTTAAGCCTCATGCGTTATGCTGTGGCAGCACCCGTGTCACCGGCGCCTGATTGCCCGGCTCAAGGATGCCGCTCCGGGAACGCGGCCGGGACGAAGTGCGCGTTCGTCGGCACGGAGATGATGGCCGTCATTGTGCAATCGTAGCCAATGCGCACGGCTGGGCAACCGCATGACCGACGAAGCACGAATCGAAGACCTTGAGCGGTATCTGATCGAGATGGTGAGGCCAACGCTGATCGAGTTTGAGGCCAATCCATCATCTCGGCGCCACGCCGACGTCAAATGCGTGGTGATAGCGCACGCATTTGACTATCTAGAAAATCCCCGAGCTCCTCAAGTGCGCCGGAATGCTTTTAAGCATCAGCCAGCCGATTTCCAGATAGTAAATTAGGTTGCGCACGCATCTAAGCACGTGGAGACGGACGGCTTGAGGAAATTGAAACAAAGCCAAGTCATTGCGAAGCCGCCTGCCGCGTGGAATGATGCTGCGTCGGACAACTCAAAATGGGATGATCCGCTGGGCGCAGTGACCGTTTTCGAGGGCTAATGCATCGACCTGCTAGACGCAGCCAGAGGTGCGGTCCTGCCTTGATGGCATTGTCGAGCAAGGTCGTCGCCTTTGAGGAGGGCAAGCGCGTTGGGCCGCTCGGCGCCAGCCCACCAGACGGTGGCCCTGACCGAGCGTGGGCCGACGCAGGCAGAGGTCCATGAATATTTGGACCAGGCGTGGTCAGGAGGAGAGCGGTGTGGTAACTAGGAGCCTGTCCGAATAGTCGCTGTTCAATTCTCAGCGAGTCTGATTCAACCTCGGGCTATGAGCAAGTATTTTCGCCCCTGGAATATCGATCAGACACTGCTTCTGCCGCCGAGTGTGCAGGACTTCGTGCCGAAAGGCCATGTCTCGCGGTTTATCGTTGAACTGGTGCGGGAGAGCCTCGATCTCAAGGAGATCACTGGCAGCTATGTGAGCGGGCTTGGGCAGCCGCCGTTTGACCCGCGGATGATGGTGGCGCTTCTGCTGCACGGCTATGCGAGCGGGCTGTATTCGTCGCGGCGGATCGCGAAGGCCTGCCGGGAGCGGAACGATTTTGTGATGATCGTGGCGCTCGATCCGCCGGACTTCCGGACGATCAGCGACTTCCGCAAACGGCATTCGAAGGCGCTCGGCGCGTTGTTCCTGCAGGTTCTGAAGCTGTGCGAGACGGCAGGATTGGTCAAACTCGGCCACGTCGCGCTGGATGGCACGAAGATCAAGGCGAACGCGTCGAAACACAAGGCGATGAGTTATGAGCGCATGAAGAAACGCGAGGCGGAATTGAAGGCCGAGGTCGCTCGCATGCTGGCGGCGGCGGAGGCTGCGGATTGCGAAGAGGACGAGACCTTCGGCAAGGACAAGCGCGGCGACGAGATGCCGGATTGGGCCGGCGACAAGCAGAAACGGTTGGCGAAGATCCAGCAGGCGATGGCAGCACTGGAGGCCGAGGCCAGGCAGGCGGCGGAGGAAGAGCGACGGATCGAGGCCGAAAAGGAACGGCAGCGCCAGGCCGAAGGCCGCAAGAAGCCGGGCAAACCGGCGGCGCCGCCATCGGAGGAGCCCAATCCCAAGGCGCAACGCAACTTCACCGATCCGGAAAGCCGCATCATGAAGTCGAAGGATGGCTTCGTTCAGGCCTATAATGCCCAGGCCGCCGTCGACGCAGGCGCCCAGATCATTGTTGCGCACGAACTGACGCAGTGCGGCAGCGATCAGGGCCAACTGGTGCCCCTGGTCGAGGCCATCGAGAACAATCTCGGCCGCAAGCCGGCGCAGGCCTCAGCGGACTCCGGCTACTGCAGCGAAGCCAATCTCGAAGCGCTGGACGCACACGGTATCGACGGCTACGTCGCGCCCGGTCGCGCCAAGCACCCGACCGCCGCGAACGGAAAAGTCGGCGGACCGTTGACCCAAGGGATGCGAAAGAAGATCGACGATGGCAGCTTCGAAACGCCCTACCGATTGCGAAAGCAAGTGGTGGAACCGGTGTTCGGACAGATCAAACAGGCACGCGGCTTCCGCCAGTTCCTGTTGCGGGGCGTCGAGAAAGTGCGTGCCGAATGGGCAATGATCTGCACCGCCCACAACCTGCTGAAGCTGTTCACCCTCGCAAAGGCCGCCTAAGACGGATACCCTGCAATAAACACCCGTCACAACACCCTATCTGGACGGGCTCCTAGCCAATCCGAATGACAAAATTTGACAAGCCACAAAAGGGAAACCCTCATCAGCTTGCGATCAACCAGCACACGTTCCCTGCCAGGAGCATAGCGAGGTTTGCTGATGCTTCTGGAAGGATCCAGCTGCAAATGAAGGCTGATGGATCGGTCCGGTTGGCCAAGCCGACTGACAGTATCTTTTGCGCACGGCGGCTGTGGGATCATGCCGCAGAGACTCTGTTTTGCAAGCGGATCGAAGATGATTTCCAACGGCTGGCTGGATTGGTCGTCGGCGGCTTGGTCACGCGCTTTAGCCAACAGATGACGCACGTCATCAGCTCCTTCTATGCGCTCTGGTTGGCCCGGGCTCAAATTCGTGAGCAACCCGAGCAAGATCAGGTCATGCCGGGCATTTGGCCCGATGAAGCTCGGACAAAGGACCAAGAGGAGAGACTGGAAAAAAACGGCTATGCCTTTTCACGAGGCAATGTTTTCCCGGCTCGGATGATAAACGGCGCGGCCATTCGAACCCTCGTGGGTCGACACCTCCGCCAGATCAATCCAACGGCTGATTGGGGGATGATTCATGCGTCAGGTGGCGAATTCGTCGTTCCCGATTGGCCGTTTGATCACGCGTTCGTTCCTGTTAGCCCGACGCTTGCGCTGGTAAATAATAGCGCCCATCAACGACTAGATCGCGCCGCCATGGGACTCCTCAACGAACAGCTCCGAAGAGCCAGCCGACGGTACTTTTTCGCAAGAAATTTTGCTTCGTGTCCCTGAGTGGCAGCATGACAGAAGCGCGGGGGCCGAAGCCCTGCCCATGTTAGTCAACCAATGCAGTTGTGTAAAAGTCTGGTTGGCGGCGGGGCAATGGCGAAGCTAGGGCTCTCCTGATGCCAGGAATTCGGCAGCCCTCTCCGCTGCAACGGCCAGAGCACGGGACAGCTTGATTGCCTGTTCGGGCGTGAGCTGAAGATAAACAGAAACAACGCTCGCGATCGAGACGGTGATCTCGTCCTCGATCTGCTCGACGATAACCGCAGCTGTTTCGTCTATCTCGATCTCGTCTACGCGCCCGAGCGCGTTGAGTTCGTCTTCTATCATCCTCTCTCGCAAAAGGACGAAGCTTGGTCGCGCTTGGAGTGATCGCTGACCGCATTCATGGATTAGGCCCCAGGGTACGCTTCCGGTGAAGACCACAGGCGGAGCGGCCCGCGCGGATGCACGCTTGATCGGAGCGATCAGGCAGCGGCAGGGATGGCGGTGTGCTTCCAGCTCCAGGGCAGCAGGTCTGCGATCCTGCTGGCCGGATGATCGGGCAGCCTGGCGAGGACTTCGGCGAGCCATGCTTGCGGGTCGACGTCGTTGAGCTTGGCGGTCTGGATCAGTGTGTAGATGGCGGCGGCACGGCGGCCGCCCTCGTCGGAGCCGGCGAAGGTCCAGTTCTTGCGGCCGACGGCCACGGCGCGCAGCTCGCGTTCGGCGGCGTTGTTGGTCATGCACAGCCGGCCATCGTCGATGAAGCGCGTGAACACCTGCCAGCGCTTGAGGCTGTAGTCGATCGCCTTGGCGGTCTCGCTCTTGCCGGAGAGCTTGGCGCGGCGCTCGTGCAGGAAGGCATGAAGCTCATCGACCAGCGGGCGGCTGCGCGCATGGCGCGCGGCTTTGCGCTCGTGGGCCGGCAGACCGTTGATCTCGCGCTCGATCGCAAACAGGGCGTCGATCTTCGCGATCGCCTCGATCGCGATCGGTGCCTTCTTCAGCCGTGCAATCTCGAAGAACTTGCGCCGTGCATGCGCCCAGCAGCCGACCTCGATGATCGGGCCCGGCTTGCGCGCGGCCTCGTAGAGGCGGTTGAAGCCGGCATAGGCGTCCGCCTGCATCGGTCCGGCATAGCCGGCAAGATGCGTCTCGAGATGCGCACCGGTGCGGTCGGGCGAGTAGAAGAACAAGGCGTCCGGCGGCGCGTGCCCGGCGAAAGGACGATCGTCGCGGACATAGGTCCAGACGCACCCCGTGCGCGTTTTGCCCTTGGCCAGAACCGGCACGGTGGTGTCGTCGGCGTGGATGCGCTCGGCAGCGAGGACATGCGCCTTGATCGCCTCGACCAGCGGCATCAACGTCGCAGCCGCCGCGCCAACCCAGTCGGCCAGCGTCGAGACGTCGAGCGCCACGCCATCATGCGCATACGTCGTGCTCTGTCGGTTGAGCGGCAGATGCAGCCCGTATTTGGCGAACAGAATATGCGCCAGCAAACGCGGTCCGGCACGTCCGCGTGAGGTCGGATGGAACGGTGCCGGCGGCTGCGTGATCGCCTCGCAGGCGCGGCAGGAGAACTTCTCACGGACATGCTGGATCACCTTCCACTGCCGCGGCACAAGCTCCAGCGTCTCGGTCACGTCCTCGCCGATCTTGCGCAGCCTGTCGCCGCCGCAACATGAGCAATTGGTCGGCGCCGGATGCACGACGCGCTCTCGCAGCAGGTCTTCGGGCAGCGGCCGCCGCGCCGGACGCCGCCGCTCGAATGGCTGCACGTCCATCTTCGCGGCCTTGGCGCGTTCGGCGGACAGCTGCGCATCGGCTTCGGCCTCTGATGCATCCTCCTCGAGATCGGCGAGTTCGAGCTCGAGCTGTTCAAGCACCGAGGCGCGCTCCGACGACGGCCCATATTGCTCGTGCTTGAGCTTGGCGATCGTGAACTTCATCTGCTCGATCAGCAGCGTGCGGGCGCGGACCTCGGCTTCGAGATTGCGCGCCTTGGCTTCCGCCGCGAGCTGCGCCGCCTGGCCGGCGAGCACCAGCGCCTTCAGCGTTGCGACATCATCGGGGAGCGAATCGGCTGTGATCATCGACAGGGATGGAATCACAGCTCCGCCCGGCACGCATCAGTGCCGTTACGTTCGAGCGCTCAACCAACAGCTTCCGGGCGCCACGTCCGCTGCGGATGCCGCCAGTCGATGCCTTCACGCAGATAGCCGAGTTGGGCCGGCGTTATCGTCACCGCTCCGTCCACAGCCTGTGGCCAGATGAAGCGGCCGCGCTCCAGCCGCTTCGCGAACAGGCACATGCCCTGGCCGTCGTGCCACAGCACCTTGATCAGGCCGCCGCTGCGGCCGCGGAACACAAACAGATGGCCGCCATGCGGATCGCGCTTCAAGGTCTCCTGGACCAGCAGCGCCAGACCGTCGAAGCCCTTGCGCATGTCGGTATGGCCGGTCGCCAGCCAAACCTGGGTGCCGGAGGGGATCGGGATGGTCATCGCGAGCCCGCCCGCAGCGCCGCGATCATCGCCGTCACCGTCGCGGCATCCGCCGCGCCGCTGATCCGGATCTTGGTCTCAGTTCCGATCTCGACCTCGATTAACCCCTGAGGCGGAGCTGCCGCTGCATGAAGATCGGGATCGGCTGCAATCGTCACAGCGGCGAAGCCGGGCACGGCAGCCTCCTTGCCGCACAGCCTGGCGCCAGCGGAATACCTGGCTGGAATGCACCCCGAAGGTGCGCGCCACGCCCAGGATCGTCGCACCCGGCTGCAACGCTGCAGCGACGATGCGCTCCTTGTCAGCCCGCGACCAATGCCGCCGTCGCCGCTCCGACGTGATCACTTCCACTTCCGTTCTGGCCATAGGACTAGCTCCAGGACTAGTCCTATGGCTTCGCGAAGCCTCACTGCCGACGCAAGGCGGCCGTCACCAAGGGCTTACGCCCCAGGCGCAAGGTCACCAGAACAAGAGTTCGGTCAGCGGTACGAGACCGGTTAGAGCCAACTCCTTCCGGTCAAAGGTGGGCGTCTTGAATGTCGCCTCGCGGCGCTCCTGATCGGCTACGTCGGCTATTCAGCCAGTTGAGCCCGTTTGCTCCGAAATGCGGCGATCCGCCAAAAAAAGCCCACATAGCCGGCTCGCATAATTTGGGCCGGCAGCGGGATGCTCACTGCTCCTCGGCATCATGCAAACTCATATGGGCCGAGCGTTGGAGCAGTACTGGTCTACGAATTGATCGACGGTGCTTGGATCGCCAAAGATCCGGTGGTAGTCTTCAGGGCCCAGCAGCTTTTCGCCCTCCTGGTCGGCGCGCCTTATCGCCATTTTCATGCCGCGGAGGTAATCTTCTCGCTCGATTTTTCCGATGCGATACTGAAGCGCTAAAGTCTGCTGATCGTTCCGTAGCGACTGCTGGATCGCTGCAAGTTGTAGGACGGTTCGTTCGTCCAGCTGTTTCCCCTCAAGGCCTTGATCAATCAGGAAATGAAGATCTTCGATTAGCTGAGGTGTTGGGTCAAAGTTAGACTTGGGCATTTGGCTCATCCAGGCGCTAGAGCGGTACGTTCCACCGCTTAGGTTCAGCGACGCCACATTAGACGGCGCGCGCTGAAGCGGGGCTGAACAGGTGGCTTGACGAAACTGCCAACTTGCTTCGATTGGCAGCCAATCAATCTCCAGGCCATATACGCCGTAGCTTTGTACGCTCCTCTTGATCAGCGGGTATGCTTGCGATGGCAAGAGAACGCCTGCGCCAGCGGCACTCAAGATCCTGTTTGCCGCTTGGTGGCAGACGCCACTCATCAGATATACAATTCCTGACATTCCGATTGTTCCAATCACAATGCCTTGCCATTTAACTGATCCCCCGATCTTGTGATTAGCGATACAGTCCGCTTGATCAGCGCTTCCACTGCCTCCGACGACAAAAGAGCCGCCTTGGTGCCTCCCAAAGCAGGCGAATGAGCGACCGTCTGAGGTCTGCACGTACGTGTGTTGCGCAAGTCCAATGACATACGCCTCAATTGAAGCCGACGTGGACAAAATCGTCCCCCACGATGGTTAAGCAAACGTTATACCAGTATTACTACTGCCTATTTCTGGGGCATTCATAACTGGATGCTTAAGGTGAAGGCAGTTGAGTCTCAAGACTTTTGCGCAACCCCGGAGAGTATGCAAGGCTTGAAGCCCATCCGAAGCAGAAAATGCCTCTCCGTCTCAATGCTCTTGGCCAGAGCGAGTTCAAGCCTTTATTGTCGGTGACTCGCCAAGAACGCTGCCCGACGTTCATATCGCGGCCCTTCTCGCGGCCAGAACCGCGGGCCGAGCCAGCAATTCACGACGGCTGTCTCCACGCAAACGAGTTCGAGCCAGTTTGGGGAAGGCGATGGAAAAACATTTGGAGACAACGCTCCGTCTCGAACCCAAAGTTGGATTTAAGTCACTGATTTAAAGAGATTCTGCTCCTTCGCTAGGGAGCGCCACCCCGCATCTGTCCTCCGATCGTTTCGTGCCTCCCCGCAGTGGGCCTTGAGGCTCCCGCAGCCCTGTCAGGCCATCGGCGCATTGGCTGTGTTCGATCCGGTCAACCCTCCATTAGGGTCCTTGCCGTACTGCAGCGGGCAAGCAGGAGCAGGATGATGGCCGCGCCCAAGAAGCGGGAAGCCCGAAAGTCGATGAAGCAGCCAGCGTGGATCACGCTGGATGGTGGCTTCGCTGTGCGTCATTGCCTGGTTCAAGACATCTCCAGCGCCGGCGCCAAGCTGACCCTTGAGGATGCGGCGGCCCTGCCGGGAACGATCCGGCTCGCCTTTGCCCGCGATGCGCGCACGGGCCGGCTCTGCCAGGTGGTGTGGCGCCGCGGCGCCTCGGTCGGCGTCAAGTTCATCGGCAAGTAGCCAGCGYATTGCGGCTGCGCGKGGGCGGTGATTTCGCGCAGCGCAATCGGCGRRGATGCGYTAACAAGCTGCCATGTTCAGATCCATCCTTTGCGGAACGATCACCTCCATGCTGGTGGTGACCGTCGCCTGCGCCGGCAGCGTCGGCCCGTCCCTGTTGTCTCCGAGCGTTCCCAACGCGGAGCGGCCGGCAGCACGGCCGAGCAAAGCCAGCCGCAATCCCTGTGCGTCCTACGGCGCCAATTTCGTGCGGATCGAGGGAACCGACACGTGCATGAAGGTCGGCGGCGCCGTGCGCGTCGAGACAGGCACGGGACTCGGCCGTTGAATCTGGCGGCTGCCTTACGAGAGCGGCGGCGCGACGTGGCKGATGAAGGCSGGACGCTGTGATAGCCGCTGATACCAGCTGTCGAGATGGGGCAGYTCCGGCTTGACCACGCCTTCGACGCCGAACCACCGCCGCGCATAGGCACCGAGCGCGATGTCTGCGAGGGTGAACGTCTCCGCCTCGACATAGCTCCGCGTGCCGAGATGGGCGTCCAGGATGCGCCACATCGCCGCGGCGTCGTCGGCGGCTTTCTGCAACGCGATCATATCGCGCTGCGCCGGCGGGGTGCGCACGAGACCCCAGAACAGCGGACGCTCGATCGGCTGCACCGTGGACAGCGTCCAATCCAGCCAGCGCTCGACCGCCGCACGTTGGCGCGGCAGCGACGGGTACAGCGGCGTCGTCCCGCCATAGGCCAGGCAGAGATAACGCATGATCGCGTTGCTCTCCCMGAGCACGAGRTCACCATCGASCAGGGTGGGAATTCGGCCGTTGGGATTCATGGCGAGATAGTCCGCCTCGGTGTTGCGGCCGAACTGCATGCCGGCATCRATCCGCTCGAAGGCGAGATCGAGCTCGGCCATGCACCACAGCACCTTCTGGACGTTCACCGAGTTGGCGCGGCCCCAGAGGGTGAGCTTGCTGTCGGCGGGCATCATCGGCTCCTGTCTCGCATGACACTGTCGGCGAGCTTGATAGCGCATCTCAAGCAAAAAGCCCCGCTGCGGGCGGGGCTTTTCGGTTGAGCGCGTCGCGCGCGGTGATCAGCGGCCGAAGAACAGCCACAGCAGAATGATCACGGGGATCGGCACGCCCAACARCCACAGCAGAATTCCTCGACCCATCTCGGCCTCCTCATGTCCTCTTCGTCAATCGAAGCGACAACGCGAGGGGSTCGGCGATGTTCCGCGCGTGGCGCGGCTGCCGCAGAGCGGGGCCTCAGCGAGTGGGGGCGTCACCAATGCCCGGTGTTCGGCATCGACAGCCAGGGCTCGGCAGGRGCCTTCGGCTCGCCCTTCTGCAACAACTCGATCGAGTGCAGATCGGGCGAACGGACGAATGCCATGTTGCCGTCGCGCGGCGGACGGTTGATGGTGATGCCGAGCTTCATCAGCCGATCGCAGGTGGCATAGATGTCGTCGACCTCATAAGCGAGATGGCCGAAGAAGCGATCCTCGCCATAGCTCTCYTCGTCCCAATTATAGGTGAGCTCGACCAGCGGCGCGCCGCGTGTCGGCGGCAGGCTCTTMRGCAGGTGTTCATCCTCGGGCGCGCAGAGAAACACCAGGGTGAATCGTCCCTTGTCGTTGTCGATCCGGCGCACCTCCTTCAGGCCGAGCGCATCGGAATAGAATTTGAGCGCCGCGTCGAGATTGCGCACGCGCAGCATGGTGTGGAGATAACGCATCGTTCTGGTCTCCTTCGAGCTTGAAGCGGATGTTCAACGAACGCCCATGGACGTCGATCCATAGCAGCAAATCGTTGTCTGGCGCAGCAGGGCAAGGGCGTGTGGGTGCTGCGAYTGCGCACGGATCTTCCGCGCGACCACCGCGCATCGCGCTCGTTGCAGGATGTTTCGCGCCGCCGGCAGGCACGCCGCGAATCCCTATTTTGGCAGTGATTCGCGACCGCGATGCACGGGCGGGATGCGCCCATATCCAGGAATTTCAGGGCATTTTGGCTGTGATGTGCGGCCAAAATCACGCATGACGGTCGAAAATGCCTGGAAATATAGGGGAAAATGAATCGACCGCTCGCTTCGATCGTCATCGCAGCTTGACTTCTCGGCGCTCCGTTGGAATTTTGGCGCCGCTGTGGGTGCTTCGGGGCCCCTTGAAATGCAGGAGAATCCCGAAAAAACGCGGGGTAATACGCCACCAGACGACTCAAGTCACGGCTGTGCAATGCAGCCAGAAAGCCCCGACCAGTCTGCGCAGCAATGCGCTGATAGCCGCGCAGTCGTCTCGTCATTCACCGGTACCAATCCTAAGGAGATACGATGGCTACCCAACTTTCGAAGTCGCAGCTGATCGAGAAGATTGCGACCACCACCGAGCTGTCCAAGCGTGACGTCAAGAACGTCATGGAGACTCTCACGGATGTCGGCCACAAGGAGCTGAAGAAGAACGGCGTGTTCCTGGTGCCGGGCTTCGCGAAGTTCGTCGTCGTCAAGAAGCCTGCCGTGAAGGCGCGCAAGGGCACCAACCCCTTCACCGGCGAAGAGATGATGTTCAAGGCCAAGCCGGCCCGCAAGATCGTGCGCGCGCGCCCGGTCAAGGCCGCCAAGGATGCGGTCGCCTGATCCGACCCGCCACGTTCTGAGCGACATCAAAGGCCCCCTGAGAAGGGGGCCTTTTTGTTGCGCGATGGTTTCTCGCGCGATGGCCGGTGCTGCCGGAACGACAGCAGCGCCAGCGCGACGGAATATCTTCGTCGCCTGGCGCCACCTCGAAGACTGGGCCCTGAAATCCCCAGTGCTGATGTGTATCGGCGGCCCGCCAAAAGGTTCAACGCGCTGACGGCTCATCGTGAGGCAGTCCGTCGCCGCAGCTCAGCGGGGTCGCAGGCCGGTGGGGACAAATCGTGGCATGCTGCGCAGCAAGCCGTTCCAGCGGAGCGCCAATGCGGGCAAGCCGGGCTTGTGGATAGGCTGCGGACAAGCCTTGTGGATAGGCTGCGGACAAGCGGTGGATGGCTTGGGGCGGTCGGCTCAGCGATTGATCGGGCGCGTGATGTCGTCGATGGCGTTCTCTGTGCCGGCCGGCTCGCCACCTGGGTGGCAGGAGGCGATCACGACGAAGCCGCCATAGCCGATGATGTTGAACAGAAGTTCCAGCCAACTTGCCATTTCAGATTCCTTGGCCGCGTTCGCGTGGCCGGCCATACCCGGGAGTGAACCTGCCACCGGCCTCGTGGGTTCCGGTCCTCACGACAGTGTGCGGAGTGCAACCAATGTCCCGGCGTCCGCGTTGCTTGGTCGCATATGATTTGGAGGACACGATGAGAAACGCATTAGCCGCTCTGGCGACTGCAGGCGCCGTCGCCGCCACCGCCCTCGCTGCGCCGGCCCCGGCGCAGGCGCGTGGACTCGGGCCTGGTCTGGCATTCGGTCTGGCCGCAGGCGCGCTGACCGCAGGCGCGCTCGCAGCCTCCGGCGCTTATGATTACGGTCCAGGCTATGGCTACTATGGTCCGGGCTATGGCTATTACGGCCCGCGCTACGTCTACGGGCCCGGTCCCTACGCCTATTATGGTGGACCGTACTACCATCGGTACCACCACTGGCGGCACCATTGGTAAAACTATGAATGCGAGAGAGCCCGGAGGCCTGGCCCCCGGGCTCTCTTCGATTTGCGCGCGATGTGGGCGCGGGCCTTGGCCCGGCGCGGGATAGCGGCGCCCGTGCAGCAGCGCGCTACTCGGCGGCTTCGCCGCGATCGGCTCGCTTCCAGGCAAGGCTCGCATATTCCTCGCGTTCGCGCGCGAACCTCTCCTGGGTTGATCTGAACCGCGCAATGCGGGCGGTGATTTCGGCGCGCTCCTGCGCACGCCGATCGTCTTGCGTCTCTTTGTGTCCCACGGATGTTCTCTGCTCTGGTCAAATCCGACGAGGCTCGCCCTGAGACGCATGACAAACTTCCTGGCGAATCGCTGTCGTGATGTGGGTGCCCGATTGGGGCGTGATTGCGGACGCCGGTCGCCATCACATGCCCGCTCACCATTTGGCTGGGGACAGCAGCGCCGCCATGCCTGGCTCCAGTAGAACACGCAGCCACGGACTCGTATCGCTTGCATCGCGGCGACCCAGCCTCGGTTCGGGCGCATGAGACTTGGTCGCCGGCCGTGCTAAACTCGCAGCAATGAATGACTGGTTCGGGTGAGCCGCGATGATCCGATCTGATCTGCAGGATGGCGTGAACCGCTTGGGCGATATGATCGCGGCCGCCAAGGTGATCGTGCCGTTCACGGGGGCCGGCATTTCGACGGAGGCCGGCATCCCCGACTTCCGTTCGCCCGGAGGGCTATGGACCCGCAACCGGCCAATCGACTTCCAGGAGTTCGTCGCCAGCCAGGATGCCCGCGATGAGGCTTGGCGCCGGCGCTTTGCGATGCAGGAAACGTTTGCGGCGGCGCGACCAAGCCGGGGCCACCGCGCACTCGCCGCGCTCTACCGTGCCGGCAAGATCCCCGCGGTGATCACGCAGAACATCGACAATCTGCACCAGGACTCCGGCTTCGCCCCCGATCACGTCGTCGAGTTGCACGGCAACACCACTTACGCGCGCTGTATCGGATGCGGGCAACGCTATGAGATCGGCTGGGTGCAACAGCGCTATGCCGCCGACAACGCTGCGCCCGACTGCCCGGCCTGTGCCGCGCCGGTGAAGACAGCGACGGTGTCGTTCGGTCAGGCGATGCCGGAAGCGGAGATGCAGCGCGCGACCGAGCTGGCGCAGCATTGCGATCTCTTCATCGCGATCGGCTCGTCATTGGTTGTATGGCCGGCGGCGGGCTTTCCATTGATGGCAAAGCAGGCGGGTGCACGACTTGTCATCATCAACCGGGAACCGACTGATCAGGACGACGTTGCTGATCTCGTCATTCACGATGACATCGGCGAAGTGCTTGGTCCGTTCCTCCGTAATTGAACGGAAATTGATGCATTTTTGCCTGCATGTCTGTTCATATGCCTCACTGAAACCGATTTTTGTCTATGCGCGGCACGAGGGAATGTTATCTTTGATTCGAGAGATTCGCGTGGCTCGCCGTGGGTATAAGTGGTGATCATGCGGTTAAGAACGCCGTTGCAGGGGTGGCGGCTCACAATTTATCTGTGAGGTCCGGGGTTATGGGGTCGGACGGATTTGAGTCCAAGAAGCTCGGGTTACCGGTTGCTGGTGTGTCCGCACCCAACCGTCTCGGGGCAGACTATCAAGGCGGTGTCGCGCGCGACGCAGCGATCGATGCGCTAGCCGGTCTTGGCGAGAACCTCGTCGAAATCAGCGGCGTCATCAAATGGTTCGACGCGTCGAAGGGATACGGCTTCATCGTTCCCGACAATGGCTGGCCGGACGTGCTGCTGCACGTCACGGTGCTCAGGCGCGACGGCTATCAGACGGCTTATGAAGGCGCTCGACTCGTGGTCGAGTGCGTTCAGCGCGCCAAGGGYTACCAGGCCTTTCGCATCGTCTCGATGGACGAGTCGACCGCGATCCATCCGGCGCAGATGCTGCCGCCGCGTACCCATGTGACGGTCACGCCGACCAGCGGGTTGGAGCGTGCGCAGGTCAAATGGTTCAACCGGCTGCGTGGCTTCGGCTTCGTGACCTGCGGCGAGGGGACMCCGGACATCTTCGTCCATATGGAGACCTTGCGCCGCTTCGGCATGACCGAGCTGCGGCCCGGCCAGTGGGTGCTGGTCCGCTATGGGCCGGGCTCCAAGGGCATGATGGCGGCAGAGATCCATCCCGAGACTGGCTCTCCGGCGCTGTCGTCGCACTGAGCCAAGGGTCGGAACGCAGCGACTGCGGAATTCGGCAGCCCCGGGGAGACCTCTTCCCGGGGCTGATGCGTTCTCAGCCGGCGCCTTGCGGAAGCGTGTCTTGRCCACCCGTCTCTCGACCGCCMGCCGGGAGCCGGCCSTCCGCGGTCTTGCTGCGGAGCCCGCGAGCGTGTAGTGACGTGGTCCTTCCAGGAGATCGGGGTATAGCGCAGCCTGGTAGCGCGGCAGTTTTGGGTACTGCAGGTCGTTGGTTCGAATCCAGCTGCCCCGACCATTTCCCAGGCGGTACGGCCGCCGGGTTTCCCTCATCCGGATATGCCCGTCAGAGCAAGCGCCGGAGCTCGCCGCGTCGGAGCGCGGCGCATCCCCCCCAAAAAAATTCGGATGCCCTCGCAGCGGCAAGACTCGAGAGCATCCGAAGTGGAGCGGGTGAATCCGGGGAAGGAACATCCGCCAAGCCGCACAACAGCGGAAAGGCCTTGGGGCGTCTTTGCGCTAAATCAAATACATAGAGGGCAGGCGGACCGGCGGCCGCAGGCCGTCAGCGCACTGGCGGTTGCGCCTGCACATCGTCCGCGAGGCGGCCGTCCACGATATGGACGCGCCGCTGCATCTGCGCGGCGAGATTGAGGTCGTGGGTCACGGCGACGACCGTCTTGCCGCGCATGATCACGAGGTCACGCAGGATGCCGAACACCTGCGCCGTCGCTGCGGTGTCGAGACTGCCGGTCGGCTCGTCGGCGAGGATCACCGGTGGATCGTTGGCGAGCGCACGGGCCACGGCCACGCGCTGACGCTGGCCGCCGGACAGCTTGTCCGGCGTCTTGCGCAAATGGTCGGCGAGGCCGAGCGAGGCGAGCAGCTCCTCGGCGCGCTGCGTGATGCCCCGGGCCGACAGCCGCCCCAGTGCCCGCATCGGCAGCGCGACATTCTCGGTGATCGAAAATTCCGGCAGCAGGAAATGAAACTGGAAGACAAAGCCGAGACGCGACAGCCGCATCTCCGCGCGTTCGTCCTCGGTCATGGCGGTCGTGGAGCGGCCATCGATCAGCACGTCGCCCCGGGTTGGAAGATCGAGCAGACCCAGAAGGTAGAGCAGGGAGGATTTGCCCGACCCGGACGGGCCGGTGATCGCGATAAATTCGCGCGCGCCGATCGCAAGGTTGATGTCGGCGACCAGGGTCACCGGCACCTCGCCGGGCAGGATCCTCGTTACCTGGCGCGCTTCGATCAGCGGSGGRCTCACGTCGCACCCCGGATGATATCGACGGGATGCAGCCGCGCCGCGGCGCSGGCCGGGAAGTAGCCGGCCACCACGCTCGACAGCAGCGCCACGGCGGTGGCGAGCAGATAGTGCTTCAACGAATACAAGACGGGCAGGTGATTGTAGTCGGAGAACGGCGTCTTGAACTCGAGCGAGGCAAGCCCGCGAGTCAGGAGATAGCCGAGCACCCAGCCGAAGGCCGCGCCGGTCAGACCGATGAACAGCGCCTCGATGATGAAGATGCTGCGGATGGTCCGGTCGCGAAAGCCGAGCGATTTCAGGATCGCGATGTCGCGGGTCTTCTCATGCGTGATCGTCGAGATGATGTTGTAGGTGCCGAAGCTCGCGACCAGCAGGATGGCGCCGACGATCGTGTACATCAGCACGTTGCGCAGCGTGATCGCCGACAGCAGATCCTCCTGCGCCTCCTGCCAGGAGATCGCCTTGTAGCCGGTCTGTTCYCCGATCCGTTCGCTGATCAGCCGGGCCTGCATCGGATCGTTGGTCCGGATGCGGATCTCGTTGATGATGCCGGTCTGGCGCTCGAGGATCTGCGCGGTGCGCAGCAGCACATAGCCGGTGGTCTCGTCGGTGGCGCGGAARCCGGAGTGAAAGGTGCCGACGACCGTGGCGTTCATGCTGATGCCCTGGGCGGAGGCGAGCGTGATGTTGGAGTTCACGCGCGCCCCGAGCTTGGCCGYGAGCCGGTCGCCGAGCAGGATTGCGTGCGACGAGCGATACAGCGAATTGAGGCTGCCCTGGCGCATATGGCTGGCAAGGGTCGAGACCTCGCTTTCGGTGCGCGGGTCGATGCCGATGATCGCGACGGTGAKATTGCGGCCGGCGAAGCGCAACACCGCCTTGGATTGCACGGACGCCGTCAGTGCACCGGGCACCCAGCCCTGCAGTGAGGCGATCGTCGCCATCGGGTTCTTGATGCCGGGKCGCCGCACATTCGGCTTCAGGCCGTGGAATTCGGCGGCCGCGTAGATCTGATCGGCCGGTTGACGGCTCGGCTCGCGCAGCTCGTCGGTGATCGAGATGTGCGGCAGCGCGTCGACCAGGGTGCGGATGAAATCGTCCTGCGATCCCTCCATCATGGCCGCCATCATCACCGAGAACGCCACGCCGGTCATCACCCCGGCGATCGCGACCAGCGTCTGCCGAGCGCGATGACGCACATGGGTCCAGGCGATGGTGAGGACCAGGCTCATGGCGCTGCAGTCTCGATCTCCATCGGCCGGACCCGTTCGCCGTCTTTGATGTCGGCAGTCGCGGGGGCTGCCACCATCTCGCCCTGCTGCGCGCCTTCGAGGATCTCCACGGCCGCGGAGCCTCTGATGCCGACGCGGACCTTCCGACGGTGCACACGGCCGTCGTCAATGACCAGCAGGCCGTTATTCACGACGGCATTGGCCGGCACGAGCAGCACATCGGCCTTCTCGCGGCTGACGATGTTGGCCTCGACGCTCATGCCGACACGCAGCGGCGTGTCGTCGGGCAGGCCGATCCGGACGCGGAAGGTCTTGGCAACGGGATCGCCCGCCGGCGTGATCTGCTTCACCGTTCCGGGCAGCGCCTGGCTGCCGAACGCATCGCTGCGCAGCAGCGCCTTCTGCCCGACCTGGACGCGGGGGATGTCCTCTTCATTGACGTCGGCGATCACCCAGAGCGGCTTCTCCAGGCCGACGCGATAGAGGATGGTGCCGGGGTCGACCATGTCGCCGACCTCGCCATCCTCCTTGAGCACGACGCCATCCATCGGCGACACCAGCCTGAAATAATCGAGGCGCTGGCTCTGCGCCGCGATCTGCGCGCGGATGCGGGCGAGGTCGCTTTCGGAGCGCTGATAGGCCTGCGACGTGGACGCGCCGCGCGCCAGCAGCTGTGACTGCCGCTCGAATTCGTGCCGCTGAAACTCCTCCTGCGCGCGCAGATCGTTCAGGGTGGCCAGCGCCTCCTTGTCGTCGAGCCGCGCCAGCAGGTCACCAGCCTTGACCGCCTTGCCCTCGCAGCGACAGCGCTCGACGATGCGGCCGCGCACCAGCGGCGTGGTGCGCGACCATGTCTCCGGCTCGACCGCTCCGGTGGCATAGACGATCTCGGCGGCCGTGCCGCGCGTGATGCGAACGACCGTGATCGCAGGTCCGCGCAGCCACCATGCCGCCAGCGCGGCCGTCGCGGCGAGAGCCAGCAGCATCGTGAGCAGGCCAGGCCAGGGAAAGTGACGCCGGCCGCGGTCGGCGGCCGGCGGGGCAGGTGGATGGTTGGCGGCAATCGCGCTGGATCGATCCGGCGTCAGCATGTCCATGGTCGACTGGACCCTGCGACGGGAAGGCAGCTTCTATTCAGCCCGCGGTGCCCGTCGCAACGCGAGGCGGCGCCATTTTGAAGTGCTGCTTGGCATAGGCGACGATCTGGCGATCGGTTGGATGATCGGCGGCTTCGACGGCGACGATCCGCTTGCCGACCGCAGGATGCTTCTCGTGCAGGTACTTGGCAAGCTCCGTCTTCGCGCTCGCTGGACCGATGATCAGGATCTCGCCGGCATCGTTGAGCGCGGCCGCGATCTCCTCCAGGAAATGCTTGTCGGGCGCGGCATGGCCGCTGCCGATGGCGTTCGCCTTGTGGTGCAGATGCTTGGTCTGCAGATGCGGATGCAGCGTCAGCTCGTCGGAACCGGTGAGACCGATATGGAACAGCTTGGCCTCGCTGTGATCGAGCCACACGACGGCATGAAAATGAGTCGGCATGATCTGGTCCTTGTCAGCAAATCGCCGCGTGAGCAGGCGGCACGTGCGCTCAGGGAGCGCGCGCCGCGGCACGCGGCACCATTGTGCTGACGACCTTAGCCAGCCCGGACCAGGCCCGGCTTGATGCAGGTCAACGGGAAGGCCGCCGCGTGCGGGCGGCCTCCCGGCACCGCCTCACTTCGCCGCGGCGGTCTTGGGTGTGGCTGGCTTCGGCAGCGGCTTGTCCTGGCGCTTCGACCACGAGATGTAATAGGCCACCGTCGTCATGATCGCGATCCCTGCGGCGCTCACCAGGATCTGCGCCAGCAGCGAGCCCGAGCTCAGCATCAGCGTGAAATGGCCGATGAAGGACAGGAAGACGCCGACGCAGAATACCGCGAGCGATTGCTGACCGCACACCACCAGCGGATCGAAGCCCTTCCATTCCAGGCCCGGCCATTCCTTCGGCACGAAGCGGATCACCAGGATGACGATCACCACGAAATGCAGGAAACGGTAGGGCGCGAGATTGGTCTTGTCGTTCGGATTGAACGCCGAATAGAGCCAGTGCGGCAACATCGTGCCATAGTCCGGAAAGCGGCCGGCCATGGTCATGATCAATGCGAGCAGCAGGTAGCCCAGACAGAAATAGAGTGTCGCCGGGGCCATGATGATGCCCATCGAGCGGCGCGCGCCGCCGAGCGCGCACCACGAGCCGAACACGAACAGCACCTGCCAGCAATACGGATTGAAATACCAAGTGCCGGCCGGATAGGCGGCGAAATTCCACCCCATCTGGCGCGCGAGGAGCCACAGCACGATCGAGGCGATCATCGTGATATCCGGCTGCCGCAGCATGAGCCACAGCACCGGCGGAAAGAAACCCATCAGCACGATATAGAGCGGCAACACGTCGAGATTGACCGGCTTGAACTTCAGGATGAGCCCCTGCGCCAGCGTATCGCTGGCATGGTCGACCAGTCCGGCAACGTTGAACTCGTCGATGATCTCGGAGACGCCGAAGCGTGTCGCCAGATAGCTGATGGCCACAATATATATGACGAACAGCACGATGTGAGCGACGTAGAGCTGCCACACCCGCTTGAACAAGCGGGTGGCGCCGACGATGAAGCCGCGGTCGATCATCATGCGGGCATAGACGAAGGACGCGGTATAGCCGGAGATGAACACGAACAGGTCAGCGGCGTCGCTGAAGCCGTAATTCCGGGTCGTGATCCAGTTCACCACATTGTCGGGGATATGATCGAGAAATATCGCCCAATTGGCGATGCCGCGGAACAGGTCGAGCCGCAGGTCGCGCCCTCTCTCGGGCAGCGTCGCATTGATTTTCATGGCCGCTTCAACGCACTGTTTTTGAATGAGGAAAGTTCGGGGAGCGGAAGGCGCCGTGGCAGTCGACCGAGATTGTCACGGGACGGCAGAATGACTATACCGTGCACGATAGACGGTCATGTCCAGGATGGGAATCACCGTTCCGTGCTGAAGCGTGCGTGTACCCCATCCCGGCCGTTTCCGCCAAACGCATGACGAACCGCTGCTCCGAGGGGCTCTTTCAGCCATGACCGCACGCATTTTCAAGCCCGCCAAGAACGCGATGCAATCGGGCAAGGCCAAGACCCGGGACTGGCAGCTGGATTACGAGCCGGAGCAGCCCCGCGCGGTCGAGCCGCTGATGGGCTGGACCTCCTCGTCGGACATGAAGCAGCAGGTCACCTTGCGCTTCGACTCGAAGGAAGAGGCCATCGCCTATTGCGAGCGCAAGGGCATTCCGTACCAGGTGATCGAGCCGAAGGAGCCGGTGAAGCGGCAGATCGCCTATGCCGACAATTTCTCATTCCGCCGCGGCGAGCCTTGGACGCATTGATCTGGACGCCTTGATCCGGACGCTTTGAATCGCGTCCACCGATCGGATGGCCTTGATCGGGCCCCGCCGAGGAACGGTGACTGGTCATGAACCTAGCCGTTGGCGCGCGGGTCACTGGGGATCGGGAGCGGCGCGTCTTTCGAAAGGCCCAGCACCGGAAAACTGCGGATGGCCCGGACGCCGGGCAGGGCCGCGAACTGCCGGAGCTGTCGGCTCATGCCGTCCACGCCGGTCGAGACGCATTTCAGCAGGAAATCCGCGTCCCCCGACAGCCGCCAGCATTGCTGGACCCAGGGCAGCGGCATGACCGCGGCCTCGAACGCCTCCAGCGCCGTCTGATGCTGGCTGTCGAGCTGGATCGAGACGAACGACACCACCTCATAGCCCAACGCCCGCTCGTCGATGGCGGCGCGGATCGATTTGATCACGCCGCGGCTGCGCAGCGCGCGGACCCGGCGCAGGCAGTTTGGTTGCGAGATGCCGACCCGGTCGGCGAGCTCATTGACGCGGATTCGGCCGTCTGCCTGCAACTCCGCCAGGATCCTCCGGTCGATCTCGTCGAGGTCGGGACGCTCCGCCATGGCCCCGCGATCCCTATTCCCTTGTACCTTGGCCGGGATGGCCGCCGCCGGGTGACGCGCCCTGCGGCATCACCCCGGAGAGTACGAGCTTCTCATGCGCCGCGATGATTGCCTCCTTGGTCAGCCGTCCCCCCGGACGATACCAGCTGCACAACCCGGTCAGCAGCGCGATGATGGCAAAGGTCGCGACCTGGASGTCCACCACGTCGAACACCCCGTCTGACATGCCGTCGCTCAGAATGTCGGCCAGCCGGCGTTCATAGGCGCCGCGCAGGGCCACGACCGCTTCGTAATTGCGCGGCTCCAGGCTGCGCAACTCCGAATTGGCRATGAACACCTCGCGCTTCCGCGTCATGTGATAGCTGACATGGAAGGCAACGAACGCCCGCAGCCGCTCCACCGGAGTTTGCTTGTCGCGCAGCGCCTCTTCGAGCTCGCGCAGCAGATCGTTGATGTGGTCCTGGATCAGGTCCGACAACAGCTCCTGCTTGGTGTTGATGTGATTATAGAGGGAGCCGGGCTGGATGCCGACCTCGGCGGCCAGCTGGCGCAAGCTCATGGCCTCGTAGCCATGCTCGAAGATCAGCCGCAAGCCGGCCTTGCGGATCGCCTCCATCGTGGTCGGACCATGAGACCCGATCGTGCGCGCCATCTCATCCTCACCGAACGCTGCAGGTCCGACGACCTGACACCAGCAACCGCCCTGGACCACGGAAAGCGTCATGTTCTCAATGCGGACGGCGCTCTTTCGAACTGTACGACAATCCGCTTGAGAATTGAATTTAAAAACGTATGATCGTTTAATTCGAGAGCAAAGGACGCGGCCATATCGCCAGGCTGCCAACGGCCAGGGAGGACAGCATGCCGGCAGAGATGATACACCCGCTTGTGCCGCGGCTCCTCAGGCCGCGCGCGGTCTGACGCGTGCGTTCACGGCTTCCCATCCGGCTCAAGCAACGAAAACGCCGATCATGACGCTTCAYTCCACGATCGATCCCTCGTCCGCCGATTTCGCGCGCAACGCCGAGGCCATGCGCGTGCTGGTCGAAGATCTCAAGGCCAAGCTCGGGCAGGTCGCTGCCGGCGGCGGCGAAGCCTCGCGCAAGCGCCACCTCGCGCGCGGCAAGATGCTGGCGCGTCAGCGGGTCGATCTGCTGCTCGACCCCGGCACCGCGTTCCTGGAGCTGTCGCCGCTTGCGGCGCACGGGCTGTACGGCGGTGACGTGCACTCGGCCAGCATCGTCACCGGCATCGGCCGCATCGCCGGCCGCGAATGCGTGGTCGTCGCCAATGATGCGACCATCAAGGGCGGCACCTAYTATCCGATGACCGTGAAGAAGCATCTGCGCGCCCAGGACATCGCGCGGCAGAACAATCTGCCCTGCGTCTACATGGTCGATTCCGGCGGCGCGTTCCTGCCGCTGCAGGACGAGATCTTTCCGGACGAACGGCATTTCGGCCGCATCTTCTTCAACCAGGCGCAGATGTCGGCGCAAGGCATCCCGCAGATCGCGATCGTGATGGGCTCCTGCACCGCTGGCGGTGCCTATGTGCCGGCAATGTCGGATGAGAGCATCATCGTSCGCAATCAGGGCACGATCTTCCTCGGCGGCCCGCCGCTGGTGAAGGCCGCCACCGGCGAGGTCGTCAGTGCCGAGGAACTCGGCGGCGCCGACGTGCATTCGCGGCAGTCCGGCGTCACCGACCACTACGCGCAGAACGATGCGCACGCGATCGGCATCGCGCGCCGCATCGTCGGCACCTTGAAGCCGCCCGGCGCGCGGGCGGTGCTCAACATGCGCGAGGTCCGCGCGCCGCGCTATCCCGCGGAGGAGATCTACGGCGTGGTGCCCGCCGATGGCCGCAAGCCGTTCGATGTCCGCGACATCATTGCGCGCGTGGTCGACGGTTCGGAGTTCGACGAGTTCAAGAAGCTGTACGGCCAGACGCTGGTGTGCGGCTTCGCCCACATCTTCGGCTATCCGGTCGGCATCATCGCCAATAACGGCATCCTGTTCAGCGAGAGCTCGCTGAAGGGCGCGCACTTCATCGAGCTGTGCTGCCAGCGCAACATTCCGCTGGTGTTCCTGCAGAACATCACCGGCTTCATGGTCGGCAAGAAATACGAGGCCGGCGGCATCGCYCGCGACGGCGCCAAGCTGGTGACCGCGGTCGCGACCGCGTCGGTGCCGAAATTCACCGTCGTGATCGGCGGCTCCTACGGCGCCGGCAATTACGGCATGTGCGGCCGGGCCTATGCGCCGCGCTTCCTGTGGATGTGGCCGAATGCGCGTATCTCGGTGATGGGCGGCGAGCAGGCGGCGATGGTGCTGAGCCAGGTCCGCCGCGACGGCATCGAGGCCAAGGGCGAGAGCTGGTCGACGGAAGAGGAAGAGAAATTCCGCAGCCCCATCCGCGCGCAATATGAGGCGCAGGGCAATCCCTATTACGCGACGKCGCGGCTATGGGACGACGGCGTGATCGAYCCCGCCGACACCCGSCTCGTGCTCGGGCTGGGATTGTCMGCCGCCGCCAATGCCCCGGTCGAGCCGACCARGTTCGGCCTGTTCAGGATGTGATCATGGCCCATCCCGGAATGTATCGTCGTTTTCGCAAGCTCCTGATCGCCAACCGYGGCGAGATCGCCGTGCGYGTCATCCGCACYGCGCGGGCCATGGGATTGAAGACCGTCGCKGTCTATTCCGAGGCCGACCGCAATGCGCTGCATGTCGCGCTCGCCGATGAAGCCGTGCTGCTCGGCCCCGCGCGCGCCCGCGATTCCTACCTCAACATCGAACGGCTGATCGAGGCCGCCCGGCAGACCGGCGCCGAGGCGGTGCATCCCGGCTACGGCTTCCTGTCTGAGAGCGCCGAGTTYGCGCAGGCCTGTCTCGATGCCGGGCTGGTGTTCGTCGGCCCYACGGCTGCGATGATCACCGCGATGGGCTCGAAGTCCGGCTCCAAATTCCTGATGGAGCAGGCCGGCGTGCCGCTGGTGCCCGGCTATCACGGCGAGGCGCAGGACGAGGCGACGCTCGCCGATGAGGCGGCGCGGATCGGCTATCCCGTGCTGATCAAGGCCTCCGCCGGCGGCGGCGGCCGCGGCATGCGCGTGGTCCATGCGGCCGGCGATCTCGCCGATGCCGTCACCAGCGCCAAGCGCGAGGCCAAGGCGGCGTTCGGCGACGACCGYGTGCTGATCGAGAAGTTCGTCGAGAATCCGCGCCACATCGAGGTGCAGATCGTCGGCGACAGCCACGGCAATCTGGTCTCGCTGTTCGAGCGCGAATGCACCCTGCAGCGCCGCCATCAGAAGGTGATCGAGGAGGCGCCGTCGCCGACGCTGTCGCCGGCCCAGCGCGAGACGGTCTGCGCCGCGGCGCGGCGCGCGGCGGGCGCGGTCAACTATGTCGGCGCCGGCACCATCGAGTTCGTCTCCGACGGCCGCGAYGTGTTCTTCATCGAGATGAACACGCGCCTGCAGGTCGAGCATCCCGTCACCGAGYTGATCACCGGCGTCGACCTGGTCGAATGGCARCTGCGTGTCGCCTTCGGCGAACCGCTGCCGCTGACGCAGGACCAGATCAAGCTCAATGGACATGCGATCGAGGCACGCGTCTACGCGGAAAACCCCGCGAAGAACTTCATGCCCTCGGTCGGCACGATCAAGACCTGGCGGCTGCCGGCGGAGACCGGCGGCCTGCGCATCGATGCCGGCTATCGCGAGGGTGATGCCGTCTCGCCCTATTACGACGCGATGCTGGCCAAGATGATCGCCTGGGCGCCGACGCGCGACGTCGCCATCGAGCGGCTCAACCGCGGCCTCGAGGACACGGATGTCCGCGGCATCGTCAGCAACATTCCGTTCCTGTCGGCACTGTTGACGCATCCCGACGTCGCGGCGAATGCCATCGACACCGGCTTCATCGAGCGCCATCTGGAGCGTCTGACAGAAGCGGGCGCTGCTGCCGGGGATGTSGAGCTTTGCGCGGCGGTCGCSGCCRTYCTSATCGATGAGCARAAGGCCGCYTCCCATGAGGTGGGATCGCCCTGGCGTGCCCAGGGCTGGATGCCGGTCGGCTTGCGGGAGCGCGTCTTCTCGTTCCGCCAGAGCGGGAGCAGCGATCCGCGGACGGTGACGCTGACTTATGGACCGGGCGTGCRGACGCTGTCGATCGATGGCCGGGTGACGGCGTTCTCGGCGATCCCGACAGAGGATGGCGGTTTCGACCTTGTGCGCGACGGCGTCAAATCCCATGTGGTGGCGGTCATCGAGGGGCACGAACTGTATCTGCGCTCCCGCAACGGCCGCTTCGATCTGCATTGGATCGATCCGTTCGGCGGCGATGACGAGGAACAGGCCGGCGAGGACAAGATCGTCGCGCCGTTGCCRGGCACCGTGGTGGCATTGCTGGCGCAGGAAGGCGCCGTCCTCGAGAAGGGCGCGGCGATCCTGACGCTGGAAGTGATGAAGATGGAGCAGACCCTGCGCGCGCCGTTCGCGGGCGTGCTCAAGGCGATCAAGTGCAAGGTCGGCGACATCGTGCAGGAAGGTGTCGAACTGGCGGAAGTCGAACCCTCCGCCTGATCCTCCAACCCCAGAGGGCAGCATGAGCGAGAGCGTGCGCATCATCGAAATGGGCCCGCGCGACGGCCTGCAGAACGAGAAGACCCAGGTCAGCGTCGCCGATCGCATCGCCTTCATCCGCGGGCTCGTCGCGGCCGGYCTGACCACGGTCGAGGTCGGCGCGTTCGTCTCGCCCAAGGCGATCCCGCAAATGGTGGGCTCGGATGAGGTGATGCGCAGCGTCGCCGCGCTGCCCGGCGAGTTCCATGTGCTGGTGCCCAATGTGAAGGGCTACGAGGCCGCYCACGCGGCCGGCGCCAAGGTGATCTCGGTGTTCACCGCGGCCTCGGAGAGCTTCTCCCGCGCCAACATCAATTGCGGAATCGAGGAGTCGCTGGAGCGCTTCAAGCCGGTCGTCGCGCACGCCAGGACCGACGGCATCAAGGTGCGCGGCTACGTCTCCTGCGTTCTCGGCTGTCCCTATGAGGGCGAGATCAAGCCGCAGGCGGTGGCCGACGTGGCCAAGGCGCTGTGGGAYCTCGGCTGCTACGAGGTCTCGCTGGGCGATACGATCGGCGTCGGCACGCCGCTCAAGGCCAAGCAGATGCTGCGCGCGGTCTGCGACGACGTGCCGGTGTCGCATCTGGCGATGCATTTTCACGACACCTATGGGCAGGCGCTGGCGAACCTCTACGCCGGCCTGGAGGAGGGGGTCCGCGTCRTCGATTCCGCCGCCGGCGGTCTCGGCGGCTGCCCGTTCGCGCCGGGCGCGACCGGCAATGTCGCGACCGAGGATGTCGTCTACATGCTCGAAGGCATGGGCATTCGCACCGGCGTCGACATGASCAGGCTGCTGGCGGCCACCAACGAGATCAGCCGGCTGCTCGGCCGCCCCCCGGTCAGCCGCGTTGCCGCCGCGCTGAATGCGAAAGCGAAGAGGGCGAATAGCGAGTAGCAAATGGCGAGTAGGGGTCCATTCGCGGGATCCCTATTCGCAACTCGCTATTGTCTATTCGCCGCCGCGTCACCGGCTGAGATCCGGCCCCATCACAAGGTCCGGAAGCGCCGTCGAGATCTGCGGCACGAAGCAGAGCAGCAGCACCGCGGCCATCATCAGCAGCACGAAGGGCAGCGATCCGTAGATCACGTCCATGATCGAACCGTGGTTGCGCACGCCCTGGACGACGTAGAGGCTGTCTCTTATACACATCTAGATGTGTATAAGAGACAGGAGCAGGGCTGTGAAGGCCAGCATCAGCAGCACGAAGGGCAGGGTGCCCCAGATCACCTCGCGCAGCGGGATGTCCGGTGCGACGTTGCGGATGACGAAGATGTTCAAGCCCACCGGCGGGTGGATCAGGCCCATCTCCATCACGATCGTCATGACGACGCCGAACCAGATGATGTCGAAATTCGCCGCACGCAGCGGCGGCAGGATGATCGGCGCGGTCATCAGGATGATCGAGACCGGCGGCAGGAAGAAGCCGAGCACGACCACCATCAGCAGGATCGCGAACAGCAGCTCCCARCGCGGCAGGTGCATCGCCACGATRTATTCGGCGACAGACTGCGAGATGTGCAGATAGCTCATCACGTAGGAGTAGAGCAGCGACATGCCGATGATCAGCATCAGCATCGTCGACTCACGCAAGGTCGCCCGCATGATCGGCGCGAGGTCGGTCGGACGCCAGACACCGTAGATGAGCGCGATCAAGGCGAGCGCGAGAATGCCGCCGAGACCGGCGGTCTCCGATGGCGTCGCCAACCCGCCATAGAGCGCCACCATGACGCCGGTCAGCAAGAGCACGAACGGGATCACGCGCGGCAGCACCGAAAAGCGCTGTGCCATCGTGTATTCGTCCTTGATCAGGATATCCGACCAGGTGCCCGACTTCTCGTAGACCGCTTTCGCCTGCGCGTATTCCTGGCGGAAGCGCACCACCGCATAGACGCCGAACAGCGTGACCAGCAGCAGCCCCGGCCCGATCCCGGCCAGGAACAGCCGTCCGAGCGACTTCTCCGCGGCGATCGCGAACAGGATCATCGTGATCGAGGGCGGCAGCAGGATGCCGAGCGTGCCGCCGGCGGCGATGATGCCCGCGGCGAACCCGCCGGAGTAACCGCGCTTGCGCATCTCCGGGATGCCGGCCGAGCCGATCGCCGAGCAGGTCGCCGGCGACGAGCCGGCCATCGCCGCGAACAGCGCGCAGGCGAACACGTTGGCGACGCCGAGGCCCCCGGGCACACGATGCAGCCAGGCATGCAGCGCCGAGTAGAGATCCTGGCCGGCGCGGGAGCGGCCGATCGCGGCGCCCTTGAGGATGAACAGCGGGATCGACAGCAGCGTGATCGACGCCATTTCCTCATAGACGTTCTGCGTCACCGTATCGAGCGACGCGGAGGGCATGTAGATCGCCATGAACACCACGGCGACGGCGCCGAGCGCAAACGCGATCGGCATGCCGGCGAACATCGCAAACAGGGTGGCAGCCCCGTAGGCAATCCCAATCCCGAACACGCTCATCGCCGCGCTCCGGTCAGCGGCGCCACGATCTGCAGCAGCAATTGCAGGCAGAGCAGGGTCATGCCGGCGGCCATCAGGGCATAGGGAATGGCGAGCGGTGGCGACCACATCGAGTTCGAGACCTGACCGTCCTCCCAGGCCTCATGGGTGAGGGTCCAGGATTTCCAGGTGAAGAAGGCACAAAACAAAAAGCTGGCGACGTCGACGAGCCAAAGCCTGATCTTGTTCGCCAAGGGCGACATCAGGCCGACAAAGGCCTCGATGCTGACGTGGCCGCGATGCTCCTGCACATAGGCGGCGGTCATGAAGGTGGCGCCGACGAGCAGGAACACGGCGGCTTCGTCCTGCCAGTAGTTGGCGGCCTTGAACAGCGCGCGACCCGCCACGCTGTAGCTGAGGATGACACAGGCCGCGATCAATGCGATCGCAGCGAGAACGACGATGATGCTGTTGAGCATCGAGATCACACGCTGAAGCGGCGCCAGCGGTCCGCTGGCGCCGGTGGGCGTGGCCTCGCTATCGGAGACGGGCGCGTGCATCAATCAGGCCGCCACGTCGGAGGCGAGCTTCAGGAGCTTGGCGCAGTTCGCGGACTTCCCGCCATAGTCCTTCCAGGCGGTATCACGGGCAATGTCGCGCCACTTGTTGACGGTCTCGAGGTCGAGCTCGGCCACCTTGGCGCCGGCCTTTTCATAGACCTTGGCGACCTCGATGTCGTCGTCCTGCGCGCCCTTGCGCCCGAAGGCCTCGAGCTCGGCGCCGACGGCGAGCAGGACGTCCTGCTGGTTCTTCGGCAGCTTGTCGAACGTCGCCTTCGACATCATCAGTGGCTCGAGCATGAACCAATAGGACGCCTTGGCGCCGGAGGTCAGAGCCTTCGCGACCTCTTCGAGGCGGAACGAGATCAGGCTGGTCGAGGAGGTCAGGCCGGCATCGCAGGCCCCGGTCTGCATCGCCGTGTAGATCTCGTTCGACGGCACCGACAGCACCGACGCACCGGCGGTCTGCAGCACCATGTCCATCTCGCGCGAGCCGCCGCGCACCTTCATGCCCTTGGCGTCGTCGGGGGTGACCAGCGGCCGCGAGCGGCTGGCGACGCCGCCGGCCTGCCAGACCCAGGTCAGCAGGATGATGCCCTTGTCGGCGAGGAAGTCGCTGAGCGCCTTGCCGACYGGCTCGTTCTTCCAGCGCAGGCCCTGATCGTACGTGGTGACGAGGCCCGGCATCAGTCCGATATTGGTCTCGGGAACCTCGCCGCCGGCATAGGGCATCGGATAGAGGCTGATGTCGAGCGCGCCCTTCCGCATCGCCGAGAACTGCGCAACGGTCTTGATCAGCGACGAGTTCGGATAGATCTCGGCCGCGATCTCGCCGCCAGAGCGCTTCGACACTTCCTCGGCGAACATCCGGCAGAGCCGGTCGCGGAAGTCGCCCTTGTCGATGGTTCCCCCCGGGAACTGATGGGAGATCTTCAGCGTGGTCGCCGCCCGAGCGGTTCCGGTTCCAAAACGCAGAATGGCGGGCGCAGCGAGCGCGGACGCGAGGACAGTGCGGCGTGAAAGCATGAGAGTTCCCCTGGACAACGTCTGGTTGGGTTCCCGATCCGGTTCGTAAGCAGCCCTTATAGGAGCCGGAGTGCAGGAATTACCTCTAGCCGAACAATACAGTTGGTTCGAGGGCGAATGCACGGGACGCGACATATTGCTGCGATGCACATGCCTGTGAATCCCTAGCGCGGGTTGTACTAACATTCGCCCGACGGGCGAAATTGTGTCGAGGTTCAAACACCGCAAAACTCGAATCAAATTTGATCGAGCCGAAAATTTTCAGTTGGGCCGTAACGATCTCCCTCATTGGAACGTCGACATGGAGGAGCGGCGCATCGGTCGCCGTCCAACCCCGTCTCTCGAAGGAGCGATCATCATGACCTATCGTAATCGTCTCGTCCTCGGCCTCTCTGCCGCTGCTCTCGCCTTCAACGTCGCCATCGCGCCCGCGGCGTTCGCCGAGGACAAGATGGGCAAGGATGATGCGATGAAGAAGGGGGCGATGTCCCACGACTCGATGAAGAAGGACGCGATGGGCAAAGACGAGATGAAGAAGGGCGATGCCATGTCGAAGGACGGGATGAAGAAGGACGACGGCATGATGAAGAAGAACTAGGCTTCTTATCGTCGTTGATCGTCGTCATGCGATGGGGCGGCGAGGCCGCCCTGTCGCAGATCTCATGACATCATCGCGCGATCATCGAGGTCGTCGCGCGGACGCGACGCTCGGGRGCAATCACTTCCTCTTGCCACGTGCCTTGCGCGCGGCATAACGCGCATCGCGCTTGGCCTTCTGCTCGGCCTCCATCTCGGCCAGGCGAGCGGCWGCTTCTTCCGCCTCGCGGGCGAGCCGGGCGGCCTCGGCGGCCTTGGCCTCTTCCTCGAGGCGCTTCTGCTCGGCCTTGGCGGCCTCTCGCTCGAGACGCTGCTGCTCGCGCCGGGCGGCGGCCGCTTCGCGCTCCTGCCGCCGCTTCACGACTTCGGGATCATCCGGTCCCGGCTGCGCCTTGAACTTCTGCAGAATGCCCTGGCGGGCCTGCTGCGCGGCCTTTTGCCGATCGGCAAATCCGGGTTCCTTGAATCCTCTCATGGAGACGTCGTCACTTCGCTACTGGTTTGGATTGGTGTGGTTCGATCAGGCTGCATGCGCTGCCCGACATTCATCCACGTTGTCGTGAATATCGGCGGAGGCGAGCGCGAGGCCGTGTGTATAGGATCGCACGCGTCGATGACAAATGCTTTATCGCCATTCCTTCACATGCCGCACGTTTGGCGCTTGCATGACGCGCGCCGCTGGCTATGTAAGCTCCCCCGCCACGCTGACACAGGTCAGTCGGGTGTGAATTGCTTCACACCAGCGGGAATCGGCGGGCCAGGATGGCCTGCTTCCAGCGGAGTTTACCGGCATGACCTCGGTGTTTCGGAGGCATGGACGCCTTGCGCTCATGCTCGTGCTTCTCGGCTCGGCCGTGAGCGCGCTCGTCATGACTGCCGTGTTCGCCCACCCGGCGGCGGCTCCGAGCCGGCTGCTCGGCTCGGAGTGGGAGTGCGGTCAATTGTTCTGGGTGACCAGCTGCACGCGTGTCGCGCCGATTTCACCGGCCTCCCGCCGCCTCGGTCCGGCTTTCGACGACCCGGCAAATCCGCAGCCGGTCTAGGGGCACCGTTTCATGAGTGAGCGCGACGCAGGCCAAGGCCGGAGAGGCGCGATTGCTGGGCTGCTGTTTGCGGCGATCGTGGTCGGCTTCGGCCTGTGGCTGGCCCACAGCCTGACGGCAGCGAGCAAGATGCAGGATTGCCTGATGTCCGGCCGCAGCAATTGCAACGTGATCGAGCCCGCACGCTGACGCCGGGGCCGGCCGCGGGTCATCCGCTCAACGCTCCGCCGCGAATCGCGGTGCAAGAATGATGGCGGCGAATCGCCGCCGTTCGGTTGTATGTTGCGGGGCGTCGCTGGCGTGCCGCAAAATTGTCGGGTTTGTCCCAGTCTGTCCCGCAATTCATGCCCGTTCTGGCCATATCGTGGGGACCAGTGAACCGGGTTTCATCGCACGCCGACCAAGSCCGTAGGCAGCGCGGACGGCGGGCCAGTGAGGGGAAGATGAGAATGGCATTGTTCGATCAGACCAGGTTCTGGCTGCCGGCGCTGGCCGTCTTGTCGGTGATCTCTTCGCCCCTCCAAGTACGGGCCCAGGCTCCGGACCAGGTTGGTCCCGGTGCCGCTCACCCCCCGCAGGGGCGCCCGCCCAGCGTCATCCGGCAGCCGCCGGCCGCCGCCGTTCAACCGGGCGGACAGCCCCATGCTCAGCCCCCCCGCCAAGGGTCGGGGCCGGTTGCGGGACAGCCAAGCGGGCCCGGACCGCGTGCCGCCGCTGCGCCACAGGCGCGGCCACCCGGACCGGGCTATGACCGCGGACCTGCGGCCACGGGCCGGGCGCCTGACGCGCGCTACAGCCGCGGCGCGATTGCAATGCGCGATTATGGCGGACAGCGTTATCGCGGCCGCGTCGGCTGGGAAGGGGGTCGCTGGCGTCACGAAGTCCACAATGGCCGGCCCGGCTGGTGGTGGGATGTCGGCGGGGTCTGGTATTATTATCCTGAGCCGATGGAAGGTCCGCCGACCTACGTCTCCGAGGATTACGCCGACGACGTCGTCTACGCGCCGGCTGCTGCTTATCAGGCGCCGCCGCCGGTCGCCTATGAGCCGGCTCCGCCACCGCCGCCGTCCGACCCGGATCCAGGCGCCAGCGCGCTCGGCGGGGCCATCATCGGCGGCGTGCTCGGCGGGATTCTGACTGGCAAGGCGGGCGGCGCTGCCGCCGGGGCCGTGATCGGCGGCGCGACTGGCGCGATCGCCGGTGCGACGGCAGCGGCGCGGCCGGGCTATTATCTGTCCCAGGGCAATTGCTACTACCGTTACCCCTCGGGAGAGTATGTCGCTGTCGATCCGCGCTCCTGTTACTAGCTCACGCCGGTCCGCAGAGATGTGCATGGGTTTCCGCTCTCCGGCCGTGCGTTGCGATTGATGCTCCGCAAAGGTCCGGAGCCGGAGTTGGAACGAATCCTGGTAAGGTCCTCTTCCGTGCTGGTCTCAGTGAGAGTTCTGGAGCGATGACCAAGGCGTCCAAGCTTGTTGCCGCCAAGGGCGGAAAAGTCCTCCTGGTCCGACGCCGCATCGACGGGCGCTGGATGTTCCCGGGCGGCCGCAAACGCGCACGGGAGACGGCGAAGGACTGCCTGAAGCGCGAGATCAAGGAGGAGCTGCCGAAGCTCAAGCTCGGCCGTCTTCGCCTGTGGAAAGAAGTCACGGCGAAGAACAAGCGGTCGGGACGCAAGATGAGCGACGCGATCTTCATCGCCAAGAATGCCAGGGGGCGGCTGGAGATCGGCGACAAAAATGAGATCGACCGCGCCGTCTGGCAAAAGCCCTACGGGCTCAGCCTGACACCAACCTCGCGCTATATTCGCGACCGTCTGTTTCCGCGCAAAGCGGATTAGGTCGAGATGYCGGTTCAGAGAGCCGCGCCCTGATCTTGTCCGGCATCGCGAGCGATGATCTTATCGGGACACCGACGTTCACGCCCTGCAATTCAGGCTGTAATTGAAGCCGAAAGTGGAACATCTGGCGAGGTCGGACGTTGTCTGGTCATGACTTACGAAAGCACAGCCAGACCGCCACGCGTCCTTACGCCTGAAGAGCGTCGGGCGCGCGATGCCACGCGCAGGGCCGATGCCGAGCAGGCCWTGCGAGAACATGAGGAGGCCCAGCGGGCCTTCTATAAAAACCGYGAGCGACTCCGGGCCGAGCGCTTGGCGCGCGAAGCCGCCGAAAAGCGTCGCTGAGCTGCCGGCTCCCCCAGCTCAGCCTGCGGGACGCGTCCGGAAAGCGTTCGCCATGCGCAGGAACGCCCGATCCAGCAAATCGTACATGTCGCCGGTGATGTCGCAATCGAACATCGCCCGGCGCATGCACGTCATCCACTCGTCGCGCTCGGCGTCTCCGATGGCATAGGGACGGTGCGCCGACATGATGCAGCGATGTTCGGCACGCTCGAAATAGAGCGCAGGCCCGCCCAGCCAGCCGCTCAGGAACTCGAACAGCAATTGCCTGATCGGACCGAGGTCGGCATCGTGCATGGCGCGGATCTTCCGGGCATCCGGCTCCTCGTCCATGATCGCATAAAACCGATCGGCGAGGCGCCGCACGCCGGCTTCGCCGCCGATGAGCTCGTATGGCGTGGCTTCGACCACGATAGCGTCGGTTGAATGGGCTTCGCTGGCTGAATTGGCTGCCGTCATCGCATCTCGTTTCCCTGGGCGCCTCACAGCCAATAGTCGCCTGGAGCGCACCGCCTTGATCTGCATCAAAGATGAAATGCCGATGGCGGCCGCGTGGCGCTGCCGGACGCGAGCGTACACAGAGGCGAGGTGGGAGACGCCAGCTAGCGAATATTGGCCTTCACGAGGCGCTGACGGTCGGTGTCGGCTGCGATCTGACGCAGCGTCTGGCGCAACAGCGCGAGATCGACCGGTTTGCAGAACGGCGGATAGACGTTCAGGCCGAGGATCTTGCCGGCACGGACCGTGACGTCGCGGGTCTGGTCGTCGGACCCGCTGATGATCAGGACGGGGGTGCGGGATTTCATGTCGGCCAGCAGCTGCAGCACTTCCGTGCCGGAGCGCTCACCGAGGTTGAGGTCGAGGGTGATGCACTCGAAGTTGCGCCGGCGCAGCACGTTGATGGCGCCGTCCACCGAGTTCACGCCGGTCGTCGCAAAGCCCGCCTGCACGGCGATCTTGCGCAGGATCGACAGATGAACGTCGGCATCTTCGATCACGAGAAGTTCGTTCAGCATGGTCCCCGCGCGGCTGTGTGTCGGCTTCTGATGGACCACCGCACCTTAAAAGTCGGTTTCTAAGCTCCACGTAAATTTTCAATCCCGTAAAATTCCGGACCCCGGCGTCGCCGCATAGCAAAAGGTCGCTCGGTTGCGCCGCCTGCTGCCTGGTCGGCCGAGGAGATCGGCTATCATGCCGCTCGATGTCGGACGCAGGGTCCGGAATCATGCCCTTGAGTTCATGACAAGTCGCCGGCGTGACCGCAGGTCAGCCGGCTTGGAAGCAAGCCGATGTCACTCTCCTCTCTTTATGATGAAGCGCTGGTCTATGCGGCGGACCTGCACCGGAGCCAGGTGCGAAAGGGCAGTCGGGTGCCCTATA